>Ga0067045_1027546_pt1 | contig 96099 bp, 101 predicted proteins | sample TerdegcTABiofilm_FD_59184 | JGI IMG/M metagenome (GOLD analysis project Ga0067045, IMG submission 59184) | Combined Assembly of (Gp0054472, Gp0054536) Wastewater bioreactor microbial communities from Singapore -Terephthalate degrading...
CCTCGTGACGGCGAGAAAATGTCCGAACACAGTGGCTCCCGCCACAATCACCAGGATCATGCAGGAAACTCTGGTTGTCTCATTCAAGGATTGAACGAATCCCTGCCAGGAGAGGTTGCGGCCAGCCAGGGCGATTGCGAAGGTCCCGAAAGCGCCGACGGCGGCCGCCTCTGTCGGCGTGAAAAAACCGACGAACAATCCTCCCATGACCAGAATAAAAAGGATAAATGTTTCGATAACGCCGGGGAGAGAAGCGAGTTTCTCTTTGAGAGTCGCCTTCGGCGCCGGCAAAACCAGCTCCGGCCGAATCCGGGTCCAGATCAGGATGACCGCCACAAAAAGAAGGGCGAGGAGGATGCCGGGGAGTATGCCGGCCATGAACAGCTTTCCTACGGATTGTTCCGTCATGATACCGTAAATGATGAAGATCGTGCTCGGCGGAATGAGAATTCCAAGGCTACCGCCCGCCGCCACGACACCCGTGGCCAGTGCCGGATCATACCGATACTTTTTCATCTCGGGAAGCGCAACCGACGCCATGGTCGCAGCCGTTGCGCTTGTTGAGCCGCAAATCGCCGAAAACCCCGCACACGCCCCGATGGTTGCGATGGCCAATCCTCCGGGAAGGTGTCCCAGAAATTTGTTAGCCGCATTGAACAGCCGTCCGCTGATTCCCGAGTGGTGGGCTACCTGTCCCATGAGTACGAATAACGGTATTACAGTCAGGTTATATGAGTTGAAGACGGAGAAAAAATCCCGCGCTATAAGATTCAGGGCGGCATCCCAGCTTACCATGACGCCGAAGCCGAAGAAACCCACGATGGCCATGACGAACCCGACCGGGATCCTCAGGAACATGAGGAAAACAAGGACTGCGAAACCCAGTGTTCCGATGGTTGTGGGATTCATCTTTTCCAGGCTCTTTCCAGGGATAACGCGAATTCCACCATGAGGACCGCGCAAAGCACGCTGCAGCCTGCCGCGATGCCGAATACGAAGGGATAAGTGACAATGCCGAGCGTCAGAGAGACTTCCCCGCTCTCTTTCAGGTCAAGACCGTAGAGCGCACTCTGCCAGGCGATCAGACCGAAGAGGCCGGTGCCGATCAGCGCGTCGACAGCGTCGATTAACGACCGGACCCTTTTGGGGAGCCGCTCCACCAGGAGTTCCACCGCGATGTGCCCTTTTTCCACAGACGTGTAAGCAAGAGAAAAAGAAATAACGAGCACCCCGAGAAAGCCGACCAGTTCATACGTGCCGGCAATGGGATGATGGAAAAAGCGCAGGACCACGTCTGCACAGGTCAGAAGCATCATTGCCACGACCGCGGCGCCGGAGAACCAGTTCAATGCCCGGCTTGAAGACTGAATGTATCGTTCCAAGACTCTCATGTTTCACTCGCCCGAAAAGTCGGGATAAGCCGGAATCTATTTATATTTTTTCGCGTATTTCTTGATCAGGTTTTCCAGCTCCGAAACGCTTTTCTTTCCGGGTAGGCCTTTTTTCTCCGCGTAGAGCACGTATTCACTGACTACCGGAGAAACCGCTTTCTTCCATCTCGCGTTTTCTCCTCTGGACAGAGGAACGATCCTGTTGCCCAGGCCGAGGCTGAAATCGCGCCCTGCCGCGTCATCCGATCTCCACGTCTTTCCGTGGACGTCCACCCATCGCGCGCTGACTTCCTCTATTATCTTCTGCACGTCCTTGGGCAGTGAATTCCATTTTTTCAAGTTCATGACCACAAACATCGCCGTGGTATATCCGACGCCGGGACAGTCTGTCGTATATTTTACGACCTCGGCCTGTTTCCATCCCTTGAGAGTCTCCATCGGAGTGAAAGTGCCGTCGACTACGCCTTTCTGGAGCGATTCGTAAGTCTCTCCCTGAGGCATGGCTACAGGTATGCCTCCAAGGGCCTGCACTATTTTGGAACTCAGACCAGTCGACCTGATTTTCAGCCCTTTGAGGTCTTCCAGCGTCGCGACGGGTTTCTTGGTGTGGAGCAATCCCGGTCCATGGGCATGGATGTAAAGCACCTTGACATTGTCCAGTTCCTTGGGGCGCATTTTCATGTAGAAATCGTTGGCCACATGCGACGCCACCTGACCGTTGGGGTACCCGAGGGGCAGATCAACGGCCTCCATGACAGGGAACCGGCCCTTCGTATACGCGAAACAGGACATTCCGATATCCGATATGCCTTTTACTACGCTGTCATAAGTCTGATCGGCCGGAGTAAGGGTCCCGCCTGAAAACACGGTGATTTTGACCCTGCCGTTTGTGAGCCTTTCAACCTCCCTGGCCCAGGCTTCCCCCGCCTTGTTCTGCCCGTGGGTCGGGGGGAAAAAAATGCTGTATGTCAGCTTGATGGGCCCGGCCCATGCCGTCTGAACGAAAATTACGGTAAAAATTACAAGTAGTCCCAAGAAAATGATCTTTCTCATTTTTCAGCTCCTTTTTTATTTTTAATCTGGGGATAATGTGGACTTTTCGGTTCGCCTGCATGCCCGAAAACGGACAGCAGGCATCAATACATGTATTCTTTCAGGCAGGTATGATCCGGATGGATGGTATTGCGTTCCACTTTAGCTTCTTCCCGAATAAGATCAGTCGCTTCTATTTTATTTTGAAAACGCTGTCAAGGATTTTTTGGAAACCGAGATCCGCCCCGGTTCTCATCCTTTGGTGGATTCTTTCATCCGTTCGAGTTCTTCCCGGTATTTTTCCGCCTCGGCTTTCGTCTTCTCAAGTTCCTCTTTGGTTTTGTTCAGTTCTTCCTTTTCCTTTTCCCTCTCCTCGCGCATCTTGTCTTTAATTTCATCCATGCCGACATAGACCGCGAGCGCCCCGCCCAGAAGCAATACGATCGGGATTGCGCCTTTAAGAATGGTGAAGAATTCTTTCCACCAGAAAATGAGGCCGATCAGGCCCAGGAATACCGCTGCAGCTCCTCCTGCTAACACTGTCATGGCATCCTCCTATGATCAAAAAGTTAAAATCGGCACGTTCAGCTAATTAGCATAATCAACAGGTCACCGGCAAGGAAAAAACCGAAAAAAACACTTGATTAAAAAGAACTATTACAATATCAGTATCGCAAATAAGGAATTCCTGAGAGGTTTTTTTCATATGTGCGAGGAGATGATCGAGCCCGATTTTGAAAAGGGCAAAGGTCTTGTTCCGGCCATCGTTCAGGATGATGCCACCAGAGAAGTTCTCATGCTGGCCTACATGAACCGCGAGGCATGGTGCAAGACCCTGGAGACGGGCAAGGCGACATACTGGAGCAGGTCAAGAAACAAACTCTGGATCAAGGGGGAGACATCGGGACATGTTCAGCTTGTCAGGGACATACTGATCGACTGCGACCAGGATGTCGTGCTCCTAAAAGTAGAACAGGTCGGCGGCGCGGCATGTCATACCGGCTACAGGACGTGCTTTTACCGGCGGATAGTCAATGGCAAAGCGCAAATCGTCGGAGAAAAAATGTTCGATCCGGAGGATATCTATAAATGAAGAAACTGAAACTGGGTATACCGAAAGGGAGCCTGGAGGCGAATACCGTTGAACTGTTCAAGAGGGCCGGCTGGCGCATTACCTACGACAGCAGGAGTTATTTTCCGGATATTGACGACGAAGAGATTTCCTGCACGCTCGTCAGGGCGCAGGAGATGTCTCGTTATGTAGAAGACGGCATCCTTGACCTGGGATTGACGGGAAGAGACTGGATTATGGAGAACGATTCGCATGTGGAGGTGATTCAAGACCTTATCTATTCCAAGGTCTCGGCAGGACAGGCAAGATGGGTTCTGGTCGTAAGGGAGGATTCCCCCATTCAATCCGTGGAGGATATGCGAGGGAAAAGAATCTCGACGGAACTGGTCAATTTCACCAGGAGATACTTTCAGGAAAGAAATATCGAAGTGCACATCGAGTTTTCCTGGGGCGCAACAGAGGCGAAAGTCGTCGACGGCCTTGTCGACGCCGTTGTTGAAGTGACGGAAACAGGCAGTACGTTGAGGGCCAACAAATTGAGAATTGTCCATGAGCTGATGAAGACCAACCCACAGTTGATCGCCAACAAGCAGTCCTGGGCGGACCCCTGGAAAAAGAGGAAGATCGAGCAGATAAGAATCCTGCTTAGCGGCTCCCTGCAGGCGATGGACAAGGTCGGCATAAAAATGAATGTAGCTAAAGAAAACCTGGGAAGAGTGGTTCTTCTCCTGCCGTCTCTGAAGGCGCCGACAATATCCGGGTTATTCAATGAGGAATGGTTCGCCGTGGAAACTATTGTGAGCAAGAATATAGTGAGGGAACTGATACCGCTGCTTCAGGAAGCGGGTGCGGAAGGAATCATAGAATATTCGCTGAATAAAGTAATTTAAACGAAGGCGAAGGGCGCAGGCAAAGGGAAGTGGACCTTCCGGTTATCAGAACACCTTCAGCCCTGGCCATGCCTTCAGCCTCGCAGGAAAGGTATAAGCATATGGCTCGCAAGGCTACGATACGAAGAAAAACGACGGAAACGGACGTCTTGATCGCGATCAATCTGGATGGCGCCGGGATCCAGAAAATATCCACTTCCATACCTTTTCTCGACCATATGCTTTCGCTTTTTTCGAAACACAGTTTTTTCGATCTGCGCCTGGACGGGAAAGGGGATACGAGCGTGGACTATCACCATCTTGTGGAGGATATCGGCATCTGTCTGGGCGAGGCCGTTAAAAAGGCTCTGGGCGACAAAAAAGGGATCAGCCGGTATGGGTCCGCATTTGTGCCGATGGACGAGAGCCTCTGCGGCGTCGATATAGACCTTTCGGGACGTCCTTATCTCGTTTTCAACGTCGGTTTCGATGGCAAAAAAATAAAGGATTTTGATCCGAATCTTCTAGTAGATTTTTTTAAATCTTTTACGGACCACAGTGAAATAACCTTGCACATCAATCTCATGTATGGTAGTAATAATCATCACAAAGCGGAGGCTGTATTCAAGGCTTTTGCCCGGTCTTTGCGTCAGGCTGTTTCAATGGATCCGAGGATCAAAGGGGTGCTTTCGACAAAAGGGATTTTATAAACGAATATTGGGCGGGAGTTGGCGGTGGCAAAGCGAAATTTACCCGGGAGTGATCGAATCCGGCACTCCCATTTTTTTTTCCCGGTTGTTTTTCTTCTGATCTTCGGCTGTTCTTCGAAAGAGGCGTCCAGGGTCGTGTTCCAGCCCAGAAACGATAGTGCGCCCGTCAAAATCGCGGTTGTTCCATTCCAGAGGGTCATTCCGGATGATACGGCCAAAACGGTCCGCTGTCCACTGACCGGAATTATTTACCGATCCTGCGCATCCGCCCCCGCCGCTGAAAAAATTCTGGAGAAGACATTCCTGAGTAAAATGGCCAGATACGAAAGGAACCTGATACCTATGGACAGGGTAGAGGGCATTTACAGGAGGATATCTTCCGATTCGTTCAAGACGGCGCCCCGGGAGGTCTTGCTCAAAGTGGGCCGTGAACTGAAGGCGGACTATGTCATTGCGGGATATCTCTTCTGCTTCAGAGAGAGGCAAGGATACTCTTATTCGGTGGAAAAGCCGGCCCTGGTTTCCTTCGGAATCTACATGATCAGAACAAACGACGGCGTCCTTGCATGGAAAGGGGTATTTGATAAGGCGCAGAGATCTCTTCTCGAAGATGTTTTCCAGTTATCATCCTTCATCCGGGAAAAAGGGAGATGGGTCCCGGCAGGGGAACTGCTCGATGAAGGCGTTGATGACGTGCTGAGGACGTTTCCGGAAATTCATTAACAGGCTGTTGGACGCTCTTTAAGTCGGAATTTATGGGGGCCATGAGTTCCGATATTTTTTTGTTGCAGGATTTTTAACCTTGATCGTTATACCGGCCATTGATTTAAAAGACGGCAAATGTGTCCGCCTTATGCAGGGGGATTTCAGCCGCGTTACGGTATATTCCGATCAGCCGGTCACAGTCGCTGAAAAGTGGCGGGACGCGGGGGCGGAAAGGATCCACATTGTCGATCTGGATGGTTCGCTGGCGGGTTCTCCAAAGAATCTCACCGTGATCAGTGAAATCATTCGCCGGGCCCATGTTCCGGTCCAGGTCGGGGGCGGCATCAGAAACCTGCAGACTATCGGGCGATTTTTGGACATGGGGGTAAGCCGTGTCATCCTTGGTACGGCTGCCCTGAAGGACAGGCGTTTTGTCCTGGAGGCCTGCGATATCTACAAGGGAAAGATCATTCTGGGAATTGACGCGAAAGAGGGCAGGGTTGCCGTGGAAGGCTGGACAGAGGAGACGGCGGCGTCGGCGGTCGACATAGCTGAGAGCTATAAGGGATATGGTATCGATGCCATCGTCTATACGGATATAAAAAGGGACGGGATGCAGGCGGGCGTAAATCTGTCGGCTACGAAAGAATTGGCGGAATCAGCGGGTATTCCTGTTATTGCATCCGGCGGTGTTTCAGGTATAAAGGATATAGAGAATCTCGCTGCGATCGAAAAATATGGAATAATAGGTGTTATAATAGGCAAGGCTCTGTATGCCGGTTCCCTATCCCTTGAGGAGGCCATTAAGGCTGCCGGTGGGAAAAAGAGAGGGTGAGAGGGTGGGCCTGCACTTAATCAATTGAATACAGTGCCTTGTAGCCGGAATTGAAAATCTAACCTTCTCACCTTCTTGACTTCTTGACATCTATATTTTTCAAAGGAGGCCGAGATGGAGGACTGCATATTCTGTAAGATCGTCAAAGGGCAGATCCCGAGCAGCAAAATCTATGAGGATGACAAAGTCCTGGCATTCGACGATATCCACCCCGTTGCACCCGCTCATGTAGTTATTATTCCCAAAAAACACATTTCAACCCTCATGGACGTGCCCGAGGGAGAACTGGATATTTTCAATTCCCTTTTTTCTGCGGTCAGGGAAGTCGCGAAAAAGAAAGGAATCGACCGGAAAGGTTTCCGGACGGTAATCAACACTAATGAAGAAGGAGGGCAGGTGATCTTTCACCTGCACATCCATGTATTCGGTGGAAGGAGACTGAAACTCGATCTGGAGTAAGAAAATTCTTGACAAATGAAAATTCAGATATAAAATTAAAAGTTACATCTTTTTATCCGGTGAACGTATGAATCTGAAAGAGAAAATCGACAGCGAAATGGTTCAAGCCGCCAAAGCCAAAGACAGACTCAGGCTTTCGGCGATACGTATGATAAAAACAGCCGTTCATAATAAAGAAATCGATTTGAAAAGGCCCATGACGGACACGGATATCGTGCAGGTGCTGGCATCTCTGGTAAAACAGAGGAACGACTCGATCGAGCAGTTTAAACAGGGCGGCAGACAGGATCTTGTGGAAAAGGAAGAGGCGGAGCTGAGAGTTGTCAGGGGGTTTATGCCGGAGGAGATGTCCAGAGAGGAAGTGGAGGCGGAAATAAAAAAGGTCATTCACGAGATTGGAGCCGCCAGCATCAAGGACATGGGAAAAGTGATGAAAGCCGTCATGCCGAGGGTGACCGGGAGGGCCGATGGCAAAATGGTGAGCGACATGGTCAAATCGATGTTGTCCTCATGACAGGTATTTCTGAAAACCCGGTCAAAATGAGCACTTGAAGTTAGTCGTTTCACATCTCGCATTATCCAGGCGATTCTTCATATATGTGCATCATTCAGGCACAACAGTCATTGATAAGCTTCTTTATACCTCAGAAAACTGCGTCTTGCCGATTTCATGCGTCGTGACGGCGTCATGAATACCGGTCTGTCCCGAAAATGAAAAACGGATTGTTACATATCCCGCAGAAGAGCATTTCCCGCATAGAGGGATCTCTGTCTTAAGGCCGTCAGGATCGATTTTTAACAGGGAAAGACCTTTGAGAGAGCAAACCCGCTCCGATATCGAGGTGATAAAAAACAGGGCGAATATTGTCGATACTGTATCGGAATTTGTCCCTCTCAAGAAAGCCGGGAGGAATTATATCGGACTGTGTCCCTTTCACAGTGAAAAAACTCCTTCATTTACGGTCAGTGCTGAAAAGCAGATATTTTACTGTTTCGGATGCGGCGCCGGAGGGGATATTTTTGCGTTCCTGGAAAAGATCAACAATATGACCTTTCCGGAAGCGCTGGAACATCTAGCGGCAAAGACAGGGGTTGTTCTCTCCGAGAAAAAGCCGGGGTCGGCCGACGGTGAGCGGAGGCTGAGAGACGAAATATTGCGGCTCAACGAACTGGCGACGGAATTTTTTTCGAGAAACCTTGCCGCCGAAACGGGGAAAGGGGCCAGGGAATATCTCAGGAAACGGGGTATCGGGGATGCCGTGATTCGGGAATTCCGTTTGGGTCTCGCCCTGAACGGGTGGCGTACGCTCAGGGACTTTCTGGAAAGAGAGAAGGTTCCTTTGAAGACCGCCGAAAAAGCTGGGCTGATTGTCCGTTCGGACCGTGGAGACTACTATGACCGTTTCAGAGGCAGGTTGATATTTCCGATAGAGGGATTGAACGACCGGGTGATCGCTTTCGGCGGCCGCGCTCCCGGTGACGAGAAGCCAAAGTACCTGAACTCACCTGAATCTCCGGTTTATGTCAAGGGGCGCAACCTTTATGCCCTGAACAAAACCAGAGAGGAGATACGCAAGAAGGGATTCGTTGTTCTTGTAGAAGGGTATTTTGATGCCCTTGCATTATGGAATGCCGGAATAAGAAATGTGGCAGCCACTCTCGGAACTGCGCTGACGAAAGAGCATTTGACGGTTATTAGGAGGTTTGCGGATAGAGTCGTCGTGACTTTTGATCCGGACGAAGGCGGGCGAAGCGGCCTGGAAAGGAGCCTGAGACTCTTTCTCGAGGAAAAGTTCGATGCAAAAATCGTCGTTCTTCCTGACAGTTGTGATCCGGATGATTATATTAAAAAATATGGGCCTGAAAAGATGAACGGCCTGATATCGGACGCCAAATCAATGGCGGATTATTACATCGAGAATGTAATCGGCCGCAACGGGAAAGGATTTGAGGGAGAGCTGAAAGTAGTCAGAAACGCCGTTCCTTTTATCGGCCGCATCAACGATGTCATCGAGAGAAACCTTTTTACGAAACGCGTGTCGGAGCTTCTTGGAATCGATCAGAATCTTTTGAAAACCGAGGTGAGCAGGACAGTCGGCCGAAAAGAACGTAATGTTGTTGTGGGGATGTCCCCGGCAAAGGCAACAGAAGACGCCGACAGGATAGAACTGGATTTGATCCACATGCTGCTGGAGTATCCCCATAAAATAGCCGCTGCTCTGGAAAGCGGCGTTTTTCGATATTTTGAAAATCCTCTACTGAGAGGGCTGGAGGCGGCACTGGAGGAAAATTACAGAAAGCGAGGGGTTATCAATATCTCTGATTTCACGGAAGGGATCGGGGATGACGCGCTGAAGGAAAGGATTTTAAAGAGGTCTTTATCAGATCGCTCTTACGGAAGCGAAATGGTTGATAAACTCTTTTCTGATTTCGTCAGGAAAATCAAATCCAGATGGTTCAGACTAAGACACAGGGAATTAAAAATGGAGCTGGTGAAGGCACAGGAAAAGGGAGACTCGGCCCTGTGCAGGCGTATCCTGATGGAAAAAGAGGATCTTTTGAAAAAACAAAAAGAATCATAGAGGCAAGGCATCCGGCTTTCATATCAATATTGCCGGATGCCCCACAGATATTTTTAAGGAGATATATATGGCTAAGGAAATGCACTCGGATGAAGTGAAAAAATTAATCACATTAGGTGAGGAGAAAGGCTTTCTTACCTATGATGATGTAAATGACCTGCTGCCATCTGACATCATATCTTCGGAGCAGATAGACGATATCATCATGCTCTTCGGTGAAAGAAATATCGATATCATCGATACCGATAAAGGGGAAAAGATAGTCCTCAAGAAGACTTCCGATGAGTCCATGGACACGAAGGAAGAGGAAGAGGAACTGTCCGCCCTGTTCTCGCTGGCCGGTAAAACCGGAGACCCGGTAAAAATGTATCTAAGGGAAATGGGTCTTGTATCCCTGTTGAACCGGGAGGGAGAGATAGAGATAGCGAAAAAGATAGAGGAAGGCGAAAGGGAAGTAATGGAGGCGGTTCTCGGCGTGGAAATTTCCGTCAAGGATCTCGTCGAGATGGGCAAGAAACTTAAAACGGGCGACTTACGGATCAAGAATGTCGTGGATAATCTTGAAGATGAAGACGGTTTTGTGGAAGAGGATCTGCATCGCGACAGGGTACTTGAACTGATCGGAAAAATATCCAAGATCGACAAGAGGAATATTGCACTTCGCAGCAAGCTTCTCGACAAGGAGTTCAGCGATCAGGCGGACAAAATCAAAGCGGATATCAAGAAAAACATGCAAAAAATCGTCGATCTGAGCAGGGATATCCGGTTAAGCAAGAAGCAGATCAACAGAATGGTATCGAAACTCAAGGACGCTCTTGATGATGTCGAGAAGGCGGAGGGAAAGCTCGATACAGTCAAGAATGAGACTCACCTGTCCATGAAACAACTGGAAAAGGCCTTTTCCCGAATGAAGAAGGGCCGGGACCAGGAAAGAATCGTAGCCAGGGAAATCAAGGTTCCCATTTACAGGCTCAAAGAGCTCGAGGCGATGATGAAAGAGGCGCGGGCGGACATCAAGAGGATTACGTCTGAAATCGGTATTACCCCGGGTGCGCTCAAGAGAGTCGTTTCCGCGATCGAAAAGGGAGAGAAAAAGGCAAGCTCGGCCAAGAGAAAACTCATCGAGGCCAATCTGCGGCTCGTCGTCAGCATAGCCAAGAAGTACACGAACAGGGGCCTGCAGTTCCTGGATCTCATTCAGGAAGGGAACATCGGTCTGATGAAGGCCGTGGACAAATTCGAGTACCAGAGAGGGTACAAATTTTCCACTTACGCAACGTGGTGGATTCGACAGGCCATAACCAGAGCCATCGCCGACCAGGCAAGGACCATACGAATCCCCGTGCATATGATCGAGACGATAAATAAACTGATCAGAACTTCCCGCTATCTTGTTCAGGAACTGGGGCGTGAGCCCAATCCCGAAGAAATCGCGGACAAAATGGAATTTCCGCTGGAGAAAGTAAGAAAGGTCCTCAGGATTGCCAAGGAACCTATATCCCTGGAGACTCCTATCGGAGAGGAAGAGGACAGCCATCTCGGGGATTTCATAGAAGACAAGAAGATCATGTCTCCGTCGGACGCCGCCATCAGCATGGATCTTGCCAAGCAGACACGGAAGATACTTTCCACTCTTACACCGCGTGAAGAAAAGGTATTGAGAATGCGTTTCGGTATCGGTGAGAAGGCGGATCATGTTGAAGAGGCAGAGGGCAATCTGGATATGATGGCGCGGACCAAGCAGATTGAGGCGAATGCATTAAAGCGACTGAGGAGCCCTTCCAGGAGAAGGGAATTGCGCACACTGGTCAAATAGCCCCGGGGAAAGAGAGAAGTTGAGAAGCAAGAAGGTTGAAACTGAGAAGGACGGGCAGACCGCTAAATAAAATCCTTGACAAAGAATTCTAATCTGATTAGCGTTCTTTTTCTGTCGTCGAAGATGATTGGGCCCATAGCTCAATTGGCAGAGCCACCGGCTCATAACCGGTAGGTCCCTGGTTCGAACCCAGGTGGGCCCATACAGATATTATTTGATTAGGCTTCGGACATCGGGCGTTAGACTACAGGATAAATTTGTGGAGTGAACCTGATTCAACGCCTGACATTTTGCTGACGAGGTATTCGCCACATGGACATTGAATTTGGCATGAGTAAGCCTGGAACATTCGATGGCGTACACTCCAGGAAATGCACCGGAAAAACCGGTGCATTTTTTTTGGTATTATGAATGGTTATGAAGGGAGAAAAAGGGTTGAAACAACAAATACTTCACTTGATTGAGCTTCAGAATATCGACTCAGAGCTTGAACGGATAACACGAAGGAAAAAGGAACTGCCGGAGAAAATCGCAAAACTGGACGAAAGCTTTCGGCAGGCCCGGGAGGACCTGGAGCATGAAAAAAAGAAGCTGGAGGAAGTCGGCAAGGCCCACAAGGAAAAGGAGGAGAATCTCAAGAGAGGAATCGAGCACCTGAAGAAAACAAAGGATCGCCTCTTCGAAGTCAAAACCAACAAGGAATATCAGGCGATGCTCCGGGAAATTGAAAACATTTACAAGAAAAACAGTGAAATCGAGGACGAGATTATTTTAATATTGGAGAATATGGACAAAGCAAAAAATGACTTCAAGGTCAGGCAGAAAGAAATGGATTCTATTAACGTTCGGTATGAAAAGGAAAGGAAAGAGGTCGAAAAAGAACTTGGCACTATAGACGAGGATTTGCAGTCCCTGACGCAGAAGGTTAATGCCGTAAAGGAAAAGATCAATAAAGGTCTCCTCAAAAAATATGAGTTGATCAAGAGCAAAAGTAACGGACGCGCCGTCGTGCCAGTATGGAAAGAGATCTGCGAAGGCTGTCATATGAATATCCCGCCTCAGATGTACAATGAGCTGCAGAAAGGCGATGAAATCCTGCAGTGCCCGTTCTGCAGTAGGATTATTTATTGGGAAAACAGGGGGAAAGATGCATGATTCCTTTGTCAATCTGTTTACTGACGGGGCGAGCCGCGGCAATCCAGGGGAAGCGGGCGCCGGTATCGTACTCAGTGATGCTGACGGGGTGGTGCTGGGTCGGAGGAAAAAGTTCCTCGGCGTTTGCACGAATAACGAAGCTGAATACCGAGCCCTTGTGATCGGTCTCGAGGAGGCCCTCAGAAAAAAATGCAGGAGGCTTCACATCCACCTGGATTCCGAACTGATTGTGAGGCAGATACTGGGATTATACAAGATCAGAAGCGGCAATCTCATCAGGCTTGCCGACGAGGTTAAAAAATTGTTATCATATTTTGACGCCTATACAATAGAACACATTTCCCGGGAGAAAAACGCAATTGCCGATCGCCTGGCGAACGAGGCGATCGATGAGTATCGAACATAGTGCCGGAGTAGATCAGATGATCGCTGGTCCCTAATGGACTGGAGGAAAGTCCGAACTCCGCAGGGCAGGATGGTCGCTAACGGCGACTGGAGGTAACTCTAAGGAAAGTGCCACAGAAAACATACCGCCGCCGCTCCGTAGAGGGGCGGAGTTGAGAGTTAAGGAACTCGAAACCTGTCGCTGAGGCGACAGCAGGTAAGGGTGAAAAGGCGAGGTAAGAGCTCACCAGTTTCCCGGGTGACCGGGAAAGCTTGGCAAACCCCATCCGGAGCAAGACCAAATAGGAGAACGCTATCAGGACGGCCCGTCCGAAGTTCTCGGGTAGGTTGCTTGAGGCGGCAGGCAACTGCCGTCCCAGAGGAATGATCATCGCCGCTCTGCGGGTAACCGCAGACGGTACAGAATTCGGCTTACGATCTGCTCCGACACTCCATTCTGAATCCGCGTCCTATTTACTTTGAGACCGGCCTCGATGGCTTTCGGCTATCGGTGTGGCGGTTTCTCAAGGCCATCAGCTTTTTACTTCCAGGGATTCTTTTGCTTGACTTCGTTGAATCATCTTTCCTATATTCGATCCCGGAGACAAACCGCGGAATAAAATTCGCCCGGGAGGGGATACATGCTTAGAATGATTTTTTTATTGCTCCTGACATTGCTCACGGTTCCGCACGTACAGGCGGCCCAGTCTACGATTACGGAGGTAGAAGGATACGCCTGCATGGGTGAGGACAAATCGAGAAAAGAGACAGAGCAGGCGGCCATGGCGGACGTGAAGAGGAAAGCGTCGGAATCCATATTGACCTATGTAAAAAGTGAAACACGCGTCAAGGATTTCGCTCTGGAGAAGGATATTGTTTCCGCCTACGCGAATTCGAAAGTAAGGATTATCGAGGAGCTTGAAAAGAAATGGTACCGGGATGCCGCGGCAGGGGATTGTTTCAAAATGAGAGTCAAGGCCGAAGTACTGCCCGATGAGAAAGCCATAGAGAAGGCCTCAAAAAAAGAAAATCAATCTCTCGATCCTTCCGCCCCTTTGAATATTCGTACATGGACTGATAAAAAGCACTACGGACAGGGAGAAAAAATAAAGGTCTATATACAGGGGAATAAGCCTTTTTATGCAAGAGTGCTTTACAGAGATGCATCCGGCGCCATGATTCAAATTCTGCCGAATCCGTACAGGGAAGCGAATTATTTCGAAGGCGGGGTGGTTTACGAGATCCCTTCAGGCAAGGACCGGTTCGAACTGGAAGTGAGTCCTCCTTTTGGCGAGGAAAGCATTATTGTCTTTTCGAGCACCTCCCAGCTCGGAGAAATAAATCTCCAGCCCGCGGGAGGGGTGTATAAAATAAATACCCAGTCCAAAGATATCGCGGTGAAGACGAGAGGAGTAAAGATCCAGCAAAAGATGTCGGGAAGGGAAAAGGAAATATCCGAATTCTTCGAAGACAGACTGATCCTGACAACGGGGAAATGAAAAAAAGCCCGGGGCGCTCCCCCCGGGCTTTTTAACCTGACTGCCTTACTTGATCCCCAGGCTCTTTTCCGTCTCCAGGATATCCAGCGTCGTCTTGATGACGGTGTCCGAATTGAGGGACATGCTGTCGATTCCGCATTCGACCAGGAACCTGGCGAATTCGGGATAATCGCTCGGGGCCTGCCCGCAGATACCGATCTTCTTACCCATCTTGTTCGCCTTGGTGATTGCATCTCGGACAAGGCTCAATACCGCCGGGTCCCGCTCATCAAAGACATGAGCCACCTGGGCGGAATCCCTGTCAAGGCCCAGCGTAAGCTGGGTGAGGTCGTTCGAGCCGATCGAAAAGCCGTCAAATATCTTGCCGAATTCTTCGATCAGGACGACATTGCTTGGGATTTCCACCATCATGTATATTTCCAGACCGTTCTGCCCCTGGATCAACCCGTATTGTTTCATGACCTCCACGACCCTCCTTCCTTCATCAAGGGTCCGGCAGAACGGGATCATGAGCTTGACGTTCGTGAGGCCCATCTCCCCCCTCACCTTTTTCATCGCCTCGCATTCGAGGGCAAAACCCGCCTTGTATTTTTCATCGTAATAACGGGAGGCGCCTCTCCAGCCTATCATCGGATTCTCTTCTTGCGGTTCAAAATATGATCCGCCGATCAGGTTCGCGTATTCATTGCTCTTGAAGTCGCTCATCCTCACGATGACGTCGTTTGGATAGAAAGCCGCGCCTATTTTCGCAACTCCCTGGGCGAGCTTGTCCACGAAAAAGTCGCTCTTGTTCTCATAGCCCCTCGTAAGTCTCTCGATCTCCTTCCGGACAGACTTATCCATGACCTTTTCGAATTGTATGAGAGCCATAGGGTGGATGCGAATGAAATTGTTGATAATGAATTCCAGCCTGGCGAGCCCGACGCCGTCGTTGGGGATCGACGCCAGGTTGAACGCGATATCGGGATTTCCTACATTCATCATGATCTTGGTCCTGGGTCTCTCCATGTTCTGCAGGTTGATCCGCTGTATCTCGAATTTCAGCGCGCCCTCATAGACATTTCCGATTTCCCCCTCGGCGCAGGAGACGGTCGCCTCCTTTACTTTCCTGAGCTTTTCCGTGCCACTGCCGGTTCCCACTATGCACGGAACCCCCAGCTCGCGGCTTACAATGGCGGCGTGGCACGTCCTTCCACCCTTGTTCGTGACGATGGCCGCCGCGATCTTCATGATCGGCTCCCAGTCGGGATCCGTCATGTCTGTGACCAGCACTTCTCCCTTCTTGAAGCTCTTGATCTCATTGACGCTCTCAATAACGTGCACCGGACCCACGCCGATCTTGGAACCGACCGCCGTCCCCGAGACTACCGCGGGCCTGCTCTCAAGGAGAACGTAATTTTCGAGAACGTTCACGTCCTTCTGGGACTGGACGGTCTCCGGCCTCGCCTGGAGGATGAAGAGCTCTCCGGTCTTTCCGTCCTTGCCCCACTCGATGTCCATGGGTTTGAAAAACCCGGCCTTTTCGGAATAATGATCCTCGATTATCATGGTCCAGCGGGCCAGGGTCAGTATTTCGTCATCCGTGACGCAGAAACGCTGCCTGTCCTTCATCGGGACCGGCGTTTTCTTCGTCGCGGCTCCCCCGGAGCCCGAGGCATATACCAGCTTGACTTCCTTTGTCCCCAGCTTCTTCTGAAGTATAGGCCTGTAACCGTTGGTGCTGCGCAGCGCGGGCTTGAAAACGTAGAATTCATCCGGGTTCACGGTCCCCTGGACGACCATCTCGCCGAGGCCGTATGAACCTGTGATCAGGATGGCATCCCGGAACCCTGATTCCGTATCGATGGAGAAGATAACGCCCGAAGAGGCCACATCGGAGCGGACCATCTTCTGGACACCGATGGAAAGCGCGACCGCCATGTGATCGAACCCCTTGTCCACCCTGTATGAAATGGCCCGGTCAGTAAAGAGGGAAGCAAAGCATTTCTTGCAGGCGTCGATCAGGGCTTCTTCTCCCGTGATGTTCAGGAATGTCTCCTGCTGTCCGGCAAAACTAGCATCCGGGAGGTCTTCGGCGGTGGCCGAGCTCCTGACTGCCACATCGGTGTTCTTCCCGTACTCGTCGCAGAGCTTTCTGTACGCCTTCACGATTTCCTGCCGGAGATCCTCCGGCAGCTTCGCGTTGTAAATTAGAGAGCGTATCTTTTTCCCTCTCTCAGCCAGGTTTTTTATGTCGTGTGTATCCAGATCCGAGAGGATTTTCCGGATCTTGTCCACAATACCCGCCGAATCCAGAAGATAGCGATATGCGTGGGCAGTTATTGCATACCCATCGGGTATGCGGACACCTTTGGATGTAAGCTCCCGTATCATTTCGCCCAGAGATGCATTCTTGCCCCCGACCTGGGGGATGTCCTTTAATTCCAATTCGTTAAACCATATCACGAGTTTGTCGTTCATTCATTTCCTCCTGGAGGTATGTCAAAATTAATTTTTATTTCAAGTATTTGAAAAACCTCTAAGCACGAGACGCCAATCCTTAAATAAATTCCAGCATCAAAATATCAATACTTAAAAAATTTTGATATTGGAATTTTGAATTGTTTAGTTTTCGGATTTTAAGGATTTGAATGGGAATGCGCCCCGGTCAAACGTTTTAAATTTAACAACTCTAAATTCATAAGTCAATTGGAAATATGGAAACACGATGCAGGAAAAGATGGAGCGATCAAGGCCCTTATCGATTTTCCAGCAGAGTGGGACCCATAAAAAAAGCCGGAAAGTTTTCCGGCTTTTTTATGGACTGCAAGAAATGGACAGGTTTATTTCTTGTCTTTATCTTCTTCCTCTTCTTCATCTTCATAATAATCGGCCACTTCCTGCGAGCCTTCAGGCACTTCGGTTTCAATCGACCGCGCTATACCCCTGGCGAGAAGTGCCGAGATAAGGAAGAGCAATACGATAGAGATTATCATGATGATGACGATGGTCGTTGTCCATGTCTTCGCTTCTTTCTCGATGTTCTTGGCGGTTGCTGTCGCCACTTCGTTGAATTTTTCCACGTCTACGCCCATTCCCACCCATCCGAATCCGCCGGGCTTGGGATAGTCGGTGCAGAAGAATGGAATCGGCGCATAGGCGACGAATTTCGTATGGCCTCCGAACTTGTACGTCTTGATCCCCGATTTTCCGGCAGCCGCATCTTTGGCGACTTCGGGGAGGTTGGGATCCATAAAGCCCAGGAGGTTCAAATTCAGGACTTCCTGGCCTTTCTTGATCTGTTCCTCATAGTTTTCCTTCGTGAGCGGCGGCACAGGTGAGCCGTCGGGCAAGAGGCCTTCTATATGGTAGTCGTTCGGGTGGACAATGATGAACCCTTTGTTGTCCACCATATAGGCGTAGTTCCCTGTCGACGCATCCGATTTGAATACGGGATTGGCCTGCGTAGGCACAATGTGATTCGTGAAGCCGGCAAGGTGCCGGTAGTCGAGAGACAACACGATGATCCCGGCAAGTCCTTCTTTGCCGAATACAGGTGTTGCAAAACGCACGACTCCCGAAAAAGTTTTTCCTTTTTCAAATTCGAACCGGTTTACATACCAGCCGGTCACGGCAGACACATAGACCTCTCCTTTATTGAGTTTGATCGTTTTCGCAAAGTAATCTTCGGATTTGTAAAAAGTGTTTTTTGGATTGCTCACGTTGCCGAGCGATGATTTCGGTGCGACTTGCCCGTTGATGATTTTGATCTGCTCGTTACCGCTCTTGTCAACCAGAGTCATCTCGGAATAAAGAGGGGCTGAAACCTGAGTTATTTTGTCGTCCTGTTTTACCCAGATATTTTTTCTGTTTTCATTCACAAACTGCTTGTAAGAGGAATCGGTTGTCGGGATGATTGTTGCTATTAAGAGATCCTTCTTTCTTTCCGTGAGGAAATTGGCAACCTCTTCCGCAGTATTGATAGCGCGTGCCTTGATTTCTTCCTGAGATTTTTGATCGAGAACGGTGACAGCCCGTTGTCGCGCGATATCCCCTACCTTGAATATGCCGTTGGCGATCAGGATCGCCATCAGCGATATGGGGATAACGATAAGCAGGAAGAAAACTCTGGCTACAGTAAAAAACTGCTTATCTTTCGTTTTTTCTGGCATTGCCTTATCCCCCTCACTTTCATTAATTTATGTTTTTTCCAGTGAGTCTCAACCCAGGAAGAAGCGCATGAAGGGGTTCGCATAAAGAAGGACAAGGGAGACGACCAGCGCGTAAATAGCGATCGATTCCGCCATGGCCATGCCGACAAGCATCGTCATCATGATTTTTCCCTGAACACCCGGATTTCTGCCGACCGCTGTACAGGCTCCGCTTGCAGCCGTGCCGATGCCGAGTCCCGCGCCCACGGCGCCCACGCCTATCGAGAAACCTGCCGCAATCATCGCTCCGATGGCAAAAAGAACCTTCGTATATGATTCACCCGCCGGAAGAGCTTCCGCGCTGTATGCAATAGGTGAAGCCAACAGTGTGGCGGCCGCCGCCGTTAAAAGGGTTAACAAAGTTTTTCCAAGTCTTCTGAACATTTTTTATTCTCCTTTCCACTTGTCTATTGATTTAATTCCCTTTCTCCAAGAAAAGAAGAAATTGCAAGGAAAGCCTGCAATAGATATGCCATGTTCCACCTGCCGGTGTCTGCAGTCTAAGGCGTGACAAGCATTACTGATTCGCGCTGCGGCGCGGAGATGTCGACGCGACCATTCCTTGATTTTTTAACATTTCATTAAATTCGGTTGAACGAAATGTTTAATGGTGGTCATATCCTAAAAAAATAAAAAAAGAAAGATGAAAATAGGCGCCCCGTTCTTGAAAAATGCTGAAAATTTATATTCTTATTGAAAAATTGACGCCGGAAAGGTATTAAAGCAGGACGGGTGCGAGATGACGGAAACAAAGTATTCAGGATGGAAAGAATGCAGGAAATCTTGACTGCCGTGACTTACCTGGTTGTCTGGCTGGGCTGTGAAAAGCTTTTCGGAATCGAGAGCGGGTTGACGAAACTCCTGATTTCACTCGGCGCAGCCGTAGGCGTCTACATATTGATCGCGGTAAAAGAACACCGGTCGAAAAAATCCGAAGGGGATTGACCTTGTCAGGCACACGAAAAATAAGAATGCCGATCTGGTTGACCACTCTGATCGTGATTGTGATGATTCTTCTCTTCTCCCTCATGATTTACAATGCCAGGGAAAGGGAGATGGTGGAGCAGTTCAATAAACAGCAGATGGCGATTGCCCGCGGCACGGCGGCCGGCATTGAGGATCTTATCGCCGGCATCGAGAAGAGCATAATGATTCACACGCGGCTCCGTGGTATTAGAAATGATGCGTCAGTGCGTGACCTTTCCAGCATCAGAATCATTTACGAAGACCTCGAAGGAAAAGTCGAATTCGTTGCCGCGGGCAATGGCCGGACATCAGCGGTTTATCCTCTTCATTTCAAGAAGAAGATGGGCGGAGGGCTGGATTTCCTTGTCCGTGAGGTGCAGAAGTGGGGAAGGACTTACATCAGTCATCTTGTCCGTCTCGAACAGGGCGGGTTCGGGTTGATCGCTGTCGCAGTCCCTCAGGCGGATTCCCGAAACCGGGTTTCCCGCGTCGTGCTTGCGGGGCTGTCGCTCTCCAATGTGGTAAAAAGGTACATTGAGTCCGCGAAGTTCGATATCTCCTGCGATGCATGGGTGGTGGACGACAATGGAATTATTCTCTATCATCCCGACGAATCCCTTATCGGCCGGGATGCCGCCGTACTGGAAAGAGCCGAGGCGCAAGGCGTATCCCTGCGGCAAAGGATGCTGAGCGGGGGTGAAGGTTGCGGCGAATACATGCTGGTGCATGGCAAGGAAATAGAAAAGAATATCATTGCCTATGTACCCGTCAATCTGAGTTCGCGCAAGTGGTCCATCGCTATCAGCACGCCGTATTATCTCGCCATTTCGAACCTGAAAAAGACTTTCAATGCTATCATGGCCGCAGCCATGATCCTTATCTTCGCAATCCTGGTCGGGAGTTTGGCGGTGATCCATATGGGACGGAAGCGGATACGCCTGGAGGAGGAATTGAAACACCTGCGCGAGAAAGACAAGTGGCAGGAAAGACTCGCCCGGGAAAAACGGACAGTCGAAGGTATCATAGAGGGTTCTCCTATCCCGACGTTCGTTATCAACCGCGATCACAAGATTATCTTCTGGAACAGGGCGTGCACAGAACTGACCGGCTACAGCGGAGAAGAGATGATCGGCACGGAACGTCAATACATCCCCTTTTACCGGGAGAAACGTCCAGTCATCGCTGATCTTATAGTTGACCGGGACATTGAGGGCCTCGAGAAGTATTACGGAAAAAGAGTTCAGAAATCCGCTGTGGTTGAAGGGGCATACGAAGCCAGTGATTTTTACAGGGATCTGGGGGGAAAAGAGCGGTACCTCTATTTTCTGGCGGCCCCGATCTACGATGAAAACAGGGAGATTATCGCCGCGATCGAAACACTTCAGGATATGACGCGGGAAAAGAGGATGGAGCTGGATCTGAAGGGATATGCGGAAACCCTGAAGAACGAGCTGAACGAGAATATCAAGCTGAAAAAGACTATCGAGGGGGTGATAGAGGGTTCTCCTATCCCCATGTTCGTCATTGACCGCGATCACAAGATTATCTTCTGGAACAGGGCGTGCACGGAACTGACCGGTTGCAGCGGCAGCGAGATGATCGGCACCGACCGGCAGTATATCCCGTTCTATCCGGAGAAGAGGCCGGTTATCGCCGATCTGATCATCGACAGGGACACCGAGGGTCTGGCTCGCTACTACGGCAAGAAAAGGGTCCAGAAATCGACGGTTGTGGAGGGGGCGTACGAAGCCAGCGATTTCTATGAGAATCTGGGCGGGAAACAGCGACACCTCTATTTTCTGGCGGCCCCGATCTACGATGAAAACGGCGACATCATCGGGGCCATTGAGACTTTGCAGGACGTCACCAGGGAAAGACAGATGGAGCTCGGTTTAAAGGAATATGCCGAAACGTTGAAAGACGAACTCGATGTCAATATCAACCTGAGAAAGGAAATTGAGGAGCTCTACCGTTACCTGCAGTCGATCATGGAAAGCTCGCCGGACAGGATATTCGCGCTGAGCAGTGATGGAGTCATCAATTATGCAAGCCGCGGTTCGGATACGGCCGGAGACCCAGGCCCGGAAGAGATCAAGGGGAAACATTTCACCGATCTTTTCAATCCGGAGCACCGGGACCTCATCCTTGCGCGCTGGGCCGATGTCAAGAGGGGGATATTCAAACCGTTTGAGATCGAGGTGGCCGGCAAAGGCGGACCGAGGAGAAACCTGCTGATAACGGCATCCCCGATCAAGGGGACGGACCGCTACATCATGGTACAGAGGGACATTACGGAATTCAAGACTCTGGAGCAGAGGTTCTATGAAAGTCAGAAGCTGGCCGCAGTGGGCCAGCTCTCTGCAGGCATCGCGCATGAGGTGAGAAATCCGCTGTCTTCCATTAAAATGAGCCTTCAGATTCTTGAAAAAAGGCTGAAGCCCGAGGGGAACGATCTCAAGCGCTTCAAGATCGCGCAGAAGGAGGTCGATCATCTGGAAAAGCTGGTCAACGATATCCTGATCTTCGCCAAGCCCGCCGAGCCTGATTTCCGGATCGCGGACATCAACGCCTTTGTCGAGCAGTCCCTGCACATGGCGGAGAAGGAGATTTCAGATAAAAAGATCGATGTCCGGATTCAATGCGACCGCAGCATTGCGCCTCTCAAGTTCGATTCTTCCATGCTGAATCAGGCGCTCCTGAATATTTACATCAATGCCGTGGATGCCATGGAGGAGAACGGAAAGCTGACAATATCCACGAGGTCCGTTCGGAACGGCGGCAAATCGGTCGAGATCGCCATCGAAGACAGCGGCTGCGGGATTTCCGCGCAGGACATTCCGTACATTTTCAACCCCTTCTTTACAAGGAAGAAATACGGCACCGGTCTGGGGCTGACCCAGGTGAAGAAAATCATCGAGCTGCATCAGGGGACGATTGAGATCTCCAGCAGGCTGAACGAGGGGACGCGGGTAACGATAACGCTGCCGGCCGAGTGACATGAGAAGGCAGTAAGATCAGAAGCTGAGAAGGTAAGAAGAAAAGAGCAAGTGAATGGATAGTGTCATGGCGAAGATATTGGTCATTGATGATGAAAAATCGATTTGTGAAAATCTCGAACTCTATTTAGCCGAAGAAGGGTACGAGGTGGTGACCGCCAATACCGGGACGGACGGGCTGAACAAGGCCGCGCAGGTCTCTCCGGATGTGGTGGTTCTCGATATCCGCCTTCCGGACATCGACGGCTTTACCGTTCTCGAAGACCTGAAGGAAGAGAATGAGAATGCCAAGGTCATCATGATCACAGCTCATCACGACATGGACACCACGATCAAAGCCATGAAGGAGGGGGCGTTCGATTACATCCATAAGCCGATCAATATAGATGAGCTGGATATCGCCATCCAGCGAGCCCTCAAGACAAGCGAGATGGAAAGGAAGATCGACGGGCTGCTGATGGAGCCCTCCCGGAATTTCAAAGTGGGGGATATCATCGGCTCCGGCAGAGCCATGCGGGAGATCTTCAAAACGATCGGCGTGGTCTCCCAGAGCAGGACGACCGTCCTCATACAGGGGGAGAGCGGTACGGGGAAAGAACTGATAGCCAAAGTCATCCATAACAATACATCTGCTACGGAACCGTATATCGCCGTCAACTGTTCGGCGATTGTGGATACGCTGCTCGAGTCGGAGCTCTTCGGGCATGAAAAGGGCTCTTTTACCGGCGCGATCAACAAGAAGCTCGGAAAGTTCGAGCTCGCCCGCTACGGGACGGTCTTTCTGGACGAGATAAGCGAGATGTCGCTGAACCTGCAGGCGAAGCTCCTTCGCGTTCTCCAGGAAATGGAATTCGAAAGAGTCGGAGGCAAGGACCGCGTCAAGGTAAACGCCCGGATCATCGCCGCCACGAACAAGGATCTCAAGACCCTCGTGGATGAAGGGAAATTCCGGGATGACCTGTATTACAGACTGAATATCGTCACTATCAATATTCCTCCTCTGCGGGAAAGGAGGGACGATATTCCGGCGCTGGTCGATTATCTTCTGAAAAAGATCAACCGCGATCTGCATAAAAAGATAGCCGGTGTCTCTGACGAGATGATGGAGATATTCATGAAATACGGATGGCCGGGAAATGTTAGGGAACTGGAGAACCTCCTCGTACGGGCCTCTGTCGTGGCAAAGGGACACGTCCTGGGGCTGGAGGACTTCCCCGATTTGACGGGCGGGATCTCCCGGACCGGCATGTCCGGGAAAACTGGCTTCATCTGCGAAATGGATGACGAAGGGAAGAGATTCTTGACCCTGGACGAGATCGAGGAAAGGCACATCAGGAGGATCATCGAGAGAGTCGGAAAGAACAAGGGGGAGATATGCGAGATCCTCGGAATATCCCGGCCGACGCTGGAGAGGAAGCTGGAGAAGTACGGAATACATTTCGAATAAGGCCACAAGGTATCTTTGCCCTTACCCTCCACTATGAAAATACATTCCGCTGAATTTCTGAAAAGTGCCTTCAATTTCTCGCATTATCCCGCCCACGCGCACCCCGAGGTCGCTTTCGCCGGCCGTTCCAATGTAGGCAAATCATCCCTCATCAATGCCCTTGCGGGCCGGAAAAAACTCGCCCAGACCAGCAATACCCCCGGCAGGACCCGGTCCATCAACTTCTTTCTGATCAATCGACGGATATGCTTCGTGGATCTGCCCGGATATGGATATGCCAGAGTGCACACGGAGATAAAAAAAAGCTGGAAGGTCATGGTGGAGCAGTACCTGATGGAGCGTTCCAACTTGCGGCTCGTCGTTGTGATCATGGATATCCGCAGGGATCCTTCGGAAGGCGACCTGAATCTCATGGAATGGCTGGATGCGCACGGGATCCCTTTTGCGGTGGTCCTCACGAAGAGTGATAAGCTGTCGAAGGGAGAGGTCCGTGCGCGCGAAAAGAGACTTCGCGCTGCGCCGGGCTTGCCCGCCGGTACCATTGTGATCCCTTTTTCCGCCGTGACCGGAGAAGGGAAAGATAAGGTCTGGAAGGTTATACAGGGCTATATTGGATAGAAGTCGAAAAGGCAGGAAGATGAGAGGACCGGTTTTCCGCTATCTCAAAAAGATGAAAGGCTTTTTTTACCAATTAACACTTGACATACCTCCCTGATTGGTGCATACTCCCCAGGATTGACCAATAGCTGGGTGGATTGCAAGTTGCTAAATTTATTTCATATTTTAGATCACCAAGTTCCCCAGGCGTACTTCAGAAGAAATCACCCCTGCCAGAGATTTTCCTTTATTTTACATGTGCATGGCGTGTCAGGCTCTTGCTTCCGGACCGGGCGGGATCCGGCGGGGATTAAGTGCGTTTACATGAATAGGAGATAACCATGTCGTCAACTGCAGCACCGTACCTTGAAATGTCGCAGGCCATTCAGGAGGCCGGTGGAGAGGCGCTGAAGAAATGTTATCAGTGCGGGACCTGCGCCGGGACCTGCCCCTGGAAGCCGATTTCGGAGTTCAATATCCGAAAAATGATACGTCTCGGGCAATTCGGTTTTGAAGGCATAGAAGAACACATGTGGGGATGCTCCACCTGCAAGTTCTGCGTCGACCGGTGCCCGAGGGGAGTGGAAATCATCGATATAGTCGCAGCGGTGAGGGGTGTTTATGCCGGAGGTGGTTTGCTTCCCCAAAGTTTGAGGGCTTTCGTGGGCAGCCTCTCCGCGAGAGGGAATCCCTGGACAGGAGATGCCGCAAAAAGAAATGACTGGGCGCAGGGGAAATACCCCTTGTATGAAGAAGGGATGGAATATTTCTATTTTACATGTTGCACGGTTTCTTACGACCCCAGAAATACGCAGGTCGCCCGCGCGACGGCGGAGGTTTTGAACCGGGCCGGCGTAAGCTGGGGATTATCCGGCACAGATGTAAACTGCTGTGGCGAGAGCGTAAGGAAAGTAGGTGACAGCGATCTTTTCGAGCGGCTCAAGGCGAATAACAGGGAGATCTTCAAGAAAAACAAGGTCAGGAAAGTCATAGTTATTTCACCACATTGTTATTCCACCTTTATAAAAGAATACGGTGATAACTACGAGATCATCCATTTCAGCGAGCTCCTGGCCGACCTGATCAAGAAGGGGAAGCTCTCTCCGAAAAAGGACTTCGGCGGCAGGAAAGTCACATATCATGATCCGTGCTATCTGGGAAGGCACAGCGGGATATATGATGCGCCCCGGGATATCCTGATGTCTCTACCGGGGATCGATTTCGTGGAAATGGACCGCATAAGAGAGCAGAGCATGTGCTGCGGGGGAGGGGGCGGAGGCCTGTGGGTCGAGAGGGCCAAGGGAGAGCGCTTGAGCGACTTGAGAGTCGAGGAGGCACTGGGTAAAGAAGCATCGGTCCTTGCCACCTCATGCCCATACTGTATCGCCATGCTTGAGGACAGCATCCGGACCATGAACGCAGAAGAGAGAATCAGGGTGAGAGACCTGTCGGAGTTGATCATCGAGAGCCTGGAATAAACAAGGAGTGTAATATGAGCAGAATAGGAGTCTTTATCTGCCGCTGCGGTTTAAATATAGCGAAAACGGTGCGGGTCGGCGAAGTCGTGGAATTCGCGAGGACCCTGCCGGATGTCGTAGTCGCGGAGGATTACAAGTTCATGTGCTCCACGCCGGGGCAGGAGATCATCCAGAACGATATCAAAAAATACAATCTAAATCGGGTGATCGTCGCCGCCTGTTCCCCTCTGATGCATGAAAAGACGTTCCGGAAAGTAATCGAAAATGCGGGCTTGAATCAGTATCTCCTTACCATTGTGAATATCCGCGAGCAGATTTCCTGGGTGACGGAAGACGAAGATGTCGCGACGTTGAAGGCAAAGGCCATGATCAACGGCGCGGTTTACCGCGCGCGTCTCCTTGCTCCCCTGACCTCCCGCTTCATCGAGGTGAATCCAGATGTAATGGTGATCGGGGGGGGTATAGCCGGTATCCAGGCCGCGCTTGAACTGGCTGAAACAGGCAAGAAGGTCTACCTGGTCGAAAAGAGCCCTTCTATCGGCGGCCATATGGCGCAATTCGACAAGACTTTTCCCACTCTCGACTGCTCGGCCTGTATCCTGACGCCGAAAATGGATGCCGTCCTGCAGAACCCGAGGATCGAGTTGCTGACATATACTGAGGTCACCGAGGTCAAAGGGTTCGTGGGAAATTTCGAGATCACGATCAGGAAAAAGGCGCGGTACGTGGATCACGAGAAGTGCAATGCTTGCCTCGCTTGTACGGAAAAATGTCCCGGGCGGAGCGTTTCGGAATTTGACGAGGGTCTGGTAAAGAGAAAGGCCATCTATATCCCCTTCCCGCAGGCCGTTCCTCAGAAACCAACGATCGACCGGGCCGCGTGTACGTTCTTCTTGAAGGGAAAGTGCCGGCTTTGCGAAAAGATATGCGGACAGGGGGCCATTGATTTCGAGCAGGAAGACCGTTACGAGCAGATCAAGGTCGGGGCCGTCATCGTAGCGACCGGCTATGACCTGATGGATACGAAGGCCTTGGTCCAGTACGGATACGGCAGGTATCCCGGAGTCTATCACGGGTTGGAAGTTGAGAGACTCTTCAATGCCGCCGGACCCACGGGCGGAAAGGTGATCATGCGGGACGGGAAAGAGCCGAAGAGCGTTGCCATCCTGCACTGCATCGGCAGCCGCGACAAGAACAACTACGAATACTGCAGCCGCGTGTGTTGCATGTATTCTTTGAAATTCGCGCATTTGATGAAGGAGAAGACAGGAGCGGATGTCTACCAGCTCTACATAGATATGAGGACCCCCGGCAAAGGGTACGAGGAATTTTACTCAAGGCTTCTGGAAGAAGATGTGAAATTCATTCGCGGCAAAGCGGCCCGCGTTACGGATAAGACGAACGACTGCGAGGAACCGGGTAAGCTTATCGTCGAGGTCGAGGATACGCTGACCAGCCAGTTCCTGCGCGTGCCGGTGGATATGGTCGTGCTGTCACCGGCCATGAAACCGAGGAGCGATGCCAAGGATATGGCGCGTCTTTTCAATATCAGCACGGATAAGTACGGCTTCTTTATGGAAAAGCATCCCAAGCTGGCCCCCCTTTCGACTATGACGGACGGCGTATTCATCGCCGGGACCTGTCAGGGCCCAAAGGATATCCCGGATACGGTGTCACAGGGGACAGGTGCCGCCGCGGAAGCCCTGACGATCGTGGTGAAAGATAAAATGGAGCTGGAAGCGGCGACCGCTTTCGTCAATTCGAGCGCATGCAGCGCGTGTCAGAATTGCGTGAAGGTCTGTCCTTTCGGCGCGCCATTTTTCAATGCACAAAAAGGCGTTTCGGAAATCAATGAGGCATTGTGCAAGGGTTGCGGGCTTTGTGCGGCCGCGTGCCCGACATCAGCGATTATCGCCCGGCATTTCGCCAATGACCAGATTATGGCGGAGATGGAAGGACTGATGGAATTCTAGTGGCTTCACGGCAAATGGCCTCGGCCTTGGCCTTTAGCCAATAAATACATAGGAGAACAATATGGCGGAGTTCGAACCCAGGATACTGGGTATTGCATGTAACTGGTGTACCTATACCGGCGCCGACCTGGCGGGGACGACAAGGCTGAAATACCCTCAGAACCTGAGGCTGGTGCGTGTGATGTGTTCCAGCCGGATTAACCCCTCCTTCATTTTCCGGGCATTCCAGCTCGGGGCCGACGGCGTGCTGGTAGGGGGATGTCATCCGGGAGACTGCCATTACGGCACAGGCAACCTCTATGCGCGCAGAAGACTTGCGACCACGAAAAAGGTTCTGGAATTGGCTGGTATGGAACCGGGCAGGTTCAGAGTTGAATGGATTTCGGCTTCGGAAGGCAAGAAATTCGCGGAGGTCGTCGAAGAGTTTACCAACCAGATTAAATCCTTGGGACCCCAGAAGAAGTTCAAAATGGAAAGGGTGGCGAAGGCCGATTCCGGTAAATAGAAAGTTAAAAAGCCCGCTGCCGGCGATTGCCGTCGGCCGGGGTTCCTTGATGAGGGTTCTATGACCGACATGAAAGAGATAGAAAAAAAACTGAAGGAGGAAGCCGGGAAGCTCCTTGCGAGCGGCCAGGTATCCGTCGTCCTTGCGTACGGCAAAGGATATGACGAGAGGCATCCCATGCCCTATGCTGCGACCCGTGTCGAGGATGTCGAGGACATCGTGTTCAATGAATACTGCACGCCCAATATGGCGCGGTATCTGACGAAATACCCCGCGGGGACGAAGATCGCGGTGGCCGTGAAGGGTTGTGACAGCCGGGCCGTCGTTGTTCTCATTCAGGAAGGGAAGATTAAAAGGGAGGATGTCGTCATCCTGGGAATCCCCGTGACCGGCATGAAAGAGCAGAAGACAGGGGAGCCTGTGGATGGGGCGATGACGTGCGGCATTCCCAATCCGGTCCTTTATGATGTTTTGCTGGGCGAAGAGATAAAGGGCGATGCGGCGTCTCCCTACGACATTCTTGACGGGCTTGACGCCAAAAACGCCGACGAGCGATGGGAGTTCTGGAAAACGGAATTGGCCAGGTGTATCCGCTGCTATGCCTGCCGGAAGGCCTGCCCGATGTGTTATTGTGATCCCTGCTTCATCGATCAGACGAAACCCCAGTGGGGCGACAAGACGCCTTCCTTTGCTGGCAATCTTATGTATCACCTGACGAGGTTTTATCATCTGGCGGGCAGGTGCATAGATTGCGGGGAGTGCACCCGTGCGTGCCCGGTCAATATCCCTCTAAATCTGTTTCACAAGTTTATCGCCCGGGAATGCGAGAAGATGTTCGGCCAGAAGGCGGGTATGGATATTAATCAGAAGCCGATCATGGTCGATTTCAGGGTCGAGGATTCGGACGCTTTACTGGAATGAAGGAAAATGGCGAGGCTTTTCTGTGATCTATTTGGTAGAGCGCAAAGAGAAAGGAGTAAGGTGGCAGTTATAAAACCCCACTTTTTACTCCTTGCACCTTACAAAAAAGGAGCGGATCGTGTTAAAGAAAATTGCTCTTGAAAAAATCGGAGATTTCATCAACGCCCTGATGGAAAAAGGAAAACTCTTTGCCCCGGTCAAGGATAACGGCGGCGTGAATTTCCGGGAAATCAGGAATGCGGCGGATGTAACCCTGGATTTCTACAATACTGTGACAAGTCCCAAATCCCTTTTTTTCCCCCAGATCGAAGACATGATCAAATACAGGCTGGAGAAGGAAGGGCCCGTAGCGGAGCCTGTTTCTCTTGAAATCAAACCACAGGTTGTGCTGGGTGTCAGGCCCTGTGATGTGAGGAGCTTCGAAGTTATGGATTATCTGTTCAGGGACGGGGGTATCGTAGATCCGTACTGGGAAGAAAGGCGACGCAACACGACCATTATTGGGTATGCTTTCGACAGCGTCGATCCGGTGGATTTTTACAATACCTTCGATATTCATGCCGCCGATCCGAGGGGAAGCGATATCTTCATGATCAAGACGGATAAGCAGGTCTTCCTGAAAGCAATAACGAACAAGGGAGGGGAGCTTCTCGGCGGCATCCAGGTCCTTGCTGATGCATCGGCCGAGGACGCCAGCCTGGTGGATGCGACGATCAAGAAGGGCCCCGAGCTGAAAACACGGCATCTTTCACTGGAAGGCGTTGACAAAAAACTCGAGGAGATATTCGATGATCCTTTCTGGCATAAAACGTCGGCCGCCTGCCTGAGCTGCGGCGTCTGCACTTTCGTGTGCCCCACATGCCACTGCTTCGATATATGCGACGAAACGCTCTTCAGGGAGGGGAAGCGGTGCAGGACCTGGGATGCCTGCATGTTCACCAATTTCACACTGGAGGCGAGCGGCCATAACCCCCGCACGAGAGTGTTTCAGCGGCTCCGCCAGAAAGTGAACCATAAATTTTCCTATTACGTGACGAAATTCGGAGTCACATTATGCGTCGGTTGCGGGCGCTGTACGCGTTACTGCCCGGTCAATATAGATATTTTCTCGATCATCGAGGGAGCGAAGAAAGTGGAGGGCAAGAAGTAGAATATGAACCCCTATATACCCACACCGGTCAAGGTCGTAAAAATCATAACGGAAGTCGATACAAACGATATCAAGACATTCCGGGTGGTCTTCATGGATAAAGAGGACGAGGAAAGGTTCAAATATTTGCCGGGGCAATTCGCCGAGCTTTCCATATACGGCAAGGGGGAGAGCCCCATAGGAATCGCTTCTTCCCCGACGCAGCCAGGCTATATTGAATTTACTGTGCAGAAGGCCGGCATCGTGACGAGCGCTCTGCATGATCTTGAGGAGGGGATGCAGATTGGCGTGCGGGGTCCTCTCGGCCATCCATGGCCCATTGAGTTCCTCGAAGGAAAGAACATTATCGTGGTCGGTGGAGGGTTTGCGTTCACCACGCTGCGCTCGCTGGTGAATTATATGCTGTTCGATGATAACCGCGCCAGATTCGGCGACATAACGGTTATTTACGGCGCCAGAACCCCGGGTCTTCTTCTGTACAAGGATGAGCTTGCCGACTGGGAGAAGAGGAGCGACATCAATACGATCATAACCGTGGATAAAGGAGATGCAGACTGGAAGGGCAGGGAGGGCTTCGTGCCGACGGTCTGCAAGGAGACCGCTCCCAGTCCCGGAAACGCGGTCGCCGTCATCTGCGGCCCGCCCATCATGATCCGGTTCACGCTGCCCGTGTTTTTTGATCTGGGGTTCTCCAAGGAAAATATTCTCACATCCCTTGAAATGAGGATGAAATGTGGAATCGGCAAATGCGGCCGCTGCAATGTGGGCAGTAAGTATGTCTGCAAGGACGGACCGGTGTTTTCGTTTGCGGAGCTGGATAGTATCCCGAGAGATTTTTAGAAAGGCTGTTGACCGAAAGAGCATGCCTGTAAGAGAGGCGGATCATATAAATCCCAGATTCCAAATCCCGAGCACCAAGTAATTCCAAGGCCCAAATTCCGAAATCAAAAGGGCTGAACGGTTGTTTCGGACATTGGGATTTTTGGTATTGGAGTTTGGGATTTAGGATTGACTCCCGCGTAAAAAGTTCATGGTTCGCCAAGCTCACCATGACAGTATAGACGAAAACTCGACTTTTTATGAGACCATCAGGATTTTATGATTAAACTCCATTTTACAATGAAATTTCAATTCGCTTTTCAACGGAGGGGAAATTGTTCAAGGTAATAGAGAAGACTTTTTTGCAGGAAATCGTTGTCAGGATGGTCATCGAGGCGCCGGAAATCGCGCGGAAAAGGCGCGCCGGACAATTCGTCATCTTGATGATCGATGAAAAGGGAGAGAGAATCCCGCTGACTATTGTGGACTCGGATTCGGCCAAAGGGACAATCACCATCATCTTCCAGGTTGTGGGTAAGACGACGTATTGGCTCTCCAGGCTGAATACAGGTGATTACATCCGCAATGTCCTCGGGCCTCTCGGGCATGCGACTGAAATAGAGAATTTCGGCACAGTAGTCTGTGTTGGAGGAGGCGTGGGGGTCGGGGTGATCTATCCTATCGCGGCGGCTCTTAAAAAGGAAGGCAATAATGTTATATCCATTATCGGCGCGAGGACGAAAGACATTCTGATTCTTGAAGAGGAGATGAAAAGCGTGAGCAACGAGCTCCTCGTGGCCACCGATGACGGCAGTTACGGCTTCCACGGCTTTGTCAGCGCGGTTCTGCAGAATCAAATCGATTCGGGCCTGAAAATTGACAGGGTCTTTGCCATCGGGCCTGTTCCGATGATGCGGGTTATCTGTAATGTTACCCGTCCGTATAACATCAAAACCATTGTGAGCCTGAACCCGATCATGGTTGACGGGACCGGAATGTGCGGGGCTTGCCGTGTTTCGGTGGGAGGCCAGACCCGTTTCACATGTGTGGATGGTCCTGAATTCGATGGCCACCAGGTGGATTTTGGTTTATTGATGAGCCGCCTCAGGATGTATTGCGATCAGGAAAAACAATCGATGGAAAGTTGCAGGTGCGCAAGCCATGGAAACTGAAAGAAAGGAAAAGAGGGAAAAAATTCCCAGGCAGGCCATGCCTGAACAGGACCCGAAAGAGCGGATCAAGAACTTCGATGAAGTACCGCTGGGATATTCAGAGGAAACAGCGATGCTCGAAGCGAGGCGTTGTATCCAGTGCAAGAAGCCGGGCTGTGTCGGAGGTTGCCCGGTCGATGTCGATATCCCCGGATTCATCAAGCTGATTTCAGAAGGGGATTTCATCGGCGCGGCCCACAAGCTGAAAGAAACGAACGCTCTGCCCGCCGTCTGTGGAAGGGTTTGCCCCCAGGAAGACCAGTGCGAGAAGGTCTGCATTCTCGGGAAGAAGGGCGAGCCGGTGGCGATCGGCAGGCTGGAGAGGTTTGCCGCAGATTATGAGCGTAATCACGGTGATATACTGATTCCGAAGGTGGCGTCGCCAACCGGCAGAAAAGTGGCTATTGTGGGTGCCGGTCCCGCGGGTTTGACTATTGCCGGCGATCTAGTCAAGCTGGGGCACGATGTGACGGTTTTCGAGGCCCTGCACAAGGCGGGAGGAGTCCTGATATACGGTATACCGGAATTCCGTCTTCCCAAGGCGATCGTAGATGCGGAAGTGAATTACTTGGAAAAAATGGGTGTGAAAATAGTGACCAATGCGGCCATCGGTCGGCTGAAGACGATCGATGACCTGTTCAAAGAGGGATTTCATGCGGTCTTTTTGGGAGTGGGCGCCGGGGCCCCGGTTTTCATGAACATACCGGGAGAAAATTTCAGCGGTATCTATTCTGCCAATGAGTATCTGACGCGATCCAATCTCATGAAGGCTTACCGTTTTCCGGAATACGATACGCCCATTGCCCGCGGCAAGAACGTAGCGGTAATAGGAGGCGGCAATGTGGCGATGGATTCCGTCAGAACGGCGCTGCGGCTGGGTGCCGACAACGCCTATATTATATACAGGCGGACCGAGGTGGAAATGCCCGCCAGGATCGAAGAGGTCCATCATGCCAAAGAAGAAGGGGTCCAGTTCCGGCTTCTCACGAACCCCATCGAGTATATAGGAGATGAAAACGGCTGGGTCAAGCAGATGGTCTGCAACCGGATGGAGCTGGGCGAGCCTGACGAATCCGGCAGGCGAAGGCCGGTCGTCATAAAAGGTTCGGAATTCACCATCGATGTGGATACTGTGGTAGTAGCGATCGGGACAATGGCGAACCCCGTGATTCCCATGACCACGCCGGGGCTGGAAACCAATAAATGGGGCTATATCGTGACCAGGGGAGAATCGGGAGAGACCAGCCGCCGTGGTGTATATGCGGGCGGAGATATTGTGACCGGTTCGGCAACGGTCATTCTCGCCATGGGCGCCGGCCGCCAGTCGGCAAAGGCGATCCATACGTATCTGATGAACGGCAGTAAATAAGAGGGCAAGAGGGTGAGAAAAAACACTGTTTAATTCAAAAACCCGTTACTGAAAAAAATGAATCAAGAACGAAAAAGGGCCTGCTGAAATAGCGGCCCTTTTTGTTTTAAGATGCCAGTGACGCCTGTTTTCAAAAATCCGGGCTGTCGGTCTCGTGCTTTCAGCCCTTGACTATTGCCGAATGCCTGATGCCTTTTTTGAAAATGACAACACTAGGAAGAGAATTCCAATTGAATGTACCTGACGTCTGATGCCCGACATCAGATGTTCATATTAATGTCCTTCTTCCATAGCGCCCGCGATATACATCATCGCGAGGAGCACAAAAACAAGGGTCTGGATAATGGAAGTGAATATCATGAGGACAAAGACCGGAAGCGGTACCAGCAGGGGAACAAGCAGAAGTACGACTCCGAGGACGATATCCTCGCCCATGATATTCCCGAAAAGCCGGACCGAGAGCGACAGCGGCCGCGACAGATGGCTGATGATCTCGATCGGAAGCATGAGGGGGGTCATCCACCATACCGGTCCCATGAACTGCTTGAAATACTTTACGCCGTGAATGCTGACACCAACAATATGCGTCATAAGGAACACGGTCAGGGCCATGGAGACGGTTGTATTCAGATTGTTGGTCGGCGAGTCGAATCCCGGAATGATGCCGAGCAGGTTGGAAGTCAGGATATAGAGACCGAGCGTCGCAATAAGAGGAAAGTACTTTCTTCCATGCGGCCCCATGGTATCGACCAGCAAATTATCGAGACCGCTTACGATGACTTCCATCACGTTTTGAACTTTGTTCGGGTAAATATCCATCCGGCGGGTCGCCAGGAAAGAAAGAAATCCCAGAAGCGCGATAATCAACCAGGCATAAGTTACATGTGGAGGGAAAAAATGATTCTCCAATATCAAAAAGGGATGCATCTCAGTTAACCTCCTTGGTCCTCAGGATCAAATTTTTTTTTGAGACTTCAAGCACTGTCGTCACGACGATATTGATGACGACTACCGAGAGCCCGATCAGCAGGCCTATGATGTTAATGGAAAAATGCGTGATAAGAAAATAAATTACAACAGCGGTCACTACAAATCGGATATAGTACCTTACCATGATGAAGGATTTCGCCCTGGCGGAAATATTCCGGAAGGCCTTCTTCAGGCTCAGGTAAAGCCAGTAGAAATTGGCGATGCTTATCAGTCCGCCCAGCAACACGCCCAAAGCAAACGACGTGGAAGCGAAGACAAAACCGATCAAGGATAAAATCCCCAGCGCGATCCAGTTTCTGATCTCAAGTTTTTTTTGGAGGGGGTCTTTTTCTGTGCGGCTCATTTTTCAAATTTTTTTTCGGCTCGTCGCCGCCGTCGTCGGGAAAATTCTTCTTGATCAGGATGTATATATTCCTCAATCCGGCTACGATGCCTATGATCAAAAAAAGAAGGGCTAATTTATGCCCCGTTCCGAACTTCCGATCCAACCATGCTCCGAGGAGAAGACTTCCGAAAATCGCCAGCACCATGGCGAAACCGACGCTGCTGGCATATGCCAGCTGGATCATCAGGTTTTTTTTGTCTTTATCCATCAACGCCGCGGCTTTTAACATAAAGTGGCTTATAAGTCAATGAAAAAGGGCTTTTCACTTTCCCGTCTTTATCGATTCCTCATACCAGCGTATGGTTCTTTTGAGTCCTTCCCTGAAATCGGTCCTGGCCCTGAAACCGAATTCGCCGGCCGCCCTTGTCGTGTCCAGCATTCTGCGCGGCTGGCCTTCGGGTTTCGTTTCGTCCCATACTATACGTCCCCTGAACCCGGTCAATTCCACAATCAGGGCGACAAGATCTTTAATGGATATTTCAAACCCCGCGCCTATATTGACCGGAGCGCTTTTATTGTATTTTTCCGTGGCCAGGACAATCCCTTCCGCCGCATCCTCCACATAAAGAAATTCTCGGGTGGCCCTGCCGGTCCCCCATACGACGATTTCCTTTTTCCTGTTCAGATTAGCATCAACGCATTTCTTGATCAATGCCGGAATGACATGAGAGGAGTCCGGATCGAAATTATCGCCGGGCCCATATAAATTCACAGGCAGAAGAAAGATCGAGTTGAAGCCGTACTGCTCTCTGTAAGCCTGAGCCTGAACGAGCATCATCTTCTTGGCAAGCCCGTAGGGCGCGTTGGTTTCTTCCGGATAACCCTCCCAGAGATCGTCTTCCCTGAAGGGAACCGGCGTGAATTTCGGATACGCGCAGATTGTCCCCAGGGCGACGAATTTTTCGATACCGCGCCTGTATCCCTCGTGCATGACCTGAACGCCCATGACCAGGTTATCGTAAAACAGTCTCGCGGGATTCTCGCGGTTGAATCCGATTCCTCCGACCCTTGCTGCCAGGTGGATCACTATATCAGGCTGTGAATCATCATACAGTCGCTGGACATCCTCCATGTTGACCAGATCATAATGGGCCGACCGGAAAGTAAAAATACGGCGTACCCCGAGCTCCTTCAGCTTTCTTACCACATGCCTGCCGAGGAAGCCGTTGCCCCCGGTGATTGTAATGCGTTTTTCCTTGAGATTCATTCTTCTCTCTGACAGTTCGGCTGCTCTGTCTTTTCCTTCAGCCCTTTGCTTTTCGCTTCAGTCTTTCAGCTTTGCATCTTGTCTACGCTATCCGGTTATTCCCTTTGTGACCGGCATCGCACAGGATTTTTTCTTTTTGCGCGCGCTCCATATCGGCCTCGATCATCATGTCGATCAGGCGGTCAAAACCGACTTTCGGTTTCCATCCGAGTTTATTCCTCGCCTTCGAACAATCGCCGAGCAGAACATCCACTTCCGTAGGCCTGAAATATTTCGGGTCTGTCTCGACATGCTCCCGGTAGTCGAGCCCGAGCCTCCGGAAAACTTCCTCGGCGAATTCACGGACGGAATGGGTTTCGCCGGTGGCCACCACGTAGTCGTCGGGATCGTCCTGCTGAAGCATGAGCCACATCGCTTCCACGTAGTCCCCCGCGAACCCCCAGTCCCTTTTCGCGTCGAGGTTTCCCAGGTAAAGCTTCTCCTGCAAGCCCAGTTTGATCCTGGTCGCCGCCCGCGTGATTTTCCTGGTGACGAAAGTCTCTCCGCGGCGGGGCGATTCGTGGTTGAAGAGAATGCCATTGCAGACGAACATGCGATATGCTTCGCGGTAATTCTTCGAAATGTAATAGGCGAAGACCTTAGCCGCCGCATAAGGGCTCTGGGGCTGAAAAGGCGTATTTTCGTTCTGGGGAGGGGGCGCGGCGCCGAACATCTCGCTGGATGAAGCCTGGTAGAATTTTGCCTTGATCCCCGTCTTGCGGATGGCTTCCAGCAGCCTGAGAGTCCCCATGCCGGTGATGTCCCCCGTGAATTCCGGCATGTCAAAGCTGACCCTGACGTGGCTCTGGGCTCCCAGATGGTAGATCTCGTCCGGCTTGATTTGATACAGCAAGTCAGTCAACTGCCCGGAGACCGATAGATCGCCGTAATGGAGGTACATCCGCGCCTTGGGGTCGTGAAAGTCGGTATAGAGGTGATCGATTCTTTCCGTATTGAAAGTGCTGGCCCTCCTGATCAGTCCGTGGATCTCGTAGCCCCGGTTGAGAAGAAATTCAGTCAGATAAGAACCGTCCTGTCCCGTGATACCGGTAATGAATGCCTTCTTCATCGAATACTTCTGCCTCCAATTAATTCTTTCCCGCCTCGCGGTGTCTGTTGCCCGAGACCATTTATATCCTGTCGAGCGCCCTGGCGCACGCCTGTACTGTCTTTTCCAGATCCTCTTCCGTGTGTGCCGCGGATACGAAAGCCGCTTCGAATTGCGACGGAGCCATGTAGACGCCCTCCGCAGTCATCCGCCGGAAGAAGCGTGCGAACATCTCCGTATCGCTCTTTGCGGCTGAATGGAAGTCGGACACCGTCGTGGATGCAAAGAAGGCCGTGAACATGGAGCCCGCGCGGTTGATTGTGACCGGGATTCCCTTTCTTACAAAACACGATTTTATTTCATCGCAGAGTTTTTCGCTTTTCCGTTCGAGGTCCTCGTACGGCGGTTCCTCTCGAAGAATCTTGAGTGCGGCCGCGCCCGCGGCCATGGCCACGGGATTGCCGGAAAGAGTTCCGGCCTGATAAACGGGACCGTCGGGGGCCAGCTGTTCCATGATATCCCTTCTTCCGCCGAAGGCCCCCACGGGAAGGCCGCCTCCGATGATTTTGCCGAGGCAGGTCAGATCCGGGCTGATGCCGATGATATTCTGGTAGCCCCCGTAGGCCAGCCGGAAACCAGTAATCACCTCATCGAAAATCAGGATGATACCCTCTCTCGAAGAGATCTCCCGCAGGCCTTCGAGGAAACCCTGTACGGGGGGTACAACGCCCATATTTCCGGCAACCGGCTCTACGATGATACAGGCGATATCAAGGCCATGGAGTTGAACGGCCGACCGGACGGATTCGATGTCGTTATAAGGGAGGGTGATCGTCAGTTCCGCAAGTCCGGCCGGCACGCCGGGACTGCCCGGAATGCCTAGAGTGGCTACCCCCGATCCGGCCTTGACAAGCAGGGAATCGGCGTGGCCGTGATAACATCCCTCGAATTTGATGATTTTGTTTCTGCCGGTATATCCGCGCGCAAGCCGGATGGCGCTCATTGCGGCTTCCGTCCCCGAACTGACCATCCGTACCATATCCATAGAGGGGAAGGCATCCGTGATCAGTTTCGCCATCCCGACCTCCGCTTCAGTCGGAGCTCCGTAACTCGTCCCCTTGCGTGTGGCGAGCGCGATCGCTCTGCCGATTCCGGGATGGGCGTGTCCCAGGATCATGGCCCCCCAGGAAGCGACATAGTCGATGTATTCATTCCCTTCGACATCGTAAATCCTGGAGCCGGATGCTCTACGGATGAAGAGCGGCCCCGCTTTTACGGCCTTGAACGCCCTTACCGGGCTGTTGACACCGCCCGGTATGTACTTCCTTGCTTCTTCGAAGAGCTTTCCGGATGATTTCTTCATTTAAAAATATTTCATGCTGCTTTTCTTGAATTCTTTTTCCGACCAGAGGATTTTGTAATCGCCGACGCCGGTTGATGCGGCGATCTTCTCCAGAATCTGCCGGGGAAAGCGGTCCTTGAAGTGGATCATGCTGAAGACGGAGTATTTACCCTCGAAGGGCGGTTTCCTTTCATAGCAGTGTGTGACTTCACTGAAAGAAGAGAGTATTTCGCCCACATTTTCCTCGTGTCCCGGTGGAACTGCCCAGACGACCATGGCGTTCTTCTCGTATCCGGCTTTCGTGTGCCTGACGATGGCGCCGAATTTTCTGATGATGCCTCTCTTGCAAAGACTGAGGATCGTCCGGATCAGTTCTTCTTCGCTTCTGCCTATTTTCTCTCCAAGCTGCAGAAAGGGTCTTGCGGCCAGAGGGATGTCCTCCTGTATGAGCCTGGATATCTCTTTTTCCCTTAAAGTCAGCATGTATCTTCTCATAACATATTCAAATTGCTCTTGACAATTTTTTTCCCAGCAGGTAAGTACTTTATGATTCCCGGGGTGGGCTTCGGGAATCATGCTTGTTCAGTTTGCAAAAGAAAGGGGGTGGGGACATTTTACAGTTTGGTTGGCGAGTGTGTTTTTTGGAAAACAATAATGAAAGAAAGGAAGAAAAATGAAGAGAGTGATTTCTTGGCTGGTGGGAGTTCTAGTTTTCGTGGTCGCCGCTCCGTTTGCGGTGGCGGCGGAGGCGGCTGCTTCCGGTACTGTTGATTACACCAAAGCAATAGTCCTCGGATGCAGTCTTATCGCGGCGGGCCTTGCCATGGGGCTCGGTACGATAGGGACCGGTCTGGGGATGGGCCAGGCGACAAGCGGGAGCACTAATGCCGTCGGCAGAAATCCCGAAGCACAGGGCAAAGTCATGTTGACCATGATGGTCGGTCTGGCCATGACAGAATCCATCGCGATTTACGCCCTGGTTATTTCGCTTGTTATTCTGTACGCGAACCCGCTGCTGAAGTATCTTGCGGGCTAAATCCGGTATATTTTTAAAGGGAGAGGGAAGCGGATAAAAAGAGGACTTCCCCCTCCCTTTTTTTATTTTTCAGGCTGGTGAAAATGCGCCGCAACGGAGGAAAGAGATGAAACACGCAAATCCCTTTATGTGTGTTGCTGTTTCTCCGGGCCAGGCGGTAGGGCATGATGGATTTCTGTCCGACGTCTTGCAGACGAGGTTGTTCAGTGCTTGTAATTTCTTGAATGAACATCTATTCGGTTTGCGGCGGAACTTGAACTTTTGTTCTTCTTGCCTTTTTCTGCGCCTGCAGGCGCTTCTGTTCCAGAACCTTTTCCTTCGCCCGCTTCGAGCGCTTTCTTTTCTGACGCCGGATTTTTTCCGCCCGCATCTTCTCCGCACTCTGCTTCCCCTTCTGAATATTCTCGATGCGGTCGGTCAAAATGCGACGGGCCATGAAGCGGTTGTCGGCCTGGGAGCGGGACTGCTGGCATTTGACGATAAGGCCGGTCGGGAGATGGACGAGCTGGACGCAGGTTGCGGTCTTATTCACTTTCTGCCCTCCGGGACCGGACGACCGGACAAACGTCTCTCGCAGATCGCTCTCTTTTATGCCGAGCTTTTCCATTCTTTCCAGGAGTGCTTTTTCTTTTTCAGGGGAAACCGGCATAAAGGTAAGAGTCCAGAGGCTGTTCAAAACTTGTCCCGTATTCGACACAGGATGCTCGGACTGAACTCAGGACCGTTTATAGGGAATATACCCTGTCGCCGACAAAGGTGATCCAGTTCTGTTTCAGGATTTCGCTGGCTTCGTCCAGTTTGTCCACGCCGATGATCAGAATAGTTTCTTTTCCGATCCTCTCGATGGTTGTATAGATGTAATGGATGTTGATGTCCGCGTCCCGCAGCGGCTTCACGATGGCGTTCATCCCGGCGGGGTGGCAGGGCACTTCCACTGCCAGCACTGGGCTGACCTCGTAATTGAAATGGAAACTCTCGAGGATGGTAACGGCCTTCTGCGGGTCGTTAACAATCAGGCGCACCATGCTGTCTTCGGCGACGCTTGCGGCGGCGATCGCCTTAGTACTGATATCCTCATTATCCAGAATATCCACGAGCCGGGCCAGCGCGCCGGGCACATTCTCCAGTTTGACGGAAATCTGCTGGACAGCCATTATGAGGTTCCTCCCTGAGGCGTCGCGAAGAATTCGTAGCCGCAGGCGAATGCCTTTCTGTTGATTTCCATGGCGGCCTTTTTTCTTTCCCCCATAATCTGCTTGAGACTTTTCAAATATGTTTCCGGCGGGATCAGGCGGGTCCGCTTGATGTATGCTCCCATCATGACGATATTGGATGCCCTGGGGTCGCCCATTTCCTGCGCGATTTCTCCCGCCGGTATTTCGTAAATCTCCACGTCTTTTCTGTTGGGCCGGCCCTCTATGATAGAGGAATTCAGGAAAATGCCCCCTCCTGAAGCGGCCCTGTTCTGAAAGCTGTAGAGCGACGGCGTGTTCATGATCACCAGAAAATCGGGTGCGGACGCCACAGGGGAAGCGATTTCTTCGTCCGAGACAGCCACTGTGCAGTTGGCCGTTCCCCCCCTTACTTCAGCACCGTAAGAGGGCAGAAATGTTGTGTGAAAGCCCTGATTCATGGCCGAATGGGCAAGGCTGTAGCCCATCATCAAGACTCCCTGTCCGCCGAAACCGGCGAATATCGTTTTTACCAGCATTATTTCTTTTCCTGTCTGATATCCTTTATCACCCCGAGCGGGAATATTTTCGTCATGACATTGTCCACCCATCTGCATGATTCCAAAGGCGTCATCTTCCAGTTGGTCGGGCAATGCGAAAGGATCTCCACCATCGAAAAACCCGCTCCGTCTATCTGATACTGGAATGCCTTTTTAATCGATCTTCTGGCCTGGATAATTCTCGCGGGAGAATTTACCGCGCACCGTTCAATATAGCATGTGCCTTCCAGATGCGACAGTATTTCGCTCATCCGGATCGGATGACCGTCCAACACGGGCTCTCTACCGGGAGGAGTCGTCGTTGTCTTCTGGCCGAGAATGGTCGTGGGGGCCATCTGCCCTCCTGTCATGCCGTACACCGCGTTATTGATGAAAATAACAGTGATGTTCTCGCCCCTGTTCGCCGCATGAAGGGTCTCGGCTGTCCCGATGGCGGCGAGATCGCCGTCGCCCTGGTACGTGAAGACAATGCGGTCCGGCAGCGTCCTCTTGATCCCCGTGGCCACGGCGCAGCCCCTTCCGTGGGGTGCCTCAAGCATATCCACATCGAAATAATTATATGCCAGTACGGCGCACCCTGCAGGTGGCACACCGATCGTTATACCCCTGAGTCCCAGCTCATCAATGACCTCGGCGATGATCCTATGGACGATGCTGTGCCCACAGCCGGGGCAATAATGAAATGCGTTGCCTTTCAATGACTTTGGCCTGCGGAATACCTGTTTCATAAATAGGAGTTCCCGGAGCTCTTGTTTTTTGGCCAATCGGCCTGATGTCGGCATCAGGCGCCGGTGTTATTTTAACTGCTGTTCTATTACCTTGGCGATTTCCGCCGGGGTTGGGACCACTCCTCCCGGCCGGCCGTAAAAGCTCACCCGGTGGTCATCCCCGAGCGCGAGCCGGACATCTTCCACCATCTGACCCGTACTCATCTCGAACACGAGGAATTTGGAAATCCTGTCCGATAATGCCCTGATGGCGTCGGACGGAAAAGGCCAGAGGGTGATCGGGCGGATCAATCCCACCCTTATACCCGTCTCTCTCGACCTCTTGATGGCTCCTTTGGCCACTCTCGCCGCCGTGCCGTACGCAATTACGATCAGATCGGCATCATCGACCCTGAATTCCTCGAACCGGACCTCGTTTCTGACGATAGCCTGATATTTTCTGTAAAGCTTCCAGTTGTGTTCTTCTTCTCGCAGTGGATCCAATATCAATCCGCGGATGAACTTGCTTTTTCCTTCGCCCGCCCCCTTGAGGTGGAACTTGTCCGTGTATTGTCTCTGCTTCGGTTTCTTGAATACAACAGGCTCCATCATCTGGCCGATCATGCCGTCCGCGAGAATCATAACGGGATTCCGGTACTTATCAGCAAGATCGAAGGCGTCCATCGTCAGATCCGCGAGTTCCTGTACGGACGCGGGGGCGAGGACGATCACCCGATAATCGCCGTGTCCGCCTCCTTTTGTGGCCTGGAAGTAGTCGCCCTGCGAGGGGCTGATATTCCCCAGACCAGGTCCACCTCTCATGATATTCACGATGACTGCCGGAAGCTCATCCGCCGCTAGGGAAGAGATGCCTTCCTGCTTCAGGGAGATTCCCGGGCTGGAAGAGGAAGTCATTGCGCGGGCGCCCGCTGCGCTTGCACCCAGCACCATATTGATCGAGGCGATTTCGCTTTCACCCTGGATAAACGTTCCGCCTTCCACTTTGCGGAGGTTTTCCGCCATGTATTCCGTCAATTCATTCTGCGGGGTAATGGGGTACCCTGCGTAGAAGCGGCAGCCCGCTCTTATGGCAGCCTCCCCGATCACGCGGTTCCCTTGGATCAATGTCTTACTCACGGTAGACCTCGATGGCCACCTCCGGGCAGACGATTCCGCAGACGGTGCAGCCGTTGCACTGCCCGTTATCCTCAAATGAAACGGGATGATAGCCTTTTGAATTGAAATCCGTCGAGGTTGAGATCAGTTTTTTCGAACAGGCGTTCAGGCAGAGAAGGCATTCCTTGCAAAGTTCTTTATTGATGACAATGTAACCTTTCAAAACCGGACGTCTCCGAGGTGTCAATAAACTCGATAGACTTAACGGAATTGGACGGTAAAGTCAAATTTTTTTGCAGGAAAAATCTGTAAGAATGAGAATGACACCGCTCGATTTGCATGTTAAAAATGGTGATCTCGTGGTGAGAGCCAATCAAATTTCGAAGATCGCTGCCCATGTTCAATGCACGCCTTGTAAACGATCCTTTCGGAGATCCCGGAGTATATATTGAAATTCTTTTCAGGAAAGAGGCTCTTCTCTTTGACCTGGGCGATGTCCGGCCCCTCGCTCCCCGGAAGCTCCTCAAAGTGGACCATGTTTTTGTTTCCCATACTCATATGGATCACTTTATCGGATTCGATCATCTTCTGAGAGTCTGCCTGGGCCGCGACAAGGAGCTCGCGCTGTACGGCCCCCCCGGCTTTATAAAAAACGTCGAGAGCAAGATAGGCGCATATACCTGGAATCTCGTGGAAAATTATACAAACGATTTCGTGATCCGGGCAACGGAGATCGACGGCACTCATAGGGTCACCAGGGTTTACCGGTGCCAGAGGGCCTTTCGGCCGGAAATAGCGGAAGGCACGGAAGCTTTTGACGGCGTGCTCGTGGATCACGATTTATTTACGGTAAGAGGCGTTTTCCTCGACCACAGGATACCGTGTCTTGCTTATTGTCTTGAGGAAAAGAAGAGGATTAATATCAAGAAAAACGGTCTTGAGGAAATGGGATTGCCGATAGGGCCCTGGCTTATGGAATTGAAGGACAAGGTCCTTAGAGACGAGCCCGACAGTACACCGGTTGAAGTATGGCGGCGCGAGAAGGGGAAGCGGGTGGCTGATGAAACATATCCGCTCGGCATACTGAAGGAAAAACTTGTCAAGGTTACACCCGGGCGCAGGATTTCCTACATCGCGGATGCCCAGTATAACCCGGTAAATATATCGAGAATATTGGAGATAGCCGGGAACTCCGACCACATGTTTATCGAGGCGTGCTTTCTTGATGCGGATGCTGAACGGGCGAGAGAGAAATATCACCTGACGGCGCGCCAGGCGGGTGAACTGGCCGGTATGGCAGGCGCCAAGAGGATCACGCTTTTCCACTTCTCTCCGAAGTACCAGGGCAAGGGCGAGTTATTGGTGCAGGAGGCAATGGGAGCATTTGAAAGCAAGACTGACCGGTAAGAATTGGCGCCGGGGATGTTGAAGTCTTCAGCCCGGTCCTTAACTATACTTTTGTAATCTGGAATCCCTCCAATTTTATCGCCACCGAACGCTGGAGGATGTCGATGGAAACCACGAAGAGATCTTTTTTTAAATCCGTCTTCATCACAATGCCTTCGATTCCCCGAAAAGGTCCGTCGATAATCTGCGCCTTGTCTCCGATGCCGGGATACTGGATGCGCTGCATTTCGATCTTTGATTCGACAAGGCGTTGTATGGAAGCGATCTGGCTTTCCGGAACAGGGATCGGCTCGCCGCCGTTTCTCTTTCCGAGGATCCTGACGACTCCCGGAGTGGTCAGGATATTTAATCTGGTTTGATTATCCTGTTCGAATTCCACAAAGAGGTATCCGGGGAAGACCGGAACCATGATCTTCTTTCGCCTGTCTTTCCTTTTGCTCCACACCTCCATCTTTGGTAGAAAGGTATGAAAGGATTTAAGAACAAGGCCTTTATACACCGTGTCTTCGTGTCGGCTTCTAGTGTGTACGGCATACCAGGACATGAATAGAGGACCTGACCTTTGTTGTAGTCGATTGAGCGTACCGTACTTGCAGCAGCTGTTTTTTTCAACGAAATTTTTCAGAGGCTGAAAATTACATGATTCAGATACTCGATATCAGAGTCCCCCTTGGACGGAGCGATGACTATGTCCGGAGCAAAATAGCGGAGATAACCGGGCTGGCGGCGGAAGAGATACATTCTTTCAGGGTTGTCAGGAAATCCCTGGATGCCCGAAGGAAGAGGCCTCCTGAGTTCCTGTATACAGTCGAGATCGCCGTACGGGACGAGCAGGCCGTTGCCGGCAGGCTGGGAGAAAATGTCAAATACAGGATAGTTGCGCAAAAGCCTGCCCTCCGATTCCATAAAGTCTCCGGACCGGAAAAAAGACCGGTCGTAATCGGCTGCGGTCCTGCGGGGCTCTTCAGCGCTCTTGTCCTGGCCATGAGCGGGATACCGGCCCTGCTCCTTGAAAAAGGCAAGAAAATCAATGAAAGACAGAAGGATGTAAGGGCATTCTGGTCTGAAGGAAAATTGAATCCGCAAAGCAATGTTCACTTCGGGGAAGGCGGAGCGGGCACGTTTTCGGACGGCAAACTCACCACGCGAGTGAGAAGCGAATACATCGACTTCGTGAAGAGAACATTTGTGGACATGGGGGCTCATCCGGAGATTATGACAGACGCGAAGCCCCATATCGGCACCGACAGGCTCCGCAAGGTCATCGTCAATTTAAGGAAGACCCTGGTCGAAATGGGCGTCGAGGTGAGATTCGGGGCCGCTGTGACGGGCATCCTGACTCATGGAGATAAAATCGCCGGGGTCGTGATCAATGCAAAAGAGGAGATCGCAACCGATTACCTCATTCTGGCGGCGGGACAGAGCTCGCCTGAGATTTACCGGATCCTGCAGGATATCGGCTCCTCTCTGGCGCCGAAGGCGTTTGCGCTCGGGCTGCGCGTCGAGCATCGGCAGGAAACGATCAACAGAATCCAGTACGGCCGCTGGCTGGGGGAAAAGGATTTGCCTCCGGCGGATTATTTCCTGACAGCGAGGGTTCCCGGAACGGAACGCTCCGTTTATTCATTCTGCATGTGCCCCGGCGGCTACGTCATCGGAGCAAGCTCCGAACCCGGCGGGATCGTGACGAATGGAATGAGCGATTACCTCAGGAACGCCGTCCATGCCAACAGTGCGGTCATCGTCAACGTCCGGCCGGACGATTTCGACACGGGCTCTCCCATATCGGGGCTGGATTTTCGCAAAACCTGGGAGGAGAAAGCGTTTGCCGCGGGTGGAGGGGATTATTTCGCGCCCGCGCAGAGGCTGGTCGATTTCATCTCCGGGAAGGAGACACTCAAGATACGCGAGACCAGTTTCCGGCCGGGAGTGAGGCCCGCCCGTCTTGATGAAGTCCTCCCCCGGTTTGCCGCCGAGGCGCTCCGGGTGGGGCTTTCAGTATTCGGGAAGAAAATGCCGGGATTCATCACGCCGGAAGCCGTCCTCATCGGGGTTGAGACAAGGACGTCCTCTCCTGTGAGGATCGTAAGAAGGGAGGACGGGCGAAGTGTCAATATTGCGGGCCTTTACCCCTGCGGGGAGGGAAGCGGGTACGCCGGAGGAATCGTGAGCTCCGCCCTGGACGGGATCCGCGCGGCGATGAGCGTGATAGAAGCCGTTAAAACCGGCTGACTGGATTCCCTTGCCGCGGACATCAGGAAAACTGCTTTTATACACTTTCGACTTTGGTCCTTAGCCTGCAGCGAAGCTGTGCGATGAGCGTTTTTCAAGAACCCGCTGAGTATCCCGGGCCATACCCGTATCATGAAAACACCGCCTCAATAATTACGTCGTCCCCCTTCCTGAATATTTTCCTGAATATCAGAGGGATGGCCTCTTCCATCCGCCTGATTCCCAGTTCCCCTACGGCTTCGATCCCTCTTCCGATGATTTTCGGCGCGGTAATCACGAGCAGCCGGTCCGCCAGGTTTTCTTTCAAGAAGGACGTGATGGTTTCCGCGCCCCCTTCCACGAGCAGTGAGGAAATTCCCTTTTCCCCGAGAAGGGCGAGCATTTTCTTCAGATCCACCCGGCCCCCTTGATCCTGGTCCGTCTGCCATACCTCGATCCCCATTTTCTCCACCAGGGCCCTCTTTTTTTTACCGTGGACTCCGGTAGCCACCAGGATTGTCCTCGCGATATCCTGCTGCTGCAGAATGCGGGCACCGGAAGGAATCCGCAAATGAGAATCAAGGACTATCCTGAGGGGATGTCTGCCCCTGACGAGACGGACCGTCAGTTGAGGGTCATCTCTCACAATCGTGCCCACGCCGGCGAGGACGGCGTCATGGAGGCTTCTTTCCCTGTGCGCGAATTTGAGAGATGAAGGCGAGCTGATCCATCTGGAATGTCCGGCCGCCGTGGCTATCCTCCCATCCAGGCTCTGGGCGAATTTGACTGTGACAAAAGGGATTTTTCGCTGTATGTATTTGAAGAATTTTTCATTGATCTCGCGGCACTCTTTTTCCAGAACACCGACTTTCGTTTCAATACCGTGTTTGCGCAGGATTTCGATCCCCTTGCCGCAGACAAGGGGGTTGGGGTCACTCAGGCCGATTACGACCCTGGATGGGGAGGCTTCCACCAGCCGGTGAATACATGGAGGAGTTTTCCCATGATGCGTGCACGGCTCCAGGGTAATGAAAAATTCCGCCCCCTTCACGGATTCCGTTGCGCGGTTCAGTGCGTCGATTTCAGCGTGGTCCCCTCCGAATTTACGGTGATATCCTTCCCCGATGATCCTGCCCTTTTTTACGATGACCGCCCCCACGGCAGGATTGGGACTGACCCATCCCTCTCCTCTTTTCGCGAGCATCAGGGCACGCTTCATGTATATTTCATCCATAACCGAATCCCGAAGTATGCGCCGGCCCTGCCGACTTGATACAGAACGGCCCCCGTATACTACATGCCTTGCATTTCACACAAGTTTTATGTTTTGTCTTTTCCTTTTTCGCAAGTTTTTATTGGTGAGGGCTGATTTATATGCTATAAACCTGTCAAAATCAGGATTAATTCAAAGGAGGTACTATGAAAGGCGTTGTCCTTGCGGGGGGGCTCGGGAGCCGCCTGTACCCGTTGACAAAAGTGACGAACAAACATTTGCTCCCGGTTTATAGAGAACCGATGATTTACTACCCCATAAAGATTCTTGTCAATGCGGGTATAAAAGAAATCCTGATCGTAACCGGCGGAAACAATGCCGGTGATTTTTTGAAACTGCTGGGCAACGGCAGCGATTTCGGCCTTAAACACTTGAATTATACATACCAGGAGGGAGAAGGGGGAATAGCGGCGGCTCTCTCACTGGCAGAATTTTTTGCGGATAACGGCAAGATCGTCGTCGTGCTCGGCGATAATATCATCGAGAACAATATATGCAAGGCGGTGGAGGCGTTCAGAAGACAAAAGGATGGCGCCAGGATCATGCTTAAAGAAGTCCCCGATCCCCAGCGGTTCGGGGTACCGGTGTTCGAAGGCAAGAAGATCATCAGGATCGATGAAAAGCCCTCTGTTCCCGCTTCTCCCTATGCCGTTATCGGGATTTACATGTACGATCACAGGGTTTTTGATTTCATAAAGACATTGAAACCGTCACAGAGAGGAGAGCTCGAGATCACGGATGTAAACAACTTTTATATCCGCGAGGGGAAAATAAAGTGGGATATTCTCGACGGCTGGTGGTCGGATGCGGGGACTTTTGAATCGCTGCAATATGCAGGAAACATGGTAGCAAAGACGGGAGCCAATAAATTGTGAACAAAAGACGCATGGAGAAGAGCTCAGGGCACAAGGCGCAAAGTAATACCCTCAATCGCCTTACTCCTTACAACTTACTCTTTACACGTTTCCCTGCGCCTTCAAATTGTGATCTCAATCACAAAAAAGGCATTCAGATATTGAATTAGATTAATTTTTCTTATAATGGTACCGATATGATCGATGGAGTCCTGGTCAAGAAATTGAGGGTTATTCCGGATGAAAGAGGCAGGTTAATGGAAATTCTGCGCCGGGACGATGATTTTTTCAGTCAGTTCGGCCAGGTCTACATGACGACTGCCTATCCGGGCGTGGTGAAAGGATGGCACTACCATAAGAAACAGCACGATAACATGACGGTTGTCAAAGGCATGATGAAGATCGTGCTTTACGACGGGCGCAAGGAATCAGGCACATATGGAGAGATCAACGAATTCTACGCGGGCGAGCACAATCCTGTTCTCGTGCACATCCCCCCGCTTGTCTATCACGGGTTCAAGTGCGTTTCTGACGAGGAAGCTATCGTAGTGAATGTGCCCAGCGAAGTCTATAACTATAGTGATCCTGATGAATTCAGGGTGCACCCGCATAAGAACGATATCCCGTACGATTGGAGCCGCAAGGACGGTTGATACGTTTCAATAATGCCGGATTTCTCTTTATTGTCGGATGGAAAGCAAATATAAGGACCCGATAAAGGCAAACCATTTGAAAAGATGGGACGCAAAGTTGCTGACCTAAGTTCCCGAGACCGGGATATGGTGGCAGGGCTGCCGGGCGGAAATACCTTCCCTCGACTGGTAAAACGGTTCTCCCGCGGCAGGCCGCTCTCCTCGAACACCTGATACCTGGAAAAGCAATGTTGGAGGAGATCCATACAACACTGAGGCCGCCGGGTATATATGAATTTTTTTATTTGCATAGTCGTAATGGTAACGGGCGCTGTGGTCGGCAGTTTCCTTAATGTCTGCATCCTGCGGATACCGGCCGGCGATTCCATCATCCTACCGCGTTCGCGCTGCCCCCGTTGCCGTCATGCCATACGGTTCTATGATAATATCCCGATCGTCAGTTATTTTATTCTGAAAGGGAAATGCCGTGATTGCGCAAAGAGCATATCTCCCAGATACGCGGCTATTGAGGCCTTGACGGCCGTCCTGTTTCTGCTTCTTTTCTCAAAATACGGCCTCTCGCTCGAATTTCTCTTTTACGTCGTCTTTACTGGCGCCCTCATTGTCATCGCCTTTATTGATCTGGACCACTTCATTATACCCGATGTAATCACCCTGCCTGGCATACCGATTCTTTTTCTGGCCGCTGTTTTTGTCATGAAGGCCAGTTTCGTGGACTCGATTCTGGGCGTGCTGATCGGGGGAGGGTCCCTGCTGTTGATCGCGGTCATTTATCAGCGGCTCACGAAAAGAGAAGGGATCGGCCTGGGGGATGTGAAGCTCCTTGCTATGATAGGTGCTTTTCTGGGGTGGAAATCGCTCCTGTTCGTATTATTCCTTAGCTCTCTTCTCGGTTCAATCGTGGGGTTGCTCATCATTCTGAGAAAAGGGGGCAATCTGAAGTACGCAGTTCCTTATGGGCCGTTTTTATCCCTGGCGGCTGTAGCTTATATATTTCTTGGTAATGATTTCATGAATTTTTTTATACCGACGTGAACTCAATGAAATGTTTCTCGCATTCAAGGGGGTTTTCTCTTGTCGAGCTTATCGTCGTCATCGGGATCATTGCTACGGCGCTTGCTATTGTTTATCCGGCCTTCCATGGCTACATCAGGAATACGAATCTCCGCTCGGCGGCTAGAGAGGTGGCCTCGGATATTTTTTTCGTGAGAGAGAAGGCCATTTCCGAAAACAGGCGATACAGGATTACATTCGATGTGGCCGCGAACAATTACACGATTGAACAGGGTACCTCCGCAGGAGGGCCGTACACTTTAGTTCAGGTGAAGCCGGTCAGTTCTTTTGGAAGCGATATAAGGCTCACGAATGCCGCGTTTGGAGGGGATGCCGCCATTGTATTTCAGACGAGGGGGACCGCGGAAGCGGGCAGTGCGGTATTGACGAACAGCAGAGGGTCAACGGCTACTGTTACGACGAATATGGCGGGAAGGACATATGTTCGATTCGATATGTACTGAGAAAGGGATCAGCCTGATCGAGGTGGTGGTGGCGATACTGTTGACCGCTATCGGAGTTATTGCGCTCCTTTCTCTCCAGCCCCAGGCCTGGGAGATGTCCGGCAAGACTGATTACCTCGGGCGGGCCGCCGGAATCCTCAATAGTGAACTGGAGAGAGTGGAGCTGTCGATCATGAATCCGAACAATTCCGTTACAGCAGGCACTACCTCCAGAACAGTGCTGACCAGCGGCGGGTCGTCCGCTCTCACCGGCGATGCATCGTATACGGTTCAAACAACAATTGCAAGCGCCGGCACTAATGTCTGGCGCGTAACGGTAGTAGTGACCTGGCCCGCCAATTCGACGGGCGTTTCAGGGAGCCTTCTCGTGACAAGGCAGGAACCTTTCAGGAGCTGATATATAATGAGCAGGCGTCAGATGCCGGGCTCCGGCGAAAGCGGTTATACCCTGGCGGAAGTCATTGTCGCCCTGGCGATCGGTGTCATGCTGCTCGGCGCTATTTATTCCGCCGTCGTAACGGGCCAGCGGTCGTCCGTTGCGATCGAAAGAAAAATCGCCGCTCATCAGGACGCGAGAGCCTGCCTTGAGATCATGTCCATGGAGATCCAGATGGCCTCGTTCAACCCGAATTTCGCAAGCGGCATCTGGAAGGATCCTTCGAATTGCGCCAGCGCATCTTCAACTCAGTCGAACAAGGGAATTCAGGAGGCGACCGATACCGCCGTCACCGTTGAAATGGATCTTAATGAGAATTCCATTGTGGGTTCCGGGGACGCCAATGAGATAATCCGTTATGCTTACAACAGTACGGACCAGTATATAACCCGGGCGACAAACTGCGGAAGCGCACAGCCTTTCCTGGGGGACGATCCGGCTGCGACGGACAGGCCCAGAACGGTCCGGGTGGTCAACGGGGCGGATACCCCGGTCTTCAGGTATTATAACGGAAGCGGCGCTCTTTTATCCCCTCCGGTCGATATACCCAGCATAAGAAGAATAGAAATTACACTCGTTGTGGAAACGGAGGATATCGATCCCAACATGGGCCAGAGAAGAAGAATGATTTATACGACCAGTGTCATACCGAGGAATCATGCGATATCACCGTAGAGAACAGGCATCGGGCTTCAGGGTGAAAAAAATCGAGGAGGTGAGTGGTTCTGTTACTCTGAGCTTGTCGAAGAGTGTTGAAGAGCAGAAGTCAAGGGAGATACGCCCTTCTTTTTGCAAAACATCTGCGTCGTATCATCATGCTGCCGTTGGTTTTGCCCTGGTTGCCGCGCTCCTCGCGACGTTGATTATTATGGCGGTGGGCATCCTGGCCTTGTTTCTGACAACCCGCGATATCAGGGTAAGCTACAGGGTGGTCGCGGAAAAAAAGACCATGGCGGCCGCTGAAACAGGCATTCATCAGCTTATGAGCAGCTTTGATCCGGAAAATCTCGCCGCTTCGGCAAGGACGAATATTCAGGCCGATCCGTCCGATGCCAGTTTCCGTTACTCCATCAGTACACCCACCCGTCCGAGCGGCGGCCCTGAAATTGTGCCGCTTGCCGGATATTCGATAGGCGGCGGTCAGCAGTGGGGACAGACCAGGTTTACGGCGGAAGTCACCGGGGAGAATACGCTTACCGGCACCAAGGTGCCGATCAGCATCGGGTTGGGTTACGGGCCTATCGAGTTTACAACGATGTCGAGGTAGGAGAAAGACGCAAGGCGTAAAGCCCTGGGCGCATGGGTGAAACCTCGACTTTGAGCCCAGTATATGAGGTGGATGTTATGCTGAAGAGACGGATCACATGTATCTCGTTTTTGATTGTGCTGATTTTTTCCTCTTCCGTGCATGCGGATGAAACCGCGCTGTTTACATCTGTCGCTCCGGATGCCCTGATTGTTCTCGATCTTTCCGGAAGCATGGACTGGAATCCGGCGGGAGGGGACAATATCTGGGGGAATTCTTCCTGCTCCGGGACGTTTTACAGTTGGTCCGGTACGGGGCATGATACAAACTGCAGCCGCATCGCTATAGCGAAAAGGGCCATCTTTGACATTTTAGACGACAACGGCAGCGGGACGATCAACAGCCAGGACGAGACCAGTCTCAATATACGCTTCGGATACATGAGATTTACCGGCGGAAACGATACCGGCGGCGATTACAGCAGCGGTAATAACAGGCTTATCTGGGGCATCGGCTCGAAGTACAGCCGGATATACTGCAATGACGCGACGAGTTGTACCAGGACCAGCGGATCCTCTTCTTCGAACTGCGTCAACGGCGAATCCGCAAGCGGAGGAACTCCCCTGGCGGCGGCTCTGGATGAGGCCAGGCTCTATCTTGATGGGAGCAAAAGTTCAGACGCTGCGGCCTCCTGCCGGCAGAAATTTGTCATTCTGATCACGGATGGCGCCGATACATACGCCTGCAGCGGCAACGGGACGGAGACGCAGGCGACTCAATACAAGAGGAGGCGTGAGTCCGTGGCCAAGGCCAAGGCGCTGGCGGATGCAGGCTATAAGGTATTCGTCATCGGCTTCGGCTCGGCCATGCCGGATTATCTTGAAAACACTCTAAACTGGATGGCCTACTACGGAGGCACGGACAATCCGCAGGTGGCCAATTCAGGAAGCACGAGCGGCTATAATCCCTCCAGCGTGACCAGTTGTCAGGATTCCCCGACCACGGGGAATTGTGACGGATACCATACTGATTGTTTCGCGTCTTCCAATGATCCCGGAAATACGGCTCTTTCAGGGTATGCGTTCCTGGCCGCCAATGCCGACGACCTCACCAGGGCGCTGAAATCGGCCATCAATATCATTCGGGAGGCGAATTATTCCTTCTCCCAGTCCTCTGTACAGTCGTCCAGAACCACCGATGAAAACTATCTCTACGAGGGATCGTTTCAGCCGGTGAATAATGATTCTTTCTGGCTGGGTCACCTTAAGAAGTACAATATCAACGCAGACGGAACAGTCGGCAGCATGATATGGGATGCCGGGACAGTCATGCAGTCCCAGAGCGCCTCTGTCAGGAATATGTATACTTATAAGGCAGGGGCAATGACGAGCTTTACGACATCTAGCATCACGGCTGCAGACCTCGGCGTTGCAACGGATGCACAGAGAGACGGAGTCGTCGGATATTTCCGCGGAGAATCGTCTTTCAATGTTGACAACTGGAAACTGGGGGACATCTTCCGTTCGGCCCCCATCACTATCGGAACGCCTTCCGCTTATTACTTCGACGTCCGCGATACCAATAATGCCTTTACGGCGTACAGGACTGCGCATCCACGGACGTCGGCCAACGGATACAGGATGATCGTTGCCGGAGCCAACGACGGGCAGTTGCACGTGATCAGGACCAGCAGCGGCGAAGAGGCATGGAGCTTCATCCCCCCGAACCTGCTCGGCAAACTGAAGAATATCGCGCATTCCACTCATCCGACATCGCTGACTCACCAGTATTTCGTGGACGGTCCGGTAACGGTTGCGGACATCTGGATCGGCTCGGGTGACGGCACCAGCAAATCCTCCTCCGATTGGAGGACGATCCTTGTGTTCGGGGAAGGCCGCGGCGGTCAGGGCGCCCTGTGGAGTTCTTCATCATCGTGCGACAGCGGTTTGAGTACTCTCTATTCTGACTCTTATCCTTACTATTGCGGCTATTACGCTCTTAACGTGACCAGTACGACGTCGCCTGCGTTCATGTGGCGCATGTCTCCCTCTTCATCGGACGCCCCCTATCTCGGGGATCCCTGGAGTAAGATGATGATCGGCAAGGTGAAGATTAGCGGAAGTGAAAAGTGGGTGGGGTTCGTAGGCGCGGGTTATAACGGCGCCGACTGCAGCGCAGGGGGGGATTGCGACTCCCGGGGAAAGGGGTTCTTTGTCGTGGATTTGAGCAACGGCAATATACTCTGGAGCTATACACTTTCCGGTCATTCGGACATGGTCTACAGTCTGCCCGCGCCGCCCGCGATCGTCGACACGGATAATGACGGCTTCGTCGATACCGCATACATAGGCGATATTGGCGGGAATGTCTGGCGTTTCAAGTTCTGCCTGGCGAGCGACGGTTCTTCCTGCGGGACTGCACAATGGAGCGGAGGCAAGCTGTTCGGGTCCTCCACCGGCACGATACGGCCGATCTATACCGATCCATCAGTGGCCAGGGACAGTTCGGGGAATCTCTGGGTCTACTGGGGGACCGGTGACAAGTCGGATCCGACCGCATCGAATGCACAGGAAAAGTTCTTTGCCCTCAAGGATAACAGCCGCACTACTACGTACTCGATCAGCGATCTGGACAATATCACCTCGGGGACGTACAGTCTCTCGTCCTCAAAGAGCGGGTGGTATATCAACCTTTCAGGGTCGGGAGAAAAAGTGCTGGCGGATTCGGTTGTATTCGGGGGCGTGGTCTATTTTACTACATATACGCCGGCAAGCGGCGGCAATCCGTGCGAACAGGCGGGGGATGCGAAGCTGTACGCCGTGAATTATGTGACCGGCGGGGGCGAAATAGCCGGAGCGAGAAGTACGGATATCGGGACAGGCATACCCTCGGCGCCTGTTATTTCCATAAATCCTGTAAGCGGTTCTGCGGATTTGTATGTGACAGTGAGCGGAGGATCCGGAACGGGCGCGAGCACGACGAGAGCGAGCCTTACGCCCCCGGGGCTGTCCAGCAGGACGAATCTGCTCTACTGGAAGGATAAAAGATTGCCGTAAATGACCCCCGGGCTTCAGGCATCAGGAAAAGAACAGGCTAAGGTAAGGGCAAACGGCTAAAGGTTTGAGCATTTCCTTGCCCTTAGTATTGCCTTTACACTTGATTATTACTTCAGTCTAAAACTCGAAGTCATTAAAATGCTTGACTTCAGGGCGATATAAATATATGTGTCAGTCAAAAGAAAAAAGAGGGCGATCAGGGAGTACGAAATGGGGACTGAAAAAAGGTACTGTTCCATATGTGCATGGAGAGAGAACTGTGCGAAAAGATTCAGCGTAAAGACAGATTCGGTTGGAAATGTCTATTGTCCCGACTTCTCCAGGGATCTGTCCATTAAAGACGAAGAAGCGGGCAAGTAGCACATGCGTGCCGATCCCCGCGGGATTTGCATGCGGCGTTTTTTAAATTTCAAAAGGTTGGCCTATTTGAGCCAACTTTTTTATATTTAAAGCAGACGATCCAAAACACAGGTTTAAGGAAAAGATGGATCCATCTTCCTGAGCCCCTGGTCTTTCGTCTGTATTCTCAACTGCTTCCGAAGATAAAACTATATTACCGATCAGGATTCCGGCAACTGTGAAAAAAAGACTGACCGAATTGCTGCGCAATTCCATGAGGCGCTCCGGGAAGGATGTGCCGGCTCTCATGGAATTCCAGAATGCGATAGAAATGGAATTGACCAAGGATCCTTCTTTTGGAGATTACGCGTCGAATATTGCCATGGTTCTTGCCTCGCACCTCAGGCGGAAGCCGCGCGACATTGCGCGGATAATCGTGGAAAATATTGAGGATCCCGATCAAATCCTGCAGAAAGTGGAGATCGCCGGGCCCGGCTTTATCAATTTCTTTGTAAAAGAGAGTGTATGGGCGACCCTTCTGCGGGATATAGATGTACTGGGGGATCAGTACGGAAAATCGAATATCGGGGGCGGCAGACGGGTTCAGGTGGAGTTTGTCAGCGCGAACCCCACAGGTCCCCTCCACATCGGGCATGCCCGGGGTGCCGTTATCGGGGATGTCATTGCCAATATTCTGTGTGCTTGCGGGTTCTCGGTTTCCAGAGAATATTATATTAACGATGTCGGGAATCAGATGAATACACTCGGCAGGTCAGTCCTCCTGCGATACAGGGAGCTATCGGGAGAGAGGATCGATTTTCCGGCGCAATATTACCAGGGGCAGTATATATGCGATCTGGCGAGAGAGATACTGAACAGGGACGGGGATATCTATCTCAACAGGGACGAGAAAGAAATTCTCCCCTTCTTCATAACGTATGCGGCTGATGCGATTCTGGAAGGAATAAAGGAAGACCTGGGGTCTTTCGGGGTTGTTTTCGAAAATTATTTCAGTGAAAAGAATCTTTATAAAGACGACGGCGTGGCTGGATTGCTCGATGATCTGCAGAAGAAGGGATTCGTATACCGGGAAGGCGACACGCTGTGGTTCAGGACGACTGAATTCGGAGACGAAAAGGACCGTGTCGTTGTCAGGGATACAGGGGAACCGACCTACTTCGCCGCTGACATTGCTTATCACAAGGACAAGTATGAAAGGGGTTTCGATATCTTGATCGACATCTGGGGAGCCGACCACCACGGCTATATCCCCAGGATGAAGGCGGCCGTTCAGGCCCTGGGCAGGGATAAGGATTCGCTGAAGATCGTTCTTGTGCAACTGGTGAATCTCCTTAGAGGAGGAAAACCGGTCCCTATGTCAACGAGGGCTGGAGAATTTGTAACGCTGAGGGAAGTCGTCGACGAAGTAGGGAGAGATGGAGCAAGATACAATTTCCTGATGAGGAGATCAGACAGCCACCTGGACTTTGATCTGGAACTTGCCAAGAAGCAGTCCAATGAAAACCCGGTGTATTATGTTCAATATGCCCATGCCCGGATATCCAGCATTTTGAGGACTGCCCTCGAACGGGGATATTCTCTTCCGGCGTTCGGGGATGTCCACCTGGAGCTGTTGACCCTGCCCGAGGAGGTCCTGCTGATCAAGACTATAACCCGGTATCCCGAAATAGTGGAAGGGAGCGCGGTGTCTCTTGAGCCTCACAGGTTCACATTTTATCTCAATGACCTTGCTTCTGTTTTCCACAGCTATTATAATAAAAATCGGGTCATATCCGATGACAGGGAACTGAGCAACGCGCGGCTTTTCCTGGTCCGCACAATCGGCATTGTGTTGAGGAATGCGCTGAAATTACTAGGGGTTACCGCTCCGGAAAAAATGTAGAACGGCTCATGAGTGCGGGAATCCCCGGAATCCGGCAGCATCTTCAGTGCGGGATTTCCGAATCCATCGAACTATGAGCCGAGAGTTGAATCATGGCGTCTCCCGGTTTCCGGAATTTTGAATTGAAGCTAGGCAGGCTGGGTCTGGCCGTTTTTATTTTCGGCGCGTCCTGTCTGGTCTTTGTGGCTTTTTTCGCGGGTGTCATGGTGGGAAAGAATATCGAGGCTTATCCGGACAGGATATCCGGCAGTCTTCCGGGCTTTTTCAGGCAAAAGGCGGCGGCCCCTGAAGACGGTGTGGATACGAAAAAAGAGGAAGGCTCTGAAACTCAACCTGACAGGAAGGCCGAGTTGAATCTCACATTTTATGATACCCTTGCGGGAAAAAAAGAAAAGACGGCCCCCCCTCCGGCCGCCGTTGAGGACACTCAAAAGAGCAGGGATGTTACCGCTAAGGATAACCCAAAGGTCGGGGATAAATTCCTTATTCAGGTTGCCGCTCTGAAAGACGAGAAAAAGGCCGGAGAACTGCGAAAGAAACTGCTCGACCTGGGGTATCCGTGTGAAATGGATATTATGGATATGACCACGGGAGGGAAATTCTACCGGGTGAAGATCGTCGGGTTCGAGGGCCGCGCTGACGCCGAGAAAACGGCGGCAATTGTTGAAAAAAAGACAAATCTGAAATGCATGGTGATGGGCGTGAAGCAGTAAGCATTGGGATTTCTTAAACGCAAATCCAAAAGTCGTTCAAAAATGCTCAGGTGCAAAGCACTCTTTGAAATTCCAACAGAAAGCTCTTTTGTCCAACTTACTATCATAAAATAATATGGAAACAGCAGGGCGCCTTGTTCTGCTTTTTAGTGCATTATGTTTGAAAATCTAACCGAAAAACTGGACGGCATTTTCAAGAAGCTCAAGGGCCGTGGAAAACTGGACGAGGAAAATATCAGCGCCGCACTGAAAGATGTGCGCCTGGCTCTCCTTGAAGCGGATGTCAATTTTAAAGTCGTAAAAAAGTTTGTCGAAGACATCCGGTCAAGGGCTGTGGGGCAGGAAGTCATGGCAAGCATCAGCCCCGGCCAACAGGTCGTGAAGATCGTCCATGACCGGCTCGTGGAGCTGATGGGGGGCGCAAGCAGCCATTTAAAGCTGGGGGGGCGTTTCCCCGCTCCGGTTATGCTGGTAGGGCTTCAGGGATGCGGCAAGACCACGACCGCCGCCAAGCTTGCCCGCTTCCTGATGAATATGGAAAGGCGTGTCTATTTGGCCTCTTGCGATGTTTACAGACCTGCTGCGATCGAGCAACTGAAGCTGCTGGGGAAGGAGATCGGCGCCGGAGTCCATGAGGCAAAAGACCTGCGCGACCCGGTTGCGATCTGCACCGAGGCCCTGAGCGAGGCTGGAGCGGGAGGATACGATACGCTGATCATCGATACGGCGGGACGTCTTCACATCGACGCCGATATGATGGACGAACTGAAACGGATCAAGGCCGCGATCAACCCTTCGGAGATCATCCTCACGGCGGACGCGATGACCGGCCAGGATGCCGTTTCCGTGGCTGAAAAATTCAACGAACTGCTCGGGATCGATGGCGTTATCCTGACCAAAATGGACGGGGACGCGCGTGGCGGGGCGGCCCTCTCTCTGCGGGAAGTGACGGGCAAACCGATCAAATTCGTCGGGGTAGGGGAAAAGATCGATGCCCTGGAAGTCTTTCACGCCGAGCGGATGGCCTCGCGGATTCTGGGGATGGGGGATATCCTGACTCTCGTGGAGAAGGCCCAGGCCGCCATCGATGAAAAGACGGCGCGCGATCTCGAACAGAAGATCAGAAAAGATTCCTTTACCCTGGAGGATTTCAGGGACCAGTTGCTTCAGATCAGGAAGATGGGCTCTTTGAAGGATATTCTGGGAATGATACCCGGCTTCGGCAAGATAAAGATGCTCAAGGACGTCGATCCCGATGAGAGAGAGCTCGTGAAGACGATTGCCATTATTGATTCAATGACCGTGAAGGAGCGTTGCAATTACCTTATAATTGACGGCCAGAGGAGGAAACGGATCGCGAAGGGAAGCGGCACGTCGGTGCAGGATGTAAACAGGCTGCTGAAGAGTTATGCGGAAATGAAAAAGATGATGAAAAAGGTGTCCAGGGGTGGGATTAAATCATTACGGAGAGGTAATTTCCCCTTTTAATGATTGGAAATATATGTTACTTTCATACATTCCAATAAATCACAGGAGGTTTACAAATAAGGGATGGCTTTAAGAATCAGGTTAGCACGAATGGGAGCGAAGAAAAAACCGTTTTACAGAATTGTCGTAGCTGCTTCAGAATCCCCGAGAAATGGAAGATTTATAGAAATACTGGGTAATTACGATCCCAAGAAAGAGCCTGCCGAGATCAATTTCAAGAAAGATCGCGTGCTCGAATGGCTTTCCCGGGGTGCTGAGCCAACCTTGACGGTTTCTCATCTGTTACAGAAGAAAGGGATATCCGTGAAACAGCGGGAAGCGGACGCAGCCTTGTAGTTTTTTGTAAGATCTCTTTTTGCACGGGAATCAAACTTATAAAAAACCAGTGGAGGTTGTTGCGATGAAAGAATTGATCAAGTACATTGCTCAAGCTTTGGTTGATCACCCTGAAGAAGTGGATGTCTCTGAAGTTCTGGGGGAGCAGACCTCGGTCATAGAATTGAGGGTCTCGAAAGAAGATCTGGGAAAGGTTATCGGAAAGCAGGGAAAAACGGCAAAGGCGATGAGGACAATTCTCAGCGCAGCTTCGGCTAAGGTTAAAAAAAGAGCCGTCCTGGAGATCATTGAATGATGTGGCTGATTTTTTGGAGATAGGTAAAATCGTCAAAACTCATGGCCTGAAAGGCGCCATGAAATTCATATCCTATTTGGAGTCCGAGCGTGTCCTTCGCGGGATAAAAGAAGTCTATATCAAAGGGGAGGCGCGCGGGGAGGACCTGTTCAAGGTCAAAAGCATAAAGAAGAAGGGCGTTCATTTTCTTCTTGCTCTGCACGGAATAGAAAATCCTGAGGCTGCCGGCAAGCTGGTAGGCCGTTATCTATTGATCCCTGCCGAAAAACTCGAGAAATTGCCCGAAGGCGAGTATTACTGGCGCGATATCATCGGTCTGGAAGTCACTACGGAAGACGGGCGGATTTTGGGTATTATCACCTCTGTTTTCCCCACCGGAAGCAATGATGTATACGTATGCAAAGGAGCGGGTGCAGAGATCCTCTTGCCGGCGATTTCCGATGTCATAAGGGAAATCGACCTGAAAAAGAGGCGGATGTTAGTCAGATTGATGAAGGGTTTGTAATGAAGAATGATCCGCTTTGATATTCTGTCTCTCTTTCCCGGGATGTTTGACTCGCCGTTTAACTCGAGCCTCCTGAAAAAAGCCCGGGAGAAGCAATTTATCCAGATCTATATTCACGATATCCGTGCGTTTGCACAAGACAGGCACAGAACGGCGGATGATTATCCATACGGCGGAGGAAACGGAATGGTCATGAAGGTGGAGCCGGTCGCGAGAGCCCTTGAATCCATCGATCCCCTCCCCGGGTCACGGACGATCCTCCTCACGCCTCAAGGAGAGATGTTCAGCCAGGAAAAAGCGCGTGTCCTTTCATCCTATGCGCGCCTCATCCTCGTTTGCGGGCGCTACGAAGGCGTGGACGAGCGGATCAGGGAGAATCTCATTGATGAGGAGATTTCCATCGGCGATTACATACTGACCGGTGGCGAACTGGCGGCGATGATACTGGTCGATGCGGTTTCCCGCTATATCCCGGGTGTTCTCGGTAATGAAGAATCCGTCCTGACGGATTCTTTTTCTTCCGGTCTGCTGGAATATCCCCAGTATACCCGCCCGGCCGAATACAGAGGGTGGATGGTGCCGGAGATCCTCCTTTCGGGAAATCACAGGCAGATCGAGAATTGGAGGCGAAGAGAAGCGCTGAAGAGGACTTTTCTGAGGAGGCCGGATCTGCTGGAGAAGGCGGATTTAAATGAAGAGGACAAGAGGATTATCGAAGAACTTAAAAAAGGCAGAAGTTGAGAAGACAAGAGGATAAAAAAGCGGGATAAGATCGAATCGGTTTTTATTTTGAATTCATTTGGTGCTTGGAATTTGGAACGTGATTCAAATATGAATAATTTATATATCGTTCTCCTGCACTACCCTGTCTATAACAGGTCCGGAGATGTGGTTGCGACTTCGGTGGCAAACATGGATATTCACGATATTTCCAGGGTTGCCAGGACGTACGGTGTAAAGCGCTTTTATATCGTAACTCCGATTGAAAGCCAACGGGACCTGGCGTCGAAAATCATCAGGCATTGGAAATACGGATACGGCTCGCAATACAACGAAGCGAGGAAGGAAGCATTCCGCAAGACGGAAATACGAAGCACCCTGGGAGAAGTCGTCCGGGAGGTTGCGGATTCGTGCGGATCAAGACCCCGGATTGTCGTAACCGGGGCACGGCTCAGCGGAGATTTGATCGGCTTCCGGCAGTTGGGGGCAAAAATAGCGGCCGAGAAGGAGCCCTTTATCCTGGTATTCGGAACCGGATGGGGAATAACGGAAGAGACGGTTAAAAAAGCCGATTACCGGCTGGAGCCGGTCAAGGGGCCTTCCGATTACAATCATCTGTCGGTCCGCTGCGCAGCGGCCGTTACGCTGGATCGGCTGCTGGGCAGATAAGAACAGCCCTTTTAAAACCAATACACTTCTGGATTCTAATTTTATATTGACATAAACCGAACGAACGACTATAGGTAAGCGATTAAAAGCGGTTAATCGCAGTCAGCCGGGAGGATATTATTAAGATGAATATTATCGAACTCATCGAAAAGGAACAGATGCGGGCGGATATTCCCGATTTCAGCCCTGGCGATACTGTCAAGGTATACGTGAAAATAGTCGAGGGACAGAAAGAGAGAATCCAGGTATTCGAGGGGGCCGTCATCAGAAAAAAGAGGGGCAATAGCCGGGCCAGCTTCACAGTGAGGAAGATATCCTACGGAGTCGGAGTTGAACGCACTTTCCCTCTCCATTCCCCGGTCATCGACAGAATTGAGGTTGTCTCCAAAGGCAAAGTCAGACGTTCCAGACTGTATTACCTGCGCGGGCGCAAAGGGAAAGAAGCCAAAATCAAGGATGCCGGCAGGAGATAGATGGCCGAAAGTCAGGGCGCCCCGGGCTCTGTCTTCTACGAAACCGGGAGACTGATTCCGCCTTCGTTTTCATTTCAGCTTTCCGAAAATCAGCACAGGTTTTCCCGTCATGGATAGTTTCGAATCGGCTGCCCGCCGGCGCGGATTCAGGACCATAGCCGGAGTTGATGAGGCGGGCAGGGGACCCCTTGCAGGCCCGGTGGTCGCGGCGGCCGTCGTCCTGCCGGAGGGATACAGGGACAGCCGAATTCGCGACTCCAAGCAGCTCTCATCGAAAAAGAGAGACGAATTATATAAAGTTCTCAAGAACGACGCGCTGGCTATCGGTTTGGGGGTCATCGAGTCGTCCACTATCGACCGGGTGAATATTCTTCAGGCTGCATTGCTGGCAATGAAAGAGGCCGTTCTGAATCTTGCCATAGAAGTCGACTATCTGCTGATCGACGGCAATCACTCCATCAGCCTGTCCGTGCCGCAGGAAACCATTGTCGGAGGCGAGTCGGCAAGCATCTCGGTGGCATCCGCTTCGATTATAGCCAAAGTATCCCGGGACCGGATCATGGAGATCTACCACCGTCAATATCCCCACTACAATTTTTTGAGCAACAAGGGCTACGGCACAGCGGAACACCGCGCCGCCCTGAAGACTTATGGATGCTGTAAAATCCACCGCAAAAGTTTCAGGCCCGTCCGGGAAATCCTGCAGGGCTGACGCTCCGGTTCTCTTGCCTTCCCATGCGGGCGCATGTGTACCGACCACGGGACTCCATAGATAAGAGACCCTGACATGCCGCCGTTTATCGAATCCAACATCCAGAAAGGTAAATCGGGCGAGGATATCGCGATTTCCAGCCTCAAGAGGGCCGGTTACAGAATTGTGGAGAGAAATTACCGGTGCCTGTTCGGCGAGATTGATATTGTGGCAAGAGACGCGGATACGATTGTCTTTTTGGAGGTAAAGAGCAGAAGAACGGGAAAATTCGGGGCGCCGCAGGAGGCGGTAGGTCCGGCAAAGCAGGCAAAGCTCTCTATGATCGCCCTGAATTATCTCAAACAGAAGAGGCTGGATACAATTTCGGCGCGGTTCGATGTAGTAGCGGTATGGATGCCCCCCGGCGGGGAGTTCCGGGCCAAAATTATAAAGAATGCATTTGATCTGAAATTTGGAAGATAAATTCCAAATCACAAATTCCGATTTAACGCCTGTTCCGATATAGAATAATGGATCAAAAAAAAGGTATTCTCTACATAGTTGCCACTCCTATCGGCAATCTGGAAGACATGACCCTGCGCGCCGTTCGCATCCTTAAAGAAGTCAAGCTCATAGCCGCCGAGGATACGCGGCATACCAGGAAACTTCTGAATGCTTATCAAATAAAGACTCCAATGACGAGTCTGCACGACTGGAATGAAGCGCAAAGAAGCGCGTTCATTATTGCAGAGCTGGAAAAGGGGCACGATGTCGCCTACGTATCGGATGCGGGGACGCCGGGTATATCCGACCCCGGCTACATCCTGATCCATAACGCCGTTGCGCATTCCATCCGGGTTGTTCCTGTTCCGGGAGTTTGCGCCGCGGTCGCCGCCCTCAGCGCGGCAGGCCTGCCTATGGACAGTTTCGTGTTCTATGCCTTTCTTCCCCACAGGGAAAAGAAGGCGAGAGAATTGCTGCAATCCCTGAGAGACGAAGAACGCACAATGGTGTTTTACGAGTCCCCGAGGAGGCTCCTTCGGACGCTTCAAATCGTAGCGGAAACGATGGGAGACAGGCAGGTCGTAGTAGCCAGGGAGCTGACAAAAGTCTTTGAAGAAATCATGCGTGGCTCTGCAGGAGAATTGTTGAGTATTCTGGAGGGGAAGGAAATAAAAGGCGAAATTACATTGATCATCGCCGGTCGCGGAAAGTCGGGGACTTCCTCTTCCGAGGACGAGCTGCGGGATCTTTTCGACCGCCTGCGGAAAAATGCTTCACTTTCGACAAAGGATATTGTCAATGAAATAACCGGAAAGACAGGTCTGCCGAGGCGCTTTGTTTACAGGAGAGTCCTCGAAATGCTGAAGTCGAGATAATGCTCCCCGGCCTGCGCTTCAATGCCTGTTTTATTCCCTTGAACTGCCCGAAGAGGTATGATACAGGCAAACATGCTTGTGCCACCCTGATGGGAATGCGACTCCGGCCAAGCTGCTGCTATAATGAACGTCGTAAGCATACGGTCATAGCGGCGAAGATTGTCATGTGCCGCGATATGGGAGCCGGCATCGAGCAGCGGCTGTCCGGCTTTTGCCTGGATGATTTCTTCTGATTGTCAATTTTTAAGTGTCGCTTACTATAATTAAAAAATGGATGATAAAATGAAACCGGACAGGGATGGAAAACTTCGCTTCAAGGATCTGATCGACATCAAGAGCGAAAATCCGGAGGAGGCGAAGGTTTCGCTTCCAGAGCTGCAGAGTCGTGAAAAAAATCACGAGAGGAGATTCCCGGCGGAGGGAGATCGGATTTTCGATCTCACTGATGTAGTGGAGGAATTACCCGGCGAGATAAAGGTTTCCGGATTAAACGAAGTGGTTCAGAAGATGGTTTCCGAAATTGCCGAAAGAGTGGCAAGAGAAATGGTGCCCGAAATAGCCGAGAGGGTCATCCGCGAGGAAATCGAGAAACTGAAGAATACCGAAGGGCTATAGGCGAACCGGACAGGAATGTAAATGTCATTGAAATTATTGAAATCGTTTTGTCTGTTTTTTTGTATCTTCCTGGTTTTCGCCTGCGGAAAGAAGGTATCCCATAAAACTGTTCCGGACTACAGCGAAAGAGGCATTCGGTCAATCGGCGTTTTGCCGGCAATGAATAAGACAAACGAAATCCAAGCCGGCCGGATATTGAGAGAGAGGATAATCGAGGAGCTCTACTTCAAGGGCTATCCCAAGATACCGGGTACTACAATAGATGCGAAGCTTTCTAAATCGTATAAGGAAGGAGCCAAAATACCGCCGTCGGTGGTCGGGGAAATGCTGGGGGTCGACGCCGTACTGTACTGTACGATTTCTGAATGGAAGACCTCCTTTTTCCTGACATATGCCGTTATTTCAGTATCGGTTTCCTTTGAGCTGAGGAGCTCAAAGACCGGAGAAATTCTCTGGAGCACCGTAAAAAGTGTAAGCAGGAGGAGCCTGGATATTTCCAAGAAAGAAGTGGAACTGAAGACATTGCAGGATTACGAGGCCATTACTCATGAGCTGGTGGATGCGGCGATGGTGAATTTTCCAGAAGGACCTAATTTTATTGCGAATGCGCCGCAAAGGAAAAGCTGGATCAGGGACTGGTTTTGAGGGACGGGAGCATGAAAAGACTTGGGTTTTCAATTCTGATTTTATCCATTTTTTTGGCATTTTTTTCGGTCTGGCCCGCCCGGGCCGCAAAAGGGCCGATGCTCCTGAAAATGGGAAGGGGTGAAGCCAGGATAACGCTGCTCGAAGGGACCGCCAGTATCATGGCGGACGGGCAGAAGGCGTGGCGCCCGCTTGCGGTGGGGATGACGCTGAAAGGCGGGGATCAGGTCAATATCGAAAACAAATCCCGGATGGAGATCAGGCTTCCCGACCAGTCGGTTCTCCGTTTTGCCGACAACACCCGGTTCAAGATTCAGAAGATTGACATCAGCCGGGAATCGAATGCGCGGACGGCGGTGATAAATGTGGCTCTGGGAAAGACCTGGGCGAATGTGAACAAGAGTTTCGGGGTGAAGCCGAACTATGAAATCGCCAGTCGCAATGCAGTCTGCGGAGTCAGAGGGACGGTTTATCGGATGAATGTAGAAGACAATCAATCCGTCCTTGTACGGGTCTACGAGGGTGAAGTTAATGTCTCAGGCGGCAGCGGCCCCGAGAGAGTAGCCGGTGTCGACGGTCCTCCGAAGTCCGTGGCCGGTCCTGTATCCATTCCGGGGCCTGTGAGCGTGACCATGGAGCAGTGGGTTTATATAGTAAAATCCATGCAGCAGATACGCATCAGCGGAGACGGTATCGCACATAAACCCGAATCCTTTACGGAGGAAGAGGACAGGGATGCCTGGGTGGATTGGAATAAAGCCAGAGATGCCGGGATGGATAAAGCGGGCCCGGACGAGGAAGGAACCGGCGCGGGAGCCTGGCTTTTCCCCTTCGGTCATTAGCCTTTCACCTTGGCATATATTTTTAAACAGCCTGTAAAACAGAAGTTTTTCAAACGTGCTGATGTCTGGCGCCTGAACCCATGAACATCCCTAATCTGTTGACTCTTCTCAGAATTATTCTCGTTCCTGTGATGGTCATATGTCTCATCCAGGGTCTGCTTTTAAGGGCGTTAATTGTATTTGTTATAGCGAGTATTACGGACGGGCTTGACGGTTTTCTGGCAAGAATTTTGAAGCAGAAGTCAATCCTGGGAGCATATCTCGATCCGCTGGCCGACAAGGCGCTGATCGCGAGTTCTTTCATTACTCTTTCTATCATCGACACCATACCCGGGTGGCTGACCGTAATCGTCATCAGCCGGGATTTCGTGATTCTCATCGGTATCTGTGTACTGGTCATAATGTCGATTCCCTTCGAGGTTCATCCCGCATTTATCAGCAAAATTACCACGGCATTTCAGCTTGTGACGATTTTCTTCTCTCTCATGTGTATGGCCCTGCCGGAGTACTTCAGTATCCGATATATTTCTGCATTGTTCTGGGCGACCGCCCTGGTCACAATCGCCTCCGGATTGAATTACATCGTAAAGGGAGTCAGGTACATAAATAATTCAACATAAAGAATATTGTTCAAGATTTTTATCTTGACACGATTCTTTTTTGTTGTTAATTATCAAGCTCTTTAAAGGAATTCGTAGGCACGTAGCTCAGGGGGAGAGCGCCATCCTGACGCGGTGGATGTCCAGGGTTCAAATCCCTGCGTGCCTACCATTTATAATATAATTTAGGTTTTTCGCAGCCTGCTATCAAAGGGCATCAGCAGCTTGACAACAAATGATGCCCTTTATTTAATGGGCTATGGAAGATGCTTTGGGCGCCAGGCCGGCAGCGGAACTGGTCCCGGGGGGATAATCTTCAATGAAAGAAATCAAGATCGGTTTTCCGGACGGGTCGGAGGCCCGGTTTCCGGCCGGCATCCGGATCAGAGAGATTATTTCTTCATGGAGCAATGAGAAGCTCAAAACCGCGGTTGCAGCGAAAGTCAACGGCCGTTTTTTGGATCTGTCCTGTCCGGTGGAAGAGGATTCCGCCGTTGATACCGTTGATATCGGATCGAAAGAGGGTCTCGGTATCCTGAGGCACAGCATCTCTCACGTTATGGCGCAGGCTGTTCAGGAGAGCTTCGACAATGTCAAGGTAAGCATCGGCCCTTCAATAGAGGATGGTTTCTATTACGATTTTGATTACAAGGAGACGTTCACCCCCGAGGATCTCGAAAAAATCGAAAAGAGAATGAGGGAGATCATAGCAGCCGATTTACCCTTTGTAAGAACGGAGATGTCGAGAAAAGAGGCGGTTACCTTTTTTCAAAACAAGGGAGAATCTTACAAAGTCGAACTCCTGAATGATCTTCCTCCCGATGTTGAAATTGTGAGTCTTTACAGCCAGGGAGAATATACGGACCTTTGCCGCGGTCCTCATATTCCCTCGACCGGGATCATCAAGGCATTCAAACTCACGAATGTTGCGGGCGCTTACTGGCGCGGCGACGAAAAGAACAAGATGCTCCAGCGCATTTACGGGACGGGCTTTGCCACGCGCAAGGAGCTAGATGATTATCTGGCCTTTCTTGAGGAAGCGAAAAGGCGCGATCACAGACGCCTGGGGAAGGAACTCGATCTCTTCCAGATCAACGAGGAAGTCGGTGCCGGGCTTGTGATTTTTCACCCCAAGGGAGCGCTCCTGCGCACGATTATCGAGGACTGGGAAAGAAAGGAGCACCTGAAAAGAGGCTACGGCATTGTCGTCGGCCCGCAGATCCTGAGGGGAGATCTCTGGAAGAAATCGGGTCATTTTGATCACTACCGGGAAAACATGTATTTCACTGAGGTCGAAGGTCAGCTCTACGGGATAAAGCCGATGAACTGCCTGGCCCACATGATGATATATAAATCCAAGATCAGGAGTTACAGGGATCTGCCGCTGCGCTATTTCGAGCTCGGCACCGTCCACAGACATGAAAAGACCGGTGTGCTTCACGGTCTCATGAGGGTACGCCAGTTTACGCAGGACGATGCTCACATCCTGTGCACGCCGGAGCAGTTGAATTCCGAGATACTGGCGATTGCCGATTTCGTGGCCTATGCGATGCGAATCTTCGGGTTCGATTATGAGGTGGAGCTGAGTACCCGGCCCGAAAAATCCATCGGTTCGGATGAAGACTGGGAGATGGCAACGGCCGCCCTGGAGCAATCCCTGAAAGACAACAGGATGAAGTACGATATCAATGTGGGCGATGGCGCCTTTTACGGGCCGAAAATCGATTTCAAACTGAAAGACGCATTAAAGAGAAAATGGCAGTGTGCGACGATTCAATGCGATTTTACCCTTCCCCAGCAGTTTGACTTGAGCTATATCGGGGCGGATGGAGCCAGGCACCGCCCTGTCATGCTGCATCGGGTTATTCTCGGCGCCATTGAGCGGTTCATGGGTGTACTGATTGAGCATTACGCCGGCGCGTTTCCGGTATGGTTGTCGCCCGTCCAGGCCGTTCTCCTGACCGTTACCGATAGACATATACCCTTTGGGGAGGAGCTTTATAAGCTGCTTGCGGATGCGGATATCCGTGTTGAGCGGGACTTCAGAAATGAAAAACTGGGGTTCAAGGTAAGAGAAGCCCAGATGCAGAAGGTTCCTTATATGCTTGTGATCGGCGACAGGGAAGTCGAAGCGAAAGGCATGTCTCCACGCCTGCGGGATGGAAAAAATCTCGGACTGATGAGTCCGGATCAGTTTATTTCTTTAGTTAAAGAGACATGCGCGAAGTTCAAGTAAGGATATTAACAGAAATATTGGATCTGCTGCAGGCAAAAGGCCAAGGGCTCAGGGGTGAAGATATAAAATTGATTACTATTATTCCTTTCGCCGTCTGCCTTTAACCTGTTTTAGTGTACGACTTATAAGCTGAATTTAAACATAGGAGGTTACTCATCGCTAAAAATCTGAGAGTTAACGAGGAAATCAGGGTCCAGAATGTCCGGGTGATCGATGCCGAAGGCAAGCAACTCGGCATTCTATCTCTGGAAGATGCCTTGAGGGAGGCCGGCAAGGCGGGTTTGGATCTGGTGGAAGTCGCCCCTAATGCCAGTCCTCCTGTTTGCCGCATTATGGATTACGGCAAGTTCAGATATCAGCAGAGCAAGAAGCTTCAGGTCGCAAGAAAGCATCAGGCCACGGTTCAACTCAAGGAAGTACGGCTGAGGCCGAAGACTGAGGAGCATGATCTTCAAGTGAAACTGCGGCATATCAAGAAGTTTCTCGAGCAGAACAGCAAGGTGAAAATAACCATGATGTTCAGGGGCCGGGAGATAGTTTACTCCGATATAGGACGAAGCATCATGGAGAATATAAAGAAGGAACTGCAGGACATGTGTCTCATTGACCAGCAGCCCAAACTTGAAGGCAGGAACATGGTCATGATTTTGACACCAAAAAATAAAATTCTAAGCACTAAATCCTGAAATTCTAAACAGGCTCAAATATAAATTTCAGAGTTTTGGGATTTGGAATATGAGGAGAAGAGATGCCCAAGCTTAAAACGCACCGCGGGGCGGCGAAGAGATTTTCCCTTACGGGAACCGGCAAAGTAAAGAGGAAAAAGGCCTATTTCAGTCACATTCTGACAAAGAAGAGCGCGAAGAGAAAGAGAAACCTTCGAAAACCGGCCGTTCTGGATGACAGGGACGCGCCTGGTATAAAGAGATTGATACCGTATTTGTAAAAAAACTTACTCCCTCCCGCAAATAACCTCCCTCGAAAAGGGAGAGCATTTAGTGCCGCTTTCAGTGATGGTGGAAACTTACCTCGCCTTCGGGCGAAGCAAGTTTTTGCTTGTCGCGAAGCGGCCTGGCATCCCAGATTTATTATCTCCCGTATCGCGGTACGGGACAAGCTTTGCCGGGATGATTGTATTTTTGATTCGTGTCATGCCGGGCCTGATCCGGCACATCCAGGTGAGAGTTGATCTTTAATCAACCGATTATAGAATTCCTCGCCTTGCAGGCGAGGGTTGTTCGGTTCAGCAGGAGTTTTTTCAGCAACGCCAAAGAGGAGTTGAGATAAATGCCAAGAGTAAAAAGAGGTCTTACCGCCAGGAAAAAGAGAAGGAAGATTCTTAAACTGGCAAAGGGTTACTACGGCGGAAGAAAAAATCTGTATAGAGTTGCTACGGAAGCCGTTGAAAGAGCAATGAAATTCGCCTTTAGGGACAGGAGGGCCCGCAAGAGGGATTTCCGGAAATTGTGGATAGCCAGAATCAATGCAGCCGCCCGCAGCCATAACATTTCCTACAGCAGTCTGATCAGCGGCATGAAAAAGGCCGGTATCGAAATCGACAGAAAGATTCTCGCCGATCTTGCCGTCCATGATCCGAACGGCTTTACAAAAATAGTAAATGTCGCCATGGGTGAACAATCGGCATGAGGGCAGATCTTGAGGATTTGCGGAACCGCGCTGAAATCGAGCTGAATTGCGCGAAGAGTAAAGAAGAACTCCTCGCAATCCGGACGAAGTATCTGGGGAGAAAAGGGCTGCTGACGGGCATTCTGCGGGGTTTGGGAAATATCCCGGAAGAAGAAAGGCCCGCCATCGGAAAACTCTCCAATGAAATCAAAGAAGCTCTTTCTTTGAAGATAGAGGACGCTGTCCGCAGGATTGATGCCGACCAGAGACGAGATGCGCTCCTTGCCGGGAAAATAGACGTTACATTGCCGGGCAGAAGGATCAGACCGGGAAGTCTGCATCCCATTGCGCGCATATCAGAAGAGATCTGCAGGATTTTTACGGTCCTCGGCTTCTCTATCGCCGAGGGTCCTGAAGTAGAATACGATTATTATAACTTCGAGGCGCTCAATATCCCCAGAGAGCACCCCGCCAGGGATATGCACGATACATTCTACGTGTCCGACAATATTGTCCTGCGCACTCATACCTCACCTGTGCAAATCCGCGTCATGGAGAAACAGAAACCGCCGGTCAGGGTCATCGCGCCCGGAAAAGTGTACCGATGTGATTCCGATGTATCCCACACGCCCATGTTTCATCAGATAGAAGGCCTTCTGGTGGATAAGGGCGTATCTTTCGGCGATCTGAAGGGAGTCCTTACATTTTTTGCCAGGCAGATATTCGGGAAGGATACCGTCCTGCGATTCCGCCCCAGCTTTTTCCCTTTTACGGAACCGAGCGCGGAAGTCGATATTCAGTGCGTCATGTGCGGCGGCGTCGGATGCCGGGTATGCGGGCATAGCGGATGGCTGGAGATTCTGGGTTCCGGCATGGTTCATCCCGAGGTGTTCAGGAATGTGGGTTACGATCCGGAGGAGGTCTCCGGGTTTGCCTTCGGACTCGGGCTGGAAAGAATAGCGATGCTCAAGTACGGCGTTTCCGATATCCGAATGTTTTATGAAAACGATATGCGGTTCCTTAAACAGTTTTAAGTTTTGGACGGTTCAAGACTAAAAGCGCAGAAGGGCAAAAGGCTTGAAATAAACACCAGTCTTTAGCCGTCAGCCGTAATTGATGTCTCGTAAAAAGTCCATGGATTGAACCTTCGACGGTTTAGACGAAAATTCGACTTTTTACGAGATCGATATAATTTGAGAGTTCAAATTTATGTTAGTCAGTCTACGTTGGCTCAGAGATTATGTGGATATTACGCTCGGTCCGAAGGAGCTCTCGGAAAAGTTGACCATGGCCGGTCTGGAAGTGGACGAGGTTCGCGAAGTCGGACCCGGATTCGAGGGCGTTGTCGTGGGCCGGGTTGTCTCCGTGAGACCTCATCCCAATGCCGATAAACTTTCGCTGTGCGAGGTGTCGACGGGTGACAGGCAGTATCCGGTGGTCTGCGGCGCGCCGAATGTCCGCGCCGGTATTCTGGCTCCTTTCGCGCGTGTTGGCGCGACGATTCCAGGAGGTTATACTATCAGGAGCTCAAAAATCCGGGCAGAGCAATCCGAAGGGATGCTCTGTTCGGAAAGCGAACTCGGCATCGGCGGGGACGCAACCGGCATCATGATTCTTCCGGAGAATCTCCGGCCGGGGGATGACCTGGCGTCCGCTCTGGATCTGAAGGATGTGGTGCTGGATATCGGCGTTACGCCGAACCGTTCGGACTGCCTGAGTATCATCGGGATCGCGAGGGAGGTTGCCGCTCTGACCGGGGAAAAACTGAAGCATCCGGAAATCCGCCTGGAGGAGAAAGGAGAGGATATTTTCCGGATGACCTCCGTCGATATTCTGGATCCCGATTTGTGTCCCAGGTATACGGCCCGCATCATCAAGGGGGTCAAAATAGCTCCCTCTCCTTTGTGGATGCGTCTGCGCCTTGAGGCTGTGGGTCTGCGTTCCATCAACAACGTGGTGGATGTGACGAACTTCGTGATGATGGAATACGGCCAGCCTTTGCATGCGTTCGATTATAATCTGCTGGAGGAAGGCAGAATTGTCGTCCGGAGGGCCAGGGAGGCGGAGGAGTTCGTTTCCCTGGATGGAAAAACCAGGATTCTCGCTGCGGATACTCTTATGATATGCGATGGGGTCAAGCCGGTTGCGGTCGCCGGTATCATGGGAGGGATGAATTCCGAAGTCAAGGATGAGACGGATACTATTCTCCTGGAAAGCGCATATTTCAACCCGTCCTCCATCCGGGGTACTTCCCGGCGACTGGGTATGGGTACGGATGCGGCGTTTCGTTTCGAGCGCGGGATCGATCCGGAAGGGGTCGTGAGGGCGCTGCATCGAGCCGCGCAGTTGATTGCGGATTTATCCGGAGGGAGTGTCTGCACCGGCTATATCGATCAGTATCCCCTGAAGATCAAGAGCCCCGCGGGAATTCCGCTTCGAACGGAGCGGGTGCGGGATATTCTGGGCATAGCCATCGACCGTGTTGAAGTAGAGGGGCTCCTCAAGAGCCTGGAGATGACCGTTGAGCCCGCAGGCCGCGCCCTGATGGTGACCCCGCCCACATTCCGGGTGGATATATCCATGGAGACCGATCTCGTCGAGGAAGTCGCCCGGCTCTACGGGTACGACCGCATCCCGGAGACCCTGCCGCAGATCAATGTGCTGCCAGATATATGGGACAGGAAAAGGGCCGCCGAGGCCGTTATCAGGAATATACTGACAGGAGCCGGGTATTCCGAGGTCGTTAATTACAGCTTTACATCGCCGGCTTGCGTAGATATTCTCAACATTGCGGAAAACGATGAGCGCAGACAGTTTGTCAAGATACTGAATCCTCTGTCGGAGGATCTCTCCGTGATGAGGACGACCCTGGTTTACGGCCTTCTGGAGACCGTGAAAAGAAATGCGAATATAGGTCATACGGATCTCAGGATCTTTGAGAAGGGGAAGATTTTTATAGGTCGGGACCGGAATGAGCTTCCACTGGAAAAAGAGAAACTGGCGTGCCTGATCACCGGCCTCAGATATGATGAACTGTGGAATCCGAAGGGCGATTCCATGGACTTTTACGATCTGAAAGGATGCATTGAGGATCTGCTTGAGGGGCTTCGGGTCGGGGCGGCTGGATTCATTTCGGGAATCGAGGAGCCTTTCCTTCATCCGGGACGTTCATGTCTTATATCCGCCGGCCAGTCTTCTATAGGCTTTCTGGGGGAGATTCACCCTGATATAATGGATAAAATGGACCTGAAGGGCAGAATCATCGTATTCGAGATCGATTTTGATTTCCTGGCGGAGAGATTTAATGAAACAGTTGCCGTCAGGGATATTTCGCGTTTCCCCCCGACTTTGCGGGATGTCGCCTTTGTCGTTGAAACGGATCTGGAAGCGGAGAAAATTCTCGGCGCGGCCAGGGGCAAGGGTGAAGAATTACTTGAAAAAATAGAAATTTTTGATGTATATAGGGGCAAAAGTATTCCAGATGGTATGAAGAGCCTTGCGCTGCGATTCACGTATCGGTCCGCGGAAAAAACGCTTACCGACGACGAGATAAATCATGTTCACGCCGGTATTGTAAAAAGAATTGTGGAGACAACGGGGGCAAGGATCAGAGGGGAAAATATAAAATAAGAATATCCGGAAATTTCAGGAGGAAGGTTTATGACAAAGATTGATATTATTCAGAATGTATATGACAAACTGGGTCTCTCGAAGAAGGATTCCGTCAAGATCGTGGAATCGGTTTTTGCGATCATAAAGGAAAATCTGGCACGAGGAGAGAAAATCAAGATTTCCGGATTTGGGAATTTTATTGTAAAGGAAAAGAAATCAAGGAGAGGGAGGAACCCTCAGACGGGCAGCGAGATTGAAATTTCCCCGAGAAAGGTCTTGTCTTTCAAATCAAGCCAGGTGCTGCGCAGGGCCCTGAATAATAAATAGCGCATTTTGCTTATATACCGGAGTCCTTATTTCATTTGGGAAGATCGATCTGTGGATTCGGCGATTCCCGACAAAGTGTATTTCCGCATAGGCGAGGTCAGTAGAATTCTCGGTGTTGAGCCTTATGTTGTCAGGTACTGGGAATCCGAATTCAAGACGATAAAACCCGTCAGGACAGGGGCCGATCAGAGGCGTTACAGGAAAAAAGATGTGGAGGAACTCCTCCTGGTCAAGAAGCTTCTCTACGAGGAAGGATTCACCATCGCCGGAGCCAGAAAGAGACTAGGAGAACTGAAGAAAAACGGCAGCGGGGGTAACGACCTGGACAGGCTCATTGATATCAAAAAAGGCTTGCAGGAATTGAGAAAAATGATCGACTGAGAACATGGATAAAGATGGAAAAGGCCGGCATGCAAATGCGCCGGCCTTTTTTATATTGCATTTCTTCAGCCTGGACTTCTCCTCACTGTTTCTTCGATCTCTTCGAAGCCTTTAAGGGATTAATCTTCTGATTTTCTTCGCTTACAGCTTTCTTGATATGGGACGCAGTGGGACATCCTCCAACAGCCCATTTGGCAGTGGGGTCTGGATATATCTTGCAATACCTGCCTGCGGTGATTTCCAGTACTTTATTGCACCCTTCACAATTCTCGATAATGGTGTGGCAGCTTCCGCCATTGAATCCACAGCCTTTTTTGGTCATGAAAACACAATCATATCCGACTTTAACTGTCTGACAAACCATTTGAATCACCCCCTGAAAATTTGGAATTTACTTTAAAAAGGAATTCACGTAATAAAAAGCCGCTTTGCGGCAAAAAAAAACCGGGCTCACCAAAAACACCCGGATAAACCCGGTCCCACATAAAACTTTATTTACTTAGCACAATTATTTCCTTTGTCAAGAAAAAATATTTCGATATGCTATAATACTCCAAACGAAGCATTGACTTAGAGCGCAAAAACATGTTAACTAAAATTTCTTTTCAGATTACAATAAATTAGTAGATTGCTTGGCTGAAGGGCGCCCTTCGCAGCGAAGCCGCGAACCATATTGTAAAATAACAAACGAAAAACATGAAGGATCTGACCAGGACCTTTTTAAGATCTCTTTCAATCCAATCATCATGGAATTTCCGGCGTATGCAGAATCTCGGTTTTGCGTATGCTATGATACCGACTATTGAGAAACTGGGAAAGGACAGGAATGCGATTTCGAGGATGCTGACCAGGCATCTTCAGCCCTTCAATACGCATCCCTGTATGTCGGCAGCGATTATAGGATCCGTCGTAAAGCTGGAAGAGAATCTTTCCGGCATCGATGATTATGCAGAAGTGGATGCTCTCAAAAAGACGCTCATGGCCCCTTATGCGGCTATGGGCGATTCCCTTTTCTGGGGAGCTCTCAAGCCTTTCGCTGCTGCGCTCGCGGTGTTACTGGCCCTGAAAGGGTTTCTGATAGCTCCGCTCGCGCTGGTCCTGGTCTATAATGCTTTCCACTTCCTGGTGCGTATCAAAGGCTTTGAGGAGGGTTACAGGACAGGGAAGGGCGGCATTGATTTTATCAGGAAATTGAATTTGCCGCAGATGTCAAGGCGGATCCGCTGGATGTCTGTGGTTTTGCTGGGAATATTTTCCGCCGTGGTTTCAAGGGGGACCGATGCCGGCGTTTTCGGCCCGCATCGCATCATAGGGGGAGTGTTTGTTTTCGTTATCATATTGGTTATGTACTGGCTGATCAGAGAGGGGATATCTTCCCTTAAACTCCTGTACGGCTTTTCCATTCTTTTCATTCTTGTTGCGATGTGGTGAAATGGTTAAGACGAAAAGTTTCAAAATCATTAACGAGCTCGGCCTTCATGCGAGAGCGGCGGCTTTGATGGTCAAGGTGAGCAACAAATTCCAATCCAGGATCTTTTTCGAGAAAGACGGCGTTGAAGTGGACGGCAAGAGTATACTGGGCATATTGACTCTGGCGTGTCCCAAGGGGAGCATGATTTCCATAAGAGCGGAAGGTTCGGATGCGCGGGAAGCCCTGGAAGAGCTGGGAAAGCTCATCGAGAATAAATTCGGTGAAAAAAATTGACTGACCTGTTTGAAACTAAAAAGAATGTCGTTCTGAAAGGGATCGGTGTTTCTCCGGGCATTATCAGCGGGAAAGCCTATGTCCTGAACTACATGGACGTTCAAGTCCCTTATTACCACCTCACGAATGCGACGCAAATCCTGGAGGAGGCAAAGCGCTTCAGAAGGGCCGTGAGGGATTCGAAAGCTCAGTTAATGGAGGTGCGCAAGGCACTCAGCGAGGAAGAGGGTCTGGAGCCCGTGTTCATCATCGATGTCCATATTATGATGCTTCGGGACAAGATGCTGATCCATAATACGATTTCGAATATAAGGGAAAAAAGCGTAAATGCGGAATGGGCGCTCAGGATGACTATTGATAAGTACAGGCAGGCCTTCAGCAGGATAGAGGACAGTTACCTCAAAGAACGCATCAGCGATGTCGAGTACGTCGGACAGAGAATCATGAGCAATCTCATGGGGAAGACGCGGGAACCGATTTCACAGCTCAAGGAAAACGTGGTGATTATTTCCAGGGATCTTTCTCCGGCCGATACGGTTCAGATGAAGATGGAAAAGGTCCTCGGGTTCGCCACGGACATCGGAGGTAAAACATCCCATACGGCGATAGTCGCGCGCTCGATCGGTATCCCTGCGGTTGTCGGATTGGAGAAAATAACACACGAGGTCCGAAATGGCGATGTGGTCATTGTGGATGGGTGCGACGGTTTCGTTATAATCAATCCGGATCCGGAGATACTGAAGCGCTATGAAGAAAAACAGAGGCATTTTTTAGAGCTTGAAGAGGATCTCCTGAAGGAGGCCGATCTGCCGGCGACGACTCTCGACGGCTATGAAGTGGAGATCGGGGCGAATATAGAATTTGTCGAAGAGATTCCCTCGGCCATAACGCACGGCGCGGACGGCGTCGGGCTTTACCGGACGGAATTCATTTACATCAACAGGGAAAAGCTGCCGACAGAAGACGAACATTTCGCAAATTATGTCAGGGTCATTGAGGAAAAGGCACTCAAGTGGTCGACCATCAGGACCTTTGATCTCGGCGGGGACAAGTTCGTTTCTGATGCCAAGCTGGCGAAGGAATTAAATCCCGTTATGGGACTTCGGGCCATCCGTTTTTGCCTGCAGGAAGTCGACCTATTCAAAGTTCAATTGCGTGCGATTCTGCGGGCGAGCGCTTACGGAAAAACCCGCATCCTGTTCCCGATGATATCCGGTCTGGAAGAAATCCGGGAAGTGAAGAAAATTTTCGATCAGGTTAAGAAAGAATTGATTGCGGAGAATGTACCGATCGGACGTGACATAGAAGTCGGGATCATGATTGAGGTTCCTTCGGCGGTCGTCATTGCCGATCACCTGGCGAGGGAAGTCGATTTCTTCAGCATAGGGACCAATGATCTGATCCAGTACACGCTTGCCATAGACCGGGTCAATGAGCGCGTCACGTATCTTTACGAGCCCCTGCATCCCGCCGTGCTCAAGATGATCAAGATGATCATCGATGCCGGACACAGGGCCGGTATCCGGGTTGCCATGTGCGGGGAAATGGCGGGAGAACCGGCGTATACCATGATTCTCCTCGGGCTCGAACTGGATGAACTGAGCATGAATCCACTGGCCATACCGAGAGTGAAGAAGATCATCCGCAACTCGACCCTGTCGGAGTGCAGGGCACTGCTGGAAAAAGTCTTGATGTTCGAGAGCGCGCAGGAGATTGAGGATTACGTCAGGACTTACGTGGCGCGGCGTTTTCCGGAAGGACTTCCTTCCCGCGATTTGCAGGATTGCATTCGGCGCGACGATTCGTAGTGAGAGTTATTCATGACGGCAACACAATACAAGACGTGGGCCGCCGAGATGGGGGAAAAATACGGCGGTTTCCTCGGGCAGAAGAAGTCTGTCTTCTATCATTTGATGTTGGAACATTATATATCCAGGCTGGAGCTGGCGGAAAATTACGTTTCCGAAATCCGCGACCTCTCCCGGAAGGGAATCGTAATCTTCGCCCAGAAGAACAAAAGTCAGCTCAATTGCCTTATTCTTCATGATATCCTTTACAGAACTTTCCGTAGAGGTATTTTCTGCCACGGCGTAAACATGCTTTTCTGGCAGCCTTTCTCCACAAATCTCAAAATACTGTTTTCCCGTTCCTTTGATTTCCTTTTCAGGAAAAATTCTTTGAGCCCTGACAGGGCGGGGCTCCTCAAAGAAGCAGCCGGCAACAACCAGTATTGCATGATTTACCTCCGCGGCTCCGATCTCGCGGGAGGATTGAAGGATCCGATCATACAACTCGCCGCCGTCCAGAAAGATCTGGATGTCCCTATATACATTGTACCTGTTCTGGTCTCTTACGGAAAACGCAGGGAAAAGACTTACAGGACTCTGACGGAAATCATTCTGGGGGAAATGGAGAATCCCGGGCCGATCCGGAGATTGATTACGTTTCTGAGGCATGCGAAGAAGGCATCGGTTATCTGCTGCCGTCCGGTGAATCTCATGGAATATCTGGAAAGGGCCAAGGGGAAATCCCAGGAAACCCTCTCTTTCAATTTGAGAAGAGAGTTGATCGAAGAGATCGACAACGAGAAAAGAGCTGTATTCGGTCCCGTCCTGAAATCGAGGGAAGAACTTATAATGACCACTCTGCGGGACACGTATCTCGCCAGGCTGATGGAGGATATGGCTGCCAGGGAAAAAAAAGATTACAAAGTCGTATTCAAGGAAGCCAAAAAGTATCTGCGGGAGATCGCCGCCGATTATAATGAAATCTATATAGAGATCTGGCAAAAATTGCTAACCTGGCTGTGGAATAATATTTACGACGGCGTGGTCTCCGACCGCGAAGGGATGGCGAAGATCAAGGAAATATCGAAAAAAATGCCTTTCGTGATCATACCCTGCCATCGCAGCCATATCGATTATCTGCTGCTTTCCTATGTCTTCGATGAATACGGGATACAGCTTCCGTTTATTGCAGCGGGCACGAATCTGCTCTTCTGGCCTGCAGGCCATATTTTCAGAAAATCAGGCGCGTTTTTTATCCGCCGCACGTTCAAGGGACAGGAGCTTTATCAGGCTGTCTTTTCAAAATACCTGAAGATGCTTTTGAAGGAGGGTTTCCCCATAGAGTTCTTTATCGAAGGAGGCAGGAGCCGGACCGGAAAGATGGCCATGCCCAAATACGGTCTCCTTTCCATGGTCATTCAGGCATACAAGGAAGGGATCAGCGATGACCTGGCGATTGTCCCTGTCTTTATCGGATACGATCGCGTAATGGAGGAAAAGTCGTATTTGAAAGAGCTCGGCGGCGAGCCGAAAAAAAGGGAGAACGCGGCCGATATCATCAAAAGCAGCAATATCCTGAGAAAACGTTTTGGAAGCGTATACGTCAATATCGGCGAGCCGATATTTCTTAAATCCTATCTCGCTTCGCTCGAAAAGCCTTTCGACGATATGAGCCTGAGTGAGCGCAGGAGCTTGTACCGGAAGATCGGCTACGAAATCGTCGGCGAGATAAACAGGATATCAGTCGTAACGCCGTTTGCCATGGTCGCCTGTGGCCTGCTCTGCCACTACAGAAGGGGGATATCTCATAATGAATTGATGGATGTACTCCGGGAGTTTTACGAGTTCCTAACTTACAAGAAGGTAAAATTCGCGTCTACTTTCGCCAATCGCGAAAAGGCTCTCGAGGATGCGCTGACATTGTTCGAATCGTCCAACCTGATCACACGGATGGGCATCGAAGAAGAGGATAAGGAAGACGAGATCGAGGAAATCGTTTATTCCATCGCGGACGACAAAAGGCTGAACCTGGAATATTACAAAAACAACATACTCCATTTTTTCATCTCTCTCGCTTTTGTGGCCACGTCTATCCTGTCGAGCAGGGAAGATACCATACCTCTCTATCAGATCATGGAGGATTATAAATTCTTCAGGAGGCTCTTCAGGAACGATTTCATCTTCGACGATAAGAAGGATGACGTGGACGAAGTCAACGACATCCTGAATTATCTGCATGAGCAGGGCATGATCGCCGGAGAAGAGAGGGGGGACGAGGCCTGGATTGAGGTGAAGGGGAAAGGGAGAACGAACCTGAGGCCTTTCGCCGGCCTCATTCATAATTACATCGAATCGTACTGGATCGTGGTCAGAGGCTGTTCTTATCTCAAGAAAATGTCGAAGACGGAGCGCGATTTTGCCAAGAAGATACAGCAACTTGGGACCCGGATGTTCAAAAAGGGAGAGATCGTGAGAGGGGAGGCCCTTTCCAATCAGAATTATCAGAGCGCTATAAAGTTTCTGACTGATTCGGAGATACTTCTCATGTCGATGGTCAAGGACAAGAAGGAAAAGAGGGAAACGAAATACTATTCCCTCACGGAAGACAAATTCAAGATCGAATCCCTGCGCCAGAAACTGTTCAGGTTTTTGTAGTTAGGGCGAAGGCGAAAGGTAATTTGGGATTTTGCGTTTTACTCGTCCGGGTATCGCTCTCTGATTATCTGCATCGATTCTAAATTGTTCAGAAAGACCTCGATCAATTCCGGGTCGAACTGTTTTCCGGCCCCTCCTTTCAGGACCTCCAGGGCTTTCGACTCGTCCCATGCCTCTTTGTATGATCTTCTGGAAGTCAGGGCGTCGTAAACATCGCAGATCGCAACGATCCTTCCGAAGAGCGGGATATCTTCCCCTTTTTTCCCGAGTGTTACAGTTCCTTCCTTCGTCTCCAGGACCACTCCCGGATAGCCGCTTCCGTCCCAGCATTCATGGTGGGTCAGTGCGACCGCCTCAGCAGCGTCGTCGAGGTCGGATTTCTTGTCCCGGAAAAGCTCCGCTCCGTAGATCGTATGCTTTTTCATGAGGTCGTACTCTTCCGGCGTGAATCTTCCCGGCTTTTTCAAGATCGAATCAGGGATGGCGACCTTGCCCACATCATGGAGCATCGCCGCCATGCGGAGTGTGTCCCGGGAGGATTCGATTTCCGTGGGGCTCAGCCCATTCTTAACGGCCCAGTGCTCATATACAACCACGGCGTAACCGGCGACCCGGTTGACGTGGGCGCCTGTTTCCTTCGGGTCGCGCATCTCCGCCATGCGAATGGTCCTCAGGATAATATTGCGCGTAAGCTGCGCCCTTTCGAGGGCGACCGCTGCGGTGCCCGCGAAAGAGCGAAGGATCTTTTCGTCGCCTTTCGAAAAAGGGATGATATTGTTCCGGTCGTCCTGGGCATTGATGATCTGGAGTACCCCGACGATATCGCCGCGAAGAGTGATCAGCGGGATAGCCAGCATGGAACGGGTGCGGTACCCCGCTTTTTCGTCGAATTGCCGGCCGAAGCTGTATGGAACGCCGCCGTCCAGGCGGTACACATCGGGGATATTCAGGACCTGTCCGGTGGATGCGCAGTAGCCTGCGATGGTGTCCTGGCTTATCGGTATGGTGAAAGTAGAATAGACAAGCCGCGCCTCCCTGGGGAGTCTCTTCTCGAGAGTGCTGTTTTGCGTGTAGCTGAAAATCAACCGGTCCTTATCGCGGATGTAGATCGACCCTGCATCCGCGTTGACGAACCGGCGCGCTTCACTCAGGATGCGCTCCATCAGGATATCCATATCCTTGAGTTGATTGAGCCCGATACTGATATTGATCAGTCCTTCGAGTTTTTCATGTTCAGTCAGCATATTAAAAAAGGATAGGGCTCACAGTGATTATCGTATTCTCACTCTCTCAGCTTCTCGCCTTTTTATCTTCTTTCTTCCTGGGCGCTGCGCCCTCCGCTAATACTGTAAAACGCCCCCATGCCCGGATAGAATCCCTGATCACCGAGGTCTTCTTCTATCCGCAGAAGCTGGTTGTATTTTGCGAGCCGCTCGCTTCTCGAAACGGAGCCGCTTTTGATCTGGCCGCAGTTGCAGCCTACAGCGAAATCAGCCATGTAAGAGTCTTCGGTCTCTCCGGAGCGGTGGGAAATAACGGTGGTGTAACCCGCCTCCTTCGCCCGCTGTATTGTGTCCAGCGTTTCGCTCACGGTTCCGATCTGGTTTAGCTTGATGAGAATGGAATTGGCCACCCCCATCGAGATTCCCTTTTCCAGTCTTTTTATATTGGTCACGAAGATATCATCGCCCACGATCTGGACCCGGGAGCCCAGTTCTTCCGTAAGGAGACGCCACCCTTCCCAATCGTCTTCGGCGAGCCCGTCTTCGATGGACACGATAGGATATTTTTTTACGAGGTCGCGGTAGAACTTAACCATCTCCTCCGGGCTTTTTTCAGGTTTTTTTTCTCCAGAGAGGATGTATTTTCCCTTCTTGTAAAAAGAGCTTGCCGCCGAATCGATGGCGAGGTAAATGTCCTCGCCGGCCTTGTATCCCGCTTGTCCGATCGCTTTCACTATCAGTGACATCGCTTCTTCATTGGATTTGAGATTCGGCGCGAACCCCCCTTCATCGCCGACCGCTGTATTGTATCCCTTGCTCTTCAGGACGGCTCTCAAGTTATGAAAGACTTCGGAGCACATGCGAATCGCGTCCCGGTAATAACGCGCGCCTGCGGGCACGATCATGAATTCCTGGATGTCGACGTTGTTGTCGGCGTGTTTTCCTCCGTTCAGTATATTCACCATGGGAACCGGAAGATTTCTGGCGCAGAGCCCCCCGATGTAGCGGTACAGAGGTTCAGCCATGAATTCCGCCGCGGCCCTGGCGCAGGCAAGCGAGACGCCCAGGATAGCGTTCGCTCCCAGCGATCGCCTATTCTCGGTGCCGTCAAGCTGAATCATCGTGTTATCGATTTTCCTCTGCTGAAGACTGCTCATGCCCGTGATTTCGGGGCGTATCTTGTGCAGGATATTGTGGACGGCCTTTTGCACGCCCATTCCGAGATATCTTTTCTTGTCTTTGTCTCTCAATTCGAGCATTTCATGCTCTCCTGTCGACGCGCCGGAAGGAACGGAGGCCCTGCCGACAATCCCCGATATTAAACCAACTTCCACTTCCACTGTTGGGTTGCCTCTTGAATCCAGTATTTCTCTTGCATGGACATTGATAATCTCAGACATGCTTATCTCCTTCTCGGAATTTTATGATTGAAAAGTGCCGACCCCATCGATATTTGCCTATAGTAGCACTTCAAGAATTACACTAAACACCGGAAACTTTCAAGAATGTTCTCGGCAGAAAGCCGAAGCCCTCTTCCTCATCTTCTCGACTTACTTTTTTTAATTTCAGGTATTCCTTGCGAACACCGGGCCGTTACTGTAATATAAACTGCTACTTTGGAGGTCCGGTCCTTATCGATCGCGCTGGCGGCCGAGGGACCGCGGAAGGGAAAACGCTTGCGTGGTCAAAGTAAAAACAAGGCTCTTTCTGCATTTGAAAAAATGGATTGAGAAGGCGTGTGCGGATTATAACATGATCGAATCCGGAGACAGGATTCTCGTGGGGGTTTCCGGCGGCGTGGACAGCCTGGCCCTCCTGGATCTCCTCAATACGCCGATGCTCTTTATCCCCTGTGATTTTTCCATTCTCGCCGTCAATATCGATCTCGGGTTCGATCCGGAGTATGCGGGGGCTGCTGTTATCAGGAAATATTTGGAAGAGAATGGATATGAATATAGGATCGATAAAACGGATATAGGGCCGCTCGCGCACAGCGAATATAACCGGAAGAACCCCTGCTTTCTGTGCTCGCGGCTGCGGCGAAAGAGATTGTTTGAGATCGCGGACGAGGAGGGCTGTAATAAAATCGCGCTTGCCCATCACAGGGACGATATCATAGAAACGCTTCTCATCAACATTTTCTATGGACGGGAGATCAGCACCATGATGCCCGTGCAGTCGATCTTTTCCGGGGACCTCCGCATCATACGCCCGCTTTCCTATATTCACGAGAGGCTTATAAAAAAATACGGCCGGGAGCAGGGGCTTCCCGCCGTTGCGAATCCGTGTCCCACCAGCGGAACATCGAAACGGACGGTGATCAAGAGATTGCTCGACGAACTGGAAAAAGACAACAACCGGGTGCGGGAGAATATTTTCAAGGCGATGCATCGTGTGAAGACAGATTATCTGCCCGGAGGCGGGACAAAGAGTTAAAGACACCACTTAGGTCTGTAAGAGGGTGGAACTATAGATATTTGAACTGAGCAATGATCAGGAAGAAACAATCAGGAGAAAAAATCATAGCCCAGAATAAAACCGCCCGGATGAATTACAATATCGAGGACAGCTATGAGGCGGGGATTTCCCTGCTGGGCACCGAAGTCAAGGCCCTGCGGGAGGGGCGGGTCAATCTGAAGGACTCCTATGCCATGGTCCGGGACGGAGAGATCCTTGTCCATGACATGCACATCAGCCCGTATTCACACGGCAACCGCATGAACCATGACCCTCTTCGCGTGAGAAAACTCCTCCTCCACAAGAATGAGATCAGGAGGCTTTATGGAAAGTCCCGTGAAAGGGGGATGGCCCTTGTTCCCCTGAAAATTTATTTCAAGAACGGGAAGGTGAAGATTGAGCTCGGCGTCGGCAGGGGGAAAAAGCTGTACGACAAGCGCGAGGCTCTCAAAACAAAAGAGGACAGGAGAGACATGGAGCGGATGATGAAGAAGTAAGTTTCCGGTTCCGTGGCGCCCGTTCGCCTTTTCCAAAAACTTTCCAATATTTCTTTTTCTTCTTTAGTTTCGTTAACTTCGCCTTTATTTTTGTCCTCCAAACGATGTTTCTTTCCCTCAGTGTAAAAAATAAGGGATCGGCGCATGGACATCGGTTTCCATCGATAATATTCTTTAAATAAAAGATACGGAGGTGGCCGGATGAAAGCAGTGAAATACCTGATTATCGCCGCCGGCTGGTCCTGTCTGGCCGCGTTTTCCTTATCGGCTTCCCATGACGATGTCCCGAGAATCACGGTGCAGGAGTTGAAAGAAAAAATGGACAGGCATGAGGACATCGTGGTGCTCGATATCCGCAGCGAAGACGCGTATGCCGGCAGTACGGTCAGGATTCCGGGAGCGATCCGGATGCCTCTCGATCAGGTGGGTGAGCGCTACAGAGAGCTGCCGCAGAACCGGGAGATCGTTACTTATTGCACCTGACCGAATGAGCACTCCAGTGCCGGTGCGGCGCTGATCTTGATGAACAAGGGGTTCAAAAAGGTCGAGGCGCTCAAGGGAGGTTTCGACGCCTGGGTTGCAGCCGGATTTCCGGTGGAGACGAAGTAGGCAGGCAATTTAACTGGATAGGATCGGATGTCAAGTTTGACGTGGGTAACGGTAATTGGTTGATATACCTCTTTTTTTAAAATTACCACTTGACTTACAGGGGCACTGGGCTTACACTAAATATAACTTACCAAGGGGGCGCACTGGTTTCGACGGGGATAGTGAAGCTGTCGGTTGCATGCCGAGGTTCCTACCAGGCCTCGTTAAACAGGTAGGGAACATTTAAGCGCAAATTACGATTACGCTTTAGCCGCATAGACGGCTACGTCCTCCCGATCCCGCCTGCCGGATCAGGTCAGGGCGTCATAAAGGCAGGATAACCGAACTCGCTTTCCTGGGGCGGGCAAGGCGAAAACCACACAGGATAGCCCCTGAAGAATCCTGCCTCCGGGAGTTTTCAGGGGTGAATGTAAAACAGCGGCTAAGCATGTAGAAACTGCAGTGGAATATTTTCGGACGCGGGTTCGACTCCCGCCGCCTCCACCATGACCTGATCCAATACGATCCAAAGAAGTACAAAACCCGTTAGAAATAGCGGGTTTTTTCTTTTGTTTTTTCCAAAGACATGCTATAGGTTCTATTAAAATCCGGCAGTTGTGGGGGCCTATTTACCCATGAAAAGCCCCCAAGGAAAATGAGAAGCCCCCAAAAAAGGGAGGAACGCATTTATGCCAAAGAGAATCACGCCCCTTTCCGAAGTCAAAATCCGAACAACCAAACCACGAGAGAATCCGTACAAGCTTTTCGATGGGGGAGGGCTTTTTCTCCTTGTCACTCCCACCGGAGGCAAGCTGTGGCATTTCAAATATCGTTTCGACAGCAAAGAAAAGAAGCTTGCGTTCGGCACCTATCCTGAAATATCCCTTGCTGACGCGCGGCTGCGAAGAGATGAAGCCAGACGGCAGATTGCCAATGGCATCGATCCTGGAGCCGTTCGCAAAGCACAGAAGCAAGCAAAGACAGAAGAAACCGAAACCTTCGAGGTCATTGGCCGGGAATGGCATACGAAATTCACGCCGACGTGGACGCCGGGGCATGCCGTCACGATTATGAGCCGGTTGGAGCGCGATCTATTTCCATGGATCGGCAAACGCCCGATCAATCAAATCAAAGCGCCTGAACTGCTCGCCGTCCTTCGCAGGGTGGAAAGCCGGGGCGCTCTCGAATCGGCACACCGGATCAGGACGATTGCAGGGCAGGTTTTCCGATATGCCGTTGCTACGGGGAGGGCGGAGCGCGACCCCGCGGCCGACCTTAAAGGAGCCTTACCGCAGCCGCGAGAAAGGCACCATGCCGCGCTTACGGAGCCTAAAGAAGTTGCACCCCTTTTAAGGGCCTTGGACGGCTATCAGGGACATTTTGTCGTGAAATGCGCTCTGAGGCTTGCGCCGATGTTTTTCAGTCGCCCCGGAGAACTGCGCAATGCGGAATGGTCAGAGATTGATCTTGACGAAGCCGTTTGGAACATACCGGCGCACAAGATGAAGATGAAACAGGCACACATCGTACCGCTTTGCCGCCAGGCGGTGGAGATATTGACGGAACTGAAGGAAGTGACTGGGCCAAGCCGCTACGTTTTCCCGTCCGGGCGCTCCTTCGCGCGGCCGATGAGCAACAATGCCGTTAACGCAGCGCTTCGCCGCATGGGGTACGATAGGGAAACCATGACCGGCCACGGCTTCCGGGCAATGGCGCGGACCATTCTCGATGAAGTCCTGCATGTCCGGCCTGATTACATCGAGCATCAGCTTGCCCATGCCGTGCGTGACCCGAATGGGCGGGCTTACAATCGGACGGCCCACCTTGAAGAGCGCCGGAAAATGATGCAGACGTGGGCGGATTATCTTGATGGATTAAAGGCAGGCGGCGTGGTGGTTCCGTTCAAGACAATCAAAGGATAGTGCCCTGGGATACTTGCAGGAATCCAGCGTTCAATGAGCTCTTGATCGAAAATTCATATTCATGAGCAATCCGAATGGCAGCCGTCATTTCCCGTAAATGGAGACAGAATGGCTCCTGGCATTCCATCTCCAATTCCGAAGTGGGGCTCGCGCCCCTTTCAATTTCGTTCTTTGTTGTATTCGGAAGCACTCCCTTATAAGGGTGTGCGAAGCTCGATAACCAACCCATATTATTGGTACGAGGTGGGGATTTGAACCTCGACGGCAGCACTCTCACCCACTTGGATCGTGAGCGGGCTGACTTGACAAATATTAACAATATCCGTAAATTTATTACGTGTTTTGCATGTAAATGTCAAGTTAATGACGTAACCTTTTTCCCTTAGCCCATTCATATTAATCCCGAGACATCCCTTTTTCACAGCACTTTTCCCTAAGATCCTCGCATCGCCAAGACCATATTGATATTTCCCCCAAACGCATGCCTATTGACAACCGAAGCACTCTAATAAAAAAGGGGCAAAGTGCCGCCCCTTGGTTGATACCGATTCACTGCTTTTGCTGCAGGTTCCTCACCATGAGAAAAATCTCCCGGTCCGTCATGAATTCCGGAAGGTGCATGATGTCGAAGGAGTTCTTCAAAAACAGATTCGCGCTCCTCTTGTTGTCCGAGCGAACGGTGCAACAGACCAGGGGAGTGAACACCTTTCAGAGTTTCCTCAAAAAGAAATCTGCCAACCCCGCTTGCCCTGTATTCCTCCTTGACGAACAGGTGCTTTATTTCCGTAATGTACCATCCCTATTTCAACAAGGAGACACAGCCCGCAATCCTGCCGTCGTTAAGCACGACGTAATAGCGATCCTCGAATACAGCAAGTGAGTGGTATCCCTTGATGATCTCCCTTATTGGAAGATGGTCCTCTCTTGGTCACTGAGCTTCACATTAGCATTACCCTAGTTGAGCATTAATTATGGAAGTATTTGAGCTTGATAAACGGCCAGTTGGCCGTGAACCGCTGTTTTCAGTAGATGATCTTAGTCCAAAAGAAATTGTGGCACTGGTATTTAAATAAAATACTAAATGTCTCCTATAGGGAGACATTATAGATCATATACAAATTTTTCTTGACTCATGTTTAAAAATTTTGCAATATGACTACTATGAGTACCCAAAATGGATCAAAAATAAATAAATTAATAAGGGAATGGCCAAAAAGGACTGTTTCGACGGTGTCGTATCTCCAGGATCATGGCTTCAGCCGCAAACTGCTCAATAAATATAAGAACAGTCGATGGCTTTCTTCCTTTGGCCATGGCGCTTACAGTCTTTTCAATGACAAGGTGGAATGGGCAGGTGCGCTTTATTCCCTCCAGGCGCAACTTAATCTGGATGTGCACGCAGGTGGGAAAACGGCCCTTGAAATGAAGGGGTATGCCCATTATCTGAGAGACAGCGCGGTGATGGTTTTTCTTTACGGGTGCCACGGAACAAAGCTTCCAACATGGTTCAAGGAACACGATTGGGGCGTCGAGGTCGTATCCGTGATGACCAACCTTTTTCCGGACGGTTACAGTGAGGGATTGAGCGAATATCAGGAGAAGGAATTTTCGATCATGATATCGGCTCCTGAACGAGCAGCACTGGAAATGCTCTACCATGTTCCCGGTAAAGTGACTTTTGATGAGGCATCCATGATCATGGAAAATCTTGCTGGACTTCGCCCCCCCCTTGTCCAGGATCTTCTTATGAATTGCAATTCGGTCAAGGTAAAAAGGTTATTCATGTATCTGGCGGATAAGCTCTCCTATCCCTGGGTAGAGAAGCTCGATCCTTCCAGGGTCAATTTTGGACGTGGAAACAGAAGTATCGTTGCCCATGGAATGCTGGACAAGAAATACAAGATCACTGTCCCCCGGAGCAGCAGGGAGGAAGTGGTTTGAAAGATACAATCTATTACCGGCAAGCAGAGTTACTGCTAAGAATCCTTCCGGTTATCCATTTGGAAGCGGATTTCGCATTGAAGGGGGGAACCGCAATCAACTTCTTCGTGCGCGATATGCCGCGTCTGTCTGTGGATATCGATTTGACCTACCTTTCTGTAAACGAACGTGATGTTGCACTGGAAGGGATAAGCAGGGACTTGTTCAGTGTATCGGCCAAACTCAGCAAAATCTTCCCTGACAGTCAGGTATCGGTAAAAAAGACCGGTCCGTCGGGTCTAGTGACAGGCTTAATTGTCCGAAGGGGCGATGCAACGGTCAAAATAGAAACCAATCTCGTGATGAGGGGCTCTGTATTTTCGACGCAAATCAGGAGTCTTTCGAATAAGGCTCAGGATCTGTTTGAAACGAGTGTGGATATGAGAATTCTCGCCGATGCTGAACTTTATGGGGGAAAGCTCTGCGCCGCCTTGGACAGACAGCATCCCAGGGACATATTCGATATCAAAATCCTTTTGGATCAGGACGGATTTGAGGAACTGACACGGAGGGCTTTTCTTATTTATTTGATCAGCCATCCTCGGCCGATCGTGGAACTACTGAATCCTAATCTTGTCGATATTCGCGATTCCTATGAAAAGGATTTCAGTGCCATGGCCCTCGAAAAAGTTGACTACGAACAACTCATCGAGACGAGAGAACGGCTCATCCGTCTGATAAATACATCCATAACACCTGAAGAAAAAGAATTTATCCTTTCGGTGAAGCATGGTGAACCTGAATGGGATATAATCGGCCTGCCGGGGATTGAAAATTTACCCGCCGTCAAATGGAAGATTTTCAATATCAAAAATATGTCTCCGGCAAAACATAAGAAAGCTGTCAGAAAATTGAGGGACCATCTTGGCATCTAATCGGTTATTCAGGACAATTTTCAGCGATATATTTTCAGGGGGAAATAAGCGGGTGGTAGAATTGAACCGGCTTAGCCCGGTCACTTTTTTTGGTTGCTCGGCACGCTTTAAAATCCGTTCATCTGCTTTTATTACGGATTCTTAGGATAAAAAAAGATCCATATAAAATATGATGCCGGACCGATTTCATTTCATTGGGCTGTTTTATGGGAATCGCTGCAGATATTGCTATTATCATTGTTGCTGCTTTGCTGGGTGGGCTAATAGCTCAATTGTTGAGGCAGCCGCTCATTCTTGGGTACATCCTGGCAGGCGTGGTGGTCGGCCCCTATACCGGCGGGATTACCGTGACGGATGTACACAATATCGAGCTCTTGGCCGAGATAGGGGTGGCTTTGCTCCTCTTTGCGCTGGGACTTGAATTCTCCTTAAAGGAATTAAAGCCCGTCCGTAAAGTGGCCTTGGTCGGCACGCCGATCCAAATGATCCTGACCATTGCCTTGGGGTTTGGAATCGGCCGCTTGTTCGGATTTGGGAATATACCCTCCCTCTGGATTGGTGCAATCATTTCTCTTTCCAGCACAATGATCATCCTCAAGACCATGATGAGCAGGGGCCTGATCGGAACCCTGTCCAGCCGGGTCATGATCGGGATGTTGATTGTCCAGGATCTCGCGGTGATACCCCTCATGATCATCCTTCCCCAGTTGAGCAACCCTGAGGCAGGGTTGTCCATCGTGGGGTGGGCGGTCCTGAAGGCAACTGGATTTCTTTTCCTCATGATTGTTATCGGAACGAGGGTCATTCCTGTTGTTATGGTCTATATCGCATCCTGGGGCTCGCGGGAGTTCTTCCTTCTCTCCGTCACCGCAATTGGGATTGGCGTGGGCTATGCAACCTATCTCGTTGGTCTTTCCTTTGCGTTCGGAGCATTTGTGGCCGGCATGGTACTGAGCGAATCAGATTATAGCCACCAGGCCTTGAGCGACATTATTCCGCTTCGAGACATATTCGGCCTGCTCTTCTTTGTCTCTGTGGGGATGCTGCTCAATATCGATTTTCTCTTCGCCAATTTGAAAACCATCCTGTTGATGGTCCTGCTGATCGTGATCGGCAAAGGGCTGATCTTCGGAAGCCTGGTCTGGTCGTTCGGATACCGCAACGTCATCCCACTCGCGGTGGGGCTAGGACTCTTTCAAATCGGTGAATTTGCATTTGTGCTGGCAGGAACGGGACTCGCGACGAGATCAATCAGCTCCGACCTGTATTCGTTGATGCTGACCACAGCCGTGATCACGATGATCCTGACCCCGTTTCTGTCCATGCTGACATCGCCGCTTTATGCCCTGCGTAAAAAGAGATTCAAACTAGAACCCATTCAAACGATGAACATGCCCAAAGCAGGCTTGCATCAGCATGTAGTAATAGCCGGGGCGGGAAGAATAGGGTCTTACGTGGCGCATGTTCTCCGGAATCTGAAGATCGAATTTGTACTCATTGAAATGGATTTTCACCGGGTCAACAGGCTGAGAAAAGATGGATTGCCCATGATCTATGGGGACGCAAGCCAACCGGTCCTACTGAAGGCGGCCCGCATCGCAGAGGCAAGCCTCCTGATTATCACGACGCCCTCCGTCGTCATGTCGCAGAGCATCGTCGAGAATTCCCGGAAGATGAACCCAAAGATCCAGATCATCACGAGAGCTGAAAACCGCGACATTATGATTGCTTTACACCAATTGGGCGCGAATGAGATCGTCCAACCACAGTTCGAGGCAGGTTTGGAGATTACCCGCTTGGCGTTATCATTCCTGCGGGTTCCGAATCACGATATAAAGCGCTTCACAGATGAAATCAGGCATGAATTGTATGCACCGCTGTATGAAGGTGATACAGGGCAATAAAAAAGCTGCTCAGTTAGCTGATTCAGGATTTCTTCACACACTCATTTGCTGCTTCCGTGTTCCTCCGAAGGCATTTATATTTTATCTCAGAGCAATGAACGTGACATGATGGAAGGTGTACGATGCTTGACAGGAGTAAAAAAAATAGGGTAACTAAATGATCCAATAATGGCGCAATCTATTTTGAGGTGTATTCTCATGAAATGTAAATGGGTTGTAATATCCCTTATCTTTTTGTTAATTGTGCCTTTCGCTTCCTGTGAAAACCAAGAAAAAGATACTCCAACACCCGTTGCCTTCAACGTCAATACCCTTAGAATACCAGAGGGAGGCGTGCGAAAAGTCAGAGGGCAAGTACTTTATATGCCGATCTACTCAAATCTTCCTTACATGGAGAAGAAAAATTATGACATAAGCGCATTTCTTGCTGTCCACAACACGGATCCGAAGCAACAAATTAAAATCACGAAAGTAATTTTTTTTAATACCGACGGCAATGTCGTTAAACAATTTCTTAGCGAGGAGCGTCTCCTGGCTCCCCTAGCGACAGCGATTTTTGCAATTTCCAAAAAAGATCAAAGCGGAACAGGCGCTAATTTTCTGGTGGAATGGATTGCCGATCAACCTGTCAATGAACCGTTAATTGAATCCATCATGACAGACCTCTCCGGGACCGTGGGGTTTTCGTTTTCAAGTCTCGGGAAAATCATTCGGGAGATCAAGTAACAGCACCCGGATATAAGAAGACTAAGATTTGATTATGGATAACTTGTAAATTGTCGGTGGCGGCGATAGGATCAGAGCCGCGCTTTAGAACTCGCGAATGCTGGCCCAAAGGAACGTTCCATCGAATTTACTCTCCTATAAAATGCCGACAATAGGATTCCCTGTCCGGCATGAATGCACATTAAAAAAAAGGGGCGGCATGGCCACCCCTCGGTTGATACCGACTCACTCCTTTCGTTGCAAATTCCCCACCATGAGGAAAATCTCCCGGTCCGTCGTGGAATTCTGGAAGGTGCCCATGATGTCGAAGGAGTTCTTCAAAAAAAGGTCGATACTCCTCTCGTTATCCGAACGAACGGTGCAACAGACCAGGGGAGTGAACACCTTCTTCAGGGCTTCATCCAGAAGGAACCTGCCGACACCGCTTGCCCTATATTCTTCCTTGACGAACAGGTGCTTTATTTCCGTCATGTACCATCCCCGTTTTACCAAGGAGACACAGCCCGCAATCCAGCCGTCCTTAAGCGCAACGTAATAGCGACCCTCGAATACGGCGAGGGAGTGGTATCCCTCGATGATCTCCCTGATCCGGAAGACGGTTGCCCTCTTGATCACTTTCTTGAATACAAGCTTCATGATTCAATCTCTCCTTTCGGCCGGCAATTGACCCGGCCTTGGAAAACATCGGAATCCCCGTCTCCGAAAAGATCCCGCTGATTGCTGCTTGAATGCCGACTCCCGCGATGCCGATATGATCCGCCCGGAGTTCCCGGGTCGAAAATGCTTTCGCCACCGCCATACCAGGTAGGCCTGCTCGTGTGCTTCAGTTCGCGGACCGGTTCCACTTCGAACTCCCCATCATCGGCGACTCGGTACAACCGGTAGGGGACCGCCTCGAACTTGGAGACCTTTCTGAGATCACCCAGGGCGCCCCGGAGGATGCTCCAGGCGTCCTTGAATATCTCCGGCGTTGAGCAGAACCAGCGACCCAGATTAAGCC
>Ga0067045_1027547_pt1 | contig 95959 bp, 100 predicted proteins | sample TerdegcTABiofilm_FD_59184 | JGI IMG/M metagenome (GOLD analysis project Ga0067045, IMG submission 59184) | Combined Assembly of (Gp0054472, Gp0054536) Wastewater bioreactor microbial communities from Singapore -Terephthalate degrading...
GGCGAACATTTCACTCCACGTGAAATCGTATCACTTATGGTTAAACTCCTTATTACCAAAGACAAAGATGAAATAGCAAAACCCGGAAAAATCATAACGGTATATGACCCTGCATGTGGAACCGGTGGCATGCTTACAGTAGCTAAACAAAAAATTAATGAACTAAATCCTAATGCCATTGTGGAATTATTTGGACAGGAAATTAATGACAAAACCTATGCGGCATGTAAAGCAGATATGTTAATTAAAGGTGAGGACCCCGATAAAATTAAATTTGGCTCAAGCTTTTCAAATGACGGATTTAAGGGAAAGCATTTTGATTACATCTTTTCCAATCCACCATATGGCAAGAAATGGTCGTATGATGAAGAATTTATAAAAGAAGAAGCCAAAAAAGGTTACAGCGGTCGTTTTGGTGCTGGACTTCCGGGAATAAGTGATGGTCAATTGCTTTTTTTGCAGCATATGATTTCTAAAATGCATAGTGATGGGCATAAAACACGTATTGCTATTGTCTTTAACGGTTCACCATTATTTAATGGCGATGCAGGTGAAGGCGAATCTGAAATCCGTCGTTGGATCATAGAAAATGATTGGCTTGATGCCATTATTGGTTTGCCAAATCAGCTTTTTTACAATACGGGTATTTACACATATATATGGGTATTGACAAACCAAAAAGATCCTGAACGTAAAGGGAAAATTGCTCTCATAGATGCTCGTGATTTGTATGTCAAAATGAGCAAAAGTCTTGGCGATAAACGAAATGAAATATCACCAGATCAAATTGAGGAGATTACCAACCTATATCTTGGCAATATAGCTAATGGAAGAGTCAAAATTTTTAAAAACACCGATTTTGCTTATCGCAAAGTCCAGATTGAACGACCGCTACGATTGAATTTCCAAATTACCCCTGAGAGAATAGCACGTCTTTATGAACAAACTGCTTTTAAAAACCTTGCTATATCAAAGAAAAAAACACCAAAAGAAAGAGAAAAAGATGAACAGGAAGGAATAAAAGAGCAAGAAAAGATTAAGCAAGTTCTATTATCTATAGGAAATGAACTGTATAAAAGCTGGAAAGATTTTGAAACTATATTAGACACCGCTTTTTCAAAGGCAGATTATAAACTCAAAGCACCTATTAAAAAAGCTCTATTTACGGCACTTTCTGAACGAGATGAAACTGCTGATATTGTGTATGATACCGATGGTACTCCAATGCCTGATCCCGAACTCCGTGACCATGAATATATACCGTATGAGGAGGATATCTACACTTATTTTAACCGTGAAGTAAAACCATATGCTCCCGATGCATGGATTAACGAAAGCTATACAGATAGCAAAGATGGTAAAATAGGCAGGGTTGGTTATGAAATCAATTTCAATCGATATTTCTATGTATATCAGCCACCACGTCCTCTGGAAGAAATCGAAAGAGATATTAAAGCGATAGAAAAAGAAATACTGGAAATGATAGGCGGTGTTGAGTAATTATAATTAAAACAGGTAAGAAATATATGGATTTAAAGAATAATTATCCACAATTTTATAGGCAAAAATTTTTATTGGCCCTGTTGCAGCAATTTGGTGGGGAATTAAATAGGACTGACTTTATGAAATATGTTTTTTTAACTGAAAATGAAGAAACTGTAAATAGAAGATATTCTTTTGTTCCGTATAAATATGGGCCTTTTTCTTTTCAGGTATATGAAGATTTGCGTCGTCTGGAACAACTGTCATTTATAAAATTTGATGAAACTCTCTGTTTGGTGAACAAAAATGTAAATTATATCTCAGTATTAAATAATAATGACAAAGTTGCTATTAAAAACATATTCAAAAAATACGTTAAATTGAAAGGGCAGGCATTGCTTGAAGATGTTTATCATCGTTATATCTATTTTACCTTAAAAAGTGAAATTATAAACTCTACAAAACAAAATATAAACACTGATGCAAAAAAATTAACACCGTCAATTTTTACGATTGGCTATGAAGGCAAAAGTATTGATTTTTATTTAAATCAGTTGATAGAGAATAATATCCATCTTGTAATTGATGTGCGCAAAAACCCAATCAGCATGAAATATGGATTTAGCAAAAAATTTTTTTCAAGAACACTTCCTGAACTTGATATTGAGTATATACACATGCCTCATCTAGGGATAGAAAAAGAGAAACGGAAACATTTAAGTTCAATTAGCGATTATAAAAATCTTTTTACCGAATATGAAATGAATATTTTAGATAACTATCTTAATTCTATTGGAAATATTATACAACTATACAGAGCTAAAACAAGAATAGCCCTTACATGTTTTGAAAAAGATTATACCCTGTGCCACAGGTCAATGATAGCAAAAATAATTGAATCACATTACGGAATTACGGTATCCCATATATGATTGCAAAAACTGCAAAAATTTTTATTCTTGTAAAAACCTACCCCACACTTTCAAATAAATATGGTGAACTGGTATGCACAGCAGGTATTCAGGAAGATGGCACATGGATCAGGCTTTACCCCATACCATTTCGGTTGATGGAATATGAAAAAAGATATACAAAATATCAATGGCTTGAGGCCAAGATAATTAAAAACACAAGGGATCCACGACCAGAAAGTTATCTAATAGCTGATAATTCATCGATTAAACTTTTTGATAAAGTAGACACAAAGGATAAATGGGCAAAACGCAAAGCGCTGTTAAGCAAAACTCCTGTCTATGAAGATCTTTATGAACTAATACAAAAAGCAAATGACAATGAACTATCACTTGCCATTTTTAAACCTAAGGAAATAAAAGCATTTAAAATTGAACAAACATCACGGGAATGGGATAAAGACAAAATTAAGCGTATTGAACAGAATATCAAACAACCTGAATTATTTTCATCAGAAGAAGAGCAATATTTAAAAGAGACCTTCCAGTTAGTAAAAAAAGTTCCTTATGTTTTTTCCTATACTTTTACAGATTCAAAGGGTAAGAGTTCCACACTCATGATAGAAGACTGGGAAATAGGCCAGCTTTACTGGAATTGTGTAAAAAACTCAGATGGAGATGAAAAGAAGGCACTGGAAGATGTTGAGAACAAATATATGAATGAATTTATGAAAAAAGACCTGCTGCTTTTTCTTGGAACAACACGGCAATTTCATGGAAGAGCAAAAAATCCTTTTGTAATCACAGGTGTGTTTTATCCACCAAAATGAATGAAAACTGATCGCAAGTGAAGCTACGAGATGGAAGATAAAATATTTACAACAGAAGATATACAACTACGAAAAAATCCACCTTCAAGTAACTCCCATTCTTTAAGCATATCAAAAAAATACAAACCCTATCCACGGTACAAACCAAGCGGAGTGGAGTGGATTGGGGAGATACCGGAAGGGTGGGAGGTGAAGGATTTTAAATTTACTTTTAATTATCAAATTGGAGGCACTCCACGTTCTTCAGATAGGTCATTTTACGATGGTGATTTGCCATGGGTAACTATTTCAGACCTTGGTGAAAAATTTATATATTCATCGAAAGAATGTATCAATTTAAAAGGTGTAAAAGAAGCTAATATCCCAATAAGTCCAAAAGGTTCATTATTAATTAGTTTCAAATTATCTCCAGGCATAGTGAGTTTTGCCGGAATAGATTTATATACAAATGAAGCTATTGCAACTATTTTACCAACCACAAAAAATGTTGATCTAAATTTTTGGTACTATGTTTTCCAAAATTATTTTATCCATAACGCCAATGAAAATATTTATGGTGCAAAATTATTCAATCAACGAGCAATAAAAAACTCTATACTTATTATTCCTCCCCTCCCCGAACAACAGGCCATTGCTGCCTTCTTAGACCGCGAGACTGAGCGGATTAACACTATTATTAATAAACAGACGCGGATGATTGAACTGCTTAAAGAAAAACGTTCGGCGTTGATTACACAGGCGGTCACAAAGGGGCTTTATGGATTGGTTTCTGCCACCGACGCGGAGTTTGCGCAGTGGGCAAAACCGGTTAAATACAAACCAAGCGGAGTGGAATGGATTGGGGAAATACCGGAAGATTGGGATGTTAGGAGATTGAAATTCTCTGTTAAATATAATATTAAAACTCTTTCAGATAACAACATCAATCCAAATTATGAAATAGAATACGTTGATATTGGAAATGTTGATAGTGATGGAAATATTATTTCAACCGAAAAAATGTTATTTCGTGATGCACCTAGTAGAGCTAGACGCACTGCTGAAAATAAAAATATAATAATTTCAACTGTTAGAACTTATCTAAAAGCTATAGCATATTTAAACAACATGCCTCATAATTTGATAGTTTCTACCGGATTTGCAGTAATTTCATGTTACGAAAATTCCTATCCCAAATATTTTTATTATCTATTTCGTTCAGAATATTTTGTTCAGATTGTAGAAAAAAACTCAAAAGGAGTTTCTTATCCGGCAATAACAACAAGTCAAAGTCCACATAGTTTAGTCGATATTAATCTACCCCTTCCTCCCCTCCCCGAACAACAGACCATTGCTGCCTTCTTAGACCGCGAGACAGGCAAGATTGATTCACTGATTAAAAAAATCCAGAAGCAAATTGATCTGTTGAATGAATACAAACAATCACTTATTACCCATGTGGTGACAGGTAAAATCGATGTGAGGGATACACTATGAACCATATAATCCACAAAACGGCATTAACGAAATTTGCAATAAATAATTTCTTGTGTCACTTGTGTGATTTCTGCTTAATTGTAAGGAGTATGCTATGATCAAAATATCAGAAAATGAGATGGAATCTTCCATTGAGGCTGATCTTGTTAATGCAGGGTATTTCAAGCGCCAACCTTCACATTACGACAAAGCGTTATGCCTTGACCCTGATATGCTTATGAACTTTATTATTGCCACACAAAAAGAAAAATGGGAAGAATACCAGAAACAACTTGGCGATAAAGCAAAAGATACATTATTGCAAAAAATCAAAGATGCAATTGACACACGCGGTACCCTGGATGTCATCAGGAAACCCTTCCCCAGTTATGGAGTTTATTTTGATCTGGCATATTTTAAACCTGCTTCAGGTTTAAACGAAACCTTTTTAAAAAAATATCAGAATAATATGTTTAGCATCATCCGCCAGCTTAAATACAGTGTAAAAAATCAGAATTCGCTGGATATAGTGCTTTTTCTCAACGGAATACCCCTGGTTACCATGGAACTTAAGGATAAAATGACAGGTTCTGGCTATAATGTTGAAAGCGCAATCCGCCAATACCAGCTAGATAGAGACCCCAGTGAACCACTTTTTAAATTTGGCCGCTGTCTGGTACACTTTGCATTAGATGAAGATCTTGTATATATGACAACAAAGCTGGAAGGGAATAAAACTTTTTTTCTGCCATTCAATAAAGGCAACAACGGCCAGGCAGGTAATCCCCCTACCTCCGGCTTTGCAACAGAATACTTATGGAAAGAGGTGCTGGAAAGAGATAGCTTTTTAGACCTTCTTAAACATTTTATTCAGGAAACCGATGTATTGGATGACAATGGGAAACCAACAGGGAAAACAAAAATCATATTCCCACGATATCATCAGCTTGATTGTGTGCGAAAAATTTTACAACATGCAAAAGAACACGGTACAGGGAAAAACTATCTTATCCAGCATAGCGCAGGTAGCGGCAAGTCAAATACCATTAGCTGGCTTGCTCATCAACTATCAAACCTTCATGATAAAAATGATAAAAACGTCTTTGATTCGATAATTGTTGTTACCGATAGGCGGGTGCTTGATAGTCAGCTTCAGAATATTATAAAAGATTTTGAACAAAATCCCGGTGTGGTAGCAGGAATTAAAAAGGGGTCAAAAAATCTTAAAAAAGAACTTGAAGCTGGAACAAAAATCATTGTATCAACATTACAAAAATTCCCATATATAGAGGACGAAATTAAATCACTTCCGGGAAAACGATTTGCCATTATTCTTGATGAAGCACATTCATCATCTAGCGGTGAGATGTCAAAAAGCCTTAAAAAAGTTCTCAATATTAATTCAGAAGATGACCCCGAAGAAGAAGATAAAACCTATGAAGATGAAATCATAGAACAGATGAAATCTCGTGGGAAGCAACCCAATATCAGCTATTTTGCATTTACTGCAACACCAAAACCAAAAACACTTGAATTATTTGGGATGAAGCAGCCAGATGGTTCTTTTATTCCATTTCATACCTACACAATGAAACAGGCAATTCAGGAAGGATTTATTAAGGATGTTTTGCCTAACTATACAACCTATACAACATATTTTAAACTTATTAAGAAGATTAAGGACGATCCACAATACGATAAATTCAAAGCAAGCAGCCTGTTAAAAACATATGTAGAACTTAATGAACATACTATTGAGAAAAAAACTGAAATTATTATAAATCACTTTATTGATAATTGCCAGAATGAACTGGATGGACTTGCGAAAGCTATGGTTGTCTGCTCTTCGCGAGCTCAAGCAGTAAAATATAAATTAGCATTTGATAAATATATTAAAAAGCACAATCTTTCTTTCAAAGCGTTAGTGGCATTCACAGGCATTATTGAAGTAGAAAATCCATTCCCTGGTGGAGAAAAGGAATATTCAGAAACACGTTTAAATGGTTTTCCTGAAGATCAGACAGCTGAGAAATTTAAAGAAAAAGAATATAAGTTTCTGATTGTTGCAAATAAGTTCCAAACCGGCTTTGACCAGCCCCTTCTTTATGCAATGTATATTAATAAAAAATTACAGGGCGTTAATGCAGTTCAGACAATAAGTCGTTTAAATCGCGTGTACCCAGGGAAAAAAGACCCCATCACTATTGATTTTATTAATGATGCTAACACGATTATTAAAGCTTTTCAAAATTATTACGAAGATGTGTCTTTAGCAGAAGGGACAGATCCCGATAAGCTTTATGAATTTAAAAGGGAACTTGACAACTATTACTATTATTCCAATAATGATGTTGAAGAATTTGCAAAAAAATTCTTTTCAAATAATTTTAAACAAGAACATCTTACGCCAATTCTCCAGCGTGTAATAAATAATTATATCAGCGAAAGCGACTCAAGTAAAAAAGAAAAATTTAGAAATACATTAAAATCATATATCAGGATTTATGCATTCCTTTCACAACTAATTTCATTCACTGATCCAGCTTTAGAAAAATTATATGTCTTTGGAAAAATACTTTTTAGAAAATTGCCCTATGACAAAGAAAAGTTGCCTAAAGAAGTTACCCAGCAGGTTGATCTTGATTCAATTAAAATTCAATATTTAAGGAAAGGAATCAAATTAAAAAATGGTGAAGGCGGGGAATTAAAACCAGGTGAAGAAAAGCCTAAAGAAAAAAAATATGAATTTATTGAGCCACTTTCAATGATTTTAAAAGATATAAATGAAAAATATGGGACAGAATTCACGGATAATGATAAAGTAATAGCTGATAATATCCTCTCGCGTTTGAAAATAGACAGAGAGATAAAAGAGATAGTCCGTAATAATCCAAAAGAAAACGTTTGGTACGCTTTTGAAAGAAAATTTAATGAAGAACTGCAAAAGATCATCGACGCCAATTTTGATTTTTACAAGAAGCTTAATAATAATTCTGACATTAAACAAGAGATTATGAAAAAAATGTTTAATTCATTATATGAAAATATGAAAAAGGCGGGGTAATGTATTTAACGGCATATATTTAAAATTATATAATATGAACAAACAACAAAATAATGAAAATATCATTAGATCTTACATAAATAATTTTTTCTAATATCATAAAATTAATTACAATTAAACAAAACACTTTTTCCCTCTCCCAATTTCCCTGAAAACATCCTACCATTTGATATATTATATTCCACAGGGAGAACGCACTATGCCATACAAGTTTGAATTAGGGCCAATTCGTCCGCCATCTGAAGCGTACAGTATATTAATTCGCGTCACGCGCAATTGCCCATGGAATAAATGTGCATTCTGCCATACATATAAGGGACAACAATTTTCACGACGCCCTATTGAAGATGTCATTGCCGATATAGATGCAATACACACCATTGCCCATCGCATTTTAGATGCAGCGTCAGGAAGTATCACTTTACACACACTTCAAAAAGCAAAAGGAAACGATGACACGCCACTGTACTACTACGAGCAGGTAGCATTCTGGCTTCAGTATGGAATGAAGTCAGTATTTTTACAGGATGCCAATTCATTAGTGTTGTCGGCAAAAGATTTATGTACTATTCTTATCCATATTAAAAAGTGCTTCCCCACTGTTGAGCGCATTACTTCATATGCCCGTGCAAGCACTATAAGCAAAAAGACACTGGAAGATTTGCAAGCAATTCGACAGGCAGGTTTAACACGCCTCCACATTGGAATGGAGTCAGGCTCTGACACCGTACTTGCCCTTGTCAACAAAGGCACCACACAGGCACAACTTATAGATGCAGGACAAAAGGCAGTTGAAGCTGGTTTTGACGTATCCTACTATTATATGCCAGGACTTGGCGGCAAAGAATATATCCACCAGAATGCTATTGAGAGTGCGACAGTCATCAATAAAGTAAATCCAACATTTGTACGGCTTCGAAGCACCGTTCCAATTCCGGGAACACCATTGTATACTATGATGGAACAGGGGAGTTGGACACCGCTATCAGAAATCGAAAAGGTGCAGGAGATACGCCTGTTTATAGAACACTGTGATGGCATTACTAGTACTCTGACAAGTGACCATATGATGAATTTGCTTGAAGATGTTGAAGGAACATTCCCCCACGATAAACCGCAAATGCTTTCAACGATCGATAATTTTCTTTCAATGCAACAAGAAGATCAGGAAAAATTTATAATTGGACGAAGAGTGGGAATTTACCGGTATTTGAATGATTATTATCCAAACTTTAAGATAGATCAGCTATATTATTCCATAAAGCAGCAGTATGGAAGTGTTGATAAAGCGGTGATGGAGATTTTAAAGAATTTTATATAATATAAATGCTATACTCTCGCCGCCCAAGGCGGCGAGAGTATAGCATTAAAACACTACCTCCTTTCAAAAGTATTCATACGGTCAGGACCAACGGATATTATGGAGATAGGCACCTGCAAACTATCCTGTATATATTTTACATAATTCTGCGCCGCTTTTGGAAGCTCTTTAAACGATGTGCAGTGTGATATGTCCTCTTTCCATCCTGGATGCTCTTCATATATAGGTACTATCTTATCCTGCATTGAAGATGGGAAATAATCTATCTTTTTGCCATTAATTGAATAGCCTGTAGCAACCTTTATTGTTTCAAAACCTGAAAGCACATCTAATTTAGTAAGTGCTATTGTTGTTATCCCATTTATGCGTATGGTGTGTTTCAAAAGCTCCATATCAAACCAGCCGCAGCGGCGTGGCCGCCCCGTTGTGGCGCCAAACTCACCACCACGCGTGCGCATTATTTCTCCCGCTTCGCCTTTCTCTTCAGTTGGGAATGGGCCTTCTCCCACACGGGTAACATAGGCTTTGGTTATGCCAACCACTTCATTTATAAGGAAAGGATTTATTCCCGAACCGGCTATCGCCCCACCTATACTTGGATTTGACGATGTTACAAATGGATACGTGCCATGATCGATATCAAGCGCATTACCCTGTGCACCTTCAAGCAAAATATTTTTGCCTTTTTTAGCTTCAGTGTGTAAATAATAGGGTGTATTAATAGCTAAATCTCCTGCGTAGGCTTTAAACTGCATAAGCAGTTGATATATTTCATCAAATGAAAATCCCTTTCTGTTATAACAGCGCTCAAACTGAGTATTTTTTACCGACAATGCTGTTGCAAGCCGTTCTTTAAGATACTCTTCATCAAAGATATCACCAACACGTATGCCCACTCTTAAACATTTATCAGCATAGCAGGGACCAATACCGCGCTTTGTGGTACCAATTTTGTTTGAACGCGCTTCCTCCATTGCAGCATCAAGTTCTTTATGAAATGGCAGAAGAAGATGCGCTGCATCAGAAATAAACAGTCGCTTACGGACATCTATCCCTTCTTTTTCTAACAACTGGCACTCTTCAATAAGCTGTACTGGATCCACCACAACGCCGTTGCCAATGACACACACTGTGCCTTTGTGTAAAATACCTGATGGAATAAGATGGAATACATGCTTTTTCCCGTTGACCACAACCGTGTGCCCAGCATTGGCTCCACCCTGATAGCGCACAATAATATCCGCCTTTTGCGAATAGTAATCAATCATCTTGGCTTTGCCTTCATCACCCCACTGAGTGCCAATTATTACTGTACAACCCATAATAAATTCCTTTCTGTTATTACAATCTTAACGCCAACCTTGCCACAATAAATGAATATATAAAAATAACAAGCTTTTTTCAACCATTAATCTTCTTCTCCAGTTACTATCTCCCACCCCTCTTTTACCAGATACAGAGCCACTATAATCCCCACAATTGGATCAGCCTGCCACAGACCCCACAGGTAATTAAGCCCCAAACCTAAAAGTAGCGCAAATGAAAGAAATGTGCAGGCAAGTGTTTCCTTTGCATCAGATAGAAGGCTTTTACTTCCTATTGCTTTGCCAACCTGTATTTTATTGTAATACAGCACTGGCATAATGATAATAGACAGCACCGCAATGATAATACCAATGATGCTGGTATCAGGAATTTCTGAATAATATAATTTTGAAACCGATTCATACAATATATATACAGCTAAAATGAAAAACGTATACCCCACCAGTTTCAGCGCTCTCTTTTCAACTTTTTCTTCCTCTTCCTCTGATACAATACCGTGCTTTTTAAAGCGCCATATCATGATCATCCCCGATAACGATTCCACAAAGCTGTCCAGCCCAAATCCAACTAACGCAATGCTACCTGCAACAGCACCTGCAATGACCGATGCCACCCCTTCAAGAATGTTATATCCAACAGTAAAATATGATAAACGTAATGCTTTTTTATAAAGATTATCCATTTTAAACCATCCAATAATAAAAGTTTTTGTGCTACATCATCACTTTGTTTATGTTATTTACAACAAAATTAAGATCCTGAATCGAGTTCAGGATGACCATTATTGCCAAACACCTTATCAAGATCAATTGATGTGGTAAACACACAAAATCTGTTTATTCTGAGCTTTGCTATTAATACCACATTATATTTATTTGCCATCTCAACTGCCAGTGATGTTGGTGAGCCCTTGGTAACAATAATACTAAAACCTGAAACAATTGCCTTTTGTACAATTTCACTAGATATCCTTCCCGTTGAATACACGATTTTATCGTTCAGTGGGATATCATTGTACAACGCATAGCCTACCAGCTTGTCAATTGCACTGTGTCTGCCAATCTCATCGTAAAAGGCTATGCACTCCCCGGTTGTTGCATACAGCCCCGCACTGTGAACACCGTGTGTAAGCTTATGCAGATCCGATGTTTGGTAAAACTGTTTCCCTGTTTTTAAGATTATTTCTGGCAAAACGTGTGGTGGCGTTAGTATTTTAAATCCTGTATTTTTTTCTGATGCATTACCACAACCTGAAACAATTGAACGGATGGTAAAAAGGCGCTGTACGATGGCATCCGTTTCTTTTGTTGTGATGTTAACCATCAATTTCTTTTTATCAAAATCAATTTTTTCAATTTCATTTTTATGAGTAATGATGCCTTCAGCAACAAGAAAACCTGATGAAAGTTCTTTCAGGTCAGAGCCCGAACAGGCAATGGTTACAAAGGGTTTTTCGTTGATTGCAATTGTAATGCCATACTCAGTACTCAATGGCACTTTAATCTTTTCAAACTTTCCTTCCTGGTACTGATATGCATCAACATACTGTACTGAATCAAGTTGTACATTCATTAGTGTATACATTCTCCCGTAATTTCTTTATAGCGTGAAGCGACAGCTGTACACATCGCTTATTAGAATCAGGGATTTCCATACTCATTAACATCTCCTCCACATCAACGATACCTGCGTCAATATCCTTACCTTTCACAACTTCACTTACCAATGATGCACCGGCTATCGCATAGCCACATCCATACGCTTCAAATTGTATATTTTTTATTTTTTTGTTACCGATAGTTACTGTGAAAGTAACCACATCATTACAAACGTCGCTTTTTACAATAATCTTTTTGTCATAGTTTTCAAGCATCCCGACATTGCGCGGATGCAAAAAATGATCCTTTAAAAGTTCGTTTTTCATATAGTGCCTTTACAGTAAATGATACATCATTTGTGCAATCAATTATACAGTAATATAGTGTACACCTATATAGTTTTTTTTCTAAAAGTATTTTAAGAACCTTTTTATCAATAACTATATAAAGAATATTCCATCGCATAGTATTTATTTTTTTACCTCATTCCCAACTTCTCCTTCACTAAAGAGAAGAGAGTTTTATTTTGGTGTTGCTTTAAAAATTTCTTTAACACTAATTTTAAACACACACCTAAATTATTTTGCCACACATAAAAACACATTTGTAACGAAATAATCCATTGTATAATCAGACCTTTGCGAAATTTACTTACCAAATTCTTATATAGTTAGCACCAATAACGTTGAAAAGTGAAATATGTTAATCATGTTCGGACAACAGATTCTCTTGGCCTTGGTGAACGTATATATACAAAAATTATACCAATAAATATTGACAATTGGCAGTCTTATTGTATATTATATCTAGAAGGGGACGATCTTGGTTTCGACTGCAATGGCGTGTCTACAGTTGCATGCCGAGTTTCTGCTGGCTCGTAAAACCGGCAGGTTAAAATAAGTGCAAACAATGATTTAGCACTCGCTGCTTAAAAGCAGCGGCGTCTTTATCGATCCTGCTCCTCTGGGGATGATAAAGGCGTGAGATACAGAGGATAGCTATTGAGTTCTGATCCTGGCTCAATAGCGAAATCTTAAGGATTTGCTCACTGGGGCGGATTCCTGTTCTCCTAACCAGTGATAAGATAAATGAACAGGATAAGCATGTAGAGGCTGTAGGTGTGTGTTGCAGGACGCGGGTTCGACTCCCGCCGTCTCCAAAAATTATTTTATAAAACCAAGATCACCTAATGTATTTACACACCGTGTATTAATTTCATTCAAAAGGAAATCCCACAGAACATCTGTAGAAAATTCATTGGTCTCTTTACGGTCATGATTATAGTCAAAGTATGTAATTTTTAATTCTTTATTTACAATCACCATGACCGAATCGTAATCTATAAAACCCATCCCATAGGAAACAACACCATATGGTTCATAAATAATCAGTAAATCAATGCCATATTTTTCAAATAAAGACTGCAGGTCGTTTTTATTCCTGAAAGTATATGAATTTACAATACCTGTTGCTTTATAATATAAAAAATCACCTTCTAAAGATGTCTGAAAAAATCTATCATCATTTGACTGAAAAACAGTCAATGCAGGCATATTTTCTGATATAACTATTATCTCTTTATTGTGTTTATACCCAGCTATCATTGCCTGTAAAGTTTTTGCATATCTAGAGTATTCAATCGGGCTGCTTGATGGAATACGTATCATCACAGCTACTTTGTTTATGGTTTTCATCTTGGGTAGGTTTTCATGAAGCTCTTTAGGCTTTCCGGAACTGCATGCTTGGAATAACAACACAATAATAAGTAAAACAAAACTTTTTTGATACATGCTATTGAATAAAAATGCCATGTATTATTTTCTCCTCTAAAATTTTGATTTTACCAACATTATTCCAAGCATGATTCGAAATATTTTCTGTAAAAAATTTTAAGATCCTGAATCAAGTTCAGAATGACGTTCACTATACTTATATTCATCTGTGGTTACTGAGCATACCTTAACTTGGATTGCGACTCCACATGACCATTAGCAATAACTTTTAAAAATTGAAATTCAATCTTTATAACTGATCAAAATTATACAACTGGAATATTTTTCCCCAGATTAAAGGCTTTTATATTCATATCAACAAATTTTTCTTTCACGCTCTGACGTATCGCTTCTTCCCATGACTTTTGATCAAATTCCAGAAAATTGGATAGGACCCCAAGCATTACTATATTAAGTGCCCTGTTGGACCCAGCTTCCTTCAATGCCTGCGTTGTATCAACCACATGGCATTTAGGAACATTACTACATAACCAGCTTTCAATATCATCAGGGTATTTTGCAAGCCCTGCCTCAACAGGTGCAGGATTAATTTTTAACCTGTTAACAATAAGCATCCCCTGTGGTGACAGATAGTCCAGCTTTCGCATTGCTTCCAGCAACTCAAGCGCCACTACAAAATCAGCAGTTCCTTTTTCTATTAACGGAGAATATACCTTTTTATCAAATCGCACATGGCAATCGACACTGCCTCCTCGCTGCGCCATGCCATGTACCTCAGACTCTTTGACATCATACCCAGCATTCATGGCAACCTGCATCAATATCTTGCTTGCAAGTATAACACCCTGGCCCCCAACTCCAGCAAAAATTATATTCTTCATACCATGTCCCTCTATTTGGTCAAAATACATTTACGCAACGAAATAATAACCGATGGTTCTTTAGCTGCAATCTCTTCGCGCACAGCTTTTTCAAACTCTTCAATATTCTTTGGGTCAATCTTCCGTACCCTTTTTACACCAACCGCTTTGCATAAAAGCTCTAAATCAAGCTCGTGTGTTTCCTCACCTTTTAATGTCCTTCCAGTTGCAGGGTGGTCTTGATGTCCAGTCATTGCAGTGACTCGGTTATCAAGTATTATAACAGTACCTGTGCCTTTATTATAGACTAAATCAATTAATGGTGTAATTCCTGAATGGACAAAAGTTGAATCGCCGATAACAGCAACACTGTTTCGGGCCATCTCCTCACCACGGGCTTTTTCAAAACCTAAATGCATACCAATACTTGCACCCATACATCCCTGTGTGTGCATAGCAGAATACGGTGGTAATACTGCAAGCGTATAGCAGCCAATATCACCATTAACAACTACACCCAATTTTTTTAATACTTCAAATACAAAGCCATGAGGGCATCCTTTACACAGTGCTGGTGGCCTTCCCGGTATTGAACCTGAATAAACAGGTATTTCGTTTTTTGGCCTTTTTTTATTTATAGCCAAATCAACTATTTCAGGGGTTAATTCCCCACATATAGGAATAATTTCTTTGCCAATTGGTTTATATCCTAATGCACGTACATAATCTTCAATAAAAGGATCTAACTCTTCAACTACATAAAGCTCCTCTACTTTGCTGCAAAACTCGTGAATTTTTGCATCAGGAAGAGGCCATGCAACACCAATCTTCAATATTGAAGCATCAGGGCACACATCCTTAACATACTGGTACGCAACACCATTGGTAATAATTCCACGCTTTGTTGAATTCCACTCAATAGTGTTCAGATCACAGGTGTTTGAAAATTCTCTTAACTTCACCATCTGCTCTTCAATAAAAACATGTCTAGGCCTTGCATGTGCAGGTATCATGACATATTTTTGTGGATTACGCACAAATGGTTTTAGTTCGGGTTTTTTTGGCTCTTCAAGTGTAACAATACCCTGTGAATGAGCTATACGTGTGGTAATGCGCACTATAACAGGGCGGTCATATTTCTCTGATAACTCAAACGCTAATTTGGTATATACACGTGCTTCTTCCGGGCTTGTTGGTTCAATCATTGGCAACTTTGCAGCACGCGCATAGTGACGGTTATCCTGCTCATTTTGAGAACTCCACGCACCCGGATCATCTGCATTGATAATGACAAATCCACCATTTACCCCTGTATACGAAAATGTAAAAAGTGGGTCAGCTGCAACATTGAGTCCAACATGCTTCATTGCTGCCATTGCCCGTGCACCAGCAACAGATGCTCCTGCCACCACTTCTAATGCTACCTTTTCATTGGGTGACCACTGTGCGTTAATATCCGGATATTCTGCAGCTATAGTTTCCAGAATCTCAGTACTTGGAGTACCGGGATATGCAGCAGCAACTATACACCCGGCTTCATATGCACCACGTGCAATCGCTTCATTACCCAGCATTACCTTTTTTTGCATTGTTTTATTCTCCAATCAGATCAATCTTCTTTACAACGTTAAATCCTTCCTCAAGAAGAGCTTTCTTTGCTGCTTCAATATCAGCAAATTTAAATATCATTACAGCTCGGTCTCCACGTTTTTCAGTAAACGCATACATATACTCAATATTCAAATTACGTTTTGAAAATGTTTGCAGTGCTTTGAGCAGTGAACCAGGTTTATCATCCAGTTCAATTGCCAGTACATCAGTTGGTGAACATACAAATTTATTTTGCCGCAACACTTCTAAAGCTTTTTGCGGTTTGTTGACAATCATACGAACTATACCAAAATCAGCGACTTCGGCAATAGTAAGTGTCATAATATTGATGCCTTCTTCAGCAAGCACCTTTAACGCATTCTGAAGATGGCCGGGTTTATTTTCCAGAAATAGTGATAGCTGTGTAACGTTCATTGTTTTCCTCCATACAATTTATTGTTTTATTTACAATTGTCGCTTATCAATTACTCTTTTTGCCTTGCCCTCACTTCGCTGTAATGTGCTTGGCTCAACAAGTGTAATCTTGGCACTTATTCCCAGGGCACTTCGTATACGCTGCTCAATCCTTTCAGCAAGTCCCTTCAAGGCACCTAATTCATCGGTGAATATCCTTTCATTTACTTCAACCATTATCTCAACATCATCAAGTGCCCCTTTGCGGTCCACTATAATCTGGTAATGAGGCTCTGTGCCTTCAATCTCCATAAGGACAGCTTCAATCTGCATCGGGAATACGTTGACACCACGTATAATAAGCATATCATCGCTTCGACCTGTAACCTTTTCCATCTTGATTAAAGTGCGCCCGCATTTACATGAATCGCGGTAAATTCTTGTGATATCACGTGAACGGTAGCGTATAACCGGACAGGCTTCCTTTGTAAGCGAAGTGTACACAATCTCGCCTTTTTCTCCTTCAGGCAACACCTCTCCTGTTTCAGGGTCTATCACCTCCACATAAAAATGGTCTTCAAATACATGCAATCCTGACTTCTGGCTGCATTCACATGAAACCCCAGGGCCTATCACCTCACTTAACCCATAGATATCATATGCATCAATACCCATACGGGTTTCAATCTCTTTGCGCATGCTTTCCGTCCATGGTTCTGCGCCAAAAATGCCAGCTTTTAATTTTGTTTTCTTAAAATCATAGTCGGGCATCTTCTTTTCAACAAAATCAGCCATATTAATGGCATATGAAGGTGTGCATGCCAGTATGGTAGTACCAAAATCTTTTATTAACATCAGCTGCCGCTCAGTATTGCCACCCGAAATGGGGATAACAGTAGCCCCTAACTTTTCAGCGCCATAGTGCACTCCCAGACCACCTGTAAAAAGGCCATACCCATAGGCAACCTGAACTATATCTTTTTCGGTACCTCCTGCTGCCGCAATAGTGCGTGCCATCACTTCAGCCCATACTTCAATATCATTTTTTGTGTATCCAACCACAGTAGCATTGCCGGTAGTACCGGATGATGAGTGAATTCGGATAACCTTTTCCATAGGTACAGCAAAAAGCCCAAAGGGATAGCTGTCACGCATGGCCTGTTTCATTAAAAACGGGACATGCTTCAAATCATCAAGGGAGGAAAACTTATCAGGATTAAACTTAGCTTTATCAAATGATTGGCGATAATATGGGACATTATTATACGCATGCTTAAGCGACCATTTTAAACGCTCAAGCTGCAATTCCTTTAATTTTTTAACTTCCATTGCTTCATATTGTTTATTAAACATTGCCGACTCCTTTTTTATGGCTATATATTTTTTAATTTTTAAGAATGTAAATTGTATTTATATTTATTAAAATTGTCAATAACCTTGTAATTGCAAGGAAAAAAAATTAAAATTTAATTGAGTTTTTTGTCATACCAGTTATATGCTTGAACAAACTTTGCAAGGCAGGTTTAAAAAAATAATAATTTTGTGCGATAGTTACTGTTAAGTATATTTTGCATATGAAAACACCTACTGGTATTACCAGTTGTCAGATATACTATCATTCATAGTAAGGGGATCGTATCATGAGATATCGCATTATATCACTTTTTGCTTTGATTGTTATATTCACTGGATTAGTCCACGCCAATGATTATATTGAAATGCTGAAAAATGGCACCTGGGAACAGCGAATTACTGCAATGTACACGTTAGGCTATTCTGGGAACAAAAAGTCTTTCTGGTATATGGTTAAGTATCTTGACCAGACATTCCAATCAGATAACCAGGCTCTTGCTACCAGGGTACGGCAGGCAGCAGCTATCTCTTTAGGAAGGCTTAAAGATGAAAGAGCTATTCCCTATCTTGTTGACCGTTATAAGAAGGAAGATGATACTGAGGTAAAACGGGCAATTCTTTTTGCTCTACGATTTTTCAAACCAACACCTGAAGCCATTACAGTAGTAAAACAGGGACTCAATGATTCCAATAAGGATATTAAATGGGAAGCACTCATGGTTTCCTGTGCATACTGCGACAGTTCTCTCTCAGGAGATATCGCGAAATTGAGAAACAGCGATGATCCGGAAATTAAAGTAATTACTGCATATATTCAGTATATGTTAAATCAGAACAGGCAGGAAAACGAAGCAATTATGCGAAAATCATTAACTCATAAACAACCGCTTGTGCGTTACTGGGCATCGCATTTTCTTACTAAATCAGTTGGGACCCCTGCACTTGAAGATATTATGAAAGCATTAGAGATTGAATCAGTGTGGTGGGTGGCTAATGAAATGGAAAACAGCATCTATATTCTTGCCAGAAAGAAATTTAATGAAGAAATGGTTGAGCAGTTGGGATCTTTCAGATTTGTTGTGGATAAAAAAGAAAAACAGCAGCAGTAAAGATTTTATATCATGAAAGTCACTTTTTAAGTGAAATTTTGAATAAATATTTCCCAACAATATTTTCAACAGGTATTGCCCCAAACAGCCTGCTATCATCAGGCTGATCCCAACTGTCATTTAATACAAACACATGCCCATCAGGCACAGTGAGAGCATTCATATTGTCTCTGCTCACAAACCGTGATGGGAATATTCTTGTATCACTTTTTTTTATTGCCCAGGCTGGTGTTGCTTTAATTCCATTTATATACAGTTCCTTGTTTATTATCTCTACGGTTTCACCCGATTTTGCAATCACTCTCCCCACCAGATATCCTGAAAGAGGGCTTTTATAAAGAACTATCGACCCCGTATCAATTTTTTTTGTTTTATAAAACCAGACATAATCATTACTCTGTAATTTTGGTTCCATCAGCGTATTACCCATTTTTATGGGAATAAAAAAAAGGCGTATGAAAATAAACCCTATTATAATTCCCACCACTGCAAACAGGATTTTTGCATACATTGTAAATGAATCTTTTTGTTCTATCATAGATACTCTTTTTACGTGAGTGATTCGAGTGCCTTTTTAAATTGCGGTATGGATTTTTCAATCACCTTTTCTGGTACACAGAACGCTAGCCTGAAATATCCAGGACCACCAAATCCAACACCTGGTACAGCTAAAATATTGAAATTGAGCAGATGCTTCACAAACACCACATCGTCCTCAAGAGGCGATTTGCAGAAGACATAAAATGCACCTTTTGGCTTTACAAATGAATATCCAGCCTTTTGCAGGCCATCGCAGATCATATCACGGCGAACTTTATACGCGTTTACGTCAACAATATCAAAAGCAATTTTTTCAATTACCCTCTGCATCAATGCAGGAGCATTCACAAACCCTAATATCCTGTTACATAATATTAACCCTGCCATTACAATATCAGCTTCTGGCATGGAAGGGTTTATTGCAATATATCCTATTCGTTCACCAGGAAGCGATAATGTTTTTGAAAATGATGACACCACAATTGAATGCGTGTAATGTGAAAGAATACTTGGCACAGTTATATTGTCATATACCAGTTCACGGTACGGTTCATCGGAAAGTAGGTAAATGGGCTTACCATATTTTTCTGAATAGCGCTGTAACACCGCTGATAGTCTCGTAATATCTTCATGCGAATAGATGACTCCTGTTGGATTATTTGGAGAGTTGATAAGCACTGCCCGTGTCTTTTCGTTGATTGCTTTCTCAATTGCTTCTATATCTAAGCTAAAATCTGGTTTTGTTGAAACAAGGTTTATAGTGCCATTATGATTGGAAATATAAAATCCATATTCCACAAAATATGGTTTTGGTACAATAGCTTCTTCGCCGGGATTTAAAATTGTTTTTAACGCAACATTAAGCCCCCCCGCAGCACCACACGTCAACACAATATATTCGCCGCTGATATCAATGGAATGATCCTTTGCAACTTTTTTTGCAATGCTGTTACGTGCAGACATAAAACCGGCATTTGGCATGTACCCATGTGCTTTTGGTTCTGGTTGAGATGCTAACGTTTGTAATGTTTTAAAAAATGATTGCGGGGGGGTAACATCAGGATTACCCAAACTGAAATCGTAAACATTCTCTTCCCCAAATTGTGCTTTGAGGCGGGCTCCCTCTTCAAACATTTTTCTTATCCATGACGAACGTGTCATGGCTTCAGCAATATAGGTAGCAACTGACATGGCAACCTCTCAATTTAGTAATAGAATATATATCTCAGAAATTGTAATGCTAAATAATACGGCATGTTATATTATTTAGCAAGTGTTTTTTCGTTATGATATGCATAAAAAAGCTGTCCCAAAAGTCGTTTCGATACAAATTTCGCAGCGCTCACCTCAGTGATTTTGCCACAAAATGTGGCAAAATTGTATCGAAATGAGCGCGTTTTAGCAGAAAAAGATTGCGAAATTTACTCAACGTTCACTTTGGGGACAGTCTCTACATTTTATTTTCGTAAGCCTTTTTCCATCTCATCAAGCAATGCATACAATTCTTGCGGCAGGTGGTTCCCAAATTTTGGATAGTGATTGTTTCGGATGTCATCTACTTCCTGCAACCAGCCTTCAGTATCTACCTTCAGCAATTCTTCCATATCCTGAGATGATACTCCCGCTGGCTTATCTATTGCATCAACTGTAGGCATGTTGCCAATAGGTGTTTCAATTGCCTTGGCACTTCCATCACATCGCTCAAATATCCATTTTAAAACTCTGCTGTTTTCACCATATCCTGGCCATAACCACTTGCCGTCATCTGTTTTTCTAAACCAGTTAACAAAGTAAATTTTTGGCAATTTGTCAGGTGTAGTTTTTTTGGAAATATTGATCCAGTGTTTGAAATAATCTCCCATGTGATACCCACAGAATGGAAGCATTGCAAAGGGATCTCTACGCACCTGCCCTATCTTAAGGTCCAGTGCAGCAGCGGTCACTTCTGAACCAACTATCGAACCCAAAAATACACCGTGCAACCAGTTCTTGGATTCAAGTACTAGTGGGATAGTATGTGCACGCCTTCCGCCAAATAAAAATGCGCTGATGGGCACTCCATTTGGATCCTCCCATTCTTTTGCAATAGATGGGCACTGGCTGGCAGGTGTGGTGAATCGTGAATTGGGATGTGCAGCTGGCGCTTTGTCCTTATTGCCTTTATCAAACTCCCATTCTTTCCCAGTCCAGTCTATCAGTTTGCCTTTTGGATCATATCCAATACCTTCCCACCATACATCACCATCTTCTGTCAATGCAACGTTGGTAAATATAGTATTCTTTTCTATGGTTTTCATTGCATTGTAATTTGATTCTTCTGATGTACCGGGGGCAACGCCAAAAAATCCTGCTTCAGGATTTATGGCATATAAACGTCCATCACTTCCAAATTTAAGCCAGGCAATATCATCGCCAACCGTTTCAACTTTCCATCCAGGAATCGTTGGAACAAGCATTGCCAGATTTGTTTTTCCACATGCTGAAGGGAATGCGCCTGCAATATATTTTGATTTACCTTCCGGGTTGGTTATTTTTAAAATTAGCATATGTTCGGCCAGCCACCCTTCATCACGCGCCATTACCGATGCAATACGAAGAGCTAAGCACTTCTTTCCTAACAGTGCATTACCGCCATACCCTGAGCCATACGACCATATCTCCCGTGTTTCAGGAAAATGTGAAATATATTTTTTTTCAAGTGGTGCACATGGCCATTTGCCGTTATCACTTTCACCCTTTGCCAAAGGCTTTCCTACTGAATGGTAGCATGGAACAAACTCACCATCTGTGCCCAGTACCTCCAGCACTTTTGCCCCTACGCGGGTCATAATGTGCATATTTATAACAACATACGCCGAATCTGTAATTTCTACCCCAATTTTTGCTATGGGTGATCCCACAGGACCCATAGAAAAGGGAATGATATACATTGTCCTCCCACGCATACAGCCGCGGTAAAGGTCTGTCATAGTCTGCTTAAGTTCTACAGGGTCAATCCAGTTATTGGTTGGACCTGCTGCTTCCTGTGTTCTGGAGGCAATATATGTCCTGTTTTCAACACGTGCAACATCACTTGGATCTGAACGAAACAACAAACAACCAGGACGTTTTTGTTGGTTTAACCGAATAGCCAATCCTTCCTTAACCATCTGTTCTGCCAACCGGTCATATTCAGCTTTTGAACCATCGCATACATATACATCATCCGGTTGCATTAATTCAATTGCATCTTCAACCCATTTTTTGAGCCTGCTATGTTTCAGCTCCTGTAATTTCATAATCAATCCTTTCTATTATTTTAATTTTGAAAAATTTAGCTACACAATTAAAAGCACCGTGGAATGGTATGAAAATTTTGTCAACTATTCTGTTATATACCATGTATAGCAAAATTTTTTATAGTTTTCAAAAGAAACAAGGTATAGATGTGATAATTAAAAGAAAACAGGTAGGAGGGTTACTTTATTTGTAAAATTGTATCAACACGTATTGAACGGAACATCCTTAAAATATCAGCGGGAATATTTTGTATTTCACATTGCTTGTTATGCTGTACAGTACTTTTTTTTACATCAATTAAAAATGCAATACCCGCCGAATCAATGTAGTTTAATCCAGACAGGTCAATCATTATATTATCAGGATTTGCTAAAAAAACTTTCTTTACATCTTCTTTTAAGTTATATGAAGAATATAGGTCAAGATCCCCTTCAATTTTTAAGGTGTATCCTGATTCAGTTTTATTGAGTGAATAAACCATATGTTGATTGTACCACGATTTATGCTGCTGTTCTGATTTTCGGACATACGCGACAACTCATTGAGTAAATTCTGCATAAATTAGCGTGTACAGATGAGATACTCATAAGTAAACATGTCACCTACGAATTGCCGTAATATTTCATACTCATCTTTTGCACTTGCAGTACTGTTGAGAATAAACTGCAATTTAGGAGTCATGCGGCAACCAAATATATCATTATAGACACCTCTATGTACAGCATACCCCCATTTACGGGCTACCGCCTCAAGATGCGAAAACCGTATTGTATATTCACTATGCCCAAACAGCCGTATCTCATAAGGGTTATAAGTGGGGCGTAATGGTACACTGTCCTTAAAATCACCCTGAGCTTCTGATTCACAACTGTGCTCACTAATATATACGTATTTAGTTCCTGCTTTACATATCTTTTCTATTGCAAGGAGTGCTCCTAAATTAAAATTAAATGGTACAGAAAGTATTTCAAGATTATACTCAGCTATAAGGCGTTTGCATTCCTGTATTTCAGGGGATTCAGATGTTTCCAATATTTCGTTATTAATATTACATACTGTGATAAAATCCCCAACAATTTCGTTGCAAATAACAAGATCCGCATTTTTCAACAACTTATTATCAAGTTCCAGAAAATCTGACATGATAAAGTTGATATTCCCCCTTACATTTTTTTTCTGTTCATGTAACATCGCCGGAGAAATATCAACCATGGTAACTGTAACTTCATGGCACAATGCTAAAAAATCCTTCATCAAAAAACCATACCCACCACCCACCTCCATAATATGTGCAATCTGCTTTATGCTCATGTAGTTTGAAAGAAATTCATAGAGTAGTGTACCATACGAAGCATTTTTCTTGATCACCTGCCTGCAAGGGCTGTTTTCAGGATAAAGCATATTACAAACCGTAAGTTCCCATCCTAGCGTAGTGATCTGCTCTTTATGATAGATGCGTGTATCATTTACATGGATCATATAACAATGCCATTCTCTGGAGGTTGTGAAGGCGAAAAAAACAAAAAATACATTATCACAAGGAAAAGTAGCACAATTGCCAAAATGATCACAATGATTCTTATTTTATCTTTCGTTGGCAATAGTTTAAAATTACCAATGGTATACCAGTATGAATACATCTTTTCAATTACAATTTTTTTTATACCAGCGATAGTAAGAGTTTTCTTTGACTTTTTATTCAAGGCCAGATCAAATGTAGCATCAGCATATAACCCTGGATCATCCGGGTTTGCTAAAAATGAATACCCACAACGGCACCGCACTTTGACTATTCCGGCATCAATGGGGAAGCGTAGCTTGATGCCACAGGCAGGGCATGGTTTGATGATATGCATGTGCAAATCCTAAAGGATATCCTTGGCTCTGGTCATTAGTTCAGGAATATCACCATAGAACCGTTCTAACTGTGGATCCTGTAGTCCCAGCATGGTAACTGCATCCTGGTTCAATTCATGATACAATCCATCACTGCCAATACCAACTCCTGCCATAAGGCAAAGGGTGTTTGCTATGTGAACTATCGACACTATCTTTTTATGTTCATCCGGGGCATTCATTGGTTCATGGTGATAGCGCACAATTGATTGCAACACTTTAGGAAATTTCCACTTTATGGTAACCTGCTCCCCAATCTGCTGATGGTCAAATCCCATCACCATTTTTTCAGCCTCCTGAAAAGTGATATTTTTTTCAGTTACCATTGCAAGTATATCTTTAAATGTGTTCTGTACAAACAACGCCAGAACTGTTTTCCCTACATCATGAATTATCCCACCCGTAAACGCAATGTCAGCCACAGCTTTCTGGTTGGATTCGGTTGCAATCTTTTTAGCAAGCATTGCTACCGCAACACCATGTTTCCACAATTCGCCACGCGCCAGGTCATATCCTAAAATAACCCTGTTCAATACCGCTTTTGTTGTAGCAAGGACAACAATATCCTTCACTTCCTTAAGGCCTAATATTACGATAGCTCTATCAATTGAGGATATTTCCTTGCCTTTGCTGAAATATGCAGAATTGCACAGTTTTAATATATTGGCCGTAATTGCCTGATCTTTTGCTATTTCATCGGCAACCTGCTTGAACGACACATCAGGGTCATTGACCATATTGATTATCCTGCTCACTACATCCGGCAAAGAAGGCAGTTGATCAACATTCTGAATTATGGACTGAATTCTCTGTTGTATATGTTCATGCATAGTTATTATCTCCAATCCATGTATCAAACCTTATAATACATCTTTTCCTGACCACTGGCTTTTACTTTTAATCTCCCATCATCAAGGAAGAAATCAATAACTCTGCCAGCACTGCCACCGATATCTTCTGCTACAATGGGAATGCCAAATTTTTCAAGCGCCTGTCTGGTTGCTTCAATATTGTTTTCACCAATATTTGCAAGTGTGGTTGTGGATTTGAATTTAAACATGGACGCACCACCGGCAATCTTTGCTGACATAAATTCCTTCTTGGCACCTTTTTTCAACAACTGCTGTACCAGGATAGGGATGGCTGTATCTGCGTATTTTTCTGGATTGCTGTCACCTGGATTTTTAGGTAACAATATATGGGCAAGACCACCTATCTTTTTATTCCGTTCGTAAATACATATACCCACACAGCTTCCAAGAATTGTACGCAACACCGCAGGGTTTTCTGCAACTGCTAGCTGCGCAACACCTATGTTGATGAGATTATCCATCCTTTCTACCAATTATAAAAAATTGCCATTTGTATTAATATTATCTTGATAAAAAAATACTGGACTGTGTATATTTGTCAAGGCAAAAGACACTATTTATGTGAATAAAATTTATAAGGGAAAAAGAAATGGGAGTAAACCAGATTAACAATTTTATCAGCCTCATTGACACAAACACTGTAAATAAAACTGGAGCAATATATATTAACATTTTAAAAAACGAATTCATAATGCTTAATGAGGAAATAACAATCCCTAAAATCCCTGTGTCAAAGTTGCCCTATATGGATGCAGTCCCCATAGCACAAACAATTATTCCATTTATCCCACAATTTTTATCAGGACATACTCTTTTAGAAGAGCGGCAACCATCGCATGAATTACATAGTCTGCATTTTGTACGTTTGCTTGAGGGTAATTGTATTAACTTTTATCATGTGTTACGGATAGATTTTAGATTTGGTGGCGATAGCTCCACAATAATAGAACCAGGCAATAATGACTACTATCCCGCCTACAGAACAAACAGGCTCTACTACAAGTCACGCCTTGTTCCAGCACTCAAAGACTCTGCACCACCAATTACACCAATAAAGCTCATTCAATCTATCACCACTGAATCAGACCAGTATTTCCACACCTATGCAATTTTTGATGATATCGATACATCTCATATAACAAATGAATTGTTAAAAACCTTACCTGATATTTTCTCAATCCCTGCAACTTTATATCCCTTTATTGTCCTTGATTACTATACTGCATGTATGAATGTCCCAAATCCCCTACCAGATGAACTGAATCGTGCAGTTGCAATCTTTGAACCGCTTTTTTACATTATTGCGTCACGTTTTATTCCCATTGATTCTGTAATATCAATCCCTGAACTGGAGAAAAACTTCCCTGAATTTTTTGAAATCCACGAAAATACTTTAGTTGCATCTTCTGCACTGATTAGTTTTGCCAAAGAATACTTTAGCCGATTTTCACTCAACCGTGATGAACAATGCATGCTGAAAGGGTGGTGGCAGTTTGTTATCAAATAAAATTTTGATAGTAGTATCAGGAATAAGCCTTTTAATTTCCTGTGTGAATGCACCACTGAAAATTATTAGCGCTGAATGTGGCAGCAGTGTGTCAATGACAGGAGCTATCGCCAATACTTCCCTTACCTATACGTTTACGCCATGCAGTCATTGCCGATCAGCAAAAGATATTTGCAACTATATCTATTTTCAGGGTGATACACTGTGTTTCAGCATACAATGCAATCAAAATATTGAAAAAGCTTTAATAACAGCGTATTTTGAAAACCCAGTAACACATGCAACATACAAGGCTGAGCGCATAGAAAAAATAAAAAACACCACATATGGATTTTCACTTGTTGGTAGTTTGCTGGAAAAAATTTATTTTGAAAATATTAAAAAAAATTATTTGTTTAAAACTATCTCTCTTCCCTTTGTTATTCATATTACAATTGAGCTGCAAAATCAAAAAGTCCAGCATACACTTTCAAATACCATGTACTTACATTTTGCTGAATAATATAGTTTTGAAGAATACTCTGACAATTGTCGAAGAATAAAATATCAAAAAATAGTGTTGTAGAATATCCATGAGAAAAAATACAAGCACCATGTATGTCCGCTTCTGGGGTGTCAGAGGATCAATCCCCACACCAGGGAAACATTTTGTTACGTATGGTGGTAACACCTCCTGTGTTGAACTCAGGTGTGGCAATACAATTCTCATTTTTGATGCTGGTACCGGAATAAGGATGCTTGGGAAGTCGTTAACACAGGAATTTTCAGGTAAGCCTGTTGAAGTCCATCTGTTTATAAGCCATACCCACTGGGACCATATCCAGGGCTTTCCTTTTTTTGACCTTGCATATAATAAGAATGCTACAATTTATTTTTACGGTGGTCACAGTGTTTCTACTCTGGAAAAACTCATCCTTGGGCAGATGGACAGAGAGTATTTTCCAGTAACCTTATTTGAATTATCATCCAACATTCATTTTGTTGAGCTATCACAAAACCCTTTTACCATACATGATATTACGATTTGGTACACTCATCTTTTCCATCCTGGACTGTCATTGGGGTTTCGTGTTGAATACAATAACCGTGTGTTTGTGTATGCCAGCGACAATGAAGTATTGAATGACCCTGAATTGGGTGATTATAACCTTAAAAATATTGGTAATTTAATAAAAGATGCTGACATCCTTGTTACTGATTGCCAGTACACTCCTGAAGAGTATGCAACGCGTATAGGATGGGGACATTCTTCTATAGATACTGTTGCAAACATTGCTGCACGATTTAACGTGAAGCATTTAATCACATTTCACCACGATCCCAACCATACTGACCGTGAAATTACCAGATCTGTCAGACGTGCACGATCCCATTCTCTTCCAGTTAAAATATCTGCTGCAAAAGAAGGGGCTATTCTTTACATTTAAAAAATATTGATTTTATATTTTCTTTATCTATAGTGGCACATGTATGAAATTTATTGTGTTACATAACACATACCTTTGCATGCGCCACGCTCAAAGTGTAGCCAATGAAAAGCGTATTATTGTAAGTGACCCTGCTACAGGGATACATAACTATGGTTTGACAGAAGAAGGGAAAAAGCAGGTTTTGGAGGCGATAGTTACTAATAATAGAATACATTCTCTAGACCATATCTATTCATCAGACTTCTTACGTGCATATCAGACAGCCAGTATCATTGCACAGCACTGTAATAATATACCTGTCATAACAGATGCACGATTGCGGGAACGTTTCTTTGGCCAATTCGAAGGAACTAACAGCGAAAATTATCATAAAGTATGGGATATGGATTGCACAACAGAATATGATGTTGCCTGCTATAATGTTGAACCAGTTCACATCGTTGCAAAAAGGATGATGTCATTTTTATTTGATTGTGATAAAATCCATTCACAGAAGAATATTCTTATTGTATCACATGGTGATCCTTTACAGGTTTTATACGCCATCGCACATGGACTAAAACCTGGTCAGTTCAAAACGCTACCTCATTTTGCCAATGCTGAGGTGCGTGTATTACCATCAACGTTTACTACACAAGAGGAATATGTAGCATGAATTCACCCTGGTTGCCATTTTTTTATCAGTACGGCATTTGTACTGTTTTTTTCATTTTCACCACAATGATAGCATTAAAAAAGGATGTTATTTCACTATCACATCCTACTGAACGCCGTATACTTTTAGAAATAATTGTTGGGTATTTGTTATTTATCATTTTTCATGCATCAATGATTATCTTTGCCGGAGTGTAATCATGATTAAAGGGACACCATTTGATTTTGCCATAATAATATTTTACTTTCTGTTTATACTGGGTTTTGGTACGTTTTTTGGCAAATATGTTAAAAGCACAAAAGATTTCTTTTTTGGTGGTCAACGTTTCAGCTGGTGGCTGATTGGCTTTAGCTGTGTGGCCACAACAGTAGGCTCATACAGTTTTATTAAATATTCAGCCGTTGCATACCAGTATGGATTTTCATCAACCATGACATACCTTAACGACTGGTTCATTCTCCCTCTTTTTGTTTTTATATGGCTGCCAATAATATATTATTCCCGTATCACATCCATTCCTGAATACTTTGAAAAGAGATTCAACGGCACCACACGGACAATCAGTGTAGTAATTTTGCTAATTTATTTATTAGGATACATAGGGATAAATCTTTACACAATCGGTGTAGCGTTCAATGCCATGTTTGGCTGGGATGTTATGATAACTGCCATACTGATATCATTTGTGTGTGCTGTATATATGCATGCAGGTGGTCAAACATCAGTTATCATGACCGACCTTGCGCAGGCATTGATGTTACTCAGCGCTGGTTTTTTAATATTTTTTCTTGGTATAGATAAAATAGGAAACGTATCATCATTCTGGCAATCATTGCCCTACGAATTCAAACTACCTTTTTCTCCATTCAATAAACCGCCTGATTTCAATTTTGTAGGAATATTCTGGCAGGATGCATTTGGCAGTTCAATGGCATTTTATTTCCTGAATCAGGGGATACTTATGCGTTTCATGAGTGTCAGGTCTCCCCGTGATGGAAGAAAAGCAATGTTTTTAGTATGCCTTGTGCTCATGCCACTGGCAGCATTTGCAGTAGCAAATGCGGGATGGATAGGCCGTTCAATGCAGAATGTAGGATTATTAGCTTCGAATACTGATCCCAATCATGTATTTGTTGATGTGGCATTTGCAATCACCAAACCAGGAATCTTTGGTTTTATTATGGCAGCGCTGATTGCAGCACTCATGTCAACAATTGATACCCTTATTAATGGAGTGGCTGCAATTGGTGTTAATGATATTGTTAAAAAATTTGTCCCTGATAGGGAAGATACGTTTTACCTCAAATGGGCTCGCACCATTTCTTTAGCTGCTGCAGTCATCGGTGTAGCACTGGTACCCTTATTCATGCAATTCAAATCCATTTACCTGGCTCATGGTACATTTATTGCAGCAGTAACTCCTCCAATGATAGTAACTATCTTATTTGGCATTTTATGGAAACGATACACTACAAAAGCTGCTATCTATACTCTGGTTATTGGCAGTATAGCAATGCTTATCTCCATACAATGGCCATCAGTATTAACATTGTTATCCCACGGTGTTGCACCCGAAGGGCTACAGTATTTACGAGCGCTATATGGATTAATAGTTTGTACCGCTGTCAGTATTGTTATTACAGTACTGTCAAAAGAAAAAGAATTATCTAACATTCCCGGTCTTGTCGTTGATACCATTCATGAAGGAAAGGTTTTATTTAAAGGTGGCGAACCTGATGATTTTGATGAAGGTAAAATTATCCATTGCTACATAGCCGAGACCAGTGAAGGTGTTTCTTTAAGTACAAAGATGATGGAATATCTGCAGGCTAAACCTGGTGATATTCTTTATATAGCCGATGAACGCTGGTGGTTAGGAGGATTACGATCCATCCATGCCAAAGCCGGGACGCCTCATCAGGGAGTTGATAACGTACTATTTTTAGGGTCGGATCTTATTACACAGGGAAATTTAGATATAAACAGGAAAGTAACAGTCATAAAAATTATCTAATTATATATTATTTTTTCTTTGTAATAAAAGCTGCAAATTTTTGAGTAAATCCATTATGAACTGAAAAACCGCTAAGATGCTGTTTAACATCTTCAATGGTAATAAATGCATTTGGTTCCAGCAGGTGTACAATTTCAACAACTCTTTTCACATCTTTCTTTGGCACAACTGCAAACAATAAGGTGATAGGACCTTTCATGCCAATTCCATCTATCTGAGTAACACCAAATCCTTCCTGCCGTAGCACCAGCGGCAATGCAGAAACAACTTTACTGGTAATTATTCGTACTGATTGGTAACCAATGGCAATTTTTTCTTCAAGGAGCATCCCAACATAATTACCGGTAGCAAATCCTGCAGCATACACAATATAACTGATTGCACCATCAAAATGCTTCAAAGCCGAATTAATAGCCACAAGCCATATTAAAACTTCAAAAAATCCCAGAACCGGAGCAATTGACCGGTATCCACGAGCCATTAAAATAATGCGCATGGTACCTATGGATACGTCAAAAATACGGGCAACAAATATTAAAAACAATGTCCCGTAATTTGAAATAAATGTATTAACAATATCTGTCATAAATTCCATGGTAAAAAAATATTGTTTGATAGTTTTTTTCAATAACTATTCTTTAAAATCAGTGTCTTATGAATATACGCATTCAATAATAGACAATACATGTGTATCACGTAACTTTTTTTGTAAAAAATGTTTATTTAAGATTATCTTTAGTTAATTTTTTTAGTATATTTCTTGAAAAAATATATATACTATTCTATGTCAATTGTATTTTTCAAGTACCTACGGAGTGAAGGAAGGTGTCAGGATATCTCATTGGAATTTTAGCATATATTATATTCCAGCTTATCCTAGGGATAATAGTATCCCGTAAGATCCATTCCGATGATGATTTTATCCTTGCAGGCAGAACATTAGGCTACCTTCTGGTAACATTTTCAGTCTTTGCAACATGGTTTGGTGCCGAATCCTGCATTGGCACCTCGGGTGCGGCATATCAGGACGGCCTTGTTGGGGTTACTGCTGATCCTTTTGGATATGCGATAGTTCTCTTTGTACTTGGCCTATTTTTTGCATCCCGCCTGTGGAATATGAAACTAACAACTATCTCCGATTTTTTCCGGAATACATATGACAGTACTGTAGAAAAACTCACCGCAATTATTCTTATTCCTACATCTCTCCTCTGGGCTGCAGCTCAGATACGGGCATTTGGGCAGGTGTTATCTGCATCATCTGAACTGGAATTAACCATTTCAATTACCATATCGGCGATAGTTGTTATTGTATATACCGGATTAGGCGGATTGCTTGCCGATGCAATAACAGATATTGTTCAGGGTGCCATTTTAATTATTGGGCTTTTTGTCATCTTTTTTTCCATACTTGGTGATGTTGGTGGATTGTCTCAAGCAATAGGAATGATCGATACAACCCGATTAACCTTTGTACCTCATTCAATAACTAATCCCTGGCAGCGTTTATTCACAATGGCAGAATCATGGGCTGTACCAATCTGCGGCAGCCTTGTTGCTCAGGAGGTAATCTCCCGCATGTTAGCTGCACGGTCAGCTACCGTGGCACGCAGGAGCTCATTATTAGCTTCTCTCATGTATATCTCTATTGGGATGATACCCCTGTTTATAGGGCTTGTTGGCTATCATGTCATGCCAGGCTTGAATGATCCCGAGCAGATATTACCTAAGATGGCACAATTTCATTTTCATAAATACCTTTATATCATTTTTGCGGGGGCACTGGTGTCAGCTATTCTTTCCACTGTTGACAGTGCTCTGTTAGCATCTTCAGCACTTCTCAATCATAATCTTATTTTCAATTTCTATCCCAATTTAAGTGACAGAGCAAAACTCATAGCCGACAGAACTGGAGTTCTTCTGCTGGGGATCACATCGTATATTTTAGCACTTCATGCAGAAGGCATTTATGCACTTGTAAAAGAAGCATCTGCGTTTGGCAGTGCCGGAGTTTTTGTTATTTACATCATTGGCATGTATTCACAAAAGGCCAGTGTACCCGCTGCGATAGTAACCCTGATAACTGGAGCTACAACATACTTTATTGGGAAATTCTTTATTCACTTTGAATATAGCTTTTTGTTGTCTGTTTTGATTGCTGTTTTGAGTTATTACGCTGTTATGCTTGTAACCAGGGTCATATCATCTGCTGAACTTCCTGTTGCAGTAAAAGACACCGATAGTTAAAAATTTCTTGCATTTGCATGGCCAATATGCTTTTTATAAACCAATTGATTGAATATATAAAGTACATTTAATTAATGTTAAAAGGTACACCATGAAACGCAAATATGGTATTATTGTATTAATCCTTTTTGTGATTATAAGGCCTCTGCATGCAACAGTATTATCGCATGGAGCATACAGTTCCCATACATCATTTCATCTTGTTACGGATGACAGTACAACAAATAAAGAACAGCCCCCATCCAAAAATAACCAGGACGAACATCCACAGGATGATAGTTCAAATGATGATAGCATGGATCATAATGACAGTGAATCTGATGAGGATTTAGAAGATATTCCTGATGATTTTTATGATTATCAGGAAGAAAATTTTTAAGCCCTTTTAATGACCAGGCATGGTATTGGTGATTTCCGTACTACTTTTTCAGTGACTGAACCCAATAACATTTCTTCAATATTGCTTTTGCCATGTGAACCCATTACAATGCATGAAACATTATACTGCTGTGCAGCATGTATAATTTCCTTAAAAGGGATACCTTCTACAATTAAAGGAGTAACTTTAAATAGTCGTGAAAATTTCTTGATTAATGTATTCATCTGGGTTTCAGCTTCTTTTTTCAGGATATCCGATATATCATACGGGTAGACAAATGTTTCACCAAATGCTGTTGTGTCTATTATTGTACTCTGGCGTATGTCGATAACATGGAGGATGATTAATTCTTTTGTTCCAGCTTTCTTCATTAATTTTATATATGGTATGGCTGCATGAGCACATTCAGAAAAATCTGTTGGATAAAGAATTTTTTTAAACATACTGGTTTCCTTTTAATGAAACATACTTCTAGAGTAGTTATAGAATAATACTATGAGCGATAGTAATCAAGAAAAAAAATCCCCTTTTGATGATTATAACTTTGCTGTAATGTATGAAAAGCGAAATGCCCAATTTGGCTACCCAGGCAAGCTTTTAGATCATATTATGAAATATCTCAAACAATACAATGTGACATCAGTTGCTGATGTTGGAGCAGGAACGGGTGCCTTCAGCATTCCGCTTGCTATTGCCGGATTTACGGTGTATGCCATTGAACCCGCTGCTGGCATGCGAAGTATTTTAGATGACAAAATAAAAAATCTTTCTGTTAATGTAACTATCTATCCTCATACTCTTGAAACAATTAAAGAACTGAAAGCTGATTCCTGTATAGCTATGCATTCTTTATATGGTATCAAACCGTTAGAAAAGGCTTTGGTAGCAATGATGCATATTGCCCCTCTGGTGCTGATAGCAGTACGTACAGAAAAAACATATACGTTAAGTGATGTTATCAGAAGCTATTTTAAAAAGGAACGGTCAAAACACCATTTACAACACATTATTGATTATCTGGAAAAGCATTCAATATCCCATGAAATACATTCAATCCACCAGGTGCACAAAGTCCTTATTCATGATATATATCAGGAAGCGTTATTTCATTGTTATGCAATGGGTTTTGATGAAAGCTATGTATCTACAATCATGACAATCTTAGAAAAGCATCTTCATAACAACGGCTCATACTGGTTTGAAAATGTTCATGACGATGCAATTGTTATTATCCACGCCTGATTTAATTTTTTACAGTACAACAGCCTGTATCTTTAGCAATCCTCTGTATTTTTGAAAAAAATTTTTCACTGCTGATAATGAGTAATGAACCATTATCAACTACCATACCATCACGCGTTTCACCTTTTATGGAATATACAAATGGTAATACATACATGGTATCATTAAACAGATATATATACATCTTTTCGCCGGTATTAATAACAATACCATGATCCGTCATATGAATATCTGTAAGACTGGAAAAGTTTTTGATTATTTTTTCCTGCCCGGTTTTTATATTAATACTTTTAACATCCCAGTTACCTGCACTCCCTTTGATAATAAAAAGTGTCCCATCATATACTGCATGTTTCCATGAAGCTACCCTTAACGATGAGATAAGTACTTCCCCGTTTTTAGTTATTACCCACAGATTATACGCCCCAGCAATACCTGCAATGACAATCAGCTTATCATCTACAATATCTATATATGCATTATAATATTTAAATGCTTCAGGTGGAGAAAACTCAACTGAAGATAATTTTTTTATTTGCGCATTTTTCGGATTGTATTCAAACAATTCTTTACCACTCAGTAAGTAGGTATGTGTTGCATGGGCAACTGCTTTTATGGGTTCCTGCGAGGGGTTGTTTATAATTGATTCTTTATCCTGGATTGAAAGATACACTACAATGCCATCCGTAACAGCACATGTATCTTCTTCCGGATCATACCATACACTCACAACTTCACAGGGGAAATTGTAGGAATATTGTTCTGGATAAAGCATCAATAATATATTTTCTGAAGAAAAAATGGCAAAAGGTGAAAAATAAAGATTCTGAGCATTGATAGTCTTAATAGTGGAATAGTGTAGCAATCCTTCCCTGATTTTTACAAATGCACTTTGCGTAAGACTTTCATTGTAAAGCCGTATCCCTTCATTGATTTCCTTTTCGCGAGAACAGGAAACTGTTATCAGCAGCATACACATCAGCAAATAAAAAAACCTGTTCATTATTAAACCTTTTTCCCCTTAATCTTTTCCATGGTTTTCTGTAAAAATCTTCCATCCATAATTTCAATCATTTTATTTGCTGCCTGTGATTTAGCATTTATGCTGAATTTTGAAGTCGTAATAAATATGCCGCTTCTGCATTTCTCTTCCAGCATTCTTTGATAAAAGGCATTAATCTGGCCTTCAGTTATATCACGGGTTGTTCGTATGAAGTTGATTAATGCTGGAGGTTCATTTATTCTTTTTACACTGAAGCATTTATACATATACTCGTTTGGTGCAACCTCTTTTTTGTATACAATGCTGTAATTAAGCTGGGCAATTATTTCTGTTATAAGGGGCTGCAACTCAGACATTGATGAAGTAAACAAAAATTTCAAATTTTTATTTTCCAGTATTGCTTTGTAGTCATCCAGTTTAAGCTGAGTACTGCGGTAATTTGGATTTATGCTTGCAATTTTTTCCCAGTGATGTACAGCCTCCTGAATCTTATTTTCCATTTCATAACACTCAGCCAGCAAATACCGGTAAGCCAGTCCTTCATCAGTACTATCCTTTACATAGGATAATCCCTTCTCCAATTCCTCAATAGCCTTACTGTATTCATCATTGTCAAAATAAATCTGGCCAATAGCATACTGGCTTTTCACAAAATATCGCCTGTCATTGCGCGCCCTTGATAGCATGTCCAGCGCTGCCACATAGTCCTTTTTCATTGTATAAATCATACCCAGATAATAATATGGTTCATAATTTGAAGGATTGCTTTCAATTGCCTTTATGAGAAAGTTTTGCGCCAGTTCATAATCTGCCAGGTTAAAAAGGCATATTCCCAGCGGTGCATAAATATCTGTCAGTGCAGGATCCATGGTAACTGCTTTAAGCAAATAATCTTTTGCACCAATATAATCATGTTGTCGATATAACACTATACCAAGTCGGTGGTTTGCATTAATATCATCAGGATTAAACTGTAAAATTATCCTGAACTCTTCAACCTCCTTTTGCCATTGCTGTGTTTCATGGTACAGGTCGGCAAGCATATAATGGATATCAAGTTCATTAACATGCTTATTGAATTCAGGAAGGGCAAGAATAGCATTAAGTTCGGAAATTGCTAAAAGATATTGTTTTTGTTTTACTAAAATCTGTGCCCTTAAGTACCGTGCAGGAACATAATCTTTTTTTCGTTCAAGAACAAGCTTGACAATTTCACTTGCCTTTGCGATGTCTCCACTATCAAGGTATTCCTGAGCTTTACGCACCTTTGCAGGATACTGGTGAGCACGTATAACTAAAAGCAATGCACCAACAATAGATGCACCCACAATAAAAAATGTTATACTTAGCAGTGACATACAATTTTCACATTTAAAATTTGATTTTATTACTGCACGCATTATATTTTAAGTCAAGCATTATAGTGTGCCTTAGTTTATAATAAATAATTAAAAAGAAAGGAACATAACAATGGCAGAAGTAGGAATTATCGTGGGTAGTGATTCTGATTTACCAAAATTAAAGGGATGTTTCCAGACGCTGGATGATTTTGGTATTTCATACGATGTGAAAGCATACTCAGCTCACAGAACCCCTCATCTGGTGGCCGAGTGGATTAAACTGATGGAAAGCGCTGGAGCTAAGGTTTTTATTGCAGCTGCTGGTGGAGCAGCTCATCTTCCCGGCGTTGTTGCTTCACACACTGTGTTGCCCGTCATCGGTATCCCTATTGAAACGCAGGTGTCCGGCGGCCTTGATTCGCTTTTATCCATTGTGCAGATGCCATCAGGAATCCCTGTGGCAACAGTTGCTACCGGTAAAGCTGGTGCTACCAATGCTGCATTGCTGGCTGTATCTATCTTAGCAACTGCCAATGCTGCTTATCAGGAAAAGCTTCGTAACTATCGCAACACTATGCAAAAAACCATCATTGAAAAAAATGAAACACTTTCCAAACAAGGTTTATATGAATACATAAAGTCATTAGAGGCAAAGAAATGATTGAGCACGGTATTGGGATAGCTTCCCAGAATAAAGTACTCATTTTAGATTTTGGTTCACAGTATACACAACTCATTGCCCGTAAAATCAGGGAGCTACATGTGTATGCAGAGATAGTTCCCTATACAATACCTATAGATGAAATAAAAAAAGAAAATCCCAAAGCTTTAGTACTTTCCGGTGGGCCATCATCTCTGTATGAAGAAGACTCCCCAAAAATTAGCAAAGAGTTATTTTCTTTAGGAATACCAGTACTGGGAATATGTTATGGATTGTACGTGGTCGTTGATGCTTTTGGTGGAGTTATATCCCCATCTCCTTTTAAAGAGTACGGCAGGGCAGATATTACAATTGTCAAAGATTCACCATTGTTTAAAGGATTGCCTGATACACAAACTGTGTGGATGAGCCATGGTGATAAAGTTGAAAGCGTTCCACAGGATTTTACTATTATTGCAGGTTCACGGAATGCGAAAATTGCAGCAATAGAATACAGGCAAAAAAAGATCTATGGCGTGCAATTCCATCCGGAAGTATACCATACACAATATGGCAGGGAGATTTTGCATAACTTTCTTTTTGAAATATGCGATTTTAAACCAACATGGACGATGCAATCGTTTATTGATTCAGCTATCAACGACATTCGAACAGTTGTGGGCAATGGTACAGTTCTCTTAGGGCTTTCCGGCGGTGTTGATTCATCAGTCACTGCCGTACTGTTACAAAAAGCTATCGGTAACCGCTTATATTGTGTATTTGTCAATAACGGCCTGTTACGCAAGGACGAACATATAAAAGTTATAGAGCGATTTAAAAAACACCTTAATCTAAACCTTATCTATGCAGATGCCGAGGAATTATTTTTACAAAAACTTAAAGGTGTTACCGATCCTGAACAAAAGCGAAAAATTATTGGCAAAGAATTTATTAATGTATTCAAAGCTGAAGCTGCAAAAATTGGAACATTTGATTTTTTAGCACAGGGAACGTTGTATCCTGATGTAATAGAATCAGTTTCTACCAAAGGACCTTCTGATACTATTAAAAGCCATCATAATAGGGTCCCTGAAGTGCTTGAATTGATAAAAGAAGGCAAAGTAATAGAGCCACTTAAAGAGTTATTCAAGGATGAGGTGAGGGAATTAGGCAGGCAATTAGGTATGCCCGAGGAATTGATAAACAGGCATCCATTCCCCGGACCTGGCCTTGCCATCCGCATTATTGGCGAAGTAACAAAAGAGCGTCTTTCCATTTTACGGGAAGCTGATGACATCCTCATTGAAGAGATAAAAAAAGCTGATTATTACACAAAGTTGTGGCAGGCATTTGCGGTATTTTTACCCATAAAATCCGTAGGTGTTATGGGCGACAAACGTACCTATGAAAATGTCATTGCCATAAGGGCTGTTACGTCACTTGATGCTATGACTGCCGACTGGGCATATTTGCCCGAAGACTTAATGCGACGAATCTCCACACGCATAATCAATGAAGTAAAGGGCGTGAACAGAGTTGTATATGACATTTCATCAAAACCACCATCAACCATTGAATGGGAATAAAATTTTTTTGATAGAAACCATTGACGAAAAATAAAATAATTATTATATTTTAAAATTAAATAATATTCTTAAATATTTAAAATTCTTTGATTGCAGAGTTTTGTTGTTTTAAATTACGACGATAAAACGGTTACATTATTTTTTACGGAGGACCGAACGATACATGCTGTTACGTGATTATGATGCAGAACAAATAAAAGATGAAATAACACAGTGTGTGGCAACAAATGTTTTTGATTCAGAACCAGAAAGCTACACCAAAGCTAAAGAATTGTTGCAGGAGCTTTTCATAGTTTCAGGTGGAAATTTTAACAGGCCTGATTACGAATCAATAATGAAAGTATTAAAGCTTATTGCTGCACGCCAGCTTAAAAAAGGAAAAGATACAAAAGCGATAGCAGAGCGTTTTAAAGAGATAGCTAAAAAGATAGAATCGGTAGCAGTATATACGTAATTAACGCATGCGCTTGTAACGCTGCAGTTCTCTGTCAGCATCACGCTTTTTAATATCATGGCGTTTATCATACAGGGTTTTACCTTTTGCAAGTCCCAGAAGGACTTTAACCTTCCCATTTTTCCAGTATAGCTTTAGTGGCACCAGCGTCAGTCCTTTTTCCTGCTGCTTACCGGTAAGGCGCTTTATTTCCTGTTTGTGCAGCAAAAGTTTGCGCACACGTAATGGGTCGTGGTTAAAAATATTACCTGCTTCATACTGCGATATATTCATCCCATATAAAAAAGCCTCACCATCCTTGATGCGGGCATAGGAATCCTGTATACTGACTTTTTTTTGCCGTATTGATTTTACCTCAGTACCTTTCAATACAATCCCCGCCTCAATAGTATCAAGTATCTCATATTCAAAGCGGGCTTTTTTATTTTGAATTATCTCTTTTTCCTCTTTCATATGTTCAATCCATCACAGTGAAACTATGTCAATAAATGCTATGTATTCCATTGTCGTTTAACCAATGGAAATGCTGTACCTAAGGCTATTACCACCGTACCCAACCATACTAACCATATAAGCCGTTTAAATGATATATCAACTATTACAAAATCAGGTGGGACTGTAGCGTTTACAGGTGCATCCATATATAACACAATGAGCTTTTCATGAATATCAAAATCCATCAATGAAATCGTACGCGTTGTACCCGGTAGCATTGTATTTACGTTTGTGCGTCTGCCGCCATCAAATAGTACTCCTGGGCGTACCGTATACTCCTTACCCTGATATTTTATGGTGCATAATGCATATATTTTTGGATTACCCTGCATCATTGCCATGCGGTCAATATCAAACCCATCAAAGCGCACTGTGACATCATTAAAGCTACGCACCTCACCTTTTTTCAGCATGATCTGTGTTAACGTATCCTTTCCCAATCTGTATTCAACAGGTGAAATATATACATCATACCCAATATTGTAATCAATATATGGCTCCCTGAATAACTGATTGGTGCGAGTATCAATAAAATACGGTGTTTGAATAGTCTTTGAAGTGTTGTAATAATCATACTTGAATACAATTGCACTTTTAATGCCCTCAACCATGCCCACTAGTTCCAGAGTTACTGGATATACTGTCTTTTTTTCATTCTGTGCAATCTGTGCATGATACTCAATCGACTGAGTTTGTGACGTAATGATTCCCACAATGAGTAATGCTACACCACTGTGCGCTATACGTGCAGCTAAGCTCAACGGTATGTGTGGCACTATACCTTTAACATTGGTAAGCAGTATACCAAAAGAAAGTACCATGAGAATAAAAGCAACAGGTACAAAGGGCTTTCCAACAAATAAAAGCAATGATACTGTAAGGGCGATAGTTCCTGCTATAAGTACTGTTTTTAAGGTTGGTTTTCTGGCAAAAGGTGTTAAAAGCAACAACACTACAATAAGAAAACCTATTGGCCTTGCAATACTTACATAATATGATTCCTGTACTGTTGATGCCTGCCCCAGTAACCCGGTGATGATGGGCATACAGGTACCAATAAGCACAAACAGCGCAAAAAATAATAATGCGGCAATGCCATATACCATGATATTGTCTTTTGCAAACAATGTATTATCTAATGTTTTTCCGATTGCATCATTTCTGCGATACCACAACAATCCTGTTGCTGCAATACCAATTGTTACAATAAAAAGCAGAAGGTCAGTAAAATTACCCGCACCACTGAATGAATGCACCGAAAAATCAGAAAGGACACCACTGCGGGTTAAAAATGTACCAAAGATAACCAGTACAAAAGTAACTATCGCCATTATAATATTAAACCTGATAAGTGCCTTTTTACGTTTTTGCACCATTACACCATGCATGAGTGCAAGGCCTGTAAGCCATGGAATAAGTGAAGCATTTTCAACCGGATCCCATCCCCAGTAGCCACCCCAGCCCAATACCTTGTATGCCCAGTATCCACCCAAAAATATACCGGCACCAAGCGTTAATACAGTAGCAACAACCCAGCGGTAACCTGTTGTCATAACAGAATAATCGTTATACAGCAGTGCAATTACTGCATACACAAATGGTACTGTTGCCAGTGCATACCCGGCAAAAAGCACCGGTGGATGTATTACCATCCAGAAATCCTGTAGCAAGGGATTTAACCCCATGCCATCATGTGGTATAACCCCTGGTGCGACATTTTTTGAAGCATCCCATACATACATAAAGGGGTTGTTATGCAAACAATGTATGATAAATACCAGCGTTACCAGCCCTGCCAGTGTCAAAAAGCTCTGTACATGGTGTTTTTCATATCGCAATGCAAGTACTACTGTTACCATAACAAAAAACGTCCATAGCAAAAATGAGCCTTCCTGCCCAGCCCACACTGCTGCAATACGATACAAAAGCGGCAAATCCACAGATGAGTGTTGATACACATATAAAAATTGAAATGTGTTGAGCACAAACGCAATGGTTAACGCAACAAGCATAAACCCTATAACAACTGTTGCACCATAGTAACTGTAATGTGCTGCTTTTAACAGGTTCTCTTTTTTAAACGATTTAACAGCTAAAATAACCGAGGCCACTACCAGCACAAAAGAAAGCCATGGGAGGTAATACAGCAGATTCATTATTTATTCTCCTTGGTGTATTTAGAAGGGCATTTTACCAGAATTTTATCTGCTTCAAATATCTGTTTTTCTTTATTATAGGTTCCAATTGCAACAACGCTTGTGGCGTGTTCAAAGTTAAGCGGCTTGGATCCTTTATGAATCACAGTCAATCGTTTGGCATTATCATCCTCAATGGTAAATATAAAGCCGTCAGCAGAATTTTGCACCGGAACTGACTTCACCAGTTTTCCCAGTACCTGCACGTATGCTTCACCTTTTGCCGCCTCATCAAATGATACATACGGCGTTAATATCCCCTTAAAAGAAAAAAGCGCAACAGCACCGCATACTACAATGATACTTACTATAATAATATTACTTTTTTTCATTGAGCCTCTTTTCCAATTTTTTAACCTTATTATGCAAAAGCAGCAAGTAACACACAATGCCAATCCACACAACGGCGGATACCCAGAATAGCACTGTAGTAGAGCTTTTCTCTATTTGTGTTATGTTTTGTGCGATAGTTACCATAAAAAGCAGTTTCATGATACATCCTCAGTACATACATATTCTAACTTATATACTTTTAGCAAAAGTTTTAGCACAATTGCATAAAAAAGTGTAAACGTCACAACCGAGATAATAAGAACAAGCCGCATTTCAGTATCCAGAAGGATTGCTCCTTGAGTATTAATCACAGGTTCAGGATGAAGCGATGGATATAGCCGCGGAACAACAAATATTAAAAATGGTGAAGCGACAAACGCTATAACAAGATACACACTTTCAAGCATAGCACCTTTTGGGTTAGTATGCACAATTTGATGCAGGCTAAAATACGCTATATATACCAATAGCAGGAGCGTGATTGACGTTTCACGTGGATCCCAGTTCCAGTAACTTCCCCACATAACCTTTGCCCACAGTGAACCTGTTATCACGGTCAATATGCTGAAAAAAAATCCAATGTGCACTGAACTTCGTGCACAATGAATATACTCTATTGCATTCTTTCGTATGTACTGTATTGAAGCAAGACCTGCAACAATAAATGCCAGTGTTGACACCCAGGCAAGTGGTACGTGCAAATACACTATCCTGCTTGTTTCCCCAAGGATTGCTGCTGGCGGCACCCATATATATATGAGATACAGCGTTGCCAGCATTAACAGTGCATCAATTATGATTAAAACCATGTAAAACTCCATGAGAAATTAAGATTCACCTAAAATTCTCTCCATATATAGGGGAACAGTATATATGATACCACGCCAAGCAATGTTGAAAATGCAAGTAGAAAAAGTATAGCACTCCATGAAGAATAAATCTCTTTAGAAAAACACTGTGTTGTAGATTTTATTACGACTGTGATAATGGGTAGCGTTATGGGGAACGATAAAATAGTAAAAAGGCCGCCTCGCGCCTGTACCAGTGCGGTTATTGCCGCGATTATGGTTGTGCACACTGCCAGAGCACTACTACCTGCCAGCACCATGATTGCAAAACCTGGTACATTATACACTGAAACATCCATAACAAACAGATACAGCAATCCAGCTATTGCTGCAACAGCCAACATAATAATACAATTTACAATAAGCTTTGAAACAAATATGCTTTCAGGGCTATAATACATCAGGTTAAATAGTGCAGTATGTTCTTCTATCTCTCTGTAAAAGAGGTGAGAGGTATTCATCCCTGAAAAAAATATAATGACCCACAAAAGAATAGCATGCACCATTGGGCTCCCAATTATGCCACCTGAAGCAAAACCAATAGAAATTGTCACAATGACACTGAACGATAGTATCAGCGAAATGACTACCTTGCTTCTGAACTCTATACGAAGATCTTTTACAATATTACGCACCAATCCCTTTATCAAGCACAATACTCCTGTGACAAAGTTTTGCTTCCCTGCTGTCATTAGTTGCCATGATAATAGCAGTAAATGGTTGTATTTCTTTTATTAGTTCAAAAAGAATTTTTCTTCCACTATCATCTAAATTTGAACCTGGTTCATCCAGCAATAAAACTTTTGGTTTTTTCAAAAGTGCCATTGCAATCTTGCAACGTTGCTGCATGCCTGTAGAATAGGTATGGAGAACTTTATCTTTATGCTGATACATATCTAAACGATGTAGAAGTTCTATAGCATCATCAGTTACCGAGCCAAAGGCAAAGATAATATTTTCTGTTAATGTAAGATGATTGTAACACTGTATGTAGGGAGCAACAATGCCAGCATAGTGGATACCCATATGGGCAGGGATGGATTCCATCTTATCAAAATACTCTACCCTGCCACTATCAGGTGACACAATATTTCCCAGTATTTTCAGCAAGGTTGATTTGCCACTGCCATTGGGACCAACAATTGCAACAGATTCACCTGTTGATACTGAACATGAAATATTGCTGAACAACCTGTAGCTATAGCGTTTTGATATATTGTGAACTTTTATTGTAAACACAAAACCTTACAGAACTATTTCTTTTTTAGCTGTTGCCATTTCAATAACAGGTAATTTTACTGCCTTATCTTTCATAACCTCATCCACTGTCTTCTGATCAGCTAATCGGTACAGTAATCTTACCTGGATGCTATATTGCCCTTTTAATCCTTTGGGCAGTATGATAGTATTGGTAGATGATTCTTTTGGTGAAATACGATTATCAAACAGAATTTCTTTAGCTTTTGCAATGTTGACAACAGGCTTCCCTTTCCCATCACCAAAAATAGTCTTAAAGATTATAGTATTATCAGGGAGATAGCCCCTTTTATCAGCCTTCCCAATTGAAAAAACCTCTTTGCCATATTGATTCAGGATAACTATCTCCAACCACATTTGCCGAACATCAGTTAGCCCGGTTGGAAGTTTATGCCCTGCGCCGGTATTTGTTATAGTAACTGCAAAAGCGCCGGTTGAAATATCGCGTGTATCAATTAAAATAGTTGCGGCATTTTTCAGCCGTTCTTCAGCCATTTTGCCTTTGACTTTATCATTATATAATCCTGGTATGACACTATTGCCACCAACAAAATAATGAGTAAATATGTGATCTCGCTGTGGCCCACCAAAAGCAGCAAATCCAGGATTGTTGGGGCGTGGAGTGGATCCTGTTGCCGGAACGCCTGGCCTGTGATACATATGACATCCCTGGCAGGGGACAGTGGTTTTTTCATCGCCGGTATTGTATGGGCTTTTGCTCCACTCTTCAAAGGTTGTTTCCAGTTTTGTATTATAGACTACATGCCTAACATCATGGCATGTACCACAGAATGCAGCCTGCGTGTGAAATTTGGAATATGCTGCCTGATGCCAGTCAGGTGTTGCATCCTTAAAAGGACCATACTTCACACCAGGGTCTGCTTCACCATTGCCTGGCTTATAGGTAAAATGTGCATTATAGTTTTTCTTTGCATCAACGATTACATGGCAGTAATCACACTGAATGCCTTCTTTTGTTATTTCAAGCAATTCGTTTTCCATTGCCAGTTCTTCGGTCACTGTTACTGGTTTGCCGGTAATAAAGCCTACCGGTATATGGCACTTAACACAGCTTTCTGCCTCTTCAAGTTCATCCTCATTTACAGGATTTTGTTTTTTTATATCATCTAAATAAAATGCAGCATACTCTTTGTAGATTATATCCTTTTGCGCAAGGTTATGCATTGAGTTTTTCCACTGTTCATATATCTCATCATGGCAACCACCACAGGTTGCAGGGCTTATAAACTGAGCTAATTTGTAGTGGGGTGTGGATTTACAACCGGTAAAAAGAGCATATACTGACAAAACAAGCATGGAGCATATAATAATTATTTTTGTCTTCATGATTTTCATGATTGTAACCTCAAAAGTATTTTAATGTCTATACACCGTATCAATACTCTATTACCACAAAAAATTCTCTCAATGTATACAATCACATATATAAACTCTAGTATTTCACTGTAAATAAAATTTTTTTAAAACATTTCCGCTAAATTTTTTTTAATAACGTGTTCCATAAGGCTTATCATATTGATAATAAAATCTACTTTACCTGTGATACTAAAGGGGTAGCAATATACCTTTAACCCAACTAATAACCATCTCACCGTAGCCATGACAAGATACTACTTTAAACCCATGTACAAAAGAACAAAACCTATCTTGTTTACTCTTTTGAAATATGTACCACCCGCTGCGGGAAAGGTATTTCGATGTTTTCCTGTTTAAATCGTTTGAATATCTGTTTTCGTAAATAAGACTGTACTAAAAACTGATCATTATATTCCCTGACATAAACAATAAGAGTAAAGTCCAGCGAGCTATCACCAAAACCTGGCATAAAGCGTACCATTGGCTCAGGTTCTGCCAGCAATTGAGGTACATTGTCTATAGCCTTCTTAGCTTCATCAAGGAGCACATCTTCCACATGCTGGGGGTCAGAGCCATAACTAACACTTATCGGTATACGAATCATCAAATGGGGGTTTGGTAGATTAAAATTGGTAATTAAACTCTGAGCAAGTTTACTATTAGGAATAATTGTTATATTGTTTGTCAGCATCCGTATGCGGGTTGTTCGCCATGTTATATCTTCAACGTAGCCCTCCATACCTTCTTCAATCTTTACAAAATCACCAACACGTACAGAACCTTCAATTAAAATCTGCATCCCTGCAAAAAGGTTGGCCAGCGTATCCTGTAGTGCCAGGGCAACTGCCAGACCCCCAACACCCAAGGTTGTAAGTATAGGCGCTATGGAAATCCCTAAATAATTTAAAATGATAAGCACCCCTACAAGGATAACCAGCCCTTTGACAATAATATAAGATAATCCTGTTGGTGCAAGGGGGATGTTGGCATTGGAAATATATTGTTGCAGCATAGCACTAACTACACCTGCAACTCCCAGCGTGATGGCAAAAATAACAATTGTATTGACTGCTTTTATAACAATCGTCTCAAGTTTTATAGGAACCGCTGCATATTCCAATGATATGAGTATGGCAATAGCTATAATAATTAAAAAAGAAGGATTTTTGAATGATTCAACTATAAGAGTATCAATGACTAAATGAGTCTTCTTAGCCCATCGTTTTAACAATGAAAAAAGTATTTTTCGTATAATGGATAATACTGCCATAGAAATCGCAAAAACAACGGTAACAACAAAGAATGAATAATATTTATGTATATAATCCATACCAGCCTCCTCATTGTGATAGGAGTTCTATAGTGCATTACCATATACATATCTGTTGTATCACAAAGTAAAGTACATTTTGAAATACGTTCTTAACGGTTACAAGTGATGGTTAAAAACCCATCTCATTGTTCATCTTAAAAAAACAGTACGTCTGGCAATAACCAGACAATGCATTTTATGCGGTAATTGCTTCTATAATGTTTGCTGTTATATATTTGTTGCATATCAATAAATATATGTATATTTCAAAATCACTTGTAATACTTTACACTTTAAGCATATCAAAATAATTTTTAAAGACTTTATTTATACATACAATATCCATAAAATTTTAATCGATAAATAAACGATTGTCCTTTAAATAATCCTGTAATATATGAAATATATCTTTTTATTTTTATCTTCTATGCATATATATAGTGTTTTTTTAATTATCAGTTAGTTACACGGTGTGCAATTATATTATTGATATCATATATAGTTGTTGCAAAATAAAATAAGGATATGTACCATATCAGTATGCAGCACATAATTTTTCTTTACTATTCTTTTACACTATTGCTTGTAACATTCCATATTCAACTATTTTCATAATCTTATTGATTTTTGCATACATGTTGTGGTAAAAAATACCAGTTAAGAACACCATGCAAGCACTCCTTTCCTTATACAAATGGAAGGGATAATACATGAGATTATGTAATCTTTAAAAATTATGGAGGACATTATGAAAAAAATACTTAAATGGGTGGCGATAGTTATCGGGAGCATATTTGCACTGATAATTATTGCAAGCATTGTACTTATGCTGGTTGTGACTAAAGATATGATTGCCCAGCAGATGGAGAAGGCACTGAACCGTCATGTGACCATTGAAAAGATTGACGTCAGTATATTCAGTGTTGTTTCAGGGATTGAAGTAAAGGGTGTTGCCATATCAAACTTCAAAACACCCAAACAGTTAGAAGCCCTCAAAGACAAGCCTGTAGATAAAGGCGACCTTTTTGTTGGGCTTGACTCTTTCACATTTAAATTAAAGTTTTTGCCACTTCTTCAGGGTAAATTTGAACTCCGTGAACTTTTGTTAACAGGCCCAAAAATAAATATCACCCGCTATCAGAGTGGAGCATTCAATTTTTCTGATTTAATGAAGCCATCTAAAGAGGAAAAGAAGGTTGAAGAAGTTAAGAAAGAAGAGCCTTCAAAACCTCTAACCGCTGATACGTTACCAATCAGTATAACGATAGGGAAAGTTGGTATAGAAAAAGGCACAATCACTTTTGTTGACCAGTCACTGCAGCAAACATTCCAGCTATACAATCTCAACGCGCTTGTACATGATATTGAAATAGACCCTAAAGACCTTGCAAAGAAAAATCAGGTAAAGTTAAAACTGGATATTGGCATCAAAACTATAGGCAAAACAAGTGGTGGCAGTGTAGAATCCTTTGATATTGGGTTGGCCTCACGCGGAACAGTAAAACCTTTTGACCTGAAGACACGTATATTAAACCCTGAAATAGCATTAAAAGCAGGTAGCCCTTACGGAACAATGACTGGTTTACAGATATTTGATGCTATCAAGAGTAATGAAACACTGGCTAATTATGCCGGCAAGTTTGACTTTTTATCAAAAGATGTAAAATGGAAAAATGGATACGTTGATATCTGGTATAAAGGCGGATTATTAAAAATCACCAATGGAAAAATCAGCACCGATGACTATGCAGGCAATTTCAAAGCTGATGTAAACTTCAACACAAAAGCAGTAAATGCTGACATTGACATGACACTCAATGAAAAACACAATAAATCCATTTACAATGGAATTGAAAAGAATGCATCAAAACTCATCAAGGGCGATGTTGCAAAATATGTTAAACCAGATAAGGTTGCCGAAAAAGCTTTTGGCTATCTTACCAACAAGGAAGGGAAAGTATTTTTACAGTTTCTTGTAACCGGGACAATGGATAATCCAAAAACCAGGCTTGTTGCCCCAAAACTGCCATCGTTGATGGATGTCATTAAGGACATTGGTGGTGATGTTGCAGATGTAGCTAAAGAGAAGGCAAAAGAAAAAGCTAAAGAAACCACTCAGAAAGCAGTTGAAAAAGGAACTGATAAAGCAAAGGATAAAGCAAAAAAGAAACTTAAAAAACTATTCTAAAGTAAGCAAAACCCACAAGCCTGAAGCTTGTGGGTTTTTTTATGCATTATTTGCCTGTAAACTTTGGTTTTCGCTTCTGCGCAAACGCCGTGAATGCTTCAAATAAATCATCGGATGGTATGATATTGGCACTCATTGAAGCAACATATTTCAGTGCATCATCTATAGTTTTGCCAATTCCAAAGTTCAATACATCCTTGGAAGCCTGAACAGCTAATGGTGAATTTTCGGCTATTTCCATTGCCATCTTTTCAGCACCTTCATATAACGCTTTCTGATCAGGATACACTTCATTAACAAGCAGTATCTCTTTAGCACGCTGAGCTGTGATGTATTTTGCCGTGTAGGCCAGTTCACGGGTAATACCCTGCCCCACAATATGCGGCAGGCGCTGCAATACACCAACGTCCGCAACAAATCCAACGGCAGCCTCACGCAGGCTGAACTGGGCATCAGCAGTTGCCAGGCGAATATCACATGCCGAAATCATATCCAACCCGGCACCAACGCAATACCCATGAACAGCAGCTATAACAGGTTTACGACATTTTTCAATGCATGTCATGGTATCCTGCATTTTATAGATCTTCTGTAATAAGCTCCGTTTGATGCCGCCCTTTTGTGCAGGATCGGCAAGTTCTTTAATTTCGCCAGCCATTTCAATTAAGTCAATACCAGCGGTAAATGCAGGGCCTTTGCCAGCAAGTATGATTACCCTGATTTCATCATCAGCATCCAATTCTTTAAACACTGAAGGAGCCTCCCACCATGCAGGTGGATTCATAGCATTCTTCTTTTCGGGTCTGTTTAAATACACCCAGGCAATTGGCGCCTTTTTTTCAATTAAATAATATTTATAATCCATACCCTCTACCTCTTTTAAGATATTTAAGTACACAGTATTGTATACTCAATTTTTTATCAATCAAAAATTACAGTGTTATGTTTTCTATGTGCGATAGTTACTGTTAAAAAAATAATTATGGTTTATAATAATTTTTTATTTCACATTTTTTACAAAGTATTGTATATATATAATATATTCCGATTGTTTATGTGTTCTCAGCATGATTAATTTTTTACCAACCATCACGAAGGGAACATGTTAGTACGTAAAGGAAAATTTTTATAGTTTTAAAACAACATGTTTCACTTTTTGGGTCATCATTGATGACCAATAAGAATATTTTTCCCAGGGAGGTTATATGTTTAAAAAAACTGTTCTAGCATTTTGTATTTCAGTGTTTCTCAGCATTTTTCTATTACCGTTTTCATCACAGGCACAGGTAAACAGTGGTGATTTTGGATTAATCCTAAATGGTGGCGTTGGTACAGGTTCTTCAATGTACGGCGTTATACTCAATACCACAAACGATTCAAGTTCAACATTAGGGGTAGGTCCTGGCAGCAGTTTTAATGCTGGTTTTATGGCAAATTTTAACATCATTGCAATCCATTCACAATTGTACTATGTAACACTAAAAGATTTAGAATGGGAACAGGAAGTTTCAGGAGTAGATCGTAAATTCAAGACTGAAGGCTCTGGCCATTTCTGGACATGGGATGGTACTGTGGGAATAAAGGCTCTGACCGAACCGGATGATATGGGATATACGCATATCTATGTTGGTTTTAGAATATGGAAAGTCCTCAGAGAAGAAGATACCAAAACACTTGATGGTGTATCAAATTCCTTATTTCCACCTGTAAAGCAGGAGATAACCGGTAACGGATTTATAGCAGGTATACGTGATTTTTCAACACTACCTTTAGGAGCTGTATCGCTTGCTTTGCAAACAGGGCTATGGCTTTATAAGGCTCCTTTAAGCACCTTTAAACAGGATGGAACTGAACTAAAAACAACTGCCGATCAGAACATAGGTTTTGGCTTTGAAATTGGTGGCGGTGTTGCTTTTGAGGATATGGGCCTTGCTGCAATTGCAGGATTGCGTATGGATGTACAGGCAACCGAGATAGAGATTAATAATTTAGTTGATGCAGTTGCCGGTGCAGGCTATGCACAGTTTTTCTTAGCTGTAAATTATGAAATTGGATTTTAAGCATACTTAGTTTATGCTGAATAATTTATTGTTATGCTCGTGCCAGAGCAATCATATGGGGCTGTCTAATAGAAGTTGTGGTAATAGTTTTTTGTGCTGTCTTGAGTAAATTTACCACATCTTGTGGCAAAAACCCGGCAGACTGTAATTAATACAACGCGGTTGTCGAGTGCCCGCAGGGTGTATCGAGACGACCGCATTGTATCCCCATGAGTATATTATAATAAAATACCGTTTATTGAGTTCCCTGCTCCCATATCAGGCAAAGAATAGTGATAATTATTTCCCAAAACGAATAAACATGCTGCAAGATTGCCTTAAAATGATCAATGAGTGGATTTTATGTTCATTTAATAACCCTGCATTATTTGTATTGCAATAATTTCCTTCAACCGGTATACTCCGTTTAGTTTTATTATTTTCAACCAGGGACATACTATGAAAAGAATTGTCTGCTTAACAGTAACTATCGCCACACTATTTTTACCTGCACTGCCTTTGTACAGTGTTGGAGCTGTATACCACGTAAGCCGGACCCATTTTGAAGATACCAGCACCAGCACCAACTGCTAGCGTTATGTTGCCCCAGCACTGGACTGAAATACGTGCTTGATAGTAAAAACTACTCGCACAGGGATGCACCACATATGCCCTCAAAATTCTTTTACCCGATAATGCAATTTATGGCATGTATTGAGATCACATGGTTACTGCATACTGCTCATTTATCAATGGCGTTGAGGTTGCAAGTAACGGAAAAGTTTCAAAAGACCTTTCTAAAATGAAAAATGAATTCAGTCATCAGACGGTCTATTTTGCGCCAAAAGATAACATTGCACGGTGTGTTTTGCATATCAGCAATAGGGATTACCGCACCGCCGGGATGTTGTAATACATTGTTACTGGCAAATCAAGTGCAATACTGGGCATCATTGGCAAAACCATACGCATAGAAAGCACAGTTATATCTGACACCGTAAACCTTTCAAGTCGCATTGAAAGTTTAACCAAACATTTTCACACTACAATACTTATATCCGGGGATGTATATCAGCAGGTAAAAGATATTCCAGGGTATTACTTCCGCTATATTAGTAAGGTAATCGTCAAAGGGAAATCAAAACCCACTAAAATTTATGAGATTTTGTCAATGTATCCTGAAGAAGCATATGATCTGTTTTTATCCACTGCTGAACAATTCCAGAAAGCTCTTGCCCTCTATAACAAGAAGCGCTATGATGATGCCATAGTTTTATTTAAAGAAATACTTACCATAAATCCACATGACATGATAGCAAAGAATTTTGTTGATGATTTAGATGGAGAAAAAAACACAGGCAGGGATTAACCTGCCTGTGCTCTCCTGGTCTGTTTTTTCTAAATTATATGCCAGTAGCTCGGGTTCGGGTACCTATCCCTACATAGACTGCCATGTTGTAGTTTTTGTCAATATCTGCTAAATCAGAAAACTGATTCTTTGTAACGTTCCACCCAAAACGTGCTTCAACATCAAAATATATGCCTTCTGCAATTGGTGTCATAAATCCTGCCACACCATTTACCCACAGGTCAATCTCACTATCAGGTTCAACCTCACCTTTTGGTAAATAAGAACTCATCAAATACCGTGCTGAAAGCCCGGGGCCAATATAAAAACCACCGGGTGCAAGGAATTTCACCGTGACCATGGGGGTTAAGAAGCCATAATCCATTGCCTTATCATCTTTAAAAGATAAATATGCATATTCTAGAGCAAATCCTAAAAGCATGCCGCCCATATTCAGGTTATATTCGCCTTCTATGGCAACACCATTTAATTTAGATTCATTTACATCTGGCACATCCAGCTTCAATGTATTCCACTGATACCCTACACGCAAAAACGCTACGTCATCGGTCATCTCCTGTGCCTGTAGCCCTGTTGTCACACATGCAACAGCAGCAACAAGAATACACAACGCTAACTTCTTAAACATCGTAAAACCTCCTTACTTTTGATTTTTTATTATGTTGCTTTTTTAAAACACAAACTACAAATGCACTTTATTGTTTATATTATATATAAAATGGCAACAAAAATTGCAAGCTTTATTTTTTATCCAAAGTTATGGAAAAAATTTATCATTTGTCTATTCCTAATTGCTTTCGTATAAGTTTACATAGACTATCTTTTATTTCTGCATGACGTGGTACTGGGGCTTTTTTCCCATTAGAAGGATTAACATATATATCATGATTGGCTCCATGTCTTTTTAAAAAACAACCTTCCTTTATTAACTCCTGAATAAATTCTTTTCTTTTCAAACTTCAACCTCAATTTCCTTCCTCTGGGTTTCAATATATACTGGTTCAACTTCCTCCATCATTAGTTTATATGCTTCACGTATATTGACTATTAATTCTTCAAGTGTTTCCCCCTGACTAAATACTCCCGGTACCTCGAGCAATCTTCCAACATACCATCCTTCATCTATCCAGTACTCAAGTGTGAATGTTTTGCTCATATACTTTTTATCCTCGTAATATAATAAGTGTTTAATACTGATGGATTCAGAAATAAAGATAAAATTAATTTCACTAAATGTAAAGCAAAAATAACGATATTTACGCAATTGCGTCAAAAAAGGTGCCGGGGATGACTGCTGACATGCTTTTCTGGATTCGTGCTGTGTTGCTGTATAGTGGTTCGGGGTTTTCCTGTACCTGCGATAGCAACCGGGCATGCTCATCAGGAGTGGGCTTTATGTATTGAATGTTATTCTCTAACCTGCGTGCTACGCCTTTTACCGGTGTAATGCGTGAATCATCATATACCGGCCACACCATAACCGTGCGGGCAGGTTTTGCAGCAGTTTGTGACAGGGTAATAATTGATAAACCATCAGAGATTCTCATGTAGCCATTATCGGCATAAATTATGAAAATATTGAGTTAATAACACGGGGTGTTATGAAATTATTTATGAACAACATACCCAATTTCGGTACCTACCTTCCGTTATCTCTTTCAATCCTTTCAGCAAATCCTTTACCAGATGCACATCATCTGGTATTTCTTCCTTTTCCTGATCAGATACTGTTATTTCATTTGTGATATATGATAATGTTCCATATTCAATAAAATCTGACAGAGACCTTCGTTCACCATCTGCTACTTTTTTTGATTTCATATACAGTATCATCAACTCGTAGAGGAATAGTCTTTGGCCTACTTTCCTCGTATTACTCTATTTTATTACACCATAATCTCTTCCTGCATTCCACCATATATAGCCACTTACACCTGAATCTGTGCACGCCTGTATCTGCTTCTGTATGTACGTATAGCCCCATCCTGGTGAAAGCATATTGAACGCCTGCAGGTACGGCCGCACCACAGCATGTGATTTCATTAAAGCCCTGCGATTGCTTTCGATAACTATCGCATAATAATCCCCAGGATCTATGTTTCCTTCAAAAAATTTCCTGCCGTAATGCGAAGGATATACCATGGGGCACAGCACATCCACTATTGATGCCATAGCTTCAATATCCTGTCCCAACCATTGGCCAAATTCATACCATACGGTAAAGCCATACACATCCACACTTATTGGCACATGAAGCGCCTGTCTGGCAGCGTGTAAAAATTGTGCTATAGCCTCATACTTATAAATCCCATTAGGGGGTTTATACGTAAATACACAGCGATGCACTGGCCCATCGGTAGGGAAGCGAATATAATCAAACTGAATTTCATCAAAGCCTGCTCTTTGTGCTTCTTTAGCAATTGCAATATTGTAGCTGTGCACAAACTCTGCATACGGGTCAACCCAGTATTCTTTTGGATTGCCGCGCCATGCTGCTTTTGTTGCACCATCCTTAATTGCATATTTTGTATCAAAGGCTTTAAACAGGCGCTCATCTTTAAATACCACCATGCGGGCAATTGCTTTCATGGTATGGTTGTGTACATACGTGCACACCTCTTCTGGTGGCAGGCCCTTACGCAATGCTCCAATTGATGCAGCAGTTGGTTCACTCACATACACATTGCCATAATCATCTTTAATATCAAATACCAGAGCATTGTAACCAGCTTTCTTTGCAACAGCAACAAGCTCTTTAACTACTTTCCATGATGAAGGCACTCCTGCATACAGTCCGCGTACAGTGTCTTCTTGTTCTTCAATTGCCTTTACAAATACATACTGTGTTCCTTCCAAAAACAATACACAGTGAGCCTGTATGTGCGATAGTTCCTGGTGAATTTCCTTTTGCCCGGTAAGTGTAACCACAGTGTCGTTATCCACCACAACCACTTTGCCATTAATACTTCCACCCCAGAATGTACCTGTATGTCCGCTTAATCGTTTTTTCCACTCTTTCCCGTTATACGCATACACTTCGTTTGTATACGTTGTGATGCAAAACTCCGGTGAAACTCGGTACACTTCTTCAATAAACACAATGCTGTCAGAATAGTGTTTTCGTGGAAGGCCATTGCTAATATTGGTAAACCTTGTGCCTGTGTATCGGTACACACCATTCCATGATGTCCCCACTATAAGAGTGCTACCCTTAGCATAGAGTGCCGTTATGCATGCATTGGCTGGAAGGCCAGTAAGGGCAACACTCTGCCAGCTTGTACCACCATCCTTTGAGCAATACAGTGAATACTTGGTAGCAACGTAAAGAATACTGGGGTCAGAGCCATCAACACAGAACGCTGATATACTGCGGTAGGTGGGAAGCAACCCGTTTGTTGTCCGTATGTGAGCATCACGGGGGGTGATATGTTGCCAGGAACTATCGCCCAGAATACGTTTAAATAAGCCGTGCTCACGTGTAGAAATGTAGAATGTATTTTTTATAACCTGAATGTCTTTTATATGAATTGTATCAGGTAGCCCCTGATGATATGGCTTCCCCGTATAATATAATTTCCCGTTTGTGGCCTGATACAGAAGCGGCTGCCATGCATAGGAAAGTGATGTAACTAATAAACAAACACTAAGTGCTAAACTTTTCATTGAACATGCTTTCATTCATGATTATATAGGTATAGCCCTGCTCCGTTAAGAAAAGCTGGCGGTTATGCGCAAAATTTTCTTCAACTGTGTGTGCCGTAATGAGCGAATAAAAATATGCTGTGTTATCCCCCGGCTTTGGACGAAGGATGCGTCCCAGACGCTGTGCTTCCTCCTGGCGTGAACCAAACGTACCCGATACCTGGATGGCAACGTTAGCATCTGGCAGGTCAATAGAAAAATTTGCAACCTTTGAAACAATAAGCCGTGTTATGGTACCCTGTTTAAATTGTTTATACAGTTCCTCACGTTCTTTTACGGGAGTGCTTCCGGTGATAAGTGGAAATCCAAAACGCTCCTTAATCTTTTCTAACTGGTCAATATATTGACCAATGATAAGAACGCGGTCATTAGGATGGTGTTTTAGCAAGTGCTCCACGTAGTGAAGCTTTTTTTCATTTTCTGATGCTATCCTGAACTTTTGCCTGTCACCGGCAACCGTATACTGATAGCGCAGGCTTTCGGGCAATTCAATGCGTACCTCAGTGCATAGTGCCTTTGCAATCCAGTTACATTCCTCTAACATCTTCCAGGGCATATCAAATTTTTTTGGGCCAATCAGGCTGAACACATCCGTTTCCAGTCCATCCTCACGCACCAGTGTGGCGGTAAGTCCCAAACGGCGCTTTGATTGTATCTCAGCGGTCATGCGGAATACCGGAGCTGGCAAAAGATGCACTTCGTCGTAAATAATTAAGCCCCAGTTATTCTGTGTAAACAGGCCAAAATGCTTGAATTCATCTTCTTTTTTACGCCTGTAGGTCAAAATATTATAGGTGGCGATAGTTACCGGTTTAATGTCTTTGATATCACCGGAATACTCAGCAATCATATCTCTGGTTAACGTAGTTTTATCCAGTAGCTCATCAATCCACTGGCGCAGCGCAACGGTGTTGGTTACACATATCAGTGTTTTTGTTTGATACAGGTGCATAATGCCAATACCAACGATGGTCTTTCCTGCACCACAGGGCAGCACCACCACACCGCTTCCACCCTCTTCACTTCCTGAGCGATAGAAACTATCAATAGCATTCTTCTGATAATCGCGAATCTCAAACGGCATGCCACTTGCCGTAACACTTCGCAACTCAAACGGACAGGGATCACCATCAACGTATCCCGCTTTATCTTCAACGGGGAATCCAATTTTTATCAGCGCCTGTTTTATATGCCCACGATTGTTGGGCTTTATCCGAATTTCATACTCAGAAAGTTGCCCTTCAATAAATTTCTGAATCTGTTTATGGGTGGCTATCTCCCGTATAATATGCACATCATCAGATTGCAGGATGAGGTTTTCACCACGCTTTATCAGAGTAAGCAAACCATAGCGGTCCATCTGCTCTTTTATGGTGGTGATGACTATTGCAGGGACAGTATAGCGCGAGTATCGTTCAATACGCTCCACAATTTCTTTTGCAGTAAGACCTGCTGAGGCTGCATTCCACAATGATAACGGCGTTATGCGGTAGGTATGGATATGCTCAGGGCTTTTTTCAAGCTCAGCAAATGGAAGTATGGCATCCCGCACTTCTTCATACAGGGGATTATCTACCTCAAGAAGTAAAGTATTATCGCTCTGGACGATCAGTGGTTTGGTCATGTGTTATAGTGTAGTGTGTAATATTTTTTCAAGTAATAATAATTCTTTTTTGATTCTGCGCTTTAATATAGCTCTAAGAATCGGTGTAACAATAAAATATCGGAACGGCAACCTGATTGAGCACTCAACTGTAACCGTTGCGGACACATTATCACCCATAACGGTATATCTGTATTCGTACTGCTTCAAAGCTCCTTTGAGCATTTTGAGCTCACAGTATTTATTGGGAACAGCAGTATATTTGAGCCGTAGTGGAAATTGTTTAACAATAAAACGTACATCCACATCAATAAGCTGTAATCCTTCCTCATCACGAGCTATGCGATAGCTCCGTAAATCAGTCTTCAACCGTGCCAGCTTATTAATATGATCCAGTGCTGCAAAAACTTCGGCAGCAGAAGAGTTAAAGGTTTGTGATAGAATGACTTTTATCATACTTTTGCTATTTCCCTCAAATGCAAAATGTATTGTTGATGGTATAGGAATATTTGTCAAATATTTAATAATCTTATTTAGAGGGACAAGGGGGTTGTATGCCCGATGTTATTTTAATCACAGTGAAAAAAATCTATAAGCACACCTATAAAATTGATGTTCATTGGAACAATTTTTTGTGAAGGTAATAAACAAGAGGATACGGCGTTGATGTTTGAATATCCTTATCCCCTTATGAAAAATAACATTATAAAAACATCACACTGTTTCTTTTGTTGCCAGTATTTCCAGAACCTTCTTTTCATCATATTTCAAGAAAAGAATTAATCCAGCAATACAGAAGACAAATGCCACAGCACACGTTAATCGTACACCTATATCATTCTGTGGTGTTTTGCCCAGTAATATGAGTGACGGGAATATAAGTGCAGCAATCATCTGCCCCATTTTGGACATGAAGGTACGTGCTCCAAAGAAAATTCCAGCTTTAAAATTACCCGTTTGTATGCCATCAGCTTCAGCAATATCAGCAATGATGGCATTGGGTAAAATTCCAAAAATTGCTAATGGTAAAGATGTCATAACAATAATGATTAAGCCCTGAACATTTTTATCGATTGGGAACCATCCCAACATAGATGCCACAACGTACACCGATGAATACAGTACAAATGCAAATACCAATAGCTTTTTCTTCCCAATCTTCTGTGCTATCAAGTTTACCGGGACATAGAATATAAAACTTAATGCAAATAAAATAATCATATACTGAGAATATACAGCTTTATCCAGTTCAAGTAATACAGTTACATAGTACACAAGACCAGTTGTAATGAATGTAAGTGCAACCCAGTAAGCCAAATCTGAGATAGTAAAAAATAAGAAATTTTTATTTTTAAATGCTGAACGTACTGCCTCAAAGGTACCCTCATTGGAAACATTGGGCTCACAGTATCGCCGTTCATCAATGAAAATAACCGGTAAATACATAAGTACCAATGATACGCCACTGAAAATTATCATTACAACCTGAAATGCTTTTGTGGAACTGTAACCATAGCTTTTTTCAAACAATGACTGTAATGCAACTGCCTGTGAGCCAATTGCAAATCCTATAGCCCAGGTAATAGAAATCAATGTACTCAAAAATAACCGTTCATTGGGATTGTGACCCAATTCAGAAAGCCAGGCAAAAAAAGGTGTTACATACATAGTCATAAACCAGTAAAACAGTGTTACAACCACAAAAAGCCATACAGCATTCCATGTTGAAAGAGTATCCACAGGTGGCATAAACGCTAACATTCCCAGAATTGCAAAGGGAAATGCGCCAATGGCTAAAAATTTTCTCCTTCTCCCAAACGGTGAACGTGACCTATCGGACATTGTTGCTATAATCGGATCAGTTATAGCATCCCATAGCCTTCCAAAAGCATAGATAAGCCCAATAATTGTTAACACTCCAATCACATAGCCTTGATAGATATATGCTGGGAATATGGCTTTATCAGCTGACTCAGGTGGTAGATAAAAATATATTAATAAATTACCAACACTGAATGAAGCTAATGACCACCCCAACTGCCCTAAAGCATAGATGATCTTTTTCCATAACGGTAAGGTTTCAACGTTGTATTCCATACTGTTTTCTCCTTGCAGGTAATATCATCCTCTAATTCATAAAGAATGATAATATATCGATAACGATATTATTAAGCCTTAAATTAAAATCAATCATTTTTTATTGAATACAAATAATTATTTTATGGCATTTTAAATACTGTACAGAATAAAATTTTCAAACTATGATCTTATACATAATATTTACAAATGTCTTGGGGATTTACTGTCATATTAATATCCAGAATCAAGCCTTTATAACCGAAAGCCGGGATTCAGAATAACTTTTTAAAAAAATATTTTATTAGTTTATGGTATAACCATCACTGCATGCGTACTTCCCTTTTGAATGAAATTGTTGCAATATAAAAAACCCATCCTTTATATTTTTAAGGCGGGTTTATTCTATTTTTCAGTTAAAATTATTTTACCATGACGTTGGTGATGCAACTTTTTGCGTTTGCAAAAAGATTCGCGCATCAACAGCCATGCACCCATGCGAATACACCATAACTGGATTGCATTCAATATCTGAAATTTCCTCAATTGAAGCTATAGCATGACTTAATGTAACAATGACATCACTGAATGCATTAGCGTCAAGAGGCTCCTTACCTCTGAACCCTTCAAATAACCGTGCTGCTTTTAACTCCCGTATCATTTCCAATGCTTCTGCCTTTGTAACAGGAGCAAGTCGTATAGATACATCCTTGAATAGCTCAATATAAATACCTCCCAATCCAGCAAGAACTATTGGTCCAAAAACCGGATCCTTTTTAGCTCCAACAAAAAATTCTGTTCCACCTGGTGCCATGGTGTGCACATACACGCCAGAAAACACTGCATTGGGATTATAATCATATAAAGATTTTTTCATATCATTAAAAACATATTTGAGCTCTTCTTTAGTATTAATGTTAAGTTTAACGCCTTCAACTTCGGTTTTATGTATTGCATCCGGCGATACTATCTTGGCAGCAACCGGAAATTGAAATTCTGTTTTTTCAATTTCTTCTGCTGATTGAACCAATATTCCATTAACTATCGGGACCCCTACCCGCTGACAAAATTGAATTGATTCATGTAAAAGTGGTTCTCTGTTTTCCTTTCCTATTGTATCAAAATATGGGATCTGAGTTTTAACCGAATTCATCATGGTAGTATCAATAATACCCCTGTTACTGCGCATTGCCTTCTTTTGATAGTAATCAGCAGAAATGGCAAGTGCGTGTGCAGCATTGTACGGTGTATTAAAAATTGGCATTGGGTGGTTCATATTAATATCAAGCATTTCTTTAGCATCAGAAATCATTGCCACCATGACCGGTTTGTTATATTCACGCACCAGACGTTCAACTGTATCAAGGAATGTGCGTGACATGCCAGCTTCATATTCAGATTGGTACAGATGGTTAAATAAGATACCATCAACCTCATCTAATTTAATTGTCTCTTCAACAATCTTACCAAATATTGTGTAATCAAATATCTCACCTAAATCCAGTGGGTTTTGATGTGAAATGACCCGTGTTTTATATAGGTTACGGATAGTATTAATATAGCTTTCAGGAAACGTAATAAGATTGAAGTTATACTTGGCACAAGCATCAGCAGAAATAACAGCATGACCGCCTGAACGTGACAAGACCGCAACATTCCTTCCTTTCATTGGTGGAAGTTGCATTGCTTTCACAGCCAGAATAACTTCTTCTTCATCTTCAGCACGAATAACGCCTGCCTGCGCAAATGCAGCATCAACCACAGCATCGCTAGCTGACAGTGCTGTTGTATGTGATTGGGCAATCTTAGCACTTAGTGGAGACCTGTTAGATTTGTGTACAATAATTGGTTTTTCTGATGCACGGGCTATATCAAAAAATTCCCTCCCTCTATTAAATCCTTCCAGATAACATATAATAATTCTTGTGTTATCATCATGATTGACAAAGTAATGTAAGAAATCTACCTCATCAAGCATCAGCTTATTGCCAATACTTACAAATTTATTGATAAATATATGATTTTCAGGTAGTGCATGCAGATAGGTATTGCCAACACCACCACTCTGCGAAATCATTGAAACTTCACCTGCAACTAAATCCTTACGGAAAAATGCAAACGGCATGAACATCTTTTCTTCAAAGTTGATAGTACCAATACAATTAGGACCAATAATTTTTATCCCGTATTTGTTCGCTATCGCAAGAACCTGCTGCTCCAATGAGTGCTCAGATTGTGAATATTCACTGAAGCCACCCGATTCTATGACCACATGCTGTATTCCCTTTTTACCACACTTTTCTAGCTGTTCAGGAACAGTTTTTGCAGGTGTAATGATGATGGCAACATCTGGCACTTCAGGCAAATCCAGGATATCTTTATATATTGGAACATCTTCAATCCGGCCTTCCTGTGTACTTACACCAAATAGCTTCCCTGTATACCCCTGCTGGATATTGTTAAGAAGTATAATCTTCCCTAAATTAATCTTTGTCAGAGAAACTCCAACAACTACCATACTTTCTGGATAAAAAAATGTTTTCATGATCTCCTCATATTTTTATAATACAATAATACATATATAACAATATGTTATAGACATATTTTTATAGTCAAGATTTTTAATAATAATTATTTTATTTGGTAAATAAAGCAGGTTGATATGTTTTTTCACCACACCTTAAAACACACCATAAACAACTCCCATTATGGGAATACAAATAAATGCTCATTGCTTTATTTATAATCCAGAAACAGCAGGATGGATTGTAATTATTGAGCAGTATGTACAGACTTTATGATAACACTGTTATCAACATATCAAGATGATCCATTAATTCCCTGGTAATAAGGAAATTTTTTCTTACATGTTCTTTACCATTCTTTCCCATTTCAATCCTCATCTCCTCATTCTTTAAAAGTTCTACCACTCGTTTTGCACAACCATCTATATCATACGGATCCACCAAATAACCTGTTTTCCCATCTATTACCTGTAAGGGGATACCCCCAACATCTGACGCTACAACAGGTGTGCCTTTCCATAAAGCTTCAGAAACTGTGAGTGCAAAGCCCTCTCGTAAAGATTTTTGTAATACTACTGCAGCTTGAGTCTGCAAAATATTAACCAGTATATTGCTTTCCTGAGTATACAGGATAATATCTTTTGAATTCCTGATTTTATTTAAAATTTTATTATAAATAACCATCCCTTCCGGATCATCACTTGCCATTGAGCCGCAAAGAATAAGTCTGCAATCCACTTCCTGCTTTACCTTTTCAAAAACTTTTATAACACCCTCAGGATCCTTCCACTTATCAAATCTTGAAATTTGAACAATAAAAGGCTTATCTAGGGGGATATTAAATTTTGAAATATATTTTTGCACTACTGCCCCTGGTAATTGCATGTTCTTTGGCGTTAATGGATCTATTGATGGATGAATGATGTGTTGCGTAATAGGGATATCGGCCTTTTTATATTTTTCATGAGAAATGACCATCATATCATAATGTAAAATAAATGTTTTGAGATATTCCCATAGTTTTACATTTTGATTTGTTATATCTATATGCAATCTCCAGATCCATGGCTGGCGTTTTCTGTAATATCGTATTATTGGCAATGGTTGTGGATCATGCACAATTACAGCATCATGATTGATATGGGTAAATTTTGCAAAATTATAATTTGTTTCTTCGTATAACTGACATTTCATTTTTGTAAAATGGATTGAATCACCCTGTAATGCATTATGGAATTTTTTTGTTATTGCAAAAAAATCGGGAGTGCCATGCAATATACGCCACCCTGTAAACACACCTGCATCATTCATTAATAACACCAGACTATTCAATATCTCAGCAACTCCACCACCTTGATATGTTGAATTAATATTTACAATATGATATTTGGATAATTTATTAGCTTTGCTATACAACATACTTACAATTGAATCATCAATGATGCCTCTATAATTATCAATACTTTTATTCATAACTTTGCTCCTTAAATTTTGATAAAAATTTTCGTACGGATTGGTAATCCCTTATATTGAAACGTGCATAGGATTGAATCATTCCAACACGTATGGTATATGCTTCTTCTGTCAATGCCTTGAATAGATATTCGTCGGTCCAATCATCACCAATAGCCAGGATGAAATCGTAATCATTCTTTGAAATTATACTTAACGCCGCCGTTCCTTTATCCATTCCTGAATTCTTTATTTCAATAACTTTATTACCCTGCATAATCTGCAGGTTCATGTTTGCTGCAAAACTTATAAGGTAATCGGTTAGCTCTTTTGCTAATAAAGAACTCATTTCTGGGTCAGATTTGCGATAATGCCATACCAATGAATACTCTTTTTCCTCAATAAATGATTGAGGTAAGCGGTCCACATATATTTCAAGGATTTGATTTATAGTTGGTTTCCAATCATCAGCAGGAGTAATATTTAGTTTCCAATTAAAGCCCTTCTCTTTTATCCATATACCATGTTCGGCAATTAAAATAAGATTTAATGTTCCAAACCATTTTTCTAATGTATCTTTATCTCTTCCGCTGATAATGACAACATCTGTATTATTCATATTGGACAGCAATTTCAGTTGATTTAATATATCCTCATCTGGCTTTGCCAATTCAGGTTGTTTTTCAAAAGGTACCAGTGTCCCATCGTAATCTAAAAATAACACTTTCTTTTTAGCATTCTTGAAAGCATCCACTATCTCTTTTTCCTTTTCAGAATTGAGCAACAATGAATTAAATTTTTTCTGCTCAGCGTTCACTAATAACATTTCTTTTATAAAGTTTGTTGCCCATTTGACAACATTGTATCTTTCCAGGCGTTTTTGCATAATGATATTTCTTTTTATCTGCTCATCTTCTGTCATAATTAATGCTTCTTTAATAGCATATACTATATCATTAATATCATTAGGATTTACGGTAATGGTTTCACCCAGCTCACTTGCAGCCCCTGCCATTTCACTCAAAATAAGCACACCTGTTTTATCAAAGCGGGAAGCTATATATTCCTTTGCAATAAGATTCATGCCATCCCTCAGTGGTGTAATAAGCGCTATGTCACTTATAGTGTATAATGCCACCAGGCGATAGAAAGGTTCTGATCTGTAAAGATATATTACTGGTGTCCATTTGACAGTTCCATATTCACCATTTATTTTACCCACCATGCGGTCTATCTGTCTTTTAATTTCATTATAATGTTCTACTTCAGTTCTTGATGGGACAACAAGTAGTAACAATACCACTTTTTCGTGCCACTCAGTATATCTTTGTAAAAACTTTTCAAACGCATATAAGCGATTTAATATGCCCTTTGTATAATCCAGACGGTCTACCGATAGTATAATTTTAACGTCAGGAAGTTTTTTCATATATGATTCTCGTGCCTTCCTTACTTCGGGTAGTTTAATTGCATTGTTAAATTTATGAAAATCGATACCCATTGGGAATGCATCCACTTTTACAATATGGTCTTCCATTATTATTTTATTCATGTCATTGCTGTATCCAAGTATATATAATGCACATCGTAAAAAATATTGTGTGTAGCTATACGTATGAAATCCCACGCAGTCAGCGCCTAAAATACCCATAAGTATTTCCTGAGCCCATTTTTTTGGTAATAATCTAAATATTTCATAATCAGGGAAAGGAATATGAAGGAAAAATCCAATAGCATTATTTATAGATTTTCTTAGCATGCCTGGTAATAAAAGCAATTGATAATCATGAACCCAGACTATATCATCTGGTCTCAGTATACTCATAACTGCCTTATAAAACATATTATTGGTATATTTATACGCATCCCAATAATCATCATTATATATAGTATATTCAGCAAAATAATGAAATAATGGCCATATTGTTTTATTGCAAAATCCATAGTAAAACTTATCAATAAGTTCTTCTTCAATATATACCGGGTAGCAATTATAAGAATCAACCAGAGTCTTTGTTATTTCGCTTGTCTTTACTAAATGTTCAAGATTATCCATTGGACCCGGCCAGCCAATCCATATATATTCAACTTTTTCTGACATTGCTTTTTGCAGAGAATCAACATATGATTTTATTCCTGTTGCCAGTCCACCAACACTTTCCTTAAAAGTGATGGTTCCACCACTTTCTGATATTGTAACTGGCAATCTATTTGAAACAATAACAAGTCTCATTATTTGCTCCCATTAAAAATATTTCTACTGATATCCATATTCTATGATATACTATATTACTAATTTATATCTTTCGCAATATATACCATACTGGTTGGATATGCAAATTCGATTTCATGTTCCTCAAATGCTTCTTTTATTTTAAAATTAATCTCCTGCTGAATATCCATATATAAATTGTAATCATTAGATTCTACATAATATACTATTTCATACTGTAAGCTGAAATCTCCATAAGAAAAGAAATGAGCTCGATCAAATGTTGCATTATCTATATTGCTTACAATTTCCTTTATTAGCCCTGGTATCATCTTTAATTGTTCAATTTTGGTTTCATATGTTACACCAATCCTAAACACTACCCTTCTTCTATGCATCCTTTTATAATTACGAACCCGTGCATTAATGAGGTTTGAATTTGATATAATTATCTGCTCGCCACCTAAACTCCTTATTTTAGAAGATTTGATACCAATATTTTCAACTGTCCCCATTAAATCCGTATCAACAATAATAAAATCATCAATCTCAAATGGCCGATCAAAAAGCATAACAAAGTAAGCAAACAAATCACCTAACACATTTTGTGCGGCCAACCCAATTGCCAGTCCACCAATACCCAACCCTGCAATTAAGGGGGTTAATTTAATTCCTAAATTTTCCAGTAAAAAATAAGAAGCAAAAATCCATATAATGACCTTTAATAAAGGATTCAATGCCCGCAAAGCTCTCTGTTTAGTAGTATCAACCTGGCGTTGTATAATAACAGAAATAAAAATACCAACGCCCTTCACAACAAGCGATACACCAAATATGGTAACGAATACCAAAAAACATATATTTATAGCCTTTCTTACAACGGGTTCAATCGACAGTTGCAAAATGCTTACATATAAAGAAATGATATATGCTATTGGGAGGAAACTTTTTTCAAATGCACCTATAATGATATCATCAAATACTGTGTTTGTTCTTTGTACTATTGATTTCACCTTTCTTATAATAATTCTTTTAAAGATAAATATACAAAACAGTGCAAAAATAAAAATTATTACACTGATACAATAATCTCTTACTGAATTCCCAAAAAATGTTTTTGCTAATACTGATTCAATCATCTTTACTCCTATCCATCCGTCTATAGCATCTTTTCATATAACCATATACTCATCATAACAAAAAGCATAGTTAGATATCCTCTGACTATAGAACAATATCTATATAATAATTAATATTTACAAATAAAGAAATATATTCATTTATTATAACTATATAATATACTGTATATGTATAAGATTGTTCAGTCAAATACTTTTCTAAAAAAATTTTTTATTTTTATCAAATTTACTATTTTAGTTGACTTATTTTGTTATTCATTATTAATGAATATTTAAACAAATAATTCATTTATTTATTAAAACTATGAGAAAGAAAGAAAACACTGAAAAGATATTTTCTGCAGCACTGAAGGTTTTTTCTAAATATGGTTATAAAAAAACCACCGTTGAGGATATAGCTAAAGAACTCAATATGACCAAAGGCAATCTGTATCTGTATGTTAAAGATAAAAAAGACCTGTACCATAAAGTTGTTGAGTTTGCACTTTTGCGATGGCAAAATTACGTTCGCCAGGCAATACACAATGAGTCAGATCCCCGCAACAAGTTTCTTACCATGTGCCACAAGGCAGTTGAGTATTTATCCATAGATGCTGAATTTCGCAATATCCTGGTACACGACCCTGAGATATTCCCCATGTTTACTAATAAAGACCCCTATGAACGTATTAATAATAATTCAGTTACCATGATAAAAAATATCTTAAAAGAAGGAATTGGGAAAGGCCTCTTTAGGCCTGTGGATATATCAGCAATGTCAAAGGCAATTTTTTCTATTTATAAGATGTTTGTTATACGCATGTACATACGGAGTGAAGAAAAAGAGGTGCGTTCAATGTTTGAGCAAACACTGGAACTTATTACTCAGGGTTTGTTTAAACAATAACTTAATATAATAATTTTTATTTTTAGGAGGTATCTTATGCCCCAGGAATTAATGTATTTAACAAAAGAATGGCGAGATGAAGCCGAACGACGATTGAAAAATGAACTAACACCTGAAAAGATGAATTTTATCACATCATCCATGTCCAATATTTATTTAAATTGCCCGGATGGTAAGAACAAATATATTTTTTTCAAATTTGTTGATGGAAAGCTTGATACACTGGCTCTTGGTGAGGGTGAACCACCTGATGCTGAGTTCCGTATATCCGGTGATTACCAGGTTTTTGCCATGATTTCCAGAGCTGAGTTAGGTTCACAAAAAGCCCTCATGACAGGCAAATTAAAATTAAAAGGGAATATGGTAAAAGCATTAAAATTAGCAGCAATAGCAGACAGGTTAAATAAAGTATTATCGCAAATACCTGCACAATATTAATGTACCATCCTAAATTTTAACATTATGAGGTATATACTATGACATCACGATTAGAAAATAAAGGGCCCTATTATATTGACTTTCCTGGCAGAATTAAGGCTATCCAGCAGGAAATGGCAAAGGAACATATTGATGTTTATTTAGGTTCACGGTTACGAACATTATCCTGGACTTTAGATGCGTTTTGCCCATGGAGGAGTTTTGTTGTTATTCCTAACGAAGGGATGCCAGCTGCGTTTACCTTTGTTATTGATGCCGCACGTGTTGCTGATGAATCATGGCTTGATGAAGACCATGTCTTTGGATTTGTACCAATGGGTGGACAGGATCAGATCGAACTTATTGATGAGTATATCAAAGACCTGTTAAAAAATAAGAAGGGAAGAATCGGTGTAGAAAACGGGATGTCCAATTATCTGCCAGAAGGCAACCTAACACACTATGAATATGAACGGTTTAAAGATGCACTGCCTGATTGTGAATTTGTAGATGCATACACTATAATTGACAAACTGTCCATGATAAAAGATGAGGGAACCATTAACAGATTCCGCGAAGCATCCCGTATTGTTGATGTGGGTCATAAAGCCGTATATGAAGCCATAAGCAATGGCGGCTGGAAAGGTATGACCGAAACTGAGATTGCTGGACTTGCAGCGTATGCCATGCGCAAAGAAGGTAGTGAATGGGAATGGAGTTATACCGGTGGAAATGAAATAGCATCTGGATACAGAACAGGACTTGCTGGTGGAGCCTGCACACCTGCAACCCGCAAAAAATTGCAAGCAGGCGAACCCCTGATGGTTGACATTCATGCAATGTTCATGTTAGGTCTGGGGGATCATTCACATAACTATCTGATAGCTCCTGTAACTGACCGGCAACGCTGGCATGCACAAAATTTTCTTGATATTGTAAACTTGACACTTAAAACATATCGTGCTGGAATAACACCTTCATTGTTAGCCGAGCAGATGATGGCATTTGCTGAAGAGCGTGGCTTTGCTGATTACATGGTACCAGGTTTTGAACATGGGATAGGGATGATGGGTGATGAATGGCGTATTGGATTAAATGATGGACCTTTCCCATTCTGGACCAATCCTGACCATGTATATCAGGAAAATGAATTAATTATCTGTGCAATGCAGTATGCATGCCCACAGGATAACATTGGATTCAGGTATGAAAATCCTATTGTCATTCATAAAGATGGATGCGAACCGTTATCAAAATACCCATTAACTATCGATGAAATTAAATAGCTTTTTATAAATAAATTCTATGGCTACTATTACTGAATATATTTCAGTTTCAACACATGGGCAGGGTGATATTATTGATATAACATCACAGGCTCTAGAAATTATACATAGGCATACTGTGCACAGCGGAATACTGTGTCTTTTTGTACCCGGATCAACTGCTGCTATAACCACCATCGAATATGAACCTGGCTTAAAAAAAGATATAAATCTATTTTTAGAAAAAATAATCCCGCGTAATGCACACTATCATCATCATGACACCTGGCACGATGATAATGGTTCTTCACACGTGAGAGCTTCTATGATTGGGCCATCTATTACTGTACCTATAGTTGATGGAACACTAACGTTAGGAACCTGGCAGCAGATAGTTGTCATAGAATGCGATACCCGCAAGAGAAATAGAAAAATAGTAGCACAAATAGTGTATTAATAAAAATGTCAACATTTTTGAAATATTGAGTAACTTACAAAAAGACCATTTTTTATAAGTTTCTTCATTTTCATTTGACATAATTATTTTTAATCATTATAATTTTTACAAATATATATTAATTTCAATTATCAATACAAAAGGAGGTTCGTATGCCAGAAGAGTTTAAACCTGGATGTACACGTCCCACTACTTCACCACCACAGGACATCATTTTGCAAGAACAACAAATTTTATCAAAAAAGGAGGAACACACAATGATACAAGTTGGGCAAAAAGCACCGGAATTTTCTCTGCCAGCATATTTTAAAGGGAAATTTGTTGAAGTAAAATTATCTGAATATCTGGGTAAATGGGTAGTACTCTGTTTTTACCCGGGAGATTTCACATTTGTCTGAGCTACAGAAGTTTCTGCGGTCGCAGAAAAATATCCAGAATTTCAAAAATTGGGGGTTGAAGTTTTATCAGCAAGCGTTGACAGCGTTTTTGTACACAAAATGTGGAACGATAATGAATTGTCAAAAATGGTAAAAGGTGGAATCCCATTCCCTATGCTTTCCGATGCAGGCGGTAAAGTTGGGATAATGTATGGAGTTTACAACAGCAATGCTGGCGTTGAAAACCGTGGGCGATTTTTAATAGATCCGGACGGAGTCATAGTTGGTTATGAAGTGCTGACACCTCCTGTTGGTCGTAATGTCCTTGAAACAATACGTCAAATACAGGCTTTTCAGTTAGTAAGAGAAAGTAAAGGTACCCAGGCAACCCCTTCAGGCTGGAAACCAGGCAAGGATACCTTGAAGCCAGGACCTGATCTGGTTGGCAAAGTCTGGCAGGTGTGGACTGTCGATAAGGCATTTGACTAAAATAGTGAAAAAATACTTGATTTTTTTAAATATTATATTACAATATTATATAGTAGTTTGTTTGTGTTAATTAAACTATCAAATATTTGATAATTATGAGCCATACAGCATATTGCTTTCACCCGCATTACCTACACCATAAAACGGGAGATTCACATCCTGAATCTCCCAAACGTTTAGAGATACTTGATAAATATATCCGTACCAATAAAAATTATTCCTCATTGCTTTACGTTCAGCCACGTAAAGCTGATCCCGCGGTTTTAACATATGCCCATGATGCCGATTACGTTACAATGATCGCCAGTGCAAAGCCTAATGGAATAACCTGTATTGATGGCTATGACACTGTCATATGCGATGAAACGTATGATGTATCATTATGGGCAATTGGAGGGATACTTGAGGTATGTGATTATATCCTTGCTGGTGAAGCCACCAATGGATTCTGTGCTGTAAGACCCCCCGGTCACCATGCAGAGATAGCTCAAGCAATGGGCTTCTGTATTTTTAATAATGTTGCAATCGTTGCACGCTATCTCCAATATACCTATAATATACGAAAAATAGCCATAATAGATTGGGATGCCCATCATGGCAATGGCACGCAGCATATTTTTGAAGCCGACCCTTCTGTTTTTTATATAAGCACACATCAGTTCCCCTTTTATCCCGGTACTGGCAGTGTTGATGAGATAGGCATTGGCCCTGGATACGGATATACTATAAACATACCCATGAATCCCGGTAGCAATGATAAAACATACAAAAGTGCTTTCACTGAAATTATAATTCCTGCTTTAGACCACTTTAAACCTGAATTTATTATCGTATCAGCAGGTTTTGATGCCCATAAAAGTGACCCGCTTTCATCATTAAATCTTTCAAGTGGGGCATATTACATGTTTACTCGCATGCTTATGGATATTGCAACACGCTATTCCAACAACAGGATTGTGGTGGTGCTTGAAGGCGGATACGAAATACAATCGATGATAGAAAGTGTTGATTATGTTCTTAAAGCATTAATGGAGTAATTACCTGAAAATAAATTCAGCATAATTATGATGTTTTGTAGTTCTGCTGGTAAAAATAATTCCCAGTGGTTTTGAAATTTCCAGAACATGATCAAAGACTTTTGCAGCTATAGGACCCTCTAACACTTCAGGTTGTATATTAATACTACCATCATTATATATCCCTTTGATTGCATAAATATGCATCTTGATAATTTTCCCATTTCCCGACATATACAGTGCACAGGCTATATTATCATTAATTCCTTCATGGATAGAGCCAAAAAGAAAATTCCCCAATGAATAAACAATTGGTTTATTTTTATAGATTTCAATTCCCTGATACACATGAGGATGATGTCCAATAACAGCATCTGCACCAGCATCAATGAGTGCATGAGCTATATCAATCTGTTTTGATGAAGGATAATAAAAATATTCATTACCCCAATGGATATTTATTATGACACCATCACAGAAACGGTATTTCTTAATATCCTCCTGCGCTTTCTTTAATTCAAAAAAATTAACTCCGGGATTATTTTTTGCAATCATTTCTTTTGAGGCGATCTGCGTATAGCATAACACAACAATGCGTGTTGTCCCCAACTGACGCATAACTGGCAGCGATGCTGTTATTTCATTGTTCCCTGCTCCAGCATAGAGCACTTTTGCATGGGATAGAGAAGTAAGTGTATCCAGTAATCCTGTAACTCCATAATCAATCATATGATTGTTTGCCAGGGTAACTGCTGTAATACCAGCTTCAGCCAGAATAAATGCAATTGGAGGTGGTGCTCTAAAAATATATTTTTGATATACCAGGCTCTGGCTACTCCGTGTCAATGTTGATTCTAAATTTGCCATAACAAAATCAAATGATTGGAAAAATGGTTTAATTTTTTTTAATGGGTATTCTGTACCATATCGCTGCATTGTGTCCTTTACTGCCCATTCAAACATCATATCGCCAATAAACAGCATGCTATAGTCAGAAGAAGTTGCTATAGAGTACTTGGGGATTCGTTCCTCAGGTGTTGTACATGATAGTTCAAAAACATAAAATAATACTACTATGAAAATAGCTGACTTTTTCACGTTTTAATGCCCTTTTGTATATGGGTAAAGGTGAAGCTCGCCTGTTATAAAATCTTTAAGGCCAGATAGATTTTCAATATCATCCAGATGAGATAGTAAATTTTTCTCAGGATACATACATTCAAATTCTTTTATCCTTAACTTGAAATGAGCAGCCTGTATCAGTATTTGCACAAGTGCAGCATCAGAAAATTCTGTTATTTCAAATAAATCGGCATGATTCATGGATATGCCTTTTAGCGGAGAAAAAGGGTCTGCGATGTTCAAGCCTGCGTGCTGATTGAAATACTGTACAATATCGTTATATTGCTTTTTTTCATTAAAAGTTTGTCCTGTGAATCTATTCCCGGTGATGATATCTGCATCCTGGAAAAAAGACAGGTACCCCGAAACTGTATGCCAATCAGCAAAAGCTTCCAGGGGCAGCATAAACAACGAACTCAACGAATAATCCTTTGCGTATGCAAACGCACTCATAAGTGCCCCACCATACCCCAGAGGCTCTTCATGCATAACAAAATGAACATCCACATCAGAAACAATTGAGGGCGACTGGTCAAAAGAGCCATCATCAATAATAAGTGGCATGACATGGGCATAGGGGCAATTGCAGATAGAGTCTAATGTACGACGTAATAATTCCTCATTATTGCGAACAATAATTGCTACCAGAACATCACTCATGATTTAACATCCTGTTTAAATTACCTGATGTGAATCCTTCTAAATCAATAGTCACATATAAAAATCCCAATTTCTTACAAAAAGCAACGATTTTATTTCGTATCTCAGGGTCAACGATTCTTGGCATATCCTGTCTCATTACTTCGATGCGTGCCACAGGAAAATGGTACCGTACACGTACACCATCAAAGCCTAACGAAATAATAAATTCCTCAGCCCTCTGTATAGTATCAAGTATATCCTGAGTAATGCCTGTATCATAAGGAATGCGTGTGGCAAGGCATGAATTGGATGCCTTTGAATATGGGATTTTTAAATGTTGCAAACCCTGAATAATATCTTCTTTGGTAAAACCTGCTTCAAGAAGCGGGGAATGAATACCTAACTCAATAAGTGCCTTTCTTCCTGGCCTGTAATCAAAAGTATCCGACACATTGCCAGCATCAACCACATTCTGAAAACCACTTCGGTATGCATATTCCTGTATTTTTTTAAACACTGCTTTTTTGCAATAATAACAACGGTCTTTATTATTGGTAACTATCTCCACAGTTCCCAACACTGAAAGAGTAATCTCCTGATAGGGGATATCGTGTTCTCTTGCAAAGGTACGCCCACGCTGTGTATCGCCTGGTATAGTAAATTCGCTTATACAGTGAATAAGGCAAAAATCCATTGAAAAATGTTTGGAGATAGCTGCTAAAAAAGTTGAATCGTTGCCACCAGAATAGGCTATTGCATAAGGCTTGAGAGCCTGCAACTTTTTTTGCAATATGTCTATTTTTTGATTTGTCATGGGATTACAATACCATAATGTTACTAAACTATGTATAACGATTGTAGCACGGTATCAAAAAAACTAAAATTTTAAAACCATGCTGCCGCACCAACTTCCCCTGCAGTTTGTTTTTGGGGATGTAGCTGCATAACACATCTTGCTGACAGCTTACAATACGTATTACTGAAACGCAAGCGTGCAACAACAAAAAATGATGATGCGGCGATAGTTTCTGAAATAATATTTGTTTGTGGAAGCGGAAGCATAGCTACATACATTTTTTCGCCATCAGTATGAGCATAAACTGACCCCAGGTCATTTTGCAGATTGCCAACTTTTATTCCAATACCTGATGCAGTATACCATGCGACCGTATCCCCCTGATATAACCCATATTTTAGATGGATTGATAAGTTTTTTGTTATTCCCCATACAACCCCCTGCTGGTAACGCGATGCCCTTTCTTCCCCATCTTTATAAAACTGTGCATAGCGATAATCCGATTTAACAGAAAAATATTTGTTTATATATACCATACGTATATTATTAATTCGTTTATGTGGATATTCGGTATAATACGGAGAGGGCAGAAGGTTGTTCTGGTCCATATATATCCATGAACATGTAAATTTTTTTACTGGTTTAACACTGACCGAATAATAATACATATCTCGTGGTGAATTTCCCCCAAATGTATTGCCAAAAGGGGCAAAAAAGTTTTCATCCGACTTTTGTACAATACTGCTGATTTTATAATTTTTTTCTTTAACTATTACTCCACAATAATATGCTGAACTATATCTGTTTCCTGATTTACCTTCATTTTTTATCAAAACATGTGAAATAGCATATTCCGAAAAAAGTGATACAATACTGTCATTATAGTGTGCAAACAGACTGTACCCACCAAATGATTCCATTGCATAGTTATCCTGTGTATTTGCATTGAATAACATGTGAGCATTATTATAATATACATGTGTTGAATAATAACAACCCTGTAACGTTACATGCTCAACAGGGCTTAGCGTTGCATGCACAAAAGATGTAACAACCTGTACAGGTTCAGTATACTGTCCCTCCCTTTTACAGTGTGATAGTAAGCCCTGGACGCTATAGGGGTATACCCCATTTTGTGCATCACCAGAAGATATATAACATTCTTTATAGGAAACTCCTGCATCAAGTTTAATGGTAGACGCACCTCTTGCGTCAAATAATGATGAAACCACACCATACATAGCGTACTGTGGATTGCCACTTTTACATAATGATACAAATGAATCATTTTTTTGAACATGAATAGAATAGGGATCAGGGTTATAAACAGAAGTTTTTCCCAATAACAAACCTGTGGCATTGTGAATAAAATAATAGCCACCTGCAATTGCAACATAGTCACCCTGAGTTGCAAATGACCATGTAGCAAGCGTTGCATCATGTGATTGTACAACTGCTGCATTTACTTCTGTAGTATCTGTTGCTATTGTTGCGCTGGTGCGGAGGTAATGTTCTTTTTTAACGCCATAATCAAGAGCATCCTGCCTGTATTCAACTGCTATACTCTGTAAAGCTATTGCTTCAAGCTGCAATAGTATAGAAATATATACAAGCAAACATAGTATTACTGTATTCCGCATGCTTTTTTAACACTCTTTTGCTGCGAAGAAGTTAAATTTTTAAACAAAGGTGAATGCAATACACCTTTTTCTCCAGATTTCTGATACTCTTCAGCTAACGATATGGCGATATAGGCGGGAATTTCAGCAGCAACCATGGATTGAAAAAGTATTTTTATTCGTCTATTTTTCTCTTCGTATGAAATGTAATTATTTTGTTTTATTGATGATTGCTTTTCATGGTTCTGTATTCCGTTAGTTTCATCTTCATAAAAATTGTATGTATAGTGCTGCAAATCCCGAATTTGCTGTGTTGTTAAACCCAACTGATACAATGACGTAACACTAACATTGCCAAACATTTTTCGGTACTTGATAATACGCTGACACAATACCTCCGATACTACATTAAGCTCTATTAATTCTTCAGCAGTACATGATTGTATGTCTAATTTGTGCTTTTCTTTTTTTACAGGCTTATCTGCCGATATATATGTAAATCCTGCATGTGAAAATACTAAACCAAAAGTATGGGTATTACCCAAAAAGGAGTGATGGTTCATTTCATACCGAATTAGAAAAGTACCCCACAGTATAGTAATCCCTGCAGATGACAGGTTTAATTCCCTGCTATACCCAATATCAACTGCACAGTACCGTGTAATATAGCCATTAATTTTAAAGATCTGTGAGATATAATCACCATAATGAAATTCATACTCAACTGTACATCCCTTAAAAAATTCCGCACGTGCTGATAGTATTGTTTCAGAAGGGATATATCCATCATCGTGAAAATTTTTTATATTGTTCTGCATTACAAAAAGGCTTACCCGTTCAAAAGGTTTGATGGTGCAATACATGCCATAATCATATAAGCTTTGTGTATGGGAAAACGTTTCCGTATGAATTGAAAGAATGTAATCATGGAATTCCACGCCAAAGCTTATCCATTGAGCTATCGCCCAACAAGCACCAACATTAAGCGTATCTTCACGATATTCAGGTATTCCAAAGTACTGCCATTGTAATCCCACTGAATAACCATTCATAGCAGTATGGATAAATGTAGTTGTTCTGTATAAGTCCGGATATCCAAAAGGGTTTGCATATGTTACTCCAGAAATTAATGGTGAAGGGTTTGCCTGATACGCTGGTTCTATCGCCCATACATTAAGTGCCAGTGGTTGAGCCGTTTCAAACGACTGTAGCATCAACAGTAGTGAAACTAGAAGTGAAGCCATCACTCAACCACAATGCAGTAAAATTCTATGCTTTGACGGTTTTTACTATCCTGTGCCTCAACAGTTCCTAAATACAAGCCGCAACGCATTTTTTTTATCTGTCGTACCCAATCGATAGTATAAAACCCTGGTAATGCTGAAAGAAGCTCGCTTTCATACATTTTGTACCCCTGTGAGGAAAATAGCCGTACCCGTAGCATGCATGGCTGAAGTATAAAAATTTTACATTGTTCGATAGCTCTTTTAGTGAGGACAACTTTTTTGTTAATTTTGATAAATGTATCATTAGAATGGTTAACAGGGAGTATATTGGGATGTCCGGGTGTCAGATATGGTGTTATAACAAAATCATCTGAAGAATTAGAATCCGATGCTGCTTTTCGAATAATACTTTGATATTCCTGCAGGCCATTTTTTCCTATATCAACCATGTATTCTTCAGATGCTGTGCCCAACCATTGTCCTTGTTGTATTGCTGCACCAACATACTGTACAATAGATTGATTGAGTGTCCCATCCCGATTTGAATATGCAACAAAATCGATGATACCACCATTTGAGGGATCATCATCCGTATCAATAGCAACAACACAGTCGGTATTCCACAGGCTGTTAACATAATTATTGCAGTATACATCAAGTACACCATTGCTATTGGTATCCCCGGTTGCATCACATTCATCAGGAGTTGTAGCATCTGTCAGGTGTACCACAACAAACCGATCATCCCATGGTGTTTCAGCTCTATCATAACTATAGATGGTAACGGGATTTTGTGAAAGCGGTTCATTTGTGCCATAATACATGGTCACATACAGTGAAGAAATATCCATAGATAAAGGTTGAACCGAATATAGAAATAGCTCAACCCAATCACTTCCTGACACATTGCATGCAATTTCATTAATTAATAATTGTGCATACAGTAATGATGGTGTAAAAATATAGACTAATAGTATCCAGCGCATTATTAACTCCACTCTGACCTTTTATGTATAAATACGCCGGAAGTAGAAAAAATATAAAAGATGATGGAAAAATTTTTTATTTTTTTAAAAATTTTTCATGAATAATAAAAAACCATAATTAATTGCTTGACCAAATTCATTTTCCAACAAATATATTTGCCATGGTTAAGCTTGATAACCCATACGCTAAGCACAGACCATCATGGAAAGTATGTATACCCATGCTATTGGTATATCCATTATTAAAATGGGTTATCCATTATTCCTATTTTTCTTTTCTCTATCAGTACAGCATTGCTCTCCTTATTCTGATCATCATAGCTCAGTATTTAGATGAAAGATTATTTACTAAAGACCGTATTTTTTCTTTTGACTTCCCTTTTGAAAGAAAAATATTTTATCTATTTGTCATGATTATTGTCCTTATCCCCATTCGCAATATAGCTGTGCAATTTACTCCAACCCCTCAACTATTGAATTTTTATCAGGGTAAAATTAAAACATTAGAATCAGTGCTGATAATGGTAGCAATTATAGCCCCCTGTGAGGAGCTTTTTTTCAGAGGTTTTGCCCAGTATAACCTTTCTTTTTTCTTTGGAAAGTATGGAGGAGTAGTTATTGCCGCCCTGTTATACAGTATAACAGGCATAGCAGCTCATTCATTGTATTTAGCAGTGTTATTTTTTATTATTGGGATAGTAATAGGTCTTATCTATAGCAGGGTGCAATCACTGGTTCAGGCTACATTGGTACATATAATAACAATTATTTTTATGTACCTATTCCCCTTTTAATTATCAATCTTTAAACGCTCTTCCCAGACTGACTGCCAGTTATTGCTGATATCACATTTATCTGGTTTACTTTCAATTCTTGGCAAAATAAACAATACTAAAAGTGAAGCAATTACCATTATAAAAACAAATACTGAATACATAAAAAACCTCATAAAACCATTAGCAATTAAAGTAATATTAATTGAGGAAGGATATCGTAAGAAAGAGTGTTTTTAGTCAAGTTTTTTTAAAAATATTTTTTTAACCTAATAATTTTTATGTAATATCACACAACAGCCAGTCTGTCAGATGTAACAGAAATCCTTTTCTGGTATATATGACTCTTAGAGGGTTCAACATTAGAGAAAGCTCTATATAAATCCAGTTCAAATTCAAGCCCGAGTTGTATGGATTTTGAGATATTATCAGCTTTTTTGCAATCAAAAACAAGGTGACGAGTATTTATTCTATCTGGTTGAATAACCTTTTGAACCACTTCAGCATTGGAAGGATTTACCTGACCCCCTACCGATGTTATTTTACCAGATAATTTAGCAGCTTTAACAATATTGGCAGTGGCATATAATACATCATCATCATCTACACGCTTTTTCATTGACTGCGACAGGTCACTTCGTCCAACAGTAATTTGATTAATATATGAAAAATATGGATTTGTATATATAGCTGAAAGGTTATGGTACGCAGTAATTGTTTCAACATTAATTGCCAGATAGGGCAGTGTTGCCTCTTTATATATATCTAAAACGGCTGTAATAAAATTTTCTAATGCATATTCTGACTCAATCATAGGTGCCAGAATACCATCAATAGCTATCGATTTACAATATCTGATGTCATTTCTTGCTTCAGGTCCACCAATTTTTACAATTACAGGAAGATTAATAGCTATCTGTTTTAAAAAGAGCAGTTCATCATATGTCATATCTTCAACTTCAGTGCCACCTTTGAGTGCAACCAATCCATATTTATGCGTGAGATCGTCTAATTTTGCTTCTAAGTTTTCAATCAGTCTCATAGCAATTGTCCCTTTCTATTTTTAATTTACTTTATACTCCTATACGATTAATCGGCATTTCCAGAAAAATGATAAAATAAATTAAGGCCGCCATCTTACCTTAGGCGGTTGGAAGGTACACTTTGTCATATATTATTCACTAAATTATATTCAGTAATAACATTGAAAAAAACGTAATTTTTTAAGAAAAATTTATTTTATTTGACAATTATTACGCTATACTTACTATGACTAGATAGTTGGTATCCTCTTAATTACATCGTTTTTCCTTCCTTATCTATTGGCAAGTTAAAACAGTACATGTGGGATGTTCAACGGTAACAGGTATAATCTCCTGTTATAACAAATTATTTATGGAGCGTCATACAATGGCAAAAGGTACAGTAAAATGGTTCAATGAAAGCAAAGGTTATGGCTTTCTATCACAGGATGATGGGAAAGATGTGTTTGTTCATCATTCAGGGATTGCTGGCGACGGGTTTAAAACTCTTTTCGAGGGTGATCGTGTAGAATTTTCTATTGAACAGAGTGAAAAAGGACCCCGGGCTGTTTCAGTAAGAACCATTCGATAAATACAACATTTGTAAGTTAAAAGCTTGTTATATACTAACACGTTGTATTTGGCAAAAAACCCGATTAACAATCGGGTTTTTTTATTTCATCGTGAATGGTATATTTTTTAGCATTATGATAATCCCGTATATTTAATACTATAGAAATCAATAAACTCATAAAATAAACTGTTACAACAAAAAAATCTGTAATATTAGCATCTGGTATGTATCCTGTTATTTCATAAACCAAAAACTGAATATAAGAATTAAAAGGAACTGGTTTCCCTAACATTTCTCTTATCTGCCAGTGCCAGTCTGTACAAAAGCAATATCCCCACCCATACCATATACCCAAAAAAAACCATGAAAATCCAGTTGCCACCATAGTGAAAAAATGAACTTTTCTGATTTTTACAGAAATCCAGCCAAACATATTAAATATCGTAAACGCAGAATGAAATACCAGAAAAAATCCATCTAACAATGTATACACAATCTGCATAATGAAGTATCTCACTTATTAGCATAATCAAAATATAACTACCGTGTTCAAATGTGACAATTAATTCCCGCATACCATTTTCATTTATATATTTCAAGTATAAAGTTCATGATGTTGATCAGCTTCCATGTATTCAATACATTGTGTTATAAAGTGTATTTGTATACTTTTATCAGGCACTATTGTGATTGATATCACACAATTTATTTCAGGTTCCCGATGTACGCAGATACTTGCTGATATGGGTGCTGAAGTAATCAAAGTCGAACATCCGAAAGGCGACACTCTCCGCCTTATTTTTCAATTGATGGCTGGTGCAGAACGCTGTTACTCAGTGTTCAACCGAAATAAATACGGAATAGTTAGGTGTGATATGTGTGAGCATCGTTCAACTAATAAATATATCTGTCAAAACCCTGTGTGCGTATTTCCTTAATAAATTCTTTTTTCCAGTGTTTACCCAAACATTGTTCTGCCAAATACACTACTACCGATTTCCCGGTAACCTTAACACTATCCTGAATCTTGCACAAACCCTGTACACAGCTTGGGCATGTTGTAAGCACCATCACATTTTTCTTTTTTACTGCAATTCTGATATTGGTTTCTTTTCGCTCACGCAGTGTATTGGATATATCTGGAGTTGATAATGCAAGCGTTCCACCTTCACCACAACAGTTAGGAACTGCTATGGGTTTTGTATTAAATAATTTAGAAAATGTCTTTTGATACCCCATGAATTTCATAGGAGTATGGCATGGTTCATGATAAATCAGGCTATCTCGTAGTGATAGTGAGTATAATCCTTCACGGGCTATAAATTCATTGATATCTATAAGTTTTGCGCCCCTGAAAACATCTTCAAGATGATAATCGGATAACATTTCATAACATGTCCCACATGAAATCACAATGTCTTCAATTTCCATGTAAGAGAATGTATCGGCCATTCTATGGAAAATAACTCTGTTTTCATTGGTTTTTATTCGGGCCTGGTCTAATTTGCCATTGGCTTTCATTGGGTAACCGCAACACAGGTATGTTGGCGGGATGATGACCCTAACACCAGCATTGTAGAGCAGGGCAATGGTCGCAATACTGATTTCTGGGAACATACGTTCTGAACCACAGCCCGGGAAATATACCACGGTTTTTACAACAGGTTTATTTTTATTTCTGAATACATAAAATGTGTTGCTGCTTTTTAATTTCAGTTCATCACGCAGGGTTTTACTACCTGATTTTGGAAGTCTTCCTTTTAGCATCATTGCTATATATGGGGTAACCGCATTGAGAATATGTGAAACAGGCTTGGCTGCATAAAAGCCTATTCTCTGCATGCTGTATGCCCATTTCAGAAGTATAATTCTGAATATTTTATTAATGTAATATCCCTTCTGCTTCAGGTAAAATAACGTGAACGATGTAACCGGCTTAAAGGTTGATTTTCGCCTTTCTTCTAAGATAGAACGGATATTCAATGTAATGTTACCAAAATCGATAGCAACCGGACATGGTTTCTGGCAGTTATGGCATATTGTGCAATAGTTGGATATCTCACGCAAATTATTGAAATGCTTGAAACTCAGCGATGTTGAGGTCTGTATATCATACAGAACAGCCTCCATGATAAGAGCTGTCGCCAGAATTTTGTTTCGTGGATTATAGAAAACCACTCCATCAGGATAATGTGTATTGCATACAGATTTACATTTTCCACAACGGATGCATGTTGCAATTGAGTTGAATACTGTTTCTAAGTCTGTTGCCTTTAAAATGAAGGCCTCACCTTCCAGAAGATTAAACGATGGCGTATAGATGGTTTCTAAGTTAAAATCCCTTGTAAGTTTTAGCGGATTAAATAGATCCTCAGGATCAGCATAGCGGTTGTATTCCGCAAACTTTTCCAATGTTTCATCATCAATGAATCGTATTTTTGTAAGCCCTATGCCATGTTCACCACTGACCACACCACCTAGTGCTACTGTCTGGCGCATAACTGTTGCTGCAGTTTCATCAGCATCACGCATCATGAGATAATCATTTGAATGTACGGGAATATTGACATGCACATTACCGTCACCAGCGTGCATATGGGTAGCAACAACAATGCGGCGCTTCCCTGTAGCTTCTTTTACCTGCAGTATCTTTTCCAGTATGTCATCATAACCGTAAAAAAGTTTTTGTAGTGGTTCATCCACTTCCTTTTCAAAGTCCATAGTCAGTTCATTATTCTGTATGAGCTGAAAAACAGTATTCAGCCTGAGTGCATATTCCGAGTCATACTTGAAATAATCCTTAGCTGGAGTATCAAGATTATTAAGAATATCAGTATAGCGCGACTGCATCGACAGTAACTGGCCCATTCCTGCGTGGCAGCGTTCAATACATACGTCATCTTCTTCGGTCTTGACCCGTTCCTGGAGATAATCAATAAGTGCGCGTATAGTCTGTATATTATTCTCCAGTTCTTTTTTAACATTTAATTTTTCAATAAAATCCGAAAAATCCTGCAACTTTTCCAGAGGAATAACAATGTCCTCATTCAGCTTAAACGCATTGGTATGTTTTGCAATAGCACTTAAATTTTTTCTGTCCTGCCAGAATTTTTCCCTGGTTTCAGTATCTTTTGCAATAATCCCTTCAGTATTGAATTGCTTAACTTTCGCTACCAGATCCTCTGTAGCCTTTTCTAACTTTGCTTCATCATCGCTTTCAATATCAACTACCAGTACTGCTTTAGGAATTTCAGTACGAGAAGATTTGTTCTTATACTGAATTGCTTTAACATACTGTTCATCAAAATGTTCTAAAGCTGTTAAAAAAACAACCGGGTCATTCTCAAAAGTTTTTACTATTTCAACGATAGCTTTTGAGGCATTGATCATGTTATTGCCAAAAAACTCAAAACATACAGAACGGGTGTATTTAAACGGCCTGTACAGAACAAACGTTGCATTAACAATAATGCCATCACAACCTTCTTTCTGCAGTCCTGGTAATCCACCCAGTGCTTTATTGGTGATATCCTTCCCCAGGCCTTTTTTACGAATATCCAGACCTGATAAGGTTATGGTTTTTAGTAATTTTTTATTTTTTTCTACAGTAAAGATAACATCGTCACCAGGCAATATCTTCCGGTAGGGATGATCTACCCTGCGTACAGTTATGATATCACCATTGTGATCTACAATATCAAATGAAAGAATATTATCAATGCAGGTACCCCACATGACGCACTTCTTACCACCTGCATTTTCTGCTATATTACCACCAATAGTGCATGCCCATGCTGATGTAGGGTCAGTAGCAAATATATAATTCTGATGTTCGCAATATTCCATTACATCTTCGGTTACTGCACCAGCCTCAACCGTAATGGTAGGAACAGTTTTACCATTAATAGTCGTGTTTTCAATTTTCCCAATATTGTTCAATTTTTCAGTATTAATTATCATAGTGTTAGGTAAAAGTGGAATTGCCCCACCAGTAAGTCCTGTACCACCACCACGTGCAATAATAACAAGATTCAGCTTTTTTGCAGCCTTCACCAGTTCCTGTATTTCATGCACTGAATCAGGATACACCACAACAACAGGATACTCCACACGCCAGTCTGTTGCATCAGTTACGTGAGATGCACGATGGAAGGGGCTAAAATGAATATTGCCAGCAGCAGTGATATGTTTTAATCTATTAAAAATCTTTTCCTGCAGCTTCTTTGTTTCTTTCAGCTTTCTAAAAAAAGCTTCATCAAGCTTTTCAATTTTTGCAATAAATTCCAGGACCTGCTGATCACCATTAGCACCTTCTTTTACGGTTGCAAGCCTTCTTTGATGCCGTTTATACAGATGTTTCAGCTTGGCAGGGTTTTCCACAATATCATATTGAATATAGGGATTTCTGTCTATGATGAAAATATCGCCAATATTCTCAAAGAGAAGCTTTGCACTCCTGCCTGTTCGCCGCTTGGCTCTGAGAGCCTGCACCAGATCCCAGGTCTGAGCATCAAAATACTTTAAGATTATCTCCCTATCAGAAAATGATGTATAGTTATAGGGTATTTCCCTGTATTTAAAATCTCGTTTAAAAATTTTATCCATTCAGATCCCTGTTAAAAAAATTGTTTTAAAAATTTACTCAAGTATAATTATTATACCACAAGGGTTTAAAATAGCAATGTGTTACATCAAGTATTAATACTACAAAATAACGTAATACATTGTACGATAGTTACTGGTCAATATCTTAATTAAAAATTTTTTAAGGGAGATAGTTATGAAAGAGGTAGATGCGCGAGGGCTTGAATGTCCAAAACCAGTACTTTTAACCAAGGAAACAATAGAAAAGGATAATCCTGATAATCTGACGGTACTGGTAAGCAATGACACCGCGGTGGGCAATGTAACTCGCTTTGCAGAAAATAGTGGGTATTCTGTCACAACGACACAACAGGGCAATTACTTTATCCTCCATTTAAGTAAAGGCACACAAGCACAATCACAACCTGTGTCACAACCCAGAACAATTGAGTCTGTTAATGAAAACATTGTTTTCTTTATTACATCCAACGAATTTGGTCAGGGACAACAGGATCTGGGCCAGCTTTTGATGAAATCATTCATCAACACAATTAATGAGGCCGATATGCTGCCAGCTACCATGATATTTGTTAATTCCGGGATATTTCTAACCACTGAAGGATCACCGGTACTGCCCGCATTGCAGGAAATTGCACAAAAAGGTGTGCAGATTATTAACTGTGGCACATGCCTTGATTTTTATAAGCGCAAAGATCAATTGAAAGTTGGCAGTATATCCAACATGTACACCATCACTGAAACCTTAATGAAAGCTACAAAAGTAATACGTTTCTGATTGTGGATTTGTAATAGAAGGATGGTATGTGGTATTGCCTCAATTGCTAAAACAGGCTTGATTCATCTATGCCTTTGTAGGGAAGCTGCAGATGTTCATATGCCAGACGTGCTGCTACCCTGCCGCGGGGAGTTCGCTTCAGCATGCCAATCTGTACCAGGTATGGTTCGTAAAAATCTTCCAGCGTGGTTATCTCTTCACCTATTGAGATAGCAATTGTTTTTATCCCAACAGGACCGCCATCATATTTATCGATGATGGTTGTCAGTATCTTTCGATCCATATCATCAAGACCTAAAGAATCAATGTGAAGCCTGTCCAAAGCATATCGTGCGATATCAAGGTCAATTGACCCTTTTTTCATAACTATCGCAAAATCAAGTACACGTTTTACAAGCCTGTTAACTATTCGGGGAGTACGGCGAGAACGCCGTGCTATCTCCTGTGCAGCCATATCATCAATAATGCACCCAATAATATTTGCAGTACGCATGGCTATCGTTTCTAAATCCTCAATTTCATAATAGTCAAGCCTGAGCGGAATACCAAATCGATCACGGAGTGCTGACGTCAATAAACCTGTACGAGTAGTTGCGCCTATTAGGGTAAAGGGTGCAAGTTGCAGCTTAATACTTTTTGCACCAACACCCTGGCCCACAATGATATCAAGCTCACCATCTTCCATGGCTCCATATAATAATTCCTCAATGGTGGGTGAAAGCCTGTGGATCTCATCAATAAACAGGACATCCATTGGCTCCAGATTGGTTAACATTGAAGCCATATCACCAGGTTTTTCAATTGCTGGTGCTGAAGTTGCCTTGATATTGACACCAAGCTCATTTGCAACAATGAAAGCAAGTGTGGTTTTTCCAAGCCCTGGCGGTCCAGCAAGCAGTACATGATCCAGGGGTTTTTTCCGCAGTTTTGCTGACTCAATAAATATACGCAGATTTTCAGTAAGTTGCTTTTGCCCTATGAATTCATTGAGGAATTGAGGGCGTAATTTTTTTTCAAAATCCTCTTCTTCTAAAGATAGCGGAGAAATAAGGCTTTGAGGTGTGTTATTGTTTTTTTCCTTTTTGTTCATACTCTTTTAAAATCTTTATAATATCCTGAGCATCCTTTGCATTGGACAGGGCTTCACGCAAGGCATCATCACTCATAAGTTTTGCTATATTTGCCAGTGTCTTGATATGCTGGGAGATTTTGTCTTTGGGGACAATTAAAAGAATAGCTATATGCACTGGCAAATTATCAATTGAATCAAAGTTTATACCTTTTTTACTCAATGCCAGTATCATCACCACATCATCAACATACGGGCAACTGCAATGAGGTATGGCAACTCCCTTCCCTATACCGGTACTCATTGATTTTTCACGTTCAAATAACGTTTTTTTTATGGTTTCACGATATTCGGATTTTACAGCTTTATTTTTAATTGCCACATCCAGCATCGATTCAATCAATTCCCATCGATCTTTTACCGAAGGATTAATAAGTATTGTCTTTTTATTTAAATAATCAGATAAAACCATATATACAATCAACCCCAAAAATAAATCAACCTCTATAATTACAACTAAAATACTACCCGTATAAGAATTTCGTCAAGTGTAATATAATTTTTTTGATAGTTACAACGTATATGGGATCTTTAAAAAGTGAGGGAATAATTTTGGTTTTAATGAATATTTTGTATGTATTGTATACTATGGTATACCATCATATAATGAAAAAAAGCTCCTGCCAGAATAAAACCATGAAAAATTTCATGAAAACCAACATATCCATGATGCTTTTGCGGCCACTTTACGATATAGAACAGTGCGCCAATGGTAAACGCAACACCACCCAGAAAAAGATACCACAGGGATACAGTATCCATAATCCTGACAATATCCTTGATAACCAGTACAGCCATCCATCCCATGGCCAAATATATTGCAGTATATATAACACGCGGCGCATTGAAAAAATATATCTTGAAGATAATACCCAATACCACCAGTAACCACTGAGCAATAATAATATACAGAGCGGTTTTATAATCTAAATAGATGTAACATACAGGAGTATACGTTCCCGCAATCATGATGAAGATAGCCATATGGTCCAATCTTCTCCATAGTGAGTCTTCATTTTCCTGTTGCTTCAGCCCATGATACAGGGTGCTGGCAGTAAACAGTATAATGACTGAAATACCATATATAACCGATAGTATCTGTATAAGGGGCTTATTAGTGGTAACGATTAACATTAACAATCCAATAATAGCAGCAACAACCCCTATCATATGTGAATAGAATGATACAAGTTCTGATCTGTTAACTGGCATACTATACCTTTTATATTCATTGATTAAATAGATAGAAACAGTAAATACTTTATTGCCATAAGTGATAGTACCATATACTCACATTTTTTAATGCATTCATGTATTGACAATTGATTTGTTTTTTTGGTTGCAAAAATTTATGTTTTTCATATATAAAAATATACTAATCCATATATTTTTTATTCCATTGAAAGTACATCAATTGTATGAATGCAAAAACCGTCAAAGAAAGCACTATAACAATAGTACAGCAGATGACACATCAGGATGCCAATCTGGCTGGAAATGTCCATGGTGGGACTATCATGAAGCTGATTGACAACACCGGAGGCATTGTTGCTTCCCGGCATGCAGGCTGTCTTGTTGTGACAGCATCAATTGACAGATTGGATTTTCACAGTCCTGTTTATGTTGGGGATCTGTTACGGTTAAAAGCAAGTGTTAACTATGTTGGAACTACCTCGATGGAAGTTGGTGTACGCGTTGAGGCTGAAAATTTTATCACTGGAGAAGTGCGACATACTGCTTCAGCATACCTTACTTTTGTTGCCCTGGATGAACATGGTAAGCCTAAAAACGTACCCCCGTTACAGCCAGAAACCGAAGATGAAAAACGCCGATATCACGAAGCCGAAATTAGAAGAAAAAAGCGGTTGGGAAATAAATAATGTAAATTTTGTAACAGGAGTTTATGTATGGAATACTGCGTTATTTTTTGTACTGTCCCCAACAAAGAAGTAGGTTTGGAAATAGCCAATACCCTTGTTTCAAAACAATTAGCTGCCTGTGTCAATATTGTTCCAGGTCTTACGTCTATTTATTCATGGAAAGGCGAAATATGCAATGACCAGGAATTACTTCTTATCATCAAAACCAAGGGTAATCTGTATACTAATATTGAAGAAGCAATAAAAAAGATACATCCCTATGAAGTGGCTGAAATTATTTCTTTACCAATTACAAGTGGGTCACATGAATACTTGCAGTGGATAGTGAATGTTACAAAATAAAAAAATTCCGTACTTGTGGTACGGAATTTTATATAGAAACGCATGGTGAGGTCATCACCTATGCGGTCATACACTATTTATATCACAGGCCGTGATTTTTTCAAAAAATTTTATTTATATATTCTAATTATTATATACGGAACAGCCTTCTGGTGTTTGTTTTTGGTTTTTCCTGAAATACTGCCTTCTTTTCCTGCTCCAGTGCATCAATTTTGGCAATTAATACACGAATAAGATGAGTAAGATATTCTTCCTTCTTCTGTAAATCGCGTATGATTTCACCTTTCGCTGTCTGTATCTCATTACGCAAAGATGCTTCTAACTCGCGCAATTCCCTGATTGTTGTTAAATCTACCATTGTATCATTATTCATGGATTTCTCCGCTATATATTAAATTAAATATACACTACTACAATTTTTTAGGTACGTAAAATACCATTTACACCAAAACAACTATACGTTTTATCCCAAATCAACAGAATGGTCCCACAATGATAACTCAAAAACTATATTCTATATAAAATTGTAGCATTCAATTGTAAAAGTTCATTAATATTTTATATACAAATTAGTATTTATTTCATCCTGCAATCTAATCGTATATTGAACTATCGCCCATACCCATTTTTTTAAAAAACTATTTGCGTAATATTAATTCATTTTATACAATGCCTACAGTAAAAATACTCTATAGAGTTATCTCACAGTAAGGGAGGAGCAGCATGAAAATAATAAAATATCTTATACTTATGCTATTCATATTTTCTTTAAGCTGTGCTTCAGCACCAAAAAACTGCAAAGAAGGTGATTGCAACAATGGAGTTGGCACAACCATTCATGAGAATGGTTCATATAAGGGAAATTTTAAAAACAGTACCCGTGAAGGTCTTGGCGAATATACATTCAACAATGGCGATACCTATCGGGGCAATTATAAAAACAACCTGCGTAACGGCGAAGGTGAATACAAATGGAAAAATGGCGATAGTTATCGAGGCAACTGGGTTGATGGTAAAAGAAATGGTTTTGGTATTTATACCTGGTCTGACGGCACACGATATGAAGGGGAATGGAAGGATGATGCTCGCCATGGTAAAGGCAAACTTATCCTCAAAGATGGGACCACCTTTGATGGCATGTGGGAAAATGATGCGTATATCCGAAAATAATTTTAATGATAATCTAAACATTTTTAGGAGGTTATATGAATAAGAGGAATGTGCTTATGGTTTGTTGCATTGCACTCCTGATTCCAGCATTTATATTTGCACAGGGTGTAGTAAAAGTAAAAAAAACCAGTGCAGCACCTAAACAGGGAACTGTTACATTTGATCACCAGATACATAAAAGCAAGGGAATTACCGATTGCAAAACATGCCATCATACCGGCAATACTGCAAAAAAATGCGGTGATAGTGGATGCCACTGGGAAACACAGAATAAAGGATATAATGCCATTCACAGCAAATGTTTAGGATGCCACAGGACAAAAGGTGGCAAAGCCCCTACACTATGTACTCAATGCCATAAACGATAACACAATATCTGGGGGATTGTTAAATCCCCCAGACATGTATTCATATGCCTGGATTAATAACCCATCAAAGAATTTTTTTTGAATCTGTTAAGTCATTAAAAAAGCAAAAGCATCCCAATTATGCAACACATCTTCTGGATATACAATTTACCAATCCCCGTTTTACTTCCTCTGCCATGGCAGGACTGCTTGTTCCGAACCTTTTTGATTATATCCCGGGCAAAAGACATATTTTTTTTGGGAATTCTATAAAACACCTGTTACATTCCGACGGTGGTATACCCATCATTCATTACATGTTTTCTACCATTCTCAAGCATTCATCACATGAACCAGACGAATGGCTGTATTATCAAAAAGGTTTTTTCTACGGATATGTTTCACACTGGGTGGTCGATGCACTGTTTCATCCATTTGTGTTTTACTGGTCAGGATTCCCAACATTCAAAGACAACAGGATCTCACTTTATAGAAACCAGCATCTTCTCTTTGAATATACTATTGACCAGTACATGGCGTATTTTTTTAATTCTGAGCCATTTGACTATAATCTGAAGGCAATGCTGCCCGTTAAAGGTTCAGTTCAGTATAAAGCCATCAAGGATTTAATTTCGGGAGCTATCGCCCATACCAATACTTCCCTGAAAATAAATATACCATTGTTTCCCCACACACCACTGGACACATTTGACATTGCAGTAAAATGTGTGCCGTTTGTGTACATGATTAAAAATAATCGCAGCCCTCAGTTTGTTCGTATTCTGCGCTTTCTAGAAAAAAGGTTCTACAGCGATTTTCTGGTACGATACCCCGATGGGAGGAGAATTAACCGTCATATATTAAATCTTCACCGTGAACGATGGTTTATTCCCACCGGTGAACCGGGATTGCATTATGAATCAGTGGATGACCTGTTCAGAATTGCAAGGGACAAAACCGTGTTCATATGGAAACAGCTTGAAGAACTGTTTAGTAAGCAAGAACATATTACCGTACAACAATTAAATACAGTGCTGGAATATTCCAATGCCTATACTGGCAAAAAAGGATTTTCAATGGACAAAATGACTTTGCAGAACCCCATCAGGTTACGCAATTAACGGTTATTTTAGATTTTTTATAGTTGTTTCAAAATGCAGTTTTGCAATCTTCTTTATATCTTCAAGCGGGATTTGTTTTATAAGAGATGGCTTTTCAATATATTCACTATTAGCAGTATACAGTGATAAAAACTTAATGAAATTTGTAGCAGCAATGCGATGGGGATTAATAGTGTTGTAATCCAGGTAGCTGTAAAGTATTGCCAGGCCCAGATACGTATTATAATAAATGGTACTGCTTAATGCCAGTTCCTCACCCGTTACCTGATCAAAAAAATAATAGTAATTATTCAATATTTTATGCGTCAACTCATGTATTTCAAACATCCTCCAGATTTCGTCAAAAATAGTTTCCTTGCTGGCAAAAGCTTTTTTTATGCAATACTTTATATCTTCAGTAACATGTGCTCCAACAAAAAACATATTCTCGCACGATTTACCTTCAATTATTCTTTTTGATATGATGTAATCATTATACACTTCATCAGGGTTTATGTATATCATGTCAAAATAGAAGGTTGAATTGCTGGTTGAAAATTCATCATAATAAATTAAAGGCTGAATATTAAATATTTTTTCCTTAACATTAAAAAGAGGGTGATTAATAGTTACCGGTTTTCTTTTGCCAAATATGCAATAGTCAAGAAGATATCTGGATCCATTGCCATCCCTTGTTTTTGAAAAGCGCAAAATTATATTTCGATTTTCCAATTTCTGTGTCAGTTGTTCTAATTCAGTATCTGTTATTTTATCCGGCTCTTTATAAACCTGTAGAATCTGCTGTGCTAGACTTTTTAGGGATACATCCTGAAGAGTCCTGACATACGCTTCATACTGCATAACATTAAAACCTTGTGTCTGCATTAGCCTTACAGGGATACTGTCAGCCTGTATTAAATTTACAAAATGCGGGTTTTCATTAAATAGTAATACTATATAAGCATACAACTTCCCGTTAGTGGTTCTAATATTCATCAAGTTTGGACGGACGCTGGCAATGTTTACTTCATAACCCAAAATGCTCAACGGCCACAAAAGCAATAAGAGCAACAACAATCCTTTCTTTTTTACTGTAAAACTACCCATATTGTATATACCTTATTTTAAATCAATGTAGCTTTGTTATCGTTTTTGTACAAAAAATAATTATCATTTAGCAATATAATAAAAAAATCTTTTCCTACCAAATATTATTGAAAAATTTTATAGTTATTATTTTGTAGTAATAGTTATATATTATTTTTTTAACAAATTAACCAGTTACAATTAATGGGCGATAGTTCTTAGAATAAACCTTACCGTATAAGAGGTTATCATGAAATTACTTGCACAGGGAACAATTAATGATTATTGCCAGGTCATAGGGCATATAGGCTATCCGGCATATATTGTTAAGGGGCATCACAAGATTATGATGATCGATGCAGGCATTAATCTTTTAGCACCAAAATATTACACTGACCTGTCAACCATTCTTGGTGATCCGCACAAGCTCAATTATGCAGCAATTACCCATTCCCATTACGACCATCTGGGAGCTATTCCATACCTTTTAAAAAAAATTCCCGGATTAACCATAGTAGGTTCAGAACGTATTCAGCAACTACTTGCAAAGCAGTCGGTTATTGATTTTATGACTCACTTAAGCAACATACAGAGACCATTATTTGCAGATATAACCGGTCAGGAGGATGTTTCACTTTACAGTTTTAATATAACCTTACCTGTAAAAGATGGTGATACTATAGATCTTGGGAATCTTACCTGTGTCGTATACGAAGTGCCAGGTCATACTCGTGATTCTTTGGCGTATTATTTCCCTCAAATCAAAATGTTATGCCCTGGTGAAGCTGTGGGCGTTCCCCAGGGAATGGATGAGCAGGCTCTTCAGGTAGAATTTTTATCTTCATATGAAGAGTATTTTTCTTCCCTGGAAAAAATGGCTTCCCTTGAAGTAAAGATTCTTTGTATGGCTCATGGTTTTGTATATACCGGTGATGATGTAGCATCATTTTTTAGGGCATCACTTAAAGCAACCGCGCAATACAAAAATTTACTATTAGAATACCTTGACAAAGTTAATGGAGATATTGCACAGGCAATTGAGTTAATAACTAAGGAAGAATATGACAAAAAAGGAACAATCCATCAAGAAAGGAATGCTTATATATCAAACCTCAGTGCGCAGGTAAAATTAGTTGCTAAAGATTATCAGTACATCAAGGGGTAGCCAGTGAAATAACAAACCACATGAACATAACAACAATAACGATACCCCATAGTGCCACAAGGCTCATAGCAAGACCGGGATGATTATACACCCATCTAAAAAGAGATGTTTCTTTATATTGAATAATGAGTGTAAAAACCTTATCAAAAAGAGTAGACTTTTTCTTTGATTTTTTCTTTTTATTTTCAGTTGTAGCCATTGTTCCCTCGCAATATCATAAGCCTACCAGCCGTTATAAAGATAGCATATATGAACATTTTAATAAATGTCAACTAATAAAATCTATAATATATAAACCTATTTTTTCTGGCTATAATAATTTCGGATATATTCATCAATATACCCTTGAGGGTCTTCAACTGCAGCTTTCGTGATAGTAAATCTTTCAAGATTCATTAATTTAATCCCATAAGGATAATCATGGAATAAATCATCACAATA
>Ga0067045_1002534_pt1 | contig 95929 bp, 91 predicted proteins | sample TerdegcTABiofilm_FD_59184 | JGI IMG/M metagenome (GOLD analysis project Ga0067045, IMG submission 59184) | Combined Assembly of (Gp0054472, Gp0054536) Wastewater bioreactor microbial communities from Singapore -Terephthalate degrading...
CCTGCACCGCCTCGCCCAGGGCCACGAGCCGGGCCCCGGCGTCCAGGGCGCGGTGCTTGCGCAGGGTGGCCAGGGCCGCCGTGGGTCCCACCCGCTCGGTCCAGTTGGTGGAGCTGATGAAGGTCCGCTGCGCGGCCTGCATCACCGGCTCCACGCCGATGAGCGCCGAGATCGGATAGCCGTTGCCCAGGGCCTTGGAAAAGACCGCCATGTCCGGGGACACGTTGAAGTATTTGAGGTGCGCGCCGCCGGTCAGGAAGCGCAGGCCCGCGGAGATCTCGTCCACGATGAAGACCGCGCCGGCCTTGCGGGCCAGATCCCGGACGCCCTCGATGAAGCCTGGCTCGGGCGCGGTGTCGCGGATGGACTCCATGACCACGGCGGCCAGCCCCTCGGGATGGGCGGCCACGATGGCCTCCAGCTCCTCCAGACGGTTGTAGCGGAAGGGCAGCGCCGTGCCGGCCAGCCCGAGGGGCACGCCCCGGGGGTCGAGCCCGGAGATGAGATGCTCGCCCAGGGAGTTCTCGGTGCCCACGTTGGCCGCCAGGTACCAGTCGAACCAGCCGTGGTAGCCGCAGAAGGCCACCACGTCGCGCCGCGTGTGGGCGCGGGCCACCCGCACGGCCACGTTCATGGCCTCGCCGCCGGAGCGGGCGAAAAGCGCCATCTCGGCCCAGGGGTGCAGTTCGCAGAGCAGGTCGGCCAGGTCCACGTCCTCGGGGCCCAGCAGCGAGGAGCTGGAGCCCTTGGCGATGACCGCGCGCACGGCCTCGTCCACGTCCGGGTCGGCGTAGCCGAGCACGTTGGCCCCGATGCCGCCGATGCTCATGTCCACATAGGTGTTGCCGTCCAGGTCCGTGACCCGCGAGCCCGAGGCGCAGGAGAAGTATCCGGGCCAGGCCCCCAGGCTGAACATGTCGGGACGCTTGGAAAGCAGCATGCTGATCCCGGGAATGCGCTTCTTGGCGCGTTCCTGGAGAGCCAGGCTTTTCGTGATGTCGATGGTCATAGCTTCCACAGAGAGGGGTTGAGGAGCGTCGTGGGCACATCTTGGAATGCCGCCCGCACGATGTCAACCAGGCCCGCGGGGGCGGCGGCGCTCCAGAGTTTTCCGTTCTCGCGCACCTGGGCCTCTGTCTCCGCGCCGAAGAGCACGGCGGCCAGGGGAAAAGCTTCGCGCACATAGGCCAGGGCCAGCGCCGCGCGCGACAGCCCGGTCTCGGCGCAAAGGCCGTCCAGGCGGCGCAGGAAGGGAGCCGCCCCGGCCAGTCCGGCGGGCACGCGCTCCACGGGCATGAGCAAAAGGCCCTGCAGGAAGATGCTGCGGATGTGGATCTCCACCCCCCGCTCGGCCGCGAGCTCGAAGACCCCGGCCTGCTCGAAGCGCCGGTCCAGGGCGTTGGTCGGCAGCTGCACCAGGCCCAGGCCGGGCAGGGACAGGGCGCGCAGCGCCTCCTCGGCGGAATAGACCGAGACGCCGACCCGCTCCACGGTTCCGGCCTCGATCTCCCGGCGCAGCCACGCGCCGATGCTGTCCCAATCCGCCAGGCACTCCTCGCGGTGCAGGAGCACGCCGTACACGCGCGGGACGCCGAGCCGCTCCAGGGAGCCCCGGACGCAGGCGCTCACGGCCTCCGCCGAGGAGAGGTCCGCCGCGGGATGGGTCTTGGTGACCACCCTCGCCCGTCCGGCCAGGCCGCTTGCGGCCAGCACTCCGCCCAGCACGGCCTCGCTCTCGCCATAGGCCTGGGCCGTGTCCAGGCAGCGGACCCCCATCTCCCAGGCGGCCTCGACGATGGCCCGGGCCGCGGCGCGGTCCGGGTGGCCGGACACGTTGGCCACGCCGTAGCGCATGCCCAGCTGCGCCGTGCCGAGCACCAGGCGGCCGCTTTCGGCCTCGGCCACGGCTAGGCTCCCGTGGCGCCGCGCAGGGCGTCGATGACAGTCCGCACCTCGTCGTCCGTGAGCCCGGCGAAGAGCGGCACGGTCAACAACTCGGCATAGGCCGCCTCAGCGTGGGGGCACAGCCCGGGTCCGGTGCCGAGGCGCTGCCGGTAGTACGGGTGCAGGTGCACGGGGATGTAGTGGACGTTGGCCATGATCCCCTTGGACCGGAGTTCGGCGAAGACGCTGTCGCGCCCGTCCACGCGGACCACATAGATGTGGTAGGCGTGCAGCGCGCCCTCGCGCAGGGGCAGGGGCCGGATCGCGCCGCTCGCGCCGAAGGCCGCGTCGTATTGCGCGGCGATGGCCCGGCGGCGCTCCAGGAACGCCGGCAGCTTGCGCATCTGGCTCACGCCCAGGGCGCACTGGATGTCGGTGATGCGGTAGTTGTAGCCCAGCTCGGTCATCTCGTAGAACCAGCCGCCCGATTCGACCCTCTGGCGGTGGTCCGTGGTGATGCCGTGGTTGCGGAACAGGCGGCAGCGCGCGGCCAGGGCCGCGTCGTCCGTGACCACCATGCCGCCCTCGCCCGTGGCCACGTGCTTCACCGGATGGAAACTGAAGACCGTCATGTCGGCCAGGACGCCCACCTTGCGGCCGCGGTCCTCGGCCCCCAGGGCGTGGCAGCCGTCGGCCACCAGCGCCAAGCCGTGGCGGTCGGCCACGGCGCGCAGCGCGTCCCAGTCGCAGGGCTGGCCCGCATAGTCCACGCCCACGATGGCCTTGGTGCGCGGGGTGATCCTGGCCTCGGCCGCGGCCGGGTCCAGCAGCAGGGTGGCGGGGTCCACGTCGGCGAAGACCGGCGTTCCGCCCATGTAGAGCACGGCGTTGGCCGTGGCGGCGAAGGTCATGGGCGGCACCACGACTTCGTCGCCCGGGCCGATGCCCAGGGCGAACATGGCCGTGTGCAGGGCCGCCGTGCCCGAGGATACGGCCACGCCGTGGACCGCGCCCGTGAACGAAGTCACGGAACGTTCGAACTCCTCGACCCGGGGGCCGGTGGTCAGCCAGCCCGAGCGGAGAGCGGCCAGGACCTCCTGCTCGTCGTCGGCGTCCAGCCACTGTCTCCCGTAGGGGATCATAGCGTGCCGACCATCTCCCGGAGCTGGTCCACGGTCACCCAGTTGGTGTTGGTCCCCGAGCAGTACTCGAAGTCCTCGGCCACGGGCTTGCAGGCCTCGCTGTTCACGAAGCGCTTGTCGAAGAAGTCGAAGGCCGGACGGATGATGTAGTGGTCGGCGAATTCCAGGGTGTTGCGGGCGTCGTCCTTGGAGATCATGATCTCGTGGATCTTCTCGCCGGGGCGGATGCCGATGACCTTGGTCTCGCAGCCCGGGCAGAGGGCCTTGGCCAGGTCCATGATGTTCATGGAGGGCAGCTTGGGCACGTAGAGCTCTCCGCCCACCATGTTCTCCAGGCAGCGCAGCACGAAGCGGACGCCCTGCTCCAGGGTGATCCAGAAGCGGGTCATGCGCGGGTCGGTGATGGGCAGGACCTTTTCGCCCCGCTCCACCAGGCCGCGGAAGAAGGGGATCACGCTGCCCCGGCTGCCCACCACGTTGCCGTAGCGCACCACGCTGAAACGGCAGGACGTGGGCGTGCCGTAGAAGTTCCCCGCCACGAACAGCTTGTCCGAGCAGAGCTTGGTGGCGCCGTAGAGGTTCACCGGGTTGGCCGCCTTGTCCGTGGACAGGGCCACCACGCGCTTGACCCCGCAATCCAGGGCCGCGTCGATGATGTTCTGGGCGCCCAGGACGTTGGTCTTGACCGCCTCGAAGGGATTGTACTCCGCTGCCGGGACCTGCTTCAGGGCCGCGGCGTGGATCACGTAATCCACGCCCTGGAAGGCGCGGTAGAGCCGCTCCTTGTCGCGCACGTCGCCGATGAAGTAGCGCATGCAGGGGTGCTGGTCCGGAGAAAAGACCTGGGCCATCTCGAACTGCTTGAGTTCGTCGCGGCTGAAGACGATGAGCTTGCGGGGCTTGTAGTCGTTGAGCAGCGTGGCCACGCACTGCTTGCCGAAAGACCCCGTGCCCCCGGTGATGAGAATCACTTTGTCGTTGAACATCTTCCTTCCTTGCTGCCGGAACACGCCCTGCCGCAGCGGCACAGCCGCCCGGCGGGAATGCTCCCGGACAATAAAAGAACAGGCCCGGGTCTCGCGACCGGCCTCCCCAAAAACAGCGTAAGCAATACCTTGTTCAGCCTCTGCCGTCCAGATTCAGCTGGGCCTCCGCCCCCTGCCGGGCCTCCCGGCCCCGGGCGGTCACAGGCCCAGGTCGTACACCCGCTCCAGGGAGCAGACCGAATACATGTGGTTCATCAGGGACGCCAGCCGCCGGTCCCCGCGCCGGGCCTCCCAGGCGGACACCAGCCGCGGCGTATCGTAGATCTCGTTGAGCAGCGGGGAGTTGCGCACGTCGCGCAGGGTGTCCCCGTCCGTGGCCCGGCCCCGGGTCCTGGGCATGAAGGCGAAGCCCTGCTTGTCCCGGCGCCAGCGCACGGAGTCCGGCACCGTGGCGGGCAAAAGCCGCCGCAGCCGGTACTTGTTGAACCCATCGCGGAACTTCTCGCGCAGCGGCATGTTCACGTAGCCCGCCAGGCGGTAGTCCAGGAGCGGGGAGCGCATCTCCAGCGAGTGGATCATGGAGATCTGGTCGGTCATGTACAGGTAGCTCGGCATGAGCCCGCGCTCCAGCTCGAAACGCTGCATGTCGCCCACGCCGGTCATGGCGTCGCGGGCGAAGCAGTCCCCCACCACGGCCAGGGTCTCGTCCAGGCCCAGGCTGCGGCCGAAGCCGCCCAGGAGCTCGGCCCGGGCCAGGGGGGTGGGGAGCGCCTGCCCGGCCTTGGGCAGGACCATGCGGCCGAAGAACTGGAGCCAGCGCGACAGCCGCTTGGCCAGGGGCTTCTTCTCCCAGGAATCCACGATCAGCTTCATGCGCAGGGCCTGCCAGAAGCGGCGCTCCCGGCGCAGGTTGTCCAGGGCCAGGGAATAGTTGGCCGGATACCCGCCCAGGACCTCGTCCCCGCCGGTGCCGTCCAGCACCACGCGGATGCCGTCGGCGGCCATGCGGCGGCAGGTGAGATACCCCGGCAGGGCGATGATTTCCAGGTTGACCGGAATCTCGAACTGCCGGATGAGGTCGTCCAGGCAGGCGTCCACCTCCTCCTCGCGCACCGCGGGCACCTCCACCAGGGTGATGCCCAGGGCCTGGGCCAGGGCCCTGGAATGCCGCAGGTCCGCCTCGCTGGTGGGAAAGGTATAGAAGGCCGTGTTCCTGCGGGCCTCGGGGTCCCCGGCCACGTGGGCCGCCACCATGGTGGAGTCCACCCCGCCCGAGACCATGACCGCCACGGGCACGTCCGAGCGCAGGCGCAGGTTCACGGCGTCGGCGATGAGCGGCCCCAGGGCGTCCATGTCCGCGGGCTGGTCGAACCACGTACCGATGCGGTTCTGCTCCAGGAGGAGGCTGTCGAAGCGCTCCAGATCGAAGCGCAGGGAGCAGCCGTGGGGCACCTCGCGGATGTCCCGGTAGAAGGTCTGGCCGTCGTCGAAGGTGGGGTAGCGCTTCCCGGCCAGGAAGGCGGTGAGGTAGCGCGGGTTGACCCGCCGCCTGCGGCCCAGGGCCTCGAGAATGGCGAAAATCGCCTTGAACTCCGAGGCGGCGATGAGGTTCTCGTCGTCCACGTAGTAGAACAGCGGCTTCTTGCCGTAGCGGTCCCGGGACAGGAGCAGGCTGCGCTCCTCCATGTCCAGCAGGGCGAAGGCCCACATGCCGTTGACCTGGCGCAGGGCGTCCGGGCCGCGCCGCCCCAGGAGGCCGAGCAGGACCTCCGTGTCCCCGGCGGTGCGGAACTCCAGGCCTTCCTGCCGCAGCTCCCGGCGCAGCTCCAGGTAGTTGTACACCTCGCCGTTGAAGACGATGCCGCGCTTGCCGTCGGCCGAGAACATGGGCTGGTTGGAGGCGTCGTCCAGGTCGATGATGGACAGGCGGGCGTGGGCCAGCCCGGCGACGAAACCCTCGGCGGGCAGCGGCCCCCCGGCGTCGAGCACGCTCCCCGCGCCCGTGCCCGGCCAGAGGAAAAGGTTGCGGTTGTCCGGCCCCCGGTGCCGCAGCCGCTGGATGGCCCGGGCGAGCAGCTCGGGCCGCCCCCGGCCCTGCCGGTTGATCCAGACGCAGATGCCGCACATGCCTCAGCCCCCTGCCCGTTCCCACAGGTCCGCGTCCCGGCCGCCTGCGGCCAGGACCCCTTCCAGGATGTCCTCCAGCTGCGCCGTGCAGCGCTGGAGGTCGAAGGTGGTGGCGACGGACTCCCGGCCTCCGGCCGCCAGGCTTTGGCGCAGGCCCTGGTCGGAAAGCAGGCGCTCCATGGCCCCGGCCCAGGCCCCGGCGTCGTCCGCTGGGGCCAGCAGGCCGTTGCGGCCGTCCTGGATGATGTCCGGGATGCCCCCGGCAGCCGCCCCGATGACCGGCACGTCCAGCTGCATGGCCTCGATGAGCACGCGGCCGAAGGAGTCGTTGATCGACGGCAGAACCAGAAGGTCCGACCCGGCGATGATGGCCTGGGCGTCCTGCCGGAATCCCGCGAAAACCGCCCGCCCCTCCAGGCCCAGATCCTTGGCCAGGGATTCCAGCCTGCGCCGCTCGCTCCCCTCGCCCACCAGGAGCAGGGCCGTCTCCGGACGGGACCCGATCAACCGCGCGAACGCCCGCAGCAGCAGCTCGTGGTTCTTGACCGGCACCAGCCGCGCCACGCAGGCCACCACCGCGCGCCCGGCCGGGATGCCGAACTCGCGCCGCACGTCCAGGGCCGGGACCTCCAGCCGGGGCACGGCGTTGAACACGAGACGGCTCTTGGCCGGGTCGATGCCCCGGCCCTCCCAGTAGGCCTTGGTGACCGCGGAGTTGGAGACGTAGGCCGCCACATGCGCATTGGCGAAGGCGGCCTTTTCCGGACAGAACGAGGCCCCGTCCAGGGAACGCTGGTGGCTGACCACGGGGATGCCCGCGTCCGCCGCGGCCAGGCAGGCGAAGAGGTCGCGGTTGATCTGCGTGTTCAGGTAGAAGAGCTCCACGCCCTGCTCGCGGATGATCCGGGCCAGCGCGCGCAGGCTGGTCCAGTGGCAAAGCCGCATGGTCCGCTCGGCGCGGGCCGCGCCCTTGCGGAAGGCCCGGTCCGAGGCCCGCTCCGCGCGGCGGTGCAGGAAGCGCGGCAGGCTCTTGGTGTAGGCCGGGTCGGTGAGCAGGAAAGCTTGCAGGCCGAGGTCCCGCACCATCTCCAGGTAGCGCGTGCGGTTGAAAAACGCGGCCAGGGGCTCGAAGCGCTTCCGGTTCAGGACCCGCAGGGTCTGGTAAAGGCTCTCGAAGGAGCCGCCGCCCACGATCCCGGTCTCCAGGAAGAGAACGCGCCGCGCCGCCATCGCCGCCCTATCCGGCCAGGGCCTTATGGAAGTCCACCCCGTACTCCTCGCGGAAGAAGTCCCGGAACATAAGGGACAGGTGGTGGCGCTTGCCCAGGTCCCGCCACGCGTACCGGAACTTCCCGTAGCCCAGGGGATAGCCCAGGGGATTGTGCCGCAGGGCGTGCTTGTGCTGCTTGTGCCGGCGGTAGGCTCGGACCAGGCGGTCCAGACCGGGCACGGCGGCCAGGGCGCGCTCCGTTCCTCCGGCCCGCGCGTCCCGGCGCGCGGCCAGGCGCTGCAGGGCCCATTCCCGGGTCCAGCGGTCCCGCCGCCGGTCGGCCTGGAACAGCTGGAAGGGGTCGTAGTCGGCCAGGTACTTGCGGTAGAGGTAGCTGTCCATGCGCAAGCCGATGGACGGGCGCTTCCAGAAGTCCATGAGCTCCCGGTCCCAGAGCGGATAGGCCCAACCGTAGCCGAAGAACTCGTAGCCCCGGCAACCGTTGACCACGTACTTCACCTGCCGCTCCTGGCATTCCCAGTATTCGTAGAAGGCCGCGCAGCCCTCCACGGTGTCCAGGGCGAAGCCCTGGGCGTCGCGGGCGATGCCGGACCTGATCCGCTCCTGCACCCCGGGGAGGTCCAGCAGGTCGAACCAGTTGGAAAAATGCTTCTGGATCAGGGCCCCGGCCACGTCCAGGGGGTCGTCGTGCCACTCCGGGTCCAGGAGGTACTTGAGATGGCTGCCGCAGATGAAGTCGCCGCTCTGGCCGGTGAGGATCACCGCGTCGTCGTCCACCATCCCCTGCCGCTTCAGGGTCCAGAGCGCGGCCCAGTCGTCGATGAAGGGCAAGGAGACGCCGCCGAAGGCCATGGCCTTGTAGCGCCGCGCCTCCTCGCTGAAAAGGGCCCGCCGGATGCCCTCCAGCTCGTAGGGCACGTGCCGCCAGGAATAGCCCAGGACGCCCGCCACCTCCCGGCTCTTGGCCAGCTCCCGGTTGCCGGGCAGGCCATAGGCGAAGCAGAACACGTCGTCGCGTCCCAGGCGCTTGAGCATGGCGGCCAACAGTCGCGAGTCCAGCCCGCCGCTCAGGGGCAGGACGATCTGCCGGCCGCCGCAGAAGGCCAGGGTCCGCTCCAGGGCGGCCACGGTGATCCGGTCCAGCTCGGCGCAGAGCGCCTCTTCGTCGGCGTCCAGGTCATAGGCGCAGCAGTAGTCGTAGTAGCGGTCGAAACGCAGGCCGTCCGCGCCGAAGCGCGCCGCCTCCCCGGCCTGCAGGGAACGGATGCCGGGGTACAGGGTGCCCTGCCCGATGACCATGCCGGCCGTGGCCAGCTCGATGAGCGCGCCGGGGTCCATGGCGTCGCCGGGGCGGCGCAGTGCTTCGTATTCGTCGGACACCGCCAGCGTGGCCCCATCCTGCCGGAAGAACAGCGGGACGCTGCGCATGGGGTCCACGGCGAAGCACAGCTCCCCGCGAGCCTCGGCCGCCAGGGCGAAATGCCCGTTCAGGCCGCGCAACAGCTCCGGAAACGTCCGGCCGGAGGCCAGCCCCCCGGCCACGAAGCGGGCCAGGGCCTCGGCGCGCAGCAGGACCCCGCCCTCGAAGGCGAAGCCCATGGCCCATGCGCGGCCGCCCGGCTCGCCGCACAGGCTCCACGCGTACCGCCGTGGCTGGAAGGAACAACTGGGTTCGGCCACAGATCCACTCCGAAGTTCCGATCGGATGTCGCGCGTCTCTCCCGATGGGGCGTCCGGCCGGGGCTCAGACCTGGTCATTGAACTGCATCTCGTACAGCCGCTTGTACAGCCCGCAGGTCTCCAGGAGTTTGCGATGACGGCCCTGGGCGATGATCTTGCCCCGCTCCATGACCACGATGAGGTGGGCGTTGAGGATCGTGGACAGGCGGTGGGCGATGACGATGCTCGTGCGGTCCTTCATCAGGTTTTCCAGGGCCATCTGCACGATGCGCTCGGACTGGGTGTCCAGGGCGCTGGTGGCTTCGTCCAGGATGAGCAGGGGCGGGTTCAGGAGCAGGGCCCGGGCGATGGTCAGGCGCTGCTTCTGGCCGCCGGACAGCTTCACCCCGCGCTCGCCCACCACGGTGTCGTAGCCCTCGGGCAGCTCCATGATGAAGTCGTGGGCAAAGGCCGCGCGCGCCGCGGTCTCCACCTCCTCCTGGGTGAAGGCCTTGCCGCCGTAGGAGATGTTCTCGCGCACCGACATGTTGAAGAGGAAGGTGTCCTGGGACACGATGCCCATGGAGCGGCGCAGGGCCGCCAGGTCATAGTCGGCCAGGGAGCGGCCGTTGAGCAGGATGCGGCCGGACTCGGGATTGTAGAAGCGCAGCAGGAGGTGCACCAGGGTGGTCTTGCCCGCGCCCGAGGGACCCACGATGGCGATGCGCTCGCCGTGCCGGACCTCCAGGCTGATGCCGTCCAGGGCCGGGGATTCCACTCCGGGGTAGCGGAAGTGCAGGTCCTCGATGCGCAGCTCGTGGAACACCGGGTCCACCGGCAGCGTGCCGCCCTGCTCCGGCCGGATGGCCGGGGAATCCAGGAGGTCGAAGGCCCGCTCGCAGGAGGCCATGGCCTGCTGCAGGTCCAGGTACTGGGAATTGATGTTCTTGATGGGGTCGTAGAGCATGATGAGCGCGGTTACGAAGGAGAAGAAGGTGCCGGGCGTGGAGTGCCCCTCGATGACCTGCATGCCGCCGTACCAGATGACCAGGCCCACGCCGAAGGCCCCCACCAGCTCCATGACCCGCGAGGAGAGCTCCGTGGCCAGCACGCCGCGCACGGCGATTTTGACCATGTCCATGACCTGCGTGTAGAAGCGCTTGGACTCCCTGTCCTCGGTGGCGAAGGCCTTGACCACGCGGATGCCGCTCAGGCTCTCCTGCACCAGGGAGTTCACCGTGGAGGCCCGGATGCGCGCCTCGCGGCCGATCTTGCGCAGCTTGCGGCCGAAATAGAAGAACGGGTACACGGCCAGGGGCAGGACCAGGATGGACCAGAGGGCCAGGTAGGCGTCCTGCCAGAGGACCACCACCAGAAGCCCGATGGTGGACAAGGCCTCGCGGCCGATCATGATCAGGCTGGGGATGACCTTGCCCACCCCGTTCACGTCGCCGATGACCCGCGACATGAGCACGCCCACCTGGGTCTGCTCGAAGAAGTCCAGGGGCAGGTAGATCACCTTGGCGTAGGTGTCGGCCTGGAGCCTGCGGGACACGAGCAGGTTGGCGGTGTTCATGAGGTAGGTCTGGAGGAAGCGGAACAGGCCCTTGGCCAGCATGACCGCGATGAACAAAAGCGGCACCCACATCAGGGCGTTCACGTCCTTGCGCACGAAGATGTCGTCGATGGCCGGCTTGACCAGGTAGGCCACGCCGCCGGAGCTGGAGGAAACCAGCGCCGCGGACACCGTGGCCACCACCACCCGCCAGAGGAAGGGCCGGAAATAACTGAAGCAGCGGCTCAGCAGGTGGGCGTTGCTGAAGTGATGGAGCTTGATGTCGCTCTTAATGGGGTCGGTGGTGAGCTTCATTCTCTCGTTTCTGGAGGTGGTTGTCGGCGCCGGAGCCGCCTCGCGGCCTGTCCGGTCCGTGGGAACACGACGGTACGGGAGGGGACAGGGGCGTTCCCTGCCCTCTCATGCAGCGACAGCATGTACTCGTTTCCGGAAAACTTGTCCATTCCGGCGGCGGCAGCGCCCATGCCCGGCCCGTGGGAACACGACGGTACGGGAGGGGACAGGGGCGTTCCCTGCCCTCTCATGCAGCGACAGCATGTACTCGTTTCCGGAAAACTTGTCCATTCCGGCGGCGGCAGCGCCCATGCCCGGCCCGCAAGGGTCAGGAGGCGGCGGCCACCAGGCTGACCACCCGGCCGTGGCGCGAGACCGTATCCAGGCCCGCGGGGCCGAGCACCATCAGGGCCGTGGACAGGGAATCGGCCAGGGCCGTGCTTTCGGCCACCACGGTGGCGGCGTGCGCCCAGTGCGGACACTGGGCCGTGGCCGGGTCCACCACGTGGTGGAAGAGCTTTTCCCGGTCGAAGAAGACCTCGTAGTCGCCGGTGGTGGCGCAGGCCCCGTCGAAAAGCTCCACGTCCCGCAGGCTGCGGCCGGGGTTGGCCGGGTCGCGCAGGGCGATGGTCCAGGGCGTGCCCTGGCCCTTGCCGCCGAAGGCGCGCAGGTCGCCGCCCGCGTTCACCAGGCCGTGACGCACCCCGCACCGGCGCAGCGTCTCCACCATCTGGTCCACGATGTGGCCCTTGCCCACGGCGTTCAGGGTGAGCGCCATGCCGCCGCGTTCCAGGCGCACCTCGCGGCCGTCCCAGCGCACGCGGCCGAAGCCCAGCAGGGGCCTGAGCTCCTCCATGTGGCGGGCGTCGGGCAGCCTGCCCTCGGCGCTGGTCCGCTCCAGGTAGGCCAGCACGGGCTGCACCGTGGGGTCGAAGGCCCCGCCCGTGATGCGGTGGGAATGCGCGGCCAGGTCCAGGAGCGTGAGCAGGCTCTGCGGCGGACCGTCCACCCGGCCTTCGGCATTGAGCACGGAAAGCGCCGTGCCGGGACGGTAGCGGGTGAGCTCGGCCTCCAGCCGGTCCAGGGTGGCGAAGGCCTGGCCCACGGCCTCCTCGGCCCGCGCCGGAGAGGAATCCAGCACGCTCACGCTGACGAAGGTGCCCATGGACAGGCGGGTCTGGGAGAGCAGGCGGCCGCGCCGCCCCAGGGGCAGGGCCCCGTCCAGCCAGGCCACCGCGCCATAGCCCGCGGCCACCGCCGCGCCCGCGCCGAGAAAGCGCAACACGTCCCGTCTGTTCATGGCAGCATCCTCATTCGCTTCGTTCCGCCGGGGCGGCCTGCTCCTTGCCCTCGGGCCGGGAGACCTCGGGCTTGGGAGCGGGCGTCTCGCCGCCCACGGAACGCATGATTGAGCGCGGGCAATGGGCCACGCAGGCCAGCCCGCAGGAGGGACCGAAGGCCACGCAGGCCTTGTGATCCACCATGATCCGGCCGTTCTCCAGGCGCACGGCCTGGGCCGGACATTTCTTCACGCACAGGGTGCAGGCGATGCAGCCCGCCTCGCAGACCGCCTTGACCTCCGCCCCCTTGTCCCGGGAGGAGCAGAAGACCATGACCCGGGCGTTGCGCGGCACGAACTCCAGGATGGACTTGGGGCAGACGCGCACGCAGTTGCCGCAGCCGGTGCACTTTTCCTCGTCGATGCGCACCAGCCCGCCCTCCAGGCGCATGGCCCCGAACGGACAGGAAGCCACGCAGTCGCCGAAGCCCAGGCAGGCGAAGCGGCAAGCCTCGGGTCCGCCCAGCACCTGGTTGGCGGCCAGGCAGGTGGGCACGCCGGTGTAGTCCATGCGCCGGGCCACCCGGCCCTCGTCCTTGACGCAGCGCCGGAAGGCCACCATGGGCTCGGCCCCGCCCATGGCCTTGCCCGTGAGCCGGGCCACGGCCGCGGCCACGGAAGGCCCGCCCGGGCGGCAAAGGTCCGGCGGCACGTCGGGCTTGGTCACCACGGCCTCGGCATAGGCCTCGCAGCCGGGATAGGAACAGCCGCCGCAGTTGGCGCCCATGAGCGCCTCCTTGACTGCGGCGATGCGCGGGTCCACCTCCACCTTGCAGCGCACCGCGGCCAGGGCCAGGGCCACCCCGGCCACCAGGCCCAGGGCTCCGAAGACGGCCAATCCGGTCCAGGCGAGCTGCATGAGGTCCATGGTCCATCCGCTCCTAGAAGCTCATTCCGGAAAATCCGAGGAAGGCCAGGGCGAACAGCCCGGCCACCACAAAGGCGATGGGCAGGCCCCGGAAGACCTCCGGGATATCCGCCAGCTCCAGCCGCTCGCGCACGCAGGCCATGAGGAAGAGCGCCAGGGCGAAGCCCGCGCCCGAGCCCAGGGCCAGGGCCAGGCTCTCCCAGAGGTCGTAGGCGTTGTTCACCAGGATGAGCGGCACGGCCAGGATGATGCAGTTGGTGGTGATGAGCACCAGGTACACGCCCAGCTTCTTGAACAAAAACGGGTTCACCTTGCGCAGCACGGTGTCCAGGAACTGCACGAAGACCGCGATGATGCCCACGAAGGTCAGGACCTGGAGGAACTGGAGGTGCAGGGGCCTGAGCACGAAGTTGTACACGGCCCAGACGAACACGGCCGAGAGCGTCATGACCAGGATGAAGGAGAAGCCCATGCCCACGGCCGTCTCCTTGCGGCCCGAGGCGCCGAAGAAGATGCACAGGCCCAGGTAGCGGCTGAAGACGAAGTTCTGGATGAGCGCCGCGCCGATGACGATGGAGAAGAGTACGGCCAGAAACCCCTTGCGCACCGTGAATTTCTCCACGGGGTCCTGGTCCGAGGCGCGCAGTGTGAGGTCGTAGGCCGACTGGGCCGAGAGCGGCTCGGCCACGGTCAGCACCAGCACCCGGCCATCGCGCTCCAGGCGCGCGGCCTGCACGGTGAGCGGAATGTCAGGGTTCTCGCGCTCCACCACGCCGATGCGGCCCTGCCACTGCCAGTCCACGGGCAGAGCCAGGCCCAGGTTCAGGGTCAGCTCGTGCTCGCCCGAAACCTCGCCGTCCAGGATGCGGCCCGCGGCCGAGGCCTGGGCCGTGAGCAGCAGGAACGCCAGCAGGGGCCAGAGGAGACGTCTCATTTGCGCCCCCTCCAGGCGTTGTAGCGCCGCTCCAGCCAGAGGAAGAGGGCCATGAGCAGGCCGATGGCGAAGAACCCGGCCGGCGGCAGGGACCAGAAGAAGAACGGCTTGAAGGGCAGGATCTCGATGCCCCAGAGGCTGCCCGAGCCCAGGAACTCGCGGAACACGCCCACGAACATGAGGGCGAACATGAAGCCCAGGCCCATGCCCATGCCGTCCCAGAACGAGGGCCACACCGTGTGGCGCGAGGCGAAGACCTCCAGCCGCGAAATGATGATGGCGAAGACCACGATGAGCTTCACGTAGAGCGCGATTTCCTTATAAAATCCAGGAGCATATGCCGCCAAGCCCATGTCGCTCACGCTGACCCAGGTGGCGATGATGATGATGTAGGCCGGGATGCGGATGCGCTCGTGGATGAAGCGCCGGAAGATGGAGACCGTGACGTTGCTGGCCACCTGCACGAAGAGCACGGCCAGGCCCAGGAGGAAGCCGTTGCGCACGTTGTTGGTCATGGCCACGGCCGGGCACATGGAGAGCGCCAGCTTGAAGATGGGATTCTCGCGCACCAGCCCGTTGGCCAGGCGCTCCAGCACGGTGTACTGCTGCCCTTCCATGGCCTACCGTCCCTCCGGCGCAAAGACCGGTTCCAGGCCTGCCTTGGCGGCGGCCGCCGCCACGATGTCCATGCGCTTCACGAATGCCTGCACCAGCCGCTTCACGCCCTCGGTGACCCGGCGGCTGGAGATGGTGGCCCCGGTGATGGCGTGGATGTCCTCGTGGACGTACTTCGCGCAGGCCTCGGCCCCGGCCTGGGGCGTGATCCCGCGCGCGGCCCACTTGGAGCGCTCCAGGCAGCGCTGGTAGTCGCCGGGCAGGGGCAGCTTGACCACGCCCAGGGCGTTCAATTCGTCCAGGGTCCGGCCCGCGAACTGGTTGCGGAAGTACTCCTGCTCGATCTCCGCGCCCAGGCCCGGGTCCTCCTCGTGCTCCAGGATCTCCAGGCCGAGCACCGCGTTGTCCGGTCCCAGGGCCACCAGGAGCTTGACCCAGGTCTTGAAGCCCGCGGTGCGGCCCTGGATGAAGGAGGCCAGGCGATGCCCCCCGGAGTCCAGGGCCAGGATGTAGGAATCGGCGTAGCGGGCCTGGAACCCGGGCATGGTCCGCTTCACGGCCGCGTCGCGCTCGGCCTCGTCGTCCACCGGACCGGAAACCGGGGCCTTGGACACCACGTTGCCCTCGGGATCCAGGACCAGCAGCGCGTTGCCGCCCCGCACCGGCAGGACATAGCCGATGTCCTGCCGGCCGCCCTGCTCCAGAAGGTAGCGGTGGATGGCCGCGAAGCGCACGCCCTGCGCGTCCGCGGGCAGGTAGCGGCCCATGGAGCTTTCCAGCCGGGCCTGCTCGTTGCGCTTGCGGGTCTCCTCGGTGTGGGTGAAGATCACGCCCAGGAGCGCGGCGGACACCACGCTGATGACGAAGAGGTTCAGGGCGATCTTCAGGAATTCCCGCACGGCCTAGTCCTTCTTGAGCGGCGGCGCGAAACGCCTGGGCCGCACCCAGTCCTCGAGCACCGGGCTCACGCAGTTCATGAGCAGGATGGCGTAGCACACGCCCTCGGGGTAGCCGCCCTTGAGCCGGATGAGCATGGTCAGGGCCCCGCAGCCCGCGCCGAACACGAGCTTGGCCAGGGGCTGGGAGGGCGAGGTCACATAGTCCGTGGCCATGAAGAACGCGCCCAGGATGAGCCCGCCGGAGAGCACGTGGGCCAGGGGCTCGCCCGTGCACAGGCCCTCGGGTCCGAAGACCCAGGCCAGGAGCGCGGTGCTGGCGATCATGGCCACGGGGATGTGCCAGGAGATGATCCGCCGCCAGAGCAGGTAGAGCCCGCCCAGGGTGAGCAGAAGCGGGCTCGTCTCGCCCACGCTGCCGGGCTTGAAGCCCAGGAACGAGGCCCAGGCCCCGTGCAGGCCGCCGTACTGGGCCAGATAGGCGGCCACGCCCGAATGCTTGAGCAGGGCCAGGGGCGTGGCCGAGGCCACGGCGTCCGGCCCGGCCAGGAAGGCGGGCAGCTCGGGCATGATCCAGGTGGTGGTCATGGCCACGGGGAAGCCCACGGCCAGGAAGGCGCGGGCGATGAGCGCGGGGTTGAAGAAGTTGAAGCCCAGGCCGCCGAAGAGCTGCTTGCCGAGGCAGATGGCGAAGAGCGAGCCCCAGAAGGGCAGAGCCAGGGACACGCCCGGCGGCAGGACATAGACCAGGAGCAGGCCGGTGAGGGCCGCGCTGCCGTCGGTGAGGCTCAGGGGCTTGCCCAGGAACCGCTGCATGGCGGCCTCGGCCAGCACGGCCGTGCCCACGCCCACCCCGGCCAGGGCCAGGACGCGCGGGCCGAAGAGATAGGCCGAGAGGAAGAGCTGGGGCAGGAGCACGGCGAAGACCGTCCACATGATGCCGGCCACCGTGGCGCCGTCGCGCACGTGGGGCGCGACCCCGACCTTCCAGAGCCGCCCGCTCACAGCTTGCACCCGCCGCTCTTGAGCCGGGCCTTGCTGGCGCGGATGAACTGGACCAGGGGCCGCTTGGCCGGGCAGACGAAGGCGCAGGAGCCGCACTCGAAACATTCCCAGAGCCCGAAGCGCGGGGTGCCCTCGTACTTGCGGCGCTCGGCGTAGATGGACATCTCGTTGGGAGAAAGGCCCATGGGACAGGCCTCCAGGCAGCGGCCGCAGCGGATGCACGGGCCGTAGGGCGCGTCCGGACTCTCCCAGGCGTCCAGGAAGAGCACGCCCGAAGTGGTCTTGCCCACCACGGCCTCCAGCCCGGGCACGGCGAAGCCCATCATGGGCCCGCCCAGCACGCACTTCACGGCGTCCTCGCCCACCCCGCCCAGGTGGTCCGCGATGTCCATGAGGCAGACGCCCACCTTGCAGAGCAGGTTGGCGGGCCGCCCCACGCCGCGCCCGGCCACGGTGAGCACGCGCTCGTAGCAGGGCTTGCCCAGGGCCGCGGCCTCGTAGGCCGCAAAGGCCGTGCCCACGTTCTGGACCACGCAGCCCACGTGGGCGGGCAGCCCGCCCGCGGGCACGCGGCGGCCGGTGACGGCCTCGATAAGCTGCTTTTCCGAACCCTGCGGATATTTCACGGCCAGGGGCTGCACGCGCACGCGCCCGCCCTCCCCGGCCTCGGAAACGGCCTGGTGCAGGGCCTCCACCGCGTCCTTCTTGTTGTTCTCCACGCCGATGACGCAGCGCGGCACGCCCAGGATCGCCAGCAGGACCCGCGCGCCCTGGACCACGCCCGGCGCGCGCTCCAGCATGAGCCTGTGGTCCGCGGCCAGGTAGCTCTCGCACTCCGCGCCGTTCAGGATGAGGGTGTCCACGGAAAGTTCCGGCGGCGGGGACAGCTTGACGTGGGTGGGGAATCCGGCCCCGCCCATGCCCACGATCCCGGCCTCGCGGACCACGGCCAGAAGCTCGGCGGACGTCAGGTGTTCCCAGTCCCGCGGGGTCCAGGCCGCTGGCGCGGCCTCGGGGTCGCGCTCGATGGCCACGGCCGGCACCGGTCCGAGCACCGGATGGAAGGCGCGGGCCAAGCCCGCCACCGTGCCGGTCACCGGGCTGTGCACGTGCGCGCCCAGGCCCTTGTCCACGGCGCCGATGCGCTGGCCCTCGGCCACCCGGTCCCCTTTCTTGACCAGGGGCGCGGCGGGCGCGCCGCAGTGCTGCACCAGGGACACGAGGTAGCGGGAGACCAGGGGCATGGGCTCGATGGCCAAGCCCGCGGCAGGGGCCTTTCGTCCCGGAGGATGCACCCCGCCCAGGGTGAAGGTGGCAAGACCGGAAGTGCGCATCTGCCCATCCAGGTTCAGATCATCGGGACACCACGCCGGAAGCCGGGCATGCGGGAAAAAAAGTACGTTAACGAATAGGCAACTCCCGCCGGAAGATCAAGCCCAAAGAGCAATTGCGGCCGTTCCGCTCAGGATTGCGCCCCCCTGCGCTGGACACCCGCAGGGCTTCGTGGAATGAGGGGCGGACCCATGCTTGAAATCCTCCCACGCTTCGGCCTGGCCCCCCTGCGCCAAGCCCCGGAACATCCCCTGCCCGGCAGCCCGGAACGCTGCCTGGCGCGCTGGGCCGTGGAGGATAAGGGGCACCGGCTCTGGATGCTCGAACGCCTGGGCCCGGGCCAGGCCGCGCGGCGGCAGGCCCTGGGGAGGTTCGTGACCAGCCTGCGCCTGGCCGGGGTCTGGGCCGGTTGAGCCCGGGTTCCGGCTTTGCCAAGCGGGGGCGAAGAGGGTATAGAGGCGCGCAAGGAGAACGGCATGATCCTGCTCTGGACAGTCCTGGCCTACGTGCTCGGTTCCGTGCCCTTCGGCCTGCTCGTGGCCAAGATATTCTGCGGGGTGGACCCGCGCGAGGGCGGCAGCCGGAACACCGGGGCCACCAACGTGGCCCGGCTCTGCGGCACGAAGTTCGGTGTCCTGGCCCTGACCCTGGACGTGCTCAAGGGCTGGCTGCCCGCCGCCCTGGCCGTGTCCGGCGGGCTCGGCGCGGTCCCGGCCAGCTGCATCGCCCTGGCCGCCATCCTGGGCCACGTGTTCTCGCCCTTCCTCAAGTTCAAGGGAGGCAAGGCCGTGGCCACGACCATCGGCGCGTTCCTGGCCCTCATGCCCCTGGGCGCGCTCTTCTCCGTGGCCGCCTGCGTCCTGGTCATCGCCCTCACGGGCTACGTGTCCCTGGGCTCCCTGACCCTGGCCCTCTGCCTGCCCGTGTTCGCCCTGCTCACGGGCAAGCTGCCCTACCTGCCCCTGGCCGCGGCGGTCATGCTCCTGCTCTTCTGGCGGCACCGCGAGAACATCCGGCGGCTGTCGCGCGGCGAGGAGATGCCCTGGCGGCGCAAGAAGGAGGAGCAATGACGCAGGCCGCCCGCACGCCCCTGCGCTACGCCCTCTACTCCATCGCCGCCTCGCTCCTGACACTGACTCTCAAATTCACGGCCTACGGCATCACCGGCTCCGTGGGCCTGCTCTCGGACGCCCTGGAATCCCTGGTGAACCTCACGGCCGGGGCCATCGCCCTGACCGCCCTGATCATCGCGGCGCGGCCCGCGGACTCGCGCCACGCCTACGGCCACGGCAAAGTGGAATACTTCGCCAGCGCGGCCGAGGGCGGCATGATCCTCCTGGCCGCCGCGGGCATCGCCTGGGAGGCCTGGCAGCGTTTCCAAGCCCCGGCGGACCTGGACAACCTCGACGTCGGCCTGCTCACCGCGGCCCTGGCCGCGGCCGTGAACTTCGCCGCCGCGCGCATCCTGCTCAACGCGGGCCGGCGCTTCGACAGCATCACCCTGGAGGCCGACGCCCGCCACCTGCTCACCGACGTCTGGACCTCGGCCGGGCTCATCCTGGGCCTGAGCCTCATCATGGTCGAGCCCTCCTGGCGCATCCTGGACCCGCTCATCGCCGGGATCATGGCCGTGAACATCATGTTCACCGGCGTCTCGCTCCTGCGGCGCTCCGCGGCCGGGCTCATGGACGCCACCCTGCCCCCGGACCAGATGCGGGCCATCGAGGAGGCCATCGCCGCCACCCACGACGGGGCCGAATACCACGGCCTGCGGGCGCGCAAGTCCGGCTCCCAGGTCTTCGTGGACTTCCACCTCATGGTGCCGGGCCTGACCTCGGTCAAGGCGGCCCACGACCTCACCTGCGACGTGGAGGAGGCCATCCGGGCCAGGCTGCCGCGCAGCCAGGTGACGGTGCATGTGGAGCCCATGGAGGACGCGGCCTCGCGCGACGGCGAGCGCGTGGGCGGCATGTGCAACGACAGGAAGGAAGACTAGCTATTCGCCCGGGGCCCGGGCCTTGTCCCGCTTGTCCCAGGGAATGCGCGCCAGCACGGCCTGGACCAGGGGCTCCAGGCTGCCCCGCTCCAGGGCCGTGACGGGCAGGCCCTCGGGGAACAGGCGCAGGACCGCCTCGCGGCCCTCTTCGTCCAGCCGGTCCCACTTGTTCAGGGCCAGGATGCAGGGCCGCTCGCCCAATCCCATTTCCCGGAGAATGGCCTCCACGGCCCGCACCTGCTCCTCCACCTCGGGGTGCGAGGCGTCGGCCACATGCACGAGCACGTCCGCGGACGTAAGCTCCTCCAAGGTGGCGCGGAAGGCCTCCTGGAGGTCCGGGGGCAGGCGGCGGATGAAGCCCACGGTGTCCGTGAGCACCACCTCGCGGTCGCGGGGAAAGCGGATGCGGCGGCTGGTGGGGTCCAGGGTGGCGAAGAGCTTGTTCTCGGCCAGGACCCCGCTCTGGGTCAGGGTGTTCAGCAGCGTGGACTTGCCCGCGTTGGTGTAGCCCACCAGGGAAACCACGGGCAGGCCGGCCTTGGCCCGGCGCTCGCGGGTCTGACCGCGCTGGCGGCGCACCTCTTCCAGCTCCTTCTTGAGCCGGGCGATGCGGTCGCGGGCGCGGCGGCGGTCGATCTCCAGCTTGGTCTCGCCCGGGCCCCGGCCGCCGATGCCGCCCACCAGCCGGGACATGGCCCGGTTCTTCCCCACCAGCCTGGGCAGGGCGTACTTGAGCTGGGCCATCTCCACCTGGAGCTTGCCCGCCCGGGACACGGCGTGCTGGGCGAAGATGTCCAGGATGAGCTGGGTGCGGTCCAGGACCCGGCGCTCGGTGATGTCGGCCAGATTGCGCAGCTGGGAGGGCGAGAGGTCCTGGTCGAAGAGGATCACCGCGGCTCCGGTCTGCAGGGCGCGCACCTCCAGGTCGGCCAGCTTGCCCTTGCCCAGGATGAACTTGGAGTTGAGCACGGACACGCGCTGGATCACCGTGCCCGCGGGCTCCAGCCCGGCCGTGCGGGCCAGCTCGGCCAGCTCCTCCAGGGAGCGCTCCTGCACGGCCCTGGGCGCGGCGGCCACGCTCACCAGAAGCGCCCGCTCCCGGTCCCCGGACTCGCGCAGGGTCTCCAGCCGGGAGAGCTCCTCCTCCAGGGCCGCCACCTGCCCGCCCAGATCCAGGGCCTCGGCCTTGTCCCAGCGCATGGGCGGCCCGGCCTCGTAGCTCCTGCCCGCGGGGTTGGGCGGCAGGAGATAGGCCCACTGGAAGGATTCCGGCTCGCCCCCGCTGTCCACACCCAGGACGCCCACGCTGTCCAGGCGCAGGAAGACCATGTCCATAAGGTCCTCCTGGGAGAGCGGCTCGCCGCCCAGGTGGGTGTGCAACAGGCGCAGGCCGCGCAGACGTCCGGCCCCCAAGCGCAGCCGGGGCAGCTCCGGGATGAGGATGGCCGCGGGATCGCCCACCAGCACCAGGAAGGGGTAGCCCTGGCGGTCGATGAGCAGGCCCACCTGGCGGCCGGTCTCGCGGCTGATGGAGGCCAGCTCCCAGGCCTGCTCGTGGCTGAAGGGCGCGGCCAGCGGGAAGCGCCGGGTGTACAGACGGGTCAGGCGCTTGATCTGGCTGGGCTTGAGGCCCTGGGTGTTGCCCTGGGGCTTCTGGGCGATAACGCGCTCCTCGGGCTAGGCCTCGTGCCCGCCCAGGTACTCCGCGATCATGGCGTCGTAGCCGCTCACCAGCCGGAAGGTGGCCGCGGCCATGTCCTTGCGCAGCTTGAGGGAGAAGCCGCCGGACTCCAACTCGGCCAGGACCCGGCCGTAGTGCTCCACGCCCGGCACCACCAGGACGCTGTGGAAGTTCTTGGCCGAGGCCCGCAGCAGGGTGGGGCCGCCGATGTCGATCTCCTCCACCGCGGCCTTGAGGTCCAGGCCCTTCCGTGCGGCCAGGGCGAAGTTGTAGAGGTTCACGCAGACCAGGTCAAAGGGCTTGATCCTGAGGGCCGCCAGGGTCTCCAGGTGGGCAGGGTCGTCCTTGTCGGCCAGCACGCCGCCGTGCACGTGCGGGTGCAGGGTCTTGACCCGGCCGCCCAGGATCTCGGGAAAGCCGGTGACGTCGCTCACCGAAGTCACGGCCAGCCCGCCTTCCTTGAGCGCCTTCATGGTGCCGCCCGTGGACACCAGCTCCACGCCGCGGGCGGCCAGAACCCGGGCGAAGTCCATGAGACCGGTCTTGTCGGTGACGCTCAACAGCGCCCGTTGGGGAACGAGGAAATCCATGCGTGCGCCTCGCTTTTTCGGGAGGCGTGCCAGATTTGGGAGGCAAAGGCAAGGGAAGGCCGGACGGGCAAATGCCGTATGATCCCCCGCGCCGCCGGGGGAGAGCCGGACGGCGCGGGGAATCAATAGGGAGGGGAGACCGAAATTCGTCCTAGAGCTGCGCCAGGAGTTCCTTGGCGGGCTCGAAGTCCGGGCTGGACTCGAGGATGCGCGTCAGTTCGGCGCGCGCCTCCTCCTTGCGGTCCAGGCAGACCAGGCAGCCGGCCAGGGAGTAGCGGACCTCGGCCTTGGCCGGGTCGATCTCCAGGTAGCGGCCCAGGGCGGCCACCACCTCTTCCAGGCGGGAAAGCTCATGGCCCAGGCGCACGAGGCTGAACAGGGCTACCATGTTCTCCGGGTTGGCCTTGAGCGCGTCGGTGAAGTGCGCGAAAGCCTCGTCCTTGAACCCCTGCTCCACGAGAACCAGGGCGATGCCGGCATAGGTCTTGTCCGTGGGGTCCACCTTGTGGGCCTTGCGGTACATGGCCAGGGCACTGTCGAGCTGCCCGCGGTGGATGGCGATGGCGGCCAGACCCAGGTAGGGGTCGGCGTGCACGCCGTTGGAGCTGGCGGCCTTGTTGTAATACTGTTCGGCCTTGTCCAGCTCTCCCATGAACAGGTAGCACTCGCCCAATTCCTTGTTGATCTCGTAATCCAGATGACCGCTCATGATCGTCCCCTCCATACTCCTTTGTCCGCAATGCGGACGGAATACGTTGCGGCCCAGGTTCGGGCCTGCCCAACCGATGCAACGGTCATGCCAGGAGTCATGGCCCGGACCGGCCGGGAACCGGGAAACGGCACGCTATTAATTTACAATATACTGTTTTTACAAATTTTATTTTGAGCATTCCAGTCCATGACGGTTCTTCATTCCCTGAATGATCGGCCGGCAGGACAGGACCAGACGCCCGGAAAAGCCTGCCGCCCGGTTTCCGGCGCCCAGCCGCAGCGGCAATTCATGAATTTTCCCTTGTATTCCATGAAGATAAATCCATTGGCATGTCCGTTGCTGGAAAGGGGCAGCGGCCCCCGCCCCGCCAGGGCTCCGGACCGCTGGGAAAAAAACTCCGGATGAGGAGGAAGCGAGCAATGAGAAGCCTGTTCGACGGTCACATCGAGTTGTCCGAGAAGGTCCTGGATCTGCGGCTCCAGCGTCAAAATCTCGTCATGAGCAACATCGCCAACGTGAACACCCCGCAGTACAAGGCCAAATCCCTGGAGTTCGAGCAGGACCTCCAGAACGCCCTGGCCCTGGACGCCCGCGGCAAGGTCACGCGCACCAACGAGCACCACATGCCCGCGGCCTTCAAGGCGGACTCCTTCCAAGGCGAGTCATTCAAGGAGTTCAAGCCCCGCTATATCTATGGCGAGGACTCCGTGAACCTGGACAAGGAGATGACCGTCATGGCCAAGAACGCCATGCTCTACAACGCCCTCACCGAGGTCATCACCAAGAACTTCACGGGCATGACCAAGATCATCTCCGAGGGAGGCAAGTAGACCATGGACTTCATGACCGCACTCGACGTGGCCGCCTCGGGCATGAAGGCCCAGCGCGACTACATGAACGTCATTTCCATGAACATGGCCAACGCCCAGACCACGCGCACGGCCGACGGCGGCCCCTACCGCCGCAAGAGCGTGTCCTTCGAGTCCGCGCCCGTGCTCTCGCCCTTCGACTCGGCCATGCAGGACCAGATGAACCGCGACCTTCAGGGCGTGGCCGTGCGCGGCATCGTCAACGACTCGCGGCCGTTCCGCTACGTCTATGACCCGGGCCATCCGGACGCCAACACCCAGGGCTACGTGGCCTACCCGGACATCAACGTGGTGGAGGAGATGACCAACATGGTCAACGCCATGCGCTCCTACGAGGCCAACGCCCAGTCCATCCAGGACGTGAAGACCATGTTCAACAAGGCCCTGGCCATCGGCCGCGGCTAACACGGGGGAGGCAGGCAATGATCGGCAGCACATACGGCATCAAGGCCTACCAGCAGGCCCTGGGACGCCGCCAGGCCATCGAGGGCAAGGTGGCCAAGGCTCTGGACAGCAAGCCCCAGGACCAGGGCGGCGGTTTCATGGACGCCATGACCAAGTCGCTCAAGGAAGTGAACGAGATGGAGTCCGAGAAGAGCGGGCTCATCGAGGCCTTCGCCGCGGGCAAGAGCGAGAACGTCCACGAACTGATGATCAGCCTGCAGAAGGCCAGCGTGGCCATGAGCATGACCAGCGCGGTGCGCAACAAGGTGCTCTCGGCCTACCAGGAACTCATGCGCATGAGCTTCTAGCGGCGACCAGGCCCATAAGCCACACACGGAAACGAGGAGCCCGATCCCATGCCCCCCGCCATCAAGCAGTACCTCCAGAAGCTCAACACGTACTGGTCCAACCGCACCTTCTCGCAGCGCATGCTGCTGGCGGGCCTGGCGGTTTCCGTGACCATCGCCTTCGTGCTCATGATCTACTGGCTCAACAAGCCGGACTACCGCGTGCTCTACTCCAAGCTCTATCCCGAGGACGCGGCCAAGATCGTGAACATGCTCAAGGCGGGCAAGGAGTCCTACGAGCTGCAGGACGGCGGCCAGACCGTGCTGGTGCCTGCGGACCGGGTCTATGACCTGCGCCTGAAGATCGCGGGCGAGGGCAACCTCCACGGCCAGGGCATCGGCTTCGAGATCTTCGACGAACTCAAGGTGGGACAGACCGACTTCGTGCAGCAGATCAACTACCAGCGCGCCCTGCAGGGCGAACTGGCCCGCACCATCAACGAATTTCCGCAGATCGAGAAGGCCCGCGTGCACCTCGTGCTCCCGCACAAGAGCCTGTTCATCGAGGACCAGATCCCGCCCTCGGCCTCGGTGGTCCTCAAGCTCAAGGACAAGGCCTCCCTGGAGCCCAAGCAGATCCAGGGCATCGTGAACCTGGTGTCCATGTCCGTGGAGGGCCTGGACAAGAAGCGCATCACGGTCACGGACATGAACGGCCAGCCCCTGTACACCCCGGAGGACGACTCGGCCACGCCGGGCCTCTCCACCACCCAGCTGGACTACAAGGCCCAGATGGAGCGCAAGCTGGAGCGGCGCATCGAGGAGCTGCTCATGCCCGTGGTGGGTCCCCAGAAGGTCATCGCCCGGGTGAACGCGGACCTGGACTTCAGCCAGAAGACCATCCGCAAGGAGATGTACGACCCCAACGCCACGGTGGTCCGCTCCGAGAACCGCAGCGAGGAAAGCACCCAGGGCCGCGCGGCCATCGACGGCGGCTCGCCCGAGGCCAACTTCCGCGGCGACGGCTTCAACGGCACCCAGTCCACCCAGGACTCCACCCGCGAGGCCCGCACCACCAACTACGAGATCAACAAGGAAGAGCAGAGCATCGTCTCGCCCGTGGGCGAGTTGCAGCGGCTGAGCGTGGCGGTTATCGTGGACGGCACCTACGCCAAGGACGCCAACGGCCAGATGGCCTACACCCCGCGCTCGGCCGAGGAGATGCAGCGCATCCAGAACCTGGTGCGCTCGGCCGTGGGATTCGACCGCAACCGCGGCGACGCCGTGGAGGTCTCGAACATCTCCTTCGGCGCGCCGGAGATCGAGGACGGCCAGACGCTCATGCGCACCATGCTGGAATACGCCCAGCGCCTGGGCAAGCCCTTCCTCAACGGCCTGCTCATCTTCCTCTTCCTGATCCTGGTGGTCCGGCCGGTGGTCATGTCCCTCATCCGGCCGCGCGTGGCCGAGCAGGAAATGGCCGAGGTGGCCGGGCTGCCCGGCATGGAGCGGCTGGCCATCGAGGAAGGCGAACTGGACGAGGCGGCCCTGGCCGACGCCCGCAAGCTGGAGAACATCAAGGCCCAGGCCCTCCAGCTCTCGGAGCAGAACATGGAGCAGACCGTGAGACTGTTCCGCACCTGGATCAAGCAGGAGGCCTAGCGTGAGCACCTTCAGCGGTCCCCAGAAGACGGCCATCGTGCTTCTGGCCCTGGGCGAGAAGTTCACCTCCGACGTCTTCAAGCGCCTGGAGCGCACCGAGATCGCCACCATCTCCAAGGCCATGCTGGAGATCGACTCCGTGCCCAAGGAGCAGGTCATGGAGGTGCTCAAGGAGTACAACGAGTCCCTGATCTACGGGGCCGAGCTGCTCGTGGGCGGGGCGGACCAGGTCAAGCGCATGCTGGCCAAGTCCCTGGACCCGGAGACCGCCAAGTACATCATGGACTCCCTGGAGATCGACACCGGCCCGGTGCCCTTCCAGGAGCTGGAGAACGTGAGCCCGCGCATTCTGGCCCAGATCCTGCGCAACGAACACCCGCAGACCCTGGCCCTGATCTTGGGCCACCTGCACCCGGACCAGGCCGCGGAACTGCTCCAGAACCTGCCCGCGGGCGTGCGCGCCGAGGTGCTCATGCGCCTGGCCAAGCTGGAGGCCGTGGCCGCCGAGATGCTCATGGAAGTGGACAAGGTCCTCCAGAGCCAGCTCATCGCCATGGGCGGCAAGGAAGGCAAGAAGGTCGGCGGCGTGCAGGCCGTGGCCGAGATCCTCAACGCCGTGGACCGTGCCACCGAGGAGGAGGTCCTCTCCGAGATCGAGGAGGAGTCCTCGCAGATGGCCGAGGACATCCGCAACCTCATGTTCGTGTTCGAGGACATCAAGGCCCTGGACGACCGCGGCGTGCGCGAACTGTTGAAGGAGATCTCCAACGAGGACCTGACCACGGCCCTCAAGGGCGCCTCCGACGAGCTCAAGGAGAAGTTCCTGAAGAACCTCTCCGAACGCGCCGGCGCGATGATCCGCGAGGACCTGGAGATCATGGGCCCGGTGAAGCTCTCGGAAGTGGAGGGGGCCCAGCAGAACATCGTCAAGACCGTGCGCCGCCTCGAGGACGAGGGCCGCATCGTGGTCAGCAGGGGTTCGGGCGATGTCTTCGTCTGAGACCGGAGGCAAGTTTTACAGCGGCCGGGTCATCCTGGGCATGGACACGCCCGGCCCGGACGTCATGACCATCCAGGAGATGGAGGGCAAGAAGCCGCCCACCTGGGACGAGGACTCCTGCTCCCTGCTCCTGGAGCGCGTGCGGACCAAGGCCCGCGACGCGGCCGCCGAAATCCTCGGCGAGGCCCGCCGCGAGGCCCAGGCCCTCAAGGAGCAGGCCCGCCAGGAGGGCCTGGCCGACGGCTTTGCCCAGGCCCAATCCGAGGTGGAGCGCCAGATGCGCGAGTTCGGCCTGACGCTCGGCAACATCCTGGAGGCCATCCAGAGCCAGGAAGTGCGCGTGTTCGAGGCCCAGCGCCAGGATTTCGCCCGGCTCATCCGCCTGGCCGTGCAGAAGGCCGTGGGCGTGGAAATGGCCGAGCGCCGCAAGGAAGTGCTCGAGACGCTGCTGCACGAGGCCCTGGAGCGCCTGGAGAGCCTGCGCCAGATCACCGTGCGCGTGGCCCCCGAGGACGTGGAGGGCATGGAGCTCCTCCTGGCCCAGGCCCGCGCCGCCTTCCCCCGCCTGGAGCAGTGGAAGACCTGCGGCGACAAGGCCGTGGCCTCGGGCGGCGTGATCCTGGAGTCGCGCACCGGCATGATCGACAATTCCCTGGACGCCCGCTGGAAGGAGGTGGCCGACATCCTGGACCGCCTGGCCGGCGCCGCGGAAAACGGAGCCGGGCATGGCGGCGCTTGATCCCAAGGGCTGCTGCTCCCTGTTCCAGGAACTTTCGCCCTGCCGGGTTTACGGCAAGGTCACCAAGGTGGTGGGCCTCATCGCCGAAGGCCAGGGCATCAAGGCCCCGCTGGGCTCGGTCTGCCACCTGCTGCCCGAGGCCGGAACCGAGGCCGAGCCCATCGCCGCCGAGGTGGTGGGCTTCCGCGGCGGGTCCTGCCTGTTCATGCCCTACGGCGAACTGCGCGGGGTGAGCCCCGGCTGCCTCATCCGCAACACCGCGGCCCCGCCGCACGTGCCCGTGGGCGAAAGCCTGCTGGGCCGCACCGTGGACGCCTTCGGCGAGCCCCTGGACACCCAGGGCCCCTTCCTGCCGGAGTCCTTCCGCCCGCTCTTCGGCGAGCCGCCGAATCCCATGCTGCGGCCGCGCATCGTGGAGCCCCTGGACGTGGGCGTGCGCGCCATCAACGGCCTGCTCACCCTGGGCAAGGGCCAGCGCGTGGGCATCATGGCCGGTTCCGGCGTGGGCAAGAGCACGCTCTTGGGCATGATGGCCCGCTACACCAAGGCCGACGTGAACGTCATCGGCCTGGTGGGCGAACGCGGCCGCGAGGTGCTGGAATTCATCGAGCGCGACCTGGGCCCCGAGGGTCTGGCCCGCTCCGTGCTCGTGGTGGCCACCTCGGACAAGAGCCCGCTCATCCGCATGCGCGCGGCCTACGCCGCCACAGCCATCGCGGAGTTCTTCCGGGACAAGGGCAAGGACGTGCTGCTCATGATGGACTCGGTGACGCGCTTCGCCATGGCGGGGCGCGAGGTGGGCCTGGCCGCGGGCGAACCGCCCACGCGCGGCGGCTACACCCCGAGCGTCTTCGCCCACCTGCCCAAGCTCCTGGAGCGCGCGGGCAAGAGCGCCACGGGCTCCATCACCGGCATTTACACGGTCCTCGTGGACGGCGACGACTTCACCGAACCCATCGCCGACGCCACCCGCTCCATCCTGGACGGCCACATCGTGCTTACCCGCGACCTGGCCGACCAGGGCCACTACCCGTCCATCGACGTGCTCAAGAGCGTTTCGCGTCTGCGCTCGGACATCACCCCGGACGAGGTGCAGGACTCGGGCCGCGTGGCCCTCAAGTACCTGGCGACGTTCAAGCGCGTGGAGGACATGGTGAACATCGGGGCCTACCAGCGCGGCTCCAGCCCGGACATCGACACGGCGCTGCGGCTCATCGGCCCCATCAACGGCTTTCTCCAGCAGCGCGTGGGCGAGCGCCAGACCCTGGAGGAAAGCTACGCCCGGCTCATGGCCCTGGCCGCCCAGGCCGCGGAGGACGCCAAGCCACAGCCTGCCAAGCCCGCCCCGGCCAAACCCGGGGCCAAGCCCGCGCCCAAGCCAGCTCCCAAGCCCGCAGCCAAGCCCGCCGGCGCGCCGGTCAAGGCCGCGGCCACGGCCAAGCCCGCACCGCCCAAGGGCTAGCCGAAGATCAAAGCAATCCCTTCTTGCGGATCGTTCAAAAACCGCGCGGACAAGGCGCGCAAAAAGCGCACGGCTGACGCGTATCGACACTACGCGAGGCTTTGCGTTTTTTTGTCGTGTCGCCGTCAGCGCGATTTTTTCAACGATCCGCTCCCGCCTGCATCAGGGCGTGGAAGAACTCCTGCACATACTTGCCCGAGACCACGTCGGACAGGCTGAAGGACGGCGGCCCCTGCTTGGGGAACTTGGAGGTGAGGGCGAAGAAGAGTTCCGAGGAGGTCTTGTCCAGCACCGGCGCGGCCATGGTGCGCCAGAAATCCTCCTTGGTCTCCTGGGGCAGCTCGAAGGTCCGGCACTGCAGGGGCCGGAAGTCGAAGATCAGGCAGCGGCCTTCCTCGGAGAGCGGGCAGCGCACGCTGGAAGCGGTGAGGCAGAATTCCTTGGACGAGCCCCCCTCCCCGGGGACCGCGGCGCTGGTCTCGCGCTCGCTGCGGGCCGCCTCCACGGCGCGCTCGATGAGCGCCTGGCGGGCCTGGCTGGAGGTGGCCGCGTCCACCTTTTGGCGCACGTGCACGGCCTCCACCAGGGAGAGGCGCACGGGCACGAAGCAGCAGTGATCGTGGTCCCGGCCGCAGCGCCCCGGATTCTTCCGCTCGTAGGCCAGCAGGTCCCCGGCCTCCCGCACCAAGGCGGCATAGTCCTCCAGGAAGGGGGCCAGGTCCACCAGGTTCTTGTATTCCAGGGAGGGCTCGCGCACCGTGAGCTGGCCGGCCTTGCGGCCGTACTTGCGCACGGTCCACCACTGCTCGAAGTTGGAGGGCTTGGAGCGCAGCTTGCGCAGCTTGAGCCAGGCCAGCTTGTGGCCCAGGCCCCGGCGCAGGAGGTAGGCGTTGAGCACCGTGCCGGTGCGGCCGATGCCGTGGCGGCAGTGGATATAGACCTTCTTGCCCAGGTAGAGGGCCTCGTCCAGCCACTCCAGGGCCTTTTCCAGGGCCTGGAGGTCCGGGGCTTCCTCGTCGTGGATGGGCAGGTAATAGACCTCGAAGCCGGACTTCTCCTCGATCTCGTGCAGGTCGCAGAACTCGCCGCAGAGGTTGAGGATGGCCGTGATCCCTGCCGCGCGCAGGCTCTCCAGGTGGTCGTAGGACATGGGCGCGCCGCCCACGGCCAGCCGGTCGGTGATCCAGGTGGGCAACTGGCCGGAGTCCCGGGGGCTCATCCGCGGCCCCGCTCGATGCGCGCCATGTGGCGCTGGACCAGGGCCGTGACCTGGTCGCGGTCCTTGAGGCCCATGTCCATGAGCCGGGTCACGGCCGTGAGGTAGCCCAGGGCCGCCAGCCGTTTCTGGGTCTCGCTCTCGGACTTGCGGGCGTACTTGGCGTCGAGCATGTCGCCGCGGGTGGAGCATTCGAAGCCCAAGCGGGTCAGCACGCCCACCAGGAACTCCAGGCGCAGCATGCGCTGCTCCAGGCTGCCGCCGCCGCCCTTGAAGCGGAAGTGCACGTAGTTGCTGTTGGCCTCGGCCGCGCAGACGGCGTCCAGCACCGAAAAGTGGTAGCCGAAGCGGATCATGCAGTGCAGGTAGTCCGCGGAGATGATGGCGTAGCTGGCCAGGAGCCGGGAGTTCTTGGTGAAGATGCCCGCGCTGATGCGGTCCATCTCCTCCCAGTCAACGTGCACCAGGTCGCCCCAGCCCACCTCGGGATCGGCCAGGCCCCACCAGAAGGCCCACATGGGCTGGCTCTTGATGTCCTCGGGCGCCACCTCGTCGTGGGCCCGGCCGGACTCGAACAGCCCGTCCTCCAGGTCCAGGATGTAGAGCACCAGGGGCAGGTTCGTGCGGAGCTTGCGGGAGCTGGCCAGGCCCCGGCCGCCGCGGCCCACCAGGCTGAACATCTCGGCCACGCCCTTCTCGTGGCAGAAGCGCACCAGGTCGTGGAAGGACTTGCAGCCCTCGGGGCTGAACTCCGGGGCCTCTGGATCGGTGAGCGAGAGCTTCACCGTAAGGGGCAGGATGCGCTCGAAGCCCGGTTCCACGCGGCGTCCGCCCGGTCCCTCGGCCGGGGGCAGCAGGCGCTCCACCACCCCGGCATAGACCACCCCGGCGTCGGCATCCACCGTGACCGTGGAGCCCTCGGGCAGGGCCTGGAAGGCCCCCGTTCCCACCACCACGGGGATGCCGTTCTCCCGGGCCACGGAGGCCAGGTGGCTGGCCCGCGACCCGGCCTCGGAGACCACGGCCGCAATGCGGCCCATGAACTGGGCCAGGACCGGCGGCAGATGGGAGGTGACCACCACGCTGCCGGGCGGAAAGACCGCGGCCTCGCCCACGGTGTGCAGGTGGCGCACCGTTCCGGCGGCCACCCCGGCCGAGGCCCGGGTCAGGCCGGTGAGCAGGGTTTCGGCCTCGGGCAGGGTCTTGGCCGCGGGGCGGGGCGTGTCCATGTGGAAGGGCCGGGACTGGAGGATGAACAGCCGGTCCTGGGCGTCCGCAGCCCACTCCACGTCCTGGGGGCTGCCGAAGAGCTCCTCCAGGACCAGGCCCGCGTCGCGCAGCTGGGCCATGAGCGCCGGCCCCACCAGGCCCGTGTCCGGGCCGGAACAGGGATCCAGTGCCCGGGCCTCGCCCTGGCGCGGCAGGAGCAGGCGCTGGGGCGTGCGGCTGCCGTCCACCAGGCTTTCGCCCAGGCCGGGCACGGCGAAGAGCGACATGGCCTCCCCGGCCTTGGCCGCCACGCAGCCCTCGGGGTCCAGGGTGTAGAGCACCCCGGCGGCCCGGGGCTGGACCATGGGCAGAATGAGCGCGCACATGGCCGTGTCCTGGTCCGTGAGCCCGTGGGACACGCGATAGACCAGGGCCCGCGAGCAGTATTTGCCGGCCAGGACCCGCTTGTAGGCCTCCAGCACGTCCTCGGGCCGCACGTTGAGTTCGCTGGCGTACTGCCCGGCGAAGGAAAGCTCCGAGTCCTCGGCCAGGGCGCTGCTGCGCACGGCCAGGAGCCTGCCGCCGCGGGAGAGCTCCCCGGCCGCGGCCTCGATTTGCGCGGCCAGGCTCACGGGCGCCTCGGCCCCCAGGATGACCTCCATGAGCTCCCCGGCCAGGCGCGGCACGTCCTCGGCGCGTGAGAGCAGGATCTGGCGCAGGCGGCGGTCCAGGTCCTCGCGCAGGCCCGAGGCCTCCACGAAGTAATGGAAGGCGTTGGCCGTGACCACGTAGCCCGGCGGCACGGCCAGCCCGGTGTCGCGGGCCACGCGGGCCAGGTGCGCGGCCTTGCCCCCGGCCAGCCCGGGCCGGTCCGCGGCCTCGGCCAGGGGGATGACATAGGGCGGGGAAATGTCGCCGTGGGGCTGGTCCAGGGCCAGGCGCAGGTAGAAGTCGATCTTCTTGTAGTGCTCCACCATGCCCATGTAGCGGCTGGGGCTCATGGTCATGAGGTTGTCCACCAGGCGGCGCACCGCGGCCGAAAGCCGCTGGCAGAGCCAGACCACGCGGGTGCGGTCGGCCTTGTCCTGGCCGTAGGCCAGCTCCTCCAGGTCCGCGATGAGGGTCAGGCAGATGTCGTCGGAACGCAGCAGGTCCTTGAAGGCGTTGTACTTGGCCCGCAGCAGCGTGCCCGGGGCGAAGACCTGGTAGGTCCAGTGGCGGAAGAGCTGGGTGATGAGGGACATGGCTGGTTTCCTAGCACACCGTTGAAAACGTCCTTTCCCGCGGACCGCTCAAAAAAACGCACGGCCGGCGCGTATCCTCAATACGCACGGATGTGCGTTTTTTGAAGCGACGCGGCCAGCGCGGACCTTTCAGCGGCCTGCCAGAACCTCGGCCACCTTGGCCTCCAGCTCGTCCTTGTCGATGGGCTTCACGCAGTACTCGCTGGCCCCCAGGCGCAGGGACTCCCGCGCCGTCTCCAGGGTGGGATAGCCGGTGAGCATGATGGCCCTGGTCTCGGGCGAGAGCTTCTTGATCTCCTCCAGCACCTCCACCCCGGTCATCTTCTTGAGCTTCATGTCCAGGATGGCCAGGTCCGGCTTCTGTTTGCGCACGAAGGCCAGGGCCTCCTCCTCCTCGGTGAAGGCCGTGACCTTGTGGCCCTTGCGCTCCAGGATGCGCTTGACCAGGGTCCCGGCGTCGGAAACGTCGTCAATGACGATGATCTGGGCCATGGATCACTCCTTCGTCTTGGGCTCCCCGCCCTCGTCTCCCCGTTCCTGCTGATCCAGGGGCAGCTCCACGCTGAACACCGCGCCCGGGCCTCCCCCCTCGGCGGGGATGCCCAGGTCCTGCGGCACGGGGCTCTGTGCCCGGATCTCCCCGCCGTGCTCCCGGACGATGCCGAAGGACACCGAGAGGCCAAGGCCCGTGCCCTTGCCCACGGGTTTGGTGCTGAAGAACGGGTCGAAGATGCGGCGCAGGTCCTCCGCGCCGATGCCCTGGCCCGTGTCGGCCACCCAGATTGTCACTTTTTGGGCCGTCGTGTCCAGCCTCGTGCGGATGAAAATGACGCCGCCCCCGGGCATGGCGTCGCGGGCGTTGTTCAGGAGGTTCATCCAGACCTGGCGGAGCTTGTCCGGGTCGCCGTGGAGCACGGGCATGCGGTCGTCGAAGTCCGTGACGATGCGCACCTTGTCCAACTCGAAGGAGTGACGCACGAGCGTCACGGTCTCCATGACCGAGTTGTTCAGGCACATGTCCCGCTTGGCGCTGCGGGACTGGCGCGAGAAGCCCAGGAGGTCGGCCACGATCTTGCGGCAGACCTTGGCCTGTTTCTCGATGGTGGAGAGGTCGTCGCGCAGCTGGCCCTCGGGCACGTCCTCCTGGAGGAGCTGGGCGTAGCCCAGGATGATGCCGAGCGGCGTGTTGATCTCATGCGCCACGCCCCCGGCCAGCTTGCCCAGGGACTCCATCTTCTGGGCCTGGATGAGCTGCTCCTGGTAGTCCTTGATCTGGGTCACGTCGCGGGCCGTGCGCAGCACGCCCACGATGCGGCCGTCTCGGTCGAAGACCGGCACCTGCACGGTGTGGAACCAGCGCTCGCCGTGTCCGGCCTCGCGATGGGTCTCGGTCTGGAAGCGTTCGCCCGTGTCCAGGACACGGCGGTTGGCCTCGCTGCGCGCCCGGGCCATGTCCTCGGGGAAGAAGTCGAAGTCGGTCCGGCCCACCACCTGTTCCACGGTCCGGCCCACCGAGGCGGCGAAGGCCCGGTTGCAGGCCTGATAGACCAGATTCTCGTCCAGAAGGCTCACCAGGTCCGGGGTCACGTCCAGGATGGTGCGCATGATCTGCTGCTGGCGGGTGAGGACCTTCTCGGCCTCGCGCAATTCCGCGATGTGGGTCTTGAGGGTCAGCGCCATGACGTCGAAGGTCTCGGTGAGGTCCTGGATCTCGTCGCCCGCGTTGGCCAGATAGACCGGGCAGTTGCGGCAGGACTCCAGCTTCTTGGGATAGGCCGCGGAGTCGCACTCCAGGCAGAGGGTCCCGGCCACGTACCAGCAGCGCCGGGCCGCGTCGCCGTAGGCCGGGCACTCCTTGCGGCCGCAGTCCATGATGTCCCAGCAGTTGCGGGCCAGCTCCGGCCCGGCGCGCATGTCCAGGTTGCCCTTGACCATCTCCGAGGCATGGGCTCGCAGCACGTTGAGCCGCCGCGTCACCTGGCGGGCGAAAACGGTGGAGAGGATCACGGACAGGAGCAGGCCGCCGCCAGCCAGGCCCAGGATGATGCCGCCCAGGCGCTCCACCGGGGCGCGGGCGCGGGTCCAGGACAGGCCCACGCGCACCACGCCGAAGGACTCCCCGGCCACGCGCACGGGCACGGCGAAGTCGTAGATGCGCTCGTCGCCGGTGTCCAGCAGGCGCACCGAGAACGAGCCGTCCGGCCCGGGGGCGTTGGCCCCCACCAGTTCCACCGGAAAGCCCTTGGGATAGCTGTGGGCCAGGACGTTGCCCTTCTGGTCCAGGACAAAGGCGTATTCCATGTCCCCGCCCAGGCCGCGCAGGTCGTCCACCAGGTTCTTGAGGCGCAGGAAGTCCTGGGCCAGGATCGGGTCGGCCGCGCGCACCGAGAGGCTCTCGGCCAGGACCCGGCCGCGCATCTTGACCTCGTCCACCAGAGCCTTGGCGGCCACCCGGGCCACGGGCAGGCCCATGACCAGGCTCAGGAAGAGCACGATGGCCGTGGTCCCGAGGTTGATCTTGGTGCTGAACCTGAGGTGCGACAGGCCGTGCACGTCCTTACTCCCGGGCTATCCTGGCTTCCAGGTCGCGGATGGAGTCGTAGTCCTCGTCCGTGGCCGGGATGATGCCGGTGAAGTGCGCCGCCTCCAGGATAGGCGAGGCCTGCGGTCCGCCGCGGCCCAGGTCCAGGAGGGCCTTGCTGATGACTCCCAGCTTCTCGGGGTCGAAGCCCTTGCGCACGGCATAGACCCAGCCGGGATAGCGCCGGGTCTCGGCCAGCACGCGGATGGCGTCCAGGTCCACCTTGTCCTTGACCAGGTCCAGGGTGCCGTTGCGCACCGAGCCGATGTCGTACTTGCCCGCATAGACCGCCAGCACGACCTTTTCCTGCTTGCCGCCCGGACCGGGGGCGAAGGCGATCTCGGAAAAGTCCTCGGGCCGGATGCCGTTGCGCAGGAAGTGGTCCAGGGCGAAGACGTAGCCCCCGGCCGAGCCCGGGTCCACGGCGATCCAGCGCTTGCCCCGGCAGTCGTCCAGGCTGCGGATGGCCCGGTTGTCCTTGCGGCAGATGATCTGGCTGTAGAAGTCCGGCTGGCCGGACTCCTCCAGGATGCGGGCGAAGGCCCGGGCCCCGGAGCGGGCCAGGCGGATGTAGATGAAGGGGTTGGAGAAGGAGATGTCGATCTCGCCGCGCTCCACCATCTTCACGTGCTCGTCGAAGGTATCCGGAAAAACCTGGCGGAAGGGATAGCCGGTGCGTTTGGCCAGGTACTCCACCAGGAGACGGTGGCGCTCGAAGGAGATGGTGTGGGAATACTGGGGCAGGTAGGCGTAGGTGATGGCGTCGGACTGGGTCTTGAGGGTGATGTCCTCGCGCCGGGAGATATCCACCCGGGTCACAGGCTCCTCCTCCCCGCCCCAGCCCAGGGCCAGGGCCAGCAGCAGGAGCGCCCCCAGGGCCAGAACCCAGTATTCCTTGCGCATGCGGCCGGCTCCTCGGGCCGCGCCCGATCAGCCGCCGGAGGGGCCGGGCCGCGCCTCCTCCAGGGTGGCGGCCAGGCGCAGGCGGACATACCAGGACATGCGGCCGATGGTGCGAGAATAGATGACCCTTGCCAGGATGTACAGGGGGATGAAGAAAAACACGTAGTTGGCGTCGTAGTCCAGAACGGGCAGACGCACCAAGGCCTCGCGGAAACGCAGGTCCAGCCAGGCCAGGGCAAAGGGCAGGGGCCAGATGCTGGCCGTGAACACCGCGGCCTGGCTGAAGAAATAGCGGCCGAAGGACTCGTGGGCCTGGCGGTTCACGGCCTTGTAGTTCTCCCGGCTGCCGGACTGGGCCGCCTTGATGGACAGCTCGTGGTGGTGGACCATGTCCTTGATGTAGCCGCCATAGACCTTGCGGTTGAGCCGCGAGACCAGGATGGCGGCCGCGTCGCCCAAAAGCACGCAGAGCAGGCCCAGGACGAAGAGCCCCAGGAGGTAGCCGGCCAGCGGGCTCTCCGGCCAGCGGAAGGGCTGGATGAGCCAGGGGTCGAAAAGGAGAAAGAATTCCCGCATGGTTCGCCTCAAATAAAAGGCCCCGGGCCGGAAGCCCGGGGCCTGCGCATGCACGGTCCGGAACGCCTAGCCGGGCAGGTTGATCCCGAAGAAGCCCTTCAGGGTGTACACGATGCCCACGTAAAGCGAAAGCACGATGAAGATGCGCTTGAGCCAGATGTCGGAGAAGTACTTGGAGGTGCGGGGGCCGATGACCGAACCCACGATGATGCCCACGAGCTCGGCGCCGATGAGGGCCCAGTCCAGGGGCGTGCCCTTGGTCATCAGGGTGGCGATGCTGGTGATCATGGAGATGAGCACGGCCAGGGCCGAGGTGCCCGCGGCCAGGTACATGGGCAGCTGGGCCACGCTGGTCAGGAAGGGCACCAGGAGGAAGCCGCCGCCCACGCCCAGGAAGGCCGCCACGGCGGAGATGGCCACGCCGCCCAGCAGGGGGATGAGCGGGTTGAAGCCGAACTCCACGCCGTAGAAAGTGAACTCCACGCGGGTCAGGGAGACCTTGGTGGTCTTGGCGCCCAGGGCCTTCACGTCCACCTGCTCGCCGGCCTTCTGCTTCTTCACGGTGTCTTCGAAGGCCTTGGCCGCGGCTTTGGCCTTCTTCTTACTGGCCTGTCCCGCCGGGGAGGTCTCCCAGAACAGGTAGGCGCCCAGAGCCAGGACGAAGAGGCCGAACCAGCCCTGGTACTGGGAGAAGGAGATCTTGCCCGCGGTGAGCGAGGCCGAACCCCAGGCGCCCAGGAGCGAGCCCACGCCCAGGGCGACGGCCAGGGGCAGGACCAGGCGGCCCATCTTCCAGTAGTTGAAGGAGGAGATGAGGGCGGAGAGGCCCACGAGCCACTGGTTGGAGGCCCGAATGGAGTCCGTGGCGATCTTGTTCAGGTCCGGGGCCGTGGTCTTGAAGGTCTTGGCGTAGGCGCCCAGGCCGAACACGCTGATGTGGCCCACGCCGGCCATGACGCCGCCGAAGGCGCCCACGGTGGAGAAGATCCAGCCTACCCACACGGCCCAGGCGAAGGCCAGGACGAAGTTGACCTGGGGCGCGCCGGGGATGCCCAGGAAGCCCGCGGCCTTGGCCGGGTCGATATGCCCGGGCTCCGTGCCCTGCGGCGCGGCGGCGATGGCGTCGGAGAGCTTGTCGGCCCAGGCGGGCTCGAACCACAGACAGACCCCGACCAGGGCGATCAGGGCCACAATCAGAAGGGCTTTCCTCGAGTGCAACACGTTTGTCCTCCTCACGAATGATCGGTTCAAATGCCTCCGCCGCGCCTCCCCCTCGGAGCGCCCGGCGTCCAGAACAACTTTACGGCCGCACAAAGCTCAGGGCCTTGGCCGTGCAGCCTGTGACGCAGGCCGGGTCCAGCCCCTGCTCGATGCGGTCCATGCAGTAGTCGCACTTCATGATCTTGCCGGTGAGCTCGTTATAGACCGGCACGTGCCAGGGGCAGGCCTCGGCGCAGGACTTGCAGCCGTCGCAGAGCTCGCTGCGCACATAGACCAGACCGTCGGACTCGCGGAAGGTCATGGCCCCGGTGGGGCAGGCGGGCACGCACTTGGGGTCCTTGCACATGAGGCAGGGCTGGTATTTCGCGTTGAACAGCGGGCGGCCGTCCTTGCCGGGCTTGGGCCCGTCCACGAAGATGTGGTTGAGCTGGATGCCCGCGGGCACGTGGTTCTTCACCTTGCAGTGCACCTCGCAGGCCTGGCAGGCGATGCAGCGCTTCTTGTCCAGCTTGATCTTGTACACGCTCATGTCCGTTTCTCCTCGCTGAACCGCCCGGGGCGGCCCGTCCGTTTCTCGCGTCCTGCGGCGAAATCTGATCGGAACTGTCGCCATTGGAAGCACATTCCGCGAGATCGTGTCAATGAATTTCGTTTTTGTTCTCAAATTCCCAAGTTTTCCCATCAAAGCGGGCCAAGGATTGCGGCCGGGATGCCTCCATGCGTTTCTTTTTTCACATGCTCGTTTTTCCTTGCCACACACACGCTTCCTCCATAAAACATGACAATCGGCAAACCGTATTCTACGGGCTTTGCCCGTTGTCATCCGCGAGGAGGATCTCATGGCCAAGACAGTGGTGAACAGCGTGTGCGGCATGTGTTCGGTGCGCTGCCCGATCCAGGCCGAGGTGGAAGACGGCCGCCCGGTGCGGCTCCAGGGGAGCATGCACGCCCCCGGACTCAAGGGCTCCCTCTGCGCCCGCGGCGCGGCAGGCATCGCCCTCTACGAGGACGACGAACGGCCCCAGTACCCCATGATCCGCGAGGGTGAACGCGGCGAGGGCAAATGGCGGCGCGTCTCGTGGGACGAGGCCCTGGACTACGTGGCCGAAAAGCTCAACAAGGTGCGCGCCGAATACGGCGACCGGGCCGTGCTCCTCTCGGACCGCGGCGGCCCGTTCCGCGACATCTACCGCGCCTTCCTGCGGGCCATCGGCACGCCCAACTACTGCAACCACGACTCGGCCTGCGCCCGCAACGTGATGAACGCGGCGGTCTCCATCTTCGGCTTCGGCCGCAAGGACGTGGTCTATGACTACAAGAACTGCAAGCACCTCGTACTCCAGACCCGCAACCTCTTCGAGGCCATCAACGTGGCCGAGGTGAACAACGCCCTGGACGGCCTGGCCGCGGGCTGCAAACTCTCGGTCATCGACATCCGGGCCAGCGTCACCGCGGGCAAGGCCGACAACTTCTTCCTGGTGCGGCCGGGCACGGACTACGCCTTCAACCTGGCCGTGATCCACGTGCTCCTGAACGAGGGCCTCTACGACAAGAAGTTCGCGGAAATGTGGATTTCCGGCCTGGACGAACTCAAGGCCTTCACCGCCCAGCACACCCCGGAATGGGCCGAGGCCGAGACCGGCGTGCCCGCGGAGCGCATCCGCGACCTGGCCCGCCAACTGGCCGCTGCCGCGCCCGCGGTGATCTGGCACCCGGGCTGGATGGTGGCCCGCTACTCCGACTCCTTCTACGTCTGCCGCACGGCCTACATCATCAACGCCCTGCTGGGCTCGGTGGGGGCCAAAGGCGGCCTGCCGCTTACGGCCAAGCCTGCGGATGCGGGCCGCAAGGGTCTCAAGGACCTGCTCTCCCTCTTCCCCAAGCCCGAGGAGAAGCGCGCCGACGGCGTGGGCTGGATGCCGGGCCGCACCCACTTCGACGCGGGCCCGGGCCTGGTGCACCTGGCCTACGAGGCCATCGTCACGGGCCAGCCCTACCCCATCAAGGCCTACATCGCCCAGCGCCACGATCCGCTCATGGCCTTCCCGGACACGGCGGACGTGAAGAAGATGCTGGACAACCTGGACCTGCTCGTGGCCGTGACCTTCTCCTGGTCCGACACGGCCTGGTACGCGGACGTGGTCCTGCCGATGTCCACCTACCTGGAGCGCGAGGACACCATCGCGGGCAAGAACGGGCTCAAGCCCTCGTTCTTCATGCGCCGCCGCGCCTGCGAGCCGCGTTTCGACACCCGCTCGGTCTGGGAGATCTACTGCGGCCTGGCCAAGCGCATGGGCATCGAGAAACTGGCCTTCGACAAGATCGAGGACATCTGGAACTTCCAGCTGGAAGGCACGGGCGTGACCCTGGCCGACTTCGACAAGACCGGCTCCGTGTCCCTGGCCTCCGACCCCCTGTACCGCAAGGTGGAGGACCTCAAGTTCAAGACCGACTCCGGCAAGATCGAGATCGTCTCCAGCCGCCTGGCCAAGTCCGGCATCCCCTGGCTCGCGCCCTACGTCTCGCCGGCGCGCCCGCCCCAGGGCCGCTTCCGCATCACCTTCGGCCGTTGCGGCGTGCACACCCAGGGCCATACCGTGAACAACCCCCTGCTCTTCGAGCAGATGCCCGAGAACCTGCTCTGGATCCACACCACAGCGGCAGAGGGCCTTGGCATCAGCGACGGCGACTACGTCACCGTGACCTCCAACGGCCATTCCGGCAGGATCAAGGCCTTCGTCACGGAGTTCATCCATCCCGAGGCGGTCTTCATGGTCCACGGCTTCGGCCACACCCTGCCGGTGGAGAGCCGGGCCCGCGGCCGGGGCGTGGCCGACAACGAACTCATGCCCAAGGGCATCCGGAATTGGGACAAGGGCGGGGGCGGCATTGCCATGCAGGAGCATTTTGTGGCCGTGTCCCGGTAATCGGAAACCACGAGCGGCTGCCTGCGGCAACAGGCAGCCGCACTGTTCCTGACACCGGGAGGGTTCATGAACATCGGTCCCTACACCTTTGACGAATTCAGGCGAAAGGCCGCGGAGTTCCACGGCTACGCCGCCCCCGGCCTGCTGGTGGGCGGCTACATGGTGGAGCTGGCCAAATCGCGCCTGCCCCAGGGCACCCTGTTCGAAGCCCTGGTGGAATCCCAGAAATGCCTGCCCGACGCGGTCCAGCTGCTCACCCTGTGCAGCGTGGGCAACGGCTGGATGAAGGTCGTGAACCTGGGCCGCTACGCCCTGACCCTCTACGACAAGTTCACGGGCAAAGGCGTGCGCGTGGCCCTGGACCCGGCCAAACTCGAGATGTGGCCCGAGGTCAAGGGCTGGTACCTGAAGCTCAAGCCCAAGAAGGAACAGGACACCGAGCGCCTGGTGGACGAAATCCGGCGCGCGGGTCCCAGCCTCTGCTCCCTGGAGGAGGTGGTGGTGCCCGAGCGCTTCCGGCGCAAGGCCCATATGGGCGCCATCGGCCTCTGTCCGGTCTGCGGCGAGGCCTATCCGGCCCATGACGGCGGCGTCTGCCGCGGCTGCCAGGGCGAGGCTCCCTACGAGCGCCTGGACCAGCGCCTGGGCACGACCGACGGCCCCAGGCTGCGGGCCGTGCCCGTGGACCAGGCCGTGGGCCGCAAGGCCCTGCACGACATGACCCGCATCGTGCCCGCCGAAACCAAGGCCCCCCTGGTCCAGGCCGGGCAGACGCTCAGCCCCGGGGACCTCTGCGAGCTCCAGCGCATGGGCCGCTTCGAGGTCTATCTCGAGGACGACGCCGCGGCCGTGGAGCCCGGCTGGGTCCACGAGAACGAGGCCGCCCTGGCCTTCGCCAAGTTCATGGCCGGACCCGGCGTGCTCCACGACCCCGAGCCCCGCGAGGGCAAGATCAACTTCACGGCCGCCCGCACCGGCCTGCTGGTCCTGGACCGCGAGCGGCTCCTGGCCTTCAACATGACGCCCAACGTCATGTGCGCCACGCGCCAGGGCGACATCATGGTGGAGGAAGGCAAGCGCATCGCCGCCTGTCGGGCCATCCCCCTGTACCTGGCCCAGGCCGACTTCAACCAGGCCCGCGCGGCCCTGGGCGTCGGCCCCCTGCTCTCGGTGCTGCCCCTGCGGCGGGCCCGGGTGGGCATCCTGGTCACGGGCACCGAGGTATTCCAGGGCCTCATCGAGGACAAGTTCGCGCCCATCATCAAGAGCAAGGTGGAGGCCCTGGGCTCGGAAGTGGCCGCCGTGGACATCGTGCCCGACGACCGGGAGCGCATCGCCGCCAGCGTGCGCGCCATGCTCGACGCCGGGGCCGACCTCATCGTGACCACGGCCGGGCTCTCGGTGGACCCCGGCGACGTGACCCGGCACGGGCTCCTGGACGCCGGACTGGAGGACTTCCACTACGGCGCGCCCATCCTGCCCGGGGCCATGACCCTGGTGGGCCGCATCGGCCAGGCCCAGGTCCTGGGCGTGCCGGCCTGCGCCCTGTTCTACAAGACCACCAGCCTGGACCTCATCCTGCCCCGGCTCCTGGCCGGGCAGGCCCTGACCCGCCGCGACCTGGCCCGCATGGCCGAGGGCGGCTTCTGCATGGGGTGCAAGACCTGCACCTATCCCAAGTGCCCCTTCGGCAAGTAATGCCGTCCTGAACACGAACGAGGGGCCTCCGCCGCGGCGGAGGCCCCTTTTTCCGTCCGCCCGGCGGCGTTTCCCTCACTGGCAGACGCGATCCAGCTCGGCCAGAGACGACGCCAGGCTGGACAGGCCCGAGGAGCGGGCGAAAAGCACGGGCTTGAGACAGCCCTTGCAGAGCCGCTTCACCGCGGCGCAGGCCTCGTGGCTCACGCAGTCCACGGGACAGACCACGGCGTCGGCCGCGGCCAGGAGCTGCTGGAGCCGGTGCGGCGACTGCTCCAGGCCGCCGTCGTGGTGCATGAGCTCGCAGCCGAAGCGCTCGGCCAGCAGGCGATAGCGCCCCTTGAGCCCGCTGCGGCCGCCCACGTAGAGCACGCGCTTGCCCCGCAGCCGGGGACAGGGGCAGCTTTCGGGATGGCCGCACTCGCCGGAGCACGGGACCTGGCCCAGGGATTCCAGCAGCGCGGCCTCCAGGGCCTCCACCTCCCGGTCCCGTTCGGCCAGGGCCGTCTCCAGGCGCTTGGCCCGGGCGACGCCCTGCTCCAGCTGCCCGGCCTGGCGCAGCGCCAGGTCCTCGGCCTGGGCCAGACGCTCCTGGATCTCCTGGACCTGGTGGTGCAGGGCGTCGCGCTCCTGGCTCAGCACGGCCAGGGCCTTGGTCTCCACCAGCTCGCGCAGGGACAGCCGCTCGCGTTCCACGGCCTCGCGCCGGGCGCGCTCCTGGGCCAGCTGCTGCTCCAGGCGCAGGTTGCGCTCCTTCCAAGACGCGGCCGACTGCCGCAGCAGGGTCTTGCGCTCGGCCAGGGCCTCGGCCAGGGAGGCGTTCTCCTCCTCCAGGGCGTGCAGGCGGCGCAGGTCCGCGCCCTGGGCCGCGCCCAGCCGGTGCGAGAGCATGTGCACCTCGCCGTAGATGCGCCGGAGCATGAACTCCGAGACCACGGGATTGCACATGGCCCCCCAGAGCGCGCCCGCGATGTCGCCGCGGTCCGCGTGCTCCCTCCACAAGGCCCAGACCGCCGCGTCGTCCTGGGCCTTGAGGAACAGGCGCAGGTGGCGGCGGTAGCGGCGGTCCAGGAGTTTCTGCACGGCCCGGGCGGGCCGCTCCGGCCGCTTGCACAGGCCCACGAACATGGTGTGCAGGTCGAAGTCCCCGGTGTCCGGGGGCAGGCCCAGCCCCACCCGGCCGGCCAGGGAGCGCAGTTCGGCGCAGGTCAGGCAGGTTCCCACGATGGGGCACTGGTAGTCGGAATGGTCCCAGATGTTGCGCCGGAGCATGCGCACCTCCCGCGGTCTGGCCGCGTTATGATTTTGATTCTCATTATCGATTTGACTGCTCCCTGTCAAGCACAGCGAAAAAAGAAACCCAGGTCGAAAAAGCGTTGACACGGCAATTTGAAATTGATAATCATATTCATATCCGCACGGACACTCCTCCACTCTCCGGCACGGACCCCGTGAACCTCCGCGCCGGAGCCAGACATCCCAGCCCCCGGACCCGTCGGCCTCTCCCCGGCGGGTCCACCTTTTGCGGACCGCAAAAAAAAAGGGCCTTGTGGTGAGATGAAAGGGGCGGACTAGTTCTTCTGGCTCACGATATCAGCGGGCGGCGCATCGGGCAGGGGCTTACCGGAAGCCATAAGATCCAGAATCTTGGCGAGCTGGGCATGGACATCCTCGACCCTGGGGCCGGTCTGGGGCCAGCCGATGGCGGTGTTCTGGGAGGTCACGCCAACTCGACATTCATTAACCCCAATCGAAACAACGCGGATTCCAACATATGACCCGTAGTTTATTGTAAACGCCCCGATTGGACCCCACAGACCGGTTTGCCCGGCGCGGGACAAAGCAGAGTCACGCCCGACGATGGCCGTAATAGTTCTTGTCTCTTCGTTTTTTGCCACGTCAACGGCCTCGTTCCACCTCATGAACGCATCGGCGGCAGCAAGAGCGGTCCATTCATTCACGGCGTAGGTCTTGTAGATAACCTCGCGATCCGAATTTAAGTCGGCAGTCACGCTTTTTTGCCGTGGACCGCACGAAACTATAAAAATAGACAATCCTATGATTAAACACGCAAAAAAGCCTTCTGGCTTACACGTTTGCAATGATTTCATGGCACACCTCACAAGTAGCTACTCACATGGCCGGGAAGAGCCTGATTACCTTGCCCTTGCGCCCGGGCAGTTCCACCTGGCGCGGCTCGAAGCCGGGGAGCGGCAGCGGGATCACCGCCCTAGGCTGCCGCCTTCCGGTGTGGGTTAGGGGCCGGCGGCTTGCCCTCCTTGGCCTTGATCTTGTCAACCTGGCGCTTGGCCGCTGCGACGACAGTTTTCCATATTTCGGTGTCATCTGCCCCGACCCTTCGCATGGTTTTCACAACTTGGTCAATGTCCGCAAAAAAAGGGCCCCTGCCCGCAGGCAGAGGCCCCGTTTCGCCGCAACGGCCGGACCTAGAAGATCTTCTTGAGCCCGTCCAGAACCCCGCCCTTTTTCTGGTCCTTCTTCGTGGCGTCCGTGCCGCTCTTGGTCGTGGTCCCGTCCTGCTGGGTCTCCTTCTTCTGGCCGCCCAGGACGCCGCCGATGGCGCTGCCCACGCCCTGCACGGCCCCGCCCACGCCCTTGACCAGGCCCGTGGCCGCGCCCTTGAGGTACTCGGCCAGGTCCACGCTGTAGGAGGGATCGGACAGGCTGCCCTTGACCCGTACGGGCACCAGCAGGCCCAGGAGGCTGTCGTCGCCCGAGCCGCTGGCCATGAGCTTGGCGCGCACCAGGTAATCAATGCTGTCCGCGGGCAGGTTCACCTGGCCCTCGCCCTCGGCCCGCAGGTTGGGTGACTTGATGAGCAGGTCCTTGTTGCTGATGACCCCGCCCGCGGCCTGGGCCGTGGCCGTGATCTCGCCGAAGTTGGTGCGGTCCGAGGACTTGCCCTGCACCGTGCCGCTGCGGCTCCCGGCAGCGGCCACGGCCTTGATCAGGTTCTCCAGGTTCACGCCCGGGAACACGCCGTCCAGGACCTTGAGGGACATGGGGCCGTTCAGCCCGCGCTTCATGGCCGCGGTGGTGGCCCCGCTGGTCTTGAGGTCCGCGGTGAGGAAGAGGTCCCCGCCGTAGGAGTCCTTGCCGGTCATGTCCTTGAGCAGCGGGCCCAGCTGGACCTTGCTCAGGTCCAGGCGCACGGCGCTTTCAGGCTGGGCGCCGCGGCAGTCCACGCTGGCGGGCGCGCTGAGCGTGCCGCCGTACAGGGCCAGCCGGTCGGGATCGATGCGCAGCAGGCCGTCCTTGCAGAGCACGCGCACGTCCACGGAGGTGAGCCGCAGGCCCGCGATCTTGAGCGCGGCCACGTCGAGCTTGGCGTCCAGGCCCAGGTCGCGGATGACCTGCACCGGGATGACCTCGTCCGAGGCCTTGCCGCCCGCGGCCTGGCCCTCGCCCCCCGAGGAGGACGAGGAGGCGGAAGCCCCGCCGCCCGTCTTTTTGGGCGGCAGGTAGCGGTCCACGTCGATCTCGTCCACCTTGGCCACCGCCGTATAGAACGGCTTGGCGAAGTTCTGGATGGAGGCCGTGGCGTCCAGGGTGGTCTTGTCCAGCTTGACCAGGGCCCTGGTCAGGTCCACCCGGTCCGGGCCGGTGCGGAAGGCCAGGCTCGCCGAAACCTGGGTGAGGGCCTGGGGGTCCGCGGTCTCCAGGGCCTTCCGGCCCAGGGCCTGGAGCAGTTCCTTCACGTTGAAGGCCGCGATCTCCAGGCTGCCCTTGGCCAAGGGGCCGTCCAGGATCTTCTCGGCCTCGGCCTGGCCCGTGACCTTGAGGTTGTAGGCCGTGAGCGAGAGCCCGTCCAGGCTGGCCTTCTGGGCCTTCAGGTCCGCCAGGGCCTCGGACGCGGAGAGCCCCAGGGAGGCCTTGCCGCCGGGCACGGCCTTGCCCTGGGCCTCCACAGTGAGCTTGAAGGGCTTCACCAGATAGCGTCCCGCGTCGAAGTCCAGGCTGGCCCGGCCGCTCAGGTTGTTCCGGGTGGACAGCTCGGGCTCCTTGCTGTCCAGGCCGAAGGAGAGCTCAAAGTCGAAGGGATCGCCGCCGCCGATGGCCCCGGTGTTGATGTTCACGTCGCGCAGGGCGTAGCGCTTGCCCTCCTTGGCGTCGTCCCAGACCACGTTGGCGTTCTTCACGTCCAGCCCGCCCACGGCCAGCTTCAGGCCGCCGCCCTCAGAGGGCTTGGCCGGTTCGGCCGCTCCGGACGGGGCTGCCCCCTTGGCGGCCTCGCCCTTGCCCGTCAGGTCGTCCCAGTTGGTGACGCCGTCCTTGTGCCGGGCCAGATTCACGCTCAGGCCGTCCAAGGTCACGCGGCCCAGCTCCACGCTGCCCGTGAGCAGGGGCAGGAGCTTGAGCCGCACCTGGGCCGAGCCCACCTGGAGCATGGGCGCGTCGCCGAAGCCGGGGGCGTTGCTCAGGCTCACCCCGCCCACCTCGGCCCCCAGCCAGGGAAAGACCGAAATCTTGATCTGGCCGCTCACCGTCAGGTCGCGGCCCGTGGCCTTTTTCACGGCCTCGGTGATGCGGGCCTTGTGGGCGTTGGGATCGAAGGTGCTCACGAAGATCACGGCCCCGGCCGCCAGAAGCAGGACCAGGGCGGCCGCAGCCAGGAGCCCGTACTTGAGCCACGTGTTCATGCTAGGCCTCCGTTTTCGGGCCGCTTCGGCCCATGAGCAGGTCGCGGATCTCCAGGAGCCCGTCACGGACCTCCCGGAGGATGTCGGCGGGAGCCTTGTCCTCCAGGCGCTTGCGCGCGCCCTCGATGGTCAGGCCCTCGTCGTAGAGCAGACGCTTGATCTCGCGCACCAGGCCCAGCTGCTCCTCGGTGTACATGCGCTGGCCCGAGGCCGTGCGCACGGGCTCCAGCTGGGGAAACTCGCCCTCCCAGAAGCGCAGGACAAAGGGCTTGATGCCGAGCAGGGCGGCGGCCTGGCCGATCTTGTAGGTTTTGGGGCCGGAGGATTCGTCCATGACCCCACTCTAGCAAAGGAAGGGGGCGGCGGGAACACCCGGAGGCAGGAAAAAGGACGGGGGCCCGCAGGCCCCCGCAGACTACACGCGCACGGGCAATTTTTTCAGGAGCCCGTCGAGCATCCGGCCGTGTTCCTTGTCCACTTCCTTGTCCTTCAAGGTGCGGGCGGCGTGCCGGTAGGTGAGGCGGAAGGTCAGGTTGCGCTCGTCCTTGTCCGCGTCGGGCGTGAACAGGTTCACCAGCTCCACGCTCTCCAGGAACGCGGGCTTGAGCTCCAGCACGGCCCGGCGCACGTCCTCGGCGTGCAGGGTGGCGGGCGCGGCCAGGGTCACGTCCCGGCGCACGGGCGGGAAGGTGGGCAGGGGCCGGAAGCTGATGACCCGTCTGGCGCACAGGGCGCGCAGCCGGTCCAGGTCCAGGTCCGCCAGCCAGACTTCGCGGCGGGCGTGATGGGCGTCCGCGATCTCGGGCCGCACCCGGCCGATGACGCCCAGGGCCTCGCCCTCCAGGCGCACGGCCACGGCGGGCTCCAGGAAGCAGTGGCCCTCGGCCAGCTCGAATTCCGGGCGGCCCAGCTTGAAGTGTTCGCAGAAGCCTTCCACCAGGCCCTTCACGTCCAGGTAGTCCGCGTCCTCCAGGGGCCAGGGCCAGTCCTCGGCAAAACGCGGGCCGTGCAGGAGCAGGCCCAGGCGGCAGTGCTCGCGGGCCCGGGTCTCGGAGCCCGGGTCCTCGAAATAGACGCGGGCCACCTCGAACAGGCGCAGCCGGGTGTTGCCCTGGCTGATGTTGTGCTTCAGGTTCTGGAGCAGGCCCGGGGCCAGCTCGGTGCGCAGGACGTTCTGCTCCTCGGTGAGCGGGTTGGCGATGCTGATGCGGCATTCGCCGGACAGGCCCAGCAGGTCCAGGTCCTTGTGGCCCACGAAGGAGTAGTTCACGGCCTCGCGCAGGCCCAGGCCCGCGGCCCAGGCCTTGACCTTGCGGTTGAAGACGAACTCGGCGTCGGCCCCGGCCCCGCCCTCCAGGGACTTGGCCACGCGCGGAAGCACGGCCGGGATGCGGTCCACGCCGTACACCCGGGCCAGCTCCTCGCAGAGATCCACCTCGCGCTCCAGGTCCAGGCGCCAGGGCGGGGTGGTCACCTGCCAGCGGGCCGGATCCGCGGCGTCCACCTGGCAGCCCATGCCGGTCAGGGTCTTCCGGGCGAAGTCCGGGGTCAGGTCCAGGCCCAGCAGTTCGTTGCAGCGGGCCAGGCGGAAAGGATGGGTGCGCGTGGCCCAGGGCTTGGGCTCGGACAGGGCCACCCCGCGCAGCACGGAGGCCCCGGAGACCTCGGCCATGAGCCGGGCCGCGCGGTCCACGGCCAGGCGCGCGCCCACCTGGTCCACTCCGCGCTCGAAGCGGTAGGAGGCCTCGCTGGGCAGGCCCAGGCGGCGGGCCGTGCGGCGGATGGTCCCGGGCCGGAACACGGCGCACTCCAGGACCACCTCGCTGGTGGCCTCGTTGATCTCGGTGTTGGCTCCGCCCATGACCCCGGCCAGGGCCACGGGCTTCTCGCCATCCCAGATGAGCAGGTCCGTGGCCAGCAGGCTGCGCTCCTGGTTGTCCAGGGTGGTCAGCTTCATGCCGTCCCGCGCCGGGGCCACGCGGATGACCCCGCCCGCCAGCAGGGCGCGGTCGAAGGCGTGCAGGGGCTGGCCCAGCTCCAGCATGACGTAGTTGGTCACGTCCACGATGTTGCTGATGGGCCGCAGGCCCACGGCCGTGAGACGGTAGCGCATCCAGTCCGGGGCCTTGCCCATGCGCACGCCGGAAAGGATACGGGCCTGATACAGGGGGCAGAGCTCGGGGTCCGCGATCTCGATGCGCAGCAGCTCACAGGCGTCCGCCCCGGACTCGCTCACCGTGGAGGCGGGCATGGTCAGGGGCAGGTTGAAGGCCAGGGCCGTTTCCCGGGCCACGCCGAGCACGCTCAGGCAGTCGGCCCGGTTGGGCGTGACGGAGAGCTCCAGCACGTGGCGCTCCAGGCCAAGGGCCTCGGTGAGAGGCTGGCCCACGCGGCAGGAGTCCGGCAGCACCAGGATGCCCTCGTGTCCCTCGGACAGGCCCAGCTCGCGCTCGGAGCAGATCATGCCCATGGACAGCGCGCCGCGAAGCTTCGCCTTCTTGATTTCCAGTCCGCCGGGCAGGGTGCTGCCAACGGGAGCCAACGCCACTTTCTGGCCCTGGGCCACGTTGGGCGCGCCGCAGACGATGGGCAGGGCCTCGCCCGCGCCGATGTCCACGCTGCAGACCGAAAGGTGGTCGGACTCGGGGTGCCTGGCGCAGATGAGCACGTGGCCCACCACCACCTGGCTGATCCCGGCAAAGGGATCATGCAGGCCTTCCAGCTCCAGGCCGAGCATGGTCAGCCGGTCGCCCAGTTTCTGAACAGAGCCCTCGAAGGGCACGAACTCGCGCAGCCAGGAAAGAGAGATGAGCATGCCGGAACTCCGCGGGAATACTTGTCAAAAGCGTTATGGCGGGCCGCTGCGGCCCGGCCCGTGACCACGGCGGGGGGACGCCCGGGGGCATCCCCCAAGGTCAGGCGAACTGTTCCAGGAAACGGACGTCGTTCTCGAAGAACATGCGCAGGTCGCCCACGCCGTACTTGAGCATGGCCACCCGCTCCACCCCCATGCCGAAGGCGAACCCGGTGGTTTCCTCGGGATCGTAGCCCACGGCGGCGAAGACGTTGGGATCGACCATGCCGCAGCCCAGGATCTCCACCCAGCCGGTGCGCTTGCACACGCGGCAGGGCTCGTTGCCCACGTGGCCCTTGCCCCCGCAGAGCACGCAGGAGATGTCCACCTCGGCGCTGGGTTCGGTGAAGGGGAAGAAGCTCGGCCGGAAGCGGACCCTGGTGTTCGCGCCGAAGATGGCCCGCACAAAGGCCGTGAGCGTGCCGCGCAGGTCGGCCATGCTCACCTTGCGGTCGGCCAGGAGCCCCTCGATCTGGTGGAACATGGGGGTGTGGGTCAGGTCCGAGTCGCGGCGATAGACCTTGCCGGGCGCCACCACGGCCACGGGCGGCTTGCGGCTCAGCATGGTTCGGATCTGCAGGGGCGAGGTGTGCGTGCGCAGGAGGATGCTGTCCGAGACGTAGAGGGTGTCCTGCATGTCCCGCGCCGGGTGCTCGGGCGGCATGTTCAGGGCCTCGAAATTGTGCCAGTCGTTCTCCACCTCGGGACCGGAGACCACGTCGAAGCCCAGGCCCGCGAACACGTCGCAGATCTCGTGGGTGACCAGGGTCACGGGGTGCAGGGAGCCCTGCTGCGGGCGGCGTCCGGGCAGGGTGGGATCGAAGCGGGAGAGCCCGGCCCCGGCCTCGGCCGCGGCGAGCTCACGCTCGCGCTCGCCGATAAGCTTGGTGAGGGCGGTCTTGACCTCGTTGGCCTTGCGGCCAGCGGCGGGCTTGTCCTGGGCGCTCATGCCCGGAAGCGCCAGCATGGCCTGGGCCAGGCGGCCCTTGCGGCCCAGGAATTCGACGCGGAATTCCTCCAGGTCCTTCAAGGAGCAGACCTGGCCCAGGCGCTCACCGCACTCCAGGGCCAGGTCTTCCAATTCCTTGAGAAAGGACTGGACGTCCTTGCTGTCCACCGTCTATGCCGCCTGGGCCTTGGCGGCGGCCGCGATCTTGGCGAACACGTCCTTGTCGCGCACGGCCATGTCGGCCAGGACCTTGCGGTTCAGGGCCACGCCGGCCTTGGCCAGGCCGTTCATGAAACGGCTGTAGGACAGGCCGTTGATGCGGGCCGCGGCGTTGATGCGCACGATCCACAGCTTGCGGAACTCGCGCTTGCGGTGCTTGCGGTCGCGGTAGGCGAAGACCAGGGCCTTTTCCACACGCTCCCGGGCGGTGACGTACAGTTTCCGTCCCGAGCCGCGGTAGCCCTTGGCCATCTTGAGGAATTTGTTGTGACGACGCCGGGCGGCGAGACCACGTTTGACGCGCATGATTGCCTCCGAATTCGCTTTGGACCCCCCAACGGCCGGCGGCCTTGGCGGGTGGACCAGAGTCTCTTATGGTTACGTTCGGTACGCTAGGCGTACGGCATGAGACGCTTGATGCTCTTCTCGTTGGCCTTGTCCACGGTGGTGGACTGGCCCAGCAGGCGCTTGCGCTTGGCATTCTTCTTGGTCAGGATGTGGCGCAGGTTCTTGCGGCGGCGCTTGAACTTTCCACTGCCCGTGACGGTGAAGCGCTTGGCGGCGCTGCGGTTGGTCTTGAGCTTGGGCATGTCTTCCTCCTTCAAACATCACGGCCGGGATTCCGGCCGAAGGCCTACTTCTTGATGGGGGCGAGCATCATGTTCATGGTCCGGCCCTCGAACTGGGCCCCCTGCTCCATCTTGGCCAGGTCGCGGGTGTCCTCCACCACGCGGTCCAGCATGCTCTGCCCCCGGTCCTTGTGCACGATCTCGCGGCCCCGGAAGAACACGGTGGCCTTCACGCGGTCGCCGTCTTCCAGGAACCTTCTGATATGCTTGAGCTTCGTCTGGTAGTCGTGCTCGTCCGTCTTGGGCCGGAACTTCACTTCCTTGATCTGGATGACGGTCTGTTTCTTCTTGGCTTCCTGCTGCCGTTTCTGCTGCTGGTATTTGAACTTCCCGTAGTCCATGATGCGGCAGACGGGCGGATCGGCGTTGGGCGAGACCTCCACGAGGTCGAAGCCCTTTTCCTGGGCGTGACGCAAGGCGTCCGCCGTGGCCATGATCCCAAGCTGGGTGCCATCCTCGTCAATGACCCGGATCTGGGGGATGCGGATCCGCTCGTTGCGGCGGACCCCGTCATCCTTAATCGGCGGGCCCTGTCGCCGTGGAAAAGCTATAGCGCATGCCTCCGCGTTTGAATGGTTCCTGGGAGGCGTCAAGGATCATACGGGCCGCTTCTTCCAGCGGCTTGAGGCCTGGGTCTCCGCCCTCGCGCAGTCGCACGTTGACGGCCTGGGCCTCCACTTCCTTGTCGCCGACCACAAGCATGTATGGAATCTTCTCAAGCTGGGCCTCGCGAATCTTGAACCCCAGCTTTTCGTTGCGCAAATCCGCTTCGGCACGAATGCCCTTTTCCAAAAGAAACCGCAAGACCTTTTCCGCAAACGGCTTCTGGGCGTCCGTCACGGTGACGATCCGGGCCTGCACCGGAGCGAGCCAAACCGGGAAGGCCCCGGCGAAGTGCTCGGTGAGCACGCCCACGAAGCGCTCGATGGAGCCCAGGAGCACCCGGTGGACCATGACCGGACGGTGGCGGCCCCCATCCTCTCCTACATACGACAGGTCGAAACGCTCGGGCAAGGTGAAATCGCACTGCACCGTGGCGCACTGCCAGCTGCGGCCCAGGGCGTCCTTGATCTTGATGTCGATTTTGGGCCCATAGAACGCGCCGTCGCCCTCGTTGATCTCGTACGGCAGGCCCATCTTCTCCAGGGCCTGGCGCAGGGCCTCGGTGGCGCGGTCCCAGTCCTGGTCCGAGCCGATGGACTTCTCGGGCCGGGTGCTGATCTCGGCGGTGAAGTCGAAGTCGAAGATCTTCATGATGTCGCGCACGAAGTTCACCACGCCGATGATCTCGTCCTGGAGCTGGTCCGGGCGGCAGATGATGTGCGCGTCGTCCTGGGTGAAGGAGCGCACGCGCAACAGCCCGTGGAGCACGCCGGACTTCTCGTGGCGGTGGACCACGCCCAGCTCGAAGAAGCGCTTGGGCAGGTCGCGGTAGCTGCGGATGCGCGTCTTGTAGATGATCATGTGGGCCAGGCAGTTCATGGGCTTGACGCCGTAGGCCTGCTCGTCGATCTCCGTGAAGTACATGTTTTCACGGTAGTTGTCGTAGTGGCCCGAGCGCTCCCAGAGGTCGCGCTTGAGGATGAGCGGGCCCTGCACGAACTCGTAGCCGCGCTTGAGGTGCTCCTTGCGCTCGAAGTCCTCCAGGATGGCCCGCAGCAGCGCGCCCTTGGGATGCCAGAACACGAAGCCCGCCCCGGCCTCCTCGTGGAAGCTGAAGAGGTCCAGTTGGGTGCCCAGCTTGCGGTGGTCGCGCTTCTTGGCCTCTTCCAACTGCTGGAGATGCTTCGCCAAATCCTTGGCGTTGGCCCAGGCCGTGCCGTAGATGCGCTGGAGCTGGGGGTTCTTCTCGTCGCCGCGCCAGTAGGCTCCGGCCACGGACAGAAGCTTGAAGGCCTTCAGAAGCCCGGTGCGCGGCACGTGCGGGCCGCGGCAGAGGTCGGCGAAGCCGCCGTGGGTATAGACCGAAACCTGGGGCGCGCCCAGGTCGCGGATGAGCTCCACCTTGTAGGACTCGCCCTGGGCCGCGAAGAACGTGGCGGCCTCCCCGGCCGTCATCTCCTTGCGGGAGAAGGGCTTGTCCGCGCCCACGCTCTTGAGCATCTCGGCCTCGATGGCCTCCAGGTCCTCGGGCGTGAACGGCCGCTCGAAGTCGAAATCGTAGTAGAAGCCGTTCTCGATGGAGGGGCCGATGGTCACCTTGGCCTGGGGGAAGAGCTTCTTGACGGCCTCGGCCATCAGGTGCGCCGTGGAATGGCGAATGATGTCGAGGCCCTCGGGAGTCTCGGCGGTCAGGGGCTCCAGCACAGCGCAGTCCGAGGGCACCGCGGCCGTGAGATCGAGGAGCTTGTCCCCGCAACGCGCCGCCACGGTGTTCTTGAACTGCTTGTTGGACAGCACGGACTTGAGGGCGTCGGCGATGACCGCGCCCTGTTCCAGCTCCACCTTCTGTCCTGCGACCTCGACCTGCACGATGCTCTCCTTCCCCCGCGCAATATGACGAAAGGGAGGCCTGGGCCTCCCTCGCGTGTGAATATGGTAGGCACGAGGAGACTTGAACTCCTGACCCCTAGCGTGTCGAGCTAGTGCTCTAACCAACTGAGCTACGCGCCTATGGTCCTCAGGGGGAACGTCTCTATAGGTGAAGGCCCTGGGCTTGTCAAGCGGGTTTTTCCAGGACTTCCACGGCTTCCGCAGCCAGCCCCCCCACCGTGGCGGAAGCCACCTCGCCGTCCCGGAAAAGCCGGAAGGAGGCCGCATCGTTCGTGAGTTCCCGCAGCCGGGGCAAGGCCTCGTGCGCGCCCAGCAGGCCCAGGGTCCAGGCCGCCAGGCCCCGGCAGCCCGTATCCTCCTCGCCCAACGCCCGCAGCAGGAAGGGCCGGGCCGGCTCCACCAGGAGCGGACGGGCCTGGGCCAGCCGGGCCAGGCCCCAGTGCACCCCGCGCCGCAGCAGGGCGTGGTCCAGGTAGTTGCCGTCGCAGGCCGGGTCGTCGAAGATGTAGGAACAGAGGATGCGGTGGTATTCGCGGGCCAGGCCCTCGTGACGGACCATGCTCATGGCCATGGACTCGGGGATGCCCCAGCCCAGGTTGCCGGATTCCTCGTTCAGCCGCCACATGCAGGAGCGCATGAGCACGCGGGCCTGCTCCATGTGCTCCTCCGCCAGCCGCGCCGCGGTGAGGCCGAAGGCCTCCACGGCCCGCCAGCGCACGGCCTCCTCGCGGTCCAGCAGGAAGCTGAAGAGCGGACCCGTGACCTGTTTGGCGGGCCAGGCCGCCAGCTCCGGCAGGCGCTCCCGCCAGTCCGGCGCGGCCAGCACGGCCCGGACCTCCTGCTTGAGTTGGCGGAACGTGGGCATGGATCCCTACCGGCAAACCGTTGGAAACGCCCGCCGAGGAGCGTTCAAAAACCGCAAGAGCAAGGCGCGCAACACAAGCAAGACCGCCGCGTATTCCCCACACGCGAGGGCTTGGGTGTGTTGCAGCAGCGCAGCCATCGCGGTTTTTCCACCGGCCCTACAGGTTCCCGGCGATCTCCTGCAGGAAGGCCTCGGGCACCTCGTAGCCGCTCTCCTGGGCCTTTTTCGCGCAGGCGTCGGCCTTGGACCATTCGCCCTTCTCGGCGTGCACCAGGGCCAGATTGTTCCAGGCCGGGCCGAACATGGGCTGGAGCTGCACGGCCTTCTCCAGGTCGCGCTGGGCCTCGTCCAACTCGCCGCGCTGGAAGTGCGCGCTGCCCTTGGTGGCCAGGGCCTGGACGAAATTGGGGTCGTACTTGATGGCCTTTTCCAGGGCCTCGATGGCCTTGTCGGAATCGCCCATCTGGAGGTGGCAGAAGCCGATGTTGCCCCAGGGCACGGCGAAGAACGGCCGCACCTGGGTGGCCTGGGTGTTGAAGCTCAGGCAGGAGGCCAGGTCGCCGCGGTGCATGGAGAGCCCGCCCAGCTGCACGTAAGCTTCGGCCAGCTTGGGCGAGTTGGTCACGGCCTCGCGCAGGGCGCGCTCGGCCTCCAGGAAGTCGCGCTTGGAGATCAGGGCAACTCCCAGGTTGTACCAGGTGTTGCCGCACTCGCTGTTCTTCTGGAGTTTGGCCTTCAGGTCGGCGATGTATTCGTCCACGTTGGCGAACTGCTGCTCGGACATGGGGAAATCCTTGCTGTTAAAGGGTCTTGCCGTGCTTAGCCAGGACCTGCGAGTACCACAGGCAGAAGTCGTAGATGGGCCGCATGCGCTCGCTGTTCTGGACCATGACCACGGTGAACTCCGCGATGGTGGAGGCGTAGTCCGGCGTGGGCGGCTTGGGCAGGGAGCGGATGAAGCTGCTGTAAAGATCCTGGGCGGTCTGGCCGGTCACGTCCAGGCGGATGTCGATGGGATCGAAGGGCTTCTGGAACGGGTCCCAGTTGTCGTAGCCGATCTTGTCCACGAACTTGCGCCGCCGGGGCGACAGCTTTTCGTACATGAGCCGCTTCTGCTCGTCGATCTGCTCCGGAGTCAGGCTCATTTCTCGTCCTCCTGGCCGCCCTTGTCCGGCCCGCCGATGGTGATGCTGAAGGACTTCTCCTTGCAGGAGGCGCAGGCCGAGGCGTCCCTGTCGCAGGGGCCGCAGGCCGCGCTCTTTTCCGGGGCCCTGGGCGAGGCCTTGGAGAAGTCGGGCTGGGGCTCGGCCTTGGCCGCCGTGAGTCCCAGATATTCCTCGTCGTAGGACGTGAGCAGGGCCATGGACACAGGCACCAGCACGCTGCCCAGGTCGCGGTAGCGGGTCTGCAGGCTCCCGGCCAGCTCGTGGCTCAGGAGGTAGAGCCGGTCCTGGAGCTTGTCCAGGAACACGGTGGGGTACTTGCCGCCGGGCTCGAAGCCGGAGTGGCGGCAGGAATGGGCCTGGCCGCCGATGGCCGTGGGCACGCCGTAGATGCGGCAGGTCACGGGCCGGCGCTCGTAGAGGTCGCAGAGGTCGTCGTCGTTCAGGAGCGGACAACGCACCTTGGCCTGGGCCGCCTGGAGCAAAATCTCCTGGGTGGTGGCCCCTCCCTGGCTGGCCTTGAACATGTCGCGCTTGAAGCGGTAGACCTGGCGGTCGGCCGCGTCGGCCCGCTCCAGGACCGCGCTGCGGGCCAGCCCGGAGAACTTCCGGTTGAAGTGGTGGTTCAGGTATATGGCCTCGATGAGGGTCAGGTCGAACAAGGCGTGGCAGCAGTCGCTGCACGTCTCCTTGCAGCGGACCCGGTCCCCGGCCTGGCTGCGCACGGTCTGGAAGGCGGCGTCGGCCTCCGCGATGATCGTCTCGAATCTGGTGAAATATTCCGTGAAATCCAAGGCCATGGGTCGTGCTCCTGGGCGGCGAGTCCGGGACCCGGGTCCCGGCTGGGGGGAAGGTAATGCATTTTTCCGGTCCGTCAAACCGGAAATTGGCCCCTCCGGAAACGAAAAAGCCGGGAACGACCCGGCGCGCCAAGCCCTGTGCGGGCAAAAGAAACCCGGGCGGAGCAGGCTCCACCCGGGTCCTCTCTTCTACTCTTCCTCGACGGTGATGGCGTCCTGCTCGCAGACCTCGACGCAGGATTCACAGCCCAGGCACTCCTCCATGTTCACGGGGACCGCCTTGCCGTCCTGCAGCTCGTAAACCTCCACCGGGCAGACATCGACGCACTCGCCGTCGCCGATGCACTTGTCCGTATCCACAGTGATCTTGTAACCCATCGTATCCTCCAAGTTGTCCGGGGAGCGCCCCCGCCTGATCTCGTCCGCCCGGGTCCGGGCGTTCGGAGGCGGGCCGGGGTCGTGCGCCAGGGCCCGCCGAGTTCAGGAGCAGATAGCCCTGGAACCCTTTCCTGTCAAGGACCTGCCGCCGGTGCGCAAGGGCCGGATGTTGTTGAGCTTTGGGCCCGGGTGTTCTATCCTGGCCCGGATTCCGGAACCTGCCCACAAAGGAGATCCGATGTTCACCCCCGAAGAACTGCGCAAGTATGCCGAAACGCTCTGGTGGGGCCTGTCCACGGCCCGGCCCGTGCCCTTTGCCCCGGGCGACCGGGTGCTCCTGCGCTTCGACCTGGAGGCCCTGCCCCTGGCCGAGGCCCTCTACCCCCTGCTCCTGGAAAAGGGGCTTCTGCCCGTGGTGCGCATGAACTTCACCCCGAGCCTGGAAAAGACCTTCTACGGCCGGGGCAGCGAGGCCCAGATCACGGACGTGCCCCCGGGCGACCGCGAACTCACCGAGCACCTCAACGGCCTCATCTCGCTCATCGCCCCGGCCTCGCTCACCCACCTGGCGGGCGTGGACCCGGCCAAAATCGGGGCCGCGGCAGTGGCCCGCAAGTTCCTGCGCGACATCATGGAGAAGCGCGAACAGAAGAGCCAGTTCGGCTGGACGCTCTGCGCCTGGCCCACTTCGGCCATGGCCGAGGCCTCCGGGCAGACGTTGGAGCAGTACGCCGCCCAGATCAAGAAAGCCTGCTTCCTGGACCAGCCCGACCCGGCCGCGCGCTGGGCCGAGGTCTTTGCCCAGGCCCAGGAGGTCAAGGCCTGGCTCAATTCGCTCCCCATCGCCTCGCTGCGCGTGGAGTCCGCGGGCACGGACCTGACCCTGACCCCGGGCGCGGAGCGCCGCTGGCTGGGCGTCTCGGGCCACAACATCCCGAGCTTCGAGATCTTCCTCTCCCCGGACTGGCGCGGCACGCGCGGGACCTATTTCGCGGACCAGCCCTCCTACCGCTCGGGCAACCTGGTGCGCGGGGTGCGGCTCACCTTTGAGGATGGCTGTGTGACCAAGGTCAGCGCGGACGAGGGCGAGGAATTCGTGAAAAAACAGGTGGCCATGGACCCGGGCGCGGGCCGTCTGGGCGAGTTCTCCCTCACGGACCGCCGCCACTCGCCCATCGCGGCCTTCATGGCCAACACGCTCTTCGACGAGAACTTCGGCGGGGCCAACGGCAACTGCCACGTGGCCGTGGGCGCGTCCTACTCCGACACCTACGCGGGCGACCAGACCAGCCTGGACGAGGCCAAGAAAAAGGCCCTGGGCTTCAACGACTCGGCCCTGCACTGGGACCTGGTGAACACGGAGAAGAAGACAGTCACGGCCAGTCTGGCCGACGGCGCAAGCCTGGTCATCTACGAGGACGGACAGTTCCGGCTCTAGGGGCGCGAAAACTCCCCGCTCGCGCCGGCGCAGAGCCGGAGCAGGTCGTCCGGCGTCATCTCCAGGGTGCGGTCCGGGCGGCCCAGGCCGCAATAGACCGTGGGCCGGATGCCGAGGGCGTCCGCGTCCAGGAGCACCCGCGCGCCCGCCCGCCCGAGCAGGGGCGAGACGCTGCCCGGCTCCACGCCGAGCCGCGCCAGGACCTCCTCCGGCGACAGGGGCCGCAGGTCCCGGCGGTTCACCCCGCAGAGCGCGGCCAGCCGGGCATAGTCCACGCGCCGCGTGCCGCGCAGGGCGGCCAGGACCACCTCCCCGTTGCGCAGGCCGAAGGCCACGGTCTTGACGATGCGCTCCGGCTCGAAGTCCAGGTTGGCCCGGGCCTCGTCCACGGTGTGCGTGGCCCGGTGCGCGTGCACCACGTGGGCCAGACCGCTCTGCTCCACCAGCCGGACCAGACGCTCGAAAACAATGCTCCCGCCGTCCATGGCCCCGGCTTGTACCGCCGATAGGCCGCGGGCACAACCGCGCCCTAGTCCCTGGGCCGGACAAAGGCCGAACAGCGCGCCAGGACCGCGGCCAGGGCGGCCAGGCCCAGAAGCGCGGCCAGACCCAGGTGGATCCAATCCACCAGCAGAACCGTGAGCGGGTCAAAGGACCAGTCCGGCCGGTTCTTGAGCACGCGCAGGCCCCCGCTCACGGCCAGCCCGGCCAGGAGCAGGACCCGCGCCCGGCCCAGGGCCGTGAGCCGCCAGCGCCTGCGCCAATCCTTGAGCCAGCGCGCCAGGGCGTAGCCCAGCACGGCCAGGAGGAGCGCGGCCAGGCCGTAGTGCAGCTTGTTGGTGAGGTAATAGTCCGCCAGCCAGCCCAGGCCCGGGATGTCCGCGATATAGTAGCGCTTGAAGATGGGCATCTGGGCCATGCCCGTGAGGGCCAGGCCCGCCACGGCGGCGAGGTAGAGGCGGCTCAGCCAGGGCGCGGGCCTACTTGTCATGGCCGTCCTCCTTGCCGCCCCTGGCGATGAGCCCCAGGGTCCCGGCCGCCAGCCCGGCCACGGGCGCCAGGAGCGTGGCCCAGGCCAGGTTGGTCTCATCCGCCATGCTGTCGGCCACGGACGCCAGGTGCGGCCTGCCAGGACCCTTGTCCAGGGCCGCGTCCAGCAGGTCGAAGGGCACGGGCGAGACGTAGAAGGTGTTGGTGCCGCCGTTCTCCTCCGCTCCATAGAGGAAGCCGCCCGTGTCCCGGGCCAGGGCGCGGGCCCGCTCCAGCATCTCGGGCCGGGGGCCGATGCTCTGGACCCCGAAGGGGCAGGCGGTGACGCAGCGCGGCTCCTGGCCCCGGGCCACCAGATCAAAGCAGCGGTCGCACTTGTACATGACCCCGTTGCCGCCGAAGCGCGGCAGGAGCTTCAGATAGAGCCCCACCCCGGTCTGGCGCTGAGGGATATGCCAGGGGCACACGTCGCGGCACTTGGCCCCGCCCAGGCAGACCTGGTCGTTGATGCGCACGATGCCGTTCTCCTGCTTGCCCGCCGCGCCCCAGGGGCAGAGGTTGGCGCAGGGCGGATTCACGCAGTGCAGGCAGCGCCGGGGAATGTGCACCGTGACCTTCTCCCCCTTCCACTCCACTTCCGCGCTCTGGATGAAGAGCCAGTTGTAGGGCGTGAGCCGGTCGTCCACCTCGCGTTTGTCCGACCAGTCCTCGGGCTTGGAACGGGCCGGGACCATGGTGGGAAAGGGCTTCACCGGCTCCGGGAACTTGGGCGCGTTGCCCTCGCGGCAGGCCGCCACGCAGGCCCCGCAGCCCACGCACTTGGAGAGGTCCAGAAGCGTGGCCAGCTCGGCCTCCGAGCCCTTGGGCCGGGCCTGGGCCGCGGCCGGGGCCAGCGCGGTCAACCCACCCAGGCCCAGGGCGCGGAGAAAGCCGCGGCGGGACAGGGTCGTGTTTGTGGTCAGGGGCATGTGCTCTCCTCGCATAGTCTATCGATTCTGGAAATCAAGCATATTCCGTGCCGCTCCGGTCTTTCATTCCAACAACTTAGATTTCCTGCACAAACATCTGCCGCGCAGCCGGCCATTGCCAAGCCCTGCACGGGAACATATTTATCACCTGAATACACACCTGGAGAGCGCCATGACCGACGACGAGATCAACCTCCACCTGCGCGAAATCATCAACACCATGAACGACGGCATGCTGCTCGTGCGGCCGGACGGCAGCATCATGATGGTCAACGACGCGCTCTCGCGCATCACGGGCTACAGCCGCGAGGAGCTCATGGACCGGCCCTGCTCCATCCTGGGCTGCGACGTGTGCCGCAAGTCCCGGGCCGAGGGCCGGGCCCATTGGTGCCGCCTGTTCGACACCAAGCGCGAGTCCCTGAAAAGCTGCCACCTCACGCGCAAGGACGGCACGCTGACCCACGTGCTCAAGAACGCGGCCATCCTGCACGACTCCCGGGGCCGGGCCATCGGCGCGGTGGAGACGGTCACGGACATCAACGAGCTGGACCGCCGCGACCTGAAGATCCGCGAGCTCTCGCGCATGCTGGACGCCGAGGAGGGCTTCCAGGGCTTCATTGGCCGCTCCCCGGCCATGCAGCGGGTCTATGAGATCCTGGAGCGCGCGGCCCAGAGCGAGGCCCCGGTGATCATCGTGGGCGAATCCGGCACGGGCAAGGAGCTGGCCGCGCGGGCCATCCACGAGCTGGGGCCGCGCAAGGACGGACCCTTTGTGCAGATCAACTGCGCGGCCTTCAACGAGGCCCTGCTGGAAAGCGAGATTTTCGGCCATGTCAAGGGCGCGTTCACCGGGGCCTACCGCCACCGTACCGGCCGCTTCGAGGAGGCCGCGGGGGGCGACGTGTTCCTGGACGAGGTGGGCGACGTGCCCCTGCCCATCCAGGTGAAGCTTTTGCGCGTGCTTGAGACCAAGGGGTTCGAACGCGTGGGCGACAACCGGCCGCTCTCCCTGGACGCCCGCATCATCACGGCCACCAACCAGAACCTGCCCGAGCTGGTGGCGTCCAGACGCTTCCGCGAGGACTTCTTCTACCGCATCAACGTCCTGCCCATCCATCTGCCGCCCCTGCGCGAACGGCGCGAGGACATCCCGCTCCTGGTGGAGCACTTCATCCGGCGGCTCAACCGGAGCACGGGCCGCCAAGTGGCCGGGCCAACGCCCGAGGCCCTGGACCGCCTCACCCGCCACCCCTGGCCCGGCAACGTCCGCGAGCTGAAGAGCGCCCTGGAATACGCCTTCGTGGTCTGCGACAAGGGCCACATCGGCCCCGAGCACCTGCCACACCAGGTGGGCCAGGCCGCGCCGGCCTGCCCCGGCCCCCTGCCCGCGCACCCCGCCGTGTCCCAAGACGGAGACGAGAAGGCCGCCCTGCTGGAGGCCCTGCGCCAGGCGGGCGGCAACAAGTCCGCCGCGGCCCGGCTCCTGGGCGTGACCCGGCTCACGGTGCAGAACCGCATGCGCAAGTTCGGCCTGGACCTGCGCAAGGTGGTCACGGAATAACTTTTTTGTAAATATCAGCACATAGAAGAGTCTGGACAGCCCTTTTCATTTTGCATAGGGTTTGTCGCTTCAGGACCGGCCCGGGCCGCCGCCGAACATCGTTCGGCCGCCCGGCCGTGGCCCAGGAACCCAGAATCTCTCAAGGAACCGTCCCATGACCAAGATCGCGTACCTGACCATCGACGGCATCGTCTATGAGCTGCCCATGTTCGAGGGCAGCGAGGGCGAGCGGGCCATCGACATCACCCAGTTGCGCAGCACCACGGGCTGCATCACCTACGACCCCGGCTTCGCCAACACCGGCTCGTGCAAGAGTTCCGTCACCTTCGTGGACGGCGAAAAGGGCATCCTGCGCTACCGTGGCTATCCCATCGAGCAGCTGGCCGAAAAGGGCTCGTTCATCGAAACCGCCATGCTCCTCATCTTTGGCTCCCTGCCCGACGCCGAGGAACGCGCCCGCTTCCGCGAGCTTTTGGGCGACCAGGAACTCCTGCACGAGGGCCTGCGCCACCACTTCGAGGGCTTCCCCTCCAAGGGCGACCCCATGGCCATTCTCTCGGCCGTGATCAACTCCCTGGGCTGCTACCACCCCGAGCTCGTGGACATCGAGAACGAGGAGGAGTTCACCCTGGCCGCGGCCAAGATCATCAGCAAGGTGCGCACCATCGCGGCCTGGGCCTTCCGCAAGTCCAAGGGTCTGCCCTTCATGTACCCGAATCCGGCCCTGAGCTACTGCCGCAACTTCCTGCACATGATGTTCTCCATCCCCAACCGCTTCCACGAGCCCACGCCCGAGGCCGTGCGCGCGCTCTCGCTCTTCTTCATCCTGCACGCGGACCACGAGCAGAACTGCTCCTGCTCCACGGTGCGCATGGTGGGCTCCACCCAGGCCAGCCTGTTCGCCTCGGTGTCCGCGGGCATCTGCGCCCTCTGGGGGCGGCTGCACGGCGGGGCCAACGCGGGCGTCATCCGCATGCTGGAGCGCATCCGCGACGGCCAGATGTCCATCCCGGACGTCATCGAGAAGGTCAAGAACCGCGAGATGCGGCTCATGGGCTTCGGCCACCGCATCTACAAGAACTACGACCCGCGGGCCAAGATTCTCAAGCAGGCGGCCCACGACCTGCTCTGCACCTCCTCCTGCCGGGACGAGTTGCTGGACATCGCCCTGGACCTGGCCAGCGCGGCCATGGCCGACAACTACTTCGCCGAGCGCAAGCTCTATCCCAATGTGGACTTCTACTCCGGCCTCATCCTGCGCGCCCTGGGCATCCCGGTGAACATGTTCCCGGTGATGTTCGCCATCGGCCGCATGCCCGGCTGGATCGCCCACTGGTACGAGGACCATCAGAACCCGGGCCTGCGCATTCACCGGCCGCGGCAGATCTATACCGGCGAAACCCAGCGCGACTATATTCCCATGGAGGAGCGCGGCATCACCGAGGGGTGAAACAATCCTCAAAAAAAATGCTTGCCAAGGGAACGGAGTCTGGCTATACGTCTCTCCTCCCGTGCCGAAGTGGTGGAATTGGTAGACACGCTAGGTTCAGGGTCTAGTGGGGGTTCCCCCATGGGAGTTCGAGTCTCCCCTTCGGCACCACCGAAAGAAAAGGGCTCCAGCGCAAGCTGGAGCCCTTCTCGTTTTTCGTTTCCTCGCGAGGATCAGCGCCCGAACATGGCCTTGTGGTGCGGCTCGTTCTTCATGGCCTGCGTGTGGCAGACCTCGCAGCGCTGCCTGGCCCCGATGGGGCCGGCGAAGCCCATGTACTGGAGCGGCTGCACGTTGTCCCGATTCTTGCCGTAGGCGTTGGCGGCCGGGTAGGTGGCGTGCGGGCTGCTGTGGCAGGCGATGCACGGCACGTTGCCCGTGTCCTCCTTGCGGTTGCGGTAGAGCTGGGAGCCGCCCTCCATCCAGGCGTTGAAGGCCGTGACCTGGGCCGCCTTGGGCCTGCCCTTGCCGGTGTGGCAGGTCAGGCAGTCGGGCTCCTGCAGCCAGGGGGTGCGGGCCTTGATGACCTCGGCCGAGGCCACGCTGCGGGCCTTGAGATGGCGCAGAAAGAGCCCGGCGCGCTGCTTGCCCTGGGCCAGCTCGCCCTTGAGCAGGCCGATGGTGTGATCCTCAAGCAGGCCGTGGCACTTGCCGCAGCCGATGCCCTTGGAGGCGTGGTTGTCGCGCAGACAGCGGGTAACGCCCGTGGGACTGTCCGGATGGCAGCGCGAGCAGGTCTCCTCGCCACGGCCGCTCAGGTAGTTGGCGTGGAAGCCGTGCATGGCCGCGGGCAGGTTGAGCCGGGCCGGGTCGCCCTTGGCGTTGAGCAGGGGATCGGGATGGCAGCCCTGGCAGAGCATGGGCTTGCCCGCCTGGGCCTGGGCCAACAGCGTGGTGCCGCTGCGCTTGTCGTGCACGGCCAGGATGTTGCGGGCCGTCTCCTCGGAGATGCCCGAGGAGTTGTTCGTGCGCCAGGGGCCGCCGTGGCAGCTGCGGCAGCCCATCTCCGCGCCCACCGGCGCCACGGCCTGGGTCTGGGCCAGGACCTTGCCCGTGGCCGTGTCCTTGGCCGTGACCGTGAAGAGCGGATAGGGGTTGACCCCGCCGCCGTCCACGTAGGGCGTCACGGGCAGGCCCGCCGCCTCGAAGGTCTTGCTCTTTTCGTTGTAGGCCATGACGCCCTCGGGCCCCTTGCCCGCGGCTGTGACGTTCAGGGGCAGCTCCTTGCCCAGGATGGACGGGGCGTACCTCCAGAACTCCACGTGGGCCGAGGGATTGCGGGCGTCGGCCGGGGCCGCGTAGGCCATCTCCACGCCCGCGCTCACCAACTGGGGCTTGGCCCCCCGCTTGATGAGCACCGCGCCCATGGCGTTGCCCGGGGGCAGAAAGGAGAAGGAGCCGTCGCAGTCCGTGATGCACTTCATGCCGAGCGTGTTCCAGGCAAGCAGCACGTAGGCGTCGGTCTTGGGGTTGAAGGCCGGGACGGCCATGGGCAGCGGCTTGACCTCCACCACCCAGCGTTCGTCCGGGGCCTTGTGGTTCAGGTCCACGGTCACGTACAGGGCGATGGCCCGGCGGTCCTTGGCCGAGCCCTCGAACAGGGGCATGTGCTCGAAGATCCGGCCCTGGCCCGTGATGTAGGCCTCCAGGCCCACGGTGGCGACCTTCTCGGTGCGTTTGCGGATGTCGTTGTCTCCGCCCGTCTCGTGGCAGACGCCGCAGTGGTCGTCGAACAGCCTCTTGCCCGCCTTGAGCAGCTTGGCGTCCTCGGCCGAAAGGGCGGCCGCCCGGCCGACGGCCGGCGCAAGCAGCAGCGCCAGGAGAAGCGCGGCGAGGCCCTGCACCAGTTTTTGCAACTTCCTCGTCTCCATGAACTCCTCTCCTTTGTCTTGCGTCTGTCGGGTCGGATGGATCGCGGCCCCGGCCACAGAGGGGAGCCGATTCTCAACTTTCCATAGCATGGTGCATACCTGGGGCAATGATTGTTATTTCCAGGCCGATGCCCCCGCCGCAACGCGCTTCCGATTGCAACCCGGCACAAGGCGCGCTACAAGCGTGTGCGCCCGGCGTGGACAGCCTCCGCGGCGGGCGCCTACTCACGACTCCGGGGGAAGTTCATGGTCCGCCTGACCCTGATTCTTGCACTGGCCCTCTGTCTGTCCGGCACGGCCCAGGCCTTCGACGAAACCGCGGCCAAGGCCCGCGCGGCCGAGGAATCCGTATCCTGCGCCGCCTACTACGAAATCATCGCCAACTGCCTGGAGGCCACCCGGCCCCTGGACAAGGACCTGGCCGGCCGCTACCGGGCCCTGCGCCAGAAACTCACCCAGCAGGCCGAGGACTGGAGCGGCAAGCCCGAGACCCAGGCCGTGGACGACGCCCTGGCCGGCATGGCCCGCGAAATCCGCCAGGACTGCAATGCCCTGGCCCCGCTCAAGGACCGCTACAAGGAAGTCTGCAAAACCCTGGTGGAGAAACCCAATGCCCGCCTGGGCCACTGGCTCGGGCAGCAGTAGCCGTTACCGCCGCCGCAGGATATCCGCCCGCAAAACCAGCGCGTCCGGCGATTCCCGCCTTTCACAGATTAAGCGTTGAATTCTTGATATTTCTTGATACGATGGGGCCACGAGCATCAATCCCAGGAGCCCCTGTGACCGGAAACGCCCCGGAGACCACCGCCGCGCCCGCCCACATCGAACCGGTGTTCGTGGCTCGGCAGCCCATCTTCGACCGCTCGGAGAAGGTCTGGGGCTACGAGCTGCTCTTCCGTCACAGCGCCGAGGCCAGCACGGCCAACATCTCCGAATCCCGCGTGGCCACCTCCAAGATGGTGGCCGACGGCTTCACCCTGGCCCAGGCCGGGCTGCCCCCCGGCTGCAAGCTCTTCATCAACTTCCCGGACGAGCTGCTCCTGGACGGCACGGCCTTCGCCCTGCCGCGGGAACAGTGCGTGGTGGAAATCCTGGAGACCGTGACGCCCAGCCCGGCCATCCTTTCGGCCTGCGCCAAGCTCAAGGCCGCGGGCTACGTCCTGGCCCTGGACGACTACTTCGGTCACGCCACACTGGACCCCTTCCTGGCGCTGGCCGACATCGTCAAGGTGGACCTCCAAGGCCGCAGCCGCAAAGAAATCGAGGACCTGACCCGCAAGCTCCAGGACGGCACACGGCAGCTCCTGGCCGAGAAGGTGGAGGACGCGGCCACCCATGCCCTGGTCAAAGGCCTGGGCTACGCCCTGTTCCAGGGTTTCCACTTCAGCCGCCCGGAAACCCTGTCCGGCCGCAAGATATCCGGGGCCGCCGCGTCCCGGGTCAAGCTCCTTTCCGAACTGGCCAGCGAGGACTTCGACCTCATGAAACTGGCCCGGATCATCTCCGGCGACGCGGCCGTGAGCTATCGCCTGCTCCAGTTCATCAACTCGGCCTTCTTCGCCCGGCCCTTCAAGATCGGCTCCATTCCCCAGGCCGTGTCCACCCTGGGCCAACGGCCCCTGCGCCACTGGCTCATGGCCGTGATCCTCTCGGACCTCTCGCCCACGCCCCAGGCCAAGGAGATCTGCACGAACTCGGTACAGCGGGCCAAGTTCCTGGAGAACCTGGCCAACCAGGTCCGCACGGCCCCGCGGCCGCCGGACTCCATGTTCATGCTCGGCCTGCTCTCGCACCTGGACCTTCTGCTCGGCACGAACATGGACCGGGTCCTCTCGGGCATGTCCCTGGACGAGGAGATCGCCGGGGCCCTGCGCGGGGAGCCCAACCGGGCCAGACTCTGGCTCGATCTCGTGGCGCAGCTGGAGGTGGGGGAGTGGGGCGGAGCCCAGGATCTGCTGGGACGCCTGGGCCTGGACCCCATGGAGGCGGCCCGGCAGCAGGCCGACGCCGCGGCCTGGACCCGCCAGGCCCTGGAGGCGGCCTAACCTCGGCGCAACGCCGCGCGCATCCCCTGCGCGCGGTTTTGCACAGACGACACGCCGCGGCTGTCGCGGACGTCTCCGCACTCTGCTAGGAATCGATGAAGCTGCCCGGGAACTCGGTGCGCAGCTGGATCAGGGCCGTGCGGGCCTGATCCATGTCGCGGAAGACCCCGGCCTGGACCACGTGCACCTCGCGGCCGCCCTGGATCATGGTGCGGATGCGGCTGCCCGGGAAGCCGGACTGCACGAGCCGGTCGCGCAGCCGCAGCGCGTTCTCCTCCACCGCGAAGGCGCCCACCCGGATGTAGTAGCCGCTCTGGGCGGCCTGCTGCTGCGCGGGCGCGGGCCGGGACGCGGCCTGCTGCGAGGAGCGGGACTGGCGGTTGTCCGCCAGGTAGGAGGACGGGGCCGAGTAGCTGCCGATGGCCGCCACCCGCACCTTGACCACGCCCGCCCGGGCCGAGCCCAGCTGGCGGGCCGCGCCGTAGGAGAGGTCGATGATGCGGCCGTCCACGAAGGGGCCGCGGTCGTTGATGAGCAGGTCCACCTGGCGGCCGTTCTGGAGGTTGGTCACGCGGACCACGGTGCCCAGGGGCAGGGTCTTGTGCGCCGCGGAAATGGCGTACATGTCATAGACGTCGCCGCTGGCGGTCTTCTTGCCATGGAAGTCGTCGCCGTACCAGGAGGCGACGCCCACCTCGCTGTAGCCGCGGGCGTCGCGCAGGGGGTAGTAGGTGCGCCCCAGCACGGTGTAAGGGTCGGTCTTGGGGTCGTACACGTCCTGCCAGCGCTGGACGTTGTGGGAGTCGGTCTGGACCTGGACAGGACGGGAGGAGCGGCTGGGCGTGAGCGACGAGGACAAGAGGGAGCAGCCGCCCAGGGCGAAGAGCAGAACAGCCGTGAGGATGATGCGGGTGAGACGCATAATCGTTCCCTCCCTGGAGATCGGTCTCGCTCCTTTCCTTGCAGCAGTCATGCCAACATCTTCCGCGGCCCTGGCCGTTTTCCCGGGAACGCCCGGGGAGCCAGGGAAACGTGCGGTTTTTCCCCTTGCATCCGGTCCCGGGCTGGCATATAAGCGGCTCGCCCCGCACGGACCCCGGCGTCAATATCCCCGCGCAACCCTTATCCCAAAACGATTCCGATGAAAACACAAAACAATTCCCTGCGCAATGTGGCCATCATCGCCCACGTCGACCACGGCAAGACCACCCTGGTGGACGCCCTGTTCCGCCAGAGCGGCCTGTTCCGCGACAACCAGGAAGTGGCTGAACGGCTCATGGATTCCATGGACCTGGAGCGCGAACGCGGCATCACCATCGCGGCCAAGAACTGCTCCGTGTCCTGGCAGGGGATCAAGATCAACATCATCGACACTCCGGGCCACGCCGACTTCGGCGGCGAGGTGGAGCGCTCCCTGGCCATGGCCGACGGCGCCATCCTTCTGGTGGACGCCTCGGAAGGCCCCCTGCCCCAGACCCGCTTCGTGCTCAAGAAGGCCCTGGAGGCCGGTCTGCCCATCATCGTGGTGGTGAACAAGATCGACCGCGCCGACGCCCGGCCCGACGAGGTCCTGAACGAGGTCTATGACTTGTTCATCGACCTGGACGCCGACGAGTCACAGCTCGAGTTCCCCCTGCTCTACGCCATCGGCCGCCAGGGCGTGGCCATGCTGGACCGCCACGAGGAGGGCAAGGACCTCGCCCCGCTCTTCGCCGCCATCCTGGAACACATCCCGGCCCCGTCCTTCGACCCCGAGGCCCCCTTCCAGATGCTCGTCTGCGACCTGGGCTATTCCGACTACCTGGGGCGTCTGGCCATCGGCAAGGTGGTCAACGGCCACGTCAAGGCCAACGAGAGCCTGGTCTGCCTGGGCGAGGGCGAGGTCCAGACCCCGCTCAAGGTGCTCAAGCTCCAGACCTACAAGGGTCCCCAGCTGGTCCCGGCCGAGGACGCCGCGCCCGGCGACATCGTGGTCCTGGCGGGCATCGAGGACGTGAAGATCGGCGACACCATCTGCACCAAGGAGGCCCCCAAGGCCCTGCCGCGCATCACCGTGGACGAGCCCACGGTGTCCATGCGCTTCGCCATCAACACCTCGCCCCTGGCCGGCCGCGAGGGCAAGATCGTGCAGAGCAACAAGATCCGCGAGCGCCTGCTCAAGGAGACCCTCAAGAACGTGGCCATCCGCGTGGACGACTCCGAGGACCGCGACAGCTTCATCGTCAAGGGCCGCGGCGAGTTCCAGCTGGCCATCCTCATCGAGACCATGCGCCGTGAGGGCTTCGAGCTCACCGTGGGCCGCCCCGAGGTCATCCTCAAGCACAAGGACGGCCAGGTCCTGGAACCCATCGAGAAGCTCTTCGTGGATTGCGAGGAGTCGTTTTTGGGCGTGGTCACGGAAAAGCTCTCGGTGCGCAAGGGCAAGATGACCAACCTGGTGAACAACGGCCGGGGCCGCGTGCGCATCGAGTTCAGCGTGCCCTCGCGCGCCCTCATCGGCTACCGCGACGAATTCCTCACCGACACCAAGGGCACAGGCATCATGAACTCCTACCTGGAGGGCTACGGCCCGCACCGCGGGGAGTTCCCCTCGCGCTTCACCGGCTCCCTGGTGGCGGACCGGGCAGGGGTGGCGGTGCCCTATGCCCTGTTCAACCTGGAGCCGCGCGGCCAGCTCTTCGTCACGCCCACCGAGCCGGTCTATGAGGGCATGATCGTGGGCGAGCACAACCGGGACAACGACCTGGACGTGAACGTCTGCAAGGAGAAGAAGCTCACCAACCTGCGCGCCGCGGGCAAGGACGAAAACGTGATCCTTTCGCCGGTGCGGCCCATGACCCTGGAGCGGGCCATCCACTTCATCAAGGACGATGAAGCCGTGGAGGTCACGCCCCAGTCCATCCGCCTGCGCAAGTCCGTGCTCTCGGCGCAGAAGCGCCACACCCTGCGCGGGGAAGCCAAGAAGAAAGAGATGGGCAAGTAGGGCTACATCAGCAGGATCTTCCCGTTCAGGAAGAAGAACAGGGCCACGCTCAGGACCAGGATCAGGATCGCGGTTTCGGCCAGGCCGCGCAGCCGTGTCCCGTCGGGGCCGATGCGCAGGGCGATGGCCCGGGTGCGGGCCGCGGCCAGGAGCAGGATCACGGCCCCGGACGCGAAGCAGACCTGGCTCACGATGCCGAGTTGGCGGATGGCCTCGTGCTTGCCCTCGGCCGGCGCCAGGAAAAGGAGCAGGTCCACCCGCTCCAGCACGAAGCCGAAGGCCATCAGGGCCACGGACGTGCGCACCCAGGCGAGAAAGGTGCGGGTGTTGGCCAGGTGCGTGGTGGTGCGGGCCAGGCGGTCGCGTTCGTCCTGACAGTCCTGGCCGGTGGCGTGCGCTGGTTTCTGGTTCATGGCGCCTCCTCGCCCTCCCATATACCCGAATGGGCCCGGCATTCCAGCCCCGCCCGGACACTTCCCTCTGCCGGGGTTTTCAAGTCCGGGCCACGGTGCTACAACCGGAGCAGTCCGCGACCTCCGGGAGACCCTCGTGCATTTCCTCGCGCGCCTGCTGCTCAAGACCCTGCGCCCCTCGGCCCGCGCCTTTTTCGAGGAAGGCCGCGCCGAGGGCATGTCCTGGGCCGAGCTCATCCACGGCTACGCCTACGCCCGCTGGCCCTATCTCTACATCGGCGTGGCCACCGGTCGGCGCAAGGCCGCCGGGATCCTGCTCCTGCCCCTGATCCTGCTCCTGGCCCGCCACCGGCCGCCCTTCCCGCCCAAAAACCGGCCGCACCCGGACTGGGCCGACTCCTACCACGGCAAGGCCGTGCCCCTGGAGGAGGCCTCGCGCCTGGTGCGCGTGGACCGGGCCGTGGAGCTGCGCGACCTGGAGCAGGTGGTGCCCTATGCCCTGGCCCGCGACATCGTGCTGAAAAACCCCGAGCGCATCACGCTCCTGGACTGCCCCTGCCGCGTGGTGCGCGAGAAGCACTGCGAGCCGGTGAGCGTCTGCCTCATCGTGGGCGAGCCCTTCGCCTCCTTCATCCTGGAGCACCACCCCGGCCGCGCACGGGCCATCACGCCCGAGGAGGCCGTGCGCATCCTCCGCGAGGAGGACGCCCGCGGCCATGTGCACCACGCCTTCTTCAAGGAGGCCATGCTCGGCCGCTTCTACGCCATCTGCAACTGCTGCTCCTGCTGCTGCGGGGCCATGCAGGCCCAGCGCCACGGCATTCCCATGCTCTGCTCCTCGGGCTTCCTCTGCCGGGTGGACGCGGAGGCCTGCGTGGGCTGCGGCCTGTGCCTCTCCTCCTGCCAGTTCCAGGCCCTGTCCGTGCGCGACAAGCGCTGCACCGTGGACGTGAGCAAATGCATGGGCTGCGGGGTCTGCGCCTCGCACTGCGCCAAATCGGCCCTGTCCCTGGTCCGGGCCCCGGAAAAGGGCGAACCCCTGGAAATCCGCAAGCTCCTGGGGGCGGCCTAGGTGGACTTCGCTCCGGACGCCCTGCTGCTCTCCTTCGGCAGCGCCTATTTCTGGCTGCTGACCCGGATCATGGGCTAGCCCTTGCCCGGCCGGATTCCTTGGGCTAGGGTCCGGCGCACAACCCCAACCGAGGACCTTCCATGAGCATTGATCCCGCCGTCCTGCGTTCGAGCCTCCTGACCATGCTCCGCCGCCGGGTCCAGGCCCAGGACGAGGACCGCCGCCGCGAGGCCCTGACCGAATACCTGGCCGTCACGGGCACGGCCCCGGACAAGGACCAGGCCGCGGCCCTGGCTGGCATGGTGCCGCCGGTGCTGCCCGGGCTCTACGAGAAGTGGATCGCCATGTTCCTGGACCGGCTCTTCGAGACCGTGCCCCTGGAACAGGTCGCGGTGCTGGCCGAGGACACCCCGGACAACGAGGCCGCCGTGGTCTTGGCCTATCTCATGTTCCTGGAGTCCGCGCGCATGGAGAAGCAGGTGCAGGAAGACCTGGAGGCTTACGGCCTGGCGCATTCCGGCGACACGGACCAGGGCGGCCTGGTGGCCGGGTTCCTGCGTTCGCGCATCCTGGAGCTGGCCCGCGAGATGAACGACCGGGACAAGAGCCAGAGCACCCACTAAGCCCATGGCCCGCACCCTGCTCCTGGGCGTGCTGGCCGCCCTGTTCTTCAGCAGCACCTTCGTGCTCAACCGGGCCATGAGCCTGGAAGGCGGGCACTGGGCCTGGACCGCGGCCCTGCGCTACGGCCACATGCTCGCGCTCCTGGCGCTCTGGCTGGCGGCCACCCGGCAGGGCGCCGTGCTGCGCGGGGTCTGGCAGGTGTTCCGGGCCAATCCCCTGTTCTGGACCGTCACCGGCAGCGTGGGCTTCGGCGTGTTCTACGCGCCGCTCTGCTACAGCGCCGGGCAGGTGCCGGGCTGGGTGGCGGCCGCCACCTGGCAGTCCACCATCCTGGCCACGCCTCTGGTGCTCCTGTTCTTCGGCCGCCAGGTGCCCACGCGGGGTCTGGTCTTCACCGGCCTCATCTTCCTGGGCATCGTGCTGGTGAACGCGGAGCAGGCCCCGCCGGACGCCACCCTGTCCGGGGTCCTGCGCGGCGCGCTGCCCGTGTTCCTGGCCGCACTGGCCTATCCCCTGGGCAACCAGCTGGCCTGGGAGGCGCGGCGCGGCGGGCACCGCTTCGCGCCGCGCGTGGACCATCCGGTGCTGGGCAACAGCCTGGGCCTGGTGCTGCTCCTGTCCCTGGGCTCCCTGCCCTTCTGGGCCGGGCTGCTCCTGGTCACGCGGCCTGCCCCGCCCCCGGCCGGGCAGGTGGCCCAGACCGCCCTGGTGGCCCTGCTGGCCGGGGTGGTGGCCACGGGAATCTTCCTGCACGCCCGCAACCGGGCGCGCGGCTCCTACGAGCTGGCCGCGGTGGACGCCACCCAGGCCATGGAGGTGGTGTTTTCGCTCCTGGGCGAGATGGTTGTTCTGGGCGGAGCGGCTCCCGGTCCCATGGGCTGGGCCGGGGTGGGGCTGGTGACCCTGGGCCTGGCGCTCTACGTGCTCCGCCAGGCTTCCGGCCGCTAGGATTGGGGCGCAGCCCCGATCATCGACTCCACGGCGTCCGCCACCCTGGCCCCGTCCGGGGGCTCGGGCTGCTCCAGCAGGGCGGACTGGAGATTGATCTCGCGCACCAGGGGCACGTTGCGCATGTCCTTGAAGTTCTTCCAGACCGAGGCGGCCTTGGCCGGGCTGCCGCCGCGGGCCAGGGTCAGCCCAAGGTAGAGCCAGGCCTCGTGATCCTCGCGGCTGGTCCGGAGCACGCGCTCGAACTCCACCTTGGCCTGCACGAACTTGGCCTGGCGATACAGGCAGCAGCCCAGGCAACGGCGGGCGTCGTTGTTGTTCGGCTCCTTCTGGAGCAGTTCCTTGAACTTGGCTTCGGCCTCGGAAAAATTCCCGGCGGCAAAAGCCGCGTTGGCGGCGTTCAGGATGGGCAGGGTCTCGGAGGTGCGGGCCTGGGGGCGGCCCTCCTCCTCGCCGCGCAGGCGGCGGAAGGCTCCGAGGAACAGGTTGCGGCGGGAGAGATCGACCTCTTTCTTCTGGGACATGGGCTGCTCCGGGAAAAATGTTGGCCGCACGATACCCGATGCCCACGCCAAATCAAGCCCGGGCCTTGCCATTTGACCCCGGACGTGGAATCACAGGCCCCATGCGCGGCGCCAGTTCCCTCCTCCTGGCCGACCTGGGCAGGCGGACCTGCACGGTCCGCGAACTGCCCGCTGAAATCCTGCGCCTGTTCCCGGGCGGCAGAGCCCTGGCCGGGCATCTCCTGCGGCCATTCATCCACCTGCCCTGGGACCACCCGGACATGCCCGTGCTCCTGCTGGCCGGACCGCTGGCGGGCACGGACGCGCCCTGCGCCGGCCGCTGCCATCTCACATCGCGCTCGCCGCTCACCGGCCTTGCGGGCGACGACGCCGCAGGCGGCAACCTGGGCCGCGAGCTGGCCCGCGCCGGGTTCCTGGGCCTCATGCTCACCGGCAAAAGCTCCACCCTCCTGGGGCTGGAGATCCGGGACGGTGCGGCGTGCCTGGTGGACGCCGCGGCCCTCCGGGGCGCGGCCACGGACAAGGTCTTCGACGCGCTCGCGCGCTTCGGCTCCGTGGCCTGCGTGGGACCGGCGGCCGAGCGCGGGGCGCGCTGCGCCGAAGTGCGCGTGGACCGCCATTTTTCGGCCGGGCGCTGCGGCCTGGGCCTGTGCCTGGCCGCCAAGGGCCTCAAGTACGTGGCCGTGTCCGGCCTCGGCGAGGTCGTGGTCCAGGACCCGGACGGCCTGGCCCTGGCCCGGGCCGACATCGAACGGCTTTTCCACGCCTCGCCCGTGCTCTGCGGCCCCCTGGGCTTCCAAAAACACGGCACGGCCGCGCTCCTGGACCTGATCCGCAGCCGGGGCATGCTGCCTGCGGAAAATTTCCGGCGCACGAACCTGCCCGGCATGGAGCGCTGCAACGCCCCGGCCCTGGCCGCGCGCCACGGCTCCCGGCCCGTGGCCTGCCCGGGCTGCCCCGTGGGCTGCGCGCACGTGGACCGGCTGGGCCGCACCCTGCCCGGTCTGGAGGCGCTTTCCCATCTCACGGCCCTGCTGGGCCGGGCCGACCCGAATCTGGCCGTGGAGGCCAGCGACCTCTGCGCCCGGCTGGGCCTGGACCCGGTTTCCGCGGCCGGAGCCCTGGCGGCCTGGGCCGAAATCACGGACCAGAAGCCCACGCCCTGGGCCGTGCTCAACCTCCTGGAGGACACGGCCTACGGCCGGGGCGACGGCGCGCTCCTGGCCCTGGGCGCGCGGGAGCTGGCCCGGGTCCTGGGCCGCCCGGACGCGGCCATGGCCGTGAAGGGGCTGGAGATGTCCGCTTTTGACCCGCGCGGAGCCTGCGGCCTGGCCCTGGGTTCCGCCGTGAGCACACGCGGGGCCGATCCCTGGCGGGCCATGGCGTTCAGCCACGAGCTCCTGCGCAAACCCGTGGCCACGGACCGCTTTTCCTGGAGCGGCAAGGCCCGCATGGTCAAGCTGGCCGAGGACACGCTGGCCGCGGCCGAATCCCTGCCCGTGTGCCGTCTGGCCTTCCTGGCCGCGGGCCTGGAGGAATACGCCAAGGCCTTCGCGGCCGTCACCGGGATTCCGGTCACGGGCCGGGACCTGGCCCGCATGGGCGAGCGCGCGGTGTACCAGGAGCGGTGCATGAACGCGGCCCTGGGCTGCACGGCCGCGGACGACGACCTGCCTGCGCGCTTCTTCACGAAAGCGGGCGACCCGGGCCAGGGATCCGCCACCCCGGCCCTGAACCGCGCGGCCTTTCTGGAGGCCCGCGGCCGCTACTACCGGGTGCGCGGCCTGGATGAAAACGGCCTGCCCGTGCAGGACAAGGCCGAGGAACTGGAGCTGGCATGGACCGCCCGCTGAAGGACTGCGCCGCGCGGCTGGCCCGGGCGGGCCTGGCCCGGGAACAGGACGCCCTGTTCCTGGCCCTGGACGACGCGGTCCTGGCCAGCGATCCCGCGCATCCGGACCGGCCCGCGCTGGAGCAGGCCCTGCTCGCGCTCCAGGCCGGGGCCGTGGCCTGCCTGCGCCCGGCCGAGCCCTACGCCACCATCCTGGACTTCCTCATCGCCGGGCGCCCCGCGGCCCTGTTCCCCCGGGACAACGAGACCCGCCTCTTTCTCCACGACCTGCCCGTGGCCTGCGAGTTCTCGGCCCAGGCCCTGGTCCAGGGGCTGGCCCGGCGCAAGGGCCTGATCCTGCCCGGCCCGCGCCTGGCGGCCGTGGGTCCGTTCACCCCGGAGCAGGCCTTGGTGACCTTGAGTTCGCTCTGCTTCGCCGCGTTCGTCCTGTTCTTCTCCGCCTGCCTGGAGGACCTGCGCGCGGGCCGGGCCACGCCCGCGCAGCGAGCGGCCTTGGGCCGCGCCGCGTCCTTCCTGCCGCCCGCGCGCACGGACCTGCCGGTTCTGGCCCGCGGCCCGTTCCGGGACGGACCCGCGGCCTGCGCGGCCATGGCCCAGGCGGGGCGCGCCACCGTGGACTACGGCCTGGTGGACTCGGCCTTCGGCAACGTCTCGGCCCTGGTGGACCGCACCGTGTGGATCAGCGAGACGGGCAGCTCCCTGGACCGGCTGGAGGGCGAGACCGTGGCCTGCCCCCTGGACGGCTCCAGTTGCGAAGGCATCACGGCCTCCAGCGAACTCCCGGCCCACAACGCCATCTACGCCGCCGTCCCGCAGACGCGCTGCATCCTGCACGGCCATCCCAGGTTCGCGGTGATCCTGTCCCTGGACTGCGAGCGCGGGGATTGCCCGGAACGCGGCCACTGCCATCTGCGCTGCCCGGAGCCGCGCAGCGCGGGCGGGGTCCCCATCGTGCCCGGCGAGACCGGCAGCGGCCAGTGGGGCCTGGGCCGCACCCTGCCCCCGGCCCTGGCCCGGAACAACGCGGCCATTGTCCTGGGCCACGGCCTGTTCGCCACGGGCCGCCGGGACTTCCAGGAGGCCTTCGCCGTCCTGCTGGACACGGAAAACGCCTGCCGGGAGGAATACTTCCGGCGGGTGCGGGACCTGGGAGGCTGATGCCGCTCCTGGAATCGCGGCTGCCCGCCGCGCCCCTGCCCCTGCGCAACGGCCACGCCGAGACCCTTTTTGCCGGGCTGTTGCGGCGCGGACCCAGGGTGGACTTCGTGCGCGAGCGGCTGGAGCTGGCCGACGGCGACTTCCTGGATCTGGACTGGAGCCGGGTGGGCGCGCGGCGGCTGGCCCTGATCACCCACGGCCTGGAGGGCCATTCGCGGCGGCCCTATGTCCTGGGCATGGCCCGGGCGCTGAACGCCGCGGGCTTCGACGTGGTGGCCCGCAATCTGCGCGGCTGTTCCGGCGAGTTGAACCGCCTGCCCCGGGCCTATCACAGCGGCGAGACCGAAGACCTGCGCGCCGTGCTGGAACACGCCCTGGCCCCCGGAAACTACGAGGCCGTGGCGCTGGTGGGCTTCAGCGTGGGCGGCAACCAGACCCTGCGCTTCCTGGGCGAGGACCCCGCAAGCGTGCCCGGGGCCGTGGCCGCGGCAGTCTGCGTGTCCGTGCCCTGCCACCTGGCCGCCTCGGAGCGCGCCCTGGCCCGGCCGGGCAACCGCATCTACCTCAACAATTTCCTCAAGACGCTCTGCGCCAAGGTGCGGCGCAAGACCCGCGACTTCCCGGGCCTGGTGGACCTGGACCGGCTGGAGCGGGTGCGCGACTTCCGGGACTTCGACGACCTGTTCACGGCCCCGCGCCACGGCTTCCGCGACGCGGCCCACTACTACGCCGAGGCCTCCAGCCTGCCGGTGCTGGCGGACGTGCGCGTGCCCACCCTGGTCCTCAACGCGAAAAACGACCCCTTCCTGACCCCGGAGTGCTTTCCCGAGGCCCAGGCCCGGGCCAACGCCGCGCTCTTCCTGGAGGTCCCGGCCACGGGCGGACACGTGGGATTCGTGCCGCCCCGGCCCGGCCCTTACCGATCCGAAGTCCGGGCCGCGGAGTTCCTGGCCCGGGTCCTGCCGGGCTAGTAGTTCTTGCGGCGGGCGAAGCCGCCGCCCAGCACGCTGAAGGTGTTCTCCACGATGAACAGGGCCTGCGGGTCCCGGGTGAAGACGATCTCCTCCAGCCGCTTGAGCTGGATGTTGTTGATGACCGTCATGACGATGTCCCGGTCCAGGCCGGAGAACGCGCCCTTGGCCCTGAGGAAGGTGGCCCCGCGGCCCAGGTCCTGGAGGATGGCCTGGGCGATCTCTTCCCTTTTTTCCGAGATGATGAAGGCGATCTTGCGCTGGCTGAACAGGGCCAGCACGTAGTCCACCACGTTGGCCGTGATGAAGACCAGGATGAGCGAGGCGATGACCAGGTCCACCGGGAGGTACACCAGGGTCGCCAGGAACAGGGCCGCATTGTAGAAAAAGAAGAACCGTCCCGGCCCCAGGCCCCAGCGCTGGTTCAGGATCACGGCCACCACGTCCAGGCCCCCGCCGGAGCCCAGGGAGCGCAGCATGATCCCGGCGCCCAAGCCGCAGAGCACGCCCCCGGCCACGGCGGCGTAGAGCTGGTCGCGCACGCCCAGGTCCACGGGCAGGAACTGGTGGAAGACCGCGGTGAGCAGCGCGGCATAGAGGCTGTAGAAAAAGAAGCGGCGGCTCACGAAGACCCAGCCCAGCACGAACAGCGGCAGGTTGAGCAGGGCGTACCAGGCCGCCGCGCTCAGGGCCTGGCCCGTGTAGGACAGAAGCAGGGCCGTGCCGAACACGCCGCCGGTGACGAAGCCGTGGCGCACCACCACGCCCTTGGTGCCGATGGTGTAGAGCAGGGCCCCGGCCGTGAGCAGGAACAGATTCCAGGCCGGGGAATAGGCGAAGTTCTGGAATGAGGGCCGGACCAGTCGCATGGCCCAATCTAGACACAAGTCCCGCGGGAGTTCAACCCGCCAAGCTCAACCCCTGAAGCAGCCCCGGCCAGATGGTGTCCAGGGTCAAAAGCAGGGTCAGCCCGGCCATGACCACCACCGTGATCCAGGCCACGGCGTTGAACACCGGCCCGTTCACCGCGTCGCCCATGAGCCTGCGGTCGTTGATGAGCAGGAGCATGAACACGAGCACGAAGGGCAGGACCATGCCGTTCACCACCTGGGAAAGATACATGATGGCGATGAGCGGGGCCCCGGGCAGGAGGATGGCCGCGGCCGAAAGCACGATGCTGGCCGTGAACAGCCAGAAGAACTGGGGCGCCTCGCCAAAGCCCTTGTCCACGCCCAGCTCCCAGCCCATGCCCTCGCAGATGTAGTAGGAGGTGGAAAGCGGCAGGACGCAGGACGCGAAAAGCGAGGCGTTGCACAGGCCGAAGGCGAAGAGAAAGGAGGCGTATTCGCCCACCAGGGGCTTCAGGGCCAGGGCCGCGTCGGCCGCGGTCTCGATGGACAGGCCCTGGCGGTGGATGGTGGCCGCGCAGGCCACCACGATGAAGAAGGCCACGGCCACGGCCATGACGCAGCCCACGATCACGTCCATGCGGCAGTATGCGTAATTCTCGCGGGTGATGCCCTTCTCCACCACCGAGGCCTGCTGGTAGAACTGCATCCAGGGCGCGATGGTGGTGCCCACCACGCCCACCATCATGGTCAGGGACTCCGGCGTGATCCTTGTCTCGGGCAGGACCAGGCCGCGGCCCACGGCCAGCCAGTCCGGTTTGGCCAGGATGGCGGCCACGGGATAGGCCACATAGACCAGGCAGGCCACCAGGAAGACCTTTTCCACCAGGCGGTAGGAGCCCTTGACGATGAGCAGCCAGACCACCACCGCGGCCAGGGGCACGGACACGAAGCGGCTCACGCCGAAGATCTCCATGCCCGCGGCGATGCCCGCGAACTCCGAAACCGTGTTGCCCAGGTTGGTGAGGAACAGGGCGATCATCACGTAGAACGTGACCTTGAGACCGAAGGACTCGCGGATCAGATCCGAGAGGCCCTTGCCCGTGACCGCGCCCATGCGCGCGCACATCTCCTGGATGACCAGCAGGGCCACTGTGGTGGGCAGCAGCATCCAAAGCAGGGAGTAGCCGAAGTGGGCCCCGGCCAGGGAATAGGTGGCGATGCCGCCCGCGTCGTTGTCCACGTTGGCGGTGATGATGCCCGGCCCCAGCAGGCTCAGGAAAAGCACGATGTTGCGGCGGCTCAGGCCCCCGCTGAAGAGGCGCGCGCGTTCGTTCGACATGACCGGCCTCCGGGATCAGAAGCGCCGCGAGGCGCGGTACTGCTTGAGCCGCAGGGTGAAGGGCAGGAAGTGCTGCATCACGTCGTCGGCCGTGACGATGCCCTCCATGCGGCCCTCGGCGTCCAGCACGGGCAGCGCGGCCAGCCGGTACTTGACGATGAGCTCGTAGATGTCCTCGGGCTCGGCCGCCACGTCCACGCTCTTCACGTTCTCGGACATGAGCTCGGCCACCGGCGCGCCCGGCTCGGCCAGAAGCAGCTCGCGCAGGCTGAGCACGCCCAGGGGGCGGCCCTCGGCGTCCAGCACGTAGCCGTAGGCGATGCTCTCCACGTCCTCGGCCGTGGCCCGCACCTGGCGCAGGGCCTGCTCCGCGGTCATGTCCCTGGTCAGGGCCAGGAATTCGTTGTTCATGAGGCCGCCCGCGCTGTCCTCCTCGTGTTCCAGAAGTTCGCGGACCTTCTCGGCCTCCTCTGTGTCCATGAGGGTGAGCAGGTGGTTGGCCCGGGTCTCGTCCACCTCGGCCAGGAGGTCGGCGGCCTCGTCGGGCTCCATCTCATCCAGGATGTCCGAGGCGTGCTCGGCCTTGAGCTGGCTCAAGACCATGCCGCCCACCTCGGGCTCCAGCTCGCCGATGGCCTCGCCCGCGGTCTCCGGGTCCAGGGCGCCGATGACCGCCGGGATGGTGCGGTGCGGCAGCTGGGCGATGATCTCGGCCAGGTCCGCGGGGTGCATCTCCGAAAGCCGGTCGCGGGTCATGGTCAGGGCCAGGCGGTGCAGGCGGCCATCCAGGGGCTGCACGTACTCCCAGCCGATTTCCGCGCCCGGCACGGCCTTGCCCGTCCAGGCGGCCACACGCTCCACCGGCCTCAGGAAGCCCAGGCGGCGGAGCATGCCGCGCAGGCCCACGTCCGCGGCCCGCAGCACCAGCGAACTCGCGGTCTGGCCCAGCTTGAGGTCGTTGACCCGCAACACCCGGGCCCCGTCCACGTCCACGATCTGCTTGTCCAGGAGGTCGCGGCGCAGGAGCAGTTCCTCGGTCCCGGCCGGGACCTCGCGCAGGGCCGTGGCGTCCTTGGCCAGGATGAGTTCGCGGCGGAACAGGCTCACGGCGGCCCAGGGCAGGCTGCGGACCCGGCCGCGCCGGGTGATCACGATATGGGTGACCAACGGGAAGCGCTCGCCCGGCGTCACGGCCAGATCCGTGAGACGGCCCAGATACTCGCCGGACTCGGCGGTGACCCGCGCGCCGAGCACGGCACTCAAAAACACGAAACCGACGGCGCCGCTCATGGCCGCCTCCTTGGAGAGGAAAGAGGGCTAGTGGGAGGGCTACTTCTTGGCGTCGCCCTGGTCCGCGGCCTGCTCGGGAGTGTCCAAGGATCGTCTGAGCTCGCGCAGGGCCTTGCCCAGGCTCGCGCCGAGCTGGGGCAGTTTGCTCGGCCCCATGACCAGGAGCAGGACGATGAGAATGATGAACAAATGCATGGGTTGGAACAAGCCGCCGATCATGGCGCACCTCCTGGCTGGATGCTTGCGGTCGCAAAGCTGACCGCCTCATACTCCCTGCCCGAAGAAAAGGGAACCCGCACCCGGGAAGATTGCCGAGAGTTAATACGGAACTAAAGCAGGCCGGGCTCGGAATCGCGGGCGGCCTTCACGTGCTGATAGGCCTTGGCCGTGGCCACGCGGCCGCGGGGGGTGCGCTTCAAAAAGCCGCACTGGATGAGGTAGGGCTCGTAGATGTCCTCGATGGTCCGCACCTCCTCGGAGCAGGCCACGGCCAGGGTCTTGGCCCCCACGGGGCCGCCGCCGAACTGCTCGATGACCACGGAGAGGATCTTGCGGTCCATCTGGTCCAGGCCGAAGGGGTCCACGTCCAGGCGGTCCAAGGCCAGCTCGGCCATGTCCTGGTCCACCACTTCGCGGCCCTGCACGTGGGCGAAATCGCGCACCCGGCGCAGGAGCCGGTTGGCGATGCGCGGCGTGCCCCGGCTGCGGCGGCCGATGGCGGAGGCCCCCTCCTCGCTCACCTCGATGCCCAGGATGCGCGCGGCCCGCAGGACGATGCGCGAAAGATCGGCCGGAGTGTAGAAGTCCAGGCGGAAGATGCAGCCGAAACGGTCGCGCAGGGGCGAGGTCAAAAGCCCGATGCGCGTGGTGGCCCCCACCAGGGTGAAGGGCTCCAGGTCGATCTTCACCGTGCGTGCGCCAGGACCGGCGCCGATGATGAGGTCGATCTTGTTGTCCTCCATGGCCGGATAGAGGACCTCCTCCACGCTGGGCGGCATGCGGTGGATCTCGTCGATGAACAGGATGTCGTTGCGCGAAAGGTTGGTGAGCACCGCGGCCAGATCGCCGGTGCGCTCCATGACCGGCCCCGAGGTGGAGACGATGTTCACGCCCATCTCCGCAGCCATGATCTGGGCCAGGGTGGTCTTGCCCAGGCCGGGGTTGCCGTAGAAGAGCGTGTGGTCCAGGGCCTTGCCGCGCTCGCGGGCGGCCCGCACGAAAACCTCCAGGTTGGCGCGCAGCTCGTCGTGGCCGATGAAGTCGGCCAGCCGTCTGGGCCGGATGGTGTCGTCGGGGGGCTGGCAGTGGCTCATTTTCGTGCCGAAGCGATCCTCTTGAGGGCTTGGCGGATGGCCCCGGCGGCGTCCAGGTCAGGCTCCGCGGCGAAGATGTCCTGGAGCAGGGGCCGGGCCTCCTCTTCGGAGTATCCCAGGTTCTTGAGCCCGGCAAGGGCGTCCAGGTACTCGTCCGCAGGACGGGCGGCTTTGCCCTTGGCCGGGGCCTTGCCCAGGGGACCCTTGATCTTCTCCACCTTGTCCTTGAGGAACCAGAGAATCTGGCGGGCCGACTTGGGGCCGATGCCCGGCACCGTGGCCAGAGTGGCGTCGTCCTCGCGGAAGGCGATCTCGCGCAGATGCTCGGGCGTGAACTGGGCCAGGATGGCCAGGGCCTTCTTGGGACCCAGCTTGTCGATGGAGATGAGGGTGCGGAAGACCTCGCGGTCCTCGGAGGTGGGGAAGCCGTAGAGATCGATGGCGTCCTCGCGGATCACGGTGTGCACGAAGAGCGCGGCCTGCCCGCCCGGGGCCGGGAGCCCGGCCAGGGCCGAGCTGGGCATGAAGACCTCGTAGCCCACCCCGCCCGCCGTGGCCAGCAGGCAGGTCTTTGCGGAAATCTCCAGCACGCGGCCTTCAAGATAGGCGATCATGCCAGCCCTGCCATTTTCCGGAAACGGCGCTCATTGAGGTGGCAGACGGCCACGGCCAGGGCGTCGCTGGCGTCCAGGGGCCAGTCCGGGTCCTTGACCCCCAGCACGCGGGCCACCATGAAGGCCACCTGCTTCTTGTCCGCCGAGCCCACGCCCACCAAGCTCTTTTTGACCTTGGAGGGCTCGTATCCGGCCACGGCGAGGCCCGCCACGCCGCAGGCCGCCAGGGCCGCGCCCCGGGCTTGGCCCAGCTTGAGGGCCGAGGCCGTGTTCTCGGCCACGAAGACGTTCTCCATAGCCGCCTCGCCGGGGCCGTGGCGTTCGATGACCGCCGCGACCTTGCGAAAGATGGCGCCCAGCCGGGCGGCCATGTCCTTGTCGCCGGTGCGAATGGTCCCGGCCTCCAGGAGGCGGGCCTGGCCCGAGACCTCGGCCACCACGCCGAAGCCCGTGACCCGGGAGCCCGGGTCCAGCCCCAGGACCACCACCCCGGCCATGCTAGTCGGCCGAGAAGTCGTCCGGGAAGTCCGCGTTGACGAAGACGTTCTGCACGTCGTCGTTGTCCTCCAGGGCGTCGATCAGGTTCATGACCTTCTTGGCCGCGTCGGCGTCCACGGGCACCAGGTTCTTGGGCACCATGGTAAGCTCGGCGCTCTCCACCTTCTTGCCCGCGTCCTCGAAGACCTTCTGGGCGGCCATGAAGTCCTCGGGCGCGGTATGCACCTCGAAGGAGTCGCCTTCGTCCTTGACGTCCTCGGCCCCGGCCTCCAGGCCGATCTCCAGGAGCTCGTCCTCGCTGTTGCCTTCCTTGGGGAACACAAGCACGCCCTTCTTGTCGAACATCCAGACCACGCTGCCGGCCTCGCCCATGTTCCCGCCGCCCTTGGAGATGATGTGGCGGATTTCAGCCACGGTGCGGTTGCGGTTGTCCGTGGCCGCCTCCACCAGGATGGCCACGCCGCCCGGGGCATAGCCCTCGTACATAACCTCCTGGAGATCGCCGCCGGCCAGCTCGCCCGTGCCCTTCTTGATGGCGTTCTCGATCCTGTCGTTGGGCAGGTTCACGGACTTGGCCTTGGCGATGGCCAGGCGCAGGACCGAGTTGTGCGCGGGGTCGCCGCCGCCCGCCTTGGCCGCCAGGATGATGTCCTTGGCCGCCTTGGTGAAGAACTTGGCCTTCTTGGCGTCCTGGCGTCCCTTGCGGTGCTGGATGTTGGACCATTTGCTGTGTCCGGACATAATGCCTCCGAATTATCCCTCGGCGGGAGATTGTCTGGTTGGGAACGTGGGCTGTGTTTACTCCGGCTGACCCCGAAAGCCAAGCCCCACCACGAAGGTCTCTTTGCTCTCGGAACGCGAACTCTTGGGCTTGAAGCCCTTGACCGTTTCGAACAGGGGGCGCAGGCCGTCGGTGTAGGCCTTCACGTCCGGCCCCTCGAAGATCTTGGCCACGAACGCGCCGCCCGGGGCGAGCCAGAGCAGGGCCAGGTCCCGCGCCCGCTCGCAGAGCTCCAGGGAGCGGACCTGGTCCGTGAACTTGATGCCCGTGGTGCTGGGAGCCATGTCGCTCATGACCACGTCGAAGGGCGCCAGGGCCTCCATGGCCTCTAGGAGCGCGGGGTCGTCCGAGAACACGTCCTGCTGCAAAAAGCGGGCATTGGCCGGAAAGGCCTGGCGCGTGTCCTGAAGGTCCACGCCGAGCACGCGGCCCGCGGCCCCCACCTTCTGCGCGGCCCAGAGCGTCCAGGAGCCCGGGGCCGCGCCCAGGTCCAGGACCTTCTGGCCGGGCTTGAAAAGCGTGAACCGCTTGTCTATCTCTTGGAGCTTGTAAACCGAGCGGGCAGGATAGTTCTCCTGCTTGGCCTTCAGGAAGTAATGGTCCCGGTATTTCTTCATGGGCGTCCCAGCGCCCGGATATAGCCCAAACACGACTCCAAGCCAAGACGGAAGGTCCCATGCCCACCCGCCCCCAGCGCAAGGAAATTGCTGATGAAACCGGCCGCGCCCGCAGCCTGGATTCCGGTCCCGAGGCCTTTGACCGCCTGGGCGGCGACGGGCCGCCCCTGTTCCTGGGCCTGGGGCCGGAGCCGGGGCGGCTGGCGGAATGGTTCCCGGAGGCGGCCGCGGGCGCGGACTTCCTGGAAAGCCCGGAACTGGAGGCCGCCCTGGGGCCGGAGTTCAGCGCGGCCATTCCCGCGAACTTCCGCCGCCTGACCCCGGAAACCCTGGACCCGCAGCGCCTGCGCAGCAGCCGGGTGCGCTGGTTCCGCCAGGGCATGCGCCTGCACCCCGGGTTCTGGGGGCCGCTCTGGGCCGCGGTGGGCCTGACCCTGGCCGGGACCGGGCCGCAGCGGCCCACGGTCTGGCTGCCCGGCGGCGAGGACGCCCTGCTCCTGCGTGAGCTGGAGCAGGCCTTCGGCAGCCTGGGCTTCCCGGCCGTGCGCATCCCGGACGACACCAGCTTGGTGCCCGAGCTCCTGCGCCAGGAGCGGCCCGCGCTCTACTTCTCGGTGAATTTCAGGGGCCTGGACCCCTACGGCGAAACCTTCCACCTCCTGCGCCGGGCCGGAACCCGGGTGGCGGTGTGGTGCGTGGACAACCCCTTCCACCTGCTCACCCGCATCAAGGCCCGCTACTGGACCCAGGCCCTGCTCCTGGTCACGGACCGCTGGTTCGTGGAGCCGCTCAAACGGCTCGGGGCGGAGCAGACGCTCCACCTGCCCCTGGCCGCGGACCCCGCCTTTTCCGGCCAGGGCACCCTGCCCGGCCAGGCCCTGGGCCTGGAGGACCGCCTCGTGTTCGTGGGCCGCTCGGCCTTTCCGGACAAGGACGGGTTCTTCGCCGGGGCCCGCATGGCGGGCGAGGACCTGGCCGCGGCCGGGGCCGTGCTGGCCCAGGGCCAACGGCCGCACTTCGGCTGGTGGCTCGAACGCCTGGGCGTGGAGCGGCCCTGGCCCGGCAACGCGGTGCGCGCTGCGGGCCTGGGCGCGGACCAGAGCGGCCTGGCCTGGCGCACCCTTTGCCTGCGCATGGCTGGTCCGGCCCTCACCCTGTTCGGGGACCAGGGCTGGAAGCGGCTCCTGCCCGGGGCCGACCTGCGGCCGCCCGTGGACTACTACGGCGGGCTGGCGGCCGTGTACCGCCAAGCGGCATGCAGCCTGAACGTCACGGGCCTGCTCCTGCCCTCTGGCCTGACCCAGCGCCACTTCGACGTCTGGACCGCCGGGGGCTTTCTGCTCACGGACGCCAACCCGGGCCTGGACATCTTCCCGCCGGACCTGGCCCGGGCCGTGCGTTTCGAGCAGGCCGGAAACCTGCCCGGCCTGTTCGAGCGCTTCGCCTCGGATTCGGCGGAAAAGCAGGACCTGGCCCGGCAATGGCGGGCGGTCCTGGCCGCGGAGCACACCTACGCCCACCGGGCCGAAACGGTCCTCAAGGCGGCGGGACTTGACCGGGCCCCTTTTTGAGCCCAGAAGGGACTTGAGGTCCGGTCCGAAAACAGGTAAAGGGCAGACCTTCCTGGGGACGTAGCTCAGCTGGGAGAGCGATGCGTTCGCAACGCATAGGTCGTCGGTTCAATCCCGATCGTCTCCACCAGAAAAACAGAGCCTTACGGGTAACGCCGTAAGGCCTTTTCCTTTCGTGGGATACAGGCGCGGGATACAGGGGCTACGCGTCGCTCTCTTCCGAGTAGGACTTGGACAGGGGCTTGATCCGAACGGGCCGGCTCAGGGCAGCATGAAGTCGCGGATGACCAGGACGCCGGTGCAGAGCTGGACCGCGGTGGCGGCCACCAGCAGGGTGTTGTTGATGCCGTGGAGCAGGGGCAGCCAGCGCCGCTTCTTCTTGCGCTTGTCCATGACCCAGCCCGAGGCCAGGCCGAAGGCCAGGAAGGGGATCATGATCAGGGCCAGGCGGTGGTGCCAGCCCGTGACGAGCACGATGTGCCAGCTCTCCCAGGCCGCGCCCAGGCCGATGACGAAGCCCAGGCACCAGACGCCCATGACCGCCAGGCCTTGGCGCACGTGGCCCTTCCAGGGGAAGAGCGCCTTGCGGCCCAGGTGGCTGTTCTGGAAGCGCAGCCAGCCCAGGTAGAGCACGGAAAACGAGAGCAGGAAGGCCAGGGTCTGGAGGACGGGATGAATCCACAGCATGGACGGCTCCAGGGCTTGCGGTTCAGACGCCGAGCCAGAGGGCCTCGACGGTCAGGCCGCAGAGTAGCAGAAGCAGAGAGGCGTTGACCAGGGCGAACCCCAGGCGCTGCCGGGCCAGGTACAGCGGTGCGCCGGCGGCCACGGCCAGGGCCAGGAGCACCAGGAACCAGCGCCCGGCCGGTCCGCCCAGCCCGGCCACGGGCAGGAACAGGAGCCCGGTGCAATAGGCCCCGAGCCAGAGCCAGAGCGGCCGCGCGGCCCGGGTCTCGCCCGGCCCCAGGCGCGGGGTCCGGAACCCGGCGCGGGCGTAATCCTCGCCGTGCAACTGGGCGAAAAGCCAGAAGTGCGGCACCTGCCAGCAGTAGAAGACCGCGGCCAGGGCCAGGATGCGCGGGTCCAGGGGATCGCCCCCGGCCCCGGCCCAGCCCAGCAGGGGCGGCGCGGCCCCGGCCAAGCCCCCGGCCAGCAGGGCGAAGGCCGTGACCTTCTTGAGCGGGGTGTACAGGCCGTTGTAGGTCAACAGCACGAATCCGGCCAGGAGCAGGCAGCGCCCTCCCCCGGCCCAGGACAGGCAGGCCGCGGCCGCGGCCAGCAGGACCAGGGCGGCCAGCAGGCCCTGCCCGGGCGTGAGCCGTCCGGCGGGCAGGGGTCGGGAGCGGGTGCGCTCCATGCGGCCGTCCTCGCGGCGCTCCTGCACCTGGTTCAGGGCCGAGCAGCCGGCGGCCAGCAGCAATGCCCCGGCCAGGGTCGCGGCCAGGCCCGCGTCCGCAACGGGCCGCGCCAGCGCGTACCCGGCCAGCGCCCCGGCCCCGGCCAGGGCGCAGACCCGGGGCCGGACCAGGCGCAGCAGGTCGCGCATCACGGGGTGTGGCCCCCCTGTCCGTGGTCCATGTGGCCCTCGTGTTCCGCGCCCGCGCCCAGGGACTCCAGCCAGGTCAGCAGGGCCTCGCGGTCCTCTTCAGAAAGTTGGGGGTAGGCGGGCATCACCGGATCGAAACCCTTGAGCAGGGTCCTGGACGGATCGGCCAGGGTGTCCAGCACCAGTTGGCGGTCCACCCGGGCCGTGCGCTCGCCCGACGGCCCCGCGATGGTCACCGTGCTGCCCCAGAGGCCCTTGAAGCCCGGCCCCACCAGCACGCTCCCGTCCTCGGCGTGGCAGCCCAGGCAGCCCTCGGCCTCGGCCACGGCGCGGCCCTCCTTGGCCGGTTTGCCGCCGGTGCGCAGGAACTCCAGGATGAGAGTCATCTCGTCCTCGCTGATCTGGCCCTCGAAAGACGGCATGACGGGGTCGAAGCCCTCCACGGTGCGCTCCTTGGGGCCCAGGATGGCGCGGCGCAGATAGGCCTCGTCGGCCATGACCGTGGATGTGCCGCCCGGCCCGGTCAGGGTCACGCTGCGGCCCCAGACGCCCTTGAGGCTCGGGCCCACCGAGGGCGAGCCGTCCAGGCTGTGGCAGCCCAGGCAGCCCTTGTTCTCCAGCACGGCCCGGCCCGGGGCCTCCTCGGCCCCGGCGGCGCCTTCGGCTTGCCAGGCCTGGAAGGCCTCGGGGCTCACCACGCGGATGGAGGTGATCATCTTGGCGTGCTGCAGGCCGCAATACACCGAGCAGAAGACCACGTAGTCGCCCTCCTTCTGCCCCGTGAACCAGGCATAGTTGCTCATGCCCGGCACGGTATCCACCTTGATGCGGAAGGCCGGGGCGTAGAACCCGTGGATCACGTCCACGGAGGTCAGCAGGAGCTTCACAGGCTTGCCCTGCGGGACATAGAGGATCTTGCTTTTGCGGCCGTCCTCGTACTCGAAGTCCCAGGTCCACATGCGGCCCGTGACCTTGACCTCCATGGCCCCGGCCGGGACCTGGCGCAGGGCCTTGTAGCTGTTCCAGCCCGAGATGAACATGCCCATGACCAGGATGGTGGGCAGCACGGTCCAGGCGATCTCGGCCCAGAGGTTGCCCTCGATCCGGTCCGCCACGGGATGCCGCTTGCGGTTGTAGCGATAGACGAACCAGAGCATGGCCAGGGTCAGCAGGATCAGCAGCAGTGCCGAGGCTCCGAAGATGAACAGGAAGGTCTTGTCCACCTCGTGGGCCGCGTTGATGACGGGCGTGCTCATGGCTGCCTCACGGCCTCCAGGCCAGGTCGAAGAAGGTGAAGCCGATGCAGATGCCCAGGATCACGAAGGCGATGAAGACCATCCAGCGCAGCAGACTGTTCTCAAAGCGCAGGTGCATGAAGAAGAGGATCACCAGCAGGGCCTTGACCGTGGCCACGGCCATGGCCGCCACCACGTTGAGGAAGCCCAGGTCCACCCGGGCCACGGCCACGGTGAGCACGGTGCAGGCCATGAGCGCGGCCCAGACGCCCACGAGGAAACGGTTGCCCAGGACGTGCCCGCCGGTGTTGGTGTGCGCGTGCAGCATGGCGGCCTCCTAGCTGATGAGGTAGAACAGCGGGAAGAGGTAGATCCAGACAAGGTCCACCAGGTGCCAGTAGAGCCCGGCGTTCTCCAGGAGCACGTAGTCGTCCCGGCGGACCTTGTCCCGGGCCACGAAGGCCATGACCACCCCCAGCAGCGAAGCCCCCAGGAGCACATGGATGCCGTGCAGCCCGGTCATGGCGAAATAGAGCGAGTAGAACAGGGCCTGGCCCTGCGGCAGGGCGGCCAGGTGTTCGCTGCCCGGATAGACGCCGTGCTGGAACTTGGCCGTCCACTCGAAATACTTGTTCACGAGAAAGACCAGGGCCATGAGGATGGTCAGGGCCAGGAACCACTGGCAGCGGACCTTGCGGCCCTGCTGCAGGGCCGTGATGGCCATGGCCACGAACAGGCTGCTGGTGATGAGCACCACGGTGTTGGCCCCGCCCAGGACCACGTCCAGGGCCCTGCCCGCCTCGTGGAAGGCCGCGGCGTAGCGGTGGCGGTAGGCCGCGTAGAGCAGGAACAGCCCGCCGAAGAGCAGGATCTCCGTGAACAGGAAGAGCCACATGCCCATCTTGGACGCGTCGTAGTCCTTGTGCGTCTCACTCATCGGCGCTCACTCCCGTGAAGTCGTAGGGTCCCCGCTCCACCACCGGCGTCTGGGGAAAGTCGTGGTGCGGCGGGGGCGAGGCCAGGGTCCATTCCAGGGTGGCCGCGCCCCAGGGGTTGGCCCCGGCCCGGCGGCCGTGGAACGCGCCCGCGACGAGGTTGCCGAACATGAGCGCCAGTCCGGCCACCAGGACCCAGGAGCCGATGGTGGAGATCAGCTGGAGCGGGGCGAACTGCGGCAGATAGTCGTAGTAGCGCCGGGGCATGCCCTGCAGCCCCATGACGAACATGGGCATGTAGAGCACGTTCATGCCCGCGAAGGAGAGCCAGAAGGCCCAGGTCGCGCGGCGAGCGTCGTAGCCCCGGCCGAAGACCTTGGGGAACCAGTAGTGCAGGGCCGCGAACAGGCCCAGGCCCGTGCCGCCGAAGATGACGTAGTGGAAGTGGGCCACCACGAAATAGGTGTCGTGCACGTGGATGTCCGTGCCCGCGGAGCCGAGCACCAGGCCCGTGAGCCCGCCCACCGAGAACATGAAGACGAAGCCCAGGGTGTAGAGCAGGGGCGGCTCCACGCTGATGGAGCCTTTGTAGAGCGTGGACAGCCAGTTGAAGACCTTGATGGCCGAGGGGATGGCCACCACGAAGGTCAGGAAGGAGAAGACCAGCACGGCCAGGTCGCTCATGCCGCTGGTGAACATGTGGTGGGCCCAGACCAGGGAGCCGGCGAAGGCGATGGCCAGGCTGGAGAAGGCGATCATCTTGTAGCCGAAGATGGGCTTGCGGGAGAAGACCGGGATGATCTCCGAGACCACGCCCATGGCCGGCAGGATCATGATGTACACCGCCGGGTGGGAGTAGATCCAGAAGAGGTGCTGGTAGAGCAGCGGGTCGCCGCCGCGGCCCGGGTCGAAGAGCCCCAGATGCAGGACCCGCTCGGCGAAGATGAGCAGCACCGTGATGCCCAGGATCGGCGTGGCCAGGACCTGGATCCAGGCCGTGGCGTAGAGCGACCAGACGAACAGGGGCAGCCGGTTCCAGGTCAGGCCCGGGGCGCGCAGGCGGTGGATGGTGGTGATGAAGTTGAGCCCGGTGAGGATGGAGGAGAAGCCCAGGACGAAGACCGCCAGCACGGCCACGTTGACGTTGGTGGTGGTGCGCTCGCTGAAGGGCACGTAGAAGGTCCAGCCCGTGTCCGGCGCGCCCGATCCCGTGAAGATGGAGACCAGCGCCAGCACGGCCCCGAACACGTAGAGCCACCAGGAAAAAAGGTTCAGCCGGGGGAAGGACACGTCGTTGGCCCCGATCTGCAGCGGCATGATGATGTTGCCGAAGGAGGCCGGGATGCTCGGGATGACCACCAGGAAGATCATGATCACGCCATGCAGGGTGAACAGGGCGTTGTAGGTCTGGGGACCCAGCAGGGTGTTGCCCGGGGTCATGAGCTTGAGCCGCAGGACCACGCCGATGGTGGTGGCCGCCGCGAACATGGCCAGGATCAGGGCCAGGTAGAGCAGGCCGATGCGCTTGTGGTCCGTGCTGAAGATCCAGGAGGACAGGCCGCCGCGCCCCAGGGGGGCCCAGAAGCCGGCGTCCGCCGCGCCGTTGCCGTGCATAGCTCCTCCGCTCAAGGCCGTTTGCCTTTCTTTTTGCCCCCGAAGACCAGGAACAGGGCGAACAGGCCGATTCCCGCCAGCACCGAGACCCCGGCCACCTTCATGATGTCGAAGACGTAGCGCCGGCTCACGGGATCGTAGGAATAGCAGAAGGCCACGGCCCGCTTCACCGAGAGCCCGGGCCTGCCCTCGGCCGCGTCCGTGACCGCCATGGTGATGTCGAAGGCCAGGGGCCGCACCCCGTAGAGGTAGCGGGTGATCTTGCCCCCGGGCGAGACCGCCACCAGGACCACGGAATGTTTGAAGGTGGCGCCTTCGCGCTTGAAGCCGAAGCCGATGGCGTCCATGAGGCGGCGGATGTTCGCCGCGTCCCCGGTCAAAAACCGCCAGTCCTCGGGCGGAAAATCCCTGGCCAGGGCGGTCAGGTAGTCCTGCTTGCGGCTCTTGGCCGCGGCCGGGCTGTCGTTCTCGTCGAAGCTCACCGAAATGACCTGGTAGTCCTGGCCCGGAGTCAGCCCGATCTGGGGCAGGGCCTGGGCCAGGCTGCCCTGGAGCAGGTTGCACTCGTTGGGGCAGGAGTAATAGACCGGGGCCAGGATGGTGGGCAGGGTCACCAGCGCGCGCAGGTTCACCGGCCTGCCTTCCTCGTCGCGCAGGACCACGTCCCCGGGCAGGTACGCGCCGAGCTTCTCGGTGACGCCCACTTCCGGCGGCGGGGCCGGGTCCGGGGCCGGATGCTCGGGGCCGGACATGTCCTGCCCGGCCATGTGCGCGGCGTGGGGCGGCTGTCCGGCCTGGGGATCGCCCTGGCCCAGGGCGGCGCACCAGGGCCAGAGCGCCAGGACCAGCGCCAGGATGAACCTGCGCATGGCCGGGCTAGAGCTTGGAGATGTAAGCGGCCAGGGCCTCGATGTCCTCGGGCGAAAGGGCCTGGGCCTGGCTCTCCATGATGGCCTTCTTCTCCCCACCGAAACTCTTGGCCCTGTAGCCGGAGAGGGCCTTGGAGACGTCCGCTGCGGACAGGCCCTTGAGCGGAAGGCCCGTGCCCAGGGCCTTCTTGGTCCCGTCGGCGCCATGACAGCCGGCGCATTTGGCGTAGAGGGCCGCGCCGTCGGCGCTGAAGCCCGTGGCGGCCAGGACCAGGACGAAAAGCAGGACGGCGAGGATGCAGGCGAGGCGTTTCATGGGGCAGGACCTCCGGCTTTCGGTTGCAGGGTTGGCCTCCCTTCCAGTTTATAGGAATTGCGGAAAAATCGGGCAATGATTTTCTGCTTCCGTCTCCGCAGCCGGGTTCAGGGCAGGCCCCAGGCCTCCTTGAGCCGGACGTATTCGGCCCGGGGCAGCTGCACGAGCACGGGCCTCTTGGCCGCGTCGAGCCAGCGCAGCAGGCGCTCCATGTCCGGCCGCGGCACGGTGGTGCAGCCCGAGGTGGGCTTGAGCGGGTCGTGCGGCAGGTGCAGGAAGATGCACGAGCCGCCCTCGGGCGCCGCGGGGCCGGGGTTGTGGTCCACCAGGAGCCCCAGGTCGTAGATGCCGTCCGGCCGCAGCATGTGCTCGAAGCTGTCCCAGTCCCGCGACGGAACCGACGAGGCCTCGAAGACCTGGTTGTAGTGGCGGGACACGCTGTCGTCCACGCAGACCGTGTCCTGGTCCAGGACCAGGAAGGGAAAGCCCTTCAGCGGCGGCTCGGGCAGGGTGCGCCCGAAGGCCGACGGCAGGGAGAAGATTCCGGCCGGGGCCCGGCCGTCGCCCTCGGCCTTGCGCGGCCCGTCTCCCTGCTCCGGGTGCAGGCCCCGGCCCCAGCCCAGGCCGGAGCGGCCCAGGTACACCGGGGCCTCAGGTCCCGCTGGCTTCCAGCTCCCGGTCCAGGAGCGGGCATAGGCCCGCAGCGTGCCCTGGGTGGAGTCCCAGCCGTCGGCCAGCACCAGGAGGCACTGGCCCGAGGGGTCCAGGGGCGTGACGATCTTGCCGCCGCCCGGGCCGCGCCCCGAGCAGGACCAGCAGATCAGGATCAAGGCTGCGATCAAAAGCGCCCGGCGCGCGTTGTCCATGTCCCTCCTCCCGGCTTGGCCCGAGCATACCCCGGGACAGGGCCGCTGAAAAGCCCAGGCACGCTCCTTGCTTAAGGTTTCCAGGCGACAAGAACACGACGCCGGAGGAACAGCATGAGCACCGAAATGATCCGCGAAATGGAAAATCAGCTGCGCTGCGGCAACGTGGCCGTGTGGGAAAAGGGCTACTACACCTTCCTGCGCCGGTCCGTGCTCCAGGAGCACCAGGAGCGCTTTCCGCAGTTCGAGTACGACTATTCCCGGCGCGTGGTGCTCTATGCCTGGGTCCAGGCCAACATCCTCGGGGAGGACCCCATGGATTTCCTGGAATTCGGAGTGTTTCAGGGCGAGAGCTTCCTGCGCTGGCTGGCTCTGAACCGGCACCCGGAGTCGCGCTTCTTCGGCTTCGACACCTTTTCCGGCCTGCCCGAGCGCTGGGAGGCCGGGCGTTCGGACAAGGGGACCTTCGACGCCCAGGGCAAGCTGCCGCCCACGAACGACCCCCGGGCCAACTTCATCCCGGGCCTGTTCCAGGAAACCCTGCCCGCCTTCGCCGCCGGGTTCCAGCCTCACGGCCGCATGGTCCTGCACCTGGACGCGGACCTCTACTCCTCCACCCTGTTCGTGCTCATGACCATGAACCGGCACATCCGGCCGGGCACGGTGCTCGTGTTCGACGAGTTCATCGCCGAGGACGAATTCGCGGCCTTCCACCATTTCTGCAAGGCCTGCATGCGCAGCTGGCGCATCCTGGCGGGCCGCCGCGACCTGCACAAGGTCGCCCTGGAGATCACGGCCTAGCGCCGCGCGGCCGCGGACGAACAAAAGGCCGGCGGGAGGACGTCCCGCCGGCCTTTTTCTGTCGGGGAAAA
>Ga0067045_1000736_pt1 | contig 95233 bp, 69 predicted proteins | sample TerdegcTABiofilm_FD_59184 | JGI IMG/M metagenome (GOLD analysis project Ga0067045, IMG submission 59184) | Combined Assembly of (Gp0054472, Gp0054536) Wastewater bioreactor microbial communities from Singapore -Terephthalate degrading...
TGTTGTTGCATGGTACACCTCCGTGTTTGGTTCTATAACTTCCTGCAAACAACCCGGTTCCCCAACGGGAACCCCCAGCGGAGGTGTACCAAATTTTTTCAGAAAATGCAATTTCGGGAAAGGCTCTCAGNAGCTTTCTCGAACTGACAAGCTCGCTTGGAAATAGTTGCTGACAGAGATATCGGACATCTGAACAACCTCGCTTTTTAACGGAGCGGCTTGTTTCGGGATTATTTAGTAGGAAGCTATAGACATAACTGGGCGAGAAGGTATGTTGGCACTTGCTTTAATCTTGGCTACTCTTTTCTAGTTTGCCCCTTGTTATTGCTTTTTCGCCCCATTGGTTCGCGCTGCCAGCGCACTATCCCGTCGTCAGTCGTGTCATCCTCCGTACCAGCGTCTGACTATGAAGATAAACATTCACACTTGTCGCCACACTATAGGCATACTGCAAGTTCTTAAAGATCCCCCGAAACCGCAAGATCGTCGTCTCGTCCGGAGGGGCATCCTTTCCCAAATCCAGTTCCAAAAACTCCTGCACAGCATGCGAATCGTGCATCAGCTCGTCGGCCCGAAGATCAGACAAACCATACCAAATCTGAAGGAAATAAAGCTTCAGCATCCAGATCAGGGGCGTCACGGGACGCCCTGGCCGCTCAGGCTTGGGATAAAACGGTTCGACAAGTTTCATCAACTCCTGCCACGGCATGACCTCTTTCATGGTCTGCAAAAACCGATGCCGCCGGGTTGCCTTCCGCTTGACATCAAACTGAACCGAGGCCAACGTCCTCTGCTCATCCCGCGCCATCTCGTGAATTCTTCTTTCTACTCCTTTCTTCTTTGTCCCTCGTGGGCACACCATGATCGAGCGATTATAACTATCCTACGGCAGAATCGTGCAGAGGTTCCTTGAGTAAATATCCGCCCTTGCGAACGCGGTAACATCGAGACTGCGGTTATTCCCTGGTCTGTTCATTCCTTATGGACGCGACGTTGTTGACGTTCCTCTTTCAGACGGCGTTGTTCGTCTGCCGGCAGCACGTGGAACCGAATCCGATAGACTCGATGGCTGTTGAGCTGGTCCGGGCTGTAAAGCCGCTGGATCTCTTCGCGAAGCTCTTGAACTGAAGAAAAGCCATCCGGCAAGGCATCCGCGTCGGTTAATTTATCGAGGGCAACCTCATCAACCGAGTCGATGCGAAGATATCCGACACCTGGCGTATAACTGAGCTGCCCAGCCCGCATGTGACGGACTTTCCAGACACGGATGGTCTGCGTCTTGCGACCTGCGCGGATATCATCAAGAAATCTCTTTTTAAACAGCAACATACGGCATCAGCGTGGAGCAAAGATGATAAGCATGATTAACCCACCCAACACGAGAATCGCGGCGCCGATAGCCAGTTGTAGCCAGAAACGCGCAGCGCGTTCGGCTGCCTTTGCCGCCATTTCCTCCCGCTTTTGACGATATTCTTGACTTGCTTCGTACTGTGGTTCAAACGTCGTCTGACATATGGGACACATCACGGCTATGCCGAGCATCTCCGGGGGTGTTTCGAGGATATGCCCCAGTGGACACGGTATGTGCAAAATGTCTTGGAAAGATTCGGACCCCGGAGGACGACCTGTCTCGATTTGTGATACCGCCGACTGATCAAGCGGCCCGTCCGGAACATTCTCTTCTCTGGCCAAAGTCAGACTCTGTGTTTCCGTGGGGATTTCAGTTTCCATCCGCCCTGACAAACCCTGTGGCGAAGAAATCGGCGAGTCGGGGCCTGAGATCGCTTGAATCGCTCCAAATTCAGGTGGTTTCACTGTCGATGGGCGATCCAGCGGTGCTGGAATGAGCATTTCAATTCCGCAAAACGGACAAGCTGCTGGCTGCCCTGCTTGTTCGTGCTCAGCCTCCAGAAGATGCCCCTGGGGACAAAAAAAGTGAAATGTCATCAGAATTTACCCATCTGCGTCGTGTAAGTCCGACCAAGGCCTGATGCCGCTTCTAGACATCGATCACTGCCATCGGGCCACGAGCATTCTACTAATCTCGGTAAGGCCGTCGTCCTCTGGCATACATCTATGCTAATAATTGCACGGAACTGCGTAAACTGATCAACGGAACGGGGTCGAACAAATGGTGATTGTCCCGTTAATCAACGGGCACAAAGACGCGAGGGAATCGCACAACGCGTGCCCAAATGGCTCCATAGGGAGTTAGGAACGCTCATTGTCGGACATACCAAGGGGCCGTTCATCAATTGCCCGTACTGCTGGAGGGCGTATACCTGTTGGCAACCGGAGGCCCACAAGATCGCCACGATTGCACCATGGGCTTGTGTCAACATTCCATACAGAGAACGCCCGGTCATCACAAAACAGTAAAGCAAATAGGAGATCGCTGTTTGGCGATCAACTCCTGGCGATTTCAACCGGCACGATCACTGCGCCGTCACGGTTTGGGCAGGGGTTATCGGCTCGCCAGCGATCAAACACCTTACAATGCGAGACACATCAGTGTTGTCCACATATTCGCCGGAAATCTTCCACGTCTCCGCGGCCCTGGAATCTTTTCCGCGTACAAGATTCAACAATTGCTCGGCGCCGACACCGCGAGCGAACAGGGGTACGAGGGAGTTGGTGTGCTTAGTCGCATTGTAATGGGCCAACGGCATCTTACCGGGACCGGCATCCCGGATTGGGTCGAAGGGCTTCTTCTCCGAATCGGGACCCCAGAGGCATCCGCATTCGTGATCCGCCGTCAGAATGACCAGAGTCTCTTCCCAGGAACTGTTTTTCTCCACCCAGTTCACCACGGCTTCCACCGCTGCCAGGAAGCCACTTTGTTCCTCAATCATTCGATGGAGTTGATTGGCGTGGTTGGCCCAGTCCACCGCCCCGCCTTCCACCATGAGATAGAAACCATCGGGGTCGTCATCCAGCACGTTAAGTGCCCCCTCGACCATAGTTGCCAAGCTGGGAACGCCGTCATTCAACGGTTCGGCAAAAGGCTCACTGGGGAAGACCATCTTGATTAAACCGCCCCGCGCTTGCTGAAGCGTGGTCGCTACCCGGGCTGTTCCGAGAACCTTCCTTGGGGTTGGACCACTGGTCAGTTTTTCAAAATCTTCTTTTTTCTCAATGAGCGTCCATCCCGCGGGATGTTGCCCGGACACCAGTTTCTTCCACTCTTCGGGGCCGCCCACATACCGGTAATCCTTTTCCGTTAATTCGTCTTTCCTCGGCTGTGCATTCTTATCGAACAGCGGATGTCCCGCTCCCATGACGACTTGCAGGTAAGGAGCCGCCAGCATTTCTTTTGCGATTTCGGCATAATTGTCGCGGTCACGGTTATGGGCACCACCCAGTCCAGCCGGTGTGGCATGTGACCACTGGACGCTTGTCACGACTCCAGCGGATTTTCCAGCACGATGAGCAACTTCCGGCAGCGACTCACCCGTCATGGGTTGATCAAGATCGGACCAATTGATGGCGTTATTGTAGCTCTTTTGAGCTGTTGAGAGGGCAGTCGCGGCGGCGGCTGAGTCTGTGGCTGAACTGGTCAGCCACTTGTAACCTGACTGCGGATCCCATGCTTTCTCAGGGGAGTAGATAAGGTTCGGGTCTTGTTTACCACTTTTCTTGGGTTCAGTGGCTGTGTTCAGAGGAAATGTTGTACAGGCCAGACGGACCCAGCCGGGTTGGTCGTACGTTTCGCGGCCCACTTGGCCTCGATACATGCTTGTTGCCAGCCACGTATTGAAACCAGCCCCGTCGGCGACCATGACGATGACATTCTTCGCACGGGCGGCAGGTTCAGCCGCGCAGCCCTTTTGGGACAGCCAATGCGTTGTAAAAAAAACAAATGCAACAATGACCACGCCAGCAACTGTCACACGTACCTTCATCAAAACGTCTCCTTGGTCATAGCCAGTCAGTTGAGAACGCGAACAATACGCGGTCGGCGGAAGCCCTGATTCGAGTGCAGATTTGTAATTGTCGCGAGGATTGCCAGGTGATCAAGCGGGTAGGTAGGACATTAACGCAATTATTACCGATTTCATCACCCGCCCGCAATTCTAATTGCGTCGTATCCCGAAATCGAACGGCGAGACCTTCTGACTGGGCATACCGGGCAAAACACACTTCGGTGTAAAACCGGACTTACACACGCAAACTGGGTGCCCTATTTTGTGCTTTTGAGTAGGCGGATCAGTTTTGGTACACGCATCCAGCGTGACGCCTCGGTACAATAGAAACACATGATCAGCCCCGGGATTTCTCGTGCAAAAAAGGCGAGTTGGGGTAAAGATATGGCCATCGGGACAAACCGGAACCCTTCGGTCGTGGTATCTGTCTAATAGTCAGACGTGGGGATTTTTCGGAAGGATCATTCATATGACGACAAACAAAGGGATGCCCCGAAAGCCACGACGCATTGTCCGTCGTCCGGCGACGCGCTATCCCCATCTAATGAAACGGATGCGGCAGCGCTTGCTTGATCGTCCCAAAAAAGGACCACCGGCATGAGGTGTTCACTTAACGGGTGATACACAGTCAAGCTCTTTTGGTAAACAGAAGTTCGACAAAGGGTCTTCCATGGGTTACCGAACGCTCCGTGATTGTGTCGAAGATTTGTTGGCAACCCGGCAAATGGTCCGTATCGATGTCCCGGTGGATCCGGATCTTGAGGCAGCTGAAATTCAACGGCGGGTTTTTCACGCAGGCGGACCAGCCATATACTTCGCTTCCGTTCGGGGATCACGTTTTCCCATGGTGAGCAACCTTTTCGGGACGATGGAGCGAATCCGCTACATTTTCCGTGACACATTAGACCATCTTACAAAGCTCGTTTCCCTGGGGTTGGATCCTTCTGACTGGTTGCGGCGTTCGCGGCTCTTTTTGAGACTTCCCTGGTGGGGTTGGAAGGCCTGGCCAAAGGCAGTGAACCGAGGACCAGTGTTAAAACATGAAATTCGCTTGCAGCAGCTTCCTAAGGTTCGTTCCTGGCCAAACGACGGTGGGGCTTATATCACCTTGCCGATCGTCTATACGGAAGACCCAACTCGCCCTGGCTTTGCCCATTCCAACTTGGGGATGTACAGGATTCAGATCACGGGGGGGAGGTATGATCCGGACAGTGAGGTCGGATTGCATTATCAAATTCATCGGGGAATTGGCATTCATCACGCACTGGCAATCGAAAGCAAACAGAAACTCCGCGTTAATATCTTCGTGGGGGGAGCACCAGCCATGACGGTGGCTGCTGTGATGCCGCTTCCCGAAGGAATGAGTGAGCTGTATTTCGCGGGGTTACTCGGCGGACATCGCATCCCGATGATCCGCCGGAAGGATGAGTTGCCCATTTACGCTGAGGCTGATTTCGTACTTACTGGGTATATCGAGCCGAAGAAACTCCTAACGGAAGGTCCGTTCGGAGATCACCTGGGGTACTACAGCCTCGCTCATGAGTTCCCGGTTATGCATGTGGAACATGTTTATCATCGCCCGAATCCGATCTGGCCTTTCACTGTGGTAGGGCGGCCTCCCCAGGAAGACTCAATGTTCGCGAAGCTGATCCACGAGCTTGTTGGACCAGTTATTCCTAAAGCGATTCCCGGTATTCGTGCTGTCCATGCGGTGGATGCTGCTGGAGTTCATCCGCTCCTTTTAGCTATTGGAAGCGAGCGATACACCCCGTACGATGAGCGCAAGCGTCCACAGGAACTGCTGACACTGGCAAACGCGCTCCTCGGGCAAGGTCAGTTGTCGTTGGCGAAATATGTTTTTATTGTCGCCGGCGAGGATAATCCCGACCTTGATATCCAGGATGTGGACGACTTCTTTCGGCACGTACTGGAACGGGTCGATTGGCGGCGGGATATTCATTTCCAGACCTGCACGACTGCCGATACGCTGGATTACACGGGGGGGGGATTGAATCAGGGATCCAAGGTTGTGGTCGCGGCTGTGGGTAAGCCGCGAAGGACTCTCCCCGTTGCCCTTGATTCGCGGATTAAGGTTCCTGAGGACTTGGGGTTTTCCGATCCACGTGTCATGCTGCCGGGAATCCTCGTCGTTCAAGGGCCTCCGTTTCAGCGAAATGAAAAAGGGGAGAATGAGGCCATCCGCCAATTCTGTGCGAGGTATTCACGACAGGACGCGATTAATCTATTCCCGTTGATCGTGGTCGTGGATGACAGTGAGTTCGCGGCCCGAACGTTGGACAATTTCTTGTGGACGACCTTCACCCGGAGTGATCCCGCCGGTGATATCTACGGCATTGAAGAGTTTACACAGAAAAAGCACTGGGGATGCCACGGTTCCTTGATTATTGACGCCCGGGCCAAACCGGAACATCCGCCGCCACTGGTCGAAGACCCCGAGGTCGCTCGTCGTGTTGATGCCCTTGCGGCTCCGGGGAAACCCCTTCACGGTATCATTTGATCTTCCGGGGTGAAACCACCAGCTCTGTCCCAATTGCGTTTTGGTAGTCATCCGTTTGCCTTGTTTGGTTATCGATTCAGCCAGACAATCGATCGTAAATGCTGGACGACTCCCATGAGCTTTGTTATGGGGACGAAAAGAGTTGCGTCTTGGGCTGCTTTCCGTGGAACAATTGGTGAGGCTCGGGAACCCAGTTAGGGGCCGAGCTTGGGAAATCGCGCAAAAAAAGGCCGCATCATTGAAAAACGATACGGCCTCGAACGCCTCTCGTGAAAGCAGCCTTGGTTTACCTCAATTCTTGTGATTTGCTTCCAGTTCACCAGGGGAGGGGATTGCCGGTGACTGCTTGCCGCTGTTCATAACGATCCGATTTGCCTCAGCGACCACTTGAACTGCTGCGCGAATCTCCGCCGGCGAGAAATACGGATGCCGCAATCCAATGGCGGTACGAATTTCTTTGCGGGCCAGTTCTTCCAGGCTTAGACCATTTTGGAAATGCCATGCCGCGGCCTGGGCCACCCGCTGGGTAATTTTCCCTTCGGCCAGCATTTTCAGAACCTCGTTAACCTCAGGTCCTTTGGCATACGATTCGATGGGCTTGATCTCATAAGGAATTCGCGGATTGGGATCCGGCTTTCCGTGATCCAGGCAAACGATAGGTACCTTCACCTGAACCACCTTTTCCGGCGGGACATTCCACATGCCGCCGCCATAGCCGCCGTAGCCACCGCCGTAACCCCCGCCGTAGCCACCCATCCCGCCGCCAAAACCCTGGGCGCCCCCGCCGTAGCCGCCACCGCCATATCCGCCGTAGCCGCCACCACGGCGTCCGCCGCCGTATCCCATGTCGCCGCCGATGCCGCCCAATTGCGCCAACACCGGAACACCGGCAAATGTTTCCGGCATACGGATGGTCAACGGCTTGTCCGTCTTATTCTTGACAATGACGTTACACTCTGTCGAATCCTTGGGAATCAATTTGACATCGACAACTTTTTGGTCGATGGCAGCGAACAAATCGATGGTTTCGCTGGATCCTGCCTGGGGTGCTGGTTGATTCTTTACGACGGGGTCGGCCCCGAATAACCACGTGGCCGAGAGGCCTAACAAGAACGCGCCAACAAGAGCGGCGATCCGCCACATCGAACGATTCATGGTAATCCCTCCTCAAATGACCCAAAATGGGGTAATCTTTCCGCAAAACCTCTTCTCTTCCAGCGTAATCAAAAAAATGGGAAAAGCAATGCAAAACAGCGAAACTTCGTTCCTTGCTACGCTTCGCCTGGGTGAAAAATCTTCCCGCGCAGTTAGACGCATCAATGCGGGCCGAAGTTTCGCGCAGAGAGCACACCCTCCTATCGTGGCATGAAGCTACCCCTGTAAGTGCAATATGCGTCGCTTGGTAGTTACGAAAATGAGTTTCCGGCTTTGCCCGACGCATTCTTCGAGGGCTTGCAAGACGTCCCTTGAGGCCCCAAGATAAGGACCGGCTTGATCGGGCGGACAATCGGCTCCACCAGGACCGGATGAAGTTCGAGGAGTGTAGGACTTACCGGACGCTACTGTCCACGGGATCCAAACAGGTCTTAACCATCGGGAGGGGTTTGCTATGAGTGAGGCGACACGTCGGACGTTTCTGAAGATTTCAGCGGGAGGTTCGGCGTCTGTTCTTGGCGCGAGGCAATACGCCCGGGCCACCGAAGCGAACGAACGGGTGGTTGTGGGAATCATCGGCTGTGGAGGCCGGGGCGGCGGCCTTGCCCAAGCTTTTGCCGAAATTGCCGACATCGCGTATGTTTGTGACCCAGATCGGTCTCGCTGTGAACGGTTGCAGGGCGTTGTGAAGGCGAAACAGGCGGTGTCCGATCCACGACGCGTCCTTGACGACCGAGCTGTTGATGCAATCGTGATAGCAACACCTGACCACTGGCATGCGCCATTGGCGATCCTGGGTTGCGAAGCCGGCAAGCACGTTTATGTGGAAAAACCGCTGAGTCACAACTTCCGCGAGGGTCAACTTCTGGTAGCGGCGGCAAAGCGTGCTAAGGTGGTCGTGCAGCACGGAACACAGGCAAGGTCAAGTCCCGTGATTGCCAAAGCGGTCGAGATGTTACGAAGCGGCGTGATTGGTAACGTTCTGGTGGCTAAGGCCTGGAATGTCCAGCGCCGGGTCAACATCGGGCACGAGCAACCTTCGGATCCACCACCCGGTATCGACTATGATATGTGGGTTGGACCTGCCGAATTTGTGCCGTTCCAGAAGAACCGTTTTCATTACACATGGCATTGGTGGTACAACTTTGGCACGGGGGATATTGGAAATGACGGGGTTCATGAGCTTGACTACGGGCGTTGGGGACTGGGCGTGAGGGGCTTGCCTAATCATGTGGTTGCGCAGGGCGGCAAATACTTCTTTGATGACGATCAGGAATTCCCCGACACGGTGACTTGCGCGTTCGAATGGACGGGCGATGGAAAGGTTGGACAGAAACGACAATTAATTTTGGAAATGCGGATCTGGTCCACCAACTGGCCATATGGTTATGAGAATGGCGTCGAATTCTTCGGTACCGAGGGACGAATGGTGCTGGCCAAAGACATGAAATTGGAGATTTACGGAGATCGCGATCGCCTCCGTGACGATCTCAAACTGGGTGATTTACCCAAGATGCCCGTGAATCATCAGGCTGACTTCATCGAAGCCATTCGTACAGGCCGCAAACCAACAGCAGACATCGTCGAAGGGTATGACTCGGTAGCGCTGACGCACTTGGCCAACATTGCCGTGCGGGTGGGCCGTGCGCTGCGTGTCGATCCACAACGCGAGATGATCGTTGACGACGAAGAAGCCAACCGACTCCTGCGGCGCAATTACCGCGAGGGTGGTCACTGGGCTATTCCGTCAGGCGTGTGACAAATCTGGATACCGAACACTTATTTGCGGTAGTTAGTAGCGACACCACCCGCTCGGTTCATTTCAGCGGGATTGTTCTTGCTACTATGGCTTAATCCCCAGTGCACTGGCCAGTTTTGTTCGGTATTCGTCGAGATTCAAGGAGCTCCACTCGTTGAGCCGTGTCACTCCTGCCGGTTGGATCATGTCGATGAACGGTTGGAACCGTTTCTTGGCCAGCGGACCAAGGGGTTCTTTTTCGGGGGCCGTCCGAGCACGCTCCAAAATGGCGTAATCCACGCTCATTCGGCCGATTTTGACTCGTTTGAGCAGAGTTCGGTCGTCCTTGACGGCCTCTTCTGCTGCCTGCCACAACTGGTCAGCTTCGACGAGGAGTTCATCGGTCAGATGAGGATGGGTGGGTGGGATCCAAATGCTGCAGTGGATGTTTTCCTTTTCGACACGATCATGCAAGAGGTCGATATATTTGCGAATCATGGGAGCGGCGGCGCCATAGTACCCTTCCAGGAATTCGTTCATCGCGAGATTTTCATCGTAATCGGGATTCCAGAGGAATTTGGCCGTCATATAACCGCCAAGCGCCGCCAGTTCACTGTTGGGCGTGTTGTACGTGTCCTGTTCAAAGATGCCCTTCACGTTGTTTTCCACGAATAATTTGATGTTATCGTTGCGAACCCGCTGGTTGGGAAACGGCAGATAGTAGTGGCGGAAATCGGTCACGTAATCCCAAACCCAAAGTCGATTCCCAATTTTCGCCCAGCCCTTGAGGTCCTCCACAAACGCCTGATTCGCCGGCAGGTCGCACGTTGCCAGGGGGTGTGAGAAACAACATTCGATAGAACAGAGCCGGATGATCACGTTAGGCCGGGGACGCATCGTTTTCGGCGGTTTACGGGTCCATTGATACGCCAATGTTTCGATGGCCTTGTCGGGATAACGCTTCTCAACGACTTCAGCCACGCGATTAACCATCTGAAGGACGGGAGCGATCTGGCTTTCCTCAGCCTTGGCTAGCGCCTGACATTTTTCACACTCGCAATAGTTGTACCAATCGTTTTGCGAAATGGAAAAGACAAACGCTTCCGGATCATTTTCGATCGCTTTGAGGATCCCCTCAGTGACCAAACGCACCACGTCTTCGTTTGTGCAGCAGAGTTGTGTGCGGTCTTTCAGACGTTTTCCTTTGACCAGAGCAAAGTACTCGGGATGCTCATCAAAATACTTCTCCGGTGGAACAAGCCGATCGAACGTGTGAACGAAGAATCCAGAGCCAAAGCGCACTTTGCCACCATGCTCAGGGCCTAACCGGCCGCTTGAGGAGTTCATCCGATTCCGGGCACACCAATCGCCGTCAAAACAGTCAAAAGTGAACGGCTCCCGGTACTCCAGAACGGGGACAACCGTCTGGTCCAGAGGGCCGATGACCAGACGATCGCGATGGGGAATTCGGCTGCAATCGGGCGTGAACCACCGACATCCCCAGTGTTCTTCAAGGAGTCCATAAACGCCATAGAGGGTCCCGCGAGGTTCTCCACCCGCAATGATCAATTTCTTTCCGACGGTCTTCAGAAGATATCCTTCTTTGCCGAGTTTCTGCCAGTCAATTTCAAGCCCTAGCTCCTGAAGGCGACGGTTGTTCCCGAGAAGAATTTCGCATTCCGCGACAGGTTGATAGTTCTCGGTGCGAATTGAGAGATTGGCTCCCGTCATTTGCCGGATGAACTGTGCCAGTTCGTCGGCGGCATGGCGGACCGGCTCTGACGCCTTTTCGGGGATCACGATGTGGTAATCTGATTTCCCATTCTCCGCAATCACGAGTTCCTGAGCGTTCGATGATGGCGCACTCAGAATTCCACCAATGACGAGAATGAGAATCAGACCTAAGCAATTGCGGGCCATGTGAGTTCCTCCTGTGTTGGTAAAGCCTGTCGCTCAATAGTGTCAAACTCTCCTTAACAGCTGCCTGTCTCTTATCACCAATAAGTTTAGGGGTTTAAATAGGGAACGTCATCCACTGGGCCGGGACGAATGATCCTGGGGGCTGTCTTGATTCGTGGGCGGATTGCAAGCCAATCGACACCTTGAAACTCAGGATCGGGGATTTCGCGGATTTCTTCTTCCCCTCGATAGGGACACATGGCATCGATCCATGTGATGAGGCGAAGAAGGCTAATGTCATCAACCTTAACGCCGTAGTGATTCCCGCTCGCACAAAGTTCGATCAAGGGGCTTTTGAAGGAAAGAGCCGTCATGGGGGCCGGGGTCTTGTAACCGCGAGGATCCCGCGTGTCGTAACCTTCTACGGTCAGCATGGCGGCGATTCCAAATCCCGGGGGTACCGGCGACGGCCTTTGATAAGGCTGACCCCACGTGGGGCGTCCCGTGAGCAAGTAATATGGCTCGTCAAATCCGAGAAAACCGGCTCGGGGGGTCAGATCCAAGGTCTTCACTGCTTCTCCATCGCCCATGTGGCAGTGGCCACAGTACTTCTCCATGACCGGTTGCACGTACCGTGGATAACTGACCGTGTTATCGCTCCAGGGCGGAGGCGTGATCTTCTGCGGTGTGTTGCGTTGAGCAAGCGAATCACCCATGATTGCCGGCGTTCGACTGTGTGACTCGTGGCAGCCCAGGCAGCCCCTTTCTTCACCGGGCATGACGTTCACGAAGCTCCGCATTGTTTGCAACGCCCGCTGTTGTTCGTCCAAGAGTTGAAAATGCAGAGGAATACCTGATGGTGCCTCAAAGGCCACAGAACCGTCATCCTCAATTGGTACTGTGCCCAACAGTCGTTTGACGCCATCCGATTGCACCACAGAAACAACAGGGCCAGTCGAGATGTAAGGACGCTGATACCAGTACGTGTAGGTCTTGTGGTCGATTGTCCAGACCCGAAGAAACTTAGCTTTTCCTTTCAGTACAGCTGGGGCATTCTGATAGACATTGCCGCTGTAGATCACGCCTGGTGCCGGATGATCACGGTTTTCGCGATTAGGCCACGCGACGTTGTCGGGCAAAACGGGTGGTCGCTGTCGTGGCCGAACGGGTTGTGCGTACCAAACGTTGTGAACACCCTCATAAATCAATTCTCGGTTGCCGTCCACATCCATGAGATACAACCGGAACTTGCCGTCGCGTCTTGCCGAGACAAGAAAGTCCTTTTCCCCCAGGGGATAGGGAGCATAGTACGCGTCGTACTTTCCTGCGGAATGATAGCGGGAAGATTCGGCTACGTCGCCCGGTGATGGTCCAGACTCAGGCCAGTCCAGCTCCATTGTGATCTTGGTGAGGCCGTCGGGATAATTGAAGCCCTTATCGGGATCGATGATTCCCAAGCATCCGCTGAACCAGTTGTGGTGAGCACTTCCGGTGAACAACACCCGTCGTGTTCCCGGAATCACGCGAGCATCTTTGAGGAGATCCGGCCAGACACTCTGGTTACCCCAGAAAACCTGGACCTGGGTCCCGTCGGGACGAACCGTCCACAGTCCCTGTGCCCGCCACAGGGGTTTATCCGTGTATTCCCAGCGCGTATAGATAATACGTCCATCGGGCATCAGGCTGGGTAAATAATCAGGCTCATTGTTTGCCGAGATGAGATAGATGTTCCGCCCATCGCGATCACATCGCGCGAGGACGAAGGCATTCGTCGGTGGCATGCAGCGCACATACGTATGGCCGCGAGTCGTTGTGAAAACGATATGTTGCTCGTCAGGCAAGTAAATCGGATCGAAATCATCATAGGGTCCAAAGGTAAGCTGGCGAGGATGACCTCCTTCAAGACTCGCTTCATAAAGATGGAACGATTTTTCATTGTGGGGTTTGAAACAAAAGAGGACGTGCTTTGCGTCAAAAGAGAGATCGGGCCGCCAGAAAGAGCCATGTAACGGCGGTTCAGGGGCCAATTGTCGAATCTGCCCATCGGGAGAGAGACCCTTCAAGATCAAGAGACGCCCACCGGGCACTGCCATGTAACCCAGTCGATGTCGCGTTTCGTGTGGCCATTCAGAACCCTGTGGGTACGGTTGGTCGATGAACAGAAGGGTATCGAAATCCACGACGGGGTTCTTGAATATGACCTCCCGTTTAATCTCACGAACGCGAAAGTAAATCGCCGGGTATTCACCTTCCGAAGGGAGTTGCTTCTCAATCTCCAGTAAAGCCGCCTGTTGTTGGCTCAAATCAGGTGTTCGGGGATTGACTGTTAATCGGTCGATTAACTCTCGCGTCCAGAGAATCTCCTGGCGAATTCGCTCTACCGTAGGGTGTCCGTCCGCTTGAAACAACCAGTCACTTTCCAGCAAGGCGCGAGCCTCTTCGGAAGTGCGTGTTCGTGTTTCGGGTGTTTGCGGCACAACATAAGGGGCAACGGCCTCATAAACCTGCGGGCGAAAAGCGATCTGGGGTCCTACAGTCAAAATCCACTCAATCCAGGCGGGGGAGTCCTCAGACTCGTTTTTTCGCACAAGTTCCTGATAGAGTTCCGCCTGAGCTTCTCGTGCTTTCCACATGGCCTGTTCTGCCGAAGAGGTTCTCTGCCACTGTTCCTCCGTCAGGGGACGGTATTCCAGAAAGAGCTGTCGCAGCCGTTCTGCCGACTCCTTGATTGCTCCCGCAGGATTACCACCCAGGTAGCCGACCAAAGATAGTCCGCTATACTGCACAAAGGCATTTGACTCTTGAGGAAAATCCAATTGCAGAACTTTCGCCACCAACCCGGGTAGCACCGGAGGCATAGCGTTGCCCAAACTGCGGAGACGGTGCCGGGCGTTGGCAGCCGTGACGGCAAAGGAGTCACTCTTCTGATAAACCTTCGACAGGAGTTCTTCGGCCTCCTTCTGTTGTTTGAGGAGAGCCATAAAACCTGTCCGATAAAGCTCGCGGACCTGAGATTCATCCAAAGCCGTGTTGTAAATTCGCAGATCGTCGAGGCTTCCCTGAAAATTTTCACCCCCATTGAGCGAAGCAATGCAAGGCGAAGCGCTACCCCCGGCTGTGATTCGCCCCGGACGATGCAGTTCCCCGATTTTGCGACCGTCCAGAAAAACTCGCATCCATTCCCCGTCAAAGGTGGCGGCACAGTGATGCCACTGGCCATCGAGGACGTCCTCCGGACGAATAGGTGCGTCACATTCGACATAGCCATTGATGTTGAGGCCTAAAGAGAGAATTCGACCATCATTCTGGAAGGAAAACAGCACGCGCCGATCGCCATCTTCTTTGCGGAAAATTTCGCGATAGGTACTCAGTTCTCCAGGTAAGACCCAGGCAGAAAAGCTTATGCATTTCAGTTCGCTCCAAATCGGATCGTTAGGCACTTCAATGCGGTGCGATCCACGGAACGATTGGGAGTAGCCGTAAACACCGGGCAGACCGTTCAATTCATGGCCGTGCACCACGCGAGCGTGCCAACTCCGTGGACCGGCGTCCTGCCACGGGTTGTTCGGATCATCGAAGTTCCAGTGGGCAATGGGAGGGGGCAGCGAAGACTTCACTTCTGGGGCGACCGAAACTTCGGATTGCGCTGCTGACAAACAGGCCGACAAAATAAAGAGGCACACCATGCAAATGAATGAGTTGCAGGATCCCATAGACCTCGCCCTCTGCACTATGCCGGCTGAGTATTATTATAGCCCCTCCCTTCCCATCCCAGCGCAATCGCTGGTTGTCGCATTAAAACAGATGCGAATGATAGTGTACCGAGCTTTGGACGCCTGGGCAACAATTCACGTTACTGACAAGTCGTGGGCGACGTGGCCGCGGAAACGCCCCAGCACTCTAACAACAAGCACGAATCAGGGAACAGAGTTGGCGTCCTGAGGAGGAACCTCGGCCACCCCCGTATCTTCGTCGCCTTGTCCTCGTGCAAGGACGGCCACGAAAACCTCCTTTGCGCCGGCTTGAAGAAGGGCATCCGCCGCCGCATGGCATGTGGCCCCAGTGGTCAATACGTCATCCACAAGAAGGACCCGACGACCATCCAAACGAGGATGCCGCGAAAGAGACGTTGCTCTTGTGTTTCGTCTTTTCTTTTTGGCGGATTCCCGTTCTCCAGTCTCGATGCCGTTCCGTCCTTGTGAATATGTTATTCTCTGCCAGAGGTATCTTAGCGGCGATGCCCAACTGTTCATGGGGAGTGAGACAGAAAAGGCCCCCTTAACGTTTTTCCATCGATCACGCGGTTTCAGACTTCTTTGCGGTCGAGTGTTGCGAATACGTCGCAGGATCGTCGTCACCAGGGGCGCACGGAGGTACCGGGCGACAGTTTCGGCCAGGACTTCTGCATTGTTGATACCACGACGGCGTTGATGCTGTGGGAACATGGGAATAGGGACCACACAATCGACAGCAAGGTTACGGAGGTTCTCGCCGCGTTCGCAACAGAAAAGCCTTGCCATGCAGTGGGCTAACCGCTCGCCATTCAGATGTTTCATTTTCAAGACCACGTCGTGCAATGGTCCAGCATAAGGGCCCAACGAAACGACCCCTTTGAACGAGAAACGTTCCCGACGACACCATGAGCAACCATCAGACGATGGTGGATCACTTTCTGCGCGACCACCGCATTTCGGACAACTTACCCAGCCAGAAAAGGAGAGAATGGCCAAACAATGGGGACACAAAAAGTTACTAACACCAGGCAGCGGTGGCTGGCCACCAAGCCAGAGCAACTCATAGGCGCGATCAGGATGCCGTTGAACTCGACTTTCAAGAAGCGGGTGCCATTCGGCCGAACCAGATTCAATGTTGACAAGATTCCCGCAGACCACGCATTGTGGCGGAAATGCAAGATCGAGCCATCTGGTCCAGATTGCCCAATGAGTCGGCATTCCGCTGCCCTTGCTGTACGGTCGCAGGAAGCTGAAATCCTCTATCCTTCCATAGTGGAGCTGAAGCACCGTGGTGATAGGGGGCAATCCATCAATGACCCCTGCCGGTAACCGAAAGCATTGGTCGTGGCAATCAAAAGTCGTGTCAGATCGCGCACCGATCGCGATCTGGACTTATACGGGTGGCCCTCCGGTTGCTCATTTCGTCGGCATTTGACTCGATGATTCCGAAAGGATCGCATAACAGAGGCTCACGCCTATACCGCCGGTTTAGCTCCCCGCATCAATTTGATCCAGGATAATGATTCGCACAGTTGCTCAACCGCGGGCCTTGGCCATCATTTCTTCCCAGACCTTTCGCTGTTCAATGAGCGCGGCGACCCGATCGGCAGGGTCTGTCCGGCATTCCAAAAGGACCCAGCCCTTGTACTTGTTTTGGACCAGCAAGTCGAACAGTTTCTGATAGGGATAGTCTCCCATGTTCAATTCCCTCACATGGACTGTGTCCGCCAGGCGGTCTTTCACAAGATTGAAGTTATACTCAAGTCCTTCACCCTGGAGATCTTCTCCATTGGAATTCCAACAAAGGCCAACATTCGGGTGTGTGGCAACATCCATGATTTTCCTCATGATTGGCAGCGGGGCACATTGGCCGTGGACTTCCAATCGCAGCCTTTGCCCATAATCTGCCGCAAAGGCTGCCAGTTCATTAAGAGCCTTGCCAATTTGTTCGATCGTCTTTTCCTGCGTGACATTCTTTGGCAAATCATTCGGCTTGACTTTAACACCGAGGCCGCCAATGTCGTGGCTCAATTTGATAAAGGCCTTTGTTCGCTCAATGGCACGTTTAAGCTGCTCAGGATTCGGATAATGAAAGGCCTCGTTGCTCCCAAGACCCACGAGAATCACGGAGGTGTCGGCAAAACGTTTCTTGACCTCAGCTCGCTTTTCGGGACCAATCTCAGGCTCGACGCCGTGGGCATGTTCTGTACGAAGCTCCACGCCTTCCATGCCTGTTTTTTCGCAATTGGCGATCAACGTCGGTAAGTCCCAATCGCGGCCCCAGAGATATGTTACCAGCCCTAGGCGAATCGTTTTTTCCGAGGATTCCCCAAGGAGGCCGTTAGCCAGGGTTGAATTCCTTCTCGCCAGACCAATTCCCAGAACCGCTCCACCCAACAGAATCTCACGCCTTGTGATTTGTGCCATTGTCTGAGCCTCCTCAAACGGTGTGACATCGTGACGAATTCTCGATACGATATTGTACAACGAGTTCTTTCGCGAGTCGTGTAGCGAGGTTAGGCTTCCGAAGGACTGACCGAGAATGAACACCAATTGGAAACCCGTCGAATAGGAGGATAGACCATGGCTCGCCCCATCATGGCACAGACGGTTTTGGTCTCGGAGGCCGTGTATTTTCCATTGCGATTGGACTTCGTCCGAAAACTGACGTGGGTATTAGTGAGTTCATGCGTAACCTTGGTTTCAATCTTTGGCCCGATCTGGGCCGCCGAATCGGCTGCGGTTGTCGGACGGCAAGTCGTCGTTGTCAGTAATGATAACCAGTTGCGGCAGGCCCTTCGGTCAGTACGCCCGGGCGTCACAATCCGTCTTCAAAGTGGCCAATACCCCGGAAATGTGTGGATCGAAAACCTCCATGGCAAAGCCGACGCCCCCATCATCATTGAGGGGGCAGATCCAAAAAATCCACCGATCTTTGTTGGCGGAGAAGGTGGTTGGCAAATTTCTGAAGGCAGCCACTTCGTGCTACGCCATCTCAGATTTCGCGGTCAAAAGGTCAACGGATTGAATATCGACGATGGCGGCACCTTCGAGACCCCGACTCATCACATCCAGTTGGAAGATATTGTGGTGGAAGATGTTGGTCCAAAAGGTAATTTCGACGGGATTAAACTCTCGGGCGTCACCGATTTCGTGGTGAAGAGCTGTCGAGTTGAAGGTTGGGGCGGGCAAGCCATCGATATGGTGGGCTGTCATCGGGGGCTCATCGAGCAATGTACGTTTCGGGGGAAAGAGGGCTTTTCGCAGAATACCGGCCCGCAAGCGAAAGGTGGCTCCAGTAAGATCATGATTCGCCAGTGCCTTTTTGTTGATGCTGCCCAGCGCTCGGTCCAATTAGGTGGCTCAACCGGACTGGCTTTCTTTCGTCCAAAAGGCGTTCTCTACGAAGCTAAGGAACTAACTGTGGAAGACTGCGTTTTCTTCGGCGGGGAAGCGGCGGTTTCGTTCGTCGGCGTCGATGGGGCGCTATTTCACCATAACACCATCGTTCGACCGAAGTTATGGGTCGCGCGGATTTTGCAGGAGACCAGGGAACCAGGCTTTGTTCCAAGCAGAAACGGTGTTTTTGAGCGAAACATCATCGTGTTTCGCTCAGACTTGCGGGATTTCGTCAATGTCGGCCCAGCCACGGCCCCGGAGACCTTCCGTTTTGCTGATAACTGGTGGTATTGCGAGGATAGACCACAGGCTTCCAAGCCGCGATTACCTGTACAGGAAACTGGTGGAATCTACGGCCAGAATCCGCAATTAAAACAGACGGATGGCGGCTGGTGGCAGACAGAGAATCCTGCTGCCCGCGACTACGGCGCGCGCTCAGAAAGAGCATCAGACGGTTGATCCGTAGCACCGTTGCCAACCCCGTTTCCATTTTCGGGTAGGCCGAGTGACTTCCGAATAATCGGGCCGAGTAACGGATGGTCCAAGAGTCGCAGGTCCTTTTCGTCTGCAATCTGACGGAGATCGTCGCGGGCGCGGAAAAACGCTTCGACGACCTTGGGATCCCACTGGCGGCCAGCGCCGTTTCGGATGATTTCGTCGATTTTGTCATTTGGCATTCGCGAACGATAAGGACGATCGCTCGCCATGGCATCGTAGGCGTCAGCTACAGCAACAATGCGGGCAATCTGGGGGATGTTCTCGCCAACCAGTTTCTCTGGATACCCGTTTCCGTTCCAGGCTTCGTGATGATGAAGAACAACGGTGTTAATGTCATCGAGTTGCTTGAGTCCCGACAGAATACGGAAGCCCGTTTTCACGTGTGTCTTGATTAACTCGAATTCCTGATCTGTTAGCTTGCCGGGTTTCTGCAGGACAGCATCATTAACGCCGATCTTGCCGATATCGTGGAGCAGACCCGCCAGATATACCCGAGAAAGGGTGTCCGATGGATAACCGAGTTCCTGCGCGAGACGCACGGCAATACGGGCCACACGATCGCTGTGACCACACGTATAAGGGTCTTTAGCGTCGATTGCTGACGTGAGCGCTTTGACCACCCCGGCCAGCAATTCGGCCTGTTGCCGATAAAGATCGATGTTCCCACTGTGGACGCCAATGATCGTCGCCACCGAATGAAGCAAATTGGCCTCCATGCTTCCGAATTGTTCACCGCGCGTGTGATTCACTGCTGCCAGGTACCCGAATAGGTTTTCTCCTTCCAGCACCGGGACCGCCATAAGATTTCGCAACGGGACGCTGGCAAACACAAAAGGTTCTTCAGAGAAATTCTTGACGACGGGATCTTTTGCAGATCTGACCTCAAAATGCTCGGCCAAAGTAAGAAATGCTTCCGTGCTAAAGGGAAATTTGCCCACCGTCAGTAAAACCGGCTTTGTACGGACATTTCCCAGGAAATTGTCGTCCTGTTCGGCGACAGGTAGAAGGAGGAGACCTATGCCCTCAGCACGCACAATGTCCAGGAGCCACTGTAAAGCAGTGCGGGCAAGGTCTTCGTCGCTTTTTGAGAGCCGCAAATCCCGTGTTAGTCTGTGGAGGAGACTGATCTCCTCATATACGGCGGCCATGTGAACCGACATCTCTTCCATCTGTCTCTCGAGAAGCCTTGCTTGGTCTGCCTCCCGCCAACGCTTGAGAGTCGCCCGAGCAACACGAAGGAGTGTTTCTGGTTGCCAGGGAGTCTGCCTAACGGCCCACTCGCGAAGAGATTTCTCATCACTCGCCAGACTTCGAGCCTGAAGGGATAGGTTCTCATCCGAGGCGACGAATCGAGAAACAAAGGCTGCCACTGCTACCCGCTCTTCATCCTCGTGTTCGCCGTGGGGGATTGCGAGGAAAACAAATGGGTCCTCTTCCCAAACGATTTCTGGTTGATGACGCCGGGAGATCACGCGGCAAAGGAGCCCAAAAAGCTCCCAGTCGATCTGGGGTTCTTGATTCCGGACGAGAAGCTCACCAGAAACCCCATCATAGAGGGCAAAAGGATTACCAAAGGCTTCCTCGAGCACCTCGGCAAAACGTATGTCGCATTCCCGCCGAAGTAGGGGCGGCGCTTCTGAATCGACGCTGTGACCCTCGGAAGCGCCTCTTGCAAACTCCACGTCAGCCCAACCTATAGCCGATACGTCGAAAGTCGAGGCCATAGTAGAACTCACCTAAGCCAGGTAAGGGGATATTGAAACGTGCCAATCCGAACAATTTGTGTCGGCTGCCCAATTGTAACGGACTATCGGCGGTTCCCTAGGGAAACTCTAGAACACTTTTTGGTAAAGATCAAAAACTGGGAGAGATAGGGAAATGACAATGGCACTTACAGGGAGCGGCAGGTGTGACAAAAAAATTGGCCGCGCCCAGATCATTCCATGTTCAAGGCGCGGCCGCTTCCGGGAGGGACAAAGGGGAACGGGGAAGTTTGAAATCGTTACATCGTTAGCCCGGTGATTGCGTGATCGAGAAAACCTTCCTATAAAACCTATATTTTTTGTCAGTTATATTCACTTTTGCCATTGCAAAGCTTGGTTCAACCCAGCGGCGTAAGCCGATAAGCCGAAAACCGATACCAGTGATCCATGCCAATTCAGTCTATTACAATTGTCTAAAATATCATACGCCGCCGCTTGGGTGCCTGTCAAGTCCAATATCTTGACGTATTTGCTAATCATTGGTCAGCCTTTCGAGAAAGCCAAGTTCGGGGCGGCAGCGCCGCTCATTCCCAGACAACGGTTGGCGGCTGATTTGGGAAATGAGACCGACCAAAAGACCGTACACGAAGCAACGAGGCTCCTGTCCTGAACGCAGCGGCCTATTGCGAAATCGTGGACTGATATCCAAGAATGGTGGTTTGTAACGGGCTTTTTTCTCTCGTAGCGCAGGAGCCGTGCAAAGCAAGTCTCGGCGAGGCTGAGACACTTTTCGCCGGCTCAAGTGCTGAAGGACATCAGCCATGGCAAGAATTGTGGACCTGACACTACCGTTGTTGGACGGTGGGCCGAGTTATCCGAAAGATCCCCAATTGCGCCTGCGAAGTTTTCGCAAGCTGCCGGAGGATGGGTGTAACGTCACAGAGATCACAATGGGAACGCATCAGGGGACACATTTGGATGCGCCATTTCATTTTCTCAAAGACGGAAAAACAGTGGACCAGATTCCCCTCGAACGTTTTTATGGCCCCGCCGTTCTGGTGGATTTGGCTCCGGGGGGAGAGTTGCCGGCTAAGACCCCCATCACGCCGGACATGCTCCAGCCGTATGCGTCCCTGTTTCGCGAAGGTCATCGCGTGATCTGCCGAACGGGATGGTACTATCATTTTGGCCAAGCGGGGTATTTTACGGATTTGCCCTCGCTCACCGCGGAAGCCGCAAGGTGGATCGCTGCTCGACGAATCAGTCTGCTAGGGATCGATATGCCAACCCCCAGCAAGATTGCCGGTCGAGAGTGTCATGAAGTGTTGCTTGGGCCGGGAAGCGAGATCATTCTTGTTGAAGGTTTGACAAATCTTCACAATCTGCCAAAGGAGTTTATTTTCGCTGGTTTCCCACTCAATCTGCCCGGACGAGATGGATCACCTGTTCGGGCGGTAGCCATCGTCGAGTAGTTCAACCGGAGTCGGTAACAGCTCAGCCGCCCGTGCGTGTTGTCGGAGGCGCATCCAGTTCCGCGATCTGAAGCGTAAGAGGCGAGGAAATGTGTGAGGATGGATTGTGGTCGATAACTCCGCGCGGAGATAGCAGCGCGTTGTCTGAGACCGGTAGGGGCAATTCATGAATTGCCCGTACGAACAGGCGAACTATCGGCCTTGGCACCCAAGATCCTGCCAGATGGTGCTCCAATTGAAATATGGACGAATGGAGAAACGGTGGCTCAATGAACTCGCAAAGTCGTCACTACGAGGAGTCCGACTATCGCGCGGTTGTACCCACAACGGCAGAAGGGGTCTTTATTCCGGGGACGTTGATCGAAGTCCTCAGGCCATTAGGGTCCCCGGGTGGATACCGTCATGCTCTTTTTGATTTTGATGGCACGCTGAGCCTGATTCGGGAGGGATGGCCCGAGGTCATGATCCCGATGATGGTGGAATACCTCCGTGAGACAGGCACTCAGGAAACGCCAGAGGAGCTGGAGCACGTTGTACGGACGTTCGTCATGGAGTTGACGGGAAAACAGACGATTTACCAAATGATTCGCCTGGCTGAGGAAATCGCGAAGCGAGGCGGGAAACCGCTCGACCCGACGGAATACAAGCGGATCTATCACGATCGTCTCATGGCCCGTATTGCTGACCGACGGGAGGGTTTGCGCTCAGGCCGGATTAAGCCCGACGAGATGCTTGTTCCGGGGGCTGTTCCTCTCTTGGAGGAATTGAAGCGGCGCGGGGTGGAACTTTACCTGGCCAGCGGAACTGATGAGGTTTATGTTCGTGAAGAAGCAAAACTTCTGGGATTGGACTGCTATTTTGGTGATCACATCTACGGGGCAATCGACGACTATAAGCGATTTTCCAAGGCGATGGTGATTGAGCAGATTCTCACCTATCACGACATTCCGGGGAATCTCCTTCTGGGATTTGGCGACGGATATGTCGAAATTCAAAACGTCAAAGATGTTGGCGGTCTTGCGATCGCCGTTGCCAGTGATGAAACCCACAGAAGTGGAAAACCAGACCCCTGGAAACGGAAACGTCTCGTCAGCGTTGGGGCCGATATTGTGATCCCTGACTATCGCGATTGGCAAACTTTAGTCGCTTATCTGTGGGGAGAAATGTCGTCACACGATGCGTTTTCTGACATTGCTATGGAAAAGTAAAGTTGACGTCAGCAATTGAGGATTTCAGCCGAGTATGAGTTTTCCCCAGTTTGATCGCTCGCGACTGCATCTTCGGCCATTGACGGAGCGGATTCACGACATCGACCGGACCGTGCTTTTCGATCCAGCAACGGTAAGCTCCTCTTTCGAGCATCCCGCAATTCCGATACTGGCGGAAAGGATCTTGGAAGCACGCAGCCGGGGGGCCGCCGTGATTGCATTCTGTGGCGCGCACGTCCTGAGAAAAGGAAACGGTCCCCTTCTGATCGACCTTATGAAAAGAGGTCTGCTAACACACCTGGCCCTGAACGGTGCTGGGGCCATTCATGATTTTGAGCTGGCACTCATTGGTGCAACATGCGAGAGTGTGTCACGCTACATCCGGAGTGGAGAATTTGGCCTGTGGCGGGAAACCGGCCGAATCAATGACGCCGCAGTGATCGCTGCAAGAGAAGGTCTGGGGTTGGGGGAATCCCTGGGCCGAATGATTGAGACGGAGGGGTTTCCTTACCGGCAAACGAGTGTGCTTGCGGCCGGCTATCGTCTTCATGTCCCTGTGACCGTGCATGTAGCGATTGGGCAGGACATCATTCATGAGCACCCCAATTTTGATCCCGCTGCGACGGGCCAGGCTAGTTATACAGACTTCTTGATCTTCACCAACAGCGTTTCCAACCTGGAGGGGGGTGTTTACCTGAACATCGGTTCAGCGGTGGCCGGTCCGGAAGTGTATCTCAAGGCGTTGAGTATGGCCCGGAATGTTGCTCACCAGGAGGGACGGGTCATCCGCCATCTGACGACGGCCGTTTTCGATCTTGTGGCGATTGGCGACGATTGGTCCAGCGAGGCTCCGAAAACAGATCCCCGTTATTATTACAGGCCGTTCAAAACGGTCCTGGTTCGCACGGTGGCAGATGGCGGCGCAAGTTACTATATCCAGGGAGACCACCGCGAGACGGTTCCGTCGCTTTATCTCACGTTACGAAATCTACAAGAGAAAGGGACAACTTAGAAGCAGTGCTGAAGAAGTGAGTTGTCTCAGTTTGGTTTCCTGGAGGGAAACAGATGGCAAGCGTTGAACGGTTTGTTGGGATCACGCAAGATCGGCTGGAGGAGATCGTTTCTCGGTTCAGGGACCTTCGTATTGCCGTAGTGGGGGATTTCTTTCTTGACAAATATCTTGATGTCGATCCCAGATTAGCAGAGACAAGCGTGGAAACCGGCAAGGTCGCCCACCAGGTGGTGCGTGTCCGCCACAGTCCGGGTGCGGCGGGAACCGTTGTCTGCAACCTGGCATCCCTGGGTGTTGGTACGATCGAATGCGTGGGGTTTATTGGTGACGATGGCGAGGGCTACGAGTTGCGAAAGGATCTGATCGGTTTGGGATGTTGTGTGGATCATCTCCACGTCTCGTCCAATCATGTAACGCCAACCTATCTCAAGCCGCGAGATATTACCGATCCGTCTCTGGCAGGTGAACATTCTCGATACGATTTTAAGAACCGTTCCCGAACTCCCGACGAGCTTCGAGAACGGATCACGATGTCTGTGAAAACGCTCTTGCCACAGGTCCATGGTGTGATCGTGCTGGACCAGGTCGAGGAGGAAGACTGCGGAGTGGTCACACGAGCATTGAAAGGCTTTCTTGCTGAGCAAGCGCGACAATATCCGAATGTTATTTTCTGGGCTGACAGCCGACGACGGATTCGGGACTTTCGACGCCTTCATCTTAAATGCAACCAGTTTGAATTGATCGGCGTTGAGCCTGATCCTGCAGGGGCCGAACCTGAGTGGGACTTGCTGATCCAGGCAATGCAGGAGTTCCGCAAAGCCAACGGTGCTCCGATCGTGGTCACACTGGGCAAACACGGAATGCTGGTGAGCGATCCTGTTGTCACGTGGATTCCTGGAGTGAAGGTGTCCGGCCCAACAGACCCGACGGGCGCTGGTGACAGCGCCACGGCTGGTGCCGTCGCATCGCTGGCGTGCGGGGCGACACTTCCGGAGGCTGCCCTGATTGGGAATCTGGTCGCCTCCATCACAGTTCAGCAGTTGGCTACGACAGGGACGGCGCGACCGGAGGAATTACCTCCGCGCTTGCAAATGTGGATTGATCAGCAACGATAAGACTGGAATTACTCGTGCGATGTGATTCTCCTATGGGAAGAAGACGACTGTCCCCCAAGGGCGCTTCAAGCGAGAGCTTTTTCGGTTCATGACGGATGGAAAACCTTTGACACAACAAGACCTGCTCAAGTGGTTACGTCGCGAGAAGTCTGCTATTAGCGAGTTGCTGGCGCGTGTTGTGTCATGGGTTGATCTCGATCAGCTTTCGGAAACGTTGTCCTGCCCGGCGAACTCCTGCAAGAGCACAGTGGCCACGGACATTGCCTGTGATTGGCTGACTGAATGGGGACAAGACGGCAAGATTCCATCGGCCAAGTTTCCCCTGGTTGTCGAGTATCTTTACACGTGGTTGATCAGCACTGTGACAGTCCTCAGTCTGTCGCACTGGCGAGTTGAAGATCTGCCCGCATCTTCTGAGTCGATTGTGGAAGAGTTGTCGCAACTATTTGGAAAGGATGGGGTGTCTGCGCCCGACGTGTCCGCTTTCGGCCGCGTGTGTGATTGGCTCGGCATCCGGTCGCTCTTGAAGGTTGGGATTCGCTCACCAGAGGCGTTTCTTCAAGAGTTAGCCGAATGGAGTCAGAAACTGGTCGCGCAGTGGGATGGACGAGCCGATTTGCGACTCGATTTTTTCGATGCGCTTCTTTCGGTCCTCTTTCCAAAAAAGGTGCGTCTTCAAAGGGGAGAGTTTTACACCCCATATTGGTTAGCAGACCATATTCTTTCTGAGTTGAACTATCCGGGCGAGGGAGAGTCGCGTTTGCTTGATCCCGCATGTGGTTCCGGTGTGTTCCTGGTAGCGGCTGTGCACAAATTGATTCCACGCCTACTAGGGGTCGGCCACCTGACGAAGAACAACCCCACGGAACCTGAACAGTATTCCCGACAGGCAACGTGTGCCGACGATCTAGCCCAGGAAGTCATCCGACGCGTTCTCGGAGGCCAAATCGTCGGTATGGACGTGAATGCTTCCGCCGTCATTGCGGCCCGGGCGAATCTTCTTTTAACCGCCGTTCATACACTTCGAAGATTGTGTCCCGGAGTTCGAGTGAAATTGAGGGATGTGTTGTTTGAACCGGCACCCGTTTACTGGGCCGATTCTCTCAACTTATCGGGCCATGCCCATTCACCGAGTGGAGTTTTGGCAACAGCTCCTCAAGAACATAATTTGAAAAACCAGTTTCAGCCGGGGTTTCAGTTCCTTGTTGGAAATCCCCCTTGGCTTCTTTGGGATAATCTGGACGAAAAAGCAAAGCAACAATTGGCTCCTCTATGTCGGGAATTGGGCTTGTTCGACCTGTCGGGGCGAGACGCGCGACACGGCGGTGCAAAACGCGATTTTGGGGTCGCGCTTGTGTGGGCGGCCACTCGAGTGCTTTTTTCCGGCGGTAAGTTGGGCGTTGTCCTGCCCGTGACGCTTTTTCGTGGGGGAAAGGCGGGACGGAGCTTCCGGCAATTCACCGTTGGCCCGGGTGTGCCCCTTCGTGTGATTCAGGTGGAAGACCTCCGCGAATTGCCCGTATTTCCGGGGACCATACGACGAACTGTCTTGTTCTTCGGGGAGAAAGGGGCACCAACAGTTTATCCGGTGCCCTACTATGTGTGGCAGAAAGAAGGGACGAAGTCCAAAACATGCGATACGGATTTGCCGTTTCGACGAACAAGACTTCTGGCCCGGCCTTCACGAGCCGAGGATGCGACCTCCTCTTGGGCCGTGACCACAGAAGGTGGTAGCGATATCTTGAATCGAATCGCGGGGCCATCGGGGTACTCGGCTTACCTGGGGGCAAACACAGCCGGTGCCAATGGCGTTTTCTGGCTCGAGGTTATCGGCTGCGACCGCGGCATCCCTATTGTGCGAAATTGCCCCCAATGTGGGCACAGCGATGTGCCCTCGTATGAGGGTCCAATAGAGGCAGATCTCGTCTATCCACTCCTGCGATGGAGGGACGTTGGGCAAGGTGAATCCACAGGGATGGTGATCCTCCTTGTCCAGGATCCGCTTTCCCGCAGGGCTATCCCCGAAGAAATGCTCAAGTCGCGTTATCCCCTGACGTATTCTTATCTTTGCCGGTTTCGTGAGATTCTCGAAGGACGGGTGGCGCGTCGAAAACTTCAGCGAAACGCACCTTGGTATGCTCAGTACAATGTGGGACCTTACACATTGGCTGCTTACAAAGTTGTCTGGCGGAGGATGGATTGGCACTTTCGCGCGGTCCTGGTCGGATCACAGCTCCTGGAAGGCGTCGGGGAAAAAACTGTTATTCCGCAGGAGACTTGCTGCTTTATCCCGGCAGATTCCGCAGACGAAGGGGAGTATCTTGTGGCTGTCCTTAACAGTCGCCTGGTTCGTGCGATGATGTGTGCATGCACCCTCCCAGGCTCGCGGGGATTCGCCTCACCGAGGATTCTTCAAACCCTGGCAATTCCCCCCTACGACAGGCGGTCAACCTTACACCGCCAGCTTGCCGAAATTGGCCGGAAGCTTGTTTTCGGGAATCATTCGCGCAACACGAAACCTCCAGAAGAAAGCCCATGTGAGGCTTCGCTGCCGGACATGCGGTTTGTACGGGACAAATCAAGGGCCTGGGACGATTGTATGGCAAGACTCTATGGGCTTTCGTCGGAAGAATACCAAGAGTTGTGCCGCCAAGACGACGGTGAATTGTGAAGATCAGTCGCTTTATCACGACTGAGGATTGGGACCATTGATCCCCAAACGGCTCAGCCATCGCCCGCGACTTGGTTTGTTCTTATCTTCTTCGGCAGGTTTAGATGTCCCCAGAGTCGCGAGCTTTTCTTCGAGTTCCCGTTGTTTTTCTTCGAGGACCGCGCGTTCGCGGGCAATTTTCGCGCGTTCCAGTGAAATCTCCAACTCTGCTTTGCGGAGTTTTTCCTTCCATTCTTCCTCAAGCTGACGAAGGTGTTCCCGTTGTTCCCTCAGGACTTCATCCTGATCGAACAGCCGTTCAATGGCTGCCGCGCCGACGGCGACAGAGCCGATATTGGTGGATTGATCCTCAAGCAAACGACGCAATTCAGCTATTTCTTTGTCCTTCTCAGCGAGAACGGCTTCTGTCTTCTTGATAACGTCCTGAATACGAAGGCGTTCGGACGCATGTTGTGGATCGGGATCATTCTCGGCCTCAGCCTCGAGGGCTGCGAGGATCCGCTGCTTTTCTGCTTCCCAGTCCAGAATCCGCCCATCCGATGCTATCGTTGGTTGCCTCGCGGGTGATTGCTCAGCCTGGGTCACCCTTCTTTCTAAATCCGCGTTTTTTTGCCGCAATTCGCGAATCTCGGCGATGGCCATCTCGTAACGCTGCTGAAGATCCGAGCTAACGTCAGAGGAACTCTGTCCGCGGAGTTTCTCCAGTTCCTCTTCCAGTTCACTGCAGCGAATCACCAGGGCGTTCAGAGCCGACTCGCGGTCATTCCACTGGGTCCGCCAACGATTCTTCTCTTCTTCAAACTCCGCCAGCAATTCAGCTTCTCGGCGTTGCCATTGGTCAGGATCGTTCTGACCCCGTTGCTGAACTGCAGCGGCCAGTTGTTGCTCAAGATGATTCTTGGTGGTGCGAAGTTCAGCCAACTCCTGCCGCATTTCCGTCAATTCGGCGGTTAGTTGTGCGATCAACTGGGATTGATTCCCCTCACTGGTGCGGAGCGATTCCTCTCTCTCATGAATGGAACGAACAGCGGAGTCCAGCGCTGAAAGAAGTGGTAGGATTTTTTCCGAGGGATCGGGGGTCTCTTGAGAGGCTTGGTTGCGAAGTGATTCGAGCGTCTTCATCAATCCCTGAAGGTGGTCGCCCAGCTCCTGACCGGCCAGACGAAAGCGTTCCTCCTGGCGCGAGAGAATCTCCCGACATCGCGCACGGTGTTCGTGGAGCAGTCGAACAACCTGTTCACCCATCGCCACAGCCTGGGAAGATGTTTGGGAGGCAATCATGGGTCACGTCTTCTGTCTGCTTGACGACAATAAGACATTCGAGAAAAGCGAGTAAGTCTTCATAGAAATCAGTGACGGTCCTCACGATAACGCCTTACGGTGCACGGTCTCCTCCTGCGGGTATACCTATCGCAATCGCGGTCTCCGTTGACAGGACCACAAGGTGACGCAAATCATTCATGAATCATTGGTAGGAGCAATTCATGAATTGCCCCCATTGCTCTCCCACAATGAACGCTCAATGTCTTTGCAAAGTCTTTTGAAAAATCCCTCTGCAATAGGTCTAGCTTGCAGCACGCGACGAGTCAAATCGTCGTGCGAATTATGTGGTTTGGGACGAGATTGTCAGATTTTCCACGCAAGAAACAGAACGGAGAACGAACATTTGTCCGTTCTCCGTTCTAAAAAGCGTCACACATGCTCAGACTTGACAGGTCCGGCTATTGTGCATCTTTCGTAACACCCGGGAAGTCGTCCGTCCGGAACGGCGTGGCCGGCAGGTCGGCCTTGTTCCACAGATTAACCACGGGATAATTGGCCCAGCCGAAACGGACGGCCACGGGCTTTTCGACCTGATCGCTCCACACGACCACGGTGTCACCCTCGATCTTGGCCTCGGCATTGACGAACTTATGGTCTTCTCCACAGATGGTAAAGCCGGTGAGCTTCTCGCCTTTGCAAACAAGGCCACCGTCAACGTGCGTGAAGTGGAGAATGGCCTTGTTGCCTTGAACTTCCATCCGATCGTAAATCGGACCGGAGTATTCAATATCTTCCCCGTAAGCCAAGGCCCGGGCAGCAATCGCCAGCCGATCGCCAACGGGCTGTTTTTTCTTGGGATGGATGTCGTTCTCCTCACCCACATCGGTGATGACGGCCATCGCTGTGTTGGGGAAATGGAGCATCGTGAAAAGTTGCGCTTCACGCAATTCCGCCCAAGCGCTCTCGGTGGGTTCGGTTTCGATCTTCATGTACGGTGCAAGCTGGACGAACAGGAAGGGGAAATCACCCTGGTTCCATGCCTCGCGCCACGAAGCAATCATTGCCGGGAACAGCGTACGATACTGATAAGCCCGACCGGCGTTCGATTCACCTTGATACCAGATGGCTCCACGAATTGCGTAAGGCACGAGCGGCGCAATCATGGCGTTGTACAAGCCCGCCGGACTATGTGGATGTTCCGGTCCCATCGGTGGGCTGGGAGCACGCTGAGTGAAAGATTCCCCGCGCTCTTTGGCTTGCCGTGCTTTTTCGCGAAAAGCAGCCATAGCCTCTTCGTAACGTTTGAGATTCTCCGGATACTTCGCGAGGGCATCCCGGAAGCGATCCACAATGGGGGTCAACTCCGGCATATTTGTGAGCTTGTTCCAATTCGTCCAGGCCTCGGCCGGCGTTCCACCATAGGAGGTATTAATCAGCCCGACGGCGACGCCAAGTTTCTTCTGGAGATGACGACCGAAGAAATACCCTACGGCGGAGAAATCAGGAACCGTGTCTGGTCCGCACACGGCCCATGTTCCCTGCACATCCTTCTGCGGTTCAGGTTTCGCCTGGCGCGGAACGGTGAAGAGTCGAATCATCGCGTTAGCAGAATTCGCAATCTCTTCTTCGGCATTGGCAGAGTTCCTGACGGTCCACTGCATGTTCGATTGCCCACTGCAGATCCACACTTCACCAATCATCACGTTCTTCAGGACAATCTGATTTTTGCCCGCGATTGTCATTTCATAGGGTCCACCGGCCGGAAGAGGCTGAAGCTTGACCATCCAGCTCCCATTGCCATCGGCTTTGGTTGTGACCTTCTGGTCTAGCAGCGTGACGGTGACCTCTTCGCCAGGATCGGCGGTTCCCCACACCGGAATCGGCATCTGCTGCTGCAACACCGCATGGTCGCAGAACAGCGCCATGGGTTTTACATCAGCGCACACGTGGCCGGTTGCAATGAGTACGAGCCACGCCGTCAGTAATCCCCACATTAAACGCCATCTGTTGCAAACACGTCTCATGTCATCCTCCTCATTGAATGTGGGCAGGAAACAGCGAAACAGAACACCCCAGAAACTTGTGATCATTCTGACGAGAACGGAAACTCCCTGCAAGCACCGGTGGTAACAGGCGGGTTGTTCTCACTTTTTTCGGACATGCCCCCATTACGATCAAAGCACGCCCCGACACAACCGCGATTGCCAATCTGAATGATTCGACCATTAGTAGGGACAATTCATGAATTGCCGTACCAGTCTTGGACGATAGGCGTTCCGGACTGCGTGCGGGACCTTTTCACGCAACTGCGCACGTAGGACGGACTGTCTTCCTGTCGTGTCATTTGGGGCATTTCATGGTGGATGTCACTTTTCCACCGCGATGACGTCAATTTCCGCGATCGAAGCAAACTGCTGTCCGCGAATCTCGCGACGTGCAACAAACTTGACGAATCGAGTCGTCACGGGGCTTTTAAATTGGATGATCCTTTCCGCAGATCCACGATTCCAAGTCCCTTTGGCAACCGCTTCTCCCCAGCTTATGCCGTCCTGGCTGATATAAACCTCAAATTCGGCCACCTGACCGTTTGGGTTACCATCTTGCCGCGGAAGAACCCGCAATTCGCTTACGGCAACGTTCTGTTGAAGATCAATGACGATGTGGTGCGGTAATTTGGCGGGTTCTGGACTCCAGGCTGAATGCCACATGGTGTTGGGGTCGCCATCGATGGCAAGAGTCGGTTCAAATCCCGGTTCAAAACTATCAGCGGTAGCCTTGGCGCCAACTTTTTCCAGGAGCCGCGGTTGCCGCCAGAGGGTTTCCCATTCTTTGCGACTTAATGTCACTAATGGTTCTGCGGGTGACAAACGAAGATAATTCATCAAACTCGTGCGAAACTGCCGAGCAACGACGCGATGTGACAAGTCACTGACGATGTCGATGGAACAGACCAGCACTCGACCCGTTCCGACCTTTGCTTCCCAGACGAGGCCGAGTTTCCTGGCCTCGCACCAATCATCAATGGCCTGAACGATAGGCCGAAGTTTGTGCGGTAATCCATCCAGGATCATCGGCTTGCAAGCATCCAGAAGTTCCTGCCATTGCCAGTCTGCGTGGAAGGACGTTGGAAAGCTTTCCAGCGCAGGATGTTCTGGATCACACAGGATGCCCAGCATGTGGACCTTTTGCGACGGGAACGTGATGCGATTCCAGAAGATCGGCTGAAACGTCCCCAGCGTGTTTCCTGCAATCGAGTGCTGGGCTGGCACGAGCAAGACCGTTTGACCCTCTTGCGCCACTCTCCACGCCTCTTCAGGATCACGAATGATGGTTGTATCTTCCGGGCGTTCCGCGGTGGTGGGCGAAGGATAAACCCACATATTCCAATCGTTCTCAAAGGAGGTGCCTTTCAACCGAGCAGTGAGAGAAAGAACCGTCGGCGCTTTGAGATTTGTGACTTCCTTGAGAGGTAGGGTCACCATCTCGCCTTCGCTAAGTTCGCCGGCCGGAAAATCACGAGCGGGCAGTTCTCCTCGGACGATGGATTCGAAAGACTTGCCCGATCGAACCGGCTGGAGTATCTCCCATTCAATAGTTGTGTTTTTCAAATCGGTGGGGCCGTAATTGGCCACATCGATGCGAAACTCCAGTAGGTCATCCACGGTGAAGATGCGTTTCTTCAACCGTGCCAAAAGCACGACGCTGTTGCAAAAACGACTGTACTCGGCAGGGGTGCAGTAGCCTTTGCTTTCCCAAAAAGCGTCCAAAACACCGACGGGTGCGGTACCCTGTCCAGGAAAGTCGTGCAAATCGAGGAGTTGAAATCCTGCCATGCCAGGTGTTCGCAAAGCTGTTTCGATCTCTTGTTTGTACAGGGCAACTTGGAACCGCCCGGAAGCCCGAATGAAATCATCGGCTTGATCCCACATGCCCTTTTTCTGCAAGATGTCGCGGAAGACCTCCACATTGGACCCGCGGAAAAACCCGCGGTATTTCTCTGGCTCTGAGACGACATTGGGGTAAGCGCACCATTGACCAATCTCGTGGCTTATTGTGGGCACCCCTAATTGTTGGATGTATTCTCGATAGTCATCCCAGGTTTGCGGCGGCTTATTGAGTTGCAGTGGTCCCCAGTTTTGCAGGCGTGTTCGAGGTTGAATGTGAAACTGATTGGCCGGGATTTGAGGCCAACCGGAGCCGGACGAATAACATCGTCGTGGATCAGCCGCAATCTGAGTCTCCACCCATTTCGTCAAGAATTCATCGCGTTGTTGGGTTGAACCGCCGGGTTCATTACTCGCGACCATAAGGAGAAACGAGGGGTGGTTGCCATAAGCTCTTCGTATGCGTTCTGCCTCTGCATAAACGAAGGCATCCTGAGGTTGACCGTCACCAAACGAGGTCCAACAGGAACACTCGACCTGGAAATAGAAGCCCATCTCGTCCGCCACCGCAAAAGCCGCCTCAGGAGGACACCACGAATGAAAGCGAAGATGATTAAGACCATGCTTTCGCGCAGCAGTGAGGATGTAACGCCAAGATTCGCGATCAAGAGGTGGGTGGCCGGTTTTCGGAAAGATACAGCATTCTAACGTCCCCCGAAGAAAAATTGGGCGTCCGTTAAGGACGAATCGTGTGCCGCGAATCTCCAGGTCCCGAAGTCCGAAAGAAACGGAGCGACGATGGGAAAGGCTGGAGGTTTCAGCAGGCCGCGGACTGCTGTCAGCTCCGCTTGCGGTCTGCCCCATGTCAAGGGTCAAATCGAGGGCGTAAACAACAGGACTGAATTCGTCCCAAAGGAGGGCCTTGTCCCCCAACTCATAACGAAACTTCGCCTTTGTGCCTTCTCCTGACCAGGTAACCGGCAGGGCAATGGGTGCGGCAGCATGGGTTCTGTCGGAGCCGGCAATTGCGTCGCGAGTGATTGTCCTTGCGCTGACATGCAGTTGCCCATTCCCCGGGCGGCCCGTCAAATTGCCGATCGTTACTTCCACGTCCGCCGATTTTTCCTTCGCGTGTGGGAAGACCTGGATATCTTCAATCCAGACGGGTGGTGTTGCTTCGAGTTCAATCTGTCCGACAACACCGTTCCAGTTTCCCTGGGTCTCATCAGAGACACTGTGGGCGCTTTTCCCGACAGGGATGATGTAGCTGTTATCGACCCGAATGGTGATCCGGTGTTTACCAGGCGAAAGAAACTTCGAGACATCGTAAATATGGGGTGTGGCAAGGGAATCCTGGTGGCCAACTTCTTGCTCATCAATCCAAACGCGACTCTCCCAGTGAACACGTTCGAGAAAGAGGGTGATGTGAAGACCTTCCCATTCCTTTGGTATTTCCACATCGCGCTGATACCATGCCGGACCCACGTAATGCCGTGGGGGCGTCAGAAAGAAAGGCGATAGAAACGCGCCTTCTTTGAAATACTGGGCGAAAAGTGGATCGTCAGCGCGCTTTAGGCCGATTCCCGCCAGCCATTGACTACGGGGACCTGGTGGGTCACCGTACCCTTGAGCCTGTAACGTGCCCGGCAAACGGATTTGGTCAGGTAGATCCCGTGTCCACCACTTCTGATCAATGCCAGCGTTGTCGCGGTCTAATTGAAATCGCCATATTCCAGACAAGGGCAACGGCTCGTATTGGGCGCTAACCTGCTTATGAAGCGTGAACACAAGCCCTATTAAGAGGACGAACCAAATTTGACGACCACGATGGCTTCGCATTTTCCAGTCTCCTAGCCGCGCAATCTCACCTGGGAGTTCTTGTCAACTATTCATGGAGGTTCACACCGCAATCGGATCGCGATCGGACAGGAACGCGATTGCCAATACGAATCCTTGATTTACCGGTGCGGGTAATTCATAAATCGCACCTTTCGGCTTTCGGACAACAGACCCTCCAATCTCCGTGCCGAGCTATCTAACATAAGCAGATCGTTTTCAAGAAACCATGGTGTGTTGCGGTGAAGTCTTTCCCGTGCGGGGGAACTACTGCGAGAATGGGATGTATTGTAAAATGCAAGGTTTTGGCGGCAATGCCAGCCGTTTCGCGGCCTGGGCGTGCCACTCCTCACGAGGCATTGACCCAGGAGCCGGTTTTCGCCAGGGCAAGATTGTTCTGTTCCACACGGGGGTTTTGGCGTGAATCCAGACGAACTGAAGTATACTAAGACGCACGAATGGGTTGCGATTGAAAAAACAGGAGATGGTAAAACGCTTGCAATCGTGGGAATTACCGACTTTGCGATACAATCTCTGGCGGATTTGGTATTTCTCGAATTGCCTCCAGTTGGAAAAGAGATTCAAGCCGGAGAGCCGCTTGGCCAGGTAGAATCGGTTAAGGCTGTCAGCGACGTTTACAGCCCAGTGACCGGACGTGTTGTTGAAGTCAATTCGCAGGTTGTCGAACGTTTGGAAGACCTCACAGCAGATCCCTTTGGACGAGGATGGCTGGTTAAACTGGAGGTGACCAATCCGGCAAACCTGGCAGGGCTTCTCGACCGCACGAGTTATCAAGCACAATGTGCGGCTGAGGCAGAAGAACACTGACACTGCGTTTTGTGTGTGCAGCAGGGGTTGCTTTGTGAAGCTGGGGTTTCTCTGGGGCGTTATCGGATTTGATGGACGTGATGCTCTCTTTGAGGGGGAGAGCCTGTAAGTGGGCTGCCCGTCAACGGAACCATAGAATTCTTTGACAAATGGGATTTTATTGTCCGCTGAAGATTGCATGACGGCGGATTAGGGTCGGAGTCTTCTCCGTTAGTGCTTGGGGATTGATGCGAGATGGCGTATTTACCACAGACCGAGCATGAAGTCCGGGCGATGCTGGCAGCAATCGGCGTTCCTGATGTGGACTCGCTTTTTGCTGCGATCCCACCAGATTTGCGACTCAAACGTTCCCTGAATCTGCGGCCCGCGCTTTCTGAATTGGAATTGACGCAGCATCTCGAAGAATTAGCCTCCGAGAATCAGGCGACACACCAATTCACATGTTTTCTGGGCGGCGGGGTTTATGACCACTTCATCCCCGCGGTGGTTGATTTCGTTGCCTCGCGGAGTGAGTTCTACACTTCTTATACCCCGTATCAGCCGGAGGTCAGCCAGGGTAACCTTCAGGCTTTTTTTGAGTACCAAACCCTCATCACACAACTAACGGGGATGGATGTTTCCAATGCCAGCCTCTATGACGGGGCCAGCGCGCTGGCGGAAGCCGTTCTGATGGCCCTGGGGGCACAAGCGGGCCGACGACGTGTCCTGATCCCCGAAAATGTCCACCCGGAATATCGCGCGGTCGTTTCGACCTACCTGCAACATGTTGCTGCGGATATTGTGGTCTTACCGGCGCCGGAGGGTGTGCTCCAACCGCAAACACTCCATCATGCCCTTGAACAAGGTGACACCGCGTGTGTCGTTATTCAACAACCGAATTTCTTTGGGTGTGTGGAATCAGCAGGGCGGCTTGCCGAAGCCACACACCAGGCGGGAGCGATTCTGATCGCTGTTATCGATCCCATCAGTTTGGGAATCCTCCGTCGCCCGGGTGACTTTGGCGCTGACATTGTTGTGGCGGAAGGTCAATCCCTTGGTTTGCCAATGATGTGGGGAGGTCCCTACCTGGGAATCCTCGCATGCCGAGAGACTTTTCTTCGACGACTCCCAGGGCGACTGGTTGGGCAGACGGTCGATCGCCGTGGCAATCGGTGCTGGGTCCTAACCCTGCAAACACGTGAGCAGCACATTCGCCGGGAAAAGGCGACGAGTAATATCTGTACAAATCAGGGGCTGATGGCTTTGCGGGCGACAGTGTATTTGGCGGCCATGGGACCTCGCGGCCTCCGAAGAGTCGCCGAAGCCTGTTTTCAAAAGGCCCACCGTTTGCATCGGCAACTGTGTGAGGATGCGGGTTTCAAACCCTTGTTTTCGGCCCCGTTTTTCAAGGAGTTCGCTGTGCAGGCCGGGTCATCGGACGAGGTTGCCGCTCTCCTCGAAGGAGCCGAACACGAAGGATTCTTTGCCGGTTTGCCGCTCGGCCGGTGGTATCCTCAGCACGGAGATGCCTTCCTCATCGCTGTGACCGAAAAGCGTACCGAACAAGAGATGGATCATCTCGTGACAATTCTCAACAACCTGAGGCAAACACGTTAATCATTCCAAAGTTTGTGGCGTAACAACTGTCGCGGTGTTGGATCAACCATGCGAAACCGAGAAGCAACGCAGCTGATATTCGAGCTTTCCCAGCCGGGATCAGGGGAAGAGTATCTTCCGGCAGTTGGCGTCAGCGAGGTTGAACTCGCCTCGTTACTGCCGGCGGAAGAACTGGCCAGTCATTTGCCGCCGTTGCCCGAAGTGAGTGAACCGGTTCTCATCCGGCATTTCATCAATCTGTCCCAGCAGAATATGTCGGTTGATACCCATTTTTATCCGCTGGGATCGTGCACGATGAAGTACAATCCCAAGCGGAACGATCGTTTGGCACAACTTCCTGGGTTCCAGAATCTCCATCCTTATCAGCCGGAAGACACAGTGCAGGGGCTATTAAAGGCGTTGCACTGTCTTCAGGAAATGCTAGCAGAGATTGCCGGCATGGACGCCGTGACCCTGCAGCCTGCCGCAGGCGCTCATGGCGAACTTACGGCCTTGCTGATTGCCGCTGCGTACTTCCGGCACCGGGGTGAACACCGGAATACTGTGTTGATTCCCGATGTTGCCCACGGCACGAATCCTGCCAGCGCTGCAATGGCAGGTTTTCGCACAGTAGAGGTCAAAAGCAATGCGCATGGCCTAGTTGATCTTGATGACCTGCAGGGGAAACTCAATCACCAGACGGCCGTGTTCATGATCACCAATCCCAATACGCTGGGTCTGTTCGAGACGCAGATTCGGCGAATTGCCGACATGGTGCACGAAGTGGGCGGCCTCGTTTATATGGATGGAGCCAATATGAACGCCATGCTGGGGATTGTGCGCCCTGGCGACTGTGGGGCCGACATGATGCACTTTAACCCGCACAAGACCTTCAGCGGACCGCACGGTGGGGGTGGACCCGGTGCGGGACCGGTTGCGGTGAAGAAGCACCTGGCCGATTTTCTTCCCATCCCCGTCATTATGGAAAGATCTCCCGGCCGGTTTGTCCTGGATGATAACCGCCCGCTTTCCATTGGCAAAGTGCGGAGTTTCTACGGGAATATCGGGGTCCTTCTGCGTGCCTATGCCTACATTCGAACGCAGGGGCCAGAAGGATTGTCTCGTGTCAGTCAACGAGCGGTTCTCAATGCGAACTATCTCTTGAGTCAGGTCCGAAATATTATTCCGGTTCCTTACGGAACACGCTGCATGCACGAGTTTGTGGCTTCGGCTTTGAAGATCAAGACCAGCCGGGGAATCTCTGCTATGGACATCGCCAAACGGCTGTTGGACTATGGTTTTCATGCTCCGACAGTGTATTTCCCCCTGGTGGTTAAAGAGGCCCTGATGATTGAACCGACGGAAACCGAGAGCAAAGCCACGCTCGACGCTTTCGTGGAGGTGCTCAGATTGATCATGCAGGAACCAGCCGAATTGGTTCATGAGGCGCCTCACACCACGCCTATTTCCCGTCCAGATGAAGTCCAGGCTGCTCGGAAGCCGATCCTCAAGTGGACGCCCGTTGAACGCTCCTCCGCCGGTTAGAATTACGACTTGCGGCGCAAAACTAGGGTTTCGGGGCTGTGTGGGACGGGTTGGCTGAAATTTCTGGCTGTGGCCAGAGTAGATGAATTCGGTGATCCGAGTTGAAACCGATTCTCTGTGCTAGTGCCTCATAGCGCGGTTCCCGATAAGCGGTCGCGGCAATGCGCAAAAGTGACGCCAGTTTTTTTTGGGTCGAGATCGTGAATCTGCCGATATGTCCATTTCTTCTCGCCGGTGGCATAAGGGATTAGCCATTCCAGGGCCTTGCGGATGCTTCGTCCATCAGTTGTTTCTGCCTGCCAAAGGTCCACGCCGACTCGTTGTCCCAAAATGGCCAGGTTGAACATACCCTGAAGGTTCATCACACTGTAGTCCCAGGAGCGAGTGCGTGCCAATTCCAATGGTTGGCGGCCGTCCGGTTCGATCTGGGTGGCGATCCGACGGGCAGGCACACTTTGCAGGACCTCACGAGCGATTTCCGGCCGGTCGACGAAAAGGGCGAAACTGACGACCTGCACATCGTACCAGGTTCCATGATTATTAGGGGCTCGATTCTCATCTTGGCCATGTCGGCTTTCTCGCAGCCATTGCAGGTAGTTTCGAAACCATGCTTCGATGCCCTGTTGGTCGACTTCCGTCCAGGACCGGGAACCGGCGAGCATGCCCACGGCGTCCACGAGGCGGCAAAGTTGGGCCGTATCGATAATGCCGATTCCGCGGCCTTCCGTACGACCGGGAACGGCCTGCCCATACTGGAGGTGTGGATTCATCCGCGTGGCTTCGTCCAGAAACCAAACCCGTATGAGCCGGGCCGCATGATCTCCGTAACGTTCGTCGGAAGTCAGGTAATAGGCGAGCGCAAGGGTATCGACGGCGGTTGTCATTCGGGTCAGCGGCACCCGGTCGTAAGAGTCCCCCTCCGGATTAACTTCGCCATCCTTCTGGATATAAGGCAAGCCATCGGGTTTGGTTGGATCAGGCCACCAGTAAGGACCGAGACTCATATAGTCGTGTTTATCACCGCTGGGTGGGGTGAATGGCTTATCCATCACGGAAAAGGGACCGGCCTTGAGGGCCTCATCCGCATCGTGGCGCAGTCTCTTGATAGCATCGGCAAGGGCGGGATCATTGCGAGTCACCCGCTCCCGAGTGCGCATCAATGATTGAGCATCAATCAGAAAGATACGCGGTGGTTTGGTGATGGTCTCGCCTTCATTGGCTGCACGAGTGACATGACATCGTGCGCCGGCAAGGGTAATGAACACGGCGATAAATGCCACTCGTAACACGACAAACTCGCGCTGCCGTAACTGCTCCTTGGTGTCTGCCATGCGAGGTTTCACGATCATGACTCCTCAACTGAATTCCTGCGCAAGGAAATCGGAACACTGTCGTGGTTTAACCCGGCCCATCGCGAAAGTATTCGCACTGGTACTCGGGGTCCTGCCATGTGGCGCTCCGATTACGGTATGGACCAACGAAACTACACAACGAATGCGTGCGGGACGACATCAACAATTCGAACGGTGGGTATGCCTTGGTGAGGCGATTCTTGAAGCATAACGTGTCAAATGTCTGGGATCGCGATCTGTCACCGAAGCGTTTACGTCGTGGACGTGGATTGCGGCTATTGTCCGGTTGATGGAACAACCAGTTCATCGTCCGTAAAGACCGGATCGGACGGATCTGGGACGTGGAAGTAAGTTGCTTCGCCATGGGGGTCAGGAAACTCGGTCAGCGTCAGTGTATGGACAGGTTCTGCATGAGGGTACCACGCGCCGGGTGACCACGCCTTGATCCGACACGCGAGTCCGTCAGGATGAACCGAGTCGTCCGGGATAGGTCCTTCCAGAGTCTCAGGATTGATTGTCAATAACCGCAAATCCACGTCCTTAAGACCTTCGTGTTTTGCTCGGTTGAGGCAAAACACCAGTGGACCGTACATGATGGCGACACGTCCCACCTGCGCGCGGCGACCTTTGACGAATCGCAGTTTCAGGGGCAATTCCAAAACAACCTGATCGCCTGCCTTCCACGATCGTTTAAGCACAGCCCAGTTGCCCCCTTTGACCTTGATGGGCTGCTCTTGGCCGGACGAATGTATCATCGCTTCATCACAAAACCCCGGAATGCGCAGGCGAACTTCAAACTCCTCGAGTTGCTCGGGCTGAAGAGTGAGCGTGATCTTCCCATCATGTGGATAACGTGTGTCTTGACGCAGGTTGACCGTTCGGCCGCTTGGCAAAGGAAGTCTCATTTCACATGCCGTGTAAAGGTTCACCGCCACACCTTGCGGCGTCGCATACGCCACCATGGTGGGAAGCTCCGCAACGATCCGCCGATAGTTGTTTGGACAGCAATAAGTATCAGACGAGAAGTACTGCCGGGGACCGTCAAACGGCGTGTAGTACCGAATTTGCCTTCCGTCGGGAGATTGCGCCGCAAAAAGCCCGTTGTAGATGGCACGTTCCATAACGTCGCCGTACAACGACTGGCCTTCACGTCGCATCATTTCGTCGAGAAAGCGGATGAGATATGCGGTCGCGCATGTCTCGCCGAGGTTGATCGTGCCCGCCTGGGTATTGTGCCAGCATTCGTGGTCGCCACACTCTCCAGTGATGACCAGTCCTTCACCATGCAGAAGGAAATCGAGCGCCTGACGACTTGCCCGCCAAAGCCGGGTGTCAGGCTGGACATCGTTCAATCGCAATTGGGCAATAGAGCGACAAAGATAGGCATAGATATGGCCCTCAATAGGCCCATGCCGTCCAAGGACAATGCGAGCCTCCCATTCCGGGAGTTTGCGAAAGTCGGTTACGAACCTCAGATACTTCGTGTCGCCTGTTTCGGCGGATAAGAACAGAAAGGCGTTTTCCAATCCAGTTACGGCCATATAGACTGTGATCTGGCCGCCGCCCGGTTTGTTATCAGGCTGGGCTTCCCAGTTACGAATGATGTAATCGGCCAATGCGCGGGCACAATTCAAGGAGTCTTTGTTGGCGAAGAAATGATGATCAGAGGCCAGGGCATACACGAGATAGCACATTTCGTGGATGTCCCACAGGCTCCACATCCGGGAGTTCGGCTCCATCAAACCGATATAACCGTCCGGCTCCTGAAGTTTTTTGATTTCAGAGGTTATCCTCGTCTTCAATTCGACCAATCGCGGATCTTGGGTATGAGCAGCGAGGCGGACAATACTGTCGAGGAGCTTGCCCAGACCGACGTAACCGTCTTTTTTGTCCCGCTTGCGAAAAGGCTCAAGGAAGTCGCGTTCAATATCCAGTTTCAGGATGTTGTTTTCGATCGTGACCTGAATGCGGCGACCAATTTCCCCCTGCACGTGAATATCGGAGGGCGCGACACCGCGCCACAGTGTCGCTTGAGCGGGTGCTGAATCGCTGACGTTTTCCGCCGATGCGAACAACCCTATCGTCAGTGTTACGATAACCAGGGTGACTGCGGCCATAGAACACTTAACGTTGTCGCGGCGCATCATTGGTTGGAGTCTCCTCTTTTGGTCCGGCTCATTATGGAGCGCCCAAAGGTTTGACCAACGGATTTCTGTTCAGATATTCCCCCACCCTTAGGTGGGCAACGATATTATGGCGTGTTGGTTACCCAGCAGAAGACTACGATGAGACGACGCACTATCAACCCCAGGATAGAGGCCCGTAGTGCCATCGGAGAGCGTGCCCTTGCTTACACAAATGCTTCGTTTATCGGTAGGGACAATTCATGAATTGCCCCTACCCTTCTTTGAGCAATGAATGCTCTCGAATGGGTGTGGAGCCATTTGATTTGGCAGGGAGTACTTTGCTAAGGATCGTGTTCGGTCCCATTGCCTGGCTATTTGGGGCAAGAAACATCGACGCCGACAATGACGCCGTTGACCGAACATGCCCGCCCTGAAAACTCCTTTTGCATTTCACAAATGCCTCTTGTCCTTGACTGATTGAAACTGTCGCGTAATATTATTGCACGGGCAAGGGTGGTTCCTTTCGGGAGGAGACGTGTCATGTTGCGCTCCGTAGCCACTGCGTTTGCTGTTTCTGCTGCTTTTCTTTTGGGAAACGTGTTTGCTCTGGAGATTCAGGTCTCGCCTGCAGTTCTAGTCGTGAAGGCAAAGGCCGCGTGCGATTGCATCACAATCCACACGGGCGTGCCATACGACACGACGGCCCCTGAGTCCGTGACAGTTAATGGGGCCAATATTGCAATCGTGGGCACGTTTGCTGACAACCGGGGTGATTTGGTTATAAAGTGCTCGCGTAGCGAGGTGAGTGACAAGCTTGAGAGCACAGAGGAGCGTCCGAGTCAGGCGACTTTTGTCGTGACAGTGACGTTTGCCGACGGGAGTTCCGACTCAGGTTCGCAAACGATTCCCGTTAAATGGTAGCGCGGTAATCACGCGAGATACCCTCTGACGAAAGTCCGCGACTTACTTTGCTCTTCGGCCACGCGAAGTAAAGACCGCTTCGGACGGTTTTAACGATCGGTTTCTTCAAAACCGGTGCGATCACTGAAGCATTGCCGCATCGGAGACGCTATACTGAGATCGTGCTTTGGGGGACTCCGTAGGGTCCTTCCACGAGGCTAATGACTCGGTAGAGGTCTTTCTTGGTTGGTCCATGGGAGTTTAACAGTCCCAGGAGGATGCGGCTATGCTCGATCGAAGTGATGTCAGCGAGAAGTTTGTCTCCTGCGATCGCAGAGCTTTTTTGCGCAAGGTCTCAGCGGGTGGTATCGTCGCTGGGTTTGGTGGATACCAGGTATTCGCTGAGCAAGAAGCAGCTTCAGAAATGCTTTCGACGATTGCGATCGGTCCATATCGCGTGACCCGATTGGTCGCTGGTTGGAATCCCATCGGTGGGTACTCGTACCTTGGCCACCACATGGACCAGCACATGAGGGAATACTTTACGGTGGAACGCACGGTTGAGTTCTTGCTCAACTGTGAGCGAGCGGGGATCAACACGCATCAATTCTCACCCTCAGACAAGATGCCGGAGGTGATTCGCCGGTTGCGAGACCAGGGGTCCCGTATGCAGCTTATTTGCCTGTGTTCCGGGCAGGAAGGCGTTAAGGAAATGGTCGAGTCCACTCGGCCCATCGCGATGGCTCATCATGGGGGCGTGACCGACAGGTTGTTCGCAGAGGGAAAAAGCCAACTTGTCCACGATTTTGTGAAGCAAGTTCACGATCTTGGGGTACTTGCGGGTGTGTCGGCCCACAATCCCGACTGCATCAAGAAGATTGCTGACGAGGGTTGGGAAGTGGACTTCTTTATGTGCTGTTTCTATTTCCTGACACGGAAGGACCCGCCACCGATTTCCACACTTGAGGTCAGTTACGCCTTCTATGCCGATGATCCATCTGTCATGACTTCCGTCATGCGGCAGGTGACGCAACCGTGCCTGGGATTCAAGATCCTGGCAGCGGGGCGAAAGTGCTTAAGCCAGCAAATGGTGCGGGATGCCTTCCAGTTTGCGTTTGACAACATCAAGCCGACTGACGGCGTGATCGTGGGGATGTATCCCCGATTCTTTGACGAGATCACGGCCAATGTTGGGTACACGCGGCAGTTCGCTCGGACAGGCAAGGTGGCGACACCATCGTAAGCTTCGTTGCCCAAAATGTAATGAAGGGGAACCTCTGGCATTCGAGTGCTTTGGTTTTTCTTTTTTTCTGGATATGGCTTGCTCCAGACCTCAGGCGGAGACGCTGTCAACAGGTTTGTTCGCGCAAATGCATGTTTTGTTTCCAACAAGGGCGATTAGAACAGCCGTCCTACGGCGGTTGAATTCTGCGTCGTTCGATCAAGGTTTCCGGCGAACGGGGTAACTCCGCAGCCAGGTCCGACCGCAGTCTTATCAACTGGGTGCCCGCCCCGAATTCTCCTCCTGGTTAGGGGGCGAGTCGTAAAGCCCCAGCACTCTTTTGACAACGCCCGATTTGATCTTTTTGACAAGATGATTGGCTGCGCTGACTGTATGTTCTTTTTTTCTGTGGCAATTGGCTATTTACATCTTTAATGTCAAATAAGACACTTTTAATAAGCAAAAATCATTTCGCAAAATAGTTGACTCACAAGCGCGCCGCGGATAAACTGGGGCCGGTGTTCGGGATCGTTGATCCTGACCCTTGGGAAAGGGGATTGGTCCACTGCTTGACCTTCGATGAGGAGGTGTGAAATGAGGTTCGGGCTGACTCGGCAGGTTCGCGGCTTCACACTGGTTGAGCTTCTCGTCGTCATAGCGATTATCGGAATCCTCATCGCACTCTTGTTGCCTGCTGTTCAGGCGGCCCGTGAAGCAGCGCGACGGAGCCAATGCACGAACAACCTGAAACAACTGGCTTTGGCCTTTCACAACTACCACGACAGGTGGAATCGGTTTGCTCCAGGTTTGGTGAAAATGGGCAACTGGTTTGCAACCAATAATTGTCCGGAGGGCCAGTGTGGGACCTGGTCATGGGGGGCCTTCATCCTACCGTATGTGGAACAGACGGCGCTGTATCAGCAACTCAACCCCATCATGATCCCGGCAGATGCGGCCATCCAACCGGACCCAGTTTACAACATTGTTCGTCGTCCCATGGCCGTCTTTCGTTGTCCTTCCGATACAGGTCCGGATACGAATACAGCTCGGAGAGTCCCACGAATCGGGTTTTATGGTAACACAGATTGTACAACGGGTTGTGTAGAAGTGCTCCTCGCCAACTATGTTGGCTCCAACAATAGCTACGATCTGAATCGGGAGTATTCCGGCACGGATCAATTTAACGGATTTATGGGTTACGGGCAGACGAGTGATCGACCACCGCACTGCACGCCGTTGAACGAGGTTTCTGATGGGACGAGCAACACGTTTGCTTTGGGAGAGCGAGCATGGCGGATTGGAACGAGGGACCTGCGTGCAGCCGTGCCTATCATGGCAAACGGTGATACAGGAAATCACTCACTTCAGGGACAGGTGTATGCCATGGCGTGTGGGCGCTGGCCGTTGAATTGCACGTTTGATCCAGCCTGCGACCGCGGGTTCAGCAGTATGCATTCCGGCGGAGCAAACTTCACCATGGTTGATGGATCGGTTCGGTTTATTTCGCAAACCATCGATCACAATCCCGCCACAAGTGCCATCGACAGCGTATACGAGCGATTGATTGCCATTTCAGATGGGCAGTCGGTGCAGATACCCTGATTATCGCTGCTAAGGGAACGTCGGTGCTTCGGGCAGGTTTCGCAGATTGTTCGGAGATTCAAGGAAGACAGCATGGCAGGAAAGTATTCTTGTTTGGGTTTTATCGTTTTGAGTCTTGCGGTATCGCAGGGATGCTCGCCAGGTGGACCCGCGCTGGGGCGAGTCGAAGGTACCGTGACGCTTGATGGGGTCCCGTTGGGTGGGGCAAGGGTCGTTTTCACGCCCGTCGATGGAGGTCGACCGTCGATGGCAGTGACCGACGGAAGCGGCCATTATGAGCTTGAGTTTGCTGGCGGGATTAGAGGTGCGGTGGTGGGTAAGCACAAGGTGAGTATTTCAACGTTTGAGGCAGGTGAAAAGGACGATTCGGGGAAACTCGTTGGGCATGTCCCGGAGCGCGTGCCGCCCAAATACAATCTTGAAACAACCCTGGAACAGGAGGTCAAACGTGGATCGCAGGTGATCGATTTCAAACTGGAGTCGCGGTAAGGAATTGAGCCTGAAATTGCATCGAGAGTCGTTATGGTTTTTTCACTGTATCAGGTTGGGAGGTGCCGTATGTCTCGTCGAAGAGGTTTTACTTTGGTGGAGTTGCTCGTTGTCATTGCGATCATAGGGATTCTCATAGCGCTCCTCTTGCCGGCTGTTCAGGCGGCACGTGAGGCGGCAAGGCGGTCTCAGTGTACGAACAATCTCAAACAACTGATGTTGGCAGTTCACACATATGTGGATACCTATCAGCGGCTACCCACGCGGCAATCGGGAACGGGAAATATTGCCACGGGCTACCAGAGATTACGAATCAGTGGCTGGGTTCAACTGGCCCCGTTTTATGAACAAAAGGCCATTTATGATATGGCAATGCAGGCCAATGACAGCCCCTGGAACGCAGGGACATGGCAGACAACAATCATTCCCGTGCTGAACTGCCCCAGCGACGGCGGCGACATTGCCCCTCGCGGATCGATTCGGGGAACAACGAGCTACGCTTTTTGTGCGGGTGACAACTATGAAGCGTCGGTCCACAGTGCTGCGGAACGTTCTGATGCCAACCAAGCCGCTGCTTTGGCAAATACGCCCATCAAGAATCGGGGCATGTTTGGCCGGCAGGACTATAACTCGCTCGCCCATGTGGCAGACGGCACAAGCAACACGATCGCGCTGGCTGAACGGTCTCGACCGAAGCGGGACAACGACAAAGGATCGGTCATTAACGATACAAGTGGCGATCCGGCCACGTACATTCCGTTAACGTGCCGAGCTTATTGGGCGGGGAATGGATATGTGAGCGGCGCCCCAATCTTCACGGGTGATACGTCTCCGGGTTATCGCTGGGCTGACGGGGCCGCATTTTTCGCCGGGATAACAACAATTCTGCCACCCAATTCGGCTGTTTGTTTACTTGCGGGCGGAAACTGGGCTGGATTGGCAGGGCACTTCGCACCAGGCTTGTGGACTGCCACGAGTGAGCATCCCGGCGGGGTGAACGTCGCCATGGCCGACGGAAGTGTGCGCTTCATCAGCGATACGATCGATTGCGGAAACCTGGGTGTTGTGGCGCCCAGTGCGACTGCGTCGGGGATGAGTCCTTACGGGGTCTGGGGAGCACTCGGAACAAAGGCCGGTGGAGAAACGGTCACGAGTTTCTAAGGTCCTCTCATTGAAAGCACGAGTCGTTTGTCGGCAATCATCGGCTTGAGAAGTTTTGGTGCGCGCAGGAGAAGTTCGTTATGAGCCAAAAGAATTGGCAGACGATTGCGTTCTTTGGTTTGTTAGCGTTGGTCTCGCTGGTGCTGGGATGTCAAAGACGGTCTCGCGGCAATATTCCGCAAACGGCGCCGGTTTCGGGGGTTGTACTCTTGGACGGACAGCCCGTTGAAGGTGCAATGGTGGTGTTTGTCCCCACTCAATCGCCGGGCTTCGGTGCTTACGCGATGACGGATAGTTCGGGCCGCTTTCAATTGAAGAGTTCGGAAGATGTAAGCGGTGCCGTGCCCGGGAATTATCTCGTTCAGGTGACGAAACTGGTGACCAGTACGGGCGGAGCCCAGTTTGTGGTTCAGGAAGATGTGGAACATGCCCAGGCGGCAGGTGGATCGGTATCGCAGGAGGCCACCGTGACCAAAAACGTCCTGCCTGAGAAATACAGTAATGCGAAGACCTCGGGCATAGAGGTTACTGTGCCGGCAAGCGGGCTCGATAACGTTGAGATCAAGCTGAGCAGCGGGGGATGATTCACCGCTGTGACCCTCAGCAACGAAGTGAGCGTATGATCGGTTAGTAGATCTCGCCTGGCAAACGTCGTTGGTGGGCACTTCGACTGTGCGGAGTCCTTAATTTGTTTGCGCTGGCAGAGTCGGCAGAATCAGGGCCAGGGTGGTGGACCGAGTTACGGGCGTTTTCCACACTCTTCAGGACGTCGGGGCCGTTTCTGCTTTGCGTCGTCATCTACTTAGGACAGGCCATTGTTGGCTACTGGCCAGTTCTCCAGTATCCAACGACGACATTACCCTGTGGTAAACCGACCGTTGGCGTTGTCGCCCTCTTCAATGCTTGGACGATCTGGTGGAATGCGGACCGGGTCGAACACGGTTTTGCAGGGTACTGGGATGCCCCCGTTTTTTGGCCTGAAAAAGGTTGTCTTGCGCTGTCGGAGCCGCAGCCGTTGACACTTCTCGTCGCGCCGGTTGTGTGGCTGTGGGGGCCAATTGTGGCCTACCACACCTACTTCTTGATGAATACATGGCTCAACGGCGTCTTCGCATTGTTGTTGGCAAGAAGACTTGGGATGAATTGGTGGATAGCCGGTTGGTGTGGAGCACTGGTTGTGTGGCTACCCCTTATTTACCAGCAGCCTGAGCTGCTCCAATATGTACCCCTTTGGCCCATCCTGTGGACCTGGGACATTTGTTTCCGGATACTCCGAAGTCCTGCCATAAGCCGGGTGATTGAACTTGGGATAGCCATAATTGTTACCTTTGCTGCCAACCTACACACAGGCGTCTTCTCCGTGGTTCTTCTGGCGGCTGGTGGTTTGACATTGGCATTATGGGACGCCCGAAAAAAGACTGTTGTTTCTTTATAGTGGCGTGGGACTGGGACTTTTGGCTGCAACGCCAATCTTGATTCCGGTCATGACAGTTCTTTCCCGACATGGCAGTCATCGGCCGCTGGAAACCGTAGCTGCCCTGTCGGCACGACCTAGCGACTGGCTTCAGACACCCCCGCATGCCTTGGAGGGTCGGGTGTTCGGACAACAGAACTCGAGACGAGTGTTTAACCCAGGATGGTTGCGTGCGTTGCTTGCCGGAGTTGCGATCGCCAGGATCTTCGCGAAACGACAGGACTTAGACATCCGCCAGGCGTCGCTTCTTCTTACCACTATCGCTTGCCTTGCCGTGTGCGGTTCGTTTGGGCCAAATCTGAAGATCTTTGCTTTCTCTCCGTGGAGTTGCCTCCATCAATCGGTGTCTGCTGTCTCCTGGATTCGCAGTCCCTATCGATTCGCGTATGTTGCACAACTGGCGATTCTTATTTTGAGCGGTCTGGGACTCAACTTCTGCGTTTACGGGCTTCTGGCGGCAAAGAAAACAAACGTAGTAAACCCAGGAGTGTACCGGGTACCCGCCTCAGTGCTCTTTGCTGGATTCGTACTGGTTGAAGTCTTGCCCGCTCAGCCGTCGCTTGTCCTTACACCCAATCTGAAGAATCCCCCTGATTGGGTACAATATCTCAGTCGCAATCGAGAAATGAACGGGCCGATTCTTATTCTGGACTTTCCTTCGGGGAAACAGGTTATCGAGTATGATCGCACAGTCCGCGCCATGTTGTGGCAATCTCAATTTCACTTGCCACTTGTAAACGGCTATTCTGGCTTTTTCCCCGAAAACTGGGTGAAACTTTCGCACGTTTGGAGGACATCGCCATATAGTCGCGAGGCCTTTGAATTGCTCCGGCGCGATGGTGTGGCCATTCTGATCCGGCCACCAGGTTTTCCTCCACCACCAGATGGCGATTTATCGCCTTTTCAGTTGAAATGTCTTACAACGACCTCTTCGGGAGTCACGGTGTATCGGCTTACGTGGGATTCCAATTCAAGGCCAATTCGATGAGATTTTGTCCGCGCGGGGAACAACGGGGTCAATAGTGTCCGAAGACCATCGCTTTTATTTGATGGCTCGGCCATCCCATCATTCAGACAGACGGCGCACTAGGCTAGTCTCTGGCAGCTTGTTCCACAGTTCGTTGTTGCTGATAATGTCCGTTGTTTTAAGAGACGTTCTATAAGCACTGCTGAGTGAGACGCCAAGAGTGGGCGGTCCCATCAGCGGAACTTGATTCTGTGGCACAGGCCGATTCAGGAGGTGATTATGGGCAGGCAGATGCTCGTGGTAGGTTTTCTGTTGGGGAGTCTGATAATAGGCAGCAACGGACTGGCCGCCGAGTCTTCTTCAGTGGGCGCTCTCCCTGTCGGAGGGCATCCGCCGGCTCTGCGATTTCCGCACTTTCCGGATACACTTCATGCCGTCATATGGCGGAATTGGGGATTGGTCCCTTCAGCGCATCTGGCACAAGTTTTGGGGACGTCGCCAGAAAAGGTCCGGGAACTGGCCCGCTCGATGGGACTTCCGGAGTCTCTTGACGGTGCGGAAGACCTCCGGAAAAGAGGATATATCACCCTTATTCGCCGGAATTGGCACCTCCTGCCGTATGAGCAGCTTCTTCAGCTGCTGAATATGTCACCAGAAGAGCTTGCTTACGTCTTGCGTGAAGATGATTTTCTATATGTAAAACTTGGGAATCTCAAACCGCGATGCGAAATCGTTCGATATCAGGAACCGAGTGAGCAGGTTCGCAACCAGGAAGCCTGGATGCGAAGCGTCCTGTCAAAACATTTTGGAGAACGAATACCCTTGGCGGAACAGAAGCGTTTCGCCTTTGTGGAGGAATTATCACAGCCCCTTGAGGGGTTTCAGCCGAGAGAAGACAACAAGTGGGATCGTGGATTGCGTTTCATTTATTCGTATTTCGCCCCTTATGGAGATCCCCTCCTTCATCCCGAGCTTGACCCGTATCCAGATGGGCTACTCCAACGGCTGTCACTGTTGGGAGTCAATGGGGTTTGGCTTCACGTGGTTCTGCGAAACCTGGCTCCCGGTGGTGATGACTTTCCCGAGTTTGGAGTGGGACACGAGGTTCGTCTGGAGAATCTCCGCAAATTGGCGGCCCGGGCGAAGAAATATGGCATCGGGATCTATTTGTATATCAATGAACCGCGGGCGATGCCGGAAGCATTTTTCCAGAACCGGCCGGAGATGGCCGGGGTGAAGGAAGGCGAATTTCGGACGATGTGTACAAGCGATCCACGGGTTCGTCGATGGCTTCGGGAATCGCTGACGTTCGTGTTCCAACAGGTGCCGGACCTGGCGGGCGTGTTTACGATATCGGCTTCTGAAAACCTCACGAATTGTGCCTCGCATGGTCGCTGGAAGGATTGCCCGCGGTGTGCCGGAAGAAGTGATGATGAGATCATTGCCGAAGTCAATCGCACGATTGAGGAAGGAGTTCACGCAGGCAATCCCAAAGCAAGAGTGATTGTCTGGGATTGGGGTTGGCATGGTCACGGAGATGCCTCATCGCTGATTCGGCTTCTGCCCCAAACCGTGTGGTTAATGTCCGTCAGTGAGTGGTCACAACCGTTTGAACGGGGTGGCGTCAAACTGCGGGTGGGTGAATATTCGATTTCGGTACCTGGACCCGGACCGCGGGCAATTCAGCACTGGGCGGTCGCCCGGGAGTGTGGCCTGAAGACGGTCGCGAAGGTTCAATTCAATCTGACTTGGGAGCTGGCTGCCGTACCCTTTTTGCCCGTCCTGGATCTTGTGGCCGAACACTGCCATGGTCTGAACCGGCACGAAGTCGATGGGATGATGCTGACATGGACATTGGGAGGGTACCCGTCACCCAATTTGGCAGTCGCTTCGCGTTTTGCATCAGATCGAACGGCCGCGATCGATACGGTCCTAGATGCTGTGGCAGCAGATCGGTATGGCCAGTCGGCGGTCCCGTTGGTCCGCGCCGCATGGAGTCAATTCAGTACAGCATTTCGCGAATATCCGTATGATGGTGCGGTGGTGTATCACGGACCGCAACAAATGGGGCCTGCTAATCTCCTTTATGCCGAGCCGACTGGGTATTTGGCGACGATGACAGGTATTCCTTACGACGACCTGCGTCGATGGAGAGGCCCCTATCCGGAAGACGTGTTCGCAGGCCAATGGGAGAAACTGGCGGTGGGTTGGCGGGAAGGCCTCGAAACCTTTCGACGTGTCGTTGAATCTGCGGATGCGGACAAAAAGCACATCGCCGAGGCAGACTTGCGAGTCGCCGAGGCGGCCTACCTTCACTTTGCCTCGGTGGCCAATCAAGTGCGGTTCACAATGGCTCGAAACAAGTTACAATCTTTGCCCGGCGATTCTGAGGATGCCCGACGTCTTCGAGAACAGATGGAGACGATCCTTCGCGATGAGATAGCTTTAGCGAAGCGGCTCTATGAAATCACGTTGCGCGACGCACGAATCGGTTTTGAAGCTTCGAACCATTACTTCTACGTGCCAATAGACCTTCTGGAGAAGATTCTCAACTGTGAGAATCTTCTGAAGGAACTGGCTGCCGAGTGATCCGTTAAGAACGTCGCGCACAAATGCGGCGGGCCCGAATCATGTCGGAGGGGTCGCTTTCGGAAAAGCACTGTACTCATTCAATCTGGTGAGTTATCAACTGCGTTCGCCGTCGGGTTTATCGGCGAGGCAGCGACGGCATGTCGAATTGATGAGCCTGCTGAATGAGTGTGTTGAATCCACCGTCCCGGCATAATTCCGATCAGAACGGTCAAGACGAGACAGATCGCCATTGCCCAAAGTCCCCCCACCGAAGCAGGTCGAAGCTCCGCCACGGGTTCTTCTTCGTCGGGAGCAAAAAACAACATTGCGACAACACGCAAATAATAACCAGCAGCGATGGCTGCATTGATGGCTCCCACCACCGCGAGCATGATCAACCGTGTCTTGGCGGGGTTTTCGCCAGGGGCACCAATATCAAGGGCACTGAAGAAGACAGCTAGTTTCCCCCAGAAACCAGCCAGAGGGGGCACTCCCGCCAAGCTGAACATGAATGCCGCCAGCGACCAGGCGATGAACCGACAGTCGAAATTCGACGAACGTGCTAAACCACGCAGATCATCAAGGGTTTCGACGCTACGTCCCTTGACCTTGAGGATTTCTAACCCTGCGAATGCTCCAACGGTTGCCAGGACGTAAACGAGCAGATAAAACAGCATCGCAGCTTTGCCATCCCAAGGGTGATAGCCTGGCTGTGCGTAAGTCATGGCGACGGTCAGCCCAATCAATATGTATCCAGCGTGGGCGATAGAAGAATACGCGAGCAATCGCCGGATATGGTACTGCCAGAGGGCAAGGACATTTCCTACGGTCATGGTGATTGCTGAAATTGCCAGGATGATTTGCCAGCTTTGCGGACTAGCCCCCAACGTTAATCCGAGGATGATACGCATGAGCACGATGATGCCAACGATTTTTGGCAGTGCGGAAAGCAAAGCCGCGTTACGGTGCGATGTTGCCTGATACACGTCGGGAGCATAGAAGTGAAACGGAACGGCTGCGATCTTGAATGCCAGGCCAGCCAGGATGAAAACCAGCGGAACGGTTGCCAACGCCCCAGAGAAACCACCTTGGGAACCTACAATCATCAGGGCTTTCAGGTTAAGAGAGCCTCCCAGTCCATAGAGGAAACTGACACCGAACAGGAAGATGGCAGAGGCGAGAATGCTCAGATAAAAGTACTTGGCGGCGCCCTCACAATGTTCAGGACCTTCCCGATCGAGATATAGCAATAGGTAGGTGGCCAGTGACAGTAACTCCAAGCCGGTAAATAACAGGATGAGATCCTGGGCACGAACCGCCAGAAGTGCTCCGAGGATGGCCAGAATCAGTGTCCCAATCCGCTCTCCCTCGAAACTCATTTTTGTTCCACCGCTTAAGAGCAGCAGAAGGAACCCTGTGGCAAGCACAAGTTCGCGCGAGAAACACTGAAATAAGTCGGGTGACCGACTGAGATACTGACAGTGAAGGATGGTCGCAATTAGGGCGGAAAGAATGTCGAATCCGGCCAAGACATAGGCCCAAGCCCGTCCTAACCCGAAAGCCGGCAGAACCAAACACAAGACACCGGCAATCCCGATAAAGACCTCGGCGAGCCAATCAGTGGTGGTTAGTAATTGAAACACGGTATCCATCTGTCTTATCCGTGGAAACCAATCTGTTCCCGGGCTAGTCCGTTCCAGCAAAGTGGCTGACAGAATGAGGTGATACATTCTCAAACGTTAATGCATTGGGGATCGCAAGCGGATTATCCCGCTGAGCAGCAATCGCCATTGATCGTTCAATCTGGCGCAAGGCGGGTGTCATCTTTTGCAGAAAGTAATTTGGGCAGATCCCGATCCACACAATAAAAACGAACAGGGGCGCCAGGGCGAAAATCTCGCGGAGATTCAAGTCCTGGATCCCGTGTTGTCCTGCCGACACGTGATAACTCTGCCAATCTTCTTTGCTAACCTGGCTTGATGACCCTCCGCCATCGCGCTCGGCGACGGCTTCAGCAAGCGGTTCAACAAGTGGGCCAAAAAACACGCGACCCACCAGAGTCAGCATGTACCAGGCCCCCAAGACCACCCCTGAGGTGGCCAAAACCGCGAGAAGCATCTCCCAGCCTCCGTGCGTCCATGCCCTTTGGAACATGGCAATGAGGACCAGGATTTCTCCGACAAAACCGTTCAGTCCAGGCAGACCGATGCTTGAAAACGTCAGGACAAATGTCATAAAAGCCAACACAGGGAGCTTTCTGGCCAGACCGCCGAAGGCCTCGATCTTGCGTGTATGATATCTTTCGTAAAGCATTCCCACGACAGCAAATAGGCCACCGGTGGCAAGGCCGTGATTGATCATCTGGAGCAAGCCGCCATGAAGACCGAGGGGACTGAGACAGAAAACTCCCAGCATGCAAAAGCCAAGGTGGCTAACGCTGGAGTAAGCAATTAATCGCTTTATATCGCGCTGTGCGAAAGCGGTGAAAGCACCGTAAACGATCCCCACCACGCAAATCGCTAGCAACCAAGGGGTCACAGTGTGAACAGCGTCCGGAACAAACGGCAAGACCAGTCGCAAAAAACCGTAACCGCCCACCTTCAAAAGAATGCCGGCCAGAAGCACACTCCCCGCGGTGGGAGCTTCCACATGGGCCAGGGGAAGCCATGTGTGAAGGGGGACAAGAGGCACTTTCACCGCAAACCCGATGAATAACGCCCAGAAAATCCAAAGCTGCACAGAAAGCGGCAACAGTCCCTGAGAACGCAGTTCGGAAAGCCGATCCGATAGTTCTGGGATCGAGAACGTGATTCTTCCCGCAGCACCGTAAGAAGCTGTCCAAATCACAAGTGCCAGGAGGCCCAAAAACGTGAGGACGCTCCCGGCCAGGGTAAAAACGAAGAATTTGACCGCGGCATGACGTCGGTCTTCATGCCCCCAGATCCCGATGAGGAAGAACAGAGGTATGAGAGTCGCTTCAAAAAACACATAAAACAGCAAGAGATCGCGGGCCGTGAAGACGCCGAGCATTCCCGTGTAAAGCACAAGCAGGAGGCGGTAAAACGTGGGGGCCTGACGATCAATAGAGTTCCAACTCACCAGGACCGAAGTGACCATAAGAAGTGATGTCAGCGCATACAGCCAAACACTCAGACCGTCTAGACCGAGAGCAAGTCGAAGGCCAATCGTCTGGTCAGATCGCGACCACCAGGGGACCTCAAAAACGGCGAATTGGCGCGCTCCTGCAGGGAATTGGAAGGCCAGCCATCCGCTGATGGCAGTTGTGATCAGCACGATCATCAGCGTCATTTGGCGCGCAACCCTCTGGCTCCTTCCCACAATCAGGACCCCTGCCAGAGGTGCCAACACGCTAATGGCTAACAGCGTTCCCATTGCGACGCCTTTCATTCCTCCCAACACCAGGTGATGACCATCGATCCTGGAACGTTACGAATTGTCGAAAGCGGAAATGACGCCTTCTGTTCAAAAGAGCATCGCCGCCAGTAAAACCAAAACGCCCAGCACGATGCCCAGCCCGTACCAGGGAATCCAGCCGTTGTGCGAACTCCGCAGAAGGGATCCCACCAGCTTGGGCAAAAAGCCTATAGCATCAACCAGAAAATCAATGAAATAACGGTCAATCCATCCGGCAAAACCTGCGAGCCACGTCAGTGGCCGGACGACCAGAAACGAATACAACTCGTCAACAAAGAACTTGTGCAACGAAAGGGGATATAGACCAAGCAACCTGCATAGCAAGACCACGGGTTGAGCCACAGTGGCAGGTCCAAGCACGAGCAAGGCGGCCCAGGCAATGCCACAAACGGTCAGGACGGTACTCAGCCACGGGACCAGATTGACGCTGCCAGTTACATGTTCAGAAGTGCCGTGGTTGGCAAAGGCAGCAAGACTGGGGGTTGCCGCAAGAAAGTGCTCGACAACCTTTGTAGGTCCCAACACAATGCCCAAGACTGTCGAGGCGATTGCCAAGATCACGAGGGGCACAATCATCACGGGGGGTGACTCGTGAACGCGTCCGGCTGCTTCTGGCGGAACCCGTTCTTCGCCAAAAAACGTGCGGAAATAAGCGCGAAATGTGTAGACAGCCGTCAAAGCCGCTGTGCCCGCAGCAGCCACGAATAGGACCAGATAAAGAGTTGATACACTTGCCTTCTGGTAAACAATGTGCAGGATTTCATCCTTACTGAAGAATCCGGCAAAGGGGCACAACCCTGCCAGGGCCAAACTGCCCACCAGAAACGTGAGATGGGTCCACGGCAAGCGACGTCGCAATCCACCGATTTCATTGAGGTCAATGACGCCCCCCGTGGCGTGCATCACACTGCCTGCGCCGAGGAACAGAAGGGCCTTGAAAAAGGCATGGGTCACAAGATGAAACATAGCAACCGCGACACCGACAAGCCCTCCGACAGATAATCCGAGGAACATATACGCGAGCTGACTGATGGTTGAATAAGCAAGGATCCGCTTCAGGTCCGTTTGGGTCAGCGCGATGATGGCCGCCATTGTCGCCGTGATAATGGCAATGATTCCCACAACTGTCAGGGCATGCGGTGCGGCCTGGAAAAGCGGCATGCAGCGTGCCACCATGTAAACACCTGCGGTCACCATTGTGGCAGCGTGAATCAAAGCACTGACCGGCGTGGGGCCTTCCATGGCGTCAGGAAGCCACACATGCAAGGGGAATTGGGCACTCTTGCCGCACGCCCCTGCGAAGAGAAGCAGGCAAATCGCGGTGGCAACCCCACCGTGAAGTAAACCTTGCTCGGGGTGGACCAGCCGAGCCATCCCCAGCACGCCCGCGGAATAGACCTCGCCCGTTTGGGGATCAATCGTGTCATGGAAATTCAACGTTCCATACACCGACCAGATCAAGAAGATGCCCAGGGCGAAGCCAAAATCACCCACGCGGTTGACGAGAAAGGCCTTTTTCCCGGCAGCCGCAGCTGCCGGCTTCCGATACCAGAAACCGATCAAAAGATAACTGCACAGTCCCACGGCTTCCCAAAAAACGTAGAGCAACAGGAAATTGCTCACCGACACGAGCATGATCATAGAAAACACGAAAAGTGAAACATACGTGAAAAACCGCCAGTAGCCGGGATCGTCGTGCATGTAGCCGATCGAATAGACGATGACGAGCAGCGAAACAGCGGTGACGGTGACCAACATCAAAGCGGTCAGCGGATCGACGCGAAGTACAATAGGAACCTGAAATCGCAGAAAGTCCACGGTGCCATGGGCCACGGGAATCTGCGGTGATCCGCCTGTCGGAGCAATTTCAGCCCAAGTCCAAAGCTGGATGACGCGTTCCAGCACGGGTTGCTCTCCTTGCGAGGCAGACCTGGCAAGCGTCTGCCCTACCACGAAAAGTAGTGCTAATGAAGCAATAAAAGAAATCGTGGTACTTGTGACGGCTAGGACATGGCTATATTCGCGTAACAGGCGCGGACCGAGGATGGCCGTCAGAATGGCGGCGCCCAGCGGCATAGCGGCTATGAGAATAATGAGGAATGCCATAGGTTCTACACACCCGGTCGATACTCAAGCACTTCTGAAGGAATACTGGGCGGTTGTCCGACCCGCGGAAGTTTTGGCCAGGATGGTGGTTCGGCCTCCCTGCGATCCTCATCCACCGGGATCGACGGAGGTAGGATGTCTTCTCGCAGACGCTGTAAGCGAAGGACATCCAACCCCTGCCGTACCCTCACGAGGTTCAAAACCAAGGCCAGCGCGATCGCAGCCTCGGCAGCGGCAATGGCGACAATAAACAGGATGAAAACCTGACCGGCCGATTGGCCGTGATAACGGTCCCAGCCTGCAAAACTGATAATCACGCCCTGAAGCATCAATTCGACGGAAAGAAACATGACGATGAGATTCCGCCGGCTCAAAAAACCGACGACCCCCAGGCCAAGAAGGCATGTTCCCACCGTCAGATAATGCACGAGCAAAGCGGTCCTGTCCATTTTGTTCCCTGTTATGTTCTCACCCTAAACTTGCGGCGTACTTTCAGGAGTGTCGGGCGCGTTGGGTGTTCTGCCGTTATCCTTCAAGTCGAGTAATGGCTCCAGTGGCCGACCAATGATGACGGCGGCACCCAGCAGGGCAAGAAGAAGCACAAGTCCCAGCACTTGGACTGCCGCACCATATTCAGAGAACAACTCGTTTCCCAAATCGACGGTCTGAGTGACCACAGTTCCCTCAATTGCGTTGCCGGCCTGCTTCAGGGAACGCGGAAGCGCATTCTTCGGTCCGGCGTGCAACCATGTTGCCGTCGTCAGCGAAATCAAGAGGGTACCGACCACAGCCGCCATCAGGGGTTCCCAGCTCTCTCGATTGAAACCCGCCGTTCCCTTGGGATCGTCGAGCATGAGCAGAAACAGGAACACAACCAATATGGCGCCGATGTAAATGACGATCAGGGCCATCGCCACAAACTGAGCACCATTGTACAGGAGCATTCCGGCAGTCCCCAGAACGGCCATGCCAAACCAGAGTGCCGCATACAGCGGACGATCACTTGTGACCATGGCGACTGCCGAGGCGATAGTGATCGCGGCGGCCAGGGTTAATAAAGATCGAGCCAGCACGTTTCCGATGGGCGGGATCACTGCCGCAATCATTGCCAGACCGACGGCGAGAAACCCCCAGCCAACGGCGCGTTTGCGGTTCTTTCCCCACGGTAGCGCCCACCACAGGCCGCCTGCCGTGAGGATCGTGGCCAGTATCAAAACCAGCGTTGTTATGTCCACATCTGTGCCCATAGATTCTAACAACCGGATTATTCGCTTGGGCTTTCCTGAGACGGTTCCCGATTACCCTCAGACTCGACAAGCCCCAGCATCTCCTCAAGCTCTTGTTTTGCCCGCAACCAACCGGGCGGTTCCTGATCCTTGGTTTGATCGTAAACACTCAGAAGTTTCGCTTTGTCGAAAATCATCTCATCGCGGCTCTTTCCGGAAAGATCGTAGAGGCTTGTCAGCTCGATGGCATCGACCGGACAGGCCTCTTCGCACATGCCGCAAAAGATACAGCGCAGCATGTCGATATTGAAAACAACAGGGTATTTCTCCTGGTCAGGCCAAGGACTTGGGGCGGCGACGATGTCGATGCAATGGGCCGGACACGCGGTGGCGCAAAGAAAACATGCGACACATTTGACACGTCCTTGCTCGTCGCGATTGAGACGGTGAACGCCGCGATAAATCACGGGATCAGGGAATTGATGTCGTTCTTCCGGAAACTGAACGGTAATCTTGCGACTGAGAAGATGGCGAAAGGTCGTCGTGAGACCGTCCAAGAACAAAGGCAGATACGACCTTTCGCTCATGGTCAATGGCGACTCATCAACCCAGCGGATTTCAGAGCTGTCTCGTTTCATGGTCAGTTGGTTTAGCAGGAATGAATCGGCATCAATTCAAGGGAACGTCTCTTGTTCTTTACGTGTTGCATACCTCTGCGTTTTCACGATTCAGATCGGACGAATCATATGGCAAACCCTGTGCGAGACGCACAAGGTCTTGCCGTGGGCGATTATTATAGTGTGGCCGAGCAATAGCAGACGTAAACACCCACGTTAGGACGAAGCCAGACCAGTTAACCAAACCCAAGATTGGCATGCTGGGCCAACCGTGAGCCGTCACTCGTGGTTCCCACCACGCGTACCAGATGACCAAAATCGTTACCTGGACCATTCCCCACGAAATCAGGGGCTTCCATGCCAGAGCCATCAGTTGATCGAAACGAAATCTCGGCCAGCTCCATCGCATAAGCATAAAGAAGAAAACGACGGCCAAAACCTTGATCACGAAAACAACGATTCGCAAAAGCGCCAGGCCAACCCCGGCGACTGGTTCCGCGCCGGTTATGAACCAGAGATGCCAGCCCCCCAGGAAGAGTAAAACAATCAACACAGCCGCAGTGATCATGTGCAGGAACTCGGAGACCAAAAAGGTCATCAGTCGCATTCCGCTGTACTCGGTATGGAATCCACCCACCAGTTCCTGTTCCGTTTCTGGGAGGTCAAAGGGCAGTCGTCCCGCCTCAGCCGTTGCAGCAATAAAAAAGACAACAAATGCCAGGGGGTGAAGAATGATATTCCACACCCCAGACTGTGCTTGCTGGGTAACGATGTCGTCGATTCGCAGTGTCCCGGCGTAGCAGGCCAGTGCGACCAGAGCGAGGCTCAAAGGAATCTCGTACGCGATAAGTTGCGCGGCACCGCGCATGGCTCCGAAAAGACTGTACTTATTGTTACTTCCCCAACCGGCAATGATGACTCCATACACAGCAGCACCGTTAGCTGCAAACAGGAAGATCAGGGCAGCATCAAACTTGGGAACAATCGTCAGATCGACTGGCGCCCAGCCCGCGATTCCCAAATCGGCCTGTCCCAGGGGAACCACGGCATAGACGGCCACGGCTGCGACAAATGTCAAGATCGGAGCGAGGTTATAAAGAACGCGATCGACATGACCAGGGACAAACTCCTCTTTGAAGATGAGTTTCAAACCATCGGCAATGGGCTGGCCCAGGCCAAGAATGCGAATGTTGGTTAGCGGGATGCCAACCCGATTGGGCCCAAGCCGGTCCTGGACCCACGCGGCGATCCACCGTTCCACAAGGACCAGGTACGCTGCGGCGGTCATCAGTGCGCCCAGCAATACGGCTATCTTAATACAAGTCTCTATGACGAAGCTCATCATGGTCCGTTTGGCTGATCGTTAGGTCTTCCAGTTCTCGCCGAGTTACAGTTTCTTGCTCGAAAAAGATTGTTGTTCAATTTAGCAACGATCCGCACGATTGTTACATGGTGGAGCGTTCAGATGATGTCTCTTGCTCAGCCAACTGATTGACACGCAGGTCCACGCCATGTTCTGGAATACGGCCTGTTGCTGCCGAGAAATAGGGTATGGTGCGAGCCATCTCAGCCAGAACATCACGAGGCTGGTATAGTCCACTCATCCCGTTCAGCTCCCAAAAGATGGAACCCAAACAACGACTGCCCAACGGCGGACGCACGGCCCGCGTCAGCCACTGGAGTCGGTGCCGTCTGTTGACGTACGAACCTTCGTGCTCGGGATAAGCCGCCATGCCGAACACCAGGTCCGCTCTATCGGTCAGGGGCGTCGGGAACAAATCGGTCACAATCAGGAAACCTGTACGACGAAGCGTGGCTGCTTGTTCCGCATCAACCCACGGTTTCACGTATCCACCCAGGATGATGATCGTGTCGATTTCGGAATTCCTTGCCCCTGCGAGAAGCTCATCAAAGTTCATAGGTGGTTGTTCAAACGAGTACGCCACCGCCTCGACCCCCAGACGGTTGGGACATTTCTCGGCGGAAATAACAAACCCACCGGGGAACCGTTCATCGTCTCCTTGCTGGGGAATCGGACCCAAACTTATGACACTGCCGGGATGGATGTTTTTGATCCAGCGGCATGCCAGATAGGCCTCTTCGTTTGTCAAGAATGGTGAAAGACAAAGAGCTGGCCGCCGGGCTTGCTGGATTTTTTCCACTATCTGACTCAGTACACCTGGCCAATTGATTTGCCGAAGTCCTTGGTTATCCCTTCGCCAAACACCACGCAATCGCTGGGGATGATGAACAAAAGGATAGCCATACCGGCCCTCATTACAAATCCACCAGTGATTAACAAAGGGATTCTCCCGCGGTTTAATGCGGTAGATATGATCTTGATTCTCTTCGATCCAGATTGAGCACCCCGTGGCACACAAGGCACAAACGCTCGGCTTACGCCGTAAGTACCAAACACGTTGCTTGTAAAGGAAATCCTTGTCGGCGAGAGCACCCACCGGACAGAGATCCACAACGTTTCCCGAAAGCTTGTTATTCAGCGGCAGTTCGGGCAAGATGTCGATTTCTTCGTGCGCACCCCGATTGACAACCAGTAACTCGGATGTCCCCGTGATCTCTCGGGTAAATCGAACGCAACGGGTGCACATAATACACCGATCAACAAAGAGCACCACATCGCCAATGTCGCGTTTACGACTGGTAAACGGTTGAAGCTCGGCCCGACGTTCTGACTGGCCGTATTTGAAGTGATAATCCTGGAGGCGACATTCCCCAGCTTTGTCGCAAATCGGACAATCGATGGGGTGTCGAAGAAGAAGGTCTTCTTCCACCATCGCCCGGGCGTGAGCCACCTTTTCGCTGTTTGTAACAAAAACTGTTCCGTCTTTGGCCGGTGTATTACATGCCGGAACAAGCTTGGGAAGCATCACAACCTGCCCCGTTTTCGGGTCGCGAGTTCCCACCTCAACGAGACACATTCGGCAACTCGCGACCACAGATAATCCCGGATGCCAGCAATAATGAGGGATTTCGATCCCAGCACGGGCGGCAGCTTGGATCCCGTTGAGCCGCTCATGCGGGCCGATCTCGACCTCTTTGCCGTCAACAATCACGATTCCCATAAAACTGTGTTCCTATCCCGCATTGAGGTTATCGAACTGGCAAGCGCGTGGTCTTTGATGTGCCTATGTTTCCATCGGAAAAGGCTGGAACGGGATGAGTCGATCTCCAGCCTTTGGGATTCGTCCGTTTGATTTCGTCCTCCAATTCTGCGCGGAATTTGCGGATGGCGGTCTTGATGGGCCAGGCAGCGCCATCGGCCAGGCCGCAAATGGTTGTTCCCGGGATAATCCCAATGTTGTCGGCGATCTCCAGGAGCAGGTCCAGATCCACAAGTCGGCCACGACCGGCCTTGATCCGTTCGACAATTCGCAAAGCCCAAGCTGTTCCCTCCCGACAAGGGGTGCACTGACCACAACTTTCGTGAGCGAAGAAGCGGCAACTGTTATGCAGAAAGTCGATGATCGGATACGTTTCGTCGAGGACAATGACGCCGCCTGTTCCTAAACCGAGACAACCCGCCTTGATCGGCCCACTGAAATCCATCGGCGTGTCAAGCTCGTCAGCCGAAAGAAGACCCGTGCTTAGCCCACCGGGAACAACTGCCTTTGCTCGCCGTCCGTCTCTGACACCGCCGGCGTACTCCTCGATCAGGCGACGACAGGAAACGCCTAGCGGAGCCTCAAAACAGCCGGGCCGATTGACGTGACCACTGACACAGAAGAGCTTGGGGCCGTAACTTCCCGGATCGCGTGGATCATTTGGATCCGGTGGAACCCCGATCGAGCGAAACCACTCTGCACCCCGCTCCATGATGTGCCGAACACAGGCCAGGGTCTCCACATTGTTCACCACCGTGGGTTTCCGGAAGAGTCCTTCGACTGCGGGGAAGGGTGGTTTTGTCCGGGGCCAGGCCCGCTTGCCTTCGATGCTCTCGATCAAACCGGTTTCTTCGCCGCAGATATAAGCCCCCGCCCCACGATGGATGAACACATCCAGGCTAAAGCCTGATCCCAGAATGTCTCTTCCAAGATAGCCCGCCTCATATGCTTCGCGAATTGCGTTTTGTAATCGTCGAAAGGCGAGAGGATATTCATATCTGAGGTACACGTAAGCAGTTGTGGATCGAGTTGCATAGGCACTGATGATCGTTCCTTCCAGGACCTGATGCGGGTCGAGTTCCATGAGGATTCGGTTGCAAAAGGTTCCCGGTTCGCTCTCGTCTGCATTAACACAGAGATAGATCGGCCCCGAGTGGGCAGCGGGAAGGAATGACCACTTCAAGCCCGTCGGAAAGCCTGCCCCACCGCGACCACGCAACCCACTGATTCGGACTTCCTCCACCACATTGCTTGGCGACAACTCTTTGAGAACGCGGCGCAAGGTTTGATAACCACCGGCCGATTCGTACACCTTGAGGGTGTGGCTGTCCGGTTTTTGGACGCTGGCCAGTAAGACTGGTTCAAACGATTCCATCATGCTTTTCCAACTAATTCACACTATGGAAGTTCCTGGAGGATTGAATCCAGTTTTTCCCGCGTCATCTTCGGATAAAGCGTTTCATTGATCAAAAACCGCCGGGGCACTCTCACAAGCGCCCAGACATTCAGCGGCCTCTAGGGTAAAACGTCCATCAACGGTTGTCTCACCAGGCTCGATGTTGAGCCGTTTTCTCAAGTGATCCAGAAGGTTTTCACCTCCACAAAGGGCACAACTCAGGGAACGACACACCCAGATCCGGTATTTCCCGAGGGGACGGTCCTGTTTGAAGAACTGATAAAACGAAAGGGTGTCTTCAATTTCTGGGGCTGGGATTCCCAACACCTGGGCAAGCTCCAGGACAGCGCCTTTCGGGACAAACCCAAGGGACTGCTGAATTTCATGGAGGGCTGGCAGGACAACGGATCGCGAATTTGGGTAACGCGGAAGGTAACCACGAATCGAAGCGACAACCTCGGGCGACAGGAAAGTAAACTTCTCGGTTTCAATTGTCGATGTCCTGCGTTCCTCAGACATTGATCGACCCAATTCCTATCTCTTTATCGATCCAGCTCTGCGGCGATGACATTCAGGCTGCCAAGCACAGCAACGACGTCCCCCAGCATATGTCCGCGAATTAAATGGGGAAACAGGGCAAAGTGTAGGAAAGAAGGTGGCCGGCAACGGGCCCGATATGCATACGGCGAACCGTCACCCACGATATAAAATCCCAGTTCGCCGTTGGGAGACTCGGTTGCACAATAGACTTCCTCACACGGTACTTCAAATCCCCGGTTCTGCATGATGATTTCGAAATGGGTGATCAACCCCTCGATGGTGGAATGAACCTGCCATTTGTCGGGGACGACCGCACGTTCGCCCACGTCCACATGGACCGGCCCGGAAGGAAGATTTTCTACCGCCTGCTGGATGATCTTCAGGCTTTCCCGCATCTCAGCCATTCGAACGAGGTAACGCGCATAACAATCGCCGCCCTGTGCACAACACACCTGAAAGTCAAAGTCAGAGTAGGCCAAGTAAGGCTCGTCCTTCCGCAGGTCACGGGTCACGCCGCTGGCACGTGCAATGGGGCCAGTCACACCTCGGTTAATGGCTTCTTCTTTGGTCAGAACACCGATTCCTTTGGTCCTGTCAACAAACACGCGATTCCGGGTCAGCAGACGTTCCATATCATCGAGCGCCCGCGGCATCTTTCGCAAGAATTCCCGAATCAGCTCGATAGCCTTAGGCGAGGCATCGTACATCAGCCCGCCGACACGGGTATAGCTGTTGGTAAAACGTGCTCCGCACAGGGCCTCAAAAATAATCGTAAATCATCTCCCGTGGGTTAAAGGCATACATAAAAAACGTGAATGCCCCTGTGTCCAATCCGACCGCGGCGTTACAGACCAGATGATCGGCAATTCTTGCTAACTCTGCGACAATAATGCGGAGATATTGGCACCGTGGCGGGACCTCAATGCCCATCAGTTTTTCCACTGCCAGATGCCAGGCCACGTTGTTGGCCATTGGCGACACATAATTCATCCGATCCGTGATCGTGACGTACTGATTGTAGTTGAGGTGTTCTGCCAGCTTTTCAAAGCCGGAATGGAGATAGCCGATGTCACAATCGGCATCGACCACCCGTTCCCCTTCAAGTTTCAGAATCAACCGAAGCGTGGTGTGGGTTGCCGGGTGCTGCGGACCGAAATTCATGGTCCACAGATATTCTTGCGACTGATCAGTGTGCTGTGAGAGTTCGCTCCGTTGAAGCGGCATCTTCGTCCGTCATTCCTGTATTTGTTTATGCCACCGATGTTCCCAGGTCCAAACCCGTGCCGCAGAAATCGCTTTACACTCACCCCATGTCGCGCGTTACCACCGGAATATTGTGACGTTCACCTCGTCCTTGCAGGGGATAGTCCTTTCGCAAGGGATGATCCTGAAAGTCTTCCGGAAGCAGTATTCTCCGCAAGTCCGGATGACCTTCGAACCGGATGCCAAACATGTCCCAAACTTCCCTTTCCAGCCAGTTTGCGCCCTGCCAGAGGTCGGTCGCCGTTGGGAGCTTCGGCTCAGGATCGTTGACAAAGGTTTTTACAATCAAGCGTTCACTGCTTTCCGGTTGACCAAGAATGTAAATGACGCCAAAACGATCTTTCGCATTTGGATAATACAGGTAATCAACACACGTGATGTCAATGATCAGCGTGTAACCAAGTTCGTCCTTCAGGAACTGAAGGACATCGTGGACAGCATCACAAGACACGCAAATGCGAGACTGCCCACGGAACTCGGAAATCTCTACCGTGGGAAATTTCGTCTTAATCTGCTGGAGCGTCTCGGCTGACGGCATATTCCGGTCAATTCTCCGAACAACGGGTCTCGGAAACCTTCACGCTATTGTCACGGTACTACAACCGTGATCCGGCGATTTTCCAAGGTAGTCTGCAAAAAAGGATGCTATTCCGTACGTCAGTTCTGCGATTTGTCGTTGTCCAAGTCATCCTTGGCGCTACGCTGCGAAAAAATTGGTGGGCCGGCCACAAGCAGTTGCGGGTTCTTGGGATCAGGAACCAGTGCCCGTGGCGGTTGCCGCGGACGTTTGTCCAAGTCCTTGCCCCATGCCGTTCCTTCCCGTTGAATCTTTTCCTGAAGGTCAATAATGGCCTGTAAAAGCTGTTCCGGACGCGGTGGACAACCAGGGACATACATGTCCACAGGGATAAACCGATCGATACCCTGAACGACGGCATAAGTGTCAAAAACACCACCTGTCGAAGCGCATGCCCCCATAGAAATACACCACTTGGGTTCGTGCATTTGAAGCCAAATTCTCTGAAGCACGGGCATCATTTTCATGACGACTCTACCGGCCACGATCATAAGATCGCATTGCCTTGGGCTGAACCGAAACACTTCGGCCCCAAACCGGGCAATGTCGTGTCGGCTCGCCCCGGTCGCCATCAGTTCAATACCACAGCAGGCTGTGGCAAAAGGCATGGGCCAGAGACTGTTCTTCCGGCACCAATTCACCAAGGCATCCAACTTGGTGATAACCACATTGTCCGGCAACTCAGTCAATCTTGTCATAGATACGTTCTACCGGTACTGAGCTATTCCAGGATCAGCTCCAATCGAATACCCGTCGGCGCCAATCGTAAATGTATCCCACCGCAAGGAGCACAAAGAACACAAACCCGGGCCAAAAAATCGGTCGCACGACGGGATTCGATCCGCCCACGCCAACTCCAGCCAATTTGTCCGTTTGCTGAAAGCTGCTCGAATATGTTTCAGAGACGACGGGGACTACCGCTGTTTGTCCGGCTTTTTCATCCGGTATCCCCTGCCTGATCGACGCTTGATGTTGCGAATTTGCACTTTGCCTCAGCGATACCACCCACGGGTAAAGAAAGAGCAATTCCACATCAAATACTAAGAACGCAACCGCCAACACGTGAAACCCTACGTGAAAACGCCGATGCGCATCGTGAAACGGATCAACGCCGCTTTCATATGGCATGGCTTTAACCGGATTGCTGCGGTGTGGTCCGCAGAGATGACCCAGGAGAATGAGACCGATGCTTAAACCCAAGAGGGCGACAAGGAACAGCGTGAAAGGAATCAATCCCGCGTCGAACTCCATCGGTCCCTCGCTTAAAGCCAAGGATCCAAAGTCATGCAAGTTGTCGGAAAAGACGCCGTCTGCCAAAAGGCTCACATCGGCCTTCTTAGCACTCGCGACGTAATCGCAGCATCCGTGAAGACCCGATCATCCGGGAATTAACCTTCCGTGACGAAGGGGATTCTGTATCTTCAGGTGGGTCAAACGACCAGCAATCACGTCGAGTGATTCGGTCGTGTTACCCTTGTTACGTCGCTACCTAAACTCCAGTTCGTTGTGGCCGACGTGATAATATTCCCAACCTTTATCCGGTGCGAAATACCTGAAACAACCCGCATGGCGATCCAAACACCAAACCGTCGCCGAAGATACATCCCCGGCGATCGTGACAACTATGACTTTTTCAACTGACAAATAAGTTTGTATGGCATTCTAGGGTTCTTCTGATGAACCGTCAACTCGGACTCACAATAGGGCAGCGCGAAAGGAACACCACTGGACGGGTCGTTGAAATAGGTCGTCAGCTTGCAAGACGTCCGGTTCACAAGCTCGGACGCGTGACAACGATCCGGCGCATTTCACCCGGTTTGGTCCAGCCGGATCGGGATGCCTGCCCACGCCTCTTTGCCCGTTGCTGTGCGTATTTCCTTTTCGTCAGATGAGAGAATACGGACAACCTGTGGCTCATCGATAGTGAACCACTCTGGAAATTGATTGATCCGGGGATAATCGATGGGCAGGTGGAAGTAATTGCGATGACGCGGACGATCAAAGATGAGGCGACCTTCCCACGGTTTGGATGCCGCAAGGGTGACATACAATTTTCCCTCGTGAAGGACAGTCCCAAGCCGGAGGTCTTCGCGCCAGGGTTCAACCCGAAGCCCTTGCGTTTTCCAAAAGGCGTACATAATTGCCGTCCGCGCAACATTACCGTCACCGTGCCACCCCTCGATGATCCCGTTAGGCTGTTGAGGACGCCACATGTCATGGATCTTTCGATCAATCCACGCGGCAGCCGAGGGAATCCGTTCGCGATTGTAAAGGGTGATGGCGCTCTCGATACTGTCCGCGTATTCGTCGGCTGATCCCCAGTGGTAATCTCCGACTTGCTCATTCAATTGCGCAAGTGCAAACCGAACGGCTTCACGGTATTCAGGTTTCTTGTCAACGAGGTACACCGAGTAAATCCCGTTGTAGTTGTAGCCCCACGTATCGCAGATATTGGGGTCGTGCTCTCCGGTTTGTGGGTTGATGCTGTTGTAAAGCATACCCCGAGAATCTCGCCCGACTTCGAGGATCCTATCGCACATGGCGTGAATCGGCTCCCGGTATTGTTCGGCTTTGGCTCGATCGGCATGGCTGACAGCAACATACAGTTCGCAGAGGCCGGAAACGATTTCACAGCCGTGGTCTCGGAGACGGAGAGTCTGCATGTGTCTCGTTGGATGATGAGGGCCGAGGAGGTAGTAATCACCCAAACGTTTTGCACAGTCCAGGTATTCTTGATCACCAGTAAGCCAGTACAAGCGGGAAAGCACCTGAAGCTGCTCGCCATTAATTTCGACATTATCGGAGGGAATGGCGCCCCAGGGAGTCTCGACGGGAGCATTTTTCCAGATGGCGTCTTCGATGGCGATCAAGCGGTCCAACCAGGGCGAAGGCCCCAGGAACTCAGTCAGGGGCAGCAGGCCATCTTTCACGTATTCTGAACCCCCGAAAATGAGGGCGCCAAGTTGTGGTTCCGTTTGGACAAAACCTTTCTTGCTGAAGGACCACGCATCCGGGATGGCCCCCAGACGACTTGTCAAACGTGTTTCGGTCTCCAGCATGGCTTGCATTCGTCCCGAGAAAAGATCGCGGTCTGTGAGATAGGCTGTCAAAACCATAAATGGGTAGTTATCAGCCGCCGCATCTTCGGGATTCCATATATCACGCGATTGTGTCAAATTGCGAGGTATCAAACCTGTTTCAGGATCAGCGTCTTGGAGCCAGCCGTGCATGTATTTATTGGCTCGAAAAAGCATTTCGTTCGCCAGTCGCCCATTCTTGGCCGCCAAACGAAAAGCCCATTCGGCGGAGCCATGGGGAACATCGTCTGGGGAAAGTGCCGTTGGATCGTTCCAGATGGCCTGCATTCCAGGGTACTGGGCGGCAAAACCTCCCTCCACAGGCCCACGAGCAGCGGTTACAGGTTGAAGGCTAACTTTCAGTGCGAATCCTGTTGCCGGACGCGCGGCTTGCCCCTCACGAAGGAGAAGCACTGCCCGTGAAAAGAATGCCGGCTTGTCGGAGGTGGCCGACAAACGGAGTTCCAATGCGTTGCCTGATGTTGCGGGGACTTCGAACTCAAGGACTCGAAAACCATCATACCCCCCGTATGTCTTTTGCCCTGATGTTAGCACTTTCTGTTGCTGAATCCACTGAAAGGCCAACCCCCGCTGGTCATTCTTTGCCCCTGCTGACAGGTGCAAGAGCAATCCTTCGCACAGGGGGCCACCAAGGTGAATTGAAATCACGTATCGACCCAGCCAGACATAAGGCTCGCCGGCATAGACCTGCGTTGCATCGCTGGGGTCTGCCAATTTGAGGTCCGCCAGGAGATGTGGCCCAAGGCTGTCGCCATTCTGTTGCGATATTTCGCTCGCGAAACAAACGGGCAACGAGCTAAACTGGGTGATCGCAAGAAAAACAACCAGAGTCGCAAAGGCCCTTATGAAGCCGTCGCCAACCTCTCTTGGTGAGAATCTTGGGGTCAAAAGCGTCCTGAGGCTATGGTTGCATCGTGAATGGCCGGATTCGAGAGCCGCAGAAAAGGGTCTCCGAGCGCAAGACATATGACGCCTCCTCATTTGAGTTTTGGCTCGTGGCTGGGAAAACGGCGTTTCCGTTGTAGCACATTTGGCTGGGCAATTCACCCGGGGTGTGCCGAAAGAAAAACCGTCGCTGCGTGGGGTGAGAGAAAAAAACATTGGTCGAGGAAGACGTAAGAAACCTAATCGACATCCCCTGAAATGGGGTTGAATACTACCAGCGAGAGTGCTCTTTCGGAAAAACAAGCAAATTGTGATTGGCAATAATCCGTACTTCCGATACACTTTAACACATTGCCCGGGGCGTTGTCGCCGTAACGAAAGGGGGTCGCTCGCTGGGCACTAGCGCCAGCACGGATTCTCGCGTGTGAGAACGTCAACGGGTCCCCGGGAGATTGTCAAGTAAGAGTGACAGAGTTTTTCGGCCGAAACGCTAGTCTCAGACATGGAGGTCGTTACATGGGCGTTCGCATCCACCCCACCGCTGTCGTCAATTCTTTTGCCGCAATTGGAACCGATGTGGAGATTGGTCCCTTCTGCGTGATCGAGGCAGATACAGTGATCGGAGATGGCTGCCGTTTGGAAAGCCGTGCTGTAGTCAAAAGCGGAACAATCCTGGGTGAAAATAACTGGGTGTTTGAAGGGGCGGTATTGGGCGGTATGCCACAGCACGTTCACATGCCCGAACGACCCGGTAAAGTCATTATCGGGGCGGGAAATGTCATTCGCGAGAATGTGACGGTTCATCGCGCGTTGGAGGAGGAGGACGCTACCTTAATCGGGGATAACAATCTGTTCATGGCTAATGTTCACATCGCCCATGACTGTCGTGTTGGCAACAACACGATCTTCGCGAATAATGCGATGCTGGCAGGACACGTCACGGTTGGCGACCGGGCTTACGTTTCCGGGGCCGTTGCTGTCCATCAGTTTTGCCGCATTGGCGCCTACGCGATGGTTGGCGGACAGGCCCACATCGTCAAAGATGTTCCACCTTACGTTACCGTTGACGGTTTGAGCAGTTACGTTGTTGGGCTGAACCAGATCGGGCTACGCCGCGCGGGCTTCTCCACAGAAACGATAGCCGAACTGAAAAAGGCCTATCGTGTTATCTATCGTAGCGGCCTGTTTTGGAAAGATATCCTTGAGGAATTGAGAACCAAATTTAGTGCTGGCCCGGCGAGTCTGTTCTATCAATTCCTGTCAACAACAACCCGGGGCATTATTCAAGAACGCCGTACGCCGGAAAGCGCGACCCTCAAGCTTCGCCGTGCCGAGGATGATGAGAGTGACACTGGTGATTGGCGAGTCCGAATCACGGGGTAACGAGCGACAAGTCGAATCCGGCCGAACAGTCAGATTCCATCGTCCTACCCACGGTAGAGGGACGTTCATCGGGTGTCCCTACCTCTTAATGTCATTAGGGTTAGAGATCATTACGAGGCTATCGGGGAGACATGATGGCGGCCGGGGGTTAAGGGCGCTTCATCCCTTTAGTTCCACGTGGCCCATGGGTTCGTAGATCGGACCTGTGGGATGTAGCTCGCTGGAGAAGATGACGACTTGGTCCACCACAGTTGGGCCAAAGTCAGTCTGTTCGTATTCCCTCAACATCGAAACCAGATGTTCGATGGCTCGACCACTTTTCCTAACGCGCCCCAGGGTCAGATGAGCGTGAAACCGTCGGGCCTCCCGGCGAAAACCAAGTCGCTCGAGCGAAATTTCTACTTTTTCACTCAGGGCCGCTATTTCGGTCGCCCCCAGATCAACACCCAGCCAAATGACATGCGGCCGACTCAGCGAGGGGAATGCGCCGGTCCCCTTAATTTCGAGCGAGAACGGTTCGACATCGGCGACCGATTCCTCGATGGCACGACACACATGATAGACATCTTTGTAGTCCACGTCGCCGAGAAACTTGAGCGTCAGGTGCATATTTTCAGGTGCTACCCAGGCAACGTCGGCCCCCGATTGGCGTAGCTGCTTGATGAGCTTGGCTGCTCGGTTCCGCACACCATCGTCAATTTCGACTGCCACAAACGTCCGTACCTTGCTTTTCATGGTACGAAGTCCTTGATCAGGTTTAAGAAATCTCCTGGGGTTCGTGCCACGGTCCCCTGGACTCGAACCGTTTATCTACAACGTGGTCCATCAAGACCGGAAATATCGTTTGTCATCAACCGACCTAAACGCATTTCCTTTAAGGCCTATTTTACACCTCTGACATCATGCCAAGGAATTCTATCACAGGTTTTTGAGAACGCTCGCAACAGATTCACACAGCTGTTTTGCCTCTTCCTCGTGGGGAGCCTCTGCGATGATTCTGACGATCGGCTCTGTATTGCTGGGGCGAATGAGGAGCCAGCGATCCGGCCATTCCAGCCTCAGTCCGTCGAGTCGGTCTGAGCGGGCGTCGCGAAATTGCCTTACAACCGCTTGGTACGCGGCCTCAAGTTTTTCCAAAGGAAATTCTTGCTTGGTTTTCACGATTGCATAGCGGGGAAGCGCCGCCACCAGCTCGGCGACACTTCGTCCTTCGCTGGCCATCGCGTCGAGAATACATGCCATTCCAACGAAACTGTCGCGGACGAAGACGACCCGGGGATCGATAGGCCCTCCGTTACCTTCGCCACCGAAAACCGCGTCGTGGGCCAGCATGGCATCGACCACATTGGCCTCCCCTACGGCACTGCGGAAGAAAGGCACCCCGTATTTCTGGGCGATATCCTGGTTCATGCGACTGCTGGCGCAATTCGTCACGACTGGCCCTTTACGAGTCTTGAGCCGGTGGTTTAGACACAGGGCCAACGTGTACTCCTCGCCGATATAACGTCCCGATCCGTCAATGACGGCCAGCCGATCGGCGTCAGGGTCTTGGCAAAAACCAACATCAGCCTGGCACTGACGGACAACATCGCAAATGCTAATAAGGTTGTCAGCCAGTGGTTCTGGTGGGTGTTCAAAGGCCCCATTTGGGACCTCCCCGCGGGGGATCACTTCGCAACCAAGGGCTTCCAAGAGCGGCAACCCGAGCACACTACCGGCACCATGATTGGAGTCCAGGACAACTCGAAACCGGCAGCTGCGGATGCGTTCCACGTCCACCGTTTTCAGGACGGCCTCGAGATGGGGGGTGAGGCTGTCGGGACACGGTTCATGACTGCCAACACGGCCAACCCTGGCCCATTCCAAACGACCCTCGCGATATCGCTTGACAACGTCCCGTCCAAGTGCATCGGGGACGACCCGGCCCTCGGAGCTAAAAAGCTTTAAGCCATTGTACTCGGGCGGATTATGACTGGCCGTGATCTGAATCCCCCCGGCTGCTCGGTAATGCTGGACTAACACACCAATTGTGGGGGTTGCGGCGATATTGGCATCCAGGACGGTGCGCCCGGCTCCGAGGAGGCCAGCAAGGACCGCCGCGTGGACCATTTTCCCGCTGGCTCGGCCGTCACGGCCGATAATCATTGGTCCCGCTGGTGCAGTGGCGGCCCAGGCCGCAGCGAACCGCAAAGCTACCTCTGGCGTGAGGCTCTCGCCAATAACCCCTCGTAGTCCAGAAACACTGATGATCGGTTCTGCCATATTGGACCTCTTTGTGTAAAGAACGTCGCCAGTAAGTCGTCCTGCAAATCCGCCATCACCCCGCCTTTTGGGGCCAATCGCTTGTTTGCAACCGCATTTATTCTTACAATGCAGTCAGATGTTCGAGATTGATTGTTTTGTATCGCTGTTGCCGCAAGTACCGAGAGGTGTTGACTTACGGAATTGTGCGACAATTAGCGAATGAGTCGCTGTTTCCGAGGTGAGAGAATCTTACACGAGTCGGCGGTGGCGTGTACAGGGTGAGTGGCAAATAGACGACCGATGGGGTATTTCACCGCCTTTGTGTGTCCATCGAAAGGAGGTGGCAAGGGTTTTGAATGTTTTGTGGATTTGGCTTGACAATCGGGTCGTGAACGATCTGACGTTCTTATACATGCTAAATGAATAGAAAGGTCCAACGATGGCTTGTGCAGGCCTTGTCCTCCGCGAGGAAAAAAGTCGATTGGTCCGGCAATTGGTAGGGTTATCTGTTAGCGAATCTCGCAGAAGGCATACGGCGTCTAGAAAAACACCAAAGTTATTTGCTCGCTTTCCTCGAACAAGCCATCTTCAAGCGAAGGCGGGTCGCAAGTGGAAAATCTCCATCTGCTTTCTTAGCTAAGATTTTTGGGGCAAACCTGCAAGTACCTGTCTGGGGGCTTCTGTCGGCTGTCTTGAGAATGATCTCTTCGTTCTTGCTGTCATGGGCAAACTTGGAGGCGAAGGATGGTCGTGGAGTACGACGTTGTCCGCGACAGTCTGATGAGACTGGAACAGGCGGAGCACAGTAAGCAGGTCTCAGCCTCAGCAGCAGCAAACATCCGTCATTGGCTGACAGACCCTGAGTATGCGGAGTATGTCCCGCAGCTAGCAGAACTCATCCGAGAAGGACGTTGGCAAGAGCTGAATGATGTGTTCTGGCAGGTTATCCCGTTTGGAACGGGGGGACGCCGCGGCCGAATGTTTCCGGTGGGGACGAATGCCATCAACGACCGGACCATCGGTGAGAGTGCCCAAGGCGTTGCCGATTATGTGCGTTCCGTTTTTCCACAGAAATCCCTGTCTTGTGTCATTGCCTACGATACACGTCATCGTTCCCGTCAGTTTGCCGAACTGTGTGCTGAAGTCTTTGCGGCATCGGGATTTACGGTGTATTTCCTCGATGGTTTTCGAAGCACGCCTGAGTTGTCTTTTGCCGTTCGTTACAAGAAATGTGACTGTGGAATCATTGTGACGGCGAGCCATAATCCGCCGTCCGACAATGCCGTAAAGGTGTATTGGAATACCGGTGGTCAGGTCTTGCCGCCTCACGACCAACGAATGATTGAGTCGGTCATGGCGGTTCGGGCGATTCGCCGTGTTCCCTTCGCCGAAGCAGTGAAAAATGGGCAGGTGAGGTTCTGTCAGGAGGAGGTGGATGCCGCCTTTTATGAGGCGCTGCATCGGCAATCCCACGGTGGCCCACGCAATTTGAGAATCCTCTATTCCCCGCTGCACGGTGTGGGAGCATCGGCTGTGCTGCCAGCCTTGAAAGGGACCGGATTTACGGAGATCGAGGTCTTTGGGCCGCACGCCGAACCGAGCGGTGATTTCCCTAACGTCCCGAATCATATTGCCAACCCGGAGAACAAAGCGGTCTTTGATCCCTTGATTGTGCGGGCAAAAGAGATCGGCGCCGATATCGCGCTGGCTACAGACCCTGATTGTGACCGGCTTGGTTGTGCTGTCCCGGTCTCATGCGAGAAAGATGCTCCATGGGTGACGCTGACGGGTAATCAGATTGGATCGCTCCTGACGGATTATGTTATCCGAAAGGCTCAGCAGTCAGGCAGGCTGACGCCCGAGCATTACGTCGTGGAGACTCTGGTCACGACCCGACTCATGGGACGGATTGCCCGAAAAGCCGGGATCCGAGTGATTGACGATTTGATGGTGGGCTTTAAGTGGATCGGTGGCGTGATGGATTATGAAGGCCCAGATCGGTTTTTGATTGGGGCGGAAGAATCCTACGGGTTTCTAATTGGTGATCATGCCCGCGACAAAGATGGTGCTGTTGCCGCGATGGTTCTGTGCGAGCTTGCCGCGGAATTGAAATCTCAGAATCGGACGCTCGTCGGGCGGTTGGAAGAGCTTTTCCGCGAACACGGGCTTCACGAAGAAATGGCCTTTTCAATCGATCTACCGGGCGAGCGCGGAATGCAGCTCATGAAAGAGTTGATGCAAAGATTCCGTTCAGAACCACCCAGGGAGCTTGGCGGTCACAAGGTCGTTGCTGTTCATGATCTCAATCAGCCGATCGACGTTGATCCGTCCGACGAATGGGCATATGCGATGGCTGCGGCGTCGGCGGGGGANTGTCGTGGTCCTCGATCTCGATGAATGCGGAGACAATCGCGTGGCCATTCGCCCATCGGGGACGGAACCGAAATGCAAGTTCTACATGTTTGGCTATGTGTCGCCTTCCGCAATTGGTGATTTGGCTCAAACGCGGAAGCAACTTCAGGGGCAACTCAAGTTAGTGTCAGAAGACCTGAGGCACTATTCGCTTCAGCAGGTTTCGCATCAATAACTCATAGAGTGACCAGGCTCCGCAGGTCCTCGCTGACAATTCTGCAGCGAGTCCCACCCGCGCACTGCTAATCAGGTCCGAATCCGTCCAGACCTCAGTTTCCCAGCGATTGGAGCGGAGCAGGAATTCGTCCTCCAAACCGAATAAACGCCGATGAGGCGCCGGAGTTGCGCACTTCCATGACCGGGGCGGCTCCAAATAACCCGCCGAAATTGACCCACTCACCAGCCTTGGCGCCGGGTACCGGGATAAGACGGCAAGCCGTCGTCTTGTCGTTGATGACACCGATGGCCATTTCGTCGGCGATAAGCGCCGCAATTGTCTCGGGCGGGGTATCGCCGGGAATGACAATCATGTCAAGTCCGACGGAGCAGACTGCGGTCATCGCTTCGAGCTTTTCCAGGACCAAATGCCCGGCTCCGACGGCTTCAGCCAGGGCAGCGTCTTCACTAACGGGGATGAAAGCGCCGCTCAACCCGCCCACGGAGCTGGAAGCGAAAAGGCCGCCTTTCTTGACTGCGTCATTGAGCATGGCGACCGCGGCTGTGGAACCGGGGGCGCCAATCTTCTCAATTCCCAGGGTCTTCAGGATTTCGCCCACACTGTCGCCGACCATTGGTGTCGGGGCGAGCGAAAGATCCACAATCCCGAATGCCACGCCAAGTTCAGCAGCAACTTCCCGACCGATCAACTCGCCAACACGGGTCACGCGGAAACTCGTGATCTTGATCTCTTCAGCAAGATCACCGAGGGTCACTTTGTCGCCACACTCCAAGCGTCGTTTCAGGGCGCTTCCAACGACACCTGGCCCAGAAACGCCAATGTTGACGGTTGCTTCTGGCTCGCCAGCTCCCATGTAGGCGCCGGCCATGAACGGGTTATCCTCGGGGATATTGGCAAACACCACCAGTTTCGCGCATCCGAAACCTTTTCGATCGGCCGTCAGTTGGGCTGTTCGATGAATAATGGACCCCATCTCGCGGACGGCATCCATATTAATCCCGGCTTTGCGGGAAGCGACATTGACTGAGGCACACACCTTTTGTGTTCCTGCGAGGACTTCCGGCAAACTTTCCATAACAACCTGATCCCCGGGCGAAATGCCCTTGTGCACAAGGGCCGTGAATCCACCGAGGAAGTCAACACCGCACGCTGTCGCCGTTGCGTCCAGGGTTCTAGCGACCTGAAGGGCAGCTCCTTTGCCGTGACCGGCGAGAAGGGTCGAAACAGGGGAAATCGCCAATCGCTTATTCACCACTGGAATACCGTATTTGGCCCCGACGCGATCACAAATCTCAACCAAACGCGATGCGCGCGATGTGATCTTGTCCTTCAATTTGCGGCACATATGATCGACCGTGGGAGCCGCACAGTCTTCCACATTGAGTGCCAAAGTCACAGCACGGACGTCTAGATGCTCCGCGTGGAGCATGCGAATCGTGGAAAGGATTTCGTCTGTCCGAAGCATTGCAATAAATTCCGCACGAGTGGCCGTTTCCAAGAACCAAAAGGAACCCGGGGGTTCACGATTGACCCCAGGGCTCCCCAACCAGCAGGACCAAGTCCGGGATGACTCTCAAACAACGAGTTATGATTACGCTGGCAAAAAAGCCAAAAACCGACGGGGAAACTCCGATCTCTCTTCGTTTCCCCGCTCTTGTGGACCCGCGTCCCTAATAATAGTTTATCTTTTTCAAAAAGCCTTTGTGAAGCCAGGCATTGCCACCGGATAATTCCCGTTTTGGTCGGCTTGGACCGGCGCCGGATCGTCCAAGCTTGTCCACTTCTCGATATCTGGGGCAAGCGAAAGATCAGATTGGAGGGCCTGTTCCCACGTGACTTCCTGTCCGGATTCGATTGCCATGCGACCCATGATGGCTGTCAANCAGGACTTGGCACAACGTTCCGTTTCGTTGTATGGCTTATCATTTCGAATGGCATCGACGAGCAGGTCAAGCTCCCGTTGGTAATGATTGCACGGGGGGCCTTCATACTTCCAGATCTCGTTCTCTGCGTTGCGGACGTGTCCTTTGTACATGCGGGGATCGGTAATACCTTCTCCCAGCACTGCCGAGCCTGTGGCGCCGTGGATGATATCACCGAAAAATCCCCAGCAATTGGCCATATGACGCCCCTGCGCGAACATGCGGGTTCCGTCAGCAAAGGTGTATTCGGCTGCATAATGGTCGAAAAGCTGGTCTGGGTTGTTGCGGACCTGGCGTCCGCCCTGTCCCTGGCAGGAAACGGGCCAGTCGCCCTTGACCCAGCAGCACACGTCGATGTTGTGAATAAGCCAATCGACAAGGAAACTCCCATTCAGCCAGGTAAAGCAACTGTAGTTGCGAATTTGGTGGGCCAGTTCACTTTCCCCGGGTTGTCGCGGTCGAAAACCGACGGGCCCATGCATTCGGTAGGCCCACGCGGTAATGACCGTTCCAATAGCGCCATCGTGAATCCGCTGGATGATTTGTTCCAGGGGCAGGTAATGGCGACTCATCAGCCCGCCTGCAATTTTGATATTTTTTTGGTCAGCCACCTTACCTGCAGCAAGGACTCTCCGGATTCCCGGGGCATCAACCGCGAATGACTTTTCCATGAAAACATGACGGCCTTTTTCCACGGCGTACTCGACGTGAATAGGTCGAAACGCAGGTGGCGTCGCCAGTAGGACAAGGTCGCCAGGATTCAGTGCGTCAATGGCCTTTTTGTACCCATCAAGCCCCAGAAATTGTCGCTCCGGTGGAACATCGATCTTGTCAGCAAAGTCTTTTTTTAGATTATTAAGGCTGGCATTGAGCCGATCTTCAAAGACATCGGCCATGGCAACGAGTTTGATCGGTCCTTGCGTGGAGAGGGCATTTGCCGCGGCTCCGGTTCCACGGCCCCCACAGCCGACAAGGGCAACCTGGATGAGGTTGTTCTCGGCTGCATGAACAAAACGAGAAACCGAGCCAGCCGCCATTACTGCGGCTGTGCCGGTCAACGAAGTTTTCAGAAAATCACGGCGATTCTGCCCCGTTGCCTTGGTGCTTCTTCTGTCGTTGACACCGGGTTGGTCCATGACATTTCTCCTGTTCAGATCGCTGAGGTTGTCAGGCAACGTCGAACGATAGCAATCAAAGGAAACCTGAGGGCCAATTGCTTTCAAATGACGCTTTGAAGATAATCCAAGCCATAACCCGCGTCAATCCAGCGACGACGGTGTTTTGATCGCTTTGTGCAGTCTATGGCGAACCGCTTAATCGAACGAGGTATCCTAGGGTTGACCCCGGAAGGGATTCTGTGCATCGGAGGAATGGCTTATGACGGTGCTGTTGTTTGCCATCGTTGCGCTGAGCACGGTCACCGAGGCCGAAACGCGGCCCAATGTGGTCTATATCGTGACAGATGACCAACGGTACGATGCATTGAGCTGTGCAGGACATCCTTTCTTGAAGACCCCACACTGCGACCGTCTGGCCGCGGAAGGGGCGCGCTTCATCAACGCTTTTGTGACGACCTCATTGTGTTCGCCCAGTCGTGCCTCTTCGATCTCGGGGTTGTACGCTCATGCCCATGGAGTGATCGACAATTTTACGGAATTCCCCGATGAACTTCCGAGTCTGCCGAAGCAGTTGCAGGCGGCTGGCTACGAAACGGCTTACATCGGAAAGTGGCACATGGGAGAAGAGAACGATGCCCCACGGGCAGGCTTCGACTACTGGGCCAGCCACAAGGGGCAGGGCAAGTACTATGACAACGAGTTCAACATCAACGGCCAGCGCGTGATGCTATCAGGCTACTACACGCACAGAGTCACAGATTTGGCAGTTGACTGGCTTAACAAACCACATCCAAAGCCATTCTTGCTCATGATTGGGCATAAAGCCCCACATACGCCGTTCACGCCGGAGCCGAAATATGAGCATCTTTTCGACGAAATCGAGATTCGATATCCCGCCAGTGCCTTTCAGCTGGACGGAAAACCCGATTGGATAAAAGAACGACTTGTCACGTGGCACGGAATCTACGGTCCCTTGTTCGGTTTCCGGGAGAAGTTTCCGGATACTCGTCCAGAAGCCGAGAGCGATTTCGCTCGAATGGTGCGGGCGTATCTGGCCACAATCAAATCGGTCGATGATAGCGTAGGTCAGATTCTTGGAACATTGGAGAAACTCGGTCAGCTTGATAACACGATCGTGATTTTCACATCGGATAACGGTTTCTTGCTCGGGGAATACGGAATGATGGATAAGCGGACGATGCACGAGCCAAGCATTCGTGTTCCTCTTCTCGTTCGTTACCCACCGCTGATCAAACCCGGGACGATCGTCCGTGAGATGGTTCTCAACGTCGATTTGGCACCGAGTATCCTGGATTTGTGTGGCGCACCACCGTTACCGAAGACACATGGTCGGTCCTGGCGACCCCTCCTCGAAGGCCGCACCGATGGTTGGCGCAAATCCTGGTACTACGAGTACAACTATGAGAAGCAATTCCCCTACACACCCAATGTGCGAGGAGTCCGCACAGAGCGATGGAAGTACGTGCATTACCCACCGGGTGATGGAACACCAGATCGGCATAAAGCGGAATTATATGACATCGAGAAAGATCCTGAAGAACGCCACAATCTGATTGATGATCCGCAGTATGGATCGATCTTAGACGAGTTGAAGCAAGAATTGATTCGTTTGCAGAAAGAGACTGGTGCTCTTCCGGATCGGATGCCTGTTGACGAAGGAATCAAGACGCAACTTCCGGAACAGTCCATTCGCTGAGGTATTGTTCCTGGGATACAACGGGTTGGCGAAAACCCGATTTCCCATGTTATGAGATGGCCATGATTTAGACGGGGATGCTCAATTTATGAACACACACAACTTGACTCGTCGCGAGGTGTTGAAATCATTAGCCGGTGTTGGTTCTGCGTTGGTGGTCCCGATTCTAATTCCCAGGTCGGCACTCGGGGAGGGTGCCACTCCCGGCGCTAACGACCGAATCACGGTGGGGGTAATCGGAACGGGTGGACGATCACGGCTGCTTTATCGAACAGCTTCCCGTAACAGGGACAGATTCTCGCTGTTTGCGATTGTTTTCTCGAACGAGCGGAACAAATCAACGCTGAGAAAGGTGGGGGGCGATGGGCCGTCTATCAGGACCACCGTCAGTTGCTGGAAAGGAAAGACATCGACGCGGTGATTGTGGGAACGCCTGATCACACGCGAGTCATGGTGTGCATCCATGCGTGCCAAGCAGGCAAGGATATATATGCAGAGAAGCCGCTGACGCTGTATATCCGGGAAGGTCGTGTCCTTGTCAACGCAGTGCGAAAATATGGTCGTGTCTTTCAAGTTGGTAGTCAGCAGCGCTCGATGGCCATGAACCGGATTGCCTGTGAATTTATCCGTACAGGTAAGCTGGGCAAGATTCGTGTCGTTCAGGGATGTAACTACACAGGTCCCCGTTTTTTACGAGGGACTCCCAGAGGAACCCATTCCGGAGAAACTGGACTGGGACCGATGGCTTGGGCAGACGCCTTACCGTCCGTATAACCGGCAACTTCATTTTGGTTGGATGGCCTGGTGGGATTACTCGGGTGGGGAGATGACGAACTGGGGTGCTCATGGTCTGGACCAGATTCAGTGGGCGCTCGGCAAAGACGGGACAGGGCCAGTTGACATTCGACCCCAGGGTGGCCCGAAGGAGATGAATGCGGCCGTCCATATGAAATATGCGGATGGGACTGCAGTGAGGCTTGAGCTATCGTCAGGCCCAATGGGTGGTGCCATCTTCACCGGAGAGAACGGCCGAATTGAAATAAACCGCAACAAGTTCACGTGCAATCCTCCCGACCTGATCAAAGACCTACCGCCTCAAGAGGAAATCGATAAATGGCGGGACGAGGTCGCGCTTTGGCAAGCCAGGTACCACATGGAAGACTGGATGAACTGTATGCGAACCCGGGAAAAACCGGTTGCTGATGTGGAGATTGGGCATCGTTCTATTTCGATTGCGCATTTAGCCAATATTGCCCGTTACCTGGGACGCCGACTTCAGTGGGATCCTGTACGAGAAGTTTTTGTGGGCGACGATGAGGCAAACCGTTTGGTGGAACGACCTCAACGCCCCGGTTATGAACTACCACAGATCGTATAAAATAGCAGAATCTGTGGTTTGGAATGAGTGATTGCACAACCTTTTTCGCAGGTGCGGCCGGCTGTAAAGGTCTCGCTAAGGTCGAGCTTGTCAGATTCTGTTGGCGGCGGTATTCTGCAACGAACAGTGGTAATAAATCGGACGTAACAGGAAAGAGAACCATCGCATGATGATGGTCAGCTCTTCTTATTCACGGAGTTCTCCGTGAGAAAGGCATGGTGCAAGACTGATCAACCCAAAACATCACTGGGTAACGTGTATGCAGGGAGGTTATGTAAAAGTCCTTTGTTAGGATAGGCGAAGGTTCAAGTGGGGTTTAATGGGAGCACGAGGTAAGGTTTTGGATCAAAGGATGGGCATCTTATTCTAAACATTCCGCAAATCGCATGATGGTCGTTTTCTGTCGCATAGAGGCCGGGATTTTTTGAGGCTGAGCCGTGAAACAAGATGTTTGGAACACACTGAAAGCTCTTCGTGATAAGGCCGAGCAGGTCTATCGGGCGAGGATCGGTGAAGGTCAGATTTTCATTCAGGTCGGATCGGCCACTTGTGAACACGCCGCTGGTTCGCTCGAAGTGGCAGACGAGTTTCGGAAGCACATTGCTGCCTCAGGTCGAAATGATATTGTTCTTCGTCGGACAGGCTGTACAGGGCGATGCAGTCGGGAACCGATTGTAAGTGTGTTCCGCGTTGGCGAGATGCCGATTAAGTATCAGTTGGTAAACCGCGAGCTTGTTCACAAGATTTTTACCCAGCACATTTTAGGCGGCGAGCCATTGTTCGATCACATCCTGGACGGGCCGATCGAGCGGCTTTCGCAGTATGAGATTGTGAATTGCGGATCTTTAAGATGCGGCTGGAAAGGGGAGCAGATTTGTGGTGGCCCCATGGCGAACCAACTGAAGGCCATGGGCGTGTCGCCGGATGTGTGCCGAGTGACAAGCGCGAGTTGCTTTGGGGCGTGCAGTACCGAATTGGCAGGAAAATGCACCCATATTCTGGTTCGCCCTCAGAACGTCCTGTATCGCATCAGCAACCTGGCGGACCTGGAGGAGGTTGTCCGAGAACACATCGAGAATGGGCGAATTGTCGAGCGACTGCGGGTAAAAGAGGAGCCGGTCAGTCAAGATTTCTTCGAGTTGTACGGCGAGATTGCTTTCTTCAACCGCCAAACACGGATTGCCCTCCGGCACAACGGGATCATCGACCCCACCAGCATCGAGGAGTATTTCCACTATCGGGGATTTGAAGCCCTGGCCAAAGTGCTTTCCCAGGGCGACCCCGAGTGGGTGGTGGGTGAAATCACACGCTCGAAGTTGCGAGGACGAGGTGGTGGGGGGTTTCCGACCGGGCAGAAATGGGCACTGGCCCGCAAGTCTCCTGATGAGACTCGCTATATCATCTGTAACGCTGATGAAGGTGATCCGGGGGCGTTTATGGACCGGAGCATGCTCGAATCGGATCCCTTCAATGTTATCGAGGGCATGATTATCGGAGCCTTTGCGATTGGGGCACACCGGGGGTTCGTCTATGTGCGAGCCGAATACCCCCTGGCCGTCGAACGGGTGGATTATGCTATCCGAATGTGCCGCGAATGGGGTGTTCTGGGTAAAAACATTTTGAATTCGGGGTTTGATTTTGATGTTGAGATTCGTCTGGGGGCAGGCGCATTTGTCTGTGGTGAAGAAACGGCCCTGATTCATTCCATCGAGGGAGAGCGCGGGCAGCCCCGCATTCGTCCGCCATATCCAACGGAAGTTGGACTGTGGGGCAAGCCGACCGTCATTAACAATGTCGAGACGTTTGCCAACGTCCCGGCGATCATCATTTACGGTGCGGATTGGTTCAGCCGAATCGGCACAAATGCCAGTGGAGGAACAAAGGTCTTTGCCTTGGCTGGCAAAGTTAATCAAACGGGGCTTGTTGAAGTGCCTATTGGCATTACCCTCCGCGAGGTTGTCATGGAGATTGGAGGTGGATGCCCCAATGGTAAGAAAGTGAAAGCTGTGCAAACGGGTGGACCAGCCGGCGGTTGCATCCCAGCGTCGATGCTGGACCTCCGGGTGGATTTCGATACGCTCAACAAAGCGGGGTCGATCATGGGCTCCGGTGGGATGATCGTCCTAGACGAGGACGATTGCATGGTTGATATCGCCAAGTTCTTCATGGCGTTTTCAGAGGATGAATCATGCGGCAAGTGCACACCGTGCCGGGAAGGCACAACGCGTATGATGGAAATCCTGGAGCGGATCACGACGGGGAAGGCCAATGAAGGTGATTTGGAGAAACTGGAGCGACTGGCCAAACTGGTGCGAAAAGCATCGCTTTGTGGGTTGGGACGCGCCGCGCCGAATCCGGTCTTGAGCACCTTGACCCATTTTCGGGAAGAGTACCTGGCGCATGTCCGTGACAAAAGGTGTCCTGCCAAGAAGTGCTCAGCTTTGATTCGGTACGAAATCGATCCCGAGAAGTGCGTGGGTTGCACGGCTTGTGCCAGGAATTGCCCAGTCGAGTGTATTTCTGGAGAGCGACGACGTCCCCACGTTATCGACCAGGCCCGGTGCATTAAGTGTGGACGATGCTTCCAGGTGTGCAAATTTGATGCGGTGTTGAGATTCTGATAGGTGCCAACGATAGGTGTGTGGCGAGTATTTTGAGTCGTGAATAAGGCCGGTCAGCAGATCAGTCTGTGGATGGTTAATCCATGTTTGGCAAAAGGCGAAAGAAAATCAACCTGACAATTGACGGCACCAAGGTGACGGTTCCGGAAGGCACCACGATCATGCAGGCTGCGGAGCAGATTGGGATCCGCATCCCGCGATTGTGCTACCACCCAGACTTGAGCCTTGCCGGATCATGTCGGGTATGCATCGTCGAAGTGAAAGACACAGGTTCATATGTGGCTTCATGCAGTGCTCCCGTCTGGGAAGGGATGGATGTCCGCACCAACTCCCCAGAAATCCGCGAAGCTCGCCGCGATATTGTGGAGCTTCTCCTCGATAACCACCCCATGGATTGCCAAACCTGCGAGCGAGATGGCAATTGCGAATTGCAGAATCTTGCCTATTCGCTAGGTGTGCGCGAGCGGCTGTATGAGGGAAAGCGCAAAGAATTCCCCATCGAAGATTCAAGTGTTTCGGTGATTCGTAACCCGAACAAATGCATTCTCTGTGGGCGGTGCGTGAGGGTGTGTGCGGAAATTCAGGGTGTGTTCAATTTGAGTCAACACGGGCGCGGATTCCATACGGTTGTGGGACCTGCCCATTTGGCCAACATGGATGATTCCGTCTGTATTCAATGTGGGCAGTGTATCAATGTTTGTCCCACGGCTGCTTTTCTGGAAAAATCCAGCACCGAGGTTGTTTGGAAAGCTCTCGCAAACCCCGAGTTGCATGTCGTCGTCCAAACAGCTCCTTCCATCCGCGCGGCCATTGGAGAAGGATTCGGGTATCCTCCGGGAACGCCCTGCACAGGCAAAATGATCACCGCGTTGCGACTCCTGGGATTTGAAGCCGTGTTTGATACAGACCTGGGGGCTGACCTGACAATCGTCGAAGAGGCTCATGAATTCCTCACGCGGCTCCAAAATAACGGCCCACTGCCGATGATCACATCGTGCTCGCCAGGGTGGATTAGCTTCCTGGAGAAGTTCTACCCCGAGTTGATTCCGCATGCCTCAACCTGTAAGTCGCCGATGAGCATGCTCTCAACCCTGGCCAAGACGTATTATGCGGAGCGCATGAACATCCCACCCGAGAAAGTCTTTATGGTGGCCGTCATGCCGTGTGTGGCCAAGAAGTATGAGGCGCAACGGCCGGAACACATGATGCCTGACGGTCGGCCTTACACAGATGCCGTTTTAACCACCCGGGAACTGATCTGGATGATCAAGTGCTACGGGATCGACTTTACCCGACTACCCGATGGTCAATTCGATGCTCCGCTGGGTATTTCGTCTGGAGCGGGGGACATCTTCGGAACAACGGGCGGCGTCATGGAAGCAACGTTGCGGGCTGCTTCGCGCATTCTGACCGGTAAAAAGCCTGATCGGCTGGAATTCACCGAGGTTCGTGCTGTGGAGGGCCTTCGAGATACCTATGTCGCCATCGGCGAGCGCAATGTTCATGTGGCCGTGGCTAATGGCTTGAATAATGCCAAAAGTCTTCTCGACAAGGTCGTTTCTGGAGAAGAGCATTTCGATATCATTGAGGTCATGGCCTGCCCAGGCGGGTGCATCGGCGGTGGGGGACAGCCCTATCCATCCGAGAACTACCATGTCCTCGATCCCCAGTTGTTGCGAAAACGAGCCTCCGCGCTTTATACCATCGACGGTTCTAAAGAACTCCGGGAGTCTTATGAGAATCCGGCCCTGGAGGAGCTTTACGAAACTTACCTTGGCAGTCCGGGTTCCGTGAGAGCTTACCAGCTTTTGCACACGCATTATCGACCAAGACTACCACGAGGGATCCGATGAATCCACACTGTGCGTCATCAACGGATAATTGGCCTGAAGTCAAGGCCGTTGCTGAACGTCTGCTCGGCGAAGACATCGTGCAATTCATCGAAACCTGCCGAAAAACGTCCGAGCCAAACAGTTATCTCATCGCGGTATTGCACAAAGTGCAGTCGAAATTTGGCTATTTGGGGGCCAGCCACCTGGATGCCGTGGCTCAACTTATGCAGATTCCTGCGGCTAAGGTTTCCGGCGTCGCCAGCTTTTACCATTATTTCCGTCTCCAACCGCGGGGAAAGTTTATCATCAATCTTTGTCTGGGAACGGCTTGTTATGTGAAGGGGGCCGATCGCCTCGCAGAAAAACTCAAGGACGAGCTGGGCATCGATTTCGGCGAAACGACATCCGATGGAATGTTCACGTTGGAAGGTGCCCGATGTCTTGGCGCCTGCAGTCTCGCCCCGGTGATGCTGGTCAACCAAGACATGCACGGGACCGTGACGCCCGACCAGATTCCCATCATCCTGGACAGGTATCTTAAGAAGGCCAAACAAGAGGCCGGAGGTAAATGACTGGGCTAGGTGGCTTTGCAAGAAGATCGGATTGCCCGTTGTCGGGAAAGCGTAGGGGCAATTCATAAATTGCCCCTACCGCAAGTCAAGCTGTTCGTGTTCGCAATCGGCCCCCCGTCAAATTGCGCTCTAATTGCGACGCAAACTTGCTCATATCAAACATCAGATGCGAGTCATCTTGACATTCTTGAGGATCGATTCCCGATAATCACCGTGTATGGTGCCTGCCCGCAAACGGGCCTGTAATCGATGGGAGAATCCTCATCAGTATTGGGGTTTCGCTGAGCGTCCGCGAGAGGATCGACGTTCCGTCATTATCGTTCACACTGTCTGCGCGTGTTGCGAGGTTCTTCGCCGCGATTTCTTGCCAGTTCCAAGAGTGCAGATTCAAAATCGCTCAGCAAGAAAGGTTTGGCCAGAAGCTTGGTGTTCCCACGACGGAGAGCGTATTGAACCTCTTCCCACCGCGGGAAATTGGCAAGCACAATGCACGGCACGAAGGGCGAAAGGTTGGGCCACGTGCCCGCGCGCAAGGCATCAATCGTGTCTTGAACAGCCGTCAAGTCAGTCCAGGTGTCGATAATCAATAGGTCCGGCGAAGAATCGTGGTGTGAGTGTCCGTCGTCAGTTTCATGGACCCAAGATATATATTGTGCGAATGGCAAAGCAACCTGATGAATCCAGGTGAAGCTCTCTCGGGATGGTGTGATAACGGCAATGTGAGCGAAACGAGGGTGTTTGTCCTCCAGAAACCTCTTACCCATCTGAGCGAGCAATCGCTCTTCGTCAGATGCTGTTGAGGGAAGACCCAATAGCGTGCCCCGGTGTTGCCGCAATTCTGAGATTAATTCCCTTCCCCGGTTTAGCCAATTTAACCAGTGGACTCGAATAACACCCGGCAACTGTGTACTGGTTCGTGGCTCGCTTTCGCACCAATCGTTGAAGATAAGCACAGCCCGAGTTAATGGCGACCGGGCCAAAAAAGACCGCCAATCATGTTCACTGAACTGAAAGACGTGATCCTGAAAGAAAACGATAAGGTCAGGAAACAGACCGGTGTGCACAAATTTTTCTGCCGCCTTGATGGTTGGAACGCTGAACAGGGTACCGTATGGCTCCAGCACGGACCAGGCCGCACTCCATTGCGGATGACGATCACTTTCAACGACAACGATGATGAGTTCCTGTCGGGAGCCTATAGGTTGCACTCTCATTCCACCCTGCGAAACCACTAACTAAGGAAACGTGTTGAGACGGTGAATCTAATAGAACACATTCCATTCGGCGAACGATCGACAACGAAAAAACTCTCTGTGATGGTATCCGTCACGAGTGGGGGAGACAAGTCGCTTTGCTTTCCCACGGCTTGGACGGAATATTCGCTACAACCGTTGCTTTATGGAGAGGATTCAGTCTGTGTATCATTTGTGCCGAAGCGATAAGTCAGAGGTGGATATTGTCATTGTTGCGCGTGGTATAGGGACGATGTGGTGAACGAAGGATGACGACCTCCCCGATGCCGACACGTAATTCCGGGGAGCAGGATCAAATGGGAAATGAAGGGAGTGTACGATGCTTGTCCTTTCTCGCCAGCGAGACGAGAGTATCATCATCGGGGACAACATCGTCGTGACGGTGGTCGATATTCGTGGGGACAAGGTACGGTTAGGCATCCAGGCTCCTCCCGAAATCAGTGTGCATCGTCGCGAGGTGTATGAAGCCATCCAGCGAGAGAAAAAAATGAAAGAAGACCAGGGAGCCAGTACAACGGGACACACGGAAGCGACTCGTCAAAGTGAGTCACCGTAGGTGGTGTTCCGGTTGTGACGTTTATACTGAGCAAGCGGCCACGAATCAGAGATTTCCCTCAGGTTCGTGGCCGCTTTCGTTTTTGTGACCTACATTTTTGTGCCGAAGCGAAAACAAGAGGGATCAACAAGGGTTTAACTGGTTGATGTAATTTTGGTAAAGTTCCCAGTTTACCTAATCGATATCCCTCTATGGACGGTATGACACGCCGAGTCAGCTTCGTAACAAACACGAATGGCTGGACACGGAAGTAAGCTACCGAGGGCACGGATTGGCGCCCAAGGTTGGTCAAAGTCGGGCGATGAGTCGTTTGTCTAACCCGCGCGTGATACAAGACAACCGAACATTGCCCGTGGTTTGAAGTGGTCCCGAAAGAGTTTGGCTTGGTCCTGGCTATTCAGAACAAAGGGTAAGAGACATGACCCGGATTAACACGAACATCACTTCTTTGAACGCTCAGAAGACGTTGGCTCGTTCACAGTCACAGTTGCAGGAAGCCCTCACACGGTTGAGCACCGGCCTGCGGATTAACGTGGGTAAAGATGACCCGGCAGGCTTGATTGCAAGCGAAGCCTTGCGGGCGGACATCACCGCAGTCCAGAAGGCGATTACCAACAGCGAGCGCGCAAATCAAATGATCGCCACCGCGGACAGTGCCCTGGGCCAGATCAGCCAGCTTCTGAACGATATCCGTGGTCTGGTGTCTGAAGCGGCCAACAAGGGTGCGATGAGTGCCGAGCAGATCGCCGCGAACCAGTTGCAGATCGACTCGTCTCTGGAAGCCATCGACCGTATCGCCAAGGTCACCCAATTCCAGGGACAACGGCTCCTGGACGGCAGTTTCGACTTCATCACTTCTGGGGTTGATACATCCAAGATCACAAGTCTGCGAATTGATCAGGCCAACTTTGGGGCCTTAAGCAGCATCTCGGTGAACGTGGATATCGTTTCGCAGGCTTCTAAAGCCAAGCTGACATATAACTATGGTGCATTGGCCACCGACGTGGTCCTTGAGATCGCTGGAAAAGATGGCGCTGAAGCCTTCAGCTTTGCAGCGGGCAGCTCTATCGAGGACATGGCCCAGGCCATTAACCTGGTTTCCGACGCTTTGGGTGTCCGCGCGGTTGTTCATCAGGAAGCGACCGCTGGTCGGGTAACGGCGTCCAGCTTCGGCTCAGATAACGATGTGGTTATTACGGCCAAGGAGGCTGGCCAGGCTGCTGGTGATCTCCGTGTCAAGTACACGAAGAATTCGTCGGCATCCACTTCCGTCGTCTATACGCCAGCAAGCGGCGATACGCCTGGTTTGATTGAGGTGAAGTTAGGGACGCGGCAGTGGGAGGCGGCGAGTGGGGTGTTGGATGGTGCGGGGACGAACAATGCGATTCAGATTACGGCGAATGTGAAGGGAGCGGAGTTTAATGGGGTGACGGTGAATATGACGGTTGGGGCGTCGGAGAGTGTGGCATACGATCACACGACGAAGACGTTGAGCATCACGGCGACGGGGACGAGCACAGCGCAGGACATCGTGAATTTGATCAACAATGATGCGACGGTGGGGGCGTTATTTACGGCGGCGAATTATGGGGAGTCGGATGGGAGTGGGACGGTAGCGGCGGCGAGTGTGACCTTGAGTGGTGGGGTCACGGGTGGGGACGTGATAGCGACGGCGAATGATGTGGTGGCGGCGATCAACAGTTCGGCTGCGAATGCGGTGGTGACGGCGAGTTTAGGGAGTGGGGACAATGGGTATGGGGTGGTGAGTCCGTTTCAGGAGTATGCGTATTATGGGAGTGTGGAGGCGAACAATCGGTTGCAGTTTTTGGGGCCGGAGGGGAGTCGGAAGATTCGGTTTGTGTCGAATCCTGGGGAGAGTTTGAGTGTGGATTTGACGACGGACCCGCGGGTGGAGGGATTTGCGAGTGCGATTGTGCAGGGTGTGAATGCGAACAGTACGTTGCAGATTACGGCGCGGTACAAGGGGGAGGCGTATGACGACGTGCAGATTGTGTTTAATGACAGTACGGACAACACGGTGGTGTGGGATGCGGAGGGGAAGACGCTGACGTTTAATGTGGACATAAGTGGGGGTTTTACGGCGCAGGATGCGGTGGATTTGTTGAATGGTGACAGTTATGCGGGGAAGTATTTTAGGGCGGAGAATTTTGGGACGAGTGATGGGAGTGGGGAGTTGGCTGCCACGATGAGTGGTGTGACGAGTGGAGGTGTGGTGAGTGAGGGGACGATCATTGTGCATTTAGCGACGACGTCAGATGGGATAGTGACGACGACGGCGCAGGATTTGATCAATTATTTTAATGATCCGGCGAATGCTGGGGTATTAGGGCAGTTGGGGATTAGTGTGAGCAATGTGGGTGGCAGTGATGGGAGTGGGAAGTTAGCGGCGACGAGTAGTGATTTGGAGTTTGCGACGAGTGGGACGCAGTTGCAGGATGCGCAGGCGAGTGGTGTGACGTATGCGGTGAATGGTGCGAATGCGCGGTTGAGTTTGACGGCGGTGGCGCCGGGTGCGGACTGGAATGGGGTGCGGTTGGTGTTTGAGGACACGGCGACGGCGGGGAGTGAGACGGTGAGTTGGGATGCGGCGACGAAGACGTTGACGGTGGGGGTAGAGAGTGGTGTGAGCACGGCGAATCAGGTGATCGCGGCGATCAACAATGATGCCGTGGTGAGCAAGCTGTTTGTGGCGGCGAAGGCCACAGGCAGTGATGGCAGCGGAGCGGTGACCACCTCCGACTACGCCCAACTCTCCGGCGGCGTCGTCGATGTCGGGAGTGAATATGGCGTTGCGTTGGTTGGCAATAGCGACGCCGAGAACATTGGTCTGTCGTTGGAGGCCACCTACTACGGGAGTGATGCATTTGTGTCTGTGAAGGCTCTCAGTGGGACATTTGTCACCACAGATAGTTCGGGAACAGTTACCGACAGGGCTGTCGGTCAGGATGCCCGAATCCGAGTCAACGGTTATGAAGCAGTGACGAGCGGTATCAGCGCGTCAATCAACACGGCCTCCCTCGACCTGACCTTTAGCATTGATCCTACTGTTGCTGCGGGAACACGGACATCATTCTCGGTCGTAGGCGGTGGCGCGTTGTTCCAGTTGGGTATCGACGTTGTGTCGAACCAGCAAGCCCGTATTGGAATTGCTAGCGTGAACACCGCAAAGCTTGGCGGCGTCCACGGACGTCTCCACGAACTCCGTTCTGGTGGCGCCAAATCACTGGCTGCGGATCCCATTGGTGCGGCAGCTGTCGTGGACGAAGTCATTTCCCAGATCACGACCTTGCGTGGTCGGTTGGGCGCCTTCCAGCGGACAACGTTGGAGACCAACATTAACTCTCTTAACGACACGCTCGAAAACCTGACGGCTGCTGAAAGCAACATCCGTGACGCAGACTTCGCTGCCGAAAGTGCGAAGCTGACCCGAGCACAGATCCTTGTTCAGTCGGGTACATCGGTGTTGTCGATCGCCAATCAGAACCCGCAAGCCGTTCTCGCACTCTTGCGGTAATAACCAGCCTGTTGGCAGCCTGAACGTCAGGATTTGCCAATTGTGAGATTTCCAAAGCGGTCGGTTCTGTAGAGAACCGGCCGCTTTTTCTTTGACATCAAAAGGGATTGTGTCGGTAAACTCTTCGTGTGTTCGCTATTTTGCCGTTTTGTCTCTGGCATAATGCGGCAAACTGGACTTTACGGGGAATTGGGTTTAACCAGAACAATTGATCGATTCGATAAAAGCGAAAGAGAACGCGCGGAAAACCCGTGGCGTATTTGCGGGTTGCACGTGAACACGTCTGGCCGTAATTCAGGAGGAAACCAGCCAGAAAGCGCGGATTCCCGCGGGCAAAGCCCACAAATAGAAGAAAGACATCGGGTTGCCAACCAAAACTGGAGGAATGGACGCCCATGACGCGGATCAATACGAATGTCAGCTCGTTAACGGCCCAGAAAACACTGTCTCGATCCCAAGCCAAGTTGCAGGAGGCCCTCACACGGTTAAGCACCGGCCTGCGGATCAACGTGGGTAAAGATGACCCGGCAGGCTTGATCGCAAGTGAAACCCTCCGAAGCGATATCACGAGCATTCAGCGCGCAATCTCTAACAGCGAACGAGCAAGTCAGATGATTGCGACGGCGGACAGTGCCCTGGGCCAGATCAGCCAGCTTCTGAACGATATCCGTGGTCTGGTGTCTGAAGCGGCCAACAAGGGTGCGATGAGTGCCGAGCAGATCGCCGCGAACCAGTTGCAGATCGATTCTTCTCTGGAAGCCATCGACCGCATTGCCCAGGTGACGCAGTTCCAGGGGCGTCGGCTCCTGGATGGAAGCCTCGATTTTGTTACCCACGGTGTGGACAACACAGTGATACGGGATCTCCAGATCGATCAGGCCAATTTTGGCGCAAATAACGAGATTGCCGTTAACGTAACGATTGTGAAGCAGGCCACGCGGGCGGAACTCCGCTATCGGTTCGGCGCCGTAGCGAATAACGTCGTTCTTGAGGTTGGGGGAAAGCAGGGTTTTGAGGCTTTCAGCTTTGCGGCGGGCAGCTCCGTCGAGGATATGGCTAAGGCAATCAACTTGGTGTCAGACGCCACCGGAGTCGTTGCGGAACTCCAGCAGGAGGCGACCGCCGGACAACTCGTTACATCAAGCTATGGGGCCAACAACGATGTTATTCTGACGGCTAATCAGCCCGGGCAAGCGGCGGGTGACATTCGAGTCAAGTACACCAAGAATTCTTCTACAACAACGACCGTAACCTATACACCGACCACTGGGAGTGACCCTGGTTTGATTGAGGTGAAGTTAGGGACGCGGCAGTGGGAGGCGGCGAGTGGGGTGTTGGATGGTGCGGGGACGAACAATGCGATTCAGATTACGGCGAATGTGAAGGGAGCGGAGTTTAATGGGGTGA